>Ga0209281_1000025_pt1 | contig 488275 bp, 424 predicted proteins | sample MedtruBG_FD_187514 | JGI IMG/M metagenome (GOLD analysis project Ga0209281, IMG submission 187514) | Root nodule microbial communities of legume samples collected from California, USA - Medicago truncatula BG (SPAdes) (version 2) | ecosystem: Host-associated > Plants > Roots > Nodule | place... | reverse complement strand
ACTTCGGCTTCAACGGTCGGGTTACCACGGGAGTCGATGATTTCACGACCGATGACTTTAACGATTTTGGACATTAGATTTTCCTCAGTACAAGTTAAACTAAAACTCCAGACAAACAACGCGTACCGATGGTACGCGTTGCCGTTCTAACTTTTTTACTTCGCCTGACGCTTCTGGTATTCGCTCGCGGCTTTCACAAAGCCTGCAAACAGCGGATGTCCGTCACGCGGCGTTGAAGTAAATTCCGGGTGGAATTGACAGGCGACGAACCACGGATGGTTTGGCACCTCAATGATCTCGACTAACTGATCATCCCCGGAGCGGCCCGCGATACGCAGACCCGCAGCTTCGATTTGTTTCAACAGCATATTGTTGACTTCGTAGCGGTGACGATGGCGTTCAGTGATGGTTGGCGCACCATACATTTTGCGAACCAGACTATCGTCAGACACCTGGCAAGCCTGAGCGCCAAGACGCATCGTGCCACCCAGATCGCTCTTCTCAGTACGGACTTCGACGTTGCCGTCTTCATCACGCCATTCTGTAATAAGCGCCACAACAGGGTACTTACAGTCTGGCACAAATTCCGTAGAGTTCGCGTTTTCCATCCCGACTACGTTACGAGCGAACTCGATCAACGCAACCTGCATACCCAGGCAAATGCCGAGGTAAGGAATATTGTTTTCACGCGCAAAGCGTGCGGTAGCGATCTTGCCTTCAACACCGCGGTAGCCGAAGCCGCCAGGGATCAGAATAGCATCCAGATCTTTCAGAATTTCGACACCGCGCGTTTCAACATCCTGCGAATCAATCAGCTTGATGTTAACGGTTACGCGATTCTTCAGACCACCGTGTTTCAGCGCTTCAATCACTGACTTATAGGCATCCGGCAGTTCAATGTACTTGCCGACCATACCGATAGTCACTTCGCCTGCCGGATTAGCTTCTTCGTAGATAACCTGTTCCCATTCTGACAGATTAGCTTCCGGACAGTTCAAGCTGAATCGTTTACAAATATAATCGTCCAGACCCTGTGATTTCAACAGGCCCGGGATTTTATAAATGGAATCGACGTCTTTCAGAGAAATCACAGCCTTTTCAGCAACGTTACAGAACAATGCAATTTTCGCACGCTCGTTGGCCGGAACGGCACGATCGGAGCGGCAGATCAGGATATCCGGCTGGATACCGATAGAGAGCAGTTCTTTCACGGAGTGCTGCGTCGGTTTGGTTTTCACTTCACCGGCTGCCGCCATGTATGGCACCAGCGTCAGGTGCATGAACAGCGCGTGTTCACGGCCAATATCAACCGCCAGCTGACGAATCGCTTCCAGGAATGGCAGGGATTCGATATCACCCACGGTACCGCCAATTTCAACCAGCACAACGTCGTGGCCTTCGCCACCTGCGATGATGCGCTCTTTGATAGCGTTGGTGATATGCGGGATAACCTGAACGGTTGCGCCTAAGTAATCGCCACGGCGTTCTTTACGCAGAACGTCAGAGTAGATACGACCCGTGGTGAAGTTGTTGCGGCGACTCATTTTAGTACGGATGAAGCGCTCGTAGTGACCTAAGTCCAAATCGGTTTCAGCGCCGTCTTCGGTAACGAACACTTCGCCGTGCTGGATTGGGCTCATGGTGCCTGGATCGACGTTGATGTACGGATCCAGTTTCATCATAGTCACATTGAGGCCACGGGCTTCAAGAATGGCCGCGAGAGAGGCTGCGGCAATGCCTTTACCCAGAGAGGATACAACCCCGCCGGTCACAAAAATATAGTTCGTTGTCATGCTGAACCTGAGAAGTTAGGTTGGAACGATGGAATAACCAAGACGGGAAAGTAGTATACCCGAACACGGCGAGCGCCACAAACTTTCATTCTCCGTCTCCTGTCTCAGGCTTTGACAAACATAGGGAGTGAGAAAATAGCCCCTTTTGGGTAAATGTTTTTGACGCAAATCAAGCGCTTGTCATTTAAAAAATCACACAAATTGCGCTTGATCGCAAAAATCCGTTAGAGATCATGTTCCTGGCGTTTTACTTCCTGCCACACCTCTTCCATCAAATCGAGGTCCACGCCGGTCATTTCCAGGCCTCGTGCCGCAACAATCCGCTCGACTTCGCGGAAGCGACGTTCGAATTTGAGGTTGGCTTTTTGCAGCGCGGTTTCGGCTTTGACGCCCAAATGGCGCGAAAGGTTGACCGTGGCAAACAGCAGATCGCCCATCTCCTCTTCCAGGCGGGCTTCATCCACCACCGCCTGCTTAGCTTCATCCATCACTTCGTCGATCTCTTCGTACACTTTGTCGAGCACCGGGCCAAGAGAGGTCCAGTCAAAGCCCACGGCGGAGCAACGCTTCTGAATTTTATGCGCTCGCATCAGGGACGGCAGACTTAAGGGGATATCGTCCAGCGCGGAGTGTTGTGCTTTTTCAGCGCGTTCAGCGCTTTTGATCTGCTCCCAACGGACCAGCACTTCTTCGCTGTTGCCAGCGGTCGCGTCGCCAAAAATATGCGGGTGGCGACGTTCGAGTTTGTCGCTGATGGCGGCACAGATATCATTAAAATCAAAGCGCCCCTCTTCCTGCGCCATCTGCGCATAAAACACCACCTGGAAAAGGAGATCACCCAGTTCACCGCGCAGATCGTCAAAATCTTCGCGTGAGATAGCGTCCAGCACTTCGTAGGTTTCTTCGAGGGTATAAGGGGCGATGGTGGCGAAGGTCTGCTCTTTATCCCACGGACAGCCGTTTTCCGGGTCACGCAGACGTTTCATAATGCCGAGCAGGCGGTCGAGTTGGTTCATTTTTACATCCATGATAAGTAAAGATAGCCGGGTAACAGCAAAGCGTTACCCGGCCAACAAAGAGTAAATTTACCCGCCATGCAGACGTCGAGCGTCAATCACATCTGGCACCTGATTCAGCTTGCCAAGCACGCGGCCCAGCACCTGCAGGTTGTAGATTTCGATAGTCATATCGATAGTCGCAAGCTGCTCGCGGGTATCGCTGCGGCTGGCGACGCCAAGGACATTGACCTTTTCGTTGGCGAGGATGGTGGTGATATCGCGCAGCAAACCGCTGCGATCGTTGGCGGTGACACGCACCACCAGCGAGTAGCCAGCGGAATAGCTTTCGCCCCACACCGCATCCACAATACGTTCTGGCGCGTGAGATTGCAGTTCTGCCAGCTGTTCGCAGTCAGAGCGGTGAATGGAGATCCCACGCCCCTGGGTGATAAAGCCCACGATATCATCGCCAGGTATTGGCTGGCAGCAGCGAGCGATGTGGTGCATCAGATTGCCGACGCCCTCCACTACCACGCGGCCATTGTCTTTGCTGCGATGCTGCGGAGTATAGGTTTTCTGCTGAAGCTGTTTCAGTGCCGCCGCATCCTGCTCCTCCGCGCTCGGTTTGTTAAACTGAGACTGCAGGAAGTTCACCATCTGGTTGAGGCGAATATCGCCTCCGCCAATGGCTGCCAGCAGCTCATCAAGCTCATTGAAGTTGTAGCGCGGCAGCAGGTGTTTTTCCGCCTCTTTGATGCTAATGCCTAAATGCTCAAGCTCATCATCGAGGATCTGGCGACCCGCCAGGATATTCTTGTCGCGATCCTGTTTACGGAACCACGCGTGAATTTTGGAGCGCCCACGGCTGGTGGTGACATACCCCAGGTTCGGGTTCAGCCAGTCGCGGCTCGGGTTTGGCTGTTTCTGGGTGATGATTTCAATCTGATCGCCCATCTGCAGCTGATAGGTAAAGGGCACGATGCGACCGCCGATCTTCGCGCCGATGCAGCGATGCCCCACGTCGCTGTGGATGTGGTAGGCAAAATCGAGGGGAGTAGACCCGGCAGGCAGATCGACAACGTCGCCTTTTGGCGTAAAGACGTAGACCCGATCGTCGAAGACCTGGCTGCGCACTTCGTCGAGCATTTCGCCGGAGTCGGCCATCTCTTCCTGCCACGCAATCAGCTTACGTAGCCACGCAATGCGGTCTTCATGGCCGGTGCGCGTTCCGCTGGATGGGCCTTCTTTGTATTTCCAGTGCGCCGCGACGCCCAGCTCGGCGTCTTCGTGCATCTGTTTGGTACGAATCTGAATCTCGACCGTTTTCCCGCCCGGCCCGAGCACTACCGTATGAATCGACTGGTAACCGTTCGGTTTCGGGTTCGCCACGTAGTCGTCGAACTCATCTGGCAGATGGCGGAAGTGAGTATGCACTATCCCCAGCGCGGCGTAGCAGTCCTGCAGGCGATCGGCAACGATGCGCACTGCACGCACGTCGAACAACTCGTCAAAGGCGAGATGTTTTTTCTGCATTTTGCGCCAGATGCTGTAGATGTGCTTCGGACGACCATAGACCTCCGCCCGCACGTTCTCTTCTTTCATTGACTGGCGCAATCCGCCCACGAACTCGTCGATATAGTGTTCACGATCGATACGGCGTTCGTGCAGCAGTTTGGCAATGCGTTTGTATTCTGCCGGGTGCAGATAACGGAAGCAGTAATCCTCAAGCTCCCATTTCAGCTGGCCGATACCTAAGCGGTTCGCGAGGGGCGCATAGATATTGGTACACTCTTTCGCTGCCAGCACGCGTTCATCTTCCGGCGCGTCTTTTACTTCACGCAGGTGCGCGATGCGCTCGGCAAGCTTAATCACCACGCAGCGGAAATCATCCACCATCGCGAGCAGCATGCGACGAACGTTATCTACCTGTTCCGAGGAGACGGAATCTGTCTGGGCGGCTTTCAGCTGGCGGATGGCGGCCATATCGCGCACGCCGTGAATAAGCGCCACAACCGGCTTACCGACGCTGTCACGCAGCACGTCTTCACTCACCACTTCGGCATCTGCCAGCGGGAAGAGCAGCGCGGCCTGCAGCGTTTCGAGATCCATGTTCAGCATGGAGAGAATTTCAACCATCTCAATGCCGCGCCACAACAGCAGTTCGGCATCGGCATGTCCCTGCGTTGTGCGCAGACAATAGGCCCAGGTTTCGGTTAAGCGTTCACACGACTGCTGGCTGGAAATCCCCAGACTTGCGATCCATTTTTGTGGGTCAAACTCACCAGCTTTATTGAGATGTGCACTTCTTACCGCAACCATCGTCCTCTCCTTTAGGGACAAGGGCCTGTCGAATTCGACAAGCCGAAATTCGTTAGTTCTGCTCGAACAACACCATTGATTCCAGATGCCCAGTGTGCGGGAACATGTCCAGCATTGCCAGACGCTGAATCTGGTAACCCGCGCCCAATAAAGCCTCGCTGTCGCGGGCGAGCGTGGCCGGGTTACAGGAAACATAGACCACGCGTTTTGGCGCGAGTTTAATTATATGCTGCATTACGCCAGGCGCACCGGCGCGAGCCGGATCGAGCAGGATTTTATCGAAACCGTGCTTTGCCCACGGCTGCCGGGTGACATCTTCTTCCAGATTTTCATGAAAAAATGTCACATTGTGCAACGCGTTACGCTGCGCATTTTCCTGCCCTTTTGCCACCAGCGCCTCGACGCCTTCTACGCCGACAACGCTGGCCGCCCGTTTTGCAAGCGGTAGGGTGAAATTCCCCATCCCGCAAAACAGATCCAGTACCCGGTCACCGGGCTGAACATCCAGCCACGCGATTGCGGTGGTGACCATCTGCTGATTTACGCCGTCGTTTACCTGAATGAAGTCGCGCGGACTGAACGTTAAGCGTAGCCCGTCCGACAGATACCAGGGAGCTTCACCTGTAACCTGCTCAAGTATCTCGCTTTGTGGCGCAAGAAAAAGCGCCAGCTCGTGAGAATGCGAAAAGCGTTCCAGTTTTTCGCGGTCTTTGGCAGAAAGTGGCGCAGTGTGACGCAGCACCATCAGCGGGCCGTTATCGGCCAGTACCAGTTCCACATGCCCCAGCGAACACACGCCCTGAAGATCAGACAGGCAGTTGCGCAGGTCCGGGAGCAATGCTTCAAGACGGGGCACCAAAACGGGGCATTGATTCACGTCGACAATGTCACTGGCGCTGCTCTTGCGAAAACCCATCTCCAGCTTTTGCGTTTTTGGCTGGTAATTCAGGCTCAGACGAGCGCGACGGCGGTAGCCCCACGGCTCGCCGGCGATGATGTCGTTCACGTCATGCTTGATAAGGCGTGCCAGCGCGGTGCTTTTGCTGCGCTGTTGCAGGGCAACGCTGGCATGCTGCTGCTGACAGCCGCCGCACACGCCAAAATGCGGGCAGCGGGGCGCTGTGCGTTCCGCGCTATCATTAAGGCGACGCTTCACTTTACCGCGAGCAAACTTGTTCTTGTCTTCCGTCAGGGTGACTTCGGCACGCTCAGTGGGTAATAATCCGGGGATAAACACCGCCTTACCATTATGACGCGCAACGCCCTGGCCGAAGGGGTCAAGGTCGGTGACATCAACAGTTATGATCTGACGCGTCGTCACGCGTCGCTTTGCAGAGTAGAATTGCGCCATTGCCGAGAATTTTCTCAAATTAACATAATGACTCTAATTGTCCCATAACGGAACTCCATGACCAACTACAGCCTGCGCGCGCGCATGATGATTTTGATCCTCGCCCCGACCGTTTTAATCGGTTTGCTGCTGAGCATCTTCTTCGTTGTGCACCGTTACAATGACTTGCAGCGTCAACTGGAAGATGCGGGAGCCAGCATCATCGAACCGTTGGCCGTCTCCAGCGAATACGGCATGAACCTGCAAAACCGTGATTCCCTCGGCCAGTTAATCAGCGTTTTGCATCGTCGGCATTCAGAAATCGTGCGCGCCATTTCGGTCTATGACGAGAATAACCGGCTGTTTGTCACGTCGAATTTTCATCTCGATCCCGGCGAGCTTAAAATCCCCGACGGTACGCCTTTCCCGCGCCATCTGAGCGTGGTGCGACGCGGCGACATTATGATCCTGCGCACGCCCATTATCTCGGAAAGCTATTCACCTGATGAATCGGCCATATCAGATGCCAAGGCCAGTAATAATATACTGGGATATGTGGCGCTGGAGTTGGATCTCAAGTCAGTGCGCCTGCAACAGTACAAAGAAATTTTCATCTCCAGCGTCATGATGCTGTTCTGTATCGGCATTGCGCTGATTTTCGGCTGGCGTTTGATGCGTGACGTCACCAGCCCGATTCGCAATATGGTGAACACCGTCGACCGTATACGTCGCGGGCAGCTCGATAGCCGCGTCGAAGGGTTTATGCTCGGCGAGCTGGATATGCTCAAAAACGGCATCAACTCGATGGCAATGTCGCTGGCGGCCTATCACGAAGAGATGCAGCACAACGTCGACCAGGCGACCTCCGATCTGCGCGAAACCTTAGAGCAGATGGAGATCCAGAACGTCGAGCTGGATCTGGCGAAGAAACGCGCCCAGGAAGCGGCGCGTATTAAATCTGAGTTCCTGGCGAATATGTCCCACGAGCTGCGTACGCCGCTGAACGGGGTGATTGGCTTTACCCGCCTGACGCTCAAATCGGAGCTTAATCCGACCCAGCGCGATCACCTGCACACCATTGAGCGTTCCGCCAATAACCTGCTGGCGATCATCAACGATGTTCTCGACTTCTCCAAGCTGGAGGCGGGCAAGCTCATCCTCGAAAGTATTCCCTTCCCGCTGCGCAGTACGCTGGATGAGGTGGTCACTCTGTTGGCCCACTCCTCCCATGACAAAGGCCTTGAGCTAACGCTGAACATCAAAAACGATGTGCCGGATAACGTCATCGGCGATCCCCTGCGCCTGCAGCAGGTGATCACTAACCTGGTGGGCAACGCGATCAAATTTACCGAGAGCGGCAACATCGATGTGCTGGTTGAGCGCAGGGCGATAAGCAATAACAAAGTGCAGATCGAGGTGCAGATACGCGATACGGGCATTGGTATTCCCGAGCGCGATCAGTCGCGGCTGTTCCAGGCGTTCCGGCAGGCTGATGCCAGCATCTCGCGTCGCCACGGCGGAACAGGTCTGGGGCTGGTGATCACCCAGAAACTGGTGAAAGAAATGGGAGGCGATATCTCCTTCCACAGCCAGCCGAATCGCGGCTCGACCTTCTGGTTCCATATTAATCTCGATCTGAACCCGAACGTGGTGACGGACGGACCAATGACGGATTGCCTGCGCGGTAAACGTCTGGCCTATATCGAACCCAACGCCGCAGCCGCGCAGAGCACGTTGGATGTGCTCAGCACCACGCCGCTGGAGGTGATTTACAGCCCGACGTTCTCGGCGCTGGCAGTCGACCATTACGATATTCTGCTAATGGGCATTCCCGTGACGTTCACCGGTGAGCTGACCATGCAGCAGGAGCGGCTGGCGAAGGCCGCATCGATGACCGATTACCTGCTCCTGGCTTTGCCGTGCCACGCGCAGCTTAACGCGGAAGAGCTGAAAAATGACGGTGCCGCCGCCTGTCTGTTAAAGCCCCTTACCGCCACGCGCCTGCTGCCTGCGCTGACGGAATACTGCCGCATTAATCATCAGGCGATCCCTGTCTCGAGTGACGATCACAAGCTGCCCATGAGCGTGATGGCGGTGGATGACAATCCGGCTAACCTGAAACTCATCGGCGTATTGCTGGAGGATCAGGTACATCACGTTGAGCTGTGCACCAGCGGCCCGCAGGCGGTTGAACAGGCCAAACAGATGCAGTTCGATCTGATCCTGATGGATATTCAGATGCCGGGCATGGACGGCATCCGCGCCTGTGAGCTGATTCGCCAGTTGCCGCATCAACAGCAGACGCCGGTGATCGCGGTAACCGCTCACGCCATGGCCGGGCAAAAAGAGAAACTGCTCAGTGCCGGGATGAATGATTATCTGGCTAAACCGATCGATGAAGAGAAGCTGCACAGCCTGCTGCTGCGCTATAAACCGGGCTTCGCAACCGGAGTGTCTTTAGCGACGCCAGAACCGGCAGAGTTCAGCGTAAACCCGAACGCCACGCTCGACTGGCAGCTGGCGCTGCGTCAGGCGGCCGGGAAACCCGATCTGGCTCGCGAAATGCTGCAAATGCTGGTCGCGTTCCTGCCGGAAATTCGTAACAAAGTGGAAGAACAGCTGGTCGGGGAACACCCGGACGATCTCCTCGAAGCGATCCATAAACTGCACGGTAGCTGTAGCTACAGCGGGGTTCCGCGTCTGAAAAGCCTTTGTCATTTGCTGGAACAGCAGCTGCGCTCGGGCACAACGGAATCTGAGCTGGAGCCGGAGTTTCTCGAGTTGCTGGATGAGATGGATAATGTGACGCGGGAAGCGAGGAAAGTATTAGGGGGGTAGTTTTCTTATTTAGCCCATCTGCCCGGCCCTCTCCGTGTGAGAGAGGGCCAGGAAAAACTACGCGCTCATGCCAATTTTCAACACTGCAGCAATATTCCGCGCTGCCATCCGCACATTCTCTTCTGCATTTTTCAGCGCCTCTTCCAGCGTACAGACGGTGTAAATCACGCTGAATACCGCGTCGATACCGTGCTCATGTACCACGCCGACATCCGCCGTCAGGCTGCCCGCAATTCCGATAACCGGCTTGTTGTAACGTTTGGCGACTTTCGCCACGCCGACGGGAACTTTGCCATGGATCGTCTGGCTGTCGATGCGTCCTTCGCCGGTGATCACCAGGTCAGCATCGGCGACGTGGTTATCCAGATGCAGCGCATCGGTGACAATCTCAATGCCCTGACGCAACTCTGCGCCGCAAAACGCATACAGCGCTGCGCCCATCCCGCCAGCCGCCCCGCCACCTTCCAGATTGAGGACGTCGATATCCAGGTCGCGGGCGATAATTTTCGCGTAATGGGCCAGAGAATCATCGAGCCGGGCGATCATCTCCGGCGTCGCCCCTTTTTGCGGGCCAAACACCGCCGATGCCCCTTCTTTGCCCGTCAGTGGATTGGTTACGTCGCAGGCCACTTCAATACGACAGTTGGCCAGGCGGGTATCCAGCTCGCTGATATCAATCCGCGCCAGCTTCTCAAGCTCGCCGCCGCCCATGCCAATAGGATTATCTTCGGCATCCAGTAGCTTCGCACCGAGTGCCTGCACCATCCCGGCTCCGCCGTCGTTGGTGGCGCTGCCGCCGATGCCGATGATGATGTGTTTAACGCCTGCATCAAGGGCGTGGCGAATCAGTTCGCCTGTCCCCCAGGAGGTGGTTTTCAACGGATTGCGTAAGGAAGGCGCCACCATCTCCAGGCCGCTCGCCGCCGCCATTTCAATGAATGCGCTCTGCTCGTCGCCGGATAAGCCGTAGAACCCTTCCGCGTTTTCGCCTAAGGGGCCCGTGACCCGCACCTTGATAATACCGCCCTGTGTGGCTGCGACCATCGCCTCCACCGTCCCTTCGCCGCCGTCGGCAACGGGCAGTTTGACGTAGTGCGCGTCGGGGAAAATCTCGCGAAACCCCTGCTCGATTGCCGTCGCCACCTCAAGAGCACTCAAACTCTCCTTGTACGAGTCCGGTGCGATTACTATTTTCATAAGCCATCCTTACGCCTGTTGACTGGATTGAGCATACACCCGCGCTGAAAACAAAAATGCCGACTCCCGCAGGAACCGGCATTCACACTTAGCGCACCATGCACGGTCGCTTGTTGTTAAACGTCCAGTCCGGGATGAGATACTGCATCGCCATCGCGTCGTCGCGCGCGCCCAGGCCATGCTTCTGATACAGTTCGTGCGCTTTCATCAGTTGATCCATATCCAGCTCTACGCCCAGACCCGGCGTGGTCGGCACTTGCACCATTCCGCCTTTAATTTCGAACGGCTGTTTGGTCAGGCGCTGATTGCCCTCCTGCCAGATCCAATGAGTATCAATCGCCGTAATGTTGCCCGGCGCGGCGGCGGCCACATGGGTGAACATTGCCAGTGAAATATCAAAGTGGTTGTTGGAGTGCGAGCCCCAGGTCAGCCCGAACTCATGGCACATCTGCGCCACGCGCACGGAGCCTTGCATTGTCCAGAAGTGCGGGTCCGCCAGTGGAATATCAACGGACTGCAGCGACAGCGTATGGCCCATCTGACGCCAGTCGGTGGCGATCATATTGGTCGCCGTTGGCAGTCCGGTGGCGCGACGGAACTCGGCCATCACCTCACGTCCGGAGAAGCCCTGCTCCGCACCGCATGGATCTTCTGCATACGCCAGTACGCCTTTCAGCTGTTTGCCGATACCGATCGCTTCATTAAGCGACCAGGCCCCGTTCGGATCCAGCGTTACGCGCGCCTGCGGGAAGCGTTTCGCCAGCGCGACAATCGACTCGGCCTCTTCTTCGCCCGCCAGCACGCCGCCTTTCAGTTTGAAATCGTTAAAGCCGTATTTTTCGTAAGCGGCTTCCGCCAGGCGTACCACCGCATCCGGCGTCATGGCTTCATCGTGACGAAGGCGATACCAGTCGCATTTTTCGTCCGGCTGGCTCTGGTACGCCAAAGGCGTGAGTTTGCGATCGCCGACGAAGAACAGATAGCCTAGCATTTCGACTTCACTGCGCTGCTGGCCTTCCCCCAGCAGCGACGCCACGTTAACCCCTAAATGCTGCCCCAGCAGATCCAGCATCGCGGCTTCGATCCCCGTCACCACGTGAATGGTAGTACGCAGATCGAAGGTTTGCAGCCCACGGCCTCCCGCATCGCGGTCAGCAAAAGTAGCGCGCACGGCGTTTAAAACATTTTTGTACTCGCCCAGGGTTTTGCCCACCACCAGCGGGATCGCCTCTTCCAGGGTTTTGCGGATTTTCTCGCCGCCAGGAATTTCACCCACGCCCGTGTGGCCGGAGTTATCTTTGATAATCACAATGTTGCGGGTAAAGAACGGAGCATGGGCGCCGCTCAGGTTCATCAGCATGCTGTCGTGGCCCGCGACGGGAACAATCTGCATGGCAGTGACGACAGGTGTAGAGAAAGTGGTCATGGTGCAATCCTTTTAATTAGTGACGACCAAACGCCGGGCGTTTGCGGTCAAATGTCCAGCCGGGAACGAGATACTGCATTGGGCCTGCGTCGTTGCGCGCGCCACATGGCAGCGTCTTGTACAGCGCGTGGGCCTTGTGGATCTGATCCCAGTCCAGCTCCACGCCCAGCCCCGGCGCATCCGGGACGGCAATCTTGCCGTCTTTTATCTCCAGCGGATTTTTGGTCAGGCGCGCGTCGCCCTCCTGCCAGATCCAGTGCGTATCGATAGCCGTTGGTGTGCCGGGAGCCGCGGCCCCCACATGCGTAAACATCGCCAGTGAGATATCGAAATGGTTATTCGAGTGACAGCCCCAGGTCAGGCCCCAGTCGTCGCACAGCTGCGCGACACGCACCGCGCCGGAGAGCGTCCAAAAGTGCGGGTCTGCCAGCGGAATGTCCACGGAATTGAGCATCACCGCGTGGCCCATTTCGCGCCAGTTCGTGGCGATCATATTGGTTGCCACCGGCAGCCCTGTCGCGCGGCGAAATTCCGCCATCACTTCGCGACCGGAGAAACCCTGCTCGGCCCCGCACGGATCTTCCGCGTAAGTGAGCACGTCGTTAAGCCCTTTGCAGAACGAAATCGCCTCGTCCAGTCGCCAGGCGCCGTTAGGATCAACGGTGATTCGCGCATCCGGGAAACGTTTTTTCAGGGCTCGGGCGCTGTCGATCTCCTGCTCGCCAGGCAGGACGCCGCCCTTGAGTTTGAAATCCTTAAAGCCGTAGCGATCCTGTGCCGCCTCGGCTAAGCGAACCACCGCCTCGCTGGTGAGCGCTTCCTGATGACGCAGGTGATACCAGTCATGATTGCCCGGCGTGCTGGAGAGATAGGGCAGATCGGTTTTCTTGCGATCGCCCACGTAGAACAGATACCCGAGCACAGTGACGGCATCACGCTGTTTGCCCGGCCCCAGCAGTTCGCACACCGGCACGTTCAGCGCTTTACCGAGCAGATCGAGTAGCGCCGCTTCGAGCGCAGCCACCGCATTCACCCGCAGCTCGAACGTCCAGGCCCCTTTGCCGAAGGTATCAAAATCGGCGGCCTGATTGCCTTTGTGTACCTGCTGCACCACCTTGTTCAGACGCGCGATTTGCTGGCCGACAACCATCGGAACGGCGTCCAGCAACGTCTGGAGAATCACCTCACCGCCAGGCGCTTCACCGACGCCGGTATTCCCGGCGTTGTCCGTGAGCACCACAATATTGCGCGTAAAGTACGCGTTATGGGCACCCCCGATGTTGAGCAGCATGCTGTCGTAACCGGCCACGGGAATGACCTGCATGTCGGTAATGACTGGACTTGATTGTGTATTCATCATGCACGCCCCGCGACCGGTTTCAGCTCAACGCGTTTGATATCGCCCACCAGCACCAGATAGCTGAGAACCGCCACCAGCGCATGAACGCCTACGTAAATCAGTGCGCCATTGAAGGAGCCGGTGGTCCCGACGATATAGCCGATGGCGATAGGGGTAACGATGCCGGAAATGTTACCGAACATATTGAACAGACCGCCACTCAGGCCGCTGATCTCTTTCGGCGCGGTATCTGCCATCACCGCCCAGCCCAGCGCACCAATTCCTTTGCCAAAGAAGGCCATCGCCATAAAGCCGATAATCATCCATTCGGCACTCACATAGTTGCAGAACACCATCGTCATGGAGAGCAGCATGCCCAGTACAATCGGGGTTTTACGCGCGATATTCAGCGAACCGGTGCGGCGCATCAGCCAGTCGGAAATCACCCCGCCCAGCACGCCACCGATAAAGCCGCACACCGCCGGAACCGAGGCCACAAAGCCCGCTTTCAGAATCGACATTCCGCGCGCCTGCACCAGATAGACCGGGAACCAGGTGATGAAAAAGTAGGTTAAGGCGTTGATGCAATATTGCCCAAGGTAGATGCCAATCATCATCCGTGAGCCAATCAGCTGTTTGATCTGGCCCCACTTCTGGCTGAACGGCACTTTGGCTTTGTCGTTTTTCTGATCCATGTTGATCAGCGCACCGCCTTCAGCGATGTACTCCAGCTCTTTCTTGTTCACGCCCGGATGTTGATTCGGTTCGTGGATCACTTTTAGCCAGACAAAGCTGATGATGATCCCCAGTCCGCCCATAAAGAAGAAGACGTGTGACCAGCCCACTTCGTGGGTCAGCCAGCCCATAATCGGCGCGAAAATGACCGTCGCGAAATACTGGGCGGAGTTAAAAATCGCCACCGCCGTGCCCCTCTCCTGCGCCGGGAACCAGGCCGCGACGATGCGGCTGTTGCCAGGGAAGGAGGGCGCTTCTGCCAGCCCGACCAGGAAACGTAAGGTAAAGAGGGCAACGATAATGCCGAAGCCGCTGAAAATATCGACAAAGCCCTGCAGCAGGGTAAACATCGACCAGATAAAGATGGACCAGAAGTAAACGCGTTTGGAACCGAAGCGGTCAAGCAGCCAGCCGCCGGGGATTTGGCCAATCACATAGGCCCAAGAAAATGCGGAGAAGACATACCCCATGCCGACCGGGTCAAGCCCGATGTCTTTTGCCATTTCAGAGCCGGCAATCGACAGCGTGGCGCGGTCGCCATAGTTGAAGGACGTGACGATAAACAGCATCACCACTATCCAGTAGCGAGCATTGGTGCGCTTCTCAGCGCTGCTCGCCGCTTGGCTTAATGTACTCATTGTTGCACTCCTGAATCTTGGCTTGCGCCAGGTTCATTCTGTACGACATAACCTGTAGGGTAATCAGAATGAGAGGTTAGTGTTTTGCAGTTTTGGTACGGCATTTCTGGTACGGATAAGAGCCGTTTTATGGTTTCTAACTGCTTTTTTTGGTAACTGACGGGAAAAGTATATGTAAGAGGAGGCAGCAGCCTCACCGTGCATCAACACAACATTGGCGCACGAGTTGGAGGTTGTTTGTGGCAAAAGCCCAGGGGAGTGGAAGATGGTTCACGAAAATGGGGAAGAATGTGAGCCAGATTACCTGGCGGCGCTGCGCTTGCACGAGCCTACATTGTAGGCCGAGGTTTGAGGCCGGGTAAGGCATAACAGCCCCCCGGCGAAGGGTTATTTGAGCAACGCGCCCCACTGTTCAACCCATGGATTAGATTCGCTTTCTGGCTCCGGGTGTTCACCGGCGTCGATCAGCAGCATCTCACCCACGCGCTGCGCACTTTGCTCCTGCAGCAGAGCGTCAAACTGCTTACCGCCACCGCAGAAATGGGTGTAGCTGCTGTCACCGAGGGCGATAATGCCGTAGCGCGTATCGGGCTGATAGCCCAGCGTGTCTTTGATTGCCTGGAAGAGCGGCACAATGCTGTCTGGCAGATCGCCCTGCCCGGTTGTTGATGTCACTACCAGCACGTACTGATCTTTATATTTTTCCCAGTCGGAAAGAGTCGGATCTTCATAGACCGTCGCTTTGTGACCCTGACTTAACAGAATCGCCTCGGCCTCTTCGGCCACCAGCAGCGAGTTACCGTACATTGTGCCGACAAAAATGCCTACTTCAGCCATGCTTCACTCCCTTCATTATCGCTATTGCTGTTCATCCTGAACGTTGCTCGTCACAAACTCAACCCTTTCATTTTCGGGGAGTTGTCCCATCCAGCCAAACTGTGACAGCGCCTGCATCCAGACGTCATCCAGCCCCGCACGGATCACCAGCGGCTCGCCGGTAAAGGGGTGGGTCAGGCTGAGCTGGCTGGCGTGCAGCATCAGGCGGTTGCAGCCAAAATGTTCGGCGGCGCTGCGGTTCTGGCGCAAATCGCCGTGCTTGCTGTCGCCAATGATCGGATGACGCAGATGGGAGAGATGGCGACGCAGCTGGTGCTTGCGCCCGGTATGAGGCTCAAGCTCCACCAGCCCGTAGCGCGTGGTCGGGAATTTACCCGTGGCAACGGGCATTTCGACCGTCGCCAGACCGCGATAATCTGTCACTGCTGGCTGCGGCTCTTTATCGTCACGGGCAAATTTATCGGCGATTTTATCCAGCTCTTCGACCAGCGGATAATCAAGCGTCGCTTCGTCCATCAGCCAGCCGCGCACGATGGCGTGATAACGTTTTTGAATCTGATGCTGTTCGAACTGCTGAGATAAAAGGCGTCCGGCTTCGCTGGAAAGCCCCATCAACAGGACGCCTGAAGTAGGCCTATCAAGACGGTGGACGGTAAACACGTGCTGACCAATCTGGTCACGCACGGTTTGCATCACCACCACTTTCTCATCGCGATCCAGCCAGCTACGGTGAACCAGCCAGCCAGACGGTTTATTGACCGCGACCAGCCACTCGTCCTGGTAGAGGATCTCAATGGTCATGCCTGGCCGCCGGAAAACAGCGTGTCCAGGCGTTGTAGTTCAATCAGCACGATATCGCGCGCCGGGTGCTGCGCATCAAGCGCCATTTCATAGTAGGGGCAGATGGCAAAGTCGTGGGGCAGCGGATGACCGCCATCCAGCAGGGCGTGCAGGCGCGGGATGAGCACCCACTGCAGCCATTCAAACGGCTCAAGGGTGTCCAGACAGAATGGCTGGGTGCTGGCGAAAGCCTCTTGCTGCGGCGCCGTTTCCTGCCACAGCTGATGGAGGCGCATCAGAGCTTCGATAGCGTGCAACTGCGCACGAACGCTGTCGTTATGCGTCATAAAAACCTCAACTGAAAAACTGAACGGCGCGCAGCATAGCATTCCGGGGCGCAGAAATAAAAAAAGGGAGCACTGTATAAACAGTGCTCCCGGTTCGTTTCGCAGCATTCCAGCTACAATTTGTGCTCCCTGCTCGTCCGTGACAACTTTTCCAGTGGCCGTGAGGCCTGATCGTCCGTAACCGCGCATCCTGCTCACATCATCCTGATGTGAATGTTTCATCATGAAACGTCCTGGCCTTCCTGACCCACCGGGCATCATGTCCGGTTCTCATTCTCCGTCCTGGAGGTGTCCCTTACGCACCCTGCGTGATCCTTTTGCTTCAGTCCTGAAGCCTTCCTGCCGCGCCATCCTGACGTGTCCTGTGTGAGTAACGTCATCATCCTGATGTTCGTTTCTCGTGTCGTCATCCTGTCGACGGGATATAGAATCCCCTATTACGCTTCGTCTTACAACCCACCTAATCAGGCTTACAATTATCACTGTTGCGATGACAACGCGGCATTTACAATCTAACCATATGAAATAAATCGTTATTAAATGAACAACTGATTACGTCATGCGGTTATATGACGGCGATCTCTCACAAGCCTTGTAAGAGATCTCTCACAAAGTCTGTAGCATAACGGATTACAAAACGGGGTCGAGCTGATTAAGGAATTCCGCAAGTGAGGGGGCGAGAACATCGCGTTTGCGGGTGCCGAGCGTCTCTTTGATCACTTCGCCGTTCAGGTTAGCAACAGCGATCACATCCAGTTCGCTGTCGAGCGTCGCGATAAACAGCGTCGGTGCAAGCTTCAGGCGTTTTTGCGTCACCAGATGTCCAATCAAGTTCTCCTGAACTCGCTGGAAATCCTCTTCGCTCCAGGTCTGTAGCAGCGTCATCGTTTGATTGCCGAAACGTGCGCGCATATCCCCGGCAAACTGTGTGGTGTAAAACGCATGAACGGCTGGTTGTACCACAATGTCCATGGCGCGCTCAACCGCATTTACATTCTGCTGTTCTGTGAAGGGCTGTGGCTGCCAGATGATTTTATCGTCGAGCGTCGTAATAATGCACGGGGACGGCACGCCGTATAACTCTTCACTTTGCGGCCATGTGTCATGCTGTTGATGCCATGCATCGCAGTAGCGCGCAGTGAACGCTGTCAGGGCATTTGCAGTCTCAATATCCACCGATTTCTCTCTTCACGTAAGACAGGATAAACTTGTGCCTATAGTTTACCTGCAAAGTGACAATGAAACATGTCTTACGAAAATCATCAGGCGTTATCAGGCTTAACGCTGGGCAAAACCACTGATTACCGCGATACCTACGACGCCACTCTGCTGCAGGGCGTTCCACGCAGCCTGAACCGCGATCCGCTTGGCCTGTCCGCGGATGCACTGCCGTTTGTCGGCGGTGATATCTGGACGCTTTACGAACTCTCCTGGCTCAACGCGCGCGGTTTGCCGCAGGTCGCCGTGGGCCACGTTGAGCTGGATTACGCCAGCGTGAATCTGGTGGAGTCCAAAAGCTTTAAGCTCTATCTCAACAGCTTTAACCAGACACGTTTTGACTCCTGGGAAGAGGTGCAGCGCACGCTGGCGCGCGATCTGAGTGCCTGCGCGCAGGGTGACGTGACCGTGGCGCTGTATCGTCTGAGTGAGCTTGAAGGTCAGCCAGTGGCGCATTTCCACGGCACCTGCATTGACGATCAGGAAATCGAAATTGAGAGCTACGAATTCAGCACCGATTATCTGCAAGACGCGGCGGGCGAAAAAGTCGTTGAAGAGACGCTGGTCAGCCATCTGCTGAAATCCAACTGTCTGATCACCCACCAGCCTGACTGGGGCTCAGTGCAAATTCAGTATCGCGGCCCGAAAATTGACCGTGAAAAACTGCTGCGTTATCTGGTGTCGTTCCGCCATCACAACGAGTTTCACGAGCAGTGCGTCGAGCGCATCTTCAATGATATCCAGCGCTTCTGCCAGCCGGAGAAACTGAGCGTGTACGCCCGTTATACCCGTCGCGGCGGGCTGGACATTAACCCGTGGCGCACCAATACCGACTTTGTTCCGGCCACCGGACGCCTGGTTCGTCAGTAAATTTGTGAAATATGCGGGCTGTATTCCGCGTCTAAGGTTGTGAAACGTCATAAGCCAGGGCTATTGTAATCAACAGGGAAAGAAGATCTTTATCCCGTAAGGAGCTCACTTGATTACACATATTAGCCCGCTTGGCTCAATGGATATGTTGTCGCAGCTGGAAGTGGACATGCTTAAACGCACGGCCAGCAGTGACCTGTATCAACTGTTTCGCAACTGTTCACTTGCCGTTCTGAACTCCGGAAGTCTGACAGATAACAGTAAAGAGTTGCTGTCTCGCTTTGAAAGCTTTGATATCAACGTGTTGCGCCGCGAGCGTGGCGTGAAGCTTGAAGTGATAAATCCGCCGGAAGAGGCCTTTGTCGATGGGCGGATCATTCGCTCTCTGCAGGCCAACCTGTTCGCCGTGTTGCGCGACATCCTGTTTGTTAACGGACAAATTCACAATGCCGGGCGCTTCCAGCACCTTAATCTGGAAAGCTCGGCACACATGACCAACCTGGTCTTTTCCATTCTGCGTAATGCTCGCGCCCTGCACGTTGGCGAGGCACCTAACATGGTTGTCTGCTGGGGCGGCCACTCCATTAACGAAACTGAATACCTCTACGCACGCCGCGTAGGCACCCAGCTCGGCCTGCGCGAACTGAATATCTGCACCGGTTGTGGTCCTGGCGCGATGGAAGCGCCAATGAAAGGCGCAGCGGTCGGCCACGCGCAGCAGCGCTATAAAGAAGGCCGTTTCATTGGTATGACGGAGCCTTCCATTATCGCGGCCGAGCCACCGAACCCGCTGGTGAATGAGCTGATCATCATGCCGGATATCGAGAAACGTCTCGAAGCCTTCGTGCGTATCGCACACGGGATCATTATCTTCCCGGGCGGCGTCGGAACGGCGGAAGAGCTGCTTTATCTGCTGGGTATTCTGATGAACCCGGCGAATAAAAATCAGGTCTTGCCGCTTATCCTGACCGGGCCAAAAGAGAGTGCCGATTACTTCCGCGTGCTGGACGAGTTTATCGTGCACACCCTGGGCGAAGCGGCGCGCAGCCACTACCGCATTATCATTGACGATGCGGCAGAAGTGGCGCGTCAGATGAAAAAGGCCATGCCGCTGGTCAAAGAGAACCGCCGTGATACGGGCGATGCGTACAGCTTTAACTGGTCGATTCGTATCGCGCCAGACCTTCAGAAGCCGTTCGAACCGTCCCACGAGAATATGGCAAACCTGAAACTGTATCCGGATCAGCCCGTTGAAGTGCTGGCCGCGGATCTGCGTCGTGCGTTCTCCGGCATCGTGGCCGGTAACGTGAAAGAGGTAGGCATTCGCGCCATCGAAGAGTTCGGTCCGTACAAAATCCACGGCGACAGCCAGATGATGCGCCGCATGGACGATCTGCTGCAGGGCTTTGTCGCCCAGCACCGTATGAAGCTGCCCGGCTCGGCCTATATCCCCTGTTACGAGATTTGCGCCTGACCGTCAGTTGCTTTCACTCAATTTAAGCCGGGCACTGCCCGGCTTTTTCATTTCTTCTGATAAAACATAGGCATTACTTATCTTATTTACATTTCCGACCCGAACGCAAACGATTACCTTGATTTTCAAACCGTGATTTATCAGCCTTAATCCAAATTACCTGCAAGAAAAAACTAAAAATCGCCATCTTTACAGCGGAAGCCACGTATCTCGCTGTCCGATCTTTCACGCCGTATGTCGTTAATGGTAGCCTTCGCGCCCGTAAATCCGCTTTGACGTTTTATTAACAGTTTTTTGGTCTAAATATGCCCACTTCAAAAGTGGATTATTGCATTTGGGATCAGGATCACTGATACATTCATTACTTAAATGTATCTTTCCGCCCGCCAATAGTTACGGGCAAAAATTATAAAAAAACCGTCATTGAACGAATTTCATATTACCGTCGGGCCCTTTTTCATCGGAATTGACTAAAAAGCCTGACTAATTGCTTCCTCCAGGAGAAATAGATGGAAACCACTCAAACCAGCACCATTGCTTCGACAGAATCCCGAAGTGGATGGCGCAAAACGGACACCATGTGGATGCTGGGCCTGTACGGTACAGCAATCGGCGCAGGTGTCCTGTTCCTGCCGATCAACGCAGGCGTTGGCGGTCTGATTCCGCTGATCATCATGGCTATCATTGCCTTCCCGATGACTTACTTTGCACACCGCGGCCTGACCCGTTTTGTGCTGTCCGGTAAAAACCCAGGCGAAGACATCACTGAAGTTGTTGAAGAGCACTTCGGTGTTGGCGCAGGTAAACTGATTACCCTGCTTTACTTCTTCGCGATTTACCCGATTCTGCTGGTTTACAGCGTGGCGATTACCAACACCGTTGAAAGCTTCATGACGCACCAGCTGCACATGACGCCGCCACCGCGCGCTATTCTGTCGCTGATCCTGATCGTGGGTATGATGACCATCGTTCGTTTCGGCGAGCAGATGATCGTTAAAGCGATGAGCGTTCTGGTGTTCCCGTTCGTGATTGCCCTGATGGTGCTGGCTTTCTACCTGGTTCCACAGTGGAACGGTGCAGCGCTGGAAACCCTCTCCCTGAGCAGCGCATCGGCAACCGGTAACGGCCTGTTGATGACTCTGTGGCTGGCGATTCCGGTGATGGTCTTCTCCTTCAACCACTCCCCGATCATCTCCTCTTTCGCTGTGGCGAAACGTGAAGAGTACGGTCAGGGCGCAGAGAAGAAGTGCTCCAGCATCCTGGCTCGCGCTCACATCATGATGGTTATTACCGTAATGTTCTTCGTATTCAGCTGCGTACTTAGCCTCTCCCCGGCGGATCTGGCAGCAGCGAAAGCACAGAATATCTCGATTCTGTCTTACCTGGCTAACCACTTTAACGCACCGCTGATTGCCTGGATGGCGCCAATTATCGCGATTATCGCTATCACCAAATCCTTCCTCGGCCACTACCTTGGCGCACGTGAAGGCTTTAACGGTATGGTGATCAAATCCCTGCGCGGTAAAGGCAAAAGCATTGAAGTTAACAAACTGAACAAAATCACTGCACTGTTCATGCTGTTGACGACCTGGGCTGTGGCGACCATGAACCCGAGCATCCTCGGCATGATCGAAACCCTGGGCGGTCCAATCATCGCGATGATTCTGTTCCTGATGCCGATGTACGCGATTCAGAAAGTCCCGGCAATGCGTAAATACAGCGGCCACATCAGCAACGTCTTCGTTGTGATTATGGGTCTGATTGCCATCTCCGCGATTTTCTTCTCTCTGTTCAGCTAATACCTCCTGCGCCGTCTTCGGACGGCGCACTCCTCCTCTGACTGATAGCAAGGGACGCATCATGATTAGCGTATTCGATATCTTCAAAATCGGTATTGGACCTTCCAGCTCTCATACTGTCGGGCCAATGAAAGCCGGTAAACAATTCACGGATGACTTGATTTCACGCGGCATTCTGCACGACGTCACACGCGTGGTTGTCGATGTTTACGGCTCCCTGTCTCTGACGGGTAAAGGCCACCATACAGACATCGCCATTATTATGGGCCTGGCGGGGAACCTGCCGGACACCGTTGATATTGACGCAATTCCTGGATTCATTCAGGACGTGAATACTCATGGCCGCCTGCTGCTGGCAAACGGTGACCATGAAGTCGAGTTCCCGGTTGATAAGTGCATGAACTTCCATGCCGACAACCTCTCCCTGCATGAGAACGGTATGCGTATTACTGCGCTGGCAGGCGAAAAGGCGATTTACAGCCAAACCTATTACTCCATCGGCGGCGGTTTTATCGTCGACGAAGACCACTTTGGTCAGGCCAGCAACTCTTCCGTTGAGGTACCTTACCCGTACAAAAATGCGGCGGATTTACAGCGTCATTGTCAGGAAAGCGGCTTGTCACTTTCTGGTCTGATGATGAAAAATGAGCTGGCGTTACACAGCAAAGAAGAGCTGGAACAGCACTTCCAAAACGTCTGGGATGTGATGCGCGGCGGTATCGAGCGCGGCATCACCACCGAAGGCGTGCTGCCGGGCAAACTGCGCGTGCCGCGTCGTGCTGCGGCATTGCGTCGTATGTTAGTGAGCACTGATAAAACCACCACCGACCCGATGGCGGTCGTTGACTGGATCAACATGTTCGCGCTGGCGGTTAACGAAGAAAACGCCGCTGGCGGGCGTGTGGTTACCGCACCGACGAACGGCGCGTGCGGTATCGTTCCGGCGGTGCTGGCCTACTACGATAAGTTTATCCGTGAAGTGAACGCTAACTCGCTGGCGCGCTATCTGCTCGTCACCAGCGCGATTGGATCACTGTATAAGATGAATGCCTCGATCTCTGGCGCTGAAGTTGGCTGCCAGGGTGAAGTCGGCGTGGCTTGTTCCATGGCGGCAGCGGGTCTGACGGAACTGCTGGGCGGTAGCCCAACGCAGGTCTGTATCGCGGCGGAAATCGGCATGGAGCACAACCTCGGACTGACCTGTGACCCGGTTGCTGGTCAGGTGCAGGTACCGTGCATCGAGCGTAACGCGATTGCCTCCGTTAAAGCGGTGAACGCCGCGCGGATGGCCCTGCGCCGTACCAGCGAGCCGCGCGTTTGCCTCGATAAGGTTATTGAAACCATGTACGAGACCGGCAAAGATATGAATGCCAAATACCGCGAAACCTCTCGCGGCGGGCTGGCCATGAAAATCGTGACCTGCGATTAAAATTATGCGCCTCGCTTTTGCGAGGCGCCTTCCCAATTCCCACACCTCTCGTAGTTTCATCCTGCTGACAGTGTTACCCTTTATTCATTAACAGAAGGGAGATTATCTGTGGCTGTTCATTTGCTTATTGTCGACGCGCTCAACCTGATTCGCCGTATTCATGCGGTGCAAGGCACACCCTGCAAGGACACTTGCCTGCATGCGCTGGAGCAGCTTATTCGCCACAGCCAGCCCACTCACGCAGTGGCCGTTTTCGACGACGAAGCGCGTAACACAGGCTGGCGGCACCAGCGTTTACCGGATTACAAAGCCGGACGCGCACCGATGCCCGACGATCTCCACGCCGAAATGCCCGCCATTCGCGCCGCCTTTGAAACGCGCGGCGTGCCGTGCTGGGGCGCGCATGGCAACGAAGCCGACGATTTGGCCGCGACGCTGGCAATAAAAGTTGCGGGCGCCGGGCATCAGGCCACCATCGTCTCCACCGACAAGGGCTACTGCCAGCTACTCTCACCGACCATTCGTATTCGCGATTACTTTCAAAAGCGCTGGCTCGACGCCCCTTTTATCGCCAGTGAATTTGGCGTCTCGCCGCAACAGCTGCCTGACTACTGGGGGCTTGCCGGCATCAGCAGCTCAAAAGTGCCGGGCGTGGCCGGGATTGGCCCTAAAAGTGCAGCACAGCTGTTAACGGATTTTCAGGATCTGGAAGGGATTTATGCCCATCTGGAGAATGTTCCCGAGAAGTGGCGCAAGAAGCTGGAAGCGCATAGAGAGATGGCATTTATCTGCCGGGATGTGGCGCGGTTACAGACGGATTTGCAGTTAGACGGGAATTTGCAGCAGTTGCGGCTGGAGCGGTAGGTTCAGAGCAGAAAGTTGCCGGGGGGCCTTGAGTTTGCCCGGTAAACATAGCGCTACCGGGCACACAAACAGGCGTTATCGCTCGTCGCGACGTCCACCCACGGCAGCCCACCAGCGACGGACGTGTACCGTCACTTCTTCACGGTCGTGATAAAGCTGACGCGCCTGGATTTCAGCATTGATCCCCTGGGCATTCAGCTGTTCCTGGATATACGCCAGATTCTGGGAGACCTCTTCATAGCGCTTTTTCATCGGCAGCTTAAGGTTGAAGATCGTCTCTCGACACCAGCCGTTCACCAGCCAGGTGGCCATCAGCGCGGCCACTTTCGCCGGTTTCTCCACCATATCGCACACCATCCAGGTGATGTTGTTACGGGTCGGGCGATAGCGGAAACCATCTTCACGCAGCCAGGTCACCTGCCCGGTATCCATCAGGCTTTGCGCCATAGGGCCGTTATCGACAGACGAAACCCACATGTTGCGTTTGACCAGCTGATAGGTCCAGCCGCCAGGGCACGCGCCCAGATCCACGGCATACATCCCGTTCGCCAGGCGCTCATCCCACTCATCGGCAGGAATAAAGACGTGGAACGCCTCTTCCAGTTTGAGCGTAGAACGGCTTGGCGCATCGGACGGGAATTTAAGACGCGGGATACCCATATAAAACGGCGAGTTGTTCGTCGTGTAGGAGTAACCGGTGTAACAGCAGCCCGGCGCAATAAAGAAGACATGCACCACCGGACGTTTTGGCGTCTCGTAGTTTGTCAGCACGCCCACCTCACGCAGCGCAGCGCGCAGCGGAACGGTGAACTTGCGGCAAAACTTCATCAGCTCTTTGCTTTCGTTGGTGTCAGCCACTTCAACACGCAGATCGCCACCCTTCTCCACCACACCCTGCAGCATGCCGGAGATAGGGGAAATACGATCTTCTGGCGGCAAATCGGTCAGCAGTTCGCCCGCGGCAAACATCTGACGGGCAAAAATCAACGAGCTGAACGGTAACTTGCTAACGATCTTATCCGCATCGTCAGGCTGATAGCATTCGAACACCACATAGCCCGAGTGTTCTTTGACGCGGGCAAAGCCGAAGACTTCCAGACGTGACGCTTTGTCAGTAATTTCCGCGGCGCACTCTTTCTCAAACCCCGGGCGACAATATAAAACAACCTTACTCATGAACAACGCCCCTGCGTTTCAGACGGATAGCTCCGATAAACATCAATACCCACCCGGCGAGGAAACTGACGCCGCCGACGGGTGTAACAAACGCCCAAAGGCGCAAATGTGAAAGTGCGAGGCAGTACAAACTGCCGCTGAACAGAACGGTCCCCAGTGCGAGGAATACGCTGCTCCAGTAGAACCAAATGCTAATGCGACGCTGCATTGCCACCGCCAGCCCAAAAATAGCCAGCGTGTGAAATGCCTGATACTCAAGGCCGGTTTGAATCCAGCCCATTTCGACGACCCCTAAGGTCTTGCTCAACACATGCGCGCCGAACGCGCCCAGTGCGACAAAAATAAAGCCACTCACCGCGGCAAAAATCAGCATGAAACGGCTGGTCATGTTTCTGTCCTAAAGTTATGCGTGCCCGGCACACAAAAGAGATGATTACTCATAACGAAAGCGGAATTTTTCTTGTTCATGTGCCGCCTTCGCCAGTATCCACTGCCGGAAGGCGGCTATTTTACCCAGTTCTGCCTGACTGTCATGACAAACCAGATAAAACGCATTCTTGCTGACCAGAACATCATTAAACGGGCAGACCAGGCGGCCTGCCTCAATTTCGGACTGCGCCATCACGTTGTTTGCCAACGCCACGCCCTGTCCGTGAATGGCAGCCTGTAACACCATCGCGCTGTGGCTAAAGATGGGGCCATGCTGCACATTAATATGATTAAGACCCAACTGACGGGTATAAGTTTGCCAGTCGCGGCGAGAAGCATCATGTAAAAGTGTATGTTGCGCCAGATCGGCAGGCGTTTTCAACGCTTTGTCGCCGGTCAGCAGCAGGGGCGAGCACACTGGCAGGAGATATTCTGCGTATAATTTTTCAACACGCAAGCCCGGCCAGTTGCCGCGACCGTAAAAAATAGCGACGTCGACATCGTCCGCCAGTTTGTCTTCCTGACGGTCCACCGCCTGGATCCTGACGTCGATTCCCGGATAAGCTGAGTTAAAGCTAGAGAGTCGTGGCACCAGCCAGTGAATGGCAAAACTGGGCAATAAACTGACCGTCAGCGCACCTTTAGCGCTTCGCGCCTGCAGTTTGCGCGTCGCCTCAGTGAGCTGGGAAAAAATGTCTTTGATATCCTGAAAATAGCTCTGCCCTTCTTCCGTCAGAAGCAGGGAGCGGTTGCGACGGCGAAACAGCTTAAGCCCCAGGAAATCCTCCAGAGACTTGATTTGATGACTTACTGCGGCCTGCGTCACAAAAAGCTCATCGGCCGCGCGCGTGAAGCTCAGATGGCGTGCTGCAGCATCAAAAACGCGTAATGCATTTAGGGGTGGTAATCGCTTCGACATGGGTATTAGGCTTAGATGTTAAAGGTATTTAACACATAGGAAACAACGTTTAACCTATTAGTTTTTTTTATCTGAGCCATTATAATTTGTCCGTTGAGGAACTACCAGCAAATACCTATAGTGGCGGCACTTCCTGAGCCGGAACGAAAAGCTTTTTTTGGAATGCGTGTTCTGAAGGGCTTTTGGCTTACGGTTGTGATGTTGTGTTGTTGTGTTTGCAATTGGTCTGCAATTCAGATCACGGTAGCGAAGCTACCCTTTTTTCACTTCCTGTACATTTACCCTGTCTGTCCATAGTGATTAATGTAGCACCGCCTATTTGCGGTGCTTTTTTTTGGTCTAAAATCTGTTACTTATCCAGTTCAACCATCTCTTTCACGTCAGTGCGGTTGATCTGCTGCTTGTTCCCGTTCGCATCTTTATACGAGATCATCCCGGTCTCATTATCGGTTTTTGGCTTTCCGTCAGAGACGATAGTTCGGCCATCATTGGTATGCATCACGTAGTTGTTACCAGAACAGGCGCTCAGGGCAAAAGTAAATACACAGGCAGAAATGATTGCGGCAGTCTTGTTCATAATTTTCTCCTTTAGCAATTAATGCTATTCAATCCTAGTTTTAAAACAGGCTAAAACATTCACCTAACACTATTCAGCATAACCTGCTTCTCAAGACCTGCCAGGACAAACAGACAATTCCGATAGCGATCAACAACCTTGCCCTGCCGCCGAAATTGCGCGACGATCTCCATATTGATATGAGGAATTCCATGAACGCTTTCAGTCCTGCGCATTTTCGCGCACAGTTTCCGGCGCTGGCCGATGCCGGTGTTTATCTCGACAGTGCCGCCACAGCGCTTAAGCCGCAGGCTGTGATCGACGCGACAAATCAGTTCTACAGCCTGAGCGCCGGGAATGTGCATCGCAGCCAGTTTGCCGAGGCGCAGCGTTTGACCGCGCGCTACGAGGCCGCCCGCGATCAGGTCGCGCGTCTGCTCAACGCCGAAAGCGGTAAAAATATCGTCTGGACGCGTGGCACCACCGAGGCGATCAATATGGTCGCCCAGTGCTACGCTCGTCCGATCCTGCAACCGGGCGACGAGATTATCGTGAGCGAGGCCGAGCACCATGCCAATTTAGTGCCGTGGCTGATGGTCGCGGAACAAACGGGCGCCCGGATCGTAAAACTGCCGTTGGGCACGGATTTACTGCCCGACGTCGGGCGTTTACCCGAACTCATCACCCCGCGCAGCCGAATTCTGGCCCTCGGACAAATGTCGAACGTTACCGGCGGTTGTCCGGATCTGGCCCGTGCCGTTGAAATGGCACACCGCCACGGCATAGTTGTGATGGTCGACGGCGCGCAGGGCGTTGTGCATTTCCCGGCGGATGTCCGCAAACTGGATATCGACTTTTACGCTTTTTCCGGTCACAAGCTTTATGGCCCAACCGGGATCGGCGCGCTGTATGGCAAACCGGAACTGCTGACACAAATGACCCCGTGGCTGGGCGGCGGAAAGATGATCACCGAAGTGACCTTTGACGGTTTCAAAACCCAGGAGCTCCCTTACCGCCTCGAAGCCGGTACGCCAAACGTGGCGGGCGTGATAGGGCTGAGCGCCGCACTGGAGTGGCTTGCTGAGACGGACGTCGAGCAAGCCGAAAGCTGGAGCCGTGGACTGGCCACACTTGCAGAAGAAGAGTTAAAAAAACGTCCCGGATTCCGCTCGTTCCGCGTTCAGGATTCCAGCCTGCTGGCGTTTGATTTTGCCGGTGTTCACCACAGCGATATGGTCACCCTACTGGCCGGATACGGTATCGCCCTGCGCGCCGGACAGCACTGTGCACAGCCGCTGCTTGCGGCACTCGGCGTCAGTGGTACGCTGCGCGCCTCGTTTGCCCCCTACAACACGCAAAGCGACGTTGATGCCCTGGTGGCGGCCGTCGATCGCGCCCTTGAACTCCTGGTGGATTAATGACGAGCTCATCCTTAGCCGGACACCCATTCGGCAGCGTTATCACAGAAGAGACGCTGAGACAAACGTTCCTCCCGCTCACCCAGTGGGAAGATAAATACCGTCAGCTGATTTTACTGGGCAAGCAACTCCCCACACTTTCTGATGCGTTAAAAGCGCAGGCGAAAGAAATTCCAGGCTGCGAAAATCGCGTCTGGCTGGGTGTGACGACATCCGGGGAGACGCTGCATTTCTTTGGCGACAGCGAAGGGCGGATCGTGCGCGGTTTACTGGCAGTGCTGCTCACCGCCGTGGAAGGCAAAAGCGCCCGGCAATTGCTGGATGGCGATCCGTTGGCGCTGTTTGACGAGCTGGGGCTGCGCGGACAACTGAGCGCATCACGCAGCCAGGGCCTGTCCGCACTCAGCGAAGCGGTGCTGAACGCCGCCCGTCAGGTTCAGGCCTGACGGTTGGCTTTGGCCATCATTTTCTTCAGGGCGTGAGAGACAGCGACAAAACCAAAGGTTGCGGTGACCATTGTTGCCGCGCCAAAGCCTGAGGCGCAGTCCATTCGTTTCGGCCCTTCTGCGGTGCTTTTCATGGCGCAGACGGAGCCATCTGCCTGCGGATAGACCAGCGCTTCAGTTGAGAACACGCAGTCAACGCCCAGCTTACCTTTACTGTTTTTCACCACGTTAAAATCGTTTTTCAGCCTTTCACGCAGTTTAGCCGCCAGCGGATCCTGAATGGTTTTCGCCAGATCCGTCACCTGGATCTGCGTCGGATCGATTTGACCGCCCGCTCCGCCCGTGGTCACTAATGGGATCTTGTAGCGACGGCAATAGGCAATCAGGGCCGCCTTCGGACGCACGCTGTCGATTGCGTCAATCACGTAGCTAAAGCCGGTGCCCAGGTATTGCGCCACATTATCGGCGGTGACGAAATCATCAATCACCGTGACGCGACATTCCGGGTTAATCAGGCGGATGCGATCTGCCATCACTTCCGCTTTCGCCAGGCCAACGTTATCGCGCAGGGCATGGATCTGACGGTTGGTGTTGGTGACGCAAACATCATCCATATCAATAAGAGTAATCGCGCCAATACCGGTACGCGCCAGCGCCTCGGCCGCCCAGGAGCCGACTCCGCCAATACCGACCACGCAGACGTGCGCATCCGCAAACAGTTGCAGGGCTTTTTCACCATATAAACGCGCCGTACCGCCAAAACGTTGACGCCAGGCATCGCTGATTAACGCAGACATAAGACCTCAGGATGTAAAAAGGGTGAGGTTTTATCCTCACCCTGCCCTTCTCCTGTGATGGAGAAGGCGGTAAATATTACGCGCTAGATTACCACAATCAGCCGCTGAAAACGTTGCCAGCACTTGCTGCGGGTTTGAGCACCCATACGCGTCCATAATGGTTATACCAGCCCGCACGATGGCCCGCATCCGCACCAATGCCCTGATAAATATCGAAGTGCTGGCCTTTAATGGCCCCACCGACATCCAGCGCCACCATCAGGCGTAATTCATACTGACCGCTGAATTTGCCGTTGTTGTCCAGGGTCGGCACTTCTGCCAGCAGCGTGGTGCCCGGCGGAATAATAGAACGATCGGAAGCCACGGATGCACGTCCAATCAGCGGAACCGCGCTGGCCCCTTTCACCGGTGCGTAATTTTGCGGTTTAAAGAAGACGAAGGACGGGTTCTGCTCCAGCAGCTCACGCACTTCCGCTTCGCTGTGCTTTTCGCCCCACTCGCGAATAGCCTGCATCGACATATCTTCTTTCTTAACTTCCCCGCGATCGATCAGCACTTTGCCGATACTGCGGTAGGCGTGGCCATTTTTACCGGAATAGCTAAAGAAGTTAAGAGGTGAGCCATCACCGAAATCTATATACCCGCTGCCCTGCACATCCATGATGAAGTTATCCATCAGCGAGTTACTGTAGGCCAGCACATACGTTTCATTCAGCGCACCGGAATAGATCTCTGCGCGAGACGGCAGGCGGCCACGTTTTGGCGGCATGCGGTAAATAGGGTACTGGAACTCGCCCTGACGGGTATGTCGCGCCTGGACCACCGGCGTGTAGTAACCGGTGAACTGGACGTTACCGTAGTTATCGGCCCCTTCCATCTGCCAGGCATCGATGCCGTACTGGCGCATGGTGCGCGTATCGCCGCCTGCACGCAGCCAGTCCTGTACGGCATTGTAGACGCTGTTCTGCGAGCCATACAGACGCGGTGACGCGGTGCGGATCTGGCTGACCTGCTCAGCGAAGTCACCCGCGTTGATCGGCGCACCCACGGCATCCGGCTGGTTAACTAAAGAGAAAGGCTGGGTGAATTTCCCGTCTTTATATTGCTGACCGCGATCGGTCGGTTTAGAGGAGCAGGCCGCAAGAATCGCTACCATTGCGCCCGTCATCAGATACTTCGCCCATCGTCCTTTCATTATATCTCGTCTTAAAGTTGCCCTGAGTCTCTATAAAGAAGATAACAAACCCCTCAGGCTATTGAAATCTGATAGCGCATCCTGAGGCAGGATTTGCGCATTAATCGTCCGAACAGGGCGATGTCGTTCATTTTACATACTAATTTTGGTATTTATGAGAAAAAGGGTTGCATCAAAAACCTATCCGAGTATAGTGCGCATCCACGGACGCGGGGTGGAGCAGCCTGGTAGCTCGTCGGGCTCATAACCCGAAGGTCGTCAGTTCAAATCTGGCCCCCGCAACCAATTAAAATTTGATGCAGTAAATTTCTACGATGTTTTTGCTCAGTAGAAAGACGGACGCGGGGTGGAGCAGCCTGGTAGCTCGTCGGGCTCATAACCCGAAGGTCGTCGGTTCAAATCCGGCCCCCGCAACCAATCAAGTTTTAAGCAGTAGTACGTAAAATAGAAGAAAGACGGACGCGGGGTGGAGCAGCCCGGTAGCTCGTCGGGCTCATAACCCGAAGGTCGTCAGTTCAAATCTGGCCCCCGCAACCAATTCTTCGAAAAACATTAGACACCCTCAAGGGTGTTTTTTTGTATCTGCCGTTTGTGGATTTGCCGGGCGTGAACCCGGCTCATACCATCTACCCTCTTCTGGCCAGCGTCGCGCCATCCGAGAAATACGCCTTTATCCCCGCCAGAATCGACTCTGCCACTTCCTGCTGGAATTTCGCGGTCTTGAGCTTACGCTCCTCTTCGACGTTACTGATAAACGCCGTTTCGACCAGAATCGACGGGATATCCGGCGCCTTCAGCACCGCAAAGCCCGCCTGCTCAACGCTATTTTTATGCAGCTTGTTCACATTCCCGAGTTTACTCAGCACCGCTTTACCAAATTTCAAACTGTCGGTGATGGTGAGCGACTGCACCATGTCGAACATCGTGTGATCGACATAGCGATCGCCACTCTTGCTCACCCCACCAATCAGGTCGGAGGCGTTCTGGGAATCCGCCAGCAGCCGCGCCGCAGTACTGGTCGCCCCTTTGGTCGACAGAGCAAAGACCGACGAACCACTCGGCTGTCTGCTGGTAAAGGCATCGGCGTGAATGGAGACAAACAGGTCCGCGCGCTGTTTCTGCGCTTTCGCCACGCGCACTTTCAGCGGAATGAACACGTCTTCATTGCGCGTCATGTACGCCCGCATGTTGCCCTCTTTATCGATCAACGCCTTCAGGCGGCGACCAATCTGCAACACCACGTCTTTTTCACGCGTTCGATATTTCCCGACCGCTCCGGAGTCTTCTCCGCCGTGGCCCGGATCGAGCATGATCACAATCGGGCGATCGCGCCCCGCTTTACCCGGCTGCGGGCCACTCTGAGCAGGAGGAACCTGCCTCTCAAGATCGCCTTTGTTGTAATCTTCCAGCAAGGCGAGGAGTGGATCCTGAATGTCCGTCGCATTAGCCGGATAGAGATCCATCACCAGACGCTCTTTAAAACCGGCCACCGGTGCCAGGGCAAACAGCTGCGGTTTAACGTTTTGCTTCAGCTCGAACACCATGCGCACGGTTTGCGGATCAAACTGGCCGACGCGGGCAGATTTAATGTAAGGATCATCGCCACGGATCTGCGCCCCCATGCCTTTCAGCACCGAGTTCAGATTCACGCCCTCGATATCCACCACCACACGCTCAGGATTGCTCAACGCAAACTGTTTGTATTTCAGTACCTGATTAGACTCTACCGTCACGCGCGTATAGGTCGAAGACGGCCAGACACGCACCGCCACCACCTGACTGACGGCGGCGAATGCAACCTGGCTGACGCTCAGCAACCACATCGCCCCGGCCCCTTGTAACAAGCGGCGGCGGCTTATTGTTGATTTGGATCCCGACATGCTTCTCCCGAGCAAGAAAACGAATTTACCGACAAAACGTCCAAATTGACCGAAAACTTTAGCGAATGATGCATAACCTGTCATCTATAAAAGGGTAAACAATCATGCAGTAACGCACGCATCACTTAATTTTTTCTCTGGTTTGCACTGAATTTAGGGTTGCGCGCGCGGCAATAATCGAATAAAAATACAGAAAATACGAATAAACATTCACTGAGGGGTTGTGCCGTGGTAAAGGAACGTAGAACCGAACTGGTCCAGGGATTCCGCCATTCTGTTCCCTACATCAATACCCATCGGGGAAAAACGTTTGTCATCATGCTGGGTGGCGAAGCCATTGAGCATGAGAACTTTTCCAGTATTGTCAATGACATCGGTCTGCTGCACAGCCTCGGTATTCGCCTGGTGGTCGTCTACGGCGCGCGTCCGCAGATCGACGCCAATCTGGCGGCCCACCACCACGAGCCGATTTATCACAAGCACACCCGCGTGACTGACGCCAAAACCCTGGAGCTGGTTAAGCAAGCAGCCGGTCTTTTGCAGCTCGATATCACTGCGCGTCTGTCGATGAGCCTCAACAATACACCGCTTCAGGGCGCACATATCAACGTGGTCAGCGGCAATTTTATTATTTCCCAGCCGTTGGGCGTGGATGATGGCGTGGATTATTGCCACAGTGGGCGTATCCGTCGTATCGACGAAGAGGCGATTCATCGCCAGCTCGATAACGGCGCGATTGTGCTGATGGGGCCGGTTGCCGTCTCCGTGACGGGCGAAAGTTTTAACCTCACCTCCGAAGAGGTGGCGACGCAGCTGGCGATCAAACTCAAAGCCGAGAAGATGATCGGTTTCTGCTCCTCGCAGGGCGTGTTTAACGAACAAGGGGATATCGTTTCGGAGCTTTTCCCGAACGAAGCCCAGGCGCGCGTCGAAGCGCTGGAAGCAGAAGGCGATTACCACTCCGGCACCGTGCGTTTCCTGCGCGGGGCGGTCAAAGCCTGTCGCAGCGGCGTGCGTCGCAGCCACCTGATTAGCTATCAGGAAGACGGGGCGCTTCTGCAGGAGCTGTTCTCGCGCGACGGTATTGGTACGCAGATTGTAATGGAGAGTGCGGAACAGATTCGTCGCGCCACGATCAACGATATTGGCGGGATTCTGGAGCTTATTCGGCCGCTGGAGCAGCAAGGGATTCTGGTCCGTCGCTCCCGCGAGCAACTGGAGATGGAGATCGACAAGTTCACCATCATCCAGCGCGACAATCTGACTATCGCCTGCGCGGCGCTCTACCCCTTCCCGGAAGAGAAAATCGGTGAAATGGCCTGCGTGGCAGTGCATCCAGACTACCGCAGTTCATCGCGCGGCGAAGTGTTGCTTGAGCGGGTCGCCGCCCAGGCACGTCAGATCGGCCTGAATAAATTATTTGTCCTGACCACCCGCAGCATTCACTGGTTCCAGGAACGCGGCTTTACACCGGTCGATATTGATTTGCTGCCGGAGAGTAAAAAAGAGATGTACAACTATCAGCGACGTTCGAAAGTGCTGATGGCGGACTTGAGTTAACCCCACAGGCCCTACGCTTCCCTCTCCTAAACAGAGAGGGAGCCAAACACTCAGGCAGATTCAAACACCGCGCTTAACCCGCTTCGCCGCTCGGTACGCGTCGTCACGGCCTGCGCCAGCACACGCTCGTCGGCATACAGCGACAGCCTTTTCCGCGCGCGGGTGATGGCGGTATACACCAGCTCGCGCGTCACTACCGGCGACATTTGCGCGGGCAGAATCAGCACCGCGTGATCAAATTCCGAACCCTGCGATTTGTGCACCGTCATCGCCCACGCCGTTTCGTGTTCTGGCAGACGGCTTGGCTGCACCGATTTCACGCTGCCATCGGGCATCTGGAACCAGACGCGCAGCCCCTGGCCGCGATCGAGTGCAATGCCGATATCACCGTTAAACAGCCCAAGAGCGCTGTCGTTACGGGAGATCATCACCGGGCGCCCCTCATACCAGCGGGAGTGCGGCTGGCGGAAGATTTTCCGCTTCTGCGCTAACGCCAGCTCCAGCCGTTCATTCAGCCCGGTGACGCCAAACGGCCCTTCGCGCAGCGCGCACAAAAGCTGATAATCACCGAAGGCCGCAATCACGGCTTCGGGTGCATCCTGTTGCTGCACGCTCAGAAGGAAACGCTGATAACCCTGCAATGCATCCTCGAGCATGGCGAGATACTCTTCGCCCGTCTGGAGTGGTTTTTTCTCAATGTCGTTAAATGTGCCGTTAAATACCGTCCTGATGGCCGTACGATCGCCGCGATTAACGGCGGCGGCGAGCTGGCCGATACCGGAATCGCTGCCAAAACGGTAGCTTTTTTGCAACAGGCACAGGCTGTCGCGCAAGGCCCCTGCCCGTTCTTCTGTGTGCCCTTCAATCGGACAGCCGGTCAGGTGCGATAATTCCTGCGCGCGCGTGAGGGTATAGCCTGCGCTGGCATAATTGCAGATATCCCCCAGCACGGCCCCCGCCTCAACCGAGGCCAGCTGATCGCGATCGCCGAGGAAAATCACGCGGGCGTGCGGCGGTAGCGCGTCGATCAGGCGCGACATCATCGTCAAGTCGATCATCGAGGCTTCGTCGACCACCAGCACATCCAGGTGCAGCGGATTCCCTGCATGATAGCGCAGACGCTGGCTGCCCGGCTGGGCGCCAAGCAGGCGGTGCAGCGTGCTGGCCTCATTCGGGAACAGCTTGCGCTGGGCATCGTTCAACGGCAGTTTTTGCAGCGTGCCGCCCAGTGATTCCGTCAATCTTGCCGCCGCTTTGCCCGTGGGAGCAGCCAGTCGGATACGGCATTTCTGCTCGCCCGCCATCTGAATCAGCGCCGCCAGCAGTTTTGCGACGGTGGTGGTTTTCCCCGTCCCTGGCCCGCCAGAAATCACCGAAATGCGCCGCGTCAGGGCTACCGCCGCCGCCACTTTTTGCCAGTTCACCGTTTCTGAATCACCGAAAAGGTCATTCAGGGTTTGAATCAGTGCAGTATCGTCATAGGGCAGAGGCTGATTGGAATCATTAAAGAAATGCGCAATCGCCAGCTCGTTACGCCACATGCGATTGAGATAGAGTCGGTCGTGACAAAGAATTAAGGGCGTCGGGATATCACCGTGACTGACGGCGTCAGAGCGCAGTAGCACGTCTTGCCAGTCCATCGTTTCGCCGAGGAGGGCGAAACAGGCCTGCAGCGGAGCGGGCATTTTCTCATCCGGTACCAGGCGTGACAGGGGCAAGCACACATGGCCTTCACCGGCATCTTTGCTGAGGATTGCGGCGGCCAGCATGACCGCAGCATCGTTATCCGCCACCATCATGGCAAACTGCGCGTCCAGAGGGCGCAGCGCACGCTGCTCTACCGCCTCAAGTAACCGATCTTTCATAGTCATTGGGCCACCTCTTCCGTGCTCGCGGCAAACAGTCTGTCCATTTTATCAACCAACAACGGATCCGGGCGCGTGGTAAAGATCCCCGACTGCGGATCCCGGGCGTCAACGCCACGTAAAAACAGATAAATCACACCGCCGAAATGGTCTTCATAGTTGTAATCTGCGATGCGGTGGCGCAGGTAGCGGTGCAACGCCAGGGTATAAAGTTGATACTGCAAATCATAGCGATGCGACTGCATTGCGGCGGCCATTGCCTGGCGGGTATAGGCCTCGCTGTTTTCGCCCAACCAGTTGGATTTGTAATCCAGCAGGTAGTAGCGCCCCTCATGGCGGAACACCAAATCGATAAAGCCTTTCAGCATCCCACTCACCTGGCGGAAATTGAGCGCCGGGCTGTTCTTCGACAACGGATCGTGCTCGCGAATAATTGTATCCAGTGCGTTCGCTGTCAGCGGCCCGGCAATCGGGAGATAGAACTCCATCTCAACCTGTTTTTCTTTTGCCGTAAGCTGGCTTAGGGAGATCCCCGAATCATTAAGCGGCGCCTCTAAAATCGCCGTGATCCACGCGGTAAGTACCGGCTGCCACTGGGCGTCGTACCCGCCTTTTTGCAGCATCTCCAGCACCCACTCCGGCGACACCGGCTGCGTAAAATCGAGCGTTTCAAACAGGCTATGTAAAAACGTGCCTGGCGACGCACCGCGCGGGAACTGATGCGGTGTAAGCTCGGGTTCTGCCACCACCTCACCTACGCCCGACGCATCTACGTCGAGTTTGGGCATCAGATCCTGCGCAATGTTTTGTCCATGCTGCTGTAGGCCGGAATAGCTGGTGACTCGCCAGTCGTCCACCAGCGCACGCGTAATCTGCCGCGCGCCTAAATCGGGCACCGATGGCTCTGGCATCTGCCAGCGGGAAAGATCGGGCTGGCCGGGGATCTGCAGGGCAATATTTTCATCACATAACGCGTCGAGACACTGGCGCAGCCCGGCGGCATCTTTGGGCTCACCTTTTTGAATCAGCCTCCCGAGCGCACTTTGATGGAAATCGCTCTCCCCCGCCTTCTCGCCGCGACGGCGGAACAGCGGGGCAACGCCCAGGCTGCAATGCCAGACGGAGCGCGTCAGGGCGACATACAGCAGGCGTAAATCTTCCGCCAGACGCTCCGCCTCGGCAAGCTCAATACTGGCATCGGCTTTGCTGAGATCGAGCACCGGCTCAAACGACACGCGATCGTGATAGAACGCCTGATCCTGCGCACGATAGTTGGCGATAAACGGCAGACAAACCAGCGGATATTCCAGCCCTTTTGATTTGTGGATCGTCACGATTTTCACCAGATGCTTGTCGCTTTCGAGACGCATCTGCTGACTGGCCGCATTGCTGTTAGGATCGGCGATATGCTGCGACAGCCAGCGTACCAGCGCATGTTCGCTCTCAAGCTGCGATCCCGCTTCCTGTAAAAGCTCGCTGATGTGCAAAATGTCGGTCAGGCGGCGTTCACCGCCTGCGGTCGCCAGCATATTTTCAGCGACATGACGCTGAGCCATCAGTTCGCGCAGCATCGCCATAACGCCGCGTTTTTGCCAGCGCTCACGATAATGCGCAAACTCTTCAACCACCGCATCCCATGCGCTTTCGTCGTTATTCAGCGCATCAATATCACGCGCGTTAAGACCGAGCATTGAGCTTGCCAGCGCACTGCGCAACGTACTCTCCCGCTCAGGCGTCAGCACGGCCTGCAACAGCCATAGCATCTCCTGTGCTTCGAGCGTTTCAAACACGCTGTCGCGGTTAGAGAGATAAACAGAAGGGATCGCGAGCAGCGTGAGGGCATCGCGCACCAGCGACGCCTCCTGGCGACTGCGCACCAGCACGGTAATGTCCGAGGCGCTGACCGCTTTAGCGGTGTGACCTTTCCACAGTAGCGCTTCGCCCTGCGCACCGGCGCTGAGCCAGTCGCGGATCTGCGCCGCACACTGCTGCGCCATGACGTTCTGATAATCACTGACGCCACAGCCTTCGCCGTCCATCAGCCAAAATTTCATCGCAGGCTGAACATCACCACGGTACTCAAAGCGTAGTGCGCTGTTTTTCTCAGCCGACTTAACGGGCGAGAACGGAATTTCTTTGAACATGAAAGCCGCATCCATACGCTCAAAAAGCGTATTTACACTCGCCACCATTCCCGGCGCGGAACGCCAGTTGGTGTCCAGCGTATAGTGCGCTTCGACCTCTCCGCGGGCTTTCATGTAGGTGAAGATATCCGCGCCGCGAAAGGCGTAGATGGCCTGTTTAGGATCGCCAATCAGCAACAGCGCCGTTTCGGGCTGTCTGCGCCAGATACGGCGGAAAATACGGTATTGCTGCGGGTCGGTATCCTGGAATTCATCGATCATTGCTACCGGGAAGCGGGCGCGGATCGCCGCTGCCAGCGCGTCGCCATTTTCACTGCCGAGTGCCGCATCCAGGCGGCTTAGCATATCGTCGAAACCCAGCTCGCCACGACGACGTTTTTCACGCGCAACGGTTTCGCGGATCTCGGCCATCGCACGCGTGATCATCAGATCGTTAAGGGTCAGCGGCTGCGCCAGCAGCGTTTCTATCGCGACAAACAACGGATGTTCAGGGACGATACCGTCAGCTTTGGTGCGCTCCACCAGGAAGCTCTGAGAAAACTTCTCCAGCGCATCGGGCAGCTGATAGCTGCGCGTCTCTTCCTGCGCCCAGGCGCTGATTTTTTCGATCCATTTCGCCTGATTACCACGGTTAAATTTGCGGCGGTCAAGGCCGGAATTTTCAAGAATGGCGTCGATATCGGCAACCGACTCGCACCATTTTTGCTTCAGGGCGGCTATCAGCGAAATAATTTTCTCGTGTCGCGCAGCCAGCGTTTCATCCGCAGGCGGCGGGGATTTTATCGCCGGTGCTTCGCCTTGCAGGTAGCGTTCGATAGCGCGTAAAAGTTCTTCCGGCCCTTTCCATAAGGCATGCACCGCTTCGGCGATATCACGCGGGAGCGGATAGCAATGGCGGCGCCAGAAGTCCGCGCACGCCCGGTGGCGCAGTTCGGATTCATCCTCAATGAGTTGCTGTTCAAAGAGCATGCCCGATTCAAACGCATTCAGGCTCAGCATGCGCTGGCAAAACCCGTGAATGGTAAAGACGGCAGCTTCGTCCATTTGACGCTCGGCCAGAAGCAGCCATTGAGCGGCCTGCTGCTTGTCAGCGATCTCTTCAAGAAGACGAGCGTAAAGTGGGTTGTCTGTGGTCTGGCGCAGGCAGGCGATACGCAGTTCGTGTATGTTCGCACGAATACGTCCGCGCAGTTCGGCGGTCGCCGCTTCGGTGAAGGTCACCACCAGCAGTTGTTCCACGCTGAGCGGACGCCCAAACGCAGCATTGCCGCCCAGTCCTAACAGAAGGCGCAGGTAGAGGGCGGCAATGGTGAAGGTTTTTCCCGTTCCCGCTGAGGCTTCAATCAATCGTTCGCCCTGAAGCGGCAAACGTAAGGGATCAAGGGACTCAGCGGTATCGGTCATTCTTTCTTACTCCAGGGCATCGATTTCTGCAGTGCGCTGACGCTCTCCCAGACTTTCCAGCCTTGCGGATTCACATAATCCACTTTCCCGTTCTGGCTGCCGGAAACCTGAGACAAGCATGCCATGCCTTTCGGCTTCACCACCGCCTGGTGGAAGAAGTCGGCAACCTTTTGAGGCGTCAGCAGTTTTATTTCGGCCACTACTTTATCACGTGAATCAAAGGTCATATTACCCTGATCGAAATCTTTGCTCAGCTGCGATGCCTCTTCGCCCAGGGTTTGCGGAGCCTGCTGCACCTGCGCGATCACGGCCTGCTGAATTTGAGCAAACTCTTCCGGCGTCATTTTGCGCAGTTTCTCTTCAGCCTGCGGGAAGAAGGCCTGATAACGCTGCCACAGATAAGCGGGCTGTTTATCGCTGCTCTGCAACAAGAAGCCCAGTCCCCACTGGCGACCCACGTTCATCGAGAACGCAAACACCGCATAGCCAAGCTGCTCTTCGGTACGCAACTGATTGTAGAACCACGGCTGGATGATCTGCCCCAGCACCGCGCTGTAGGCGGAGCTGGCATACTCATCGTAGCCGGTCGGTACAAATACTGCGGCCAGCGCAGAATCCGTGCTGCTCCCCGCCTTTTCAAAGATCACATTCTGCTGTTTTTCCACCAGCACATTCTGGTTACGGCACCACTCATTGCCGTTGGCACCCAGCTGTTTGCGAACATTCTGCGCGAGGGTTTTAGCCTGATCTTCACTCATGTTGCCGACAACCAGAAACTCGGGGCGCGAATGGGTTTTCAGGGCCGTCCGGTAATCCATCACCTCTTTCAGGGTGATTGACGGCAGCAGCGCGCGGCGCGTTTCACGCTGGAAGTACGGAATTTGCGACAGCATCTGCACAGGCATAATCGCCTGATCAAAAGCTTTGCCTTTTTCCGCCGAATCCATCATTTGCGCATACCAGGATTTGGCCTGCTCCAGCTGCTCTTCGGTCGCCGTGTAGCTGAAATACCCCTCCAGCAGCGCCTGGAAAAGCTGCGGTAAACGCTGGGTGTAACCGTTAGCATTGACCATCAGCCCGTTGTTGGCGTTGGTGGAGAAACTGATCCCACCGACAGCCGCCTGATTGCTGAGCTGATCCAGGGCGATCCCCGCCAGATAGTCATTCAGCGCAAACATCACCTGGTTTTTGGCGCTGTCCATGGCCTGCGGATTGCGCAGCACCACGCTGACATCGGCTTTCGGCTCACTGGCAAAATAGCGGCTTGGGGTGTAAACCACACGTAATGTCGGTTCGTTAACGATCAGTTCCGGATGCGGGTATTCCTTTGCAGGCTTGATGAGCGTGAAATCGTCAGGAATGTACGGATTAAGTTCAGGCAATTTTAACGCAATCTGGCCGGACTCTTTCTGCCAGTCAGCGAAGGTTTGCGCACTGATTTTATTCACCTGATACGGCGCATCGACAAAGTACGCGGTTTTGTTATGCGGCTCTTTCGGGCTGATATACCAGATGCGGGCGTTCTGCGGGGTCATCATCGCCAGGCGCGCTTTGATGGCATCAGCGTCATAGCGATCGGCGATGTTCACCGCATCCAGCGTATTTTCCACCGGAACGCGAATCATGGTGTCAGCCAGCCATTCAACATAGTCCATATCGCGGGTGATCGACGGGTAGCGGAAATCGAGATCCAGCACGTGGGCCAGTTCGTCAAAGTAACTTTTATCCACACCGTTATCGCGCAGCAACGACAGATAGCTGAAGATCGCCGCAACCACTTGATCGCGGTGCGCAAGGCCTTTGTCGGTCAGGGTTGCCGAGATCGCGAGAACACCGCTGTTGCCGTTGACGACAGGATCGGAATCAGCGCGGATCCCCTCTACCAGCCCCTGCTTCTGCAGCCAGTCAGAGAGCGTGCCCGGGCTTCGATTACCGATCAGATAGGTGAGGAGCTCATCCGTTTTGCTGCGAAACTGCGCGGTATTGTTATCAATACGGAACTCGACACGCAGCACTTTACGCGGCATCGCAGGCACGTAGTGAATGATGATCCCTTTTTGCTCATCCGTGACCACTGGTGTGGTGATCTCCGGCTTTTCGATATTTTTATTCGGCACGCGACCATAGGTTTGTGCCGCAAGACGCGCCAGCTCCGGCAGCGGTTTGTTGCTGTAAACCACCGCTTTCATCAGATTGGCGGAATAGTATTTATCACGAAAGGCGTGTAAGGCATCGAGAACCGGGCTGCCGGGTTTATCGCTCAGGGTTTCCAGGTTACCCCCTGAAAAACGCGAGCCTGGGTGCGCCGGGTTAATTGTTTCGGCACTGACCTGCGCCATGCGCATACCGTCTCGCGTGCGCGCCATGGTCAGTTCGGCATTGACGGCGTTACGCTCGCGATCGGCATACTTTTTATCCAGTAAAGGCGACGCGATGGCATCGGCGAGACGGTCAACCGCCCCTTCCAGCGCATCATTTTCGACTTCAAGATAGAACGCAGTGCGATAAGGTGCCGTGCTGGCATTGTGGCTGCCACCGTGCATTTTGAGGAATTCAGAGAGGCTATCCGGCTGCGGATATTTTTTGGACCCCATCAGCGTCATGTGTTCAAGGTAATGGGCAAGACCAGGATGCGAATCGGGGTCTTCCAGCGAACCGACGGGGACGACCAGCGCAGAGAGCGATTTAATCGCCTGCGGATCGGAGACCAGCAGCACAGTCATCCCGTTATCAAGACGAATAGCCTGATACTGGCGGGTGTCTTTTTCGCTCTTATGGATTTTTTCCTGAACGGGCTGCCAACCGGTATCTGCCTGAGTGAGGGGTGCCCAGAGGGCGACAAACAAAACAAACGCTTTTAACAAGGTGCTGCCTGGCATTCACTACCTCTTCATCACGGCTACATCATTAACAATTTGCGTGCTGGGCACGCCAGCATCTCTTTATGTTGGTACATCAGTCCGTGACAAGAGGGGCATAATAAATGAACGCTTTCTCCTGCGCAATTTTTATACAATCATCAGGACTGATTAAATTTAAACAAAGGTAACAGATAGCGTTGAGCCTCTTGCGTAATGGCGTCGAAGTACTCCGGCTCAAGGGTTCTCCATAACCGCTGATACCAGACATCATCACCCTCTCCGCGCACCATCATATTTCCTTCATACGCCTGTAAAAACTTGCTGCGCGCTTTTTGCAGCGAGGCGTCATCCGTTAACATGGCATCATTCTGCGCGTCGTAACAGGCTTTTATCCACGCCCCCCCACTTTCTGGCAGCAACAGCAGCGGCTTGTTCATCCCCTGGCGATAGCCCTCGATATAGGGTTCGAGACAGGCCAGAGCCTGATCGGACGCCATTGGAGGGAAGCGCCATTCGCCGTCCTTACGGACGAATAAACGGCTTTCACCTTCGTTACCGCCCGCACAGTAGACAAGATGTTCGAGCCAGAGTTGCAAACCTTGTGACACACTGAGCATGGCAGGACGCCAGCGCAATAGCCCGTCCTGCTGCACCTGCTGTAGCCAGCCCGTGAGCTGAATACCGTTGCAGGTCAGATCGATTTCAAGGCTTTTTCCCGGCTGACGGAATTCAATGACGCGATCGGCCAGAGCCTGCATCTCCTGACACTGCATATCCCAGGCGATTTCTCCAAATGCACCATACGGGAGCTGGCCTGCGGCCCGATAGCGACGAAACAGCGTCTGTGCATTTTCCTCTTCAACCAGCGCATTAAGCAGCTGTTGATTCAGCTGATAGCGGCTTAATCCATTGAGGGTGAAAGGTTCTGCATCGGGGATCTCGCTCTCTTCGGAGCGGAAATTCACCTGCAACCGCTGCTGGAAAAACGCGCGTACCGGGTGCGCCCAAAACCGTTGCAACTGCTCAAAGGTGAGCGTCTCAAGCAAACGAGGCTCAAGTTGCTGAATGAAATCCGTATGGGCTTGCCCCTCTTTCCTCGCAGCGGGCAGCCATTCGCGGGCATAGCTTTGCTGTTCGTTATCGACGTAGTTAGCCGGATCGAACGGCATGCGGGTGTGGAGACAGGTGATGTGAGCTTTTACCCGCTGTTCGCTTTCGTCGCAGTTACGCGCCTCATCACCCGGCAGATAGTGGCTTTGCCCAATGTAATCGACCAGTTCCTGCACCAGCACTGACGGAAAGCGCTCGCTGTTATCCTGAATGGAATGCCCGATATAGCTGATATAGAGCTTTTGCTGGGCCGAAATCAACGCCTCGAGGAAGAGGTAACGGTCATCGTCACGTCGGCTACGGTCACCACGCTTCGGCTGCTGGCTCATCAGATCAAAGCCCAGCGGTGCCAGCGCGCGCGGATAGATACCATCGTCCATTCCGAGCAGGCAAACGACTTTGAACGGAATCGAACGCATTGGCATTAGCGTACAAATATTGACGGGACCGGCAAGGAAGCGCTGGCTAATACGTTCCTGATCCAGGCGCTGCGTCAGTTCATCGCGAAGCAAGGAGAGCGGAATAGCCTCGCCATAATGAGATGAAATACCTTCGTCGATAATGGCCTGCCACTGTTGTTCGATAAGCGCCATCGCCGCTTCGGTGTCCGTGTCGGGCAGGAAGAAATCATTCAACATTTCCCGGCACAGTGGCTGCCATTCCTCAAGCGTGCGGGACTGCATCAGCTCGCGCCGCCAGCGATTAAGCTGCATCAACAGTGAAGCCAGATGGCCGACCAGTTCGGCAATCAGCCCTGAAGATTCATCGTAAGGCAGAACCTCATTCCACTCCCCCTGATGGCTCTCCATTGCATAGCCCAGTAGCATACGCGTCAGGCCGAACTGCCAGGTGTGTTGCCCCGTCGGCGGGAGCTCGAACTCCTGGACGTTATCATCGTCAATCCCCCAGCGAACGCCCGATTCATTGACCCACTGGCGCAGATAGCGCAGCCCCTCTTCGTCGATGTCGAAGCGAGCAGCCAGCACCGGAACATCCAGCAGCGCCAGTACGTCTTCCGAAATAAAGCGGCTATCGGGCAGAGCAAGCAGGCTGATAAACGCTTGCAAAGCCGGATGCGACTGGCGCGCCCGGCGGTCGGAAACGGCATAAGGCAGATATCGCTCGCCGGTGGCGCTACCAAACACCGCCTGAATAAACGGGCTGTAGCTGTCGATATCCGCCACCATGACCACAATATCGCGCGGCGTCAGTTCAGGATCGTCCTGCAACATCGCCAGCAGCTTGTCATGAAGCACTTCAACTTCGCGCTGCGGGCTATGACACACATGTACGGTAACGCTGCGATCCTCTGGATCCAGTTTTCGCTTCTTATCGCTGCGGGCAAACTCTTCGGCAGTGATCCCCGCGATGGCGCGGTTCTCCAGATCGAGAATATCCAGTTGTACGTTATGCAGCAGACTATCAGGAGTGATCTCCGCAAAGGCATCCACATCGCCTTCGCCGGACGAGGTGATATCGGACAGCATGTGAATGTAGTCACGCCCCAGTTTTCCCCAGGAGGCCAGCAGCGGGTTCGGCAAGTTTTGAATGCCTTCGTCATCAAAGAGCTGCGCGGCATTGTCGCTGTCTTTGAAGAGCGGGATCGCGCGCTCTTCAAAGATCCGCCGCCGTTGGCGAGCGACAAGACGGGCGAGCCATTTAGGGTCCTGAATATCCCCCCAGTAATGGCGACACGGGTTGGTGAACAGAATGTGGATATCGACATGCTTACCCAGGGCTTTTAACGCGCTCAGGTAAACAGGTGGCAGAGCGGAAATCCCGCATATAAAGACGCGCGACGGTAACCCGGCAGGCGGTTCAGAGGCCTTTTCGAGGGTTGAGATAAACCGCTCGTAAAGGTTGGCACGGTGCCACTGCGGCTGGCCCAGTTTTTCGGTGTGTTCCACCAGCGCTTTCCACAGCGGGGCCTGCCAGATTTGCGCCTCAGGCAGGCCGTCAATCAGCTCACCCTTTTCCCAGGACGTCAGCCATTCCGGGCGATAGACCAGATACTGGTCATACAGATCCGCCGTCCGCGAGGCCAGCTGGAACAGTTTACGTTTGTCGGTATCATCGCTCAGGTAGTGGCGCAGCATGGCGAACGCATCGCTCGCCAGCATATCCGGCAGCAGCGACATTAGCTTCCAGCTCATGCTTTGCTTATTAAATTCGCTTTTTTTGGGGATGTTCGGCAGGACGCGAACAAACATCTCCCAGATAAAACTCGCCGGAAGCGGGAACTCGATATTTGCCGCAATACCGAATTTTTGCGCCAGGGACATTTGCAGCCACTGAGCCATACCGGTGCTTTGCACCAGCACCATTTCTGGCTCAAAGGGATCGGCAGGATGCTCGCGCTCGACGATAAACTCCATCAATGCTTCCAGCACATCAAGACGATTTGAGTGGTAGACCCGTAACATAGACGCTCCCGACTACTGACTAAGCGGGCAATGCAGGCGTGTCATCTGACCCTGCCGCCCCAAAGGCGAAATTATAGTGACCGAGATGCTGACACATCCAGCCTGCATTGTCTGCCCCCTGTTTATCCGCCAGCCATCCGGTAACGTCCCCTGTGACAGCTGGGTCTGGCTCCAGGCAGAGTGCCAGAGCTGGCGATACTGATTGAATACCGTAAATCGCGCTGCCAGCGCCCGATGATAGCCAGACAGCGCAGTAATGACGATAACCAGTAGCATCATCGCTAACAAAACTTCCACCATACTAAATCCCTTTTGCCGGGCTAAGGTAGCTGACACAGTGCGCTCTCCTTCAGTGGACAAAAATCGCTCCAGCCATGGCGGGAGAACACCACTCGCCCGTCCTGGATTATCCCGCCGCGCCACAGCAGCAGCTCACCACTCCCCGCAATAAGCAGGACGCGATTGTCTTCAGTAACGCGCAGACAGACTCGCCCTTGCAGCCCTTTTTTGCACTGAATACCTGGCCCTACCGGCCAGAGCTGGCTTTTGCCCCACTCCAGCGCCGACTGGACGTTGGCTTGCTGCAAAATCAGCTGCCGCTCACGGCTCACCATCCGCGTAAAAGCATCGAGCTGCAGATTAAGGCCGGTCAGGGTCAGGCTGCCGATCACAAGGAGCAACAGGACCAGCGCAAGCGATGACATCCCACGTTGACGTTTCACAGATTAAATCCTGTGACACGATGTGTGACCTGTATTGGCTCGGCGTGTGGACGTGCTGTGGAAACTGTCAGCTCGATACTTAGCTCAGGCGCAAAGCCAGTGTGCTCAATTTTGCTCACCAGGAAGTGAGTCACCAACACACGTTCAGGTTCGGTTAGTTTCTCCCAGCCTTTTCCTTCGCAGCTTGTGGCTCCCCGCTGGGTTTCAAGTGCGCCAGCTTCCAAGCGAAACCCTGTTTGCTCCGCCTCTGTCGAGGGGGCATTCTCCCAGCGGCCATTGCTGTTGGCATCCCATTGCACAATGACACAGCGCCCTGCCCTACCCATCGTCAACGCGGGCCCCTGACAAGAGCCGTTGCAGTATCCGGCCCTTTGCAGCTGCTTGCCGATAGCAGTGGCTCTGAGCCAGACCTCTTCTTCTAGCTCCTGCTGTTGCTCTTGCTTGAGAATGGCTCGCTGTAATGCCGGCATAAAACGCGCGGTACTCAGCAGCAAAATACTGCTAATTGCCATTGCGATGAGTACCTCGGTCAGCGAGAAGCCGCACTGGTTTTTCAACATGTTCCCTTCCCTGTGCTGTTGCACATCCTGATACGCCCGGTGTTCGACACGATAATCAGCCATTCTCCCGCTGGGCTTTTGATGCGTATCCTCCCGGGCCAGGCGGTATCCCGTAATCCATAAAACGCCAGGGATTTCGTCAGTTCAGCAATCGTGACTTCCGGCCATGGAAAATTGAGGACCAGCCCGCTCTGAGTCTGGCAGTCCGCACTTTTCGTCGTCGCAATACATGCCTTTTCGCCGTCCTTATTCACCACGATGAGATGATCCCGGTTATAGCCGTTCGCATCGTTACGAAGCTGTACCAGGTAGTCACGTACCTGATGGGCTGTTTGCCAAAGGCGTTGCTGTTGCTGCCAACTCTGCCAGCCCGACAGCCCTGTGGCGCTGAGAATGACGACAAGGGAAATTGCCACCATGGTTTCGATAAGCGTAAAGCCGCGTTGTTTTTTCATGCCCGCAGTGTGGCGGGAAGCGCCCAGAAAAACGACAGCAGAAAGTGAAGATTACGAGGCGCTTTCCTGTGAAAATCATCCGTTGCATTACGTTGCAAAAACGCTGGAAAGCCGCTCGTAAAAGTGAAATCTGGGCAAAAAAAACCGGCGCTAAAGAGCACCGGTTGTGTCAGGATTTGATGTATCAGATAGCGACAGGGGCTTTGATACCAGGGTGGGGATCGTAACCTTCAATCTCGAAATCGTCGAAGCGATAGTCAAAGATGGATTCCGGCTTACGCTTGATAACCAGCTTCGGCAGTGCGCGCGGTTCGCGAGTCAGCTGCAGGTGCGTTTGTTCCATGTGATTGCTGTACAGGTGCGTATCGCCACCGGTCCAGACAAAATCACCGACTTCAAGGTCGCACTGCTGCGCCATCATATGAACCAGTAATGCATAGCTGGCGATGTTGAACGGCAGACCGAGGAACACGTCGCAAGAGCGCTGATAGAGCTGGCAGGACAGTTTGCCGTCAGCGACATAGAACTGGAAGAAGGCGTGACAAGGCGCCAGCGCCATTTTGTCCAGCTCGCCGACGTTCCAGGCTGAGACGATAATGCGACGTGAATCGGGATCGTTTTTCAGCTGGTTTAGCACGGTCGTAATCTGGTCAATGTGGCGACCATCTGGCGTTGGCCACGCGCGCCACTGTTTGCCGTAGACCGGGCCGAGGTCGCCGTTCTCATCTGCCCATTCGTCCCAAATCGAGACGTTGTTTTCGTGCAGATAGGCCACGTTGGTATCGCCTTGCAGGAACCAGAGCAGTTCATGAATGATCGAGCGCAAATGGCAGCGCTTGGTCGTCACCAGCGGAAAACCTTCCTGAAGGTTAAAGCGCATCTGGTGGCCAAAAATAGAGAGCGTTCCGGTGCCGGTGCGATCGTTTTTTGGCGTGCCCTCGTCGAGCACTTTTTTCATCAATTCAAGATACTGTTTCATGGTTCCTCAGGAAAGCTGTTGCTGTGGACGACGACGATACGCCCAAATCATCATTATGATACCCGCGACAATCATCGGGATGGAGAGAATCTGCCCCATGCTGATGTACTGTACCCATTCCCCGGTGAATTGCTGATCCGGCTGGCGGAAGAATTCAACGATGATTCGGAACGCACCATAACCAATCAGGAACAGCCCGGAGACGGCACCCATTGGACGCGGTTTGCGGATAAAGAGATTCAGAATGATAAACAGCACCACACCCTCAAGCGCCAGCTCATACAGCTGCGACATGTGGCGCGGCAGTGAGCCGTAGGTGTCGAAGATAGACTGCCACTCTGGGTGGGAAGGCAGCAGCGCAAGGTCTTCCGCACGTGAGTTCGGGAACAGCATCGTAAAGGAGACACTCGGATCGACACGACCCCACAGTTCCCCGTTAATGAAGTTACCGAGACGACCCGCGCCCAGACCAAACGGGATCAGTGGGGCAATAAAATCAGCCACCTGGAAGAAGTTGCGTTTGGTGCGTTTGGCGAAGATGACCATCACCAGAATCACACCTATCAGACCGCCGTGGAAGGACATGCCTCCGTCCCAGACGCGGAACAGGTAAAGCGGATCGTTCAGGAAAATCGGGAAGTTGTAGAACAGCACATAGCCGATACGCCCACCGAGGAATACCCCGAGGAACCCGGCATAGAGCAGGTTTTCAACTTCGTTTTTCGTCCATCCGCTGCCCGGACGACTGGCGCGACGACCCGCAAGCCACATGGCAAAGATGAAGCCGACCAGGTACATGAGACCGTACCAGTGAAGCGCAACGGGACCGATTGAGAAAATGACCGGATCAAATTCCGGAAAATGCAGATAACCACTGTTCATCTGTCACCACAAGATGTTGTTATTCCGCTGAAAGTGGACAGCGAAAAATAAGCGCGCGCAGGGTTAACCCACGCTCCAAAGTTGCGAATCATAGCACAAGGCAGGCGCGGAGGATGCGCCTGAGATGTAAAAGATGTGTATAGAGAATGGAGCCGAGTGTCGCTCCATTCGTGTAGGGAATGGGAAAGTTTAGCGACCACCGCGGATCAAACCGCCCATGCCGCGACGCTCCATAAAGGCCGCGACCTGGTGACGGACTTCCGTCGCCAGCTGTGCCTCAAGGCTGCGTTTTGCCAGCTCCTGAGCATCTTCGATTTCGATGTGGCGCAGCAGATATTTCACACGCGCCACCGAGCGACCGTTCATCGACAAATGACGGAAGCCAAGACCGATCAGGATCGCCACACACATGGAATCCCCTGCCATTTCACCGCACAGGCGCAGGTCGATTCCGTACAATTCGGCGTCACGCGCAATCATCGCCAGCGCACGCAGCATCGCCGGGTGCAGGCTGTCGTAAATGCTCGCGACGCGCGTATTGTTACGGTCCACCGCCAGAATGTACTGGGTCAGATCGTTCGTACCGACCGAGATGAAATCCACGCGGTTGGCCAGCTGTGGCAGCATAAAGACCATCGAAGGGACTTCAAGCATCACGCCGAGGCGCGGTTTGGGAATCGCATAACCGATCATCTCTTCCACTTCGCGCCCAGCACGTTCGATCAAGCGACGCGCTTCGTCGACTTCGTCCAGACTGGTCACCATCGGCAGAAGAATGCTGAGATTTCCGGTGGCTGCGTTAGCACGCAGCATGGCGCGCACCTGCACCAGGAAAATCTCCGGCTGATCGAGCGTAATGCGGATCCCACGCCAGCCAAGGCACGGGTTTTCTTCACTGATGGGCATGTACGGCAGCTGTTTATCCGCGCCAACATCCAGCGTTCGCAGGGTGACGGGCTTGTCGTTAAACATCTGCAGCATTCCCTGATACTGCGCCACCTGCTCCTCTTCGGAAGGGAAGCCGCTTTGCAACATGAACGGAATTTCAGTGCGGTACAGGCCAATGCCGTCGATACGGCTGCCGAGCTTCTCTTCGTGCGCCGGACTAAGGCCTGCATTGAGCATCACCTTAACCCGCTCGCCGCTTTTCAACTGCGCGGGCAGATCGACGTCATCTTCCGCCAGGCGGCTTAATTCGTTTTCTTCACTGATTAATCGCTGATATTCCTGCAGCAGTACGGGCTCAGGATCGACCAGCAGCTCACCGCGATAACCGTCGACCACCAGGGTGCGGCGTTGCAGCACCGAAGGCTGAATATCCGCGCCCATGACGGTGGGAATACCCAGCGCGCGCACCATAATGGCCGCGTGGGAGTTGGCTGCGCCATCGCGCACCACGACGCCTGCCAGTCGGTCATGCGGCAGTTCGGCGAGAGTAGTTGCCGACAGTTCATCGGCGACCAGCACAAAGCGTTTTGGCCAGGCGTTTTCGCCCTGAATGGTATCGTCGAGATGGAACAGCAGACGCTGGCCCAGACTTCGCAGATCGCCCGCACGCTCTTTCAGATAACCGTCTGTCAGGGAGGCAAACTGCTCAGCGAACCGTTCGATGACCTTTTTCACCGCCCATTCCGCCACCGATCCTTTGTCCACTTCGGCAAAGAGTTCGCGGCGCAGGCGCGCATCGGACAGCAGGTGGGAATAAAGGTCAAAAATCGCTGCCGTCTCTTTCTGCGCCCCCGCGGCAAAACGCTTACTGTAGCGACGGAATTCGTTGGAGGCCTCTTCCAGCGCACCGGTCAGACGTTCGCGTTCAAGGGCAGCGTCCAGCGTGGAGGCTTCGTACACCTGCTCCATGAGCGGCAGCGTGGCGTCCATCCACCCTTCGGCGATGGCCACGCCCGGCGATGCGGGCAGCGCACGGATACGCGTCTGGCGATACTGGCCAAACAGCGCGGCTAACTGAGACTGGGAGAGGATTGCGGCCATTTGCGTGGCCAGCGTTACGAGGAATGACTCCTCGCTTTCGTCAAACTGGCGAAGCTCACGCTGCTGCACCACCAGTATCCCAAGAAGCTGGCGGCGCTGAATGATAGGGACACCTAAAAACGCGCGAAAACGCTCTTCCTTGACGGAAGGGATATATTTAAAGCTGGGGTGTTTTTGCGCATCGGCGAGGTTGATGGGTTCCGCCAGCCGTCCAACGAGGCCAACGATCCCTTCATCAAAGGCGAGCGCAACGGTGCGACCACGCGGTTTTTTCAACCCACGTGTCGCCATCAGGTAATAACAGCGTCGATCGTGGTCGGCCAGATACACCGAACAGACTTCGGTTTCCATCGCAAGACAGATGTCGGTCACCAGAATGTCCAGCGCCTCATTGAGGCGCGGAGCACTGGCAACCTTTTCGACTATTTCTCGCAAGCGGGTGAGCATGATGTGCGTTGCTTAACCTCTTTTACGTCGCCAGGCAGGTGGGCTTTGCGGTTTAGGAGGGGCCTCCTGAAACGCAATCACCACACTTGCAAACTCTTTCATCACCCTGCGGTAAACGTCGCGCTTAAAGGACACGACCTGACGAACGGGATACCAGTAGCTCACCCAACGCCAGCCATCGAACTCTGGCGTACTGCTGGTTTGCATATTGATTTCCGAGTCGTTGCTCACCAATTGCAGAAGAAACCACTTTTGTTTCTGGCCGATACAAACCGGCTTTGTGTCCCAACGCACCAAACGTTTCGGTAACTTGTAACGCAACCAGTTGCGGGTCGAAGCCAGGATGCGAACATCTTTTCGGCTTAAGCCGACTTCTTCGAACAGCTCCCGATACATCGCTTGTTCTGGGGACTCTCCTGGATTGATCCCGCCTTGCGGGAATTGCCAGGAGTGCTGACCATACCGTCTTGCCCACATAACCTGGCCCTGACGATTACAAATTACGATACCTACATTCGGGCGGTAGCCATCGTCATCAATCACCGGACTACCTCAAACTAAACCTTATATATGATCGATTGTTTCATACTCCTGTGAGGCGGTAAACCACTCTCTTACAGGGCTGCGAACGAATAACATTTGAATAACTCACAATTTTCACTCAAGTTATAAACAGATGACGGACAAGAAGGGCCATTTTATTCACTTTTTCTGTGGATATAGTTGTGAAGAAGTATGGAATTACCGCTGGACAACATTGCGGGAAGGAAATCACCCCGCAATCTCATCGAGAAATAAATAGCTATATTTCATTATCTTAATGGGTAACCTCTGTGAATAAGACGCCATAACGTGACGATCATCACATGAGAGATCCGCGTGCTGATGAAAGATCGAACAGCGTCGGTTTTATCCACAGATTGTGCCAATAACTTAGGCACTATTTGTGTGAAAATTCGATTTTCGTCGCACGTCAAGGCTGTAAATTGAAACAGTAGTGAGGGTTATTCCCACTTATCCCACTTTTCTGTGGATAACATGGTGTAAGATCCTGTTCATTGTCAGTGACCAGTTTTGAACAACCCGATTTTACCCTTTTTATCCGGCAGTGGATTTGTCTTAAAAATGCTGATAAATCATCAACCTGCCATATCGCTAAAGAAATAGTTAAACTCTATCCACAAGGTCTGCTTTTACGGTTCATTTTTTAATCAAAGGTTTAACGTTATGCTTCCGCTCCTTCCACTCACCTCCCCTCCGGCTACTGAAGCGCAGTTATTGCAGCAGGCACAACGCGTCGCGGGCTACTCGCTCGGCGAGCTGGCGGCCATGGCGGGCTTGCCGATTCCTGCGGATCTGAAACGGGATAAAGGCTGGATCGGTGTGTTGCTGGAGCGCTGGCTTGGCGCAAGCGCGGGCAGTAAACCCGAGCAGGATTTTGCCGCTCTCGGGGTGGAGCTTAAAACCATCCCCATTGATCGCCAGGGAAAACCACTGGAAACCACCTTTGTCTGCGTTGCGCCGCTCACCGGGAATACGGGTGTGACCTGGGAAATGAGCCACGTACGCCATAAGCTCAAGCGCGTGCTATGGGTGCCCATCGAAGGCGACAGAGCTATTCCCCTTGCGGATCGCCGCGTGGGTGCGCCACTGCTGTGGAGCCCAAACGAAGAGGAAGAGCGGCAGCTTTCGCAGGACTGGGAGGAACTAATGGATATGATCGTGCTGGGTCAGGTCGAGCGGATTACCGCGCGTCATGGCGAGGTGATGCAGTTACGCCCGAAAGCCGCTAACAGCAAGGCGCTGACCGAGGCGATTGGCGCTCAGGGAGAACCGATCCTGACGCTGCCGCGCGGCTTCTATTTAAAGAAGAACTTCACCGGTGCTCTGCTGGCTCGTCACTTTTTCGCTTAAACGCGGTTTTTAGCCGAAGTTTGAACTGAATCAAACACATTCACCTGATGTTTAAGATTTTACTGCTTCCTCCTGACGCTTTCTCAGGTTATTACTACACTATGATGTGATACGAGCCAGGTGAGGATGATAACGATGAAAAAATGGGCAGTGATAATCTCAGCGGTGGGTTTAGCGTTTGCGGTTTCAGGTTGTAGCAGTGATTACGTTATGGCGACAAAAGACGGTCGAATGATTCTGACTGACGGCAAACCCGAAGTCGACGACGATACCGGCCTTGTAAGCTACAACGATCAGCAGGGCAATAAGATGCAGATCAATCGCGACGAAGTTTCGCAAATCATCGAAAGATAAACAGTTAAAGGTCAGTTGCTTACTGGCCTTTTTGATTTTTTTCTTCCCCTTTTGCTCCCCCTCTGCCATGTTTATAGTCCTTCGTCGGGGAGATTCCTGACGCCGTCAATTTACACAGTATAGGAAGCCGGCTATGCATTATCACCGTATCCCCCACAGCACTCTGGAGATCAGCCAACTGGGGTTGGGCACGATGACATTCGGTGAACAAAACAGCGAAGCCGATGCCCATGCGCAACTCGATTACGCCGTCAGCCAGGGGATCAACCTGATTGATGTGGCCGAAATGTACCCGGTGCCTCCGCGCCCGGAAACCCAGGGATTGACCGAAACCTACGTTGGCAACTGGCTGGCGAAAAACGGCAATCGCGAAAAGCTGGTGCTGGCGTCGAAAGTCAGCGGCCCGTCGCGCAATAACGACGCGGGCATTCGTCCGAATCAGATTCTGGATCGCAAAAATATCCGCGCCGCGCTGGATGCCAGCCTGAAGCGCTTGCAGACCGACTATCTCGATTTATACCAGGTTCACTGGCCTCAGCGCCCGACCAACTGCTTCGGCAAGCTGGGCTATACCTGGAGCGACAGCGCGCCGGTGGTGACCCTGCTCGAAACCCTGGAAGCTCTGACCGAGTGTCAGCGCGCCGGTAAGATCCGCTATATTGGCGTCTCGAACGAAACGGCGTTCGGCGTGATGCGCTATCTGCATCTGGCCGATAAGCACGATTTGCCGCGCATTGTGACCATTCAGAACCCTTACAGCCTGGTTAACCGCAGTTATGAAGTGGGTCTGGCGGAAGTGACACAGTATGAAGGCGTTGAGCTGCTGGCTTATTCCTGCCTCGGCTTCGGGACGTTGACCGGTAAATACCTCAACGGCGCAAAACCTGCTGGGGCACGTAATACCCTGTTCAGCCGTTTTACCCGCTACAGCGGTGAGCAAACGCAGAAAGCCGTTGCGGCGTATGTTGATATCGCGAAACGTCACGGTCTGGACCCGGCACAGATGGCATTAGCCTTTGTGCGTCGTCAGCCGTTCGTGGCAAGCACCCTGCTGGGTGCCACCACAATGGAGCAGTTGAAAACGAACATCGACAGTTTCCATCTGGAGCTGAGCGAAGAGGTGCTGGCGGAGATTGAGGCGGTGCATCAGGTTTACACCTATCCGGCACCGTAACGCGTTTTGATCTGGTATGCCGGGTAAGGCGAAGTCGCCGCCCGGCAATCCGTTACCGACGACGCTGCCAGAGCCACAGCCCCGCAATTGCCAGCGCAAACAACCCACCGAACCCGATGCCGATGCCCACGACCGGTAATCCCACTTTAACCGCCAGCGAATACAGCCCCAGCATCAGCAGCATCGCGGTGTTTTCACCGAGATTTTGCACCGCAATCGCGTTACCCGCCCCGACGGTCTGTTTACCACGCTCCTGCAGGAGTGCGTTCAGCGGTACAACAAAGAAACCACCGAGCATACCAATCAGGATCAGCAGCACGTAAGCCGGCAGCAGCGCATGTTGCAGGGAGAAAAACAGCACGCCAACACCAATCAAAATCCCCGCAGGCATACAGCGCGATACGGTTTCCAGGGTGACCAGCTTCGCTGCCACACCGGCCCCGACCACAATCCCCACAGCGACCATCGCGTTGAGATAGGTGGGCGTGGCGTTATCGGTGATCCCGAGCGCCGTCGGCACCCACAATACCAGCAGGAAGCGCAGCGTCACGCCCGCGCCCCAGAACATGCTGGTGCCCAGGAGGGAGAAGCGCGTTTCGCCGTTACGCCACAGCACGCGGCAGGCATTGAAGAAACTGGCCGTCATCGGCGTAAAGCGCCAGGATTGCCCCGGACGCGCCACGGGCAGCGTCGGGATAAACAGGTTCGCCACGACTGCGCCCGCATACACCAGCGCACACACACCCAGCGCGGCCAGCACATGCCAGTCCGCCAGCACACCACCGGCGACGGAGCCGAGCAGAATGGCGGCAATTGTCGAGGACTCCATCAGGCCGTTGGCTTTAACCAGTTTGTCGCCGGTGGTCAGCTCCCCCAGAATCCCGTATTTCGCCGGTGAATACGCCGCCGCGCCAATCCCCACCAGCGTGTAGCCGATGAAGGGATTAAAGCCGAAGCAGATACTCGCCGCGCCCAGCAGTTTGAGACTGTTGGCGAACATCATTACGCGCCCTTTAGGGAAACTGTCAGCCACCTGCCCGACAAACGGCGCAAAAATGATGTAAGCACCCACAAACACCATCTGCAGGATGGGCTGGCTCCAGTCCGGATAAAACTCGGCTTTCAGCAGCGCCAGCGTGGCAAATAGCAGCGCATTGTCGCCAAAGGCCGAAAGGAACTGAGCGCTGGTCACCGCCATCATGCCCTTTGACCACAGGGAGGTGTTAGTGTGTACTGACTCACGCATTATGCTGTTCCGCCTCATCAACCATGCCTTTCAGCGCGACAAAATCGGGTTTACCGCTGCCGAGCACCGGTAACTGTTTCAGATAACGAATATCGCGCGGCACGGCCAGCTCAGGCACGCCATGCTCGCGGGCGTAGTGCAGAAGCTGCTCGCGTTTCAGTTCGCTGTCGGTGGTAAAGAGCACCAGCGCTTCGCCTTTGCTCGCGTCGCTCTTAATCGCCGTGGCATGCATTTTGTCGGCAGAAACCGCTGTCGCCAGCTGTTCCACCATTTCCAGTGAGACCATCTCCCCGGCGATTTTGGCAAAGCGTTTGGCGCGGCCTTTGATTTGCACGAAGCCCTGCTCATCAAAGCGCACAATATCGCCCGTGTCATACCAGCCGGTTTCGACCTCGCCCTGCGCGTTTTCCGCCGTCGGCGCTTCAAGCACGCCTGGGTTTTCCACACGCAGATAGCCATTCATCACGTTTGGCCCTTTGAGCTGCAGGCGACCGCCATCTTCAATGCCCGGCACCGCTAACAGACGTGCGTCCATGCCCGGCAGAATGCGCCCGACCGTGCCAGGCTTCGCCGCCATCGGCACGTTGATCGAGACCACCGGGGCACACTCTGTCACGCCGTAACCCTCAAGAATGCGCAGACCAAACTTGTCCTGCCAGATTTGACGGGTGCTGTCCTGCAGTTTCTCTGCTCCCGCCACCACGTAGCGCACGCGGAAGAAATCATACGGATTGGCGAAACGCGCATAGTTGCCAAGAAACGTTGAGGTGCCAAACAGCACCGTACAGTTACGGTCATACACCAGTTCCGGTACAACTCGGTAATGCAACGGGCTAGGATAAAGGAACACCTCGGCGCCCGTGAACAGCGGCGTAAACAGACCGACCGTCAGGCCAAAGGAGTGGAAAAGCGGCAGCGCCGACATAAAACGATCGTTCGCGGTGAAGTCGGCAATGGTTTTGATCTGCTCGACGTTCGCCAGAATACTTTTATGGGAGTGGACAACCCCCTTCGGATTGCCTTCAGAACCGGAGGTAAACAGAATAATGGCTGCATCTTCCGGCTGCTGTTTAACCTGCGCCAGACGTGGCGCCAGCAGATGAGCAAAGATCCACAGCTTATCGGCAAGGGTAACGTCAGCTTTTAAATCTTCGAGGAACACCCAGCGCACCTGCTTGAGCTGCTCCGGGAGATGCCAGAGTTTGCCTTTATCGAGGAACTGGCGCGAAGTGAAAACGGTTTTGATCTCCGCAGCCGTTATCGCGCTGGTCAGCCCTTTCACACCCGCCGTGTAGTTCATCATCGCCGGAATGCGTCCGCGCGAGACCGCACCGAAAATCACCGCCGCGCTGATCCCGGCGTTAGGCAGCATCAGACCAATTTTTTCCCCGTGCTGGCTGTATTTTTCCAGAATACGGCCCACAAACAGGGTTTTGGTCAGCAGCTTGCGATAGGTATCGGGCGTGAAATTGATATCTTCAATGCAGTTTTTCTTCGCGCCAAAACGGTCCTGCGCGGAGAGAAGCGATTCATATAAGGTTTCGCGCGGGCGCACGGCCATGCGCGCTTCCATCATAATTTGATGGAGCATTTCGCCTGCGATCTTGCGGCGATCCCGTGCGCGCGGTGCTTCAGGCATCGGCAGCGTGGTCGGAGGCAAAATGTGGAGGGTGATTTGCGGGAACAGGCGCTGCTTCACCAGCCCTTTCAGACGGCTGAAATAGGTCAGCTCTGCCCCTTCGATGCGAAGCGGCACCACGGTGGCTTTGGATTTCGCCGCGACAAACCCCGCGCCGTCGTAGATTTTCATCAGCGAGCCGGTCACGGTAAGACGCCCTTCCGGGAAGATCACCACCGGACGGCCCTGCTCGATCAGGCGCACCAGATGTTTAATCATCATCGGTTTGGTCGGATCGAGGGGAACAAAATCAATCAGCGGCGCCAGCCAGCGCATAAACCACTTCTGGCTGATGGAGCTGTAGACCGCGAAGACCGGACGGCCAGGCAGGAAAAGTGCCAGCAAAACGCCGTCGATAAAGGAGACGTGGTTTGGAGTGATGAGCACGCGCTCGCCGCGCAATGACTGAGTGTCCCCCGTCAGGCGGACGCGAAAGAGGATACGAAACAAGGTACGGAAGAACCCAAATAGCATTTCAACTCCCTTTGCCTGTTAAATTTTAGGGTTACGCTAAATTGTGGCAGATTACACGAGAAGTGCAGGCGGGAGGAGAGGTAGCGTATTTCAGGCGAAAAAAAACCTGCGCATCCGCGCAGGCTGGTGCAAGAGATGAGTACGAAACCGTACCAAGAATTCTCACCAATCAATACCTCTGGGATCTTGATTGTGGCTGCTGGCAATCCGCTTCGCCAGCGCGAAAACGCAAGGGAATGAGCCTAAGTGCAACCAGGTGTGAAAAATATCGATTGCTGTTACATGTTGAAGTTACAGACAAAAAAAACCTGCGTATGGACGCAGGTTGGTGTAATTCGTGTTAATCAACCGGAGTCGATTTCACCTATCAATACCTCTGGGATCTCGACTTTAGCAATCTGTTCACATTCTCCACCAGCAGACAATCGCAACAGCCTGCCGCAAAGTGTAAGCAAAGGTTCGCTTTGACATTATTCTGACATGCTTCCCCGTGTAACGATTACACTGTTTTCCCATGTTCTGCGTCACGTTTGCGAGGTGCATTGCGGGCCAGCCCTTGAATGCACCTCGGTTTTCCGCAACACTATTGAGTGTGTAAACGCTTACCCCCTAAAGAAGGTATTTAATGGCGACAATTAAGGATGTGGCTCGTCTGTCAGGTGTTTCTGTGGCGACCGTTTCTCGCGTCATCAACAATTCACCGAAAGCCAGCGATGCGTCCCGTCAGGCCGTGCAAAGCGCCATGGAAACCCTGAACTATCATCCCAACGCCAACGCGCGCGCCCTGGCGCAGCAGTCGACGGAAACCGTGGGTCTGGTGGTCGGCGACGTGTCGGATCCCTTTTTCGGCGCGATGGTCAAAGCGGTTGAACAGGTGGCGTACCAGACCGGCAATTTCCTGCTGATCGGCAACGGCTACCATAACGAACAAAAAGAGCGCCAGGCCATTGAGCAGCTGATACGCCATCGCTGCGCCGCCCTGGTGGTTCACGCCAAAGTCCTCCCCGACGCCGAACTGCTGCATCTGATGAAACAGATCCCCGGCATGGTTCTGATTAACCGCATTATCCCCGGCTATGAGAAACGCTGCGTGGCACTGGACGATCGCTACGGCGCCTGGCTTGCCACACGCCATCTGATCCAGCAGGGTCATACGCGCATTGGTTATCTCTGTTCAAACCACCAGATTTCCGATGCCGAAGATCGTCTGCGCGGCTATTACGATGCCCTGCGCGAAAGCGGCCTGCCGTGCAACGACCGTCTGGTCACCTATGGCGAACCCGACGAGAGCGGCGGCGAGCAGGCGATGACGGAGCTGTTAGGTCGTGGGCGGAATTTCACCGCCGTGGCCTGCTATAACGACTCGATGGCCGCGGGTGCGATGGGGGTGCTGAACGATAACGGTATCGACGTACCGGCAGAAATTTCGCTGATTGGTTTCGATGATGTGCTGGTCGCGCGCTACGTGCGCCCGCGCTTAACCACCGTGCGCTATCCGATTGTGACCATGGCAACGCAGGCCGCTGAACTGGCCCTGGCGCTGGCCGAAAAACGCCCGCCGCCAGATATCACTCACCTGTTCAGCCCGACGCTGGTTCGCCGTCACTCCGTGGTTGCCCCCGCAGATCCGGTCAGCGAATAGCGATAGAGATGGACGTTTTTATTCGGGTATTCCAGCGCATCGCCGATGTACTGCCAGCCGTAGCGCTCATAAAAGTCCCGGCAGGCTGACCAGAGATGCAGCTCGGAATACCCGGCCTTTGCGGCATAGCCCATCACATGCTCCTGCAACTGCCCTGCCAGCCCTTTCCCGCGCGCGGCGTCGTCAACGTACAGCGCCGCCAGCCACGGAAAGAGATCCTGGCGTGTCATCAAATCACAGCGCCATAATCCCACGGTGCCCAGCAGTGTTTCGCCCTCGACCGCCACAAACGTGAGCGGCAGTGCGCCCGGCGTCTGGCTGTGTTCGATGATGCTGGCAAAGAATTCACGCGGTAAACCGTCACCAAACGCCTGCCATAGCCAGTCGGTTACGCGCTGGGCATGGTGCGCAGCGGCATAAAGGGGAATGATCTTCACACCAGTTTCCCCTGGAAAAGCGGGACAGATTCAAAAAGATAGCCGTCAAAATCCGGCGCGTCTTCATCCGACAGCTCCAGCAGGCTTTTTTTGACGTTTTCCAGGTGCTGGAACATGGCCTGCCACGCCCCCATCACGTCGCGACGACGCAGGGCCGCGAGAATGGTCTGGCGATCGCCAAGCCACTTCAGGCGATATGCGCGGCTGGCGATGTGAACGTTGAACTGCTGCCACAGCGGGCTGCTGTCCATGTGGTGCCAGACGCTCTCGACAGTCGCCAGCAGCATCTGGTTTTGCGTTGCGCCCGCCAGCACCAGGTGGAACATCTTGTTGTTATCCTGGCTGTGATCGTCGGCGGCAATCGCGCGCTGCTCCTGCTCGATGATGCGGCGCAGATTATCAATATCCGCGCGGGTCGCCATTTTCGCGGCAAAGGCGGCAATATTGCTTTCGAGCAGCTGGCGCGCCTGCAAAATCTCAAACGGGCCGACGTCGCTATTTAAAAAGCGCTCTTCCTCGTTTTCGTGCTCTTCGGGGATGCGCATCACGTAAACGCCGGAACCCTGACGGATATCGACGGTACCCTGCAACTCCAGCATGAGTAAGGCTTCGCGCACGATGGTGCGGCTGACGCCGTACGTCTCGGCGATATTGCGCTCAGGCGGCAGACGGGACCCCACAGGATAGTGACCGTCGATGATTTGCGTGCGCAGATCATCGCCAATCTCCTGGTACTGTTTTTTTTCTGGCGGAACGACGGCCTTCTCCACGATTTCACCTGTACTGACAGTTGAGTTGACGCTCGGGCCGGGCATCCTCCCGGCCAGTTGGCGGCTATTTTACCAGAACCTGCGTCGTGATTAGCCTATTTCCATTCATCATCGACAGTCAGCGTCAGCGTGCGTTCATCGCGCAGCTTTCGGAACCACGCCGCCGACTTTTTCGCCCGGCGGGCGCGGTTATCGGCCAGATCGATTTCAATCAGGCCATAGCGGTTTTTGAACGCGTTCATCGGCGAGACGTTATCGGTGAACGCCCACAGCATGTAGCCGTGGCAGTTTGCCCCCTCTTCGCGCGCCAGCAGCGTGTAATAGAGGTGCTCGCTGATAAACGCGATACGATAATCGTCGGCAATAACCCCGTCGCTGCCCCGGAATTGCCCTTCGTTTTCTACGCCCATTCCGCTTTCCGCCACAAACCACGGGATGTTGCGATAGTCGTTTTTGATACGCATCGCCATGTCGTAGATAATTCGTGGATAAATTTCCCAGCCGCGCGAGGCGTTCATTTTGCGCCCCGGCAGTTCGAACGGTTCGTAGTAGTAGGCCGGATGGAAGGGCGTTTCCGGATGCCAGGCCCGTGACGGGGCTTTGACCCGGTGCGGGTAATAGAGGTTGATCCCCAGCTCGTCGACGGTATTTTCGGCAATGATTGCCAGCTCATCCGCGCTGTACTCCCACTGCACATGGTGCTGCTCAAGTAAGGTAAACAGCGCCTGTGGATAACGTCCATGTACCAGCGGGTCGAGAAAGATGCGGTTATAGAACAGATCGTAGATCTCTGCCGCGCGCACGTCATGGGGCGCTTTCGAGCGCGGATAGGTCACTTCCGGATTCAGGATGCAGCCCACGGTTCCCCGGTAGCCTTTCTCATGGAACAGCTTCACCACTTTCGCCGTCGCCAGCACTTTGTGATGATTCCACTGCATCCAGGTGCCTGTGTTCTGCTCGTAGGGCCAGCGCAGCGCGTCGAGATAAACGCGCGTCTGCACCACAATCGGCTCGTTGAAGGTGAACCAGCGCGTCACTTTCCCGTGATAACGTGCAAACACTTTTTCGGCGTAACGCACAAAGAGTTCCACCACCTGCTTTGAGGCCCAGCCGCCGTAGGTTTCCAGCAGCGCACCCGGTAGCTCGTAGTGCTCCAGGCAGATCATCGGCTCGATGCCCTGAAGGTGCATTTCGTCGAACAGAGCATCGTAATACGCCGCGTACTCTTCATCGACGATCACGTTTTCGTAATCGGTCAAAAACCGCGACCAGTTAATAGAGGTGCGATAGTGCGTCAGTCCGGCCTGCTTCATCAATGCCACGTCTTCGCGGAAGCGGTTGATAAAATCGGTCGCCACCGCCGGGCCGTAGCCGTTATGCCAGACGTGACGATCGTTTTTGTACCAGAGATCGATCCACGAATCCTGCCCCTCTTTTTTGCCGCTCCAGCCTTCCGTTTGCCAGGCCGACGCAGCGGCACCCAGAATAAAATCCTGCGGGATCGAGATGTGTTTTGTGCTCATGAGATCCTCATGCGTTATTTGTCGCTTGCTGGCTTTGCGCCTGCAGGGCCGCCTGCTCCGCGCGGCGTGAGGCCATCTTCACGAACGGCAGATAGATCAGCACGGCGGTGACGATACAGATCAGCTGGGTGATCACCGCTCCCATCGATCCCGCCGTCGACAACCAGGCGTTGATCAGAGGAGGCGTAGTCCACGGCACCATCACCACGGCTTTTCCGGCGAAACCGGTGACCGTCGCGAAATAGCCAATCGAGCCGGTCACCAGCGGAGTGATGATGAACGGGATCGCAAGGATGGGGTTGAGCATGATTGGCATACCGAAGATCACCGGTTCGTTGATGTTAAAAATCCCCGGCCCGATAGAGAGCTTGGCGATCTCACGCATCTCTTTGCGCTTCGTGCCAATCATCACCGCGATCAGCAGGCCGATGGTCAAACCCGATCCGCCGATGCTCATGTACACATCCCAGAACGGCATGGTGATGATGTTGGGGATCTCTTTGCCCTGCTCGAAGGCGCTCATGTTGACGGTGATCGCCCCCAGCAGCAGCGGCTCGCGGATCGGTTTGATCATCTGATTACCGTGGATGCCGATCACCCAGAAAAGCTGCGCGACGAACATCAGCAACAGAATACCCGGCAGGCTCTGCACCACGCGCTCAAGCGGTTGCTGCACCACCTGATAGACCGCGTCATACAGGTACATGCCGGTCAGCTGATGGAAGATAAAACCGAAGGTCGCAATGGCGGTGGTGGTGATAATCGCCGGGATCAGCGCCGAGAACGACGCTGAAACGTTCGGCGGGACCGTATCAGGCATTTTGATTTTCAGCCCTGGACGGTTTTCCAGCCAGCAGTAAACCTCGACGGAGAGAATGGCAATAAACATGCCGAGGAACAGGCTGCGGGTATCCGAGAACTGGCGTAGCAGCACGTCTTTCACCACGTGCATCTGCCCGTCGACCAGCATTTCGACGGTGGTCGGCGTGACACAGATAAAGCAGATCACTGCCAGCAGGCCCGGAAACAGTGATTTGATACCGTTGATACGCCCAAGCTCAATACCAATTAAAAACACCGCGCCAATGTTGAGAAAATTCAGCGTGGCGTAGTTTATCGCGCTAGTGATCGGCTTAAGCGCCGCCAGAAACGAGAGGGACTGGAAGCTCGCGAGGCCGTTTTTAGGGTCCAGCACCATGTTGGAAATCAGCACCGAGAAGGCGCCCACAATGATGACTGGCATTAAGGTAATGAACGAGGATTTTATCGCCATGATATAGCGATAGCTGTTGAATTTAGTGGCGAAACTGCCCAGAGCGTCGATCAGTTTTTCCTGCACTGCCATAAGGTAATACCTCAGTAAAAGGGCTTTTATACCCGTCGCCTTTCACGTTGCAGGGTTATGGCTGCACTCACTCACCCGAACCGCTGCCTAACGTAAGTGCATCGGGATGGGTACGGGTGCCGCCGTCCTGCCACATGAAGCCGCCTGGATAGAGAATAAGGTGTACAGCCGGATACTATTGGCATACCAAAAATAGCTTCAGGTCGCTCAGGGTTCTGTGATTCAACTCTCAATGCGGCCAGAGGTATTCCAAATCATGATTTTTCACCACTTTGGTATGCCAGTTACCCCGTTTTATGCTGAACCGTGATCGCGATAGGGATTTTCCCCTCGCCGTCTCGCTTATGCGCCTGAGGGTCTGTGATAAACTGCGGACGATTACGTGAATGCAGGAATGTCTAATGGCAACAATGCTGGATGTCTCACTACGCGCGGGTGTGTCGAAAGCCACGGTCTCGCGCGTGCTGAATGGCACAGGTCAGGTCAAAGAGAGTACGCGTCAGCAGGTATTTAACGCGATGGAAGAGCTGGGCTATCGCCCAAATTTCCTCGCGCAGTCGCTGGCGAACCAGACCAGCAACAGCATTGGTCTGGTGGTCTCAACTTTTGATGGTTTTTACTTTGGTCGTCTGCTGCAGCAGGCGTCGCGCCAGACGGAAACGCACGGCAAGCAGCTGATCGTCACCGACGGCCATGACGCGCCTGAGCGTGAAGAGCAGGCGGTGCAAATGCTGGCAGACCGCCAGTGCGACGCCATTGTGCTGTACACGCGCTATATGAGCGAAAAAGCGATCATGAAGCTTATCAACAGCGTGAAAATGCCGCTGGTGGTGATTAACCGCGACGTCAGTCTGGCGCGCGATCGATGCGTGTTTTTCGAGCAGCAGGAAGCGGCGTTTAAAGCGGTCGATTATCTGATTAGCCAGGGCCATCGGGAGATCGCCTGCATTACAGTGCCCATTCACACCCCAACGGGTAAAGCACGTCTGATGGGCTATCGTCAGGCGCTGGAAAAACACGGCATTGCCTGGGACGATCGTCGGGTGAAGTACGGAGATGCGGGCATGACGCGGGGATACGAGCTGTGCAACGAACTGCTCAGCGAGAAAGTCCCGTTTACCGCCCTGTTCGCCTGTAACGATGATATGGCGCTCGGATCGTCCAAAGCGTTGCATCAGGCCGGGCTGCATATTCCGCAGGACATTTCGCTGTTTGGTTTTGACGACGCGCCGAGCGCCAAATGGCTGGAACCCGCCCTCTCCACCGTCTATCTGCCAATCGATAATATGATCGTCACGGCTATCGATCAGGCGGTTCGGCTGGCTAACCACCAGCCGATCGAGACGATCCCGCCGTTTACCGGTACGCTCATGTTGCGCGATTCGGTCACGACAGGGCCGTTTTACACCTCAAAATAGTTCGAGCGCGAGCAGCTCTTCAATGGTCTGGCGACGGCGAATCAGCCGCGCCACGCCGTTATCGAATAGCACTTCTGGCAGCAACGGACGGCTGTTGTAGTTGGACGACATCGACGCGCCATACGCCCCCGTATCGTGCAGCACCAGGTAATCTCCCGGCGCAACGACAGGCAGCGCGCGGGTTTCCACTTTGCCCCCTTCCTGCTGGGTAAAGACATCGCCCGATTCGCACAGCGGACCGGCGACCACGGTATCAACCCGCGGCGCCTGCGTTAAGTCACGACCATCCGCCGCCAGCGCGGTAATATGGTGATAGCTGCCGTACATCGCCGGGCGCATCAGATCGTTAAAGCCCGCATCCACCAGCACGAAGTGTCGGCTCCCCATCGCCTTCACGCTGCGGACCTGAGTGACCAGCACGCCGGACTCTGCCACCAGGAAACGTCCCGGCTCGATTTCCAGTTTGACCGCATGGCCCAGATGGGCGGCAATTTTGTCGCGCGCCGCGCTCCAGAGGCCGTAGTAGTGATCTGTATCGATCGCCTCTTCCCCTTCGCGATACGGGATCGACAGGCCGCCACCGGCGGAGATCGCCTCCAGATCCTGACCGAATTCGATCACCTGGCGCACCATCGCGCCGCACACCTGCTCAAGATGACCGTAATCGACGCCGGAACCGATGTGCATGTGAATGCCCACCAGCGTCAGGTTGTAGCGCTGCAGCACTTCCAGTGCCGCAGGGAGGTCGGTATACCAGATGCCGTGCTTGCTGTTTTCACCGCCAGTGTTGGTTTTCTGGCTGTGCCCGTGACCAAAACCCGGATTGACTCGCAGCCAGACGCGGTGGCCCGGCGAAACTTGCCCCAGCTGTTCCAGCATATCCACCGAACCGGCGTTGACCGGGATCTGCAGCTCATGCACGCGGGCGAGCGTCGCGCTGTCAATCACGTCAGCGGTGAAGACAATCGCCTCGCCGTCGTGCTTCGGATCGTACCCTGCCGTCAGCGCACGTTCGATTTCACCCAGCGAAACGGAATCCACTTTCACGCCCTGCTCGCGCATCAGACGCAGAATATGGATGTTTGAACAGGCTTTCTGCGCGAAACGCACCACGTCAAACTGATGCAGCGCCGCAATCTTTTCGCGAACGATCTGCGCGTCATAAACCCAGACCGGGCAGCCAAACTCAGCGGGTAAGCGCAGCAGGTTCTCGGCATTCAGATCGGTATCGGTACTGTTCAGGGGGCGTGGCATGGTGTTCTCCGGGTAACGTCATTTTTTAACATTACGCCACAGCGCGAAGAGAATAAAAAATATCGTTTTATCGCGAGTCTATGCAAAAATGATATGGATTCCCGATCAAAACAGGTGCCCTATGTCCGCCGTTAACCTACGCCATATCGAAATTTTTCACGCGGTGATGACCACCGGTAATCTGACCGAAGCCGCGCAGATGCTGCACACCTCGCAGCCCACGGTGAGCCGCGAGCTGGCGCGGTTTGAAAAAGTGTTAGGGTTGACGCTGTTTGAGCGTACGCGCGGCAGGCTGCATCCGACGGTGCAGGGTTTGCGCTTGTTCGAAGAAGTTCAGCGCTCGTGGTACGGCCTGGACCGCATCGTCAGTGCAGCGGAGAGTCTGCGGGAATTCCGCCAGGGCGAGCTATCGATTGTCTGCCTGCCGGTCTTTTCCCAGTCGTTCCTGCCGCCGCTGATTCAGCCGTTTCTCGCCCGCTATCCCGACGTGAATCTCACTATTGTGCCGCAGGAGTCGCCGCTGCTTGAAGAGTGGCTCTCGGCACAGCGCCACGATTTAGGCCTGACCGAAACCCTGGTCACACCTGCGGGAACGGAGCGCACTGAACTGCTGTCTCTGGATGAAGTCTGCGTGTTGCCTGAGGGCCACCGCCTTGCCAGCAAAAACGTGCTGACACCGGCGGATTTCCACGGTGAAAACTATATCAGCCTGTCACAGACCGACAGCTACCGACAGCTGCTGGATACGCTGTTCCAGGAACATCAGGTGAAACGACGGATGGTGGTAGAGACCCACAGCGCGGCGTCCATTTGCGCGATGGTGCGGGCGGGCGTGGGGATTGCGGTGGTGAATCCGCTCACGGCGCTGGACTATGCCGCAAGCGGGATTGTGATCCGCCGCTTTAGCATTTCCGTTCCCTTTACCGTGAGCCTGATTCGTCCGCTGCATCGCCCGGCGTCTGCGCTGGTTGATGCGTTTACGGCGCATCTGGTGGAGCACTCCCACCGGGTGGCGCAGCAGTTACCGGACCTGCAAAACTAGCCTCTTACGACAACATAAACTCGACGGCATCGGCGGCATGAATTGCCGTGGTGTCAAAGACCGGGAGCGCGCTGTCGTCAGCCGGAACCAGCAGACCAATCTCGGTGCAGCCAAAGATCACCCCTTCGGCGCCCTGCTCCGCGAGTTTATCGATCACGCCGAGATAATAGTGGCGCGAGGCGTCGCTGAAGGTACCGAGGCACAGCTCTTCAAAGATGATCTGGTTGATGCGCGCCCTGTCGGCCTCGTTGGGGATCAGGCTTTCAATGCCGAACTGTGACTCCAGTCGCCCGCGATAGAAATCCTGCTCCATGGTGTAGCGCGTCCCCAGGAGTGCCACGCGCGTCATCCCGCTGGCGGTTATGGCCCGCCCGGTGGCATCGGCGATATGCAGGAACGGCAGCGAGCAGCTTTCCTCAATATGTGACGCCACTTTGTGCATGGTGTTGGTACAGAGCAAAATGCCATCCGCGCCCGCACGCTCCAGCCCGAGGGCCGCTTGTGCGAGGATTTCGCCCGCTTTATCCCACTCACCGCTGGCCTGGCAGGCCTCTATCTCATGGAAATCGACGCTGTGCAGCAGCAGGCTCGCCGAATGCAGGCCGCCGAGACGTTGTTTGATGCCTTCATTAATCAGGCGATAATAAGGAATGGTGGACTCCCAGCTCATTCCTCCCAGCAGACCGATCGTTTTCATATGTTCTCCTGTTCAGATTTCTCCAGTGAAGCAAACTTGTGATCCTGTTTCCAGTTATTTGGCTTGCCGTTTCCTTTTCACTCGCGCTGATATAAATTAATTAAAACAATGTTTCACTAATTAACAGGACACCACGATGTTTATTTTCCACAAAGAGACACAGCTTGAGGATCTGGGCAATGGCGTGACGCGTCGTATTCTGGCGCACGACGGCAAGATGATGGCGGTGGAAGTCAATTTTGAGCAGGGGGCGATTGGGCCAATGCACAACCATCCGCACGAACAGTTAACCTATGTGCTCTCCGGCGAATTCGAGTTCACCATTGGCGAAAAGAAGCACGTGGTGACGGCGGGCGATACCCTCTATAAAGAGCCGCACGTGATGCACGGCTGCGTGTGCCTGAAACCTGGCACGCTGCTGGATACCTTCACCCCCGTGCGCGAAGATTTCCTCAAATAAATAAAAAAGGGCGGTTGTTACCCCGCCCTTCTCGTCATCAATGTGATTTAGTTCGTCGCCAGTTCATGCTCTGGTAGCGGTGAACGTGCATGCATTGCCTCACGAATCAGCACGCTGCCACAAGCCACGATTCCACCGATCAGAGCGGCCAGGATAATGATCAGAGCCTTGCCCGGTCCGTCTTTTTTCACCGGCATCGACGGCGAAAGCTGATACTTGAACGGTTCAAAATTCACATCATTGATGGAGAGCTTCTCCAGCTGAGCCAGATGGTATTCGCGGTTCTGGAAATCGGCGTTCAGCTCGGCCACATCTTTCAACGATTTCTCAATTCGCAGTTTCTGCGCAATCCCGTCCGCGCCCAGCGCGATGGAGTAATCAGGATCATCTTTTACCGCCTGACCGTTGCTGTAGACCGGCTTTTTGATTCCGGCGGCGTTTGCCACTTCCAGAGAGTAGTTAAGGCGCTGAAGATTGGTGTTATGGATCGTCGTCAGACGGACACGGTCCAGCTCCAGCCGCTCTTTTTCCATCTGCGTTTTCAGTCCCAGCGCGTTACGCACGTTGAGCATCGTCTCTTTCTCAACGATGGCAGAGATGTAATCGATGTACCCTTTCAGCACGATCTGCGCGTCTTGCGCCGTCGGCGCGCTAAAACTCAACGTCCATGACGCGTAGGGCGCTTTATCGGAATTTTTGGCTGCTGCGTTATCGGTCGCGGTCATGCGTTCAGCAATATTCACCGCCGCGCGATGCAAGTCCTGCGGATCGATCTCAGCATCTTTTAACTGCGCCATCACGAAGGGGGAGGTTTTCAGATACTCTTCCAGCAGCGACTGAGACTGAAACTTTTTGATAAACAGGTTAAAGACGTCCGAGCGCTTAACGCTGACATCGACATCCAGCACCTGCAGCGCGATCAGCATTTTCTGCACGTCACTCCACTGGGTTTGCTCCGCGGGGGTCACTACCGCTTTACTGGTCCACTTTTGTGGCATCAGGAAGGCGGCGATAAGCCCCACGACAGCAAAAGCGAAAACCACAGCAATAATCCGCTTTCTGGCAGCAAATAAGATTTCGAAGAGCCCCAGGAGGTCAATTTCTTTCTGGGCAACGACCGGGGGTGGATAACTGGCAAAATGCAGCTCCGTGCTTTTTTTGATATCCATAGCAGACATTCTAATTCTTCTGGTTGAGTTGCAGTGAAATCCTGCCAATCACAGTTAGGTGAAATGGATGATACCCGAAACTAAGAATCATCTGAATGTGCGTTTGCAAAAAATGAGGAATGCGCTACGAAATTTAGTAGTTAGTCGCAATGAGTTATTGAATGTTACAAAGACACATGTTTCACCCGTCACCGATCTCCTCCTTCGGCTTTTCTTCTGTCTAAAAGTCAAAATTGCCAGCCACCTCACCTTATTGAAACAGCGTTTCGACAGCGATCACATTTCCATCATTAATAGAATGACGCAGAAACAAATCGCAATAAAATAAATTAAAACGATGTTTTACAAATCAAGAACAACGGTTCGTTTGTTTTTGAAACCCAGACAAGGCGTGTCCAAATGGAATGATAAAACATCTTATTTATCAGCAGGTAAATGGAGTAGACCTCGTGCGACGCACACCGAACACTCGCTTCCCCGTCTCGTAAAACCGATGCGGGCAGCAGCACCACCAGCAGATTCCGTTTTAAACCATTGATTGCCAGGTAGGTATGTATGAATGAAAACAAAATGCTGGGGCTAGCGTGGATATCACCCTACATAATCGGGTTGATAATCTTTACCGCGTTTCCCTTTGTTTCATCTTTCTTTCTCAGTTTCACTGATTACGATCTGATGAGCCCGCCGGTATTTAACGGCATAGAAAACTACCGCTACATGTTTACAGAAGATACCCTCTTCTGGAAATCCATGGGCGTCACTTTTGCCTATGTATTTTTGACCATCCCGCTGAAGCTGGCCTTTGCGCTGGGAATTGCGTTTGTCCTGAACTTTAAATTACGCGGCATTGGATTCTTCCGAACGGCCTATTATATTCCGTCAATCCTCGGCAGCTCCGTCGCTATTGCCGTTCTGTGGCGCGCGCTGTTTGCGATTGATGGCCTGCTGAACAGCTTTATCGGTGTATTTGGTCTGGACCCGGTGAACTGGCTCGGTGAACCGTCTCTGGCGCTGATGTCCGTCACCTTACTGCGCGTCTGGCAGTTTGGTTCCGCTATGGTCATCTTCCTGGCCGCTCTGCAAAACGTTCCGCAGTCTCAGTATGAAGCGGCGATGATCGACGGCGCTTCCAAATGGCAGATGTTCATGAAAGTGACCGTGCCGCTGATTACACCAGTGATCTTCTTCAACTTCATTATGCAGACCACCCAGGCGTTCCAGGAATTTACCGGTCCGTACGTGATAACGGGCGGTGGACCAACCTATTCGACCTATCTGTTCTCGCTTTACATCTACGACACCGCCTTCAAGTACTTTGATATGGGTTACGGCGCAGCGCTGGCCTGGATCCTGTTCCTGGTCGTCGCGGTCTTTGCCGCTATCGCCTTTAAATCTTCGAAATACTGGGTGTTCTACTCTGCCGATAAGGGAGGCAAAAATGGCTGATATTCAGGAACTCTCCACGGCGAGAAGCATCGCGGAACGCGAAGTGGCCCGCACGCTGCGCAAAGAGAAAATCAACGCCAGTATCCGCTACGTGATCCTGCTGTTTGTTGGCCTGCTGATGCTCTATCCGCTGGTGTGGATGTTCTCGGCGTCGTTCAAACCGAACCACGAGATCTTCACCACCCTGAGCCTGTGGCCCGCACACGCCACCTGGGACGGCTTTATCAACGGCTGGAAAACCGGTACCGAATACAACTTTGGCCATTACATGCTGAACACCTTTAAGTATGTGATCCCGAAAGTGATTCTGACCATTATTTCCTCCACCATCGTGGCGTACGGCTTTGCCCGCTTCGAGATCCCCTGGAAGAAATTCTGGTTCGCCACGCTCATCACCACCATGCTCCTGCCGAGCACCGTACTGCTGATCCCGCAGTACCTGATGTTCCGCGAAATGGGCATGCTGAACAGCTATATGCCGCTGTACCTGCCGCTGGCGTTCGCCACCCAAGGGTTCTTCGTCTTCATGCTGATTCAGTTCCTGCGCGGTGTTCCGCGTGACATGGAAGAAGCCGCACAGATCGACGGCTGTAACTCCCTGCAGGTGCTGTGGTATGTGGTAGTGCCGATTCTGAAACCGGCCATTATCTCCGTCGCATTGTTCCAGTTCATGTGGTCAATGAACGACTTCATCGGGCCGCTGATTTATGTCTACAGCGTGGATAAATACCCGATTGCACTGGCTCTGAAAATGTCCATCGACGTCACCGAAGGTGCGCCGTGGAACGAAATTCTGGCAATGGCGAGCATCTCCATTCTGCCATCCATCATTGTCTTCTTCCTGGCACAGCGCTACTTCGTACAGGGCGTAACCAGCAGCGGAATTAAAGGTTAAGAGGGAAATATCATGGCTGAAGTTATTTTCAACAAACTGGAAAAGGTTTACTCCAACGGCTTCAAAGCGGTACATGCTATCGACCTGAAAATCGCTGAGGGGGAATTTATGGTGATCGTCGGGCCATCCGGCTGCGCCAAATCGACCACTCTGCGTATGCTGGCGGGTCTTGAGACCATCAGCGGTGGCGAAGTCCGCATCGGTGAGAAGATCGTCAACAACCTCGCGCCAAAAGAGCGCGGAATTGCGATGGTGTTCCAGAACTACGCGCTCTATCCGCACATGACCGTGCGTGAAAACCTGGCCTTCGGTCTGAAGCTCAGCAAAATGCCGAAAGATCAGATTGAAGCACAGGTCAACGAAGCGGCGAAAATCCTCGAACTGGAAGAGCTGCTGGACCGTTTACCGCGCCAGCTCTCCGGCGGTCAGGCACAGCGTGTGGCCGTGGGTCGCGCCATCGTCAAAAAACCTGACGTGTTCCTGTTCGATGAACCGCTCTCCAACCTCGACGCCAAGCTGCGCGCCTCGATGCGTATCCGTATTTCTGACCTGCACAAACAGCTGAAGAAATCCGGTAAACCGGCGACCACCGTTTACGTCACCCACGATCAGACGGAAGCGATGACCATGGGCGACCGCATCTGCGTGATGAAACTCGGTCACATCATGCAGGTGGATACCCCGGACAACCTCTACCACAAACCGAAAAACATGTTCGTGGCCGGGTTTATCGGCGCACCTGAGATGAATATTCGCGCCACTCGACTGGTCGATCAGCAGGGCCGTCTGGCGCTGAGCATCGGCAATGAAACGATGCCATTAAGCGAAACCCTGCACGACAAAGTGATCGGCCATCAGGCGCAAGACACCTTCTACGGCATCCGCCCGGAATTCGTCTCTGTCTCTGACGAGCCGTTCGCAGAAGGTAGCTGCAGCGGCGAGCTGGTCCGCGTAGAGAACATGGGTCACGAGTTCTTCGTCTACCTGAAAGTCTCTGATTACGAACTGACTGCCCGAATTCCTTCCGATGAAGCTAAGCCTATGATTGATAAAGGACTTCACCGTAAGGTGTATTTCAAGTTTGATATGAATAAGTGCCACATTTTTGATGCAAAAACTGAACTGAACATCTCAATCTAACTGGAGTTATAAAAATGAAAAAAGTGCTTTTAAGCGCAGCAATCTCCGCTACCCTGGGCCTTACTGCTTTGCCATCGATGGCGCAAGATGTTGATTTACGTATGTCCTGGTGGGGGGGTAATGGCCGCCATCAGGTTACCCTGAAAGCGTTAGAAGAGTTCCACAAACAGCATCCGGACATTAACGTCAAAGCCGAATACACCGGCTGGGACGGCCACCTGTCGCGCCTGACCACCCAGATTGCAGGCGGCACCGAGCCGGACGTTATGCAGACTAACTGGAACTGGCTGCCGATCTTCTCGAAAACCGGCGACGGCTTCTACGATCTCAACAAAATGAAAGACGTGATCGACTTAAGTCAGTTCGATGCCAAAGAGCTGCAGTCCACCACTGTCGACGGCAAGCTGAACGGTATTCCGATCTCCGTGACCGCGCGCGTGTTCTATTTTAACGATGAGACCTGGAAAAAAGCGGGCGTCGAATACCCGAAAACCTGGGACGAGCTGAAAGCCGCGGGTAAAGCCTTTGAGAGCAAACTGGGTAAACAGTATTACCCGGTGGTTCTGGAACATCAGGACACGCTGGCACTGCTGAACTCCTACATGATTCAGAAATACAACATTCCAGCCGTTGACGAAAAAGCGAAAAAATTCTCCTACAGCAAAGAGCAGTGGGTGGAATTCTTCCAGACTTACAAAGATCTGGTGGATAGCCACGTGATGCCAGACACCAAATACTACGCGTCATTCGGCAAGAGCAACATGTATGAAATGAAGCCGTGGATTCAGGGTGAATGGGGCGGTACCTACATGTGGAACTCCACCATTAACAAGTATTCCGACAACCTGAAGCCACCGGCGAAACTGGAGCTGGGTAGCTACCCAATGCTGCCAGGCGCAACGGATGCTGGCCTGTTCTTCAAACCGGCGCAGATGCTCTCTATCGGTAAATCGAGCAAAAACCCGGAAGCCGCAGCAAAAGTCATTAACTTCCTGCTGAACAGCAAAGAAGGGGTGGATACGCTGGGTCTGGAGCGCGGCGTGCCGCTGAGTAAAGTGGCGGTGCAATACCTGACAGAAGACGGCACCATCAAAGAGAACGATCCGGCCGTTGCGGGCCTGCGCCTGGCGCAGTCTCTGCCAGCCAAACTCTCTGTCTCGCCATACTTTGACGACCCGCAGATCGTGGCGCAGTTCGGCACCTCCCTGCAGTATCTCGACTACGGTCAGAAATCCGTGGAAGAGACGGCAACCGACTTCCAGCGTCAGGCTGAACGTATCCTGAAACGCGCGATGCGCTAATTCCTGTGACCTTCCCTGCCCTGCTACCTCCGGTAGCAGGGTATTTTTTTATCCGGAGAACACGCTATGAAAGGCAAAATCATCCCGCTGAATTTTCGCACGCGCCAGGACAGTGAAACGGGGCACGAGGTGATACGGATGACGCCCCCGCACATCATTTGTCACCGCAACTACTTCTATCAAAAGTGTTTTACTCAGGACGGCAGCAAGCTGATTTTTGGCGGCGCGTTTGAGGGCCACTGGAACTACTACCTGCTGGATATCGCCAGAGAGCAGGCCACCCAGCTCACCGACGGTGCGGGTGATAACACCTTTGGCGGGTTCTTATCTCATGATGATAACTCGCTGTGGTATGTGAAAAACAACCGCGAACTGCGGCGCGTCTGTCTCGACAGTTTCGAAGAGCAGATTGTGTATGCGGTCGACGACGAGTGGGTGGCGTATGGCACCTGGGTCGCGAATTCAGACTGCACAAAACTGGTCGGGATCGAAATCAAAAAGCGTGACTGGCAGCCGTTGACCGACTGGAGCAAGTTCCGCGCCTTTTACTTTACCCAGCCCGAATGCCGCCTGAGCAATATTGATCTACGCACCGGCGAGCAGCAGGTGATTTTGCAGGAAAAACGCTGGCTCGGGCATCCGATCTATCGTCCGTTTGACGACAGCACAGTGGCGTTTTGCCATGAAGGACCGCGAGATGCCATCGACGCCCGTATGTGGCTCATCAATCCCGACGGCAGCCAGCTTCGCAAGGTGCGCCAGCATGCGCCGGGGGAAAGTTTTACCCATGAATTCTGGGTGCCGGATGGTTCCGCGCTCTATTACGTCGCGCACAAGGAGAACGATCCTCAGCGCTATCTTTGCAGCGCCGATCCACTGACGCTGGAAAATCGTCAGCTGATGGCAATACCGCCCTGTTCGCATCTGATGAGTAACCACGACGGCTCGCTGATCGTGGGCGACGGCGCGCCGCACAACACGGGCGATATCAGCCTGAACGATCCTTTTATCTGGGTATTTAATATTGCGACCGGAACGCAACACGCCGTTTGCCAGCATAACACCAGCTGGAAAGTGCTGGACGGTGACCGCCAGGTGACGCATCCACACCCGTCGTTTTCACCGGATAATCAGTGGGTGTTGTATACGTCGGATGAGGAAGGAATGCCGGCGCTGTATTTAGCGCGAGTGTAAAAAAAGCCCGGCAGGCGTAGCGCCGCCGGGCAGCAAAAATCAGACGCCGATATTGCGTAACTTCTCCCCCGCCATCAGCTTGCGTTCGATATGTTCCAGCGTGACGTTTTTGGTTTCAGGAATCAGCCAGAACGTGATGCCGATAAACGCCACATTCAGCACCGTATAGAGCCAGAAGGTTCCCGCTGCGCCGATGGAGTCGAGCAGCGTCAGGAAGGTCGCGCCGATAATCATGTTCGACACCCAGTTGGTGGTAGTGGAACAGGTGATACCAAAGTCGCGGCACTTCAGCGGCTGAATTTCCGAGCACAGGATCCACACCACCGGCGCAGCGCTCATCGCATAGCCTGCGATGCACATCATGGTCATGCCGACGGAGAGCCAGGAGAGACTGCTGGAGGCCGTGCCGTTATCGAACTGCATCAGACAGTAGCCGAGGATCAGCGTTCCGAGCGCCATCACGCTGAAACCAATTTTCAGCGCCGGTTTGCGCCCCGCTTTATCGACGGTAAATACGGCGATAAAGGTGGCGAACATAAAGGTCAGGCCCACCACCAGCGTGGCGATCATCTGCTGTTCGGTAGTGGTAAAACCGGCCATTTTGAAAATGCGCGGCGCGTAATACATGATGATGTTCATCCCGGTAAACTGCTGCATCGCCTGCAGCAACATCCCAAGAAACACCGCGCGGCGCACGTTGCGGTTGGCTTTAAACAGCGACCAGCCGCCCTGCTTCAGCTTCAGGCTTTCGCGGATTTCATTCAGCTCTTCGCGCGCTTTTTCCGAGGTATCGCGCAGCATCCGCAGCACTTCTTCCGCCTCCACGTGGCGCCCTTTTTGTGCCAGCCAGCGCGGGCTGTTCGGCAAGAAAATCACCAGCACCATCAGCAGTACGGCGGGCAGCGCCAGCACGCCCAGCATTGCGCGCCAGTTGCCGCTATAGCTGAAATAAGTATCCGAAAGAAATGCCAGCACGATACCCAGCGTCACCATCAGCTGGTACATGCTGATCATTTTCCCGCGCACGTTTTCACTCGCCATTTCAGAGAGGTAGAGCGGGGCCGTGTAGGACGCAATCCCCACCGCTACGCCCAGCAGCACCCGGGAAAGCAGTAACGCTTCAACGCCTGTGGCAAACGCGGAACCGAGCGAACCGGCGACAAACAGCACTGCCCCCACCATCAGGCTGTATTTGCGCCCCAGCCGGAAAGAGAGCCAGCCGTTGAACAGGGCACCCAGCGCCGCGCCGAGCATCATACTGCTCACCACCCACTCCTGCAGACGGCTGCTAAGCGTAAAGTGGTCGGTGATAAACGGCAGCGCACCGGCGATCACGCCGATATCCAGCCCAAACAGTAAACCGGCCACCGCCGCTGAAACGGACACGAACAGATTCATTCTGCGGGTATCGCGCAGGGCGCGGGGCATAAAGGTAGAGTCATTGATAGATGTCATAATTTCCTGCCTGAACAGCGTTAAGACGTTAACTGAAATTACGAGAAAGCCAGCAAAAGTGTCAGGCTGTTAGACGCGAAGTTATGGATTATTTGGCTGGGCAGTAGCGATCTGTGATGGACATTACAATTTCAACTCTGGGTAATTAATCACCATTTATTGTTAATGCATTAATTTATAAGCAATAAAGTTGTGATATGCATCCATCATGGATTTTCACTATGGATTTTATGACTTTGCGAATATGGACAAGCTGATTTTTTGGCAAAAAAAACCTCCGCACCAGGCAGAGGTTTTCTTTATAAGGCGAGAATTAACGCGCCAGCCAGCCACCGTCCACCGCAACGGTGTAGCCGTTGATGTAGTCAGATGCCGGGGAGGCCAGGAAGACAATCGGCCCCATCAGATCGCTTGGCAGACCCCAACGGCCCGCCGGGATGCGGTCGAGAATTTCCGCGCTACGCTGTTCATCCGCACGCAGCTGCTGGGTATTGTTGGTCGCCATGTAGCCTGGTGCAATCGCGTTGACGTTGATGTTGTGCTTCGCCCACTCGTTTGCCAGCAGACGGGTCACGCCCATCACGGCGCTTTTTGACGCAGTGTAAGACGGCACACGGATGCCACCCTGGAAAGAGAGCATGGAGGCGATATTGATGATCTTGCCGCCGTTACCCTGGGCGATAAAGTGTTTCGCCGCCGCCTGAGACATGAAGAACACGCTCTTAATGTTCAGGTTCATCACGTCATCCCAGTCGCGCTCGCTGAAGTTGATCGCGTCTTCACGACGAATCAGACCCGCGTTGTTGACCAGCACATCGATATGACCAAATTCCGCCACGGCGCGATCCAGCAGTTCAGGGATCACGTCGATTTTGCGCAGGTCCGCGGTCAGGCTCAGGAAGCGACGACCCAGCGCAGTCACGCGCTCGATGGTTTCAGTCGGTTCAACAATGTTGATCCCCACGATATCGCAGCCCGCTTCCGCCAGACCCAGCGCCATACCCTGGCCCAGGCCGGTGTCACACCCGGTTACGACCGCTACTTTACCCTGCAGAGAAAATGCATCCAGAATCATGTTTGTTCCTTAATCTTTCAGAGCCTGTCACGAACAGGCAGGTTTATGCTTCACTGCCCGCGACTAGCGCAGATCCTTAACAGCGACGTGGTCCATGTCATCGAAGACCTGATTTTCACCGACCATACCCCAGATGAAGGTATAGGCTTTGGTGCCAACACCGGAGTGAATGGACCAGCTCGGCGAAATCACGGCCTGCTCGTTTTGCATCACGATATGGCGCGTCTCTTGTGGCTGCCCCATCATGTGGAACACGCAGGCGTCTTCGTCCATGTTGAAATAGAAATACACTTCCATGCGGCGCTCATGGGTATGGCACGGCATGGTGTTCCACAGGTTGCCTGGGTCCAGTTCGGTCAGGCCCATGCTGAGCTGGCAGGTTTCCAGCACATCAGGAACGAAGTATTTGTTGATGGTGCGGCGGTTGCTGGTGAGGTTGTCACCGAGGGTGACTGGCGCAACATCCGCTGGAGTGACTTTTTTGGTTGGGTATGCCGTATGCGCCGGTGCGCAGTTATAGTAGAACTTCGCCGGTTTGCTGCTATCGATGCTTGCGAATACCACTTCCTGCGCGCCTTTGCCGACATAGAGGGCATCGCGATGACCGATTTCATAGCAGGTGCCGTCTACCGTGATAGTGCCCGGCCCGCCGATGTTAATCACACCCAGCTCGCGACGCTCCAGGAAGTAGCTGACGCCCAGCTGTTTACCCACTTCGCCACCCACGGAAACGGTTTTAGTGGTTGGCATGATCCCGCCGACGATGATGCGGTCGATGTGGCTGTACACCATGGTGTATTCATCAGCTACAAACACCTTCTCAACTAAAAACTCATCGCGCAGACCCTGAGTATCCAGTGTTTTAGCGTGCGCGCTGTGGATGCTTTGTCTGACGTCCACATTTACCTCCAGAATTGATCGTGCCCGAGGGCAAGGATGATTAACGAAACAACGTTCCGTTTTCTCTATGAGCACATAGTATCCGCTGCGAAATGGGTTTTCAATTACATTTAAAACGATGTTTCACTTTTTCTGCATCTTAATAACAGAAGTGTAGTTTGGATCACGATTGTTAAGCGTTGACAGGGATGCAAAGGTGGCATACGGAAAACAGGTGCAGAATATTTATCATAGTAAACAATCAATTATAAAACCTTTAAGATTTGACCGCAGAGAAAACATTCCACGTTCAAAATCAAAGATAGCCCTGACGACAAACAATTATTCTTACAAAGTGCGCCATCAGTCACACACATTGAAACGATGTTTTGATAATTTAACACTCAGTTTTTAACTTATCTCACATTCAGATCTGACTGGCAGAAAGTATCCTGCGGTCATATTAAAGGAGCGCATCATGGCTAAAGGTATGCGGGTCAAGCTGAACTATGACGTCAGCCGCGATCCGGATACAGGCGTGGAAATCACTCGCCTGACCCCACCGGAAGTAACCTGTCATCGAAACTACTTTTATCAGAAGTGCTTCTTTAATGATGGCAGCCATCTGCTGTTCGCCGGAGAGTTCGACGGCCACTGGAACTACTATCTGCTGGATCTGAAAAAAGCCGAAGCGGTGCAGCTGACGGAAGGCGCGGGTGACAATACGTTTGGCGGTTTTCTCTCGCCGGATGATAAGTCCCTTTATTACGTCAAAAACGACCGCACTCTACTGGAAGTGAATCTGGACACGCTGGTCGAGCGCGAAGTGTATCGCGTCTCCGACGAGTGGGTCGGCTACGGCACCTGGGTCGCCAACAGCGATTGCACCAAACTGGTCGGGATCGAGATCGCCAAAAGCGACTGGACGCCACTGAACGACTGGAAAATTTTCCACGACTTCTTCCACAAAGGGCCACACTGCCGCCTGCTGCGCGTGGATCTGAAAACCGGTGAAAGCGCGACCATTCACGAAGAGAAAAACTGGCTCGGCCACCCTATCTATCGCCCGTTCGACGACAATACCGTCGCCTTCTGCCACGAAGGCCCGCACGACCTGGTGGATGCGCGGATGTGGATGGTGAACGAAGACGGCAGCAATGTGCGCAAAGTGAAAGAGCACGCCGAAGGCGAAAGCTGCACGCACGAATTCTGGGTGCCAAACGGCTCCGCGCTGGTGTATGTCTCGTATCTGAAAGGTCAGCAGGGCCGCACCATTTACAGCTTTAACCCGGACACCGGCGTCAACGACGCGGTCATGCAGATGCCAGCCTGTTCTCATTTGATGAGCAACTTTGACGGCACGCTGCTGGTCGGCGACGGTTCTGGTACGCCGGTGGATGTGAAAGACACCAGCGGTTACACCATCGATAACGATCCTTATCTGTACGCCTTTGACGTGGCGAAAAAAGCGCACTTCCGCATCGCCCGTCACGATACCTCCTGGGCCACCGTGGCAAACAGCCGTCAGGTGACCCATCCGCATCCATCCTTTACTCCGGATGATAAAGCGGTGCTGTTCAGTTCCGATAAAGACGGCAAACCCGCTCTCTATATCGCGAAACTCCCCGAGCAACCTGAAATGTTGCATGCATGATTTAAGTTAGTGTTTCTGTAACTGGCCTTGCCCTCCTCCTGGAGGGCTTTTTTTTGGTTTGAAGAACATCTGTTTGCTCGTGATTTCGACCCGACCAGGCGAATACCCCCTGCCGACAGGCATAAAAAAGCCGGCTCATGCGAGCCGGCTTTTTCCCGGAGGTACTGTTTATTATTATTTAGAAGGAATATGCCACACCTAAACGGAAACGCGTCTGACGTTCGTCGGTCTCTTTCACGCCCACGTTGCCCACTTCCACATACGGCGCCCAGTTTTTATCCCATTTGTATGCCAGCTTAGCGTTATATTCGTTGGAATAATCTTTATTATTATTACGAATCATCCCTTCTGAACTCTTCGCGTAGACATAGTTCAGCTCGGTACGGAAATCACCCATTACCCAGCCTACCCACGCATCGCCACGGTTAACTTTATCGTCGTCTTTATTTGAGCTTGAAGGATAGCGCGTATATTCGTAACGATAACGTGCAGCCACATAGAAGCCACTGTCGAAACTGTATTGCAAATGAAGATTCGGTTTATAGATGGTGCGGCTGTCATTACTTTCGATGGTAAATGCCGGTGTCAGCGCAATATTGTCGGTGGCTTTCCAGCGCCAGCTAATCTGGTCTTCGTGGCCGTTACCGACGACATCCGCAAAAGGCTGGTCGGCTTTATCGCCGCCTGATTTCCATTTTGCTTCAACGGAAAAACCTAAGCCATTGGCGAAGCGGTGTGACACGGAAACACGGTCGGCGTTAGAGCCGCTGTCGATGTATTCGTGACGTAAATCAACGGTAACAGCCTGAGCTGCGAAAGACGCACCAACGAGAGAAGCAAGGACCAGAGATTTTTTAAACATGACAAAACCCTCAAATAAAATTATGTTTCGTTTTTATGAAATTGCATTTTATTTTTTAAATAACGATATTTTAGTGATCGAGATCGTAATTATTTGTTTCAATTTTTTTGGCAAAGATCGACGTGACACCCATCAACAAACATCGGGCATTAAAAGGGAATTTCAGGTGTAAGATCACAAAAAGAGGATATTTGATCAGAATATGAAGTTTCTGGATTTTACTGGAGGCTTTAGAATCATCTCATAAGCGTAAAAATAGATTTCAGCGCACACAAAAAAGCCTCCAATAAGGAGGCTTCTAAAAAGAGACCTATTTCAGTCCGGTTATCTTTCGATGGCGAGCGCCACGCCCTGCCCGCCACCAATGCACAAGGTCGCTAGCCCTTTGCGGGCATTGCGCTTGGTCATCTCATGCACCAGCGAAACTAAAATACGGCAGCCGGATGCGCCAATCGGGTGCCCAAGCGCAATCGCCCCACCGTTGACGTTCACCCGGCTCGGATCCCACTCCAGCATTTTCCCCACCGATATCGCCTGTGCGGCAAACGCTTCATTCACTTCAATCAGATCCACGTCGCTGAGCTGCCAGCCCGCGCGCTCAAGACAGCGGCGCGTGGCATATACGGGAGCGATGCCCATCAGGGCAGGATCGACGCCCACGCTGGCGAACGCTTTGATGCGCGCCAGCACCGGCAGATTCAACTCTTCGGCTTTGCTTTCGCTCATCATCATCACCGCCGCTGCGCCGTCGTTGATCGACGAGGCGTTGCCCGCCGTCACCGAACCGAGCGTTTCAAAGGCAGGATTGAGTTTAGCCAGCCCTTCCGCGCTGGCATCCGTGCGCGGCTGTTCATCCGTATCGATAATCAGCAGCTCGCCGTTGTGGCGCAGGGTGTCCACCGGCACGATTTCATCACGAAAACGCCCTGAGTCGATGGCGGCACGCGCTTTTTGCTGTGAACTGAGCGCATAGGCATCCTGAAGCTCACGGCTGATGCCATATTCCCGCGCCAGGTTTTCTGCGGTCACGCCCATATGGTAATCGTTGAACGCATCCCACAGGCCGTCATGCACCAGGCTATCAAGCAGTTGGCTGTTGCCGAGCTGTGCGCCGGTGCGGCTGTCCGTCAGGACGTGCGGCGCGCGGCTCATGTTCTCCTGGCCGCCGGCAATGATCACATCGGCCTCGCCGCACTGGATCGCCTGCGTCGCCAGATGCAGCGCTTTCAGACCCGAACCGCAGACGTCGTTGATCGTGATCGCCGACACAGTATTCGGCAGCCCGCCTTTCAGTGCCGCCTGACGCGCAGGGTTCTGCCCGGCGCCCGCCGTCAGCACCTGGCCCAGGATCACTTCATCTATTTCATGGGCGGGAATTCCACTGCGTTCGACCAGCGCCCTGACGACCACGCTCCCCAGCTCCACTGCAGAATGGCGAGCCAGCGCGCCCTGGAAACAGCCGATTGCCGTACGCAACGCCCCCACGATCACGACCTCTTTCATCTCTACCTCTGCGCAAAATGACACCGCTGATAGTAGATGCATTGTTATCAACAATTAACGTAATTGTTTAAAATAAGTGAGTTTTGTCACAGGATTAGCGCGCGTCCTGCAGATACTGGCGCAGCCAGCTTCCGGCGACGCCTGGCGGGCTTCGTTTGTTCCACAGAAGATCGATGGCGATGGTGCGCGGCCAGCCGGGAACGTTGATTTGTACCAGGCTTTTCGCCGCGGCGAACTCTTCCACCAGCGCACAGGGCAGCGCGCACCAGCCGAAGCCCTGCACCGCCATGCTGAGGAGCAGCAAATAGTTAGGCGCAGACCAGATGGGGCCGCGCACCTGGGTGGTTTCCCGTTCCAGATAAGTGCTCAGCTGCAGTTCGCGCCAGCCGTGCAGCTCATCCACCTCCACTCTTCCCTGCGCCGCTAGCGGGTGGGTGGTGGCAACATAGATCGCCATCTGGGTTTGCATCGGCAGGCGGATCACGCCGATCCCGGTGGGGTAAATATCGCGCGCTTCCGTAAGACCGACCTGCGCACGCTCTTTTTGCAGCAGATCGATGACATCCTCTTCCTCGCCAATCAAACACTCAAATTCCGTATGTGGGAAACGCTTGTCGAACTGGATCATCAGATCCTCCAGCACGTCCGGGTTGAGCGTGTCCGAGAGCACAAAGGTCAGCCGCGCTTCCGTCTGGGCGGTCAGGGAGACGGCCAGTTCATCCAGCCGCGCACTGGCGGCCAGAATCGACTGCACGTAACCCAGCACCTGCTCGCCCTGTTCGGTTAACACCGGCTGACGGGCGGATCGGTCAAACAGGGCAAACCCCAGATCTGCTTCCAGATTGGCAATCGCGGTGCTGACAGTGGACTGGCTTTTACGCAGGCGCCGCGCCGCAGCGGAGAACGAACCGGTAGCCACGGTTTCGACAAAAGCGGTAAGGGCTTCGGGAGAGTAGCGCATGATGTATCTATTTTATCGATGGATAGTATCTTTTATATATCACAAATTACGATAAAAATAGGCCACATCAACGCCCATTCCGGCGAATTCATGAGGTCAGGTTATGCAACACAATGTACAAAAACGAAAACTGCCGGAGCGTATCTTCCACGCGGTGTGCTTCGAAGGGATTGCCACGGCAATTCTGGCGCCTACCGCCGCCTGGTTAATGCAGCGTTCGATGGTGGAGATGGGTGGACTCACCATCATCCTGGCGACCACAGCGATGGTCTGGAACATTATCTATAACTATGGATTTGACCGTTTGTGGCCCGTTCACCGCGTAACCCGCACGGCAAAAGTGCGTGCGTTCCATGCTCTGGGCTTTGAGTGCGGCTTTATCGTAATCGGGGTGTCGATCGTCTCGGCGGTGCTCGGCGTAACGCTCCTGCAGGCATTTACCCTGGAGATCGGTTTCTTCCTGTTCTTCCTGCCGTACACCATGTTCTATAACTGGGCGTACGATACGCTGCGCGAAAAAGTCATCAAGCGCCGCCAGCAACGACGCGCCCTGGCGAACTGATCCCTCTAAGGCCGGAACCCTCTTCCGGCCTTACCTGCGACGTCAACTGCGCCTTCAACGCATAATTATGGTAAATTACCCTCCTTTTTGTTCGTTTTATAGTTGATACGTTGCTCTAATGTCGAAAATTTGGTCAAAAGAAGAGACTCTCTGGAGTTTCGCCCTCTACGGCACTGCCGTGGGCGCAGGAACCCTGTTCTTGCCCATTCAGCTCGGCTCCGCAGGCGCGATTGTCCTGCTCATTACGGCCCTCGTGGCTTATCCTTTAACCTACTGGCCGCACAAAGCGCTGGCCCAGTTTATCCTGTCGTCGAACGCCAAAGGCAGTGAAGGGATCACCAGCGCGGTGGCGCACTACTACGGCAAAAAGATCGGCAACCTGATCACCACCCTCTATTTTGTCGCCTTCTTCGTGGTGGTGCTGATTTACGCCGTGGCGATCACCAACTCGATAACAGAACAGCTGGCGAAGCATCTCACCGTTGACACCACCGTGCGCGTGCTGGTGAGTCTTGGCGTGGTGATGGTGCTGAATCTGATCTTCTTAACGGGCCGTCATATCACCCTCAAGGTGATGGGTTTTCTGGTCTTCCCGCTGATCGCCTACTTCCTGTTTGTGTCCCTGTATCTCACCGGCAGCTGGCAGCCGTCGCTGTTGACCAGCCAGATGGCGTTCGATCAGCACACGCTGCACCAGGTATGGATTTCTATTCCAGTGATGGTTTTCGCTTTTAGCCATACGCCAATCATCTCTACTTTCGCCGTCGACAGACGTGAAAAGTACGGTGATGCGGCCATGGGTAAATGCAAAAAAATCATGAAGGTCGCGTACCTGATTATTTGCCTGAGCGTGTTGTTCTTTGTCTTCAGCTGCCTACTGTCGATTCCGCCGTCGTACATCGTGGCGGCCAAAGAAGAGGGCGTGACAATTCTCTCGGCCCTCTCGATGATGCCATCTTCCCCGGCATGGTTGGGTATTTCGGGCATTGTGGTGGCGATTGTGGCGATGTCGAAATCTTTCCTCGGCACCTATTTTGGGGTCATTGAAGGGGCGACGGAGATCGTTAAATCGTCGCTGCATCAGGTGGGCATTAAGAAAAGCCGCGCCTTTAATCGCGCGGTATCGATCATGGTGGTGTCGTTTATTACCTTCGTGGTCTGTTTCATCAACCCGAACGCGATTTCGATGATTTACGCCATCAGCGGGCCTTTGATCGCCATGATTCTGTTCATCATGCCGACGCTCTCCACCTATCTTATCCCGACGCTGAAACCTTATCGCTCTTTCGGCAATCTGCTGACGCTGATCGTCGGCGTGCTGTGCGTGTCGGTCATGTTTGTCGGTTAGCCCTCATGCAGGCCCGGTGAGCGCTTCGCTTTCCGGGCTACACTTGCCGCGCTATGCGATAGAGTACATGCTCCGCGAGACGATGATCGGGGGCGAGCGCAGGATGCAAAAACTCGCCCTCTTTTATCATCCCCAGGCGTTTCATCAGGTTCTCTGACGGCGCATTCAGCACCGAGGTAAATGAGACCACCTCGCTCAGCCCCAGCGTTTTAAAGCCATACTCCAGCGCCGCCGTGGCCGCCTCGTACGCCAGCCCCTGATGCCAGAACGGTTTTGCCAGACGCCAGCCAATCTCCGTGCAGGGTGAAAAGGCAAAACGGTCAGGCTGAGGGTGCAGCCCCAGGCTACCGATAAACTCCCCCGTCGCGGTTAACTCAATGGCCCAAAATCCCCAGCCGCGTTCGGCGATGCCTTCCTGAAATCGCGCGGCAAGATTGTCGCTCTCTTCCCGCGTCAAGGTCGCCGGGAAAAATCGCATGACGTCGCTGTCGCCATTGAGTGCCGCAAAAGGGGCGAGATCTTCTGGCCTCCACTGCCGGAGCAGCAGTCGTGGTGTCTCTATCATCGGGTTATCCTTGTTTTAAGGTGTCGAGGGGGAATGGCCGATCCTGCACGACGGTTTTCATCACCAGCGTCGAGCGCAAATGCTGCACGCCAGGCATTGCCGACAATTTCTCATCGTACAGTTTCTGGAACGCGGGGAGATCGCGCGTGACCACATGCATTAAATAGTCAGGATCGCCGAACAGACGCTGCGCCAGTACGATCTGCGGGATCTCTTCCACCGCCGCCTCAAAGGCGCTGACGGCCCGCTTGTCGCCCTCTTTTAACGTCGCAAAAACAATCGCCACAAAATTGAAGCCCATTTTCGCGGGATCGAGATTTGCGCGATAGCCCGTAATCGCCCCGCTCTGCTCCAGGGCGCGCACGCGTCGGTGACAGGGCGAGAGGCTTAAGTTTACCCGTTCGGCCAGTTCCGTAAGCGACAGACGGCCATCCACCTGCAGCTCAGCAAGTATTTTTCGATCGATGCTATCCATTTAGAAGAGTTTCTCATTTTAGCCCTGTTTTCAGCATAACATTGGAAGCTCATTTCGCCTGGATGTCGATATTCTTTCTTTCCGCTAATGTCGTTTTGGAAGGGTGATCAAAGAATGGAAATGAGTATCGTCGTCGGGTTCTGGCTGGTCTCTTTTCTGCTGATAATGACGCCAGGCGCCGACTGGGCTTATGCCATCAGCGCGGGGATCAACGGGCGGCGCGTGGTACCGGCAGTGATGGGGCTGATGTCCGGGCATTTGCTGGCGACGGTTATTGTGGTGGCGGGTGTCGGGGTGTTGATCGCCGGGCATCCCCTGGCGCTGTCGCTGCTGACCGTCCTGGGTGCCGTCTATTTGCTGTGGCTGGGCGTGACGATTTTGCGCCATCCGGCCACGGTCAGCGCCGCTGAGCAGCAGGACGGAAGCTGGAACCAGTGGGCGCTAAAAGGGCTTTGTATCAGCGGACTGAACCCGAAAGTGTTCCTGCTGTTTCTGGCACTGCTTCCGCAATTTACCGACCCCAAAGGCAGCTGGTCGGTGCCTGTGCAGATGTCCGCGCTGGCGATGATGCACCTGCTCACCTGCACGCTGATCTACCTGCTGGTGGGCTACGGTTCACGGGCGCTATTAGCCACACGCCCTCAGGCGGCGCGGGTAGTGGGCATGATTTCAGGTGGGGTGATGGTGGTCATATCCGTCATTCTGATTTACGGACAGCTCAGATAAAAAAACACCGGCGGGAGCCGGTGCTGAAGTCAGGCGCGGATATCGTCGTATTCGCGCGTTTTATCAAACTCGTGTTTGGCGAACGGGCACAGCGGGATAACTTTGCGGTTCTCCGCGCGCATTTTCTCGACCACTTTCGCCACCAGCTGTTTTCCTACACCCTGCCCTTTCAGGCTGGCATCGACGTCCGTGTGCTCGATAATGCTCAAATGCTCCCCGGTCGGAACAAACACAATTTCAGCAACCTGATTCCCTTGCGCATCGTTGACGTAAAACTTGTTGTGGCCTTCAAGAATATCCATGGTTCCTCGCTTATTTCTGGCGGTACTTCAGCGCACCGCTCGGGCAGGTATCAATCACTCTCTTAACCGTCTCGACATCCACTTCATCCGGGATGATCCACGGCTTACGCTTCAGATTAAACAGCTTGCTGCTGCCGCGCACGCAGTTTCCTGAGTGCTGGCACATCCCCGTATTGAAGTAGACATCGATCATTTCCCCGGTATACGCCCGGTATCCCGCGTCCAGTAAATCCTTATCCATGACATTGCCTCTGTTATTGTTATGCGTTCGGGATAAGCATAGCGCTGATATCACGAGGTGACTATGGCTCAGCCGAGCTGTGTCATCAGCATCTGACGCAGCCAGACGTGGCCCGCATCGCGATGCAACCGTTCATGCCAAAGCATCAGCATATCAAAGCCTTCCACGTCGACAGGCGGCGCTGAGACAGTTAATCCCGCCACATTACGCGTGAGCCTTTCCGGCACCACCGCCACCAGATCGGTTTTCAACAGCGCTTCGACCAGGAACAGGAAATGCGGCACCGACAGTACGACTTTTCGCGCCAGCCCGCTGCGGGCCAACGCCACGTCAGTAGCAGCCCAGAAGCCGCCGCCATCCGGGGAGACTATCGCGTGTTCGAGCTGTGAAAACTCCTTTGCCGTGACGCCCGTTCGGAGCGCCGGATGGTCGCGACGGCCTGCCAGAACATAGCGCTCGCTGAAGATCACCCGCTGATGTAATGACGCGGGCGCCCCCTCCCGGGTATGAAAAATCAGATCGATATCGCCCTGCTCAGCCTGCCGCAAAATCCGCTGCGGATTAAGCTCATACACGGCAAGGCGCGAGAGCGGCGCCGCCTGGCGGAGCGCTTCCAGCGCGGGCAGCAGGATTGCCGTCGCCATGTAGTCCGTTGCCGCCACGCGCCAGGTATTTTCTGATTTCTCTGGTTCGAATGATGCCGCCGGGGCGACCACCGACTCCAGAGCCGCCAGCGCCTGACGCAGCGGTTCCCGCAGGGCGTCGGCTCGGGCCGTTGGCCTCATCCCGCGCGGCCCCGGCAGAAGCAGCGGATCGTTAAAAACTTCCCGTAACCGCGCCAGCTGGACGCTGACGGAGGGCTGGGAGAGGTTCAAGCGCCTCGCTGCCCGAGTCACATTTAGCTCGTCGAGGAGTACCTGCAGCGTGAGGAGGAGATTGAGATCGAGCTGCGAGAAATTAATCATGGCAATACCTGTCATTGCGGTAATCAATTTTTACTATAACGGAGATTTCCCTATTCTGACGGGACTTTCTCTATCAGGAATCGCTCATGAATGTATTAATTGTCTTTGCCCATCCCGAACCCCGCTCGCTTAACGGACAGCTGAAAGATGAGGCTGTCAGACATCTGCAGCAGACCGGTCATCAGGTGCACGTTTCTGATCTCTATGGCATGAAGTGGAAGACCGTCCTGGATACCGATGATTCACTCGCCCCGTTGCGCGGTGAACGTTTTGACCCTTCCGTAGACTCCCGCTTTGCCTACGACAACGCCCTACAAGCAGCGGATATCGCCGCTGAGCAGGAAAAATTACGCTGGGCCGATGCCGTGATTTTCCAGTTTCCGCTGTGGTGGTTCTCCATGCCTGCCATCATGAAAGGCTGGTTTGACCGGGTGTACGCCAACGGTTTTGCCTACGGCGTGGGCGAGCACAGCGACCACCACTGGGGCGATCGTTACGGCGAGGGGAATCTGTCCGGTAAACGCGCGATGCTGCTGGTCACCACCGGCGGCTGGGAATCGCACTATGCTCCGCGTGGCATAAACGGTGCTATCGACGACATTCTGTTTCCAATCCAGCACGGGATGCTTTTCTACCCAGGCTTTACGGTGCTGCCGCCAATGCTGATTTACCGCACCGGGAAAACCGACGACGCGAAGTATGCCAATTACCGCCAGCAGCTGACTGACAGGCTGGACAGTTTGTGGCACACAGCGCCGCTGAATTATCGTCGTCAGAACGCCGGAGATTATGAGATTCCTGCGTTAACCCTGCGTCCGGACCTTGCGAAAGGAAAAACGGGACTGGGAATACATCTGCAGGACAGTAATTGATATTGGTGTGAGTATTTTGGACTGGGTGGGGTAGAGCTGGAGCGGGCGAAGGGAATCGAACCCTCGTATAGAGCTTGGGAAGCTCTCGTTCTACCATTGAACTACGCCCGCTTTGAGGTGCGTAAGGCATTATAGACCTTACGCATGTTCACACAAGCCTCCCGACTGCTAACCGGTGAATAATTAACCGCTTAGCATTTCGGTTTGCTGCCCTGCGCCGGAAGGTAGCGCTGAGGATCAATCGCCGTTGCGCGATAGCGAATCTGGAAATGCAGCGCAACGGAACTGGCTCCCGTGCTGCCCATGGTCGCGATTTTCTGTCCGGCTTTTACGTTTTGTCCGTTATTCACCAGCAGCGTATCGTTGTGCGCGTAAGCGGTAATGTAGTCCTCACCGTGCTTAATCATGATCAGGTTGCCGTAACCGCGCAGCTGGTCGCCCACGTAAACCACCTTCCCTGCACCCGACGCATAGACTGGCGTTCCGCGCGCATTCGCAATATCAATGCCTTTGTTGCCACCTTCGGCGGTGGAGTACGGCATAATCACTTTCCCACTGGCAGGCCACACCCAGCAGCGTTGCCCGACCGGCGGCCAGGACGATTGCGGCACCGCATAAGACGGCGTCACTTTGGCGGTTTTACCTTTCGAGGAAGAGGATTTTTTCGCCGTCGAGCTACCGCTATTGAGCCTGAGCTTTTGCCCTATCTCGATGGTATAAGGTGCAGAAATATTGTTCAGGCGAGCCAGGTCTTTCACGCTCGTTCCGGTTGAGCGCGAGATTTTATAGAGTGTGTCGCCGCGCTTAACGGTGTAGACCGCGCCGGAGTAGCTTCCCGAATCCGCTGATTTACTGCCCGAACAGCCTGCCAGCATGAGCGTCAGCATCAGGCAAAAAAGGGCAATCAGGGGATTTCTTGTCAGGCTTCCTGCAAACAAAGCGGCTCCTCGGTCAGCGTAAATGGCGTCCTATGATAGCAGCCTGAATTCTGTTGCCAATCTTTGCTGTAAAGACTCTTTCCGCATTCAGCATTCAAGCCGCCAGCCAAAGAGTGAGATATAATGTTGCCATCCCGTCGTTCGGGTACTGGAGTCGGAATGAGCACACAAGAACACGTCATTTTGGTTAACGCCCAGGGAGAGGTCATCGGCACTCAGGAAAAGTATGCCGCCCACACATCGCATACCCCTCTGCATCTGGCTTTCTCTTCGTGGTTGTTTAACACCCAGGGGGAGTGCCTTGTCACACGTCGCGCCCTGAGCAAAAAAGCCTGGCCCGGCGTCTGGACCAACTCCGTCTGCGGCCACCCGCAAACCGGCGAACGTACCGAACACGCGCTTATTCGCCGCTGTCGGTATGAAATTGGCGCCGAAATCACAGATCTGACGCCCATCGCGCTGGATTTTCGCTACTGCGAAACAGACCCCTCAGGGATCGTCGAAAACGAAATTTGCCCGGTATATGCCGCAAAGCTGGTCAGCCCGCTCAATCTCAATCCCGATGAAGTGATGGCGGTTCAGTGGGTTGATCTGGAGTCGCTGTTCCACGCTGTCGGCGCGACGCCGTGGGCCTTTAGCCCATGGATGGTGTCGCAGGTCGCCATCGCCCATAAAGCACTCAGGCAGTTTGCCGCCGAGCAAACATCATAAAAAAAGCCCCGACGCGATGAACGCCGGGGCTTTTTGCATCTCAGAGACTTATTTTACCGGGCGCATCGCCGGGAACAGAATCACGTCGCGGATGGTGTGGCTGTTGGTGAACAGCATGACCATACGGTCGATACCGATACCCAGACCTGCCGTTGGCGGCAAACCGTGTTCCAGCGCGGTCACGTAGTCTTCGTCGAAGAACATCGCTTCGTCGTCGCCTGCGGCTTTCGCATCAACCTGATCCTGGAAGCGCTGCGCCTGATCCTGCGCATCGTTCAGCTCGCTAAAGCCGTTACCGATTTCGCGGCCACCGATGAAGAACTCAAAGCGATCGGTGATTTCCGGGTTTTCGTCGTTACGACGCGCCAGCGGAGAGACTTCTGCCGGATACTCAGTGATGAAGGTTGGCTGAATCAGGTGCGCTTCGGCCACTTCTTCGAAGATCTCGGTCACGATACGGCCCAGACCCCAGCTCTTCTCAACCTTAATACCGATGCTGTCAGCGATAGCTTTAGCGGAATCGAAGTTATCCAGATCGGCCATGTTGGTCTCTGGACGGTACTTCTTGATAGCTTCGCGCATGGTCAGTTTGACGAACGGCTTACCAAAGTCGAACACTTCGTCGCCGTAAGGCACTTCAGTGGTGCCGAGAATATCCTGCGCCAGGGTACGGAACAGTGACTCGGTCAGTTCAATCAGATCTTTGTAATCTGCGTAAGCCATATAGAGTTCCATCATGGTGAACTCTGGGTTATGGCGAACGGAGATGCCTTCGTTACGGAAGTTACGGTTGATTTCGAACACGCGTTCGAAGCCGCCAACCACCAGACGTTTCAGGTACAGTTCCGGCGCGATACGCAGGTACATGTCCAGATCCAGCGCGTTGTGATGGGTGATGAACGGACGCGCAGACGCGCCGCCTGGGATCACCTGCATCATTGGCGTTTCAACTTCCATAAAATCACGGCCAACCATGAACTGACGGATACCCGCCATAATCTGGGAACGGATTTTGAAGGTTTTACGGGATTCATCGTTAGAGATGAGATCCAGGTAACGCTGACGGTAACGCGCTTCCTGATCCTGCAGACCGTGGAATTTATCCGGCAGCGGACGCAATGCTTTGGTCAGCAAACGCAGTTCGGTACAGTGGATAGACAGCTCGCCCGTCTTGGTCTTGAACAACTTGCCTTTCGCGCCCAGGATATCGCCCAGGTCCCACTTCTTGAACTGCTCGTTGTAGATGCCTTCTGGCAGATCGTCACGGGAAACGTACAGCTGAATACGGCCGCCGACGTCCTGTAAAGTCACGAAAGACGCCTTACCCATCACACGACGAGTCATCATGCGGCCTGCAACGGACACTTCTACGTTCAGCGCTTCCAGCTCTTCGTTTTCTTTCGCGTCGAAGTCAGCGTGCAGCTGGTCTGAGGTATGATCGCGACGAAAATCGTTCGGGAATGGGATACCCTGCTCACGCAGTGCAGCCAGCTTCTCGCGACGGGTTTTCAGTTCGTTATTAAGATCGACTACCGCGTCAGTGCCCTGTGCTTGTTGTTCAGACATGTTGGTTCCTCATAACCCTGCTTTCAAACTTGCTTCGATAAATTGGTCCAGGCTGCCGTCCAGCACCGCCTGCGTGTTGCGGGTTTCAACCCCGGTACGCAGATCTTTGATACGGGAGTCATCGAGGACGTAAGAACGAATCTGGCTGCCCCAGCCGATGTCAGATTTGTTATCTTCCATCACCTGTTTCTCAGCATTCTTCTTCTGCATTTCCAGCTCATAAAGCTTCGCTTTCATCTGCTTCATGGCCTGGTCTTTGTTCTTATGCTGCGAACGGTCGTTCTGGCACTGTGTCACCAGCCCGGTTGGAATGTGGGTGATACGCACCGCAGATTCCGTACGGTTAACGTGCTGACCACCCGCACCGGATGCGCGGTAAACGTCGATACGCAGATCGGCCGGATTGATTTCGATGTCGATATCATCTTCCACTTCCGGATAAACAAACGCGGAGCTGAAAGAGGTATGACGACGGCCGCCGGAATCGAACGGGCTTTTACGCACCAGGCGATGAACGCCCGTTTCGGTACGCAGCCAGCCGTAAGCGTAATCACCGATGATTTTGATGGTCACAGATTTAATACCCGCGACTTCACCTTCAGACTCTTCAATGATTTCGGTTTTGAAACCGCGCGCTTCCGCCCAACGCAGATACATACGCATCAGCATGCTCGCCCAGTCCTGGGCTTCGGTCCCGCCAGAACCGGCCTGGATATCGAGATAGCAGTCGGCGTTGTCGTACTCGCCAGAGAACATGCGGCGGAATTCGAGCTGCGCCAGTTTATCTTCCAGCACGTCGAGTTCGGCGATGGTTTCGTTAAAGGTCTCTTCGTCGTCGGCTTCGACGGCTAATTCCAGCAGGCCGGACACATCTTCCAGCCCCTGAGACATTTGATCCAGGGTTTCAACGATGGCTTCGAGGGAGGAACGCTCTTTACCCAGCGCCTGTGCGCGTTCAGGTTCGTTCCAGACGTCGGGCTGTTCCAGCTCGGCGTTTACTTCTTCAAGACGCTCTTTCTTGGCATCGTAGTCAAAGATACCCCCGAAGAACGCTGGAGCGCTCCGTGAGGTCTTGAATGCGGTTTTTTACCGGATTAATTTCAAACATGGTCTTTTTTCTTTATTGGACTAGTCAAAATGCGGTGATAAGAGCGGGATTGTACCGAATCCACGCCCTTTTTTATAGAGAATAGTGACGCTAAATTGGCCAGATATGATCGATGATAATCTGCAAACTGCGATTGCCGCGAAACTCGTTAATATCCAGTTTGTAGGCCAGTTCGACCTCGCGCACGCCGCTGTCGGGCCAGACGGTGGTATCGACGTTAAAGGCTATGCCATCCAGCAGCGGACCGCCGTTCACCGGCTCGACCATCACTTTCAGATGACGCTCACCCACCAGACGCTGTTGCAGCAGGCGAAAACGCCCGTCGAACAGCGGCTCCGGGAACATCTGCCCCCACGGCCCGGCGTCGCGCAGCATCTGCGCCACGTCCATGGTCATCTCCGCCGCAGACAGCGCGCCATCAGAGACCACTTCACCCTGCAGCAGTGACGGATCCAGCCAGTCGGTCACCAGCGCGCTGAACAGGCGCTGAAATTCGTCGAATTTCGCCTCTTCCAGCGATAAACCGGCCGCCATCGCGTGGCCGCCAAACTTGATCATCAAATTGGGATGGAGCGTGTCGAGGCGCTCCAGCGCATCGCGCATGTGCAACCCCTGGATGGAACGCCCAGAGCCTTTCAGCGTGCCGTCTCCCGCAGGTGCAAACGCGATCACCGGACGGTGAAAACGCTCTTTGATGCGCGAGGCCAAAATCCCGACCACGCCCTGATGCCACTCCGGGTGATACATCGCCAGGCCGCCGGGTAGCGTCTCGGTGCTGCGCTCGAGTTTTTCGCACAGGGTCAGGGCTTCGGCCTGCATCCCCTGTTCGATCTCTTTGCGCGTCTGGTTCAGCGCATCCAGCTCATTGGCCAGCACGCGTGCCTCGCCGATGTTGTCACAGAGCAGAAGCGCCACGCCAACGGACATATCATCGAGCCGCCCTGCCGCATTAAGACGCGGGCCGAGCGCAAAACCGAGATCGCTTGCCGCCAGCTTGAGGGGATCGCGATTGGAAATTTCAAGCAGCGCTTTAATTCCCGGACGGCATTTCCCCGCCCGGATACGCCCCAGCCCTTGCCAGGTCAAAATACGGTTATTGGTATCCAGCGGCACCACGTCCGCCACCGTGCCGAGCGCCACCAAATCGAGGTATTCGGCCAGATTCGGGATCGCAATTCCGCGCGCCTCAAACCAGCCCTTATCACGCAGCAGCGTGCGCAGGGCCAGCATCAGATAAAAAGCCACGCCCACGCCTGCCAGCGATTTCGACGGAAAATCACAGTCGCGCAGATTGGGGTTAATGATGGCTTCAGCTGCCGGCAGCGTTTCACCCGGCAGGTGGTGATCGGTGACGATAACCGGGATCCCGAGATCGTGTGCCCGATCGACGCCGGCATGGGATGAGATCCCGTTATCGACGGTCAGGATCATCTGCGCGCCGCGCGCGTGCGCCTGATCGACCACTTCCGGGCTGAGACCATAACCGTCTTCAAAACGGTTTGGCACCAGATAGGTGACGTTATCGCAGCCCAGCGCGCGCAGGCTGAGGACGCTCAGGGCGGTACTGGTCGCGCCATCGGCGTCAAAATCGCCGACCACGACAATACGGGTCCCTTCACGCAGCGCGTCATAGAGCAATTCTGTCGCTTTTTCGACGCCGCTGAGCTGCTGCCACGGCAGCATCCCTTTGACGCTGCGCTCCAGTTCACTGGCCGTGCGAACGCCGCGCCCCGCGTACAGACGGCGAAGAAGCGGCGACAGGTCGGCAGGTAAATCAACGTTTTCATCCACCTCGCGGCGGCGCAATTTTGTCTTAGTTTTCACGCGGATTATTTACCGCCAAACTGTTTTTGGTGGGCGTCGAGAAACTCTTTCATCTCTTTTGGTCCCTGATAGCCCGGCACGACGTAACCGTTGCTCAGCACAATGGCTGGCGTGCCGGTGACGCCAAACTGCACGCCCAGCGCGTAATGATTGGCGATATCAATATCGCAGGAGGCCGGTTTCACGCCTTTGCCGTTCATGGCGTCATCAAAGGCTTTGTTACGATCTTTAGCACACCAGATGGCTTTCATATCCTGCTCTGGCTGGCTCTGCACGCCCGCGCGCGGGAACGCCAGATAACGCACGGTGATCCCCAGCGCGTTGTAGTCTTTCATCTCTTCATGCAGCTTGTGGCAGTAGCCACAGGTGATATCAGTGAACACGGTGATCACGTGTTTTTCCTGCGCCGCTTTGTAAACGATCATCTCTTTTTCCAGCGCGTTCAGGTTTTTCATCAGCAGCTGGTTGGTCACGTTCACCGGCTGCGCGCCGCTCACGTCATACATTGGGCCTTGAATGAAGTGCTTGCCGTCTTCGGTCACATACAGCACACCGCTGTTGGTCAGCACGGTTTTCATTCCGGCAACGGGCGCAGGCTGAATATCGCTGCTGGTCACGCCGAGTTTTGCCAGCGACTGTTTGATCGCTGCGTCATCAGCATGGGCAAAACCGGTAAAAGAGGCTGCCAGCAGGGAGAACAGCACTAAAGATTTTTTCATTTTCAATCCTATCACTATGGTTCGGCACTCACGCTCGTGGGTGGTGCTGTTGGTGTAGCTGCCGCAAGCGTTCTGTCGCTACATGGGTGTAGATTTGCGTCGTAGAAAGATCGCTGTGCCCCAGCAGCATCTGCACCACGCGCAAATCGGCGCCATGGTTGAGCAAATGCGTCGCGAAGGCATGACGCAGAACGTGCGGCGAAAGTTTTTCACTGTCGATGCCTGCCAGTGTGGCGTAATGTTTAATGCGATGCCAGAAGGTTTGTCGCGTCATCTGCTGCGCGCGCTGGCTGGGGAACAGAACATCAATCGACACACCATTCAGAAGCCACGGGCGTCCGTGCTCCAGGTAGTTTTCCACCCAGTAGACCGCCTCTTCGCCGAGCGGCACCAGCCGTTCTTTATTTCCCTTACCGATCACCCGCACCACGCCCTGACGCAGGCTGATGTCGCTCATGGTTAAACCGACAAGTTCCGAGACGCGCAGCCCGGTAGCATACAACACCTCAAGCATGGCTTTATCGCGTAACTCCAGCGGCAGGTCAACCGCCGGGGATTGTAAAAGCCGATCGACCTGGGCCTCGCTGAGATCTTTCGGAAGACGCTGCGGAAGCTTGGGCGACGCCAGCAGCGCGCTGGGATCGTCGGCGCGCAGCTTCTCGCGATACATATGCTGGAACAGGCGGCGCATCGCACTCAGCAAGCGGGCAGAGCTGGTGGCTTTATAGCCGCCCTCCATGCGTTCGGCCAATAAGGCCTGGAGATCGTCATGCTGCGCCTGTTCAAGAGACAGGTCACGGTGCGCCAGCCACTCCACCAGCAGGGTTAAATCGCGGCGATAAGCGCTGAGCGTATTTTCCGCCAGATTTTTTTCCAGCCACAGCGCATCGAGAAATTGTTCGATGAGGGCGAGATCCTTTTCCACGTCTGCTCCTGTGATTCTGCTATCGGCCATTATGACGTAATGGTACAGGTTTCTGGTACACTACGCGCAAAGTCAAAGCAAGTATTGAGAAGTTTACGCGATGAATATTGGTCTGTTTTATGGTTCCAGCACCTGCTACACCGAAATGGCCGCGGAGAAAATTCGCGACATCATTGGCCCGGAACTGGTGACTCTGCACAATCTTAAAGACGACGCGCCCACAGAGATGGAGCAGTACGACGTTCTGATTCTTGGCATTCCGACCTGGGATTTTGGTGAATTACAGGAAGACTGGGAAGCCATCTGGGATCAGCTCGATTCGCTTAATCTTGAAGGCAAAATCATTGCGCTGTACGGCATGGGCGATCAGCTGGGTTATGGCGAATGGTTCCTGGACGCGCTCGGGATGCTGCACGATAAACTCGCGCCGAAGGGCGTCACGTTTATCGGCTACTGGCCGACAGAAGGCTACGAGTTCACAAGCGTCAAACCGATCATCGCTGATGGCGAACTCTTTGTCGGACTGGCGCTGGATGAAACCAACCAGTACGATCTCAGTGAAGATCGCCTGCAAAACTGGTGCGAGCAAATTCTGGGCGAAATGGCAGAGAAGTTTAGCTGATTTCTTAGCGTCCTGGCGTCGGCTGCTGCATCACCATCCGGCGCAAATCACGCCACTCGCTGGCATCCATACTGTCTGCTGACAGCCAAAGATGCTGGCAACGCGCCCCTTCCTCTTTACGCAAACGAAACATCATCCCGGAATTCAGCATCCAGGGTGTGCCGACGATCTCCCACTCTTTGCCCTGCCAGCGCAACCGCGAGTCCATCAGCAGTTTGATCTCACCCTGACGGGCGTTGATACGCCGCTGACTGCGCACACTGTCGAACACCACCAGCGAAAGAAGCAGCATCCAGAGCGGTGTATAGCTAAGCGGCCACGGCATCAGCAAAATAAAAGCCGCCACAATGCCGTGGAGTAAAAGAGACATCCACTGTGAGCGCCACGAGACGCGCAGATCAGATTGCCACAGGACCACGTTCCCGATTCCGTGTTTGAATTAATTGCACCATCCGCTGCAACTCGGTGTCGGCGGGTTTGCCATGATTCATCAGCCAGTTGAATAAATCCGGATCGTCACTCTCCAGCAGGCGGATAAACAGACGTTTATCATCATCGCTTAAGCTGTCGTACTCATATTCGAAGAAGGGCATGACGGAAATATCAAGTTCACGCATGCCGCGACGGCACGCCCAGTGGATACGGGCCTTGTTGTTAATGTCCATGTCGATTTCCTGCTTAACGTTTCTTCTACCTCTAAGAGGGACGATTTCTAGTGTAACGTGTTTTTTGCTGTTTCATTACTGGAATATGAACAACTGGAAGCACGCTTCCAGAATAAACCCTGCAATCTAAGCGGATTACTCTGTTCTACGTAGCGCTACGCAAGAACAGCGATAAGGCACAATTGGGCTGCTGAAAGCACTTGCAATGACTACAGTCTCTTTTACCATTAGGCATTATCGAAGCGTTATGCAATTCAGGATATCACTATGGCTTTTACTCCATTTTCTCCTCGCCAGCCTGTCGCCTCTGCGCGTCTGCCGCTGACGCTGATTTCTCTTGATGACTGGGCGCTGGCGACCCTCACCGGCGCGGATGCCGAAAAGTATCTGCAAGGCCAGGTGACCGCCGACGTGAGCCAGATGACTGAGCACCAGCATCTGCTGGCGGCGCATTGCGATCCTAAAGGTAAGATGTGGAGCAATCTGCGCCTGTTCCGTCGTCAGGACGGTTTCGCCCTGATCGAACGCCGCAGCCTGCGCGATGCCCAGCTCACTGAGCTGAAGAAATATGCGGTGTTTTCCAAGGTTACTATCGCCGCAGATGACGAACACGTTCTGCTGGGTGTTGCCGGTTTCCAGGCGCGCGCGGCGCTGAAAAATCTGTTCAATGAACTGCCGGATGCGGAAAAACAGCTGGTGAGCGAAGGCGCCACCTCGATTCTGTGGTTTGAACACCCTGCCGAACGCTTCCTGTTGGTCACCGATGTGGCCACCGCCGAGCGCGTCACGGAAGCACTGCGCGGTGAAGCACAGCTCAACAACAGCCAGCAGTGGCTGGCCCTGAACATCGAAGCCGGGTTGGCGGTTATCGATGCCGTTAACAGCGGGCAGTTTATCCCGCAGGCAACGAACCTGCAGGCGCTGGGCGGCATCAGCTTTAAGAAAGGCTGCTACACCGGTCAGGAGATGGTGGCGCGTGCGAAATTCCGCGGGGCCAACAAACGCGCCCTCTGGTATCTGGCAGGCCACGCCAGCCGCGTACCGGAAGCCGGAGAAGATCTGGAGCTGAAAATGGGCGACAACTGGCGTCGTACGGGCACTGTGTTGGCCGCTGTACAGCTGGATGATGGTCGTCTGCTGGTGCAGGTGGTGATGAATAACGACATGGAGCCGGACAGCGTGTTCCGCGTGCGTGACGATGCCAACACCCTGAGCATTGAGCCGCTGCCGTATTCGTTAGAAGAGTGAGTGTTTAGTTTTTTTGCCCGGCAAGCGTAACGCCGCCGGGCAAAAATCAAACCTGTCCGACGTACAGATAAATCGCCAGGAAGTGACACACGCTGCCGCCTAACACAAAGCCGTGCCAGATAGCGTGGTTGTAAGGAATGCGTTTGCAGACGTAGAAAATCACGCCCAGGGAATAGACCACACCGCCCACCGCCAGCAGCGTTACGCCGCCCGCCGCTAACTTCACCGCCAGCTGATAGACCACAATCAGCGACAGCCAGCCCATCGTCAGATAGGTCACCAGTGAAAGCACTTTAAAACGGTGCGCAATGGTGAGCTTAAACAAGATCCCCAGCAGCGCCAGGCTCCAGATGACAATCATCAGGCCGCGCGACAGAGGCGAGTTTAACCCTACCAGTAAAAACGGGGTGTACGTCCCGGCAATCAACAGATAGATCGCGCAGTGGTCGAATTTCTTCAGCCATCGTTTTGCCCGCTGATGCGGAATGGCGTGATACAGGGTCGAGGCGAGGAAAAGCAGGATCATACTCCCGCCATACAAGCTGTAGCTGGTGATCGCCATCGCGTTCGCGTTTGTGTCGAAGGCCTGAACCAACAACAACACCAGGCCCACAATGCCAAACACCAGGCCGATGCCATGGCTGATACTGTTGGCTATTTCCTCAGCCAGTGAATATCCCTGCGCAGTTAATGGTTTGCTAACCATAGAGGACTCCGGGAAAACATAAGATCATGATGTATCGCTTAACTATGCTAACTGAGAATGATTTCAGTGAACACCTGTTAGCTAAAATAAATCCAAATCCCACATTAGTCCTTAAAAATCATTAAATTAAAAACGATTTTCACCTAACAGGTGTGAGTTTTAATCAAAGGCATTTAAAATCAATCACATAAAACTGACTTTGATTCGGATAGATCTCTGCAATCACCTGTTTAAGCGCCTCAAGGGACATATTCTCCTGCTGAGCATGTTTTTCCGTTAGCGTATCCAGCGTGACGGTCGATGTTCCCACCACTTCGATGGTGCAAAAATAGGCGTCGTCTTCAAAGCGTCCGACGCGCAAAACATCGCCCGTTTTAAAATGTGATTCAGACTCGTCACGAATGGTGATGGTTTTACGTCCGGCCAGAATGTCATCCTGGAAGCGCTGAAAAAAAGTGATGTCGTTAGGCTGCATGTTATTATTCCCTGAAGATGAAGTCTGATGAGTGAGTTTAGCCACTGTGAGCATGTTCTCCCATTCCGCCATTGCCAGTCTCAACAATCTGGAGATGATGGTCTACAACTATGTCATCAAAAACCGCGACAAGGTGACCTACATGACCATCCGCGAGCTGGCGGATGCGGCTGGCGTGTCCACCACCACCGTGCTGCGTTTTTGTCGCAAGCTCAACTGTGACGGCTATTCCGAATTCCGCGTGCGGTTTAAATTATATTTAGAACAAAACGAACCGCAGCAGGCGAATTTCGGCACCAGTGAAATTATCAGCTTTTTTAAAAGCGTTAACAACGAAGAATTTGATGCGTTATTAGAGCAGGCGGTCGATATTATATTATCGTCAGAGCGTATTATTTTTGTCGGCGCGGGCACGTCCGGATCGCTTGCGAAATATGGTGCGAGATTCTTCTCAAACATCGGTAAATTCAGTAACCATATCGACGATCCTTATTTTCCGGTAACGAACGATATGGCGAAAAATGCGCTGGCGATTGTCTTGTCCGTCTCAGGCGAAACGGAAGAGATCCTGCGCTTCGCCAGCCAGTTCAGCCTGCATCACTGTAAAGTGCTCTCTATCACCAGCCACGAGCACTCGCGCCTGGCAAAACTGGCGGACTTTAATCTCTCCTGGCATGTGCCGCAAACCCGTATTGCAGGCGTCTACGATATTACGACTCAAATTCCGGTGATTTATATTCTTGAATCAATTGGCCGTAAACTGGCGAAGAAACTGGCGGAATAAAACGCCCTGTTTTTTTGATGTAACATATTACATTCCTGCCTAATTGTTATATCGTGACATTTAATTCTGCTTTGCTAGACTCGAAATCATTAGATCCTAAGACGAGCATAGCAAACATGAAAAAACTCACCTTACCAAAAGATTTTTTATGGGGCGGCGCGGTAGCGGCGCACCAGGTTGAAGGCGGCTGGAATAAAGGCGGCAAAGGGCCAAGCATTTGCGACGTGCTGACCGGCGGCGCCCACGGCGTTCCGCGTGAAATCACTCAGGAAGTGGTACCGGGCAAATATTACCCCAACCACGAAGCCATCGACTTCCACGGTCATTACAAAGAAGACATCAAGCTGTTTGCCGAGATGGGCTTCAAATGTTTCCGTACCTCTATCGCCTGGACGCGTATCTTCCCGAAAGGCGACGAAACTCAGCCGAATGAAGAAGGCCTGAAGTTCTACGACGACATGTTCGATGAACTGCTGAAGTACAACATCGAACCGGTCATCACCCTCTCCCACTTCGAAATGCCGCTGCATCTGGTGCAGGAGTACGGCGGGTGGACCAACCGCAAAGTGGTTGATTTCTTTGTACGCTTTGCTGAAGTGGTCTTCGAGCGCTACAAGAGCAAGGTCAAATACTGGATGACCTTCAACGAAATCAACAACCAGCGTAACTGGCGCGCACCGCTGTTCGGCTACTGCTGCTCCGGCGTGGTCTATACCGAGCATGAAAACCCGGAAGAGACCATGTATCAGGTGCTGCACCACCAGTTCGTTGCCAGCGCGCTGGCCGTGAAGGCCGCGCGTCGCATCAATCCAGAAATGAAAGTCGGCTGCATGCTGGCGATGGTGGCGCTCTATCCGTTCTCCTGCAAACCAGAAGATGTGATGTTCGCTCAGGAATCCATGCGTGAGCGCTATGTCTTCACCGACGTACAGCTGCGCGGCTACTACCCAAGCTACGTGCTGAACGAGTGGGAGCGCCGTGGCTTTACCATCAACATGGAAGCGGGTGACGAGCAGATCCTGCGTGAAGGCACCTGCGATTACTTAGGTTTCAGCTACTACATGACGAACGCCGTCAAAGCCGAAGGCGGAACCGGTGACGCGATTTCCGGCTTCGAAGGCAGCGTGCCGAACCCGCACGTGAAAGCCTCCGACTGGGGCTGGCAGATTGACCCGGTCGGCCTGCGCTATGCCCTTTGCGAGCTGTATGAGCGCTATCAGAAACCGCTGTTTATCGTTGAGAACGGCTTTGGCGCATACGATAAGGTCGAAGAAGATGGCAGTATCAATGATGACTACCGTATCGACTATCTGCGCGCACACGTGGAAGAGATGATTAAAGCCGTGACCTATGATGGCGTGGATCTGATGGGATACACCCCCTGGGGCTGCATCGACTGCGTCTCCTTCACCACCGGCCAGTACAGCAAGCGCTACGGCTTTATCTATGTGAACAAGCACGATGACGGCACGGGCGATATGTCCCGCTCCCGTAAGAAGAGCTTTGCGTGGTACAAAGAGGTGATTGCCAGCAACGGCGAGAACATCTAAATACCCGGTCGGCGCTTAGCTTGCGCCGACCAGCACTCTCCAGCCCGGTCAGCGCAACGCCGCCGGGCATTATCACTACTTCCCGCCCGCTAACTCGATAAAACTGCCCGTCACATACGACGCTTTCTCGCTGAGCAGCCAGACAATCGCCTGCGCCACCTCTTCAGGCTGGCCGCCGCGCTGCATCGGTAAAGCGGATTTCACCCGATCCACACGACCTGGCTCACCGCCGGACGCATGGATATCGGTGTAAATCAGGCCGGGACGCACGCCGTTGACCCGAATACCGTACGCCGCTACCTCCAGCGCCAGCCCGGTCGTGAGTGAATCCACTGCCCCTTTTGACGCCGCATAATCAACGTACTCGCCCGGAGCCCCCAGACGCGATGCTGCCGAGGAGACATTCACAATCGCCCCGCCTTTACCGTGATGTTTGAAGGACATGCGTTTTACCGCTTCGCGACAGCAGAGGAAATAGCCCGTAACGTTGGTCGCCAGCACGCGGTTGATGCGCTCGGCGGAGAGATTTTCGATGGTGCTCTGCTCACACAAAATCCCGGCGTTGTTGACGAGTGCCGCCAGCGGCTCTCCCTCGCGGTCAATGCTGTCAAACATCGCCAGCACCTGCGTCTCGTCGCTGATATCCGCGCGCACGGCAAAGGCTTTGCCACCTGCATCGGTAATCTGAGCGATCACATCCGTCGCGGCCTTAATATTGTGGTGATAATTCACCGCCACGGTGTAGCCTTCGCCTGCCAGCTGCAGGGCTGTCGCTCGGCCAATTCCCCGGCTCGCGCCGGTAACCAGTGCAATTGCCATATATTTCTCCCAATAAAAAAGCCGGGTGGCGGCTACGCCTTACCCGGCCTCCTGTCAGAGCTTAAGTATTACTGATATTCGCTCATTGGCACGCAAGAACAGAACAGATTACGATCGCCGTAGACATCGTCGAGACGTTTCACGGTCGGCCAGTATTTGTTCGCCACGCCTGCCGGGAAGACAGCCTGCTCACGGGTATAACCGTGGTTCCACTCGGCCACCAGCTCGTTTTGAGTGTGCGGGGCGTTCACCAGCGGGTTATCTTCCAGCGGCCATTGACCCTGTTTCACACGGTCGATTTCCGCGCGGATCGCCAGCATCGCGTCGATAAAGCGGTCCAGTTCGACTTTGCTTTCCGATTCGGTCGGTTCAACCATCAGCGTACCCGCCACCGGGAAGGACATGGTTGGCGCGTGGAAGCCGTAGTCGATCAGGCGTTTAGCAATATCCAGTTCGCTAATCCCGGTCTCATCTTTCAGTGGACGAATATCGAGAATACATTCGTGCGCCACGCGGCCATCGCGACCGGTGTAGAGCACCGGATAAGCGTCTTTCAGGCGAGTTGCGATGTAGTTTGCATTCAGAATCGCCACCTGGCTTGCCTGCTTCAGCCCCTCCGCGCCCATCATGCGGATATACATCCAGCTGATTGGCAGAATGGATGCGCTACCAAACGGTGCCGCAGAGACCGCGCCCTGACGGGTCAGCATGCCTTCAATCTGCACCACGCTGTGGCCTGGAACGAACGGTGCCAGGTGCGCTTTCACGCCAATTGGTCCCATACCCGGGCCGCCACCGCCGTGCGGAATACAGAAGGTTTTATGCAGGTTCAGGTGCGAAACGTCCGCGCCGATGAAACCAGGAGAAGTAATGCCCACCTGCGCGTTCATGTTTGCGCCGTCGAGGTAAACCTGACCGCCGAACTGATGCACCACTTCGCACACTTCGCGGATGGTCTCTTCGTACACGCCGTGAGTGGACGGGTAAGTCACCATGATGCAGGAGAGTTTATCACCCGCCTGCTCTGCTTTCGCACGCAGATCGGCCAGGTCGATGTTGCCGTTTTTATCGCAGGCAACGACAACCACTTCCATTCCCGCCATCTGCGCAGACGCCGGGTTGGTGCCGTGGGCAGAGCTTGGGATCAGGCAGATATCACGATGCCCTTCGTTGCGGCTTTCGTGATAGTGACGAATCGCCAGCAGACCCGCGTATTCACCCTGCGCACCGGAGTTTGGCTGCATGCAGAGTGCGTCGTAACCGGTCAGTTTCACCAGCCAGTCGGAGAGCTGACCGATCATCTGATGGTAGCCTTCCGCCTGATCGGCCGGGCAGAACGGGTGCAGTTCGGAGAACTCAGGCCAGGTAATCGGGAGCATTTCCGCAGCGGCGTTGAGCTTCATGGTACAAGAGCCCAGCGGGATCATCGCCTGGTTCAGCGCCAGATCTTTGCGCTCCAGAGAGTGCATGTAACGCATCATCTCGGTTTCGCTGTGATAGCGGTTAAACACCGGATGGGTCAGGATCGCGTCATCACGCAGCATGCTTTCCTGAATGGAGCGGCTGTCGTGCGCCACCTCTTTATCCAGGTTAGCGACGTCCAGACCGTGGTCATCACCCAGCAGTACGCTGAACAGCGCCTGGATGTCTTCGCGGGTAGTGGTTTCGTTCAGGGTGATACCCACTGCGTTCAAAATATCGCTACGCAGATTGATTTCGGCAGCTTCAGCACGCGCCAGCACGCCCGCTTTGTCGGCCACTTCCACACACAGGGTGTCGAAGAAGTGCGCATGGCGCAGCTTCAGGCCTTTCTGCTGCAAGCCCGCCGCCAGAATATCGGCAAAACGGTGAATGCGGGTAGCGATGCGCTTCAGGCCGACCGGGCCATGGAACACGGCGTACAGGCTGGCGATGTTGGCCAGCAGCACCTGAGAGGTACAAATGTTGGAGTTCGCTTTCTCGCGGCGGATATGCTGCTCGCGCGTCTGCATCGCCATGCGCAGCGCGGTGTTACCGGCAGCGTCTTTCGACACACCGATAATACGGCCTGGCATGGAGCGTTTGAATTCGTCTTTCGCGGCGAAGAAGGCCGCGTGCGGACCACCGTAGCCCATCGGCACGCCGAAGCGCTGTGCTGAGCCGAAGACAATATCTGCGCCCTGTTTGCCAGGGGCGGTGAGCAGCACCAGCGCCATAAAATCAGCGGCCACGCTGACCACAATTTTGCGGGATTTCAGCTCAGTAATCAGGCTGCTGTAGTCGTGAACTTCACCGGTGGTGCCAACCTGCTGCAACAGCACGCCAAACACATCCTGGTGATCCAGAACCTTTTCCGCATCGTCAACAATCACGTCAAACCCGAAGGTTTCCGCACGAGTGCGGACCACGTCCAGCGTCTGGGGATGAATATCTGCCGCCACGAAGAAGCGGTTAGCGTTTTTCAGCTTGCTGACGCGCTTAGCCATCGCCATCGCTTCGGCAGCAGCGGTCGCTTCGTCAAGCAGAGAAGCGGAGGCAATATCCAGCCCGGTCAGATCCAGCGTCACCTGCTGGAAGTTTAGCAGCGCTTCCAGACGTCCCTGGGAAACTTCCGGCTGATAAGGCGTATAGGCGGTGTACCAGCCTGGGTTTTCCAGCATGTTGCGCAGGATCACCGGCGGTAACTGCACAGGGGTGTAGCCCATGCCAATGTAAGACTTAAAGCGCTTGTTGAGACCGGCGATTGCCTTCAGTTCTGCCAGCGCGGCGTATTCAGTGGTCGCGTCACCTACCTGCGGCGGCGTGGCGAGCTGAATGTCTTTGGGCACGATCTGGCCGATCAGTGCGTTTAACGAATCCGCGCCAACTGTCTTCAGCATCTCCTGCTGTTGCTGAGCATCCGGCCCAATGTGGCGTTCAATGAAGGCGCCACGGTTTTCAAGCTGGCTTAAAGTCTGTGTCATGAGCGATGGTTCCTAAACGTGCGGTGATATTAGGATCCCCTCCCCCTTTCGGGAGAGGGTGAAAAGCAATTACTCGTCTTCTAACAGTGCTGCGTACGCGGTTGCATCCAGCAGAGCTTCAACTTCTGCTTCGTCGTTCGCTTTGATTTTGAAAATCCAGCCGCCGGTGTACGGCTCGCTGTTAACCAGCTCCGGGGAGTCGCTCAGGGCGTCGTTGACGGCCACGATTTCGCCGCCCACTGGCGCGTAGATGTCAGACGCGGCTTTCACCGACTCTGCAACAGCGCAGTCATCGCCCGCGCTCACGGTCGCGCCGACGTCCGGCAGGTCCACAAACACCATGTCACCCAGCAACTCTTGTGCGTGCTCGGTGATCCCAACGGTGTAAGTCCCGTCGGCTTCTTTGCGCAGCCATTCGTGTTCTTTGCTGTATTTCAGTTCTGCTGGCACATTGCTCATTGGAATTCTCCTGATAAAAAATGATTAGGCGACCGGTTTACCGGCGCGAACAAAAATCGGTTTAGTCACGCTGACCGGCATTTCACGGTTGCGGATCTGCACCACGGCAGTCTCGCCAATCCCGGCCGGTACGCGCGCCAGCGCAATGCTGTAGCCCAGCGTCGGTGAGAATGTGCCGCTGGTGATAATGCCTTCATGAAGATTGCCGCTGGCATCGGTAAAACGCACAGGCAGCTCGTTACGCAGCACACCCTTCTCTTTCATCACCAGGCCGACCAGCTGATCGGTGCCTTTCTCACGCTGCAGTTCCAGCGCTTCACGACCAATAAAATCGCGGTCAGCCGGTTCCCATGCGATGGTCCAGCCCATATTGGCAGCCAGCGGAGAGATACCTTCATCCATCTCCTGACCGTAGAGGTTCATTCCGGCTTCCAGACGCAGCGTATCGCGTGCGCCCAGGCCCGCAGGTTTGACACCGGCTTCAACCAGCGCACGCCAGAAATCGGCGGCTTTCTCGTTCGGCATCGCAATTTCATAGCCCGCTTCACCGGTGTAGCCGGTCGTTGCGATGAACAGATCGCCTGCCTGAACGCCGAAGAACGGCTTCATGCCTTCGGTCGCTTTGCGCTGCTCTTCGCTGAACAGAGAAGTGGCTTTAGCCTGCGCGTTAGGACCCTGAACGGCGATCAGGGAAAGATCGTCACGTACGGTGATATCAACGGCGTATTTGGCGGCGTGTTCAGAAATCCAGGAGAGGTCTTTTTCGCGGGTGGCGGAGTTAACAACGAGGCGGAAGAAATCTTCAGTGAAGTAATAAACGATCAGGTCATCAATCACGCCGCCGGAGGCATTCAGCATCCCGGTGTAGAGCGCTTTGCCTGGCGTTTTGAGTTTGGCGACATCGTTCGCCAACAGATAACGCAGAAACTCCCGGGTGCGACTGCCGCAGAGATCGACAATGGTCATGTGGGAGACGTCGAACATCCCGGCATCGGTGCGCACGGCGTGGTGCTCATCGATCTGCGAGCCGTAATGCAGCGGCATCATCCAGCCATGGAAATCCACCATGCGCGCGCCGCATAACGTGTGTTGTTCGTACAAAGGAGTCTGTTGAGCCATCTTGTCCTCGTTGATTTAGCAGAGCGGGGCAATCTTGTGTTTCGCGCGAAATTTCACCACGAAACCCGGCGTCGGTATCACTCCTGGACGCCGACGCAAACGTTCTCTTTCCCCTGAACTTACCACCGAAATCGGCGATTAACCATAAGCTAAAGCGGGTCATCACATTAGCTTATGACCAAAAAACGCTGAAAAGCCTACAGAGTTATTCACTGGCAAAATGCGATTTACCCCGCATTAAATTAACTTTAATTTCACAATATTTAGCACAGGCTGATATTTTCTGTGGAAAAACGCGGCTAATTTCCGTCATGGAAAAAACACGACATTAGATAATCTAATGCGAAAAGAGGCGTGGAATTAGAATATTTCAAACGAGGGAAACATCCCGGCACCAAGGCCGGGAGAGGAAAGTGTGATGGGGGTCTAATTTAACGTTTAGTGCTTAACGCAGCCACTCAGGGAGATCGTTTAACCCCATCGCCTGGCGAAGGAGTTGCGGTTTTACGCCGGGAAGCGTATCCGCCAGTTTCAGTCCAACATCGCGCAGCAGTTTTTTCGCCGGATGGTTACCGGCAAACAGCTCGCGGAAGCCCTGCATCCCCGCCAGCATCATCGCCGCACTGTGTTTACGGCTGCGCTCGTAGCGGCGCAGGTACAAATGCTGACCAATGTCTTTGCCTTCACGATGCAGACGACGCAGCTCATCGATAAGCTCTGCGGCATCCATAAAGCCCAGATTCACACCCTGCCCGGCCAGCGGATGAATAGTGTGTGCGGCATCGCCCACCAGCGCCAGACGGTGCGAGGCAAACTGCCGCGCGTAGCGTCCGGTCAGCGGGAAGAGCTGGCGTTCACTTTCCAGCGTACACAGCCCAAGACGGTTATCAAAGGCCATGCACAGCGCCTGATTAAACGCGTCAGGCGTCGCCGCCTCCATCTGCTGTGCTTTTTCCGGCACCAGTGACCAGACGATAGAGCACAGATGCGGATCGCTTAACGGCAGAAACGCCAGTATGCCGTCGTTGTGGAAAATCTGACGCGCGACACCGCCGTGCGGTTCGGTCGTGCGGATCGTCGCCACCAGCGCATGATGACGGTAATCCCAGAAGGTGAGCGGAATATCCGCTTTGTTACGCAGCCAGGAGTTTGCGCCATCGGCACCCACAACCAGCCGCGCGGTCAGCATATCGCCGCTTTGCAGTGTCAGAAACGCCTCGTTTTCGCCCCAGGCGATCTGTTGCACCTGCGCGGGTGCCATCAGGGTGACGTCGGAACAGCTCTGGGCTTTGCGCCACAGAGCGTGGTGAATCACCGCGTTTTCAACGATATGGCCCAGATGACTGTAGCCCATGCTCTCATCGTCAAACGCGATATGGCCGAAGCTGTCTTTGTCCCACACTTCCATCCCGTGGTAGCAGCTGGCGCGAAACGCGGTGATCTCTGACCAGACGCCGAGATGCGTTAACAGCTTTTCACTGGCGGCGTTAATGGCCGACACGCGTAGCTCTGGCGGTGCGTCCTGCGCAACAGGCTGCGGCGGCTTATATTCAAGCACCGCCACACGCAGGCCGCTGCCCTGTAAACCACAGGCCAGCGCCAGCCCCACCATTCCGCCGCCGACAATGGCAACATCAACATTCTGCACTTAGTAACTCCTTAACGAGCGACCCAACCGAGAGTTCGCTGCGCCAGCACGTCGCGTGCCGGAATGAATAGTTCCATCGCCATCAAGCCCGCGTTGCGCCCGGCTACCAGCGGCGCCCAGCGATTCGCGAACAGATGCACCAGGCCATCGGTCACCCCGATGGTCGCCTCTTTATCTGCCTGACGGCGTTTCTGATACTGACAAAGCACGGAGTAAGCACCGCAATCGTCGCGATCCTGCCATGCCTGCGCCAGCGTCTCCGCCAGGCTCATGACATCGCGTAATCCTAAGTTAAACCCCTGCCCGGCAATCGGATGCAGGGTTTGCGCCGCATTCCCAACTAACGCCACACGATGAGAAACGGAGCGCGACGCGGTGGTCAATGCCAGCGGATAGGCGGCGCGTTTCCCGGCGTGGGTGATTCGCCCTAAACGCCAGCCAAAGGCCTTTTGCAGTTCATCGCAAAAACGCGCATCTGACCAGGCCATCACGTCATCCATTGCATCCAATGCGTGGCACCAGACCAGCGAACTGCGGCCAGCCGACATGGGCAGCATCGCCAGTGGGCCGTGCTCGGTAAAACGTTCAAAGGCGCGGCCCTGATGAGGCACAGCGGTGGAAACGTTAGCGATCACCGCCGCCTGACCGTAAGGCTGCTGCTGCCATTCGATACCGCATTGGGTGGCAAGCGCAGAACGGGAGCCGTCTGCGGCCACCAGCAGTTTGCCATCCAGCACGTTGCCGTTATCCAGCGTCACGCTCACACTCGCTTCACTGCGGGTAAAGCTTGCGACACGCGCCGGGCAGTGCAGCGTCACGCCAGGCGCATCCTGCAATAAGCGGAACAGGCGCTGCCCCACGTCGTGCAGCTCGACCACCTGCCCGAGGGCATTAATGTGGTAATCCTGGGCATCGAGCGTAACAAAACCGGCGTGGCCGCGATCGCTGACGTGAACGGTTTTGATCGACGTCGCACACTCGGCAATCGCCTGCCAGATACCCAGGCGCGACAGATGCTGGCAGGTCCCCTCCGCCAGCGCAATGGCGCGGGCATCAAAGCCTGGATGCTGCGCCGTCTGCGGCGCAACGGCTTCAACCAGGTGAACGGGGAACTGGCCGTGCGTCAGCTGTGAGATGGCCAGCGCGAGCGTCGCGCCCGTCATGCCACCGCCCACAATAATCACGCTCATACGCGCGCCGCCGCCATCAGAGCTTCGATCTCATCGGCCTTTTTGACCACGGAAGCCGTGAGGTTTTCGTTGCCGTTTTCGGTGATCACAATGTCGTCTTCAATACGAATACCAATCCCGCGATACTCGGCAGGGACATCCGCATCGGGCGCGATATACAGGCCCGGTTCAACGGTTAACACCATCCCCGGCTCAAAGGTGCGCGAACGATCCGGACCGTAGCCGCCGACATCGTGGACATCCAGCCCCAGCCAGTGGCTCAGGCCATGCATAAAGAACGCGCGGTGGGTGTTGTCGGCAATCAACTCTTCCACGTCGCCCTTGAGGATACCCAGTTTCACCAGCCCGTTCACCATGATGCGGATCACCGAGCCAGTTACGTCCTGAATAGAGGTCCCCGGACGGAACAGCGTTAACGCGGTTTCCAGTGATTCCAGCACGATGTCGTAAACAGCGCGCTGCGCAGGGCTAAATTTGCCGTTCACCGGGAAGGTGCGGGTGATGTCACCGGCGTAACCGCGATATTCACACCCGGCGTCGATCAACACCAGATCGCCGTCACGCAGTTCGCTTTCGTTTTCGGTGTAGTGCAGGATGCAGCCATTTTCCCCGCCGCCCACAATCGTGTTGTAGGACGGGAAGCGCGCCCCGTGGCGGTTGAATTCATGAAGAATTTCGCCTTCGAGCTGATACTCGAACATCCCCGGACGGCATTTTTCCATGGCGCGGGTATGGGCCAGCGCGCTGATTTCGCCCGCGCGGCGCATCACATCCAGCTCTTCCGGCGATTTAAAGAGCCGCATTTCATGAACGATTGGGCGCCAGTCCGTCAGGGACGCGGGTGCCGATAAATTCTGACGAGAGCCTTTACGCAGTTTATCCAGCGCCGCAAACACCAGTTCATCGGCATAAGCATATTCGCCCTGAGCGTGATACACCACGTCCAGACCGTTGAGCAATTGATAGAGCTGCTCGTTGATTTCGCTGAAGGCCAGCGCGCGTTCCACGCCGAGTTTCTCTGGCGCGGCGTCTTGCCCTAAGCGGCGGCCAAACCAGATTTCGGCAGTCAGATCGCGAACGCGGTTAAAGAGAACGCTGTGGTTGTGGGTGTCATCGCTCTTAATCAGCACCAGTACCGCTTCAGGCTCATTAAAGCCGGTGAAGTACCAGAAATCGCTGCTCTGGCGATAGGGATATTCGCTGTCATTGCTGCGTGTGGCTTCCGGTGCGGCAAAAATCAGTGCCGCGCTGCCCGGCTGCATGTGGGCTAAAAGCGCCTGGCGGCGGCGAAGAAACTCCTGTTGAGTCATGACACCCTCCTGTGCGTTCTTTTTTTAATGTAAGGTCGGTTTGCGGACTTCCGGTGCGGTCGGCTGTGAGCGCGTAAAGGTGTCGTGGCACAGCAGCGCCGCGACGCGTACGTACTCGATAATCTCTTCGACGGACATTTCCAGCTCTTCCTGATCTTCGTCTTCGTCGTAGCCCAGCTGCGCGATGTTGCGCAGATCGTCGATCGCTTCACCCGCTTCGCCGGTAACTTTATCGAGCTTAGGCTGCGTAACGCCCAGACCCAGCAGATAGTGGTTTACCCAGCCTGCCAGCGCATCGGCGCGATCGAAGACGCTAACGTCGTCGCCATCAGGCAGATAAAGCTGAAAAAGGAAGCCATCGTCCTCCAGAGAATCACTGGTCGCCGAGTGCATTTTGCGCAGGGCTTCAGCAAGCTCGTGACCAAAGGCCAGACCTTCGTTCGTCAGGTCATGAAGCAGCGGCTGCCATGAGCTGTCGCTGTTTCCGCCGCACAGCATGCCACTGATCAGACCGTGCATTTCAGCAGGGGTCAAACCCACGCCCTGCTGGTTAAGTAACTGGCTTACTTCGTTGTAACCAGGCATTTCGTTCTGTATAGACATGCGCATTCGTCATCGTTGGAGGAATATTCATGATATGCTACCACTTTGGACCCTGGAGATACCAGAAAAGGGCTTGTATCTTCATATCAGGGTAGCTATAGTGTCGCCCCTTCGCAGCCCCCGGGCCATGTGCGAAGGTCGCGCAGTCAATCAGCAGGAAGGTGGCATGTCTGCACAACCCGTCGATCTCCAAATTTTTGGCCGTTCGCTGCGAGTGAATTGTCCGCCTGAACAAAGGGATGCTTTGAATCAGGCTGCGGATGATTTGAATCAGCGGTTGCAAGATCTAAAAGAACGCACTAGAGTCACAAATACTGAGCAGCTGGTTTTCATCGCCGCGTTGAACATCAGCTATGAATTAACTCAGGAAAAAGCGAAGACCCGCGACTACGCGGCGAGCATGGAGCAACGGATTAAAATGCTCCAACAGACCATTGAACAAGCGCTGCTTGATCAGGGTCGCACCCCCGAAAGGCCGGTGCAAAAGTTTGAATAACACTTTGCAGTTGACTATGGTAGAGTGACTGTGAAGACAAAATTTCTCTGAGATGTTCGCAAGCGGGCCAGTCCCCTGAGCCGATATTTCATACCACAAGAATGTGGCGCTCCATGGTCGGTGAGCATGCTCGGTTCGTCCGAGAAGCCTTAAGACTATGACGACACATTCACCTTGAACCAAGGGTTCAAGGGTTACAGCCTGCGGCGGCATCTCGGAGATTCCCCTTCTTTACTACCTTCAAGCATCATGACTCAATTTCCTGAAGTCCCTGCTTCCCGACAAGATATCCGTCAGTTAATCCGTAAACATCGTCGAGCGCTTTCGCCCGAACAACAAACGCATTTCGCCCAGCTCGCTGCCGCCCGTATGATGGCGTATCCCCCTGTGGTTATGGCCCATACCGTCGCCCTGTTTCTGTCGTTTGACGGCGAGCTGGATACCCAACCGCTGATCGAACAACTCTGGCGCGCCGGGAAAAAGGTCTATCTGCCGGTGCTGCACCCGTTCAGTCCGGGCAATTTGCTGTTTTTGCACTACCATCCGCACAGCGAACTGGTGGTGAACCGTCTGAAAATTAGCGAACCCAAACTCGACGTGCGCGATGTCCTCCCCTTAAGCGAACTGGACGTGCTGATCACGCCGCTGGTGGCGTTTGATGAAAGCGGTCAGCGTCTCGGAATGGGCGGAGGATTTTACGATCGCACGCTGCAAAACTGGCAGCTGTATGGTTTGCAGCCGGTGGGCTATGCCCATGATTGTCAGGGCGTAAAAGCGTTGCCGGTGGAGAAATGGGATATTCCGCTGCCCGCAGTGGTGACGCCGTCGAAAGTGTGGGAGTGGTGAGGTAAACAATAAAGCCGGGTGGCGGCTACGCCATACCCGGCTTACGATTTGGATTCGCCAGAGAGGTCGGGAAAGGCGTCAGCGCCACCCGACACAGCAAACCGCAGATTAGTACAACAGACGCGCGCGAATCGTGCCCGGAATCGCCTTCATGCTCAGCAGCGCTTTCTCCGCCACATCTTCATCTGCTTCGATATCAATAACCACATAGCCCATCTGCGAGTTAGTTTGCAGATACTGCGCGGCGATGTTGACACTCTGCTCGGCAAAAATCTGGTTAATCGCGGTCAGCACGCCTGGACGGTTTTCGTGGATATGCAGCAAACGGCGACCGCCGTGCAGCGGCAGAGACACTTCCGGGAAGTTCACCGCAGACAGCGTAGAACCGTTATCGGAATACTTGCTCAGTTTACCCGCCACTTCCAGACCGATGTTCTCCTGCGCTTCCTGAGTCGAACCGCCAATGTGCGGCGTCAGGATCACGTTGTCGAATTCACACAGCGGAGAGGTAAACGGATCGCTGTTGGTGGCCGGCTCTGTCGGGAAGACGTCGATAGCCGCGCCCGCCAGATGCTTGCGCTTCAGGGCATCGCACAGGGCAGGAATATCCACTACCGTACCGCGAGCGGCATTGATCAGCAGTGCGCCCGGTTTCATCAGCGCCAGCTCTTCCGCACCCATCATATTTTTGGTGGAGGCGTTTTCCGGCACGTGCAGGCTCACCACATCGCTCATGTTCAGCAGATCGGAAAGATGCTGCACCTGGGTCGCGTTACCGAGTGGCAGTTTGTTTTCGATATCGTAGAAGAAGACATTCATGCCGAGGGATTCGGCCAGAATACCCAGCTGCGTACCGATATGGCCGTAGCCGATAATCCCCAGCTTTTTACCGCGCGCTTCGAACGAGCCGGACGCCAGCTTGTTCCACACACCGCGGTGGGCTTTGGCGTTTGCCTCCGGAATACCGCGCAGCAGGAGCAACAGCTCGCCAATCACTAACTCCGCCACGGAACGGGTGTTGGAGAAAGGTGCGTTAAAGACCGGCACGCCGCGTTTGGCTGCCGCATTCAGATCAACCTGATTAGTACCGATACAGAAGCAGCCGATAGCCACCAGCTTCTCAGCGCAGGCAATAACCTCTTCAGTCAGGTGAGTACGGGATCGCAGGCCAATGAAATGGGCATCACGGATGGATTCTTTCAGCTGCTCAGTATCCAGCGCGCCTTTGTGGAATTCGATGTTGGTGTACCCTGCTGCACGAAGGTTATCGAGTGCTTTCTGATGCACCCCTTCGACGAGCAGAAACTTAATCTTGTCTTTTTCCAGTGATACCTTTGCCATTTACCCGACCCTGTTTTGTCTGAACTGATGTTGTGCTGGATTTAAATCCGCTCCCGTCAACATATCAAAAAAAACTATTGCAGCAATATGAACGTTTGCGTCGTCACTCTGAAGAAAAGTCATCCAGGGCGAAATGTCAGAGGAAAATGCTGTGGATAATCAGGAAAGCGGCAGGATCGTCAGAACAGGTCAAAAAACGTGACACAAGTCACCGAATTTCGCTTTTGAAAAATATTTAGCGGGGGGAAGGCTCCCCCCGTCAGATCATTTTACGATGGTTTTCACGCCGTCAGCGGTGCCAATCAGCGCCACATCCGCGCCACGGTTGGCGAATAGCCCTACCGTCACGACGCCTGGAATGGCGTTAATGGCATTTTCCATCGCCACGGCGTCCATAATCTCCATACCGTGAACGTCGAGGATGACGTTACCGTTGTCTGTCACCACGCCCTGGCGATATTCCGGACGACCGCCCAGTTTCACCAGCTGACGCGCTACTGCACTGCGCGCCATCGGAATGACTTCAACCGGCAGCGGGAAGTTACCGAGAATATCCACCTGCTTAGACGCATCCGCGATACAGATGAATTTATCCGCGACGGAAGCGATGATCTTTTCACGCGTCAGGGCTGCACCGCCGCCTTTGATCATCTGCATATGGCCGTTGATCTCATCAGCGCCATCAACGTAAATCCCCAGACGATCGACTTCGTTAAGATCGAAGACCGTAATGCCGAGACTTTTCAGCTTTTCCGTGGAAGCATCGGAGCTGGATACCGCGCCCTCGATCTGCCCTTTCATCGTGCCGAGCGCATCAATAAAATGTGCGGCGGTCGAGCCAGTACCGACACCGACAATGGTACCGGGTTGTACGTACTGGAGAGCGGCCCATCCTACTGCTTTTTTCAGTTCATCCTGCGTCATGATCTTTTTGCCTGTGGTGTGAAAACTCAGGGCGTATTATAGAACAGGCAGGCAGGGAATGTCCCTGTGACCGGTGTCACATTACCGAGCAAAGCCCTGACAGATCCGATGTGGTCGGAATTGGTCTGTCACAAAGGGAAATTTGTGTCATAGTGCAGAATCAGCAAAATTCAGGAGTACTGCCCCGCAATGAAACGTCCGGATTACAGAACACTACAGGCGCTTGATGCCGTCATTCGTGAACGAGGTTTTGAGCGCGCAGCGCAGAAGCTGTGCATCACTCAATCCGCCGTATCACAGCGAATCAAACAGCTTGAGAATATGTTCGGACAACCGCTGCTGGTGCGTACCGTTCCGCCACGTCCGACGGAACAAGGGCAGAAGCTGCTGGCCCTGCTGCGTCAGGTTGAGCTGCTGGAAGAGGAGTGGCTCGGCGATGAACAGACCGGTTCCACACCGCTGCTGCTCTCGCTGGCGGTGAACGCCGACAGTCTGGCCACCTGGCTGCTGCCCGCCCTCTCCTCGGTGCTGGCTGATTCGCCTATCCGCCTCAATCTACAGGTGGAAGATGAAACCCGTACTCAGGAGCGGCTGCGTCGTGGCGAAGTGGTGGGTGCGGTCAGTATCCAGCCGCAGGCGTTGCCAAGCTGCCTGGTCGATCAGCTCGGCGCGCTGGACTATCTTTTTGTCGGCTCAAAAGAGTTTGCTGAGCGTTATTTCCCGAATGGCGTCACCCGTGCCGCGCTGCTGAAAGCCCCTGCCGTGGCCTTCGATCATCTCGACGATATGCATCAGGCGTTCTTGCAGCAGAACTTCGATCTGCCGCCGGGCAGCGTGCCCTGTCATATCGTGAATTCGTCTGAAGCCTTCGTGCAGTTGGCCCGTCAGGGGACGACCTGCTGTATGATCCCGCATTTGCAGATTGAGAAAGAGTTGAAGAGCGGTGAACTTATCGACTTAACGCCGGGGCTGTATCAGCGTCGGATGTTGTACTGGCACCGTTTTGCGCCGGAGAGCCGCATGATGCGCAACGTCACCGATGCACTGCTGGCCTACGGGCATAAGGTGTTGAGACAGGATTAATAAAAAAGCCGGGTTACCCCGGCTTTTTTGTCATTGATTACTGCGCAGGCGCCTGCTGTTGCTGCTGACCCTGTGCCGGTTCCAGCTGGAAGACCACATCCACCTGATCGTCGAACTGAATGGTCGGCTGCTCGTAAGTTTCCTGTGCGGAAACCGGTGCAGCATCGGCCTTCATCATGCGAACCATCGGGCTTGGCTGGTAGTTAGAGACGTGGTAACGCACGCTATACACCGGGCCGAGCTTCGATTTGAAGCCAGAAGCCAGCTGCTCTGCCTGACGTACTGCGTCGTCAATCGCCGCTTTGCGCGCTTCGTCTTTGTATTTCTCCGGTTGCGCAACGCCCAGCGACACGGAACGGATTTCGTTCAGACCCGCTTTCAGCGCGCCATCCAGCAGCGAGTTCAGCTTATCGAGCTGACGTACAGTCACTTCCACCGTACGCACGGCGCGATAGCCTTTCAGAATGCTTTTACCATTCTGATAGTCGTAATCTGGCTGAGTGCGGAGATTCGCCGAGTTAATGTCTTTCTTAGCAACGCCGTTCTGCTCAAGGAAAGAGAGATATTGCGCAACGCGATCGTCGGCCTGTTTCTTGGCTGACGCAGCATCTTTTGCCGCCACGTTCACTTCAATCGCAAGGGTTGCAACATCGGGAGCAGCGTCCACGCTTGCTGTACCGGAAGTGACAATGTGCGGTCCATTTGGCAACTCGTTTGCCTGTACCGATACTGCACCAAAACTGACTAATGCCGCCAGGGCCATCACTTTAAACTTCACTGTTATTCCTCCATGTTGCGAAGTGCCCACCTAAGGGCGCATGCCAGCAAGCTTAGCGCGTCTGCTTCAGTTGTCCATAAGACAACGCTTAGTTGAACAATACCTGTACGTGACTAATGCCCTCTTTCGCCAGCTGGAACGCGATAAACCATATCACCACGCCGACGAGAATATTAATGATGCGCTGCGCTTTGGCGGTGCGTAAGCGCGGGGCAAGCCAGGCGGCAAGTATCGCCAGACCAAAAAACCACAGGAAGGAAGCGCTCACGGTTCCCAGCGCGAACCAGCGTTTAGGTTCGACATCCAGCTGACCGCCCAGGCTGCCGAGCACCACGAAGGTATCCAGATAAACGTGTGGATTAAGCCAGGTCACCGCCAGCATGGTGGCGATGATCTTCCAGCGTCCCTGCTTCATCACTTCGGCGCTGGCAAGTTCCAGGTTACTGCTCATGGCGGTTTTCAGAGCGCCAAAACCGTACCACAGCAGGAACGCTACGCCACCCCAGGTCACCAGCGCCAGCAGCCACGGCGATTGCATCAGTAGCGCGCTGCCGCCAAAAATCCCGGCGCAAATGAGCAGCAAATCGCTGACGGCGCAGAGCATGGCGATCATCAGGTGATACTGTCGACGAATCCCCTGGTTCATAACAAACGCATTTTGTGGACCGAGCGGTAAAATCATGGCTGCGCCTAGCGCAAGACCTTGAAAGTAATAAGATAACATGGAGAAATACTCTTACGCGATTGTCGTTACGGCAGACTATACTGCGAGATCTTCATTAGAGGAAATTGATAATATTAATCCCTAATTAGCTACCCTAATGATGCCGTATTGAGATTCTGACAAACGTTTTAACTCCGGATTTAGCGTATGCTGAAGGTATCAGCAACCGTACCAAAGGAATGGATATGAAGCATAACGCGAAGGCTTTACTTTACTGCGCCGCATGGGTGTTTACCTGCTTGTGGGCTGCCACCGCAAGCGCGACCACTACGTTACGCTATACCGATCACGAACCGTACGGAAACATGCGTACCCGGCTCATAAAAGAGACTTTTTTTAGAGCGATTGAGACGGAATCCCTCGGTCGCCTGAAAATCGACGCCCACTGGAACGGCGAGCTGTCCACCAGCTATAACGCACTAACGACCATCAGCCAGGGCGGTGTTGCGGATATGGGCACTGTCGTCCCCGAATACACGCCCGACCTCCTTCCACGGCACCAGATATTTAAAAGCTTCCCTCTTGGGCCTGCCAGCGGTAATGCCCAGGCTGCAGCCTTTCAGCGCATCTTCAAGGATTATCGCCAGTTCGGGAACGAGCTTGAAAAAAATAACGTGATAAACCTGCAGTTTTTCCTTGGGTATCCGGTAGGTTTTTTCACCACCCAACCCAATGTGAAACTCGATCAGTTGAACGCAAGCAAATGGCGAACGGCCAGTTTCTGGCATCAGTCATTTTTACGTAACGCGGGTGGCGAACCGGTGAATATGCCGTGGAATGAGCACATTACCGAAGCGCTGAAGGACGGGCAGCTCGACGGCCTGATGGTTAACCTCGACAGCGGGCACGATATTCATGCCGAGCGTGCCGCACCTTATATTCAGCTTTCTCCTTCCCTGTGGCTCGGACACGTATATCTGCTGGTGATGAATAAAGCGGTGTGGGACAGCCTCGACGTCAAGGATCGCGGTGCCATCAGACGTGCGGCCGCCGCTACGCAGAAACGTCTTGGCGCAGCGCAAGAGGCTAATCTGGCCGAGATGACCAACGCGATGAAACGGGAAGGCGCGACCATTCATTATCTGACAAACGATGAGCTGAAAGCCTGGCAAACCGCCACCGGATACCAGCAGGTTCAGGCCGAATGGGTCACTCAGCAGGAAAACACAGGAATCAGTGATGCGGGACTGTTGATGCAGGGTGTCAGCAGCATTATTAACCAGACACTGAGATAAAAAAACGCCCGCCGGTATTCACGCGCGGGCGTTGTTTGTCAGAACGGATTTATTCGCTCGCGTGTTCTTTCACGCGCTTGAAGTTCACGTCCATCTGCGGATACGGGAAGCTAATACCGTTAGCGTCAAATTCACGCTTAATGCGCTCCAGCACGTCCCAGTAAACTTCCTGCAAATCGCTGCTTTTGCTCCAGATGCGTACCACGAAATTGATCGACGAAGCACCGAGTTCGTTCAGACGAACAGTTCTCTCGCGGTCCTGGATGATACGAACATCCGACTCAATGATATTCGTCAGCAGCGCTTTCACCTTATCGATATCGGAATCATACGCCACGCTGATCAACAGTTCGTTGCGACGTACCGGTTCGCGGGAAAAGTTAATGATGTTTCCGGCGATGATTTTACCGTTCGGCACCACAACGATACGGCCATCAACGGTGCGCAGGGTGGTGGAGAAAATCTGCACCTGCAGCACGGTCCCGGCAATGCCGCCTAAATCGACGTATTCACCGGAGCGGAACGGGCGGAAAGTCACCAGCAGCACGCCTGCGGCGAGGTTCGACAGTGAACCCTGCAGGGCCAGACCGATAGCCAGACCCGCAGCACCGAGTACCGCGATGACGGAGGCCGTCTGTACACCGACGCGCCCAAGCGCAGCAATCAGCGTAAAGGCAATCAGGCCGTAGCGCACCAGCGCGGAGAGGAAATCTGCCACCGTGGCATCAATCTGACGCGCGCGCATCACGCGGTTGATCGCATTGGACACCACGCGTGCCACGATCATCCCGACAATAATAATCGCAATCGCCGCCACGATATTCACCGCATAACTCAGCAGTAGCGCCTGGTTGCGCACCAGCCAGGTGCCCGCGTTGTTGATGCCATCTACTACACCGAGATCATCCATTCATTCTTCCTTTTGCTAATCCAGACAAAAAATCCATCTCACTGGGAGACAGGCAGGTCAGTAAAGGGTAAACAAAAAGTGCTGATTATGCCAAACAGATCACACAATAGGCCGTGGCAGCCCGTTGAAAAGGCATAAAAAAAGGCCCGCAAATGCGGACCTTTTTAACGCTTTTCAGCAACTCAAATTACAGAACGTCAACCGCGTTCAGTTCTTTGAATGCCTGCTCCAGACGGGTAATCATAGAAGTCTGGGCAGCACGCAGCCATACGCGTGGATCGTAGTATTTCTTGTTCGGCTGGTCTTCGCCTTTCGGGTTGCCCAGCTGGCCTTGCAGGTAAGCTTCGTTGGTTTTGTAGTACTGCAGGATGCCGTCCCAGGTTGCCCATTGGGTATCGGTATCGATGTTCATTTTCACTACACCGTAGCTTACGGAGTCTTTGATTTCCTGAGCAGAAGAACCGGAACCGCCGTGGAAGACGAAGTTCAGGCTGTTGTGCGGCAGGTTGTGTTTCTTAGAAACATATTCCTGAGAATCGCGCAGGATAGTTGGAGTCAGAACCACGTTACCTGGCTTGTAAACGCCGTGTACGTTACCGAAAGATGCCGCGATGGTGAAACGTGGGCTGATTTTGCTCAGCTCGGTGTACGCGTAATCAACATCTTCTGGCTGGGTGTACAGTGCAGAAGCGTCCATGTGGCTGTTGTCCACGCCGTCTTCTTCACCGCCGGTGCAACCCAGTTCGATTTCCAGGGTCATGCCCATTTTGGACATGCGCGCCAGGTATTTGGAGCAGATTTCGATGTTTTCGTGCAGTGACTCTTCAGACAGGTCGATCATGTGAGAAGAGAACAGTGGCTTACCGGTCGCTGCGAAGTGTTTTTCACCCGCGTCCAGCAGACCGTCGATCCATGGCAGCAGTTTCTTCGCGCAGTGGTCGGTGTGCAGGATAACTGGAACACCGTAGTGCTCAGCCATCTGGTGTACGTGGTGCGCACCAGAGATAGCGCCCAGGATTGCTGCGCCCTGAGGAACATCAGTTTTAACGCCTTTACCCGCGATGAACGCTGCGCCGCCGTTAGAGAACTGTACGATAACCGGAGCTTTAACTTTTGCAGCGGTTTCCAGTACGGCGTTAATGGAGTCGGTACCCACGCAGTTAACTGCCGGCAGAGCAAAGTTGTTTTCTTTTGCTACCTGGAACACTTTCTGAACGTCATCACCAGTGATCACGCCAGGTTTTACGAAATCAAAAATTTTAGACATGTTACGTAGTCCTGTATCTTCGGCCGTTAGAAAAGGTGCGAGCTCTAAAAAGCACGCTGAAATTTGGGCAGGTTTCCCTGCCCATGAATGGCTTACTTCTTAGCGCGCTCTTCGAGCATTGCTACTGCTGGCAGAACTTTGCCTTCCACGAATTCGAGGAATGCGCCGCCACCAGTGGAGATGTAGGAAATTTTGTCGGAAATACCGAACAGGTCGATTGCCGCCAGAGTGTCGCCGCCGCCTGCGATGGAGAACGCTTCGCTGTCTGCGATTGCGTTAGCCACGATTTCAGTCCCTTTACGGAAGTTAGGGAATTCGAACACGCCAACCGGGCCATTCCACAGAATGGTTTTCGCGTTTTTCAGGATGTCAGCCAGTTTCTGTGCAGACACGTCGCCCAGGTCCAAAATCTGCTCTTCATCTTTGATGTCGTTAACAGACTTCAGCGTCGCGGTCGCCGTTTCAGAGAACTCGGTTGCTACGCGCACGTCAGTTGGGACAGGGATATCGCAAGTGGTCAGAAGGCGTTTAGCTTCGTCAACCAGGTCTGCTTCATACAGGGATTTACCCACGTTGTGACCTTGAGCGGCAACGAAGGTATTCGCGATACCACCACCAACTATCAGCTGGTCAGCGATTTTAGACAGGGAATCCAGAACGGTCAGTTTGGTAGACACTTTAGAACCACCAACGATAGCAACCATTGGACGTGCGGGTTCTTTCAGTGCTTTACCCAGTGCTTCCAGTTCGTCAGCCAGCAGTGGACCTGCGCAAGCTACGTCTGCGAATTTACCGATACCGTGGGTAGAAGCCTGAGCACGGTGAGCCGTACCGAATGCATCCATCACGAAGACGTCGCACAGTGCAGCGTATTTTTTGGACAGTGCTTCGTCGTCTTTCTTCTCGCCTTTGTTAAAGCGAACGTTTTCCAGAACAACCAGTTCACCTGCAGCCACTTCAACGCCGTCCAGGTAGTCTTTAACCAGACGTACCGGGCTGGACAGTTTGTCTTTCAGGTAATTAACAACCGGCAGCAGAGAGAATTCTTCGTTGTACTCGCCTTCGGTCGGACGACCCAGGTGAGAGGTTACCATCACTTTCGCACCCTGTTTCAGTGCCAGTTCGATGGTTGGCAGAGAAGCACGAATACGCGCATCGCTGGTCACTTTGCCATCTTTAACAGGTACGTTCAGATCGGCACGGATGAAAACGCGTTTACCTGCCAGATCCAGATCGGTCATCTTAATTACAGACATGGTGAATCCTCTCGTTGATTCTTAAAGTTTTGCATGCGCACTTTGCGCCCTACCTGAAACCTTGTGCGGCCATGGCTAACGTGGTGTCGAGCATCCTGTTAGCAAAGCCCCATTCATTATCGCACCACACCAGCGTTTTGATGAGGTGAGCACCGCTGACCCGCGTCTGTGTACCATCGACAATGGCACTGTGCGGATCGTGGTTAAAATCTACTGAGACCAACGGTAATTCCGTATAGTCAACTATACCATGAAATGCACCCTGTGCCGCTTTTTGCAGCAACAGGTTGACTTCACTGGCTTTTACCGGTTTTTTAACCGTGACACTGAGGTCAATCGCGGTGACATTTATGGTCGGCACGCGAACCGCAATGGCTTCAAAACGGTCGTTAAACTGCGGAAAAATTCGGGTAATTCCGGCCGCCAGTTTCGTATCCACCGGAATGATTGACTGGCTCGCTGCACGCGTGCGGCGTAAGTCCGGGTGATACGCGTCGATAACCTGCTGATCGTGCATGGCGGAGTGAATCGTGGTTACTGTGCCCGATTCGATGCCATACGCATCGTCTAGCAGTTTGATGACCGGAATAATGCAGTTTGTGGTGCAGGAGGCATTAGAGACAATACGGTGTTCGGCTTGCAGCTCGAGATGGTTCACGCCGTAGACGACGGTTGCATCGAGATCGTGACCACCGGGATGGGAAAACAGGACTTTCTTCGCGCCTGCTGCCAGATGCGCCTCGCCGTGTTCGCGATTGCCGTACACGCCGGTACAATCCAGCACCACATCCACACCCAATTCACGCCACGGCAGCGCGTCAATACTGCGCTCATGCAGGACGCGAATCACATCATCGCCGACGAACAGTTGCTCTCTTTCCTGGCGTACATCCCAGGCAAAGCGCCCATGGCTGGTATCGTATTTCAACAAATGCGCCATACCCGCCGCGTCTGCCAGTTCATTGACAGCCACTACGGTGATTTCCGCCCGACGTCCTGATTCATATAATGCACGAACCACGTTACGTCCGATGCGACCAAAGCCATTAATCGCTACGCGTACGGTCATAGGTCTCCTGCAAGGCTATCCCTGAGATTGAGGTGGCTGAAAGAGTAATCCAGCTACGCTCAGAGGGGAATCCTTGCCTGTCACAAACTGCGACTGATTGGTCAATTGTCGAACATTTAATCGACTGAAACGCTTCAGCAAGAATAAGCGAAACGGGGAATAAAAGGAACGTTCGCCCGGAGGGATTCGCCATTTATCTGACTTGCGTCACATTTCTTCAGCCATTTACCGCGGAATTATTCCACTCCGGCGCAAACATATTCGCCCTGGTCGTCATCCGTGGCGTCAGGTCCACTGTGCGACTATCGCAAAGTACAGGCGCCACGTTTGGACCCTCAGTGCGCAAATTAACGGCTACTCTCTTCCTTCGGCAGTTTTTCCCCATAAAAAAACCAGGCGGTATTGCTACCCACCTGGTTTTTTATAGGGTCCGGCAAGACTCTCGCCGCCGGGCGTTTACGCGATTACAGCAGTTCTTTCGCTTTCGCGACTACGTTCTCAACGGTGAAGCCAAACTCTTCGAACAGCAGTTCTGCTGGTGCAGATTCGCCGAAGGTGGTCATACCGACGATGGCGCCGTTCAGGCCCACGTATTTGAACCAGTAGTCAGCGATACCGGCTTCCACAGCCACGCGCGCAGAAACGGCTTTCGGCAGTACGGATTCACGGTAAGCCGCATCCTGTTTGTCGAACGCGTCGGTAGACGGCATGGAGACCACGCGCGCTTTCACGCCTTCGGCAGACAGTTGATCCCACGCAGCTACCGCCAGCTCAACTTCAGAACCGGTTGCGATAATAATCAGCTGTGGCTGACCTGCGCAGTCTTTCAGCACATAACCACCGCGAGCGATGTTAGCCAGCTGCTCTTCGGTACGATCCTGCTGTGCCAGGTTCTGACGAGAGAGAATCAGCGCGGTTGGACCGTCCTGACGCTCAACGCCATATTTCCACGCTACCGCAGACTCAACCTGGTCACATGGACGCCATGTGGACATGTTCGGGGTCACGCGCAGAGAAGCCACCTGCTCAACCGGCTGGTGAGTCGGGCCATCTTCGCCCAGACCGATAGAGTCATGGGTATAGACCATTACCTGACGCTGTTTCATCAGCGCAGCCATACGCACGGCATTACGCGCATATTCTACGAACATCAGGAAGGTAGAGGTGTACGGCAGGAAACCACCGTGCAGAGAGATACCGTTCGCAATGGCGGTCATACCGAATTCACGCACACCGTAATGGATGTAGTTACCGGCGGTATCTTCGTTGATCGCTTTAGAACCAGACCAGATCGTCAGGTTAGACGGTGCCAGGTCAGCAGAGCCGCCGAGGAATTCTGGCAGCAGTGGACCGAAAGCTTCGATCGCATTCTGAGACGCTTTACGGCTGGCAATTTTAGCCGGGTTAGCTTGCAGCTTGGCGATGATCTCTTTCGCTTTCGCGTCGAAATCTTCCGGCATGTCACCTTTCATACGACGGGTGAATTCTGCCGCTTCCTGCGGGAAGGCTTTTGCGTAAGCTGCGAATTTCTCATTCCAGACGGACTCTTTCGCCTGGCCTGCTTCTTTGGCATCCCACTGAGCGTAAATCTCAGACGGAATTTCAAATGGCGCGTATTTCCAGCCCAGCTGTTCGCGGGTCAGTGCAATTTCTGCGTCGCCCAGCGGTGCGCCGTGGGAATCGTGAGTACCCGCTTTGTTTGGAGAACCGAAACCGATGATGGTTTTGCACATCAGCAGGGATGGTTTGTCAGTCACGGCACGCGCTTCTTCTACTGCACGTTTAATCGCGTCTGCATCGTGGCCGTCAACGCCACGCACAACGTGCCAGCCGTAGGCTTCGAAACGTTTTGCGGTGTCGTCAGTGAACCAGCCTTCAACGTGACCATCAATGGAGATGCCGTTGTCATCGTAGAACGCAACCAGTTTACCCAGTTTCAGAGTACCGGCCAGGGAGCACACTTCGTGAGAAATGCCTTCCATCATGCAGCCGTCGCCCATGAAAGCGTAGGTGAAGTGATCAACGATATCGTGACCTGGACGGTTGAACTGCGCCGCCAGCGTTTTCTCTGCAATCGCCATACCGACCGCATTCGCAATACCCTGACCCAGTGGACCGGTTGTGGTCTCAACGCCCGCGGTATAACCCACTTCCGGGTGACCTGGGGTTTTGGAGTGCAGCTGACGGAAGTTCTTCAGCTCTTCGATTGGCAGCGCATAACCCGTGAGGTGCAGCAGGCTGTAGATCAGCATAGAGCCGTGGCCGTTGGACAGCACGAAGCGGTCGCGGTCAGCCCAAGATGGGTTCTGCGGGTTATGGTTCAGGAAATCACGCCACAGGACTTCGGCAATGTCAGCCATACCCATAGGGGCACCCGGGTGACCGGATTTGGCTTTCTGTACTGCGTCCATGCTCAGCGCACGAATAGCATTAGCAAGCTCTTTACGTGAGGACATTTTAACTCCAGATCGGACTGTTAAAGGCCGCGCCCTTGACGACAGCGCGTTTTGGGCTATGCCAGAAAAAAGTGCCAACAATGTAACCCAAGCGACAAAGCATGTACATGGAGCATTCTTTTGCCCTTTAAGAAATCTCTGGATCACGCTCGCATGTTGCGCAATCTACTCGCCCGGGGCTCCAGATATTCCTTATACTTAGCGCGACTGCGGCTTCGCTGCCGGAGCATTTTTCAGACTTTTTTCAGTTAACGAGTACGGAAGCAACATCATGAAAATGCGTGCAATAGTGCTGGCCCTGGGTACGACGCTCCTGCTGAGCGGTTGTCAGAATATGGATTCAAACGGTCTGATGAGCTCTGGCGCAGAAGCCTTCCAGGCTTATTCCCTGAGCGATGCGCAGGTCGTCGCGCTGAGCGACCAGGCGTGTAAAGAGATGGACGGAAAAGCAACCATCGCACCGGCCAGTAGCACTTACGCGCAGCGTCTGAACAAGATTGCCGCCGCGCTGGGCGATAACATCAATGGCCAGGCAGTGAATTACAAAGTCTATATGGCAAAAGACGTGAATGCGTTTGCGATGGCGAACGGCTGTATCCGCGTTTACAGCGGGCTGATGGACATGATGACGGATAACGAAGTCGAAGCGGTGATCGGCCATGAAATGGGCCACGTCGCACTCGGCCACGTGAAGAAAGGTATGCAGGTGGCGCTCGGCACCAATGCCGTGCGTGCGGCAGCTGCCTCTGCAGGCGGTATCGTTGGCAGTCTGTCCCAATCCCAGCTGGGCGATGTGGGCGAAAAACTGGTTAACTCCCAGTTTTCCCAACGTCAGGAGTCAGAAGCGGATGACTACTCCTACGATCTGTTGCGCAAACGCGGAATCAATCCGTCAGGCTTAGCCACCAGCTTTGAGAAACTGGCAAAACTGGAAGAAGGCCGTCAAAGCTCAATGTTTGACGATCACCCGGCGTCCGCAGAGCGTGCGCAGCATATCCGCGATCGCATGGCGGCAGACGGGATCAAATAATCCCCTTCAGAAAAGCCAGTAACGACACGGGCAGCGCACCGTCACCCGGGAGTACGTGAGGGTGACGGGCACTGCCCGGTTTCAAAATGGCGAGTCAAACAGCCCGATTACTCGCCTTTTTTGGCTGCCTGAATGTACAGCATTTCCAGCGCCAGTGTTGCAGCGGCCAGAGCCGTGATTTCAGACTGATCGTACGCTGGCGCCACTTCTACCACGTCCATCCCCACGATATTCAGGTCTTTCAGACCGCGAACCAGTTTGATCGCACGGTCAGACGTCAGGCCGCCAATGACCGGCGTACCGGTGCCCGGTGCAAACGCGGGGTCCAGGCAGTCGATATCAAAGGTCAGGTAGACAGGCATGTCGCCGACAATCTGCTTCACCTGCGCGATGATGTCGTCCACGCCGCGATCGTTCACCTGGCAGGCGTCCAGCACGGTGAAGCCGTTGTCTTTGTCGAATTCAGTACGGATACCGATCTGCACAGAGTGATTTGGATCGATCAGGCCTTCGTTCGGCGCGGTGTAGAACATGGTGCCATGGTCAAACTCGCAGCCGTTCGCGTAGGTGTCCGTGTGGGCATCGAAATGCACCAGCGCCATTTTACCGAAATGTTTCGCGTGCGCGCGCAGCAGCGGCAGCGTCACAAAGTGGTCACCGCCGAAGGAGAGCATGCGCTTACCGGCAGCCAGCAGTTTTTCTGCGTGCGCCTGCAGTTTTTCGCTCATTTCACGTGCGTCGCCGAAGGCATACACCAGATCGCCGCAGTCGACGACGTTCAGGCGCTCACGCATATCGAAGTTCCACGGGAAACGGTTGTGCTCCCAGGCCAGGTTGGTCGAGACCTGACGAATGGCCGCCGGACCGTGACGGCCACCGGCACGACCGGAGGTTGCCATATCAAACGGAACGCCGGTGATTACCCAGTCAGCGTCGCTGTCGTACGGCTGGAAGTTCATCGGAAGACGTAAAAAACCAAACGCGTTAGATACCAGAGAGTTGTCGTACTGATGACCTAAAGTGCTCATGTCCTGACCTCATGTAGAGTCGATGCATTAAAAATAGATGAAAAAAAATCCCCTCCGCGTCGTTAAACCCGACGAGGAAGGGATTGATTCGGAAACTGCATGTTGGTGCGAATTATCGCCGTTAATTCGTACAGGTTCAAGTATCCCGTAGGCCCGGTAAGCGCAGCGCCACCGGGCATTAACGGTTACTCGTCTTCCAGATAGGTGTACCCGTACAGACCCGCTTCAAACTCTTCCAGGAACTGCTGCTGCAGCGCAGCGTCCAGATCGGTGTTTTTCACCTGATCGCGGAACTGAGTCAGCAGTTTTTTCGGATCCAGCTGCACGTACTCCAGCATGTCCGCCACGGTGTCGCCCTCGTCGGAAAGCTCCACTTCCACGTTGCCGTCAGGGAAGACAAACACGTCAACCGCTTCGGTATCACCGAACAGGTTGTGCATGTTGCCTAAAATTTCCTGATACGCACCGACCATAAAGAAGCCCAGCATTGGCGGGTTCTCAGGATCGTACTCCGGCATTGGCATGGTGGTGGCAATCCCGTCGCCGTCCACGTAGTGATCGATAGCGCCGTCGGAATCACAGGTGATATCCAGCAGCACTGCGCGACGTTCCGGCGCATGATTCAGCCCTTCCAGCGGCAGTACCGGGAACAGCTGATCGATACCCCAGGCATCTGGCATCGACTGGAACAGCGAGAAGTTGACGTAAATCTTATCCGCCATACGTTCCTGCAGTTCGTCGATAATCGGACGGTGCGCACGGTTGCTCGGGTCGAGCTGTTTCTGCACTTCGTGGCACATATTCAGATACAGCTGCTCTGCCCACGCGCGTTCCTGCAGGCTAAAGGTGCCTGATGAATAGCCGACGTGAATGTCATGCAGATCCATCTGGCTGTCGTGCAGCCATTCACGCAGAGAGCGACGGGTGCCCGGCTCATGCATCTCCTGCCAGGTTTCCCACATGTTTTGCAGAGCACGCGGCGCATCGTCCTGCGGTGGTGTCGCTTCCGTATTCTCGCTGCGTTCAACACCGATGATATTGGAAACCAGCACCGTATGGTGCGCGGTTACCGCACGGCCAGACTCGGTGATCACCGTTGGATGCGGCAAACCGTTCTCTTCACAGGCATCACCAATCGCCCAGATAATGTTGTTCGCGTACTCGTTCAGACCGTAGTTCACGGAGCAGTCAGACTGCGAGCGCGTTCCTTCGTAGTCCACACCCAGACCGCCGCCGACATCGAAGCACTCAATGTTGACGCCAAGCTTATGCAGCTCGACATAGAAGCGAGCCGATTCACGTACGCCCGTGGCGATATCGCGAATATTGGCCATCTGCGAACCGAGGTGGAAGTGCAGAAGCTGGATACTGTCCAGGCGACCGCGTTCGCGCAGCATTTCCACCAGCTGCAGAACCTGACCCGCCGCCAGACCGAATTTGGATTTTTCGCCGCCGGAGGACTGCCATTTACCGGAGCCTTGCGAAGCCAGACGCGCACGCACGCCCAGGCGCGGCACCACGTTCAGACGCTCGGCCTCTTCCAGCACAATCGCGATTTCCGTCATCTTCTCGATAACCAGATAGACCTTGTGGCCCATCTTCTCGCCAATCAGCGCCAGACGAATGTATTCACGGTCTTTATAACCGTTACAGACGATCACCGAGCGCGTCATACCGGCGTGCGCCAGTACCGCCATCAGTTCCGCTTTAGAACCGGCTTCCAGACCCAGTGGTTCACCGGAATGGATCAGCGATTCAATAACACGACGATGCTGGTTTACCTTGATTGGATAGACCAGGAAGTAGTCGCCCTTGTATCCATAGGACTCACGCGCGCGCTTGAACGCCGCATTAATGGAGCGCAAACGGTGTTGCAGGATCTGCGGGAAGCAGAACAGTGCAGGCAGACGTTGCCCTTGCGCTTCGCGCGCTTTCACCAGTTTGGCGAGATCCACGCGAGCTTCCGGTACGTCAGGATCAGGGCAAACGCTGATATGGCCCAGTTCGTTGACGTCGTAGTAGTTATTACCCCACCAGGCAATATTGTATGTGCGCAGCATCTTGCTGGCCTCTTCGGAGCTCATCGCAACCTCCTGCATAGAACGTAGTACACCCTGTCCGCCCGCTGACGAAGGCGAAACCGAAGACATGTCGTCAGACATAGCGAACCTCAACTCTTTGTATTAAGTGTAAAACAGTTGACTACTATCGCAGTGTCACACCGCGATAACAACCCATAAACGGCCCCGCATTCCAGCAGAGTGTGCTGAAATTCAGACCGTGCGACCGGTTTCTTATTCATATCATTGTAAAACACGTAACCGAACTCTGTATGACAAGGTTCGGCGAAACCACGAGATAACTCCTGAATTAACAAGAGCGCCCTTGTTCAGTTTTCACAAAGCGGATGGCCGGCCCTGGAATCCTGAGAAGCACCGAAATGGGTATAACATCGGCAGGTTTGCAGATTAGAAATGCGAGTTGCGGGAAACAGATGCACGCCAGAACAGCGTAACTGAGTTAGCGGAAAACGAGAGTTCATTATCGGGTATCACCTCCACGGCCGCCTTCAGAAGACGAACCTCAAGCCAAAGCTAAGTGTTCACTGCTCAACCCGGCTGGAAGTGGCGACACGATGAAATCATCGAGCGCTTTTTTGTATGAGCCGCGCGCCGCGTTTTATACCCACATCACTCCCAAAATGCAAAGTATAAATGCGCGCCTTGCCAGCCCCGTCAGGAAAAATTTCCACCTGCGTTTTCAGCACAGTGAGACCTTAGTCAAAAAAAACTGGAAATCGGGCGAAGAAGTGACCTAAAATAGCCGTCCAGATGTTAATCCATCTATACTGATTAACACTCAGACTGCCGGTGTCATTTACCTGCCGGTCTTGGTAGAATCGTCTTCTACGGCCATTCCGCACAGCAGTTTGAGCTTACCAAATTATCCTTAGGTGAAATAAAACATGGCAAAACACCTGTTTACGTCCGAGTCTGTATCAGAAGGGCATCCTGATAAAATCGCTGACCAAATCTCCGATGCAGTGCTGGATGCGATCCTGGAGCAGGATCCTAAAGCGCGCGTGGCGTGCGAAACCTATGTCAAAACGGGTATGGTTCTGGTAGGTGGTGAGATCACCACCAGTGCATGGGTTGATATCGAAGAGATCACCCGTAACACCGTGCGTGAAATCGGCTACGTGCATTCTGATATGGGCTTTGATGCCAACTCTTGCGCCGTATTAAGCGCAATTGGCAAACAGTCCCCGGACATCAATCAGGGCGTCGATCGTACCGATCCGCTTGAGCAAGGTGCTGGCGACCAGGGCCTGATGTTTGGCTACGCGACCAACGAAACCGACGTGCTGATGCCTGCCCCCATCACTTACGCGCACCGTCTGGTGCAGCGTCAGGCTGAAGTGCGTAAAAACGGCGCGCTGCCGTGGCTGCGTCCGGATGCTAAAAGCCAGATCACTTTCCAGTATGACGACGGCAAAATCGTCGGTATCGACGCGGTCGTACTGTCGACTCAGCACTCCGAAGACGTTTCGCTGAAAACGCTGCAGGAAGCGGTCATGGAAGAGATCATCAAGCCGGTTCTGCCTGCAGAATGGCTGAATGCCTCCACCAAGTACCACATCAACCCAACGGGCCGTTTTGTTATCGGTGGCCCAATGGGCGACTGCGGTCTGACCGGTCGTAAGATTATCGTTGATACCTACGGCGGCATGGCTCGTCACGGTGGCGGTGCGTTCTCCGGTAAAGATCCGTCTAAAGTTGACCGTTCTGCTGCGTACGCTGCACGTTATGTGGCGAAAAACATCGTGGCTGCGGGCCTGGCAGATCGTTGTGAAATTCAGGTTTCCTACGCAATCGGCGTGGCAGAACCTACCTCCATCATGGTTGAAACGTTCGGTACCGAGAAGATCTCTACCGAACAGCTGACCCTGCTGGTGCGCGAGTTCTTCGACCTGCGTCCATACGGCCTGATTCAGATGCTGGATCTGCTGCACCCAATCTACAAAGAAACCGCTGCATACGGTCACTTTGGTCGCGAACATTTCCCATGGGAAAAAACCGACAAAGCCGCCCTGCTGCGTGACGCTGCCGGTCTGTAATTAGCGACTGATAGCGTTCTTAAAGGCCAGCCTCGCGCTGGCCTTTTGCATTTCTGCTGCCGGGATTTTGCCCGCCCGCGCTTCACTTTTGTGAGCTACATTTCTTTAACGCCCTGCACGCGTGAGATATCGCCGCCACCCGGCAAACGACTCCTACTGAAACCGCTTACACCGCGCAACAAAAGCACTTCTTTCAGAATAATCTCTTTGCATGTTCTGCCTTCATCTGCTGTTACATTTCATTTCAGTTAAGTCTGAAACTGCGTTAAACGGGATGCACATCAACAGAATTAACACTATATTTTCAGAGCTTTAATAAAACTGACAGTTATAAGTGAGTGTAACCGATTACACCAATGTGAGTAGCGTCACATATTTTTACGCCGTACTAACCTACCCTTTACATCGATAAAACTGATAACCCAACTGGAGGGCATAATGCCTGACAATAATAAACAGGGGCGTACGTCCAACAAGGCGATGACATTCTTTGTCTGCTTCCTCGCAGCCCTGGCAGGACTTCTTTTCGGCCTGGATATCGGCGTCATTGCCGGTGCTTTACCCTTCATCACCGATGAATTCCAGATCAGCCCACATACCCAGGAATGGGTGGTGAGCTCCATGATGTTCGGCGCTGCCGTCGGTGCCGTTGGCAGCGGCTGGCTCTCCTACCGTCTCGGACGTAAAAAGAGCCTGATGATTGGCGCGATTCTGTTTGTCGCCGGTTCACTCTGCTCCGCCGCCGCACCTAACGTCGAAGTGCTGATCATCTCCCGCGTACTGCTCGGTCTGGCGGTTGGCGTGGCGTCGTATACTGCCCCGCTGTATCTGTCTGAAATCGCGCCAGAGAAAATTCGCGGCAGCATGATCTCCATGTATCAGCTGATGATCACCATCGGTATTCTTGGCGCGTACCTTTCCGATACGGCCTTCAGCTACAGCGGCGCGTGGCGCTGGATGCTGGGCGTGATTATCATCCCGGCAATTTTGCTGCTGATCGGTGTCTTCTTCCTGCCAGACAGCCCGCGCTGGTACGCCGCGAAACGTCGCTTCCATGATGCGGAACGCGTGCTGATGCGCCTGCGTGATACCAGTGCTGAAGCCAAAAACGAGCTTGATGAGATCCGCGAAAGCCTGAAGGTCAAACAGACCGGCTGGGCGCTGTTTAAAGAGAACAGCAACTTCCGTCGCGCGGTGTTCCTCGGTGTGCTGCTACAGGTGATGCAACAGTTCACCGGGATGAACGTCATCATGTACTACGCGCCAAAAATCTTTGAGCTGGCCGGGTATACCAACACCACCGAGCAGATGTGGGGGACCGTGATCGTCGGTCTGACCAACGTGCTGGCGACCTTTATCGCAATCGGTCTGGTTGACCGCTGGGGCCGTAAGCCAACGCTGACCTTAGGTTTCCTGGTGATGGCTATCGGGATGGGCGTGCTGGGGACCATGATGCATATGGGCATTCACTCCGCGACCGCGCAGTACTTTGCCGTCGCGATGCTGCTGATGTTTATCGTCGGTTTTGCGATGAGTGCCGGTCCGCTAATTTGGGTGCTGTGTTCCGAAATCCAGCCGCTGAAAGGGCGTGATTTTGGTATCACCTGCTCAACGGCGACGAACTGGATTGCCAATATGATCGTCGGCGCAACGTTCCTGACCATGCTGAATACCCTCGGCAATGCCAATACCTTCTGGGTATACGGCGGTCTGAACCTGTTCTTTATTGTTCTGACACTGTGGCTGGTTCCGGAAACCAAACACGTCTCTCTGGAACATATCGAACGCAACCTGATGAAAGGCCGTCCACTGCGTGAGATTGGGGCGCAGAACTAAGATTATTGTGGCCTGATGCCCTCCCCCATCACACGGGGAGAGGGTGATACACGAAAAGCCTTCTCCACCGGAGAAGGCTTTACTGTTTATATCCACCGCATTATCCTCTGGCCCTATGAAAACCCCACGTCTTCCCATCGCCCTCCAGCAAGCCGTTATGCGCGCATTGCGGGATAAACTCGCGCAGGCCAACCTGAAGCTCGGGCGAAATTACCCTGAACCTAAACTGGTCTATCAGCAGCGCGGGACGTCGGCGGGCACCGCCTGGCTTGAATCCTACGAGATCCGTCTCAATCCGGTGCTGATGATGGAAAATCAGCAGGCGTTTATCGACGAAGTTGTCCCCCATGAGCTGGCGCATCTGCTGGTGTGGAAACACTTTGGCCGCGTGGCACCGCACGGCAAAGAGTGGAAATGGATGATGGAAGCCGTGCTGGGTGTTCCCGCCCGCCGTACGCACCAGTTTGAGCTGGAATCGGTGCGGCGAAATACCTTCCCCTACCGCTGCCAGTGCCAGCAGCACCAGCTGACCGTTCGCAGACATAATCGTGTGGTACGCGGCGAGGCCATCTACCGCTGCGTAAAATGCGGCGAGCCGCTGGTCGCAGAATAATCAATTGAACAATCAGGAACTTTCCTGATCTGACTGATTGCATACTGGAACATCTTTCGCTACGTTGCGGGCTCGTTTTGACACGGAGTTTGAGATGTCCCGTCACTATTCTTTCTCTGTTGCCTTTCTGGCGACGGTGCTCGCAGGCCCTGCGCTGGCCGAAGGTATTAACAGTTTTTCCCAGGCCAAAGCCGCAGGCGTCAAAGTGAACGCCGACGCGCCGGGTGATTTCTACTGCGGATGTAAAATTAACTGGCAAGGCAAAAAAGGGGTCGTTGACCTCGAATCTTGCGGTTACAAAGTGCGTAAAAATGAAAACCGCGCCAACCGTATCGAATGGGAACACGTGGTGCCGGCATGGCAGTTCGGCCATCAGCGCCAGTGCTGGCAGGATGGCGGGCGTAAAAACTGCGCCAAAGATCCCGTCTATCGCCAGATTGAAAGTGATATGCATAACCTGCAGCCCGCCGTGGGCGAGGTCAACGGCGACCGCGCCAACTTCATGTACAGCCAGTGGAACGGCGGCGAAGGTCAGTACGGCCAGTGCACAATGAAAGTCGATTTCAAAGAGAAAGTGGCCGAGCCGCCAGCCCGCGCGCGCGGCAGTATCGCCCGCACCTACTTCTATATGCGCGATCGCTACGACCTGAACCTCTCCCGTCAGCAAACCCAGCTTTTTAACGCCTGGGATAAGCTGTATCCGGTCACCGACTGGGAGTGTGAGCGCGATAACCGCATCGCCAAAGTCCAGGGGAATCACAACCCGTACGTGCAGCGGGCTTGCCAGGCGCAAAAGAGCTAACCTACACTAGCGGCAATTGCTATTTTACCCCTCACTTCGCCCACTCCCGTCGGGAGTGGGAAGTTTTAGATGGAATACTGACTATGCGCATCCCTCGCATCTATCACCCTGAACCGATCACAGCAGGCCACGAAATTGCCCTCTCCGACGAAGCCGCGAACCATGTAGGCCGCGTATTGCGCATGGGCGCGGGCCAGGCCGTGCAGCTTTTCGACGGCAGCAACCAGGTGTTCGACGCCGAAATCACTCGCGCCGATAAAAAGAGTGTGCAGGTGAATGTGTTGCGAGGCGAAGTGGATGACCGGGAGTCCCCGCTGCATATTCATCTGGGCCAGGTGATGTCGCGCGGTGAAAAAATGGAATTCACCATTCAGAAATCGATCGAACTGGGTGTAAGCCTCATTACGCCACTTTTTTCTGAGCGCTGTGGCGTTAAACTGGATGCTGAACGTCTGAACAAAAAAATTCAGCAATGGCAGAAAATCGCCATCGCCGCGTGCGAACAGTGCGGCCGCAACCGCATTCCGACGATCCGCCCGCCCATGGATTTAGAGGCGTGGTGTGCCGAACAAGAGAGCGGCTTAAAGCTCAATCTTCACCCGCGCGCCAGCGCCAGCATTAATACGCTGCCGCTGCCGGTGGAAAGCGTGCGGCTGCTGATCGGCCCGGAAGGTGGGCTGTCGGCAGACGAAATTGCCATGACCGCACGTTATGAATTTACTGATATTCTGTTGGGACCTCGCGTTCTACGTACTGAGACGACTGCACTCACAGCCATCACTGCACTCCAGGTGCGTTTTGGCGATCTGGGTTGAAGCATTAACGGAGAAGAACAATGATCAAGCTCGGCATCGTGATGGACCCCATCGCAAGCATTAACATCAAGAAAGATTCCAGCTTCGCTATGCTGCTGGAAGCACAGCGTCGCGGCTACCAGCTTCACTACATGGAGATGGCCGATCTGTACCTGAATAATGGTGAAGCCCGCGCGCGGACGCGCATCGTGAACGTCGAGCAAAATTACGATAAATGGTACGAATTCGGATCTGAGCAGGATATTCCCCTCGCCGAACTCGATGTGATCCTGATGCGTAAAGATCCCCCGTTCGACACCGAATTCATCTACTGCACCTATATTCTTGAGCGCGCAGAAGAGAAAGGCACGCTGATTGTTAACAAACCGCAGAGCCTGCGCGACTGTAACGAGAAACTCTATACCGCCTGGTTCTCCGACCTGACGCCAGAAACGCTCGTCACCCGTAACAAAGCACAGCTGAAAGCTTTCTGGCAGAAACATGGCGACATCATTCTGAAGCCGCTGGACGGAATGGGCGGTGCGTCGATCTTCCGCGTGAAAGAAGGCGATCCGAACCTCGGCGTTATTGCGGAAACTCTGACCGAGCACGGCACCCGCTACTGCATGGCGCAGAACTATATTCCGGCTATTGTGGACGGCGATAAACGCGTGCTGGTCGTCGATGGCGAGCCGGTACCTTACTGCCTGGCGCGTATTCCGCAGGGCGGCGAAACGCGTGGCAATCTGGCGGCCGGTGGCCGTGGCGAGCCGCGCCCGCTGACGGAAAGCGACTGGGAAATCGCGCGCCGCGTCGGCCCGATGCTGAAAGCCAAAGGGCTGATTTTCGTCGGTCTGGATATCATTGGCGACCGCCTGACGGAAGTGAACGTCACCAGCCCGACCTGTATCCGCGAAATCGAAGCCGAGTTCCCGGTCTCGATCACCGGTATGCTGATGGACGCGATTGAAAAACGTCTGAAGCAGTAACGCTCTCGCACATGCCGCCTCATCCACCTGCGGCGAAGTCAATAGTGACAAGGCCCAGCTTTCTCCGCATACTGGGCCTTGTCGCTTTTTAAACCAGGAATCAGAACCTCTGACAATGAATTTACAGCATCACTTTCTTATTGCCATGCCTGCTCTCCAGGACCCGATTTTCCGTCGAGCTGTCGTGTATATCTGTGAATACAGCGAAGACGGCGCAATGGGGATTATCATCAACAAACCGCTGGAAAACCTGCAAATCGAGGGCATTCTTGAGAAGCTCAAGATCACGCCTGAAGAGCGTGCCCCGGAAATCCGCCTTGATAAGCCGGTGATGCTCGGTGGCCCGCTGGCAGAAGATCGCGGCTTTATTTTGCATACGCCTCCGGGTTTCTCCTCCAGCATTCGCGTTTCCGATAATACGGTGATCACCACTTCGCGCGACGTTCTGGAAACCCTCGGCACGCACAATCAGCCTTCCGAAGTGCTGGTCGCGCTGGGCTACTCCTCCTGGGAGAAAGGCCAGCTTGAGCAGGAAATTCTCGATAACGCGTGGCTCACGGCCCCGGCGGATCTGAATATTCTGTTTAAAACCCCGATCGCCGATCGCTGGCGCGAAGCGGCAAAACTCATTGGTATCGACATCCAGACCATGCCTGGTGTGGCGGGGCACGCATAATGAGCGGAACGCTTCTCTCCTTTGATTTCGGCACCCGAAGTATTGGCGTGGCGATTGGTCAGCGCATTACCGGCACGGCACGCCCGTTAACGGCGATCAAAGCCCAGGACGGTACGCCCGACTGGGCCATTATCGAGCGCCTGCTGAAAGAGTGGCAGCCCGAAGCCGTCATCGTTGGGCTACCGCTCAACATGGACGGCACCGAGCAGCTGCTCACCGCCCGTGCGCGCAAGTTTGCAAATAAGATCCATGGCCGCTTTGGCGTCGTCGTTAAGCTGCACGATGAACGTCTGAGCACCGTTGAAGCCCGCGCAGGTCTGTTTGAGCATGGCGGATTCCGCGCGCTGAACAAAGGCAGCGTCGATTCTGCCTCGGCGGTGATTATTCTCGAAAGCTACTTCGAGCAAGGGTTTTAATTTCGCTAAAGCCTTCCCTGCGCTTTGCGCTCTGCAAGGCTTTGGTCGAAATTCTGCATACCCGCCTGCTGCCCGGTCTGGATCACACCGGGCAACTGCCAGGTTTTCCCTTCGCGGATAAGATTGGCCGACGCCGGTGTGTTCACCAGCATCTCAAACAGCGCTACGCGCCCGCCCTGAAGGTCCCGTACCAGTTTTTGTGCCAGCACCGCACGCAGGCTTCCTGCCAGTTGGTTTCGCACCGGATCTTTCTCTTCTGCCGGAAAGGTGTCCACCAGCCGTTCAATGGCCTGAGCCGCCCCGCGCGTGTGCAGCGTCGCCAGCACCAGATGCCCGGTCTCGGCGGCCGTGAGCGCCAGGCGGATCGTTTCGCTATCGCGCAGTTCACCCAACAAAATGACATCCGGGTCTTCACGCAGCGCCGCCCGCAGCGCCTGAGCAAATGACGGGCAGTGCAGGCCAATTTCCCGCTGCTGAATCAGGCACCGCTGGCTTTGATAGACGTACTCCACCGGATCTTCCAGCGTCAGAATATGGCCGTCGGAATGGTGGTTGAGATAATCCACCATCGCCGCAAGCGTTGTGGATTTGCCGCTGCCGGTGGCCCCCGTCACCAGAATCAGGCCATTGTCACTGGAGAGCAGGTCGGGAATGACGCGCGGCGCGCCAATCGTTGAGAGCTGCGGGCACTCCTCCGGCAGAAGTCTCAGCGTCAGCGAGACGCCATGGATATGCACAAACGCGCTGGCACGCAGACGCTTGCCACTGAGCAAGGTCACCGCGAAATCCACGTGTCCATTCGCCCACCAGGCGCCCTGCTGTTCGTCATTCAGCCATGTTTTTAACAGCTGCGCGACATCAGGTGGAGGAAAGGGCGCCGGCTCGAGTTTGCCTAATCTACGCCAGCGCGGTGGCGAATCGCTGCACAGGTGTAGATCCGAGACATTATGCTTTACACTAAGGGCCACAATTTCTTCCATATCCATACAACCATCCTCGGACTCATGAACGACATTGCGCATAACCTGGCACAGGTCAGGGACAAAATCTCAGCCGCTGCAACGCGTTGCGGCCGTGCTTCAGAAGAAGTTTCGTTGCTTGCAGTGAGTAAAACGAAGCCTGCGAGCGCCATCGCAGAAGCCATCGACGCCGGGCAGCGCGCTTTTGGCGAAAACTACGTTCAGGAAGGTGTGGACAAAATTCGCTATTTCCAGCAAACCGGGAAAACGAATCTTGAGTGGCACTTTATCGGCCCGTTGCAGTCGAACAAAAGTCGGCTGGTTGCTGAGCATTTTGACTGGTGTCATACGGTCGATCGTCTGCGCATTGCCACACGGTTGAGCGATCAACGCCCTGCCGACATGGCACCGCTTAACATCCTGATTCAAATCAATATTAGCGATGAGAACAGTAAGTCTGGTATCACTCTGGCTGAGCTGGATGCACTAGCCGAACAGGTGTCTGAACTGCCCGGTTTGACCCTGCGCGGGCTGATGGCGATTCCGGCACCGGAAACGAGTTACGACAGGCAGTTTGCCGTAGCACAGCAAATGGCTGTAGCATTTGAGGCGCTTAAAGCGCGCTACACGACCGTAGACACGCTTTCACTGGGCATGTCGGACGATATGGAAGCCGCCATCGCGGCAGGCAGCACTATGGTGCGCATCGGCACAGCCATTTTCGGTGCGCGCGATTACACTCCAAAATAAGGAAACCTGAGGAACGCCATGAAGACGTTGACTTTCCTGCTCTCAACGGTCATTGAGCTGTATACGATGGCGCTGCTGTTACGCGTCTGGATGCAGTGGGCTCGTTGTGATTTTTATAATCCGTTCTCGCAGTTTGTCGTGAAAATCACACAACCTGTTATTGGGCCGCTGCGCCGCGTTATACCACCGATGGGGCCGATCGACAGCGCCTCTCTGCTGGTGGCGTTTGTGCTCAGTATCATCAAAGCTATCGTGCTGTTTATGGTGGTCACCTTCCAGCCGATCATCTGGATCGCAGCGGTGCTAATCCTGCTGAAAACCATTGGCCTGCTGATCTTCTGGGTGCTGCTGGTGATGGCGGTCATGAGCTGGGTGAGTCGCGGTCGTAGTCCGGTTGAATACGCCATGATTCAGCTGACGGAGCCGCTCCTGCGCCCGATCCGCAATCTGTTGCCAGCCATGGGTGGGATTGATTTTTCACCGATGATTCTGGTGCTGCTGCTGTATGTCCTGAACATGGGCATCGCTGAACTTTTACAGTCAACGGGCAACATGCTGCTGCCGGGGCTGTGGATGGCGCTATGAGTGCCGTCAGTCACCTCGCCGACGGGCTGGTTTTGCGGCTGTATATTCAGCCGAAAGCCAGCCGCGACAGCATCGTGGGATTACATGGCGACGAGTTAAAAGTCGCCATTACCGCCCCTCCCGTAGACGGCCAGGCGAACGCGCATTTGACCAAATATCTGGCAAAACAGTTTCGCGTCGCCAAAAGCCAGGTCATCATTGAAAAGGGTGAGCTGGGGCGTCATAAACAGGTAAAAATCCTTAACCCGCAACACATCCCGACGGAAGTCGCGGCACTGTCACAACAGGATTAACGTATGCAGAAAGTTGTTCTCGCGACCGGTAACGCCGGTAAAGTGCGCGAGCTGGCCTCGCTATTAAATGATTTTGGTCTGGATGTGGTCGCACAGACCGAACTGGGCGTCGAGTCCGCGGAAGAGACCGGCCTGACGTTTATCGAAAATGCGATTCTGAAAGCGCGTCATGCGGCACAGGTCACTGGCCTTCCGGCTATCGCGGATGATTCCGGGCTGGCGGTCGATGCGCTGGGCGGCGCGCCGGGCATTTACTCTGCGCGCTATTCTGGCGTAGACGCCACCGACCAGCAGAATCTGGAAAAGCTGCTGGAGACGCTGAAAGCGGTGCCGGACGAGCAGCGCCAGGCGCAGTTCCACTGCGTGCTGGTCTATATGCGCCATGCAGAAGATCCCACGCCGATTGTCTGCCATGGCAGCTGGCCTGGCGTGATAGCCCGCGAATCATCAGGAAATGGCGGCTTTGGCTACGATCCAATTTTCTTTGTCCCCTCTGAGGGCAAAACCGCAGCGGAACTGACCCGCGAAGAAAAAAGCGCGATTTCCCATCGTGGGCGCGCGTTGAAACTGTTACTGGAAGCATTACGTAATGGCTAATTTGCCACCTCTGAGTCTTTATATTCACATCCCGTGGTGCGTGCAGAAATGCCCATACTGCGATTTCAATTCGCACGCGCTGAAAGGCGAAGTGCCGCATGACGACTACGTTCAGCATCTGTTGACCGATCTGGATGCCGACGTACCTTACGCACAGGGACGTGAAGTTAAGACCATTTTTATTGGTGGCGGTACACCGAGCCTGCTTTCTGGCCCGGCGATGCAGACGCTGCTGGACGGCGTGCGTGCGCGCCTGAATCTGGCAGCCGATGCGGAAATCACCATGGAAGCCAACCCGGGCACCGTGGAAGCCGATCGTTTTATCGAGTATCAGCGCGCCGGAGTGAACCGTATCTCGATTGGCGTACAGAGCTTTAGCGAACCAAAGCTCAAGCGTCTGGGGCGTATTCACGGCCCGGAAGAGGCGAAACGCGCGGCGCACCTGGCAACCGGTCTCGGGCTTCGCAGCTTTAACCTCGATTTGATGCACGGCTTGCCCGATCAGTCTCTGGAAGAGGCACTGGACGATTTGCGCCAGGCTATCGAGCTGAACCCGCCGCATCTCTCCTGGTATCAGCTGACCATTGAGCCAAATACCCTGTTTGGCTCGCGCCCGCCGGTCCTGCCCGACGACGATGCCCTGTGGGATATTTTCGAACAAGGCCATCAGCTGCTGACGGCTGCAGGTTATCAGCAGTACGAAACGTCCGCCTACGCGAAGCCCGGCTACCAGTGTCAGCACAACCTCAACTACTGGCGCTTTGGCGATTACCTGGGTATCGGCTGCGGCGCACACGGCAAAGTGACTTTCCCTGACGGGCGTATTCTGCGCACCGCGAAAACCCGTCATCCACGCGGGTATATGGAGGGGCGCTATCTGGAACGTCAGCACGACGTGGCGGTAGACGATAAACCCTTTGAGTTCTTCATGAACCGTTTCCGTCTGCTGGAAGCGGCCCCACGCGCGGAATTTACGCTTTATACCGGCTTGCCGGAAAGCGTGATTCGACCACAGATTGATGCCGCGCTGGAGAAAGGGTATCTGACGGAATGCGACGCGTACTGGCAGATTACTGAACACGGGAAACTGTTCTTAAACTCCCTGCTCGAGCTGTTCCTCGCTGAAGAGTCCTGACGCGCAGAATCAAAAGCGTGAAGAGATCCACTCCCGGGGAGGGAGTGGATACGAATAATTACTTCAGCGTACTCACCAGCGCCTTCCGGCTGTCTTCCAGAGTTACCACGCGTTGACACACGTCTTTGCCGAATTTCTGGAAATCCGCTTCCTGATTCTTCCATTCGTTCTGAATCGAGGTCTGCAATCCGCCCAGGCTGCCTAATACGCCCTGCAGTGGATTACCGCCGCCTTTTAGCACGGCTTTCGCCCCCATCTCATTGATGCTGTCCTGCAGAATGCCGCCCATCGCCTGATTCACCAGGTTCTGTCCGTCTGCGCGCACCTGATCGATGGCTTTATAATGGAACGTCAGACCATCCGTGCGGTGCTCGATGATACGGTTCATCTGCTCTTTCAGCTGGGCGTCCAGCTTGGTCAGACGGGTGCGCATATTGCTGCTCTCACCCACCTCTTTGGCGATGATCTTATCCAGCGCCACGCGGCCTTTCTCAACGCGCGTCAGGGCGCCTTCGTCGATCCAGGGCAGCGCTGAGCGTAGATCCGCCTGATAATCTTTCGCCTGCTCGCGTTGGGCCGCGCTCAGGGTGTATTGCTTGCCGTTGTACATCACGTTGCCATCCGGCGTGATCACCAGATTGCCGTTCTCACCTTTAACCTGAACGGTTTGCGGGCTGAGAATCACATCGTCGCGCGGTGTGACTTCACATTTGTAGTCCGCATGGGCAGTTAACGCGGTGGTCATCAATGCCACAGCCAGCAGCGTTTTGCGCATCATAATTATCCCTCAAGACAAAACGGGCCGGCATTTGCCGGCCCTTTGCTAGTTAGTCCCACCAAATGTCGAAAAGTTCGCTAACGCGGACCTCTTCGAATTTGCGGTCTTCCAGCCATTTGCGCACAAGTGCCTGCTGCTCTTCGGTGCACTTACCGATCTCTTGCTTGCAGATCAGCCCTTCCCAGGAGAGATAGCCGCTGCCATCAAACGCCAGTTTGTTTGGCTCGATCACTTCATCGATAAAGGCGTCAACTTCCTTATCGATGGTTTCTACGCTAGTACCTTCCGGGAAACGCCATGCGACGGAAAAACCAACTTCCTGGAATTCCTCGATGTGCATTTTTTTACGCAGACGACGGCTACGGTTTGCCATTATTTAACCCTCTCGAACATTAAGTCCCATACACCGTGACCAAGACGATGGCCACGCTGTTCAAATTTCGTTACCGGACGTGAATCCGGTCGCGGTACGTAGTCGTTGCTCTCAGACTGGTTTTTATACCCGTCGAGCGACGACATCACTTCCAGCATGTGTTCCGCGTAAGGTTCCCAGTCGGTGGCCATATGGAAGACACCGCCCAGTTTTAGCTTACTTTTCACAAGCTCAGCAAATTCTGCCTGAACGATACGGCGCTTATTATGACGTGCTTTGTGCCATGGGTCAGGGAAAAAGAGCTGAACCATGTTCAAAGAATTGTCAGGAATCATTTTGTGCAGCACTTCGACCGCATCGTGGCACATGACACGCAGGTTCTCTACGCCCTCTTCGTGCGCGGTCGCAAGGCATGCGCCGACGCCCGGTGAGTGCACTTCAATGCCAAGAAAATTTTGCTCCGGACGCGCTTTCGCCATGGTCACAAGCGATGAGCCCATGCCAAAACCGATCTCCAGCGTGATCGGCGCATCGCGGCCAAACAGGGCGGCGAAGTCGACTGGCTGTTCGCTGAACTCAACGCCCATCACCGGCCAGTAGTTATCCAGCGCATGTTGCTGCCCTTTTGTCAGGCGCCCCTGACGGCGGACAAAGCTGCGAATACGGCGCAGTGGGCGACCGTTTTCATCAAATTCCGGTGAAATGACGTCGTTTTTCATAAAAGAGTAGTCTGCTTGTGAGAATGTTCGGGAAACGGGCATTATCCAAAGTTAAGCCCTGTATGCAAGCATGGGAAAGATCCGGTTTACAGTCGCATGGCGCTGTGCTGCAATCTGCGTCCCTGATTAAGCGAATCGATGACCATGCAAGCCTCTCAATTTTCAGCCCAGGTGCTGGACTGGTACGACAAATACGGGCGTAAAACCCTGCCCTGGCAAATTGAAAAAACGCCCTACAAAGTATGGCTCTCCGAGGTGATGTTGCAACAAACGCAGGTCGCGACCGTGATTCCCTACTTTGAGCGTTTTATGGCGCGGTTTCCGACGGTAATCGATCTCGCCAACGCGCCGCTCGACGAGGTGCTGCACCTGTGGACTGGGCTTGGCTATTACGCCCGTGCGCGCAATCTGCATAAGGCAGCGCAGCAGGTCGCGACTCTGCATAACGGTAAATTCCCGGAAACCTTCGACGAAGTGGCCGCCCTGCCCGGCGTCGGCCGTTCCACGGCGGGCGCGGTGCTTTCTCTCTCCTTAGGCAAACATTTCCCGATTCTCGATGGCAACGTCAAACGCGTGCTGGCCCGCTGCTATGCGGTCGGCGGCTGGCCGGGTAAGAAAGAGGTCGAGAAGCGCTTATGGGAGATCAGTGAAGCGGTGACGCCCGCGAAAGGCGTCGAGCGTTTTAACCAGGCGATGATGGATTTAGGGGCAATCGTCTGCACGCGTTCCAAACCGAAATGCGAGCTGTGCCCGGTCAATAATCTTTGCGTGGCCTATGCCAATCATTCATGGGCGCAATATCCCGGCAAAAAACCGAAGCAGACCCTGCCAGAACGCACCGGCTTTTTACTGCTGATGCAGCATGGCGACAAGGTGTTTCTTTCACAGCGTCCGCCGAGCGGTTTATGGGGCGGGTTGTACTGCTTCCCGCAGTTTGACAGCGAAGAGGGGCTGCGTGAGTGGCTGGCGCAGCGACAGATAAGCGCCGATAAACTCCAGCAGCTGACGGCGTTTCGCCACACGTTCAGCCATTTCCATCTGGATATTGTGCCAATGTGGCTTCCCGTGTCCTCCTTCGCCTCTTACATGGATGAAGGCGTGGCTCTCTGGTATAACTTAGCGCAACCGCCATCCGTCGGGCTGGCCGCTCCCGTGGAGCGCCTGTTACAGCAATTACGTGCCGGAGCAGTCGTTTAGCTTCGACAAGACAACGAGGAATCAGAATGGCCAGAACAATTTTTTGTACCTATCTGCAGCGCGACGCCGAAGGGCAGGATTTCCAGCTCTATCCGGGTGAACTGGGTAAGCGCATCTATAACGAGATCTCCAAAGAGGCTTGGGCGCAGTGGCAGCAGAAACAGACCATGCTCATCAACGAGAAAAAACTCACCATGATGAACCCGGAACACCGCAAGCTGCTGGAACAGGAGATGGTGAACTTCCTGTTTGAAGGCAAAGATGTGCACATTGAAGGCTATACGCCGCCGGAAAAATAACAGCGTGCGGGGGTAACCCCGCAGTTTAGCAAACACAACACGCAATCCCGGAATGATGAAAAAATTACTAGCGCTAGCCCTTGTTGCGCCGTTGCTTGTCTCTTGTTCCAGTAAAAAAGGCGATAGCTATAACGAAGCCTGGGTTAAGGACACGAACGGTTTTGACATTCTGATGGGGCAGTTTGCCCACAACATCGAGAATATTTGGGGATTTAACGAAGTTCTTATCGCGGGACCGAAGGACTACGTTAAATATACCGACGCCTACCAGACCCGTAGCCACATCAACTTTGATGACGGTACGATCACGATCGAAACCATCGCGGGAACCGAACCTGCGGCGCACTTACGTCAGGCCATCGTCAAAACCCTGCTGATGGGTGACGATCCTGGCACTATCGATCTCTATTCCGATGCCGACGATATCACCATCTCCAAAGAGCCGTTCCTGTACGGGCAGGTCGTTGACCAGACCGGGCAGTCGATTCGCTGGGAAGGCCGCGCCACCTCTTTCGCCGATTACCTGCTGAAAACGCGTCTGAAAAGCCGCAGCAACGGCCTGAAAATTATCTACAGCGTGACCATCAACCTGGTGCCGAATCACCTCGACAAGCGTGCGCATAAGTATGTGGGCATGGTGCGTCAGGCATCGCGCAAATATGGCGTGGATGAGTCGCTGATTCTGGCGATTATGCAGACCGAATCCTCCTTTAACCCGTACGCGGTGAGCCGGTCCGATGCGTTAGGACTGATGCAGGTTGTCCAGCACAGCGCCGGGAAAGATGTATTCCGTTCCCAGGGAAGATCCGGCATGCCTAGCCGCAGCTTCCTGTTTGATCCGGCCAGCAATATTGATACCGGCACCGCCTATCTGGCGATGCTGAGCAATGTCTATCTGGGCGGGATTGATAACCCGACGTCGCGTCGCTATGCGGTGATCACCGCGTATAACGGCGGCGCAGGCAGCGTACTGCGCGTGTTCTCGAATGATAAAATTCAGGCCGCGAACATCATCAACAGCATGTCGCCAGGGGATGTTTACTCAACCCTGACCACTCGCCACCCGTCTGCGGAATCACGTCGTTATCTGTATAAGGTGAATACGGCGCAGAAAAATTATCGTCGCCGCTAGTTTTCCCCTGCCCTCTCCCGTCGGGAGAGGGCAATAATCCCCACACTGCCCCATCCATACGAAAATGTTATTTGCATCACAATCTAAACTGCAAATTAATGAGGATTGCATTTTTTTGCGGGAGGTAACAAAACATAACCTCGCCTGCTGATAGAATTGCATCAAATAACAACCCTGAATGTTCCCATAACAACATATCTCCCGCTCAATTGTGAGGAAAGTAACATGAACCTTAAGCTGCAGCTTAAAATATTGTCGTTTCTGCAGTTCTGTCTGTGGGGTAGCTGGCTAACCACGCTCGGCTCCTACATGTTTGTGACGCTCAAGTTCGACGGTGCGTCTATCGGTGCCGTATACAGCTCGCTGGGTATTGCAGCGGTCTTTATGCCAACGCTTCTGGGGATCGTGGCGGATAAATGGATAAGCGCGAAATGGCTTTATGCGCTCTGTCATCTGGTGGGGGCGGGTACGCTATTTATGGCGGCCGGAGTGACCACGCCAGGGGCGATGTTTATGGTGATCCTGCTGAACTCGCTGGCTTATATGCCAACGCTTGGCCTGATCAACACTATCTCCTACTACCGCATTAAGTCTGCGGGCCTGGATATCGTGACCGACTTCCCGCCAATCCGTATCTGGGGCACCATCGGCTTTATCATGGCGATGTGGGGCGTGAGCTTCGCAGGCTTTGAACTGAGCCACATGCAGCTCTACATCGGTGCTGGCCTCTCTGTACTGCTGGCCCTGTTCACCCTGACGCTCCCGCATATTCCGGTTTCTAACCAGCAGCAAAAACAGAGCTGGAGCTCCATGCTCGGCCTGGATGCGTTCGCGCTGTTTAAAAACAAACGCATGGCGATCTTCTTTATCTTCTCCATGCTGCTGGGCGCAGAGCTGCAAATCACTAACATGTTCGGGAACACCTTCCTGCACAGTTTCGACAACAACCCGCTGTTCTCCGGTAGCTTTATCGTTGAGCACGCGTCGGTAATGATGTCGATTTCACAGATCTCTGAAACCCTGTTCATCCTGACCATCCCGTTCTTCCTGAGCCGCTACGGTATCAAAAACGTGATGCTTATCAGTATCTTTGCGTGGATGCTGCGCTTCGGTCTGTTCGCCTACGGCGACCCAACGCCGTTCGGCACCGTGCTGCTGGTTCTGTCGATGATTGTTTACGGCTGCGCCTTCGACTTCTTCAACATCTCCGGTTCGGTGTTTGTCGAAAAAGAAGTTAAGCCTGAAATCCGCGCCAGTGCTCAGGGTATGTTCCTGATGATGACCAACGGTTTCGGCTGTATTCTCGGCGGCATCGTGAGCGGTAAAGTCGTTGAGATGTACACCACCAACGGGATTACCGACTGGCAGCCGGTGTGGCTGATCTTCGCCGGTTACTCTCTGGTGCTGTTCTTCGCCTTCATCGCCCTGTTCAAATACAAACACGTCCGCGTTCCGAATGGCGCACAGCCAATCGCGCATTAATCCTCCCTTCCCTCTCCCTTTTTCGGGAGAGGGATACCCCTTTCTATCCTGATAAATACCTATAAAAAAGGGACCTATTTAGCGCCTCATTCTTAACCTATTGTGGCAAATTTGTTGCTATCGACATTCCGTCATTCCTGATGCACAAATAAGGTTAAAAGATGCTAGATATCGCTGACTTGAAAGTTTTCTTCCAGGATCCTGAGATAAAAAAAATTATCGATACGACCTGGGATAGTGTTGGCGAAACGCTGGCGCGGGCACAAGCCGAGCTGCCGGAAGAGCTGGCCATGGCGCGTCGGGAGCTTTCATTTCACGACCACGTGAAATGCCTCGGTTATCTTTGCTGGCTGCTTGAGCATAATAATGTTGCGGGCGATATCATTGAGATTGGCGTCTGGAAGGGCAAATCCACGTCGTTTATGAATGAAATTTGTCAGCATAAACGCCGCATGATCGGCATTGACCCGATGGAATTAACCTGTCAGGAAAGTGAGCTGCGCTTCTATCACGAGCGTCTTTTCCCGGAAGTAAACCTGATACGCGGATATTCGGAGCTGAGCATCGAACGCGTTCTGGCACTCAATCCTCAGACTGTACTTTTGCACATCGACGGCGGCCACGAAGGGCGTCACGTCCTGATCGACTTCCTGCTCTACTCCCCAACCGTAGTGCCTGGCGGCTTTATTGTCTTTGACGATTATCGCGATCACCAGTACTCGCCACAGGTCGGTCCGGCGGTCGATTTGCTGCGTGCGGGTGGTTATTTCAACGGCTTCGACGTGATTGGCAGCCTGCCTGGATTTGAAAACAGCTATCTGCTCCAGAAGCGCTAATCCCTTGACTCATCTCCCGTCGGGAGATGAGTCTTTTCATCCGCACCCATCCAGTACAATTCCCACCGACAGTAAATCTGCGCTGCCTCCAGGGCTTAGACGGCGGGCGATCAGCGCGTTATCCATTTCATTCAGAATCTTTCGATCCCAGCCGTTCGCCAGCACATCTTTCGCGTACCTCTGGACGTAGCGCAGCCCGTCCAGGCCGCCGCGCGACACCAGATTACTGTCCTGATTCACCGCCATTAACCGCAGCAGCAGATCGTGGAGTTGATGACGATTCCACTGAGGCAGAACCTTCCTGACCGTCGCGAATCCGCTTTGAGCCTCGCCGCGCGCCCCCGTAAAGCCCAGCTCCTGGTACTGGCGCTCACCGGCGGTTGCCCTCCCGCTGCGCCCGGCCAGTTCACGTTCCACCAGCCCCTGGCAAATGTTACTTATCTCACAGCAGAGACTGTCTGAAGTGACAGGGTTAACGCGCCCGGCTGCAAAACAGAGCAGCCCGAGCGCGAAAATCCCGCCTTTGTGGGTGTTAACTCCGCCCGTCGCCGCGTACATCGCCTGCTCACAGGCAATTCCCATCGGGCGAATCAGGCTCAACTGTTCCGCCGCGGGTTTTCCGGCATGTTCCGCGCCCAGTTCAGCAAAGCGCGAGAACCACGGCGCTATGGCGGCGATACTGCGGGTAAAAAGTGCGTGATCCATATCGCGATGGGAGCCGTTATTGCGCTTATCCACCAGCCCCGGTTTTGGCGTGAGCTCCAGTTCCATCCACAGAGCCTCCTCGGCGAGCTGCGGCACATCTGTGCGGCGCGGTTTAGTCGCGAGCAAACCAGTCATCGATCATCTTCTCCACGCGGGCCACCACCTGCTCCACCGGATGCTGACGCGAGCGGGAACAGGCGTGCGCCGGTTCATCGCAGATCAGGCAGCGGCGCATGTTCTCACCGAGCGAGCGCCGTCCGACATGCCCGGCGTTGGGGCAGATCACATCCAGATCCCACAGTCGTCCGAGAGGATGCGTCTGTTCAAGCTCGGCACAGTGAGCTTTAATTTCTGGCGCCTGATGCGCCACGCACCACATGGCTTCTGGTCCCGTGGGCAGCCACAGCACCTGGCGGTCCAGCACCTGCCAGCGGTGCTCCCACAGCAGTTGATCGCACATCTGCAGCGCCACGCCCATGGTATTGCGATAGCGCAGAGAGTCTTTGATATCACCGGGCGTTACCAGCGTCAGGGAAATCACCGGTTGTTGATAATGTGTAAGCCAGTCAGCCTGACGCGCGGCGCGATTCTCTTTCGCCGCCAGCATCTGCGTAAGGCTGACACCCGAATGAACGGGTGTCGAGATGGTCATGATTATGACTCCTTAACCTGTCGGACGGTGTCGATCACGCTGCCGTCACGGTAGCGGATCACCCCGACGATTTTGTCGGTAAATTCGATGGGTTTGGGTTCGCCGGTCAGCGAAATCGCCCGCGCGTACAGGGCCTCGATATCGACAATTTTCAGCCCCGCCGCTTCCAGCCGCTCGCGAATTTCCGCACGCGCAGGATTGACGGCGATACCGTGATCGGTCACCAGCACGTCGATACTCTCCCCCGGCGTTAAGCGCGTGGTCACCCGTTTCACCACCGTCGGAATACGGCTGCGCAACAGCGGTGCGACGACAATGGTCAGGTTCGCGGCGGCGGCCACATCACAATGCCCACCCGATGCCCCGCGCATCACTCCATCGGAGCCTGTAATGACGTTGACGTTGAAATCCACGTCGATCTCCAGCGCACTTAAGATCACCACATCAAGCTGATCGCAGCTCGCCGCCTTGCTACCCGGATTGGCGTAAACGTTAGTGGAGATCTCCACGTGATTCGGATTGCGAGCCAGTGAAGCCGCGGCCTGTCCGTCAAAGCACTGGGTATCGAGCAGTTTTTCGATCAGCCCTTTTTCATGCAGATCGACCAGGCTACCGGTGATCCCCCCCAGCGCGAAACGCGCTTTCACGTGGCTTCGCGCCATCTTTTCGCCCATAAAGCGGGTGCAGGCGGTGGCCGCCGCGCCGGAGCCGGTCTGCATCGAGAAGCCGTTTTTGAAATAGCCGGAGTGCTCGATTACATCCGCCGCATAGCGGGCAATCATCAGCTCGCGCGGATTGCTGGTCACGCGCGCCGCGCCGACGCTGATCTTCGCCGGATCGCCCACGCTCTCAACCTGCACCACATAGTCCACCCGATCCTGCACCAGGCTTGCGGGCATGTTCGGGAACGGCACCAGCTCTTCTGTGAGCAGCACCACCTTGCGGGCAAAATGGGCGTCGACCATTGCATAGCCCAGCGAACCGCAGCTGGATTTGCCGTGAGTCCCATTGGCATTGCCAAACTCGTCGCTGCACGGCACACCGAGAAACGCGACGTCGATATTCAGCTCGCCGTCCTGCAGGAGCTTCACGCGTCCGCCGTGGGAGTGAATTTGTACCGGTTCTTCCATCAACCCGTGAGAGATGGCATCCGCCAGTTTGCCGCGCATCCCGGAGGTATAAATACGGGTAATTACACCGTTTTTGATATGTTCGATCAGCGCATCGTTGCAGGTCATCAAGGAGCTGGACGCCAGGGTCAGGTTTTTAAAGCCCATGTGCGCGAGCAGCGCGACCACGTTGTTGATGACCCGGTCGCCTTCGCGAAACGCATGGTGGAACGAAATGGTCATCCCGTCCTGCAAACCGCTGCGCTTCACCGCCTCTTCCAGGGTTTCGCACAGTTTACGGCGGTGTTTGGCGTCGACATCCGCCAGCCACGGCGTGGCACTGTGGGCGGTATCAAAAGGTTTAAGTTCCCGCAGATGAGGGAAGTTCAGGTGGAGCAGTTCTGTCTGATTCATTGTGTCATCCTTAGCGACGCACGCCGGAGGCAGCCGCGCGTTCCAGCACCATTTGCGCATGGTTAATAATCGGCGCATCCACCATTTTGCCGTTGAGCGACACCACGCCCAGGCCGTTGCGTTCGCCCTCTTCTGCCGCTTCAATCACTAATTTCGCGTGATCCACTTCCTGCTGCGTCGGCGCGTAGGCGTTATGCAGCAGGTCTATCTGGCGCGGGTTAATCAGGGACTTGCCGTTAAAGCCCATCTTGCGGATCAGATTGACCTCGCGCAGGAACCCGGCTTCGTCGTTTACGTCCGACCATACCACGTCGAAGGCGTCGATCCCGGCGGCGCGTGCGGCGTGCAGCACGGCGCAGCGGGCATAGAACAGCTCGGTGCCGTCGCCGCGTTCGGTTTGCATATCCATCACATAGTCAAACGCCGCCAGCGCAATGCCGATCAGGCGCGGTGAGCTGCGGGCTATGGCCACGGCGTTAATCACGCCAATCGCCGATTCAATCGCCGCCATCACGCGGGTCGAACCGACTTTGCGACCGCACTCGCGCTCAATGCGTTCCAGATGGCCTTCCAGCTCAAAGATATCTTCCGGGGTGTCAGTTTTCGGCAGGCGGATCACGTCCACGCCCGCACGAACCGCCGCTTCCAGATCTAGCAGACCAAACGGCGTGCTCAGCGGATTAATACGCACCACAGTTTCGATATCCTGATACATCGGGTGCTGCAGCGCATGGAAGACCAGCAGCCGCGCAGTGTCTTTTTCGCGCAGGGCCACGGCGTCTTCGAGGTCAAACATGATGGAGTCCGGGCGGTAGATAAACGCGGTAGAGAGCATGGCGGCGTTGGCGCCGGGTAAAAACAGCATACTGCGACGGAGTTTGTTCATGACATTTTGCTCCAGTCGATCTGCTGCGAGTCTGAAGCGCGGATCACCGCACTCTGCAGGCGGGCGCGGATCACACAGTCCAGCGCACCTTTATCCTCAACGATAATTAACCCCTGGCGCACATCCATGGCGCGCAGCGTTTCGTCGACCACCTGGCGAATTTGCTCGCCAAACTGCTTAATCACTTCACTGTGGATGACAATCTCCAGCTCGCCGTCGGCGGGGGCGATTTTCACCATCAGGTCGCTGGACTCCTGCGTTCCGGCCAGCGCCTCCCTTACAATATTCATGATAAATTCCTGATAGTTATGCGACTTCCGCGCGCGCGTGATCTTTCACGTAGTGCGCTTTGAGATGCGCGAAAGTGGATTCCGGGACAATCGCCCGGATACGAGAAAACTGCTGTGTTGTGAGCAAGCGGCGCACTTCCGACGCCGAAATGGCATTGCCTGTCACCTTGATGCGCGGCATCTCCACTACTTCTATCGCCGGTGCCAGCAGCTGATGCAGCGTCTGGTTGTACTGGCGGGTGATGTCGCAAAACGGCTCCGAGCCGATAAAGCGATGGGTGATCCCAAGCGCAGGGGCGATAAAGTCGCGGAAGATCAGCACGTCGATTTCACTCCACGCCTGCTGCACTTTGCCGCTCTCTTTAAGGAAATAGGCCGGGAACGTGGCGCGGGAGATGATGTACTGCGATCCCTCATGCACCGAGACATTCGGCAGATGTGCCACACCGGCGCGCACCATCTCCAGACGGGCGCAGAACGGGAAGAACGATGCGTCCTCGCGCACCACAAAGAGGTGCAGCCAGTCACACTGTTTCGCCGCCTGTTCCACCAGATGACGATGGCCGAGGGTGAACGGATTGGCGTTCATCACAATCGCGCCAATCGTCTCCCCGCATCTGCGGCTGCGCTGCAGCGAGCGGCAGTAGCGCTCGATCCCTTGTGGGGTGTTCTCCAGCAGAACGGCGTTATTACCGCTCTGGGCAATCGGCCAGAAACCGCTGCGGGCGAAGCGCTCTTTATTGCACGGGCGGGTGCAGAGAAAGAGATGAAAGTGACCACGCGCCAGCGCGGCATTTTCTACTTCCGCCAGCAGGCGGGCGCTGAGATTCGCGCCCCTCAGCTTTTCATCCACCGCCACGCACTTGATGACGTTGGCAGCCAGCCCCGCACATCCCACCAGCTGTGAACCGGACCAGGCCTCTATAAACAGCGTAATGTCGTTGTCCAGCCCCAGGCCGCTGTCCGCCAGCAGATAACGGATCTGACTTAAGCGTTCCGGGTGTTGCGCGACGATCGTCTGACGAAAGTCGATAGGGAGTTGCGAGTGCATGCTGCCGCCTTGATCAGTGCGCTGCCGCCAGGGTTTGCGCGTGTGCTTCCATAATCACATTGCTCAGATGACCGATGTTTTCGATCTCCACCTCAATGCGATCGCCCTCTTGCATAAACAGCGGCGGAGTACGTTTTTTGCCGACGCCCCCCGGCGAGCCGGTGATGATCACGTCGCCAGGGCTGAGACGGGTAAAGGTACTGATATACTCGATAAGCTCCGCGACTTTGTGGATCATGCTGCTGGTGTTGTCTTCCTGCACCATGCGGCCATTGAGCCAGGTGCGGATTGCCAGCTGGTGCGGGTCCGGGATCTCATCGGCTGTCGCCATCCACGGGCCAAACGCTCCGGTCTGCCGCCAGTTTTTCCCGGCGGTGAACCAGGTGTGCTGCCAGTCGCGGGCGGAACCGTCCATGTAGCAACTGTAACCGCCGACGTGACTAAGGGCCTCTTCGCGAGGGATGTTCTCGCCGCCTTTGCCGATGATCACCGCAAGCTCACCTTCGTAGTCGAATTCGCACGAGTGGCGCGGTTTTAATACCGGTGAGTTATGTCCGGTCTGGGAATCGGCAAAGCGAACGAACAGCGTTGGTGCCGGGTTGTGCTGGTCAAACTCTTTGCGCTTGTCGGCGTAATTCATCCCTACGCAGAGGATTTTTTCCGGTTGCTCAATCACCGGCAAAAAGGTGATGGCGCTCATCGGGATATCTGCAACATCGTTGAGATAGCGCGTGGCATCCGCCAGGCCGTTGCCCTGCAACAGCGCCTTGAGGTCGCTGTAGCGATCGCCCAGACGGCGACCTAAATCCACCACACCTTCGGCCTGCACGATGCCGTAGCTGCGTTTACCCTGATACAGAAAACTTGCGAGTTTCATTGTTCTTTCCTGAAGACTTAGACGAGGAAGTTGCCCAGAACCAGCAGCGAGATAGAGACGTTAATCGCGCCGCCAATTCGGGTAGCAATTTGGGCGAACGGCATCAGGCTCATACGGTTGCCTGCGGTCAGAATCGCCACGTCACCCGTACCGCCCTGCCCGCTCTGACAGCAGGAGACGATGGCGACATCAATAGGGTGCATACCAATCTTTTTACCGACGAAGAACCCGGTGGCCACCAGCGCCGAGACGGTGCTGACAATCACCAGCAGGTTGCTCACAGTGAAAGCGTTCACCAGCTCTTGCCATGGGGTAATCGCCACGCCAACGGCAAACAGAATCGGGTAGGTCACGGAGGTCTGGAAGAATTTGTACACCACCTGTGAGCCTTCCAGCAGGCGTGGAGAGGCGCCGTTGCAGAGCTTAACCAGCACCGCCACAAACAGCATGCCAACCGGAGCAGGCAGGCCAATCAGCTTGTGACCGAGCATACCCAGCATATAGAGCAGCACCGCCAGCAGCGCACCGGAGGCAATGGTGGTCACATCCGCTTTGCCGGAGAACGCCGGTTGCGACACACTGGCGTCTGCATTGGCGCGGTTTGGCATCAGCTGGCCTTCACCCGTGAGGTGCGGATAGCGTTTGCCGAGCTGGTTCAGGCAGCCGGAGATGATGATGGCGGTTAAACCGCCGAGCATGACCATCGGCAGCACACGGCCAAGGGCGACGCCCTGATCCATGTGCAGCAGCGTGGCGTAACCGATGGAGAGCGGGATCGCCCCCTCACCGACGCCGCCCGCCATGATCGGCAGAATGATAAAGAAGAAGATCTGGAACGGCTCAAGGCCGAGCGCCATGCCGACGCCCATCCCGACGATCATGCCGACAATTTCACCGCACAGCATCGGGAAGAAAATGCGCAGGAAGCCCTGAATCAGCACCGTGCGATTCATGCTCATGATGCTGCCGACAATGATGCAGCAGATGTAGAGATAAAGAATGTTGGTGGATTTGTAGAACTTGGTCGTGGATTCGACCACCACATCCGGCAGCAGACCGTAGTACACCATCGCTGACGGAATAAAGGTGGCGCAAATTGCCGCCGCGCCGAGTTTGCCGACAATCGGCAGACGCTTGCCGAACTCACCGCAGGCAAAACCGAAGAACGCCAGCGTGGCGACCATCACCACGATATCGCTCGGCAGTTTACCGCCCAGACAATCCACGGCGATCAACGCACCGGCTAACACAAACAGCGGCAGGGGAATGATCCCGACTTTCCAGGTATCCATAATGTGCCACCACCGCTCTTTAAGCGACGGCCGCTGAATTTCAATCGGGTCGTGGGTAACAGAGAAAGAATCGTCAGTAGTGCTCATAATTAAGCCTCTTGGTTATTTGTGCGTTCAGCTTAGAGTCACAAAGGCTTACTTTATGTGAGGAAAGACATATTAAAACCGAAGTTTTTATGGCCTCTATGGTTTTAATGGTTTCTTTTATTTAATGTGATTAACACCTTATTTATTGCCGTGGTTTTTATGGTTTCTTTTCCGGAATGTACAAACAAATAACATTGATTAAATTAGCCTTAAGATAAGCCTGATTTTGACATTTTCTTTTGCTGGTCGCGCTGTGCAAGGGATCACAAGTTTCGGGCAAAGCCCGCATCAGGCTGGGAAAAGATGATATATTGGCAAAACCCATTGATACCTTGCGTGATAGTCATGAAAGTGTCGTTTCAGATAAAGCTATTTATTTCGCTGGTCGTCTTTTTCTCAGTGCTGTTTGCATTACTGGGCGGATATTATTATGTCGACGTCGGCAGACAGCTATATCAGGAAATGAGCACGCGCGCCAAAATACAGGCGGAGGAGATTGCGCTTATTCCTAATCTGCGTAAAGAGGTGGAAGAAAAGGATATCAAAGCCATCCATGATTTTATGCACCAAATAGCCTCCCACAGCGATGCCAGTTTTATTGTCATTGGTGATAATAAAGGGCTGCATCTGTTTCATTCGGTGTTTGAAGACCGCATCGGTAAAACGCTGGTCGGCGGGGATAACGACGCCGTGCTCCACGGGAAAAGCACCACCACCATCCGCAAAGGGGGGTTAGGGATTTCCCTGCGCAGTAAAGCGCCGATTTTCAACGATGCCGGGCAGGTGGTAGGGATTGTCTCCGTGGGGTATCTCACCAGCTACCTCGACACCATTACCGTGAGCAAAGTGGTGAACATCCTGATTGCCGCGGTGCTGCTGCTGTTCGCCCTGTTTGTCTTCTCGTGGTTTTTCACCCGCAGTATTAAGAAACAGATTTTCTCTCTTGAGCCGCGCGAGATCGGCCTGCTGGTGCGCCAGCAAAAGGCAATGATGGAGTCGATCTACGAAGGGGTGATCGCCATCGACGATAACTATCGGATCGAAGTGATCAACCAGGCGGCGCGCACGCTTCTCGGTTTGCCGCAACCGGCGCGGGAACTGCGCGGGCAGCTGATTAGCCAGGTGATCGCCCCGGTGGCGTTTTTTACCCCCCAGACCATGCTGGCGAAAGATACTCACGATGAGATCTGCCGCTTTAACGATCTGACGGTGATCGCCAGTCGCGTGCGGATTATGCTGGAGGATTCCCTTCAGGGCTGGGTGATCACCTTCCGCGATCGCAACGAGATCGACTCCCTTAGCGCCCAGCTGAGCCAGGTAAAACGCTACGTCGATAACCTGCGGATCATGCGCCACGAGCAGTTGAACCGCATGACGACGCTCTCCGGGCTGTTGCATATGGGGCGCTACGAAGAGGCGATTGGCTACATTCAGGCGCAATCAGAACATGCCCAGGAGCTGCTGGACTTTATCTCCTCTCGCTTTAGCTCGCCGACCCTGTGCGGCCTGTTGCTGGGGAAAGCGGCGCGGGCGCGTGAGAAAGGCGTCGAGCTAAACTTCGATCCCGCCTGCCGGATGGACAAGCCTTTCGCTCCGCTGCTGGAAGCTGAGCTGATTTCTATCATCGGTAATCTGCTCGACAACGCCATTGAAGCGACCCAGCGCGCCCCGCTCCCCCACGATCCGGTGGAAGTGCTGATTAAACTCAACGATCGGGAGCTGATAATTGAAGTGGCGGATCGCGGGGTCGGCATCCGGCCTGAGATCCGCGAGCGGATCTTTGAGCGCGGTATCACCACCAAAACGCGTGGCGATCACGGTATCGGCCTGTACCTGATCGACAGTTACGTCACCCAGGCTGGCGGCTCCATTGAGGTTGCCGATAACACGCCCCGGGGCGCTATTTTCTCGCTGTTTATTCCCGCCACGGGCACTCCCCCGCGCCCTGTTCAGGAACTGGAAGAGACTGACTATGCAACATGAACATATCGACGTACTGATCGTTGAAGATGAGAACGAGCTGGCACAACTTCACGCAGAGCTGATTAGCAAACATCCGCGCCTCAGACTGGTGGGTATCGCGTCATCCCTCGCCGAGGCGCAGTCCCTGCTTTCCAGCCTACAACCACAGCTGATTTTACTGGATAACTATTTGCCAGACGGCAAAGGCATCACCTTGATCAGCAACCCTCTCCTGGTGCACGCCAACTGCTCGGTGATTTTCATTACCGCGGCCAGCGATATGGACACCTGTAGCCTGGCGATCCGCAACGGCGCATTCGACTACATTTTGAAACCGGTGTCGTGGAAGCGGCTGAGCCAGTCGCTGGAACGCTTCGTGCAGTTTGCAGAGCAGCAGCGGGTGTGGAAGATTGTCGATCAACAAAACGTCGATTCGCTGTATCAGCTGCAGGCCAAAAACTACCGCCAGGATAACGGCAGCAAAGGGATCGAAGAGAACACTCTGGCGCGGGTACAGACGCTATTCAACGACAAAGCGACACACTGTTTTTCCGTCGACGAAGTCGTTAACGAGACGGGATTAAGCAAAACCACCACCCGGCGCTATCTGGAACACTGTGTGGAAGCGGGTTTTTTGAGCGTGGAGATGCTCTACGGGAAGATTGGCCATCCGCGGCGGATGTACCGGCGGAGTGCGGAGTGAAAGAAGCCGGGCGGCGCTTGCACCTACCCGGCCTGATATCTTGCCCCTGCGCAGTGAGAGGAAGAATCTACTTCAACACATACCCGTACAAGCGCTTGATCCCGTCGGCATCCTTCTCGCTGTACACGCCCTGGAGTTCTGGCGAGAAGCCCGGCAGCAGATTCACGCCCTCTTCCAGCGCCAGGAAATAGCGCTGCACCGCTCCGCCCCACACTTCCCCCGGAACCACGCACAGCACACCCGGCGGATACGGCAGCGCGCCTTCGGCCGCAATGCGCCCTTCGGCTTCGCTGATGCGCACCAGTTCCACGTCGCCACGAATGTAGGCCTGGTTCGCATCCTGCGGATTCATCACCACCGCAGGCAGGCTCGCTTTGCGGAACATCGCTTTTTGCAGATCTTTAACGTTGAAGCTGACGTACAGATCGTGCATCTCCTGACAGAGGTCGCGAATCGAATAGTCACGATAGCGGACCGGATACTTGTTGAAGATGGTCGGCAAGACTTCGGCAAGCGGCGTGTCGTCTTCGATATGCTGCTCAAACTGCCCCAGCATCGCCACCAGTTGCGCCATCTTCTCCGCACTCTCTGCGGGGGTCAGCAGGAACAAAATCGAGTTCAGATCGCACTTCTCCGGCACGATGCCGTTTTCACGCAGGTAGTGAGCGAGGATCGTGGCTGGGATGCCGAAATCCGTGTAATCACCGGTTTGTGCGTCGATGCCCGGCGTGGTCAGCAGCAGTTTGCAAGGATCGACAAAATACTGCTCCTCAGCATAGCCTTCAAAGCCGTGCCATTTCGCGCCCGGTTCAAAGCTGAAGAATCGACGCTCGCTGGCAATGGCGTGCGTCGGATGATCCTGCCACGGACGCCCCGCCACCTCCGGTGGAATAAAGGGTTTGATCATCTTGCAGTTGGCAATAATCGCCTTGCGCGCGTCGATGCCAAGCTCAACGCACTCCGCCCACAGCCTGCGTCCGCTCTCCCCTTCATGGATTTTGGCGTTGATATCCAGCGCGGCAAACAGCGGATAAAACGGGCTGGTAGAGGCGTGCAGCATAAACGCATTGTTCAGGCGCTTGTGCGGGCAGAATCGCGCCTGACCACGGATATGATTATCCTTTTTATGGATCTGCGACGTTTGCGAGAACCCGGCCTGCTGCTTGTGCACCGATTGGGTCACAAATATTCCAGGATCGTTCTCGTTCAGTTCCAGTAACAGCGGCGAGCTGTCGGCCATCATAGGGATAAACTGCTCGTAACCGACCCAGGCGGAGTCAAACAGAATGTAGTCGCACAGGTGGCCGATCTTGTCGATCACCTGACGGGCATTGTAGATCGTGCCATCGTAGGTGCCGAGCTGGATCACCGCCAGTCGGAAAGGACGCGCATCCTGAGCCTTATCGGGCGCCACGTCGCGGATCATTTCACGCAGGTAAGCATCGTCAAAACAGTGCTCGTCGATGCCGCCGATAAAGCCAAACGGATTACGCGCAGCTTCCAGATACACCGGCGTGGCCCCCGCCTGAATCAGCGCCCCATGGTGGTTAGATTTGTGGTTGTTGCGGTCGAACAGCACCAGATCGCCGCGCGTCAGCAGCGCATTGGTGACCACTTTATTGGCGGCAGACGTTCCGTTAAGCACAAAATAGGTTTTATCCGCGTTAAAGACTTTTGCCGCGAACTTTTGCGCATCTTTGGCAGAACCTTCATGAATAAGCAGATCCCCGAGTTTGACATCTGCATTGCACATATCCGCACGAAAAACGTTCTCACCAAAAAAGTCGAAGAACTGACGTCCTGCCGGGTGCTTCCTGAAAAAGGCACCATGCTGATGACCCGGGCAGGCGAAGGTGCTGTTGTTCATCGCCACATACTGACTCAGGGTGTCAAAAAAGGGGGGCAGTAAGTTCTCTTCATAGCCACAGGCTGCTGCTTCCAGTTCCAGGAACTCCTGCGCCTTACCGCTAATCACACCGGTAACACCGTCTGGCGCAGCATCTGGCTCTTGCGAGAAGATGAATACCGGAATCTGGAATCCCGTACGTTTCAGTAACGCAAGAATACCGCTGCGGCTCTCGGCCAACGTCATGACGACTGCCGCCACGTCCGTAAAATCGGTGTTATCCAGCGTCACCTTTTCCCGGTGAGTGGACAGCGCGGACACCAGCTCATGGCTGACGGCAATTTTTAGTGATTTCATAGGCGTAAATACCCGTTTCAAGGGGAGAAGAAATCCAGACAGGAGGGGAAAATTCGCGCAATAATGTCACCTTTCATTTTGAGGTGCAAGAAACAAACTTTATGCACTTCTCTGTGGGAAAGCAGGCAGCTTATGGCCTCCATCATGTAATAATAATGCAAGATCAATGATTAAATAGCGGGAGTGTATTTTGGTTATTGGACCCTTTATCAATGCCGGAGCCGTACTGCTGGGTGGCGTACTGGGCGCGGTATTAAGCCAGAGATTACCTGAACGTATTCGCATTTCGATGCCCTCCATCTTTGGACTGGCATCCCTCGGAATCGGTATTTTGCTGGTTATCAAATGCGCCAATTTACCTGTGATGGTGCTGGCGACGCTGCTCGGCGCGCTGATTGGTGAGTTTTGCTATCTGGAGAAAGGGATTAATGGTGCCGTGAGTAAAGCCAAAAACCTCATCTCCCGCCCGGGGAAAACGGCGAGCGGTTCCCATGAGACGTTTATTCAGAACTATGTGGCGATCATTATTCTGTTCTGCGCCAGCGGCACGGGGATTTTCGGCTCGATGCAGGAAGGGATGACCGGTGATCCCAGCATTCTGATCGCCAAGGCTTTTCTCGACTTCTTTACCGCCACCATCTTCGCTACTACGCTCGGGATTGCCGTCGCCGCGATCTGCGTGCCGATGCTGATGATTCAGCTGGCGCTCGCCACCTGTGCCGCGCTGATTCTCCCGTTAACGACACCAGCGATGATGGCCGACTTCACCGCCGTGGGCGGCCTGCTGCTGCTGGCTACGGGGCTTCGCATCTGTGGCATTAAGATGTTTGCGGTGGTGAATATGCTCCCCGCGCTGGTGCTCGCCATGCCGCTCTCCGCGCTGTGGACCCACTTTTTTGCCTAAGTTGCCAGCAAACTGGTGAGAGAGTGTGCAGTCCGTTGCGAAATCGATAAATTTCGTTGACGGAAGGGCCCCAATCGGGTTTAATGCGCCCCGTTGCCCGGATAGCTCAGTCGGTAGAGCAGGGGATTGAAAATCCCCGTGTCCTTGGTTCGATTCCGAGTCCGGGCACCACTATTTAGAAAAACCAGCCTTAGGGCTGGTTTTTTGCTTTCTGGCGTTCAGAACCCCCATCCTGGCCGATCCTTTCAAGTTCACGCAGCCATGTTGGCGCTATCTATCAATGCCTATCATCGGCTGATCGATGCCGGGTATGGAAACGGATGCATCCCGCGGGCGCGAAGTCACCCCACTGGCGAAGAACAGGCGTCATTTGCCGCCGCTGGTAATTGCGCCTTATTTCCAATGGAGTCCAGCGAAGAACAGCCAGCCGAGATCAGCCCCTGAAGTTCACCGTTAAGAGTTAGATAAACAAGATTTGCCATAATAAGTTCCTCGGGTCCGGATTATTTCCCGGCACTGGTTTCGTTGGCTGCCGTTTCTGGCAGAGAATGATTTTTTAGCAATAGCCAGCGGCTTGCTACGCCCTCCAGCCGCTCGTTAATTTCTGTTTCCAGCGCTTGCGTATTCTGCCCCTGCGTCTGGGCATCCTGATATTGCGTCAGCAGGGATTCCAAAGGGGTTTCCTCACCTAGCCCTCGCTCTGCCTGCCAGACCACATTTTTAATGTAGGAGAGTGTCAGCCCCTCCTTTTCGCGTTTCATCACCAGGTCAGCAAAGGCGCGTAAATCCTGTCGCGTCTGCAGCCAGCCCCGGAGTTGTGGGCTGCTACTGGCGCGTGTTTTCACCGTCTCAGTCCACCACGCGGTAGCCTTTTGCTGCTGCTGACTCCCCGGCCAGCGGCTACTCGCAGTGCGAGCCATCAGCATTCCTGTTTCCAGCGGCTGCAGTGCGGAGGTCTCTGACTGTTGTTGCAGGCGATGCTGATAGCTATCCAGCATGGGCGAAACCAGCCATAACGATGCGACTCCTGGCCCGCTGTCCTTAACCTGCGAAAGGATCTGCTGCGACGGATAAAACTGCCACCACCAGAGTGCAGCGACGATAGCTGCGCTATAGGCGATACCCGCAATAAACCCTTTAATCGCGCAGCCCGTTTTTTTTGCCGGACTGCGCACCGCCACCGTGATTTCCGGCAGTTCAGGCAGCGGAGGCATCGCGTCTGTCGAAGCTGACGAGATGCTCTCCGGCGCGTAAACCAAAGTTCTGACCGTGTTCTGCGTCTGGGTTTCGGCAAGGCTTTTAGACTGCGGCTCCAGCCGTTTACGCGTGTTCTGCACAAAATAGAGCAGATTCTCAACGCGTGGCTGACGCTTAAGCTCCACCTGCTGGAGTTTGTCGCAGATGAGCTGCAACGGACGTTCCGCGCGATACAGCAGTGGCAGATCGGCTGGCGCGAAGGACATTTGCTGTCGCAGAACATTGCCGGTGCGAATATTCAGCCAGTCGAGCATTTCGGTACGTGCTGTACCGCCCTGCGGCCAGAATTTGTCCCACTCGTGGCAAATCATCGCCGCCAGCAGTTCCACGCCCTCACAAAAGCCTGCCAGACCCTGAGTGCGGGTTCGCGCCAGGGTGAAGTAGGTCGCCGTATGCAAATCCACACCGTTGGATTTGAAAATCGACAATGCCAGTGACGCCACCAGCCGCCAGTTCAGCTCCGGCTGTGACGGATGATTAGCTTTATTAATTTCCTCCCGGATTGCGCTGAACTCGGGCAGATCACGAGGATCGCTGCCGGTAACGATGGTCTGTGTGAGTACGTCATTCTTCATCCCTGCCTCCTCAGTAGAGCGTGTCCGGTAGCTCGAACTGACTGAACAACCCACCTGCGTATGGATTGTCTTCCGTATCCGTGTGTACGCGATAAACCATCGCCCCGCCGTCCACGGTAAAACGCACGCTGAACGTACCGTCCTGCACACCTGTTAGCTGCCCCGCCCCGAACAGGCGGAACTGAGCCCACGGACCGCTGAAGCTGATGCTGCGAGGGGAATTGCCGCTGGTACCGATAAGTGTCAGTTTGCTTTCATTGCCTTCACGCATATTGTTCGGCCACACCAGATGCGCGGTGTAGTTGCGCCCCTGGCTGTAATCCACTAACTGGCCGTCGAGATTCAGCACGCTGCGGCGTTTGTTGCCAGATAATGACACGGTCTCTACCGCAAATTGCGCACCTAAGCCGTTCTGTTTGCTGAAGAAAATATCGCGAATTTTTTGTGCAGCTTCCAGTTGCTGGCGGATACCGGAAAACCGGAGGAAGGTAAATTTGTCCGGGTGGTTAACGCGCATAACACCACCTGGAAATACGATGTGAACGGTCGTCTGGTGAAGAAACTGGTCGATAAAGGCGGCTACCGCCCTCTTCTCTGGCGCTACCGCTGGGACGCCCGGAGCCAGCTGACAGGTATCGAAACGCCAGATGGCGAACGCTGGGAATACAAATACGACCCGTTCGGCCAGCGCATCAGTAAACGCTGCACCAGCCACAACAAACCGGGGATGGATTTTCACTGGAACGGCGACCAGCTCACCGACGAAATTCCCGTCGGCTCTGACAGCAAACCGGATGATGAAAACGCCGTTCGCTGGATATACGAACCAGGCAGCTTTACGCCGCTGGCGCGCTACAACAAGGGCCATCTGCACTATGCGGTAACGGATACGGTCGGGCGCATCCAGGAACTGCTGGCCGAAGACGGCACCATTGTGTGGCGGGGAAAACAGCAACTGTGGGGCCGGTAAGAGAGTGCAAATGACGCTAACGTCTCATGCAGACTGCGTTTTCCGGGCCAGTATGAGGATGAAGAATCCGGGTTGTATTACACGGTACTATGATTGTGAGACTGGGCAGTATATAAGTCCGGACCCGATTGGGTTGGCGGGTGGGATAAATCCTTACGGGTATGTGCATAATCCGTTGGGGTGGATTGACCCGCTGGGGTTGGTTTGTTGTGCATCATTCGATGCAGGCAATGAATAAAGCCCTAAAATGGCTCGAAGCCAAAGGATTTAAAGCAGAAAGAGTTAATACTGGAAAATTTGGAGCCACGAAAGGTAAAGCTGTAAGTATGACCACTGCTGATGGGAAAACTGGCTTTAGAATCGAATATGACGATAGAAGTGGAGCTCATATCAATGTTTTTAGCGGCAAGGATAAGGGAGATCATTACCAATTTGATGCAATTGAAAAAACAACAACCAAACATCAAAAAGATATAACCACCCTTCAAAACCAAGGAGAGGAGAATGACACTTAATGATGAAATTAAATTGCTTATTGCCGACCTTCCAAATCCACCTGAAATAATTGATGAATGGGAACCAATTGCCGATTACTTATCGGATATGTTTGAATGGGCTGGTTCTAAGATTGATTGGGATAAGACCATTAGCCACTCATATCAGAAGCTTACAAATGATAAAAGATTTTGGCCTTCTTTAGTGATAGCTTTTATCAACAGGCATTATCGATTCTGCGACTCAGAAGAAATTCTTTATATAAATGACTCCTCTTTAGATTTTGCTTTGAAAATTTCGGCAGAACAGTTTAATCATACGTTGGCTTTATTAACATACCAAGTTCCGCAACATCATTATTTTTTTGCCCCTAAGACGAAGTGGTGCCTTTCTATTACTTCTGAAGGTTATGTAGATTTTGGTTTCTCTAGCATTAGAAAATAACATTTAAAAAACTCCTGTGATAATCACCATATTTATCATGAAAAATAAAATTGAAGACAAACTACTTCTGTTCAGAGCAAAAAAGTTTGCTGTTAATCTTGAAGGACTCAACTCTTTCTCTATATATCCGCTAGACAACGATATTTTTTATGGCATAGAGAAAAGTTAAAAACAGCCTATGCCATTGACAATAGAAATCACAAGATTTCCCTTGAACAACCAGTAAAGATGAATGAAATAATTAGGACTATGACATCCCTATTAAAAATAGAAAAAACTTCTTGCTGTCTTGTTTTTGAAGGCAAAAGTGTAATATCTGCCTGTGTAAATGATTTTTATTCATTTATAACAAGCGTATTTAGACTAAACAAAACATATGATATTTCACTACTATTTCAATCACCGGACAGAGTGATTTCCATAAGTGACAACGAGTATGATGTTGATTTCTATTATGTAAAAAAATAGTTTATCAAACACTGGGAATACGTTCCTAGTTTTGTTGTTTACTCTCTATTAAATTACCTGCGGAGATGCCTTTATCCCGCTCACAGGTATCGAAAGCTGGGAGCAGTTTGACCGGCACATCTGTAAACGCTGCGCCCTCCACAACAAACCGAGGAAGGATTTTCACTGATATGGCGACCAGCTGACCAACGAAATGACGTTCAGCTCTGACGGCAAACCGTATGATGAAAATGCAATTCGCTGGATATACGAACCGCTGAGTTTGACGCCACTGGCGCACAATGAAAAAGGATAACTGCATTATGCGGTGAGGGGTACGGTTGGACGCATCCAGGTGCAGCAAAACGAAGACGGCACCATTGTCTGGCGAGGAAAACAGCAACTATGGGCCGGGAAGGAAGTGCGAATAACTCCAACTTTTATACGGACTACATTTTCCCCACCAATATGAGGATGAAGAATCCGGGTTGTACTACAACCGCTTCCCATACCCTGTTTGTGAAACAAGCAATATCTGAGCCCTGATCCGATTGGGTTATTGGGTGGGGTAAATCCTTACGCGCATGCCAATAATCGACTGAAATTTATTGATAGGCTTAGGTTGTATAAAATTTTAGCGCCAGAACGCGACAAATCCAAATGTTGCAAGTTGATGCGGGGTAACATAAGCCCCAAAAGTTGGGAGAAGTTCCCCTCGATTGGTAGAGATAGTTCGTTTATCACGGATAAAGAAGCTACCCTAAAATATTTCAGTGGTGTTCAGAATGGTGAGGTGACTATTCCTAATCATTAGCGGCAAATATTGTAAAAGATATGGAATTAAATTCGGGTTCTTTGAATAGTGGGTTTAGCATCAGAAAAATTGATGGATTTCACGATATAAAATCGCGCAGCCCACTGAATGGTAAATATTATTTACTTGGTCCTGGTCAGCATTTACCAGGAGATACTCCTGAAGTAGTCATAAATTCTGTACCGACATCAACACCAGTATCTATAAGGGTTAATGTAAATTGAATAAGTTACCGCCTAATGCGATCATTATTACTGACATTGTTGGCGACACTGTAAAAATTATGGTTTGCGGGCAGGACTTGATTAACAGAATGAGGTCAATAGGATTTTCATGTTCAGATGAATCTATGATTATCCATGTTAATAATGAACAAAAAAACATCATAATAAGTCAATTAATCAATGAAGGTGCTCTTTTTTTACATGGAAATGGCTGGTATCCATCAGAAGTAATGGAATGCAACAAGGATCAAAAAAATTATTTTGGTAAGTATAAGATTATATATTGGATAGATAAAAACACATATCAAATAGAAGAGCGATAACATATCCCATCTCCCCTAAATTAAAAAGTTTAGCACCATTCCTAACAATGCCTTCTTAATCTGCTTATAAATGGCTGACCAAGCCATAACCCGCAGCAATGACAAATACCATTGCGACGACTCCGGCTAGCTGATGTTCTTTACACGGCCTTCAGGCCTGAAACGTGGCGCCACCGCCAGGATGTTTCGGGCAACTGCAGGAACTCATCCCGCCACAGGCAATACCAATATGATGCCTTCAGCCGCAGAATCATATTGATACGCTCGGCAATCAGGCGTGGTTTGATTCTCACCCTGATGCGAAAGCGGCCCGTGAACGGACCATTAAAAAACACCCCGTAGGCCGCATTGGTCTCCCGGAGGAAGTCGGCGAATTATGCCTGTTCCTGGCGAGCGAAAAAGCAGGATTTATCGCCGGGACCACCATCGTTATGGACGGCGGTCGTAGCGCGATCATGCAGGATGAAGACGATTTCTGAGTCGTTCCATTAACAAGCTGGCACACCTTTCACCAGCCATTGCGGCCAAATGGCTGCCCAGTCGGAGCCATGCGCCATGCCGCTTACCACTGCTGTGTGGGTGCAGGTTCCACCTGTCGCCTGCACAAAACGACGGGCGACCTCGGGGGGAACTGTTTCATCCGTGTCGCCGCTGAGATGCAGCTGTGGAATGTGCTCCAGCTTGCTGGCATGGTCGATGGCGCTCAGTGCGTCAGGCATCGCGCTCACATGATGCAACTCGTTGACATAATTGACATCGAGATTACCCGCCACGGTGCGCAGCACCCGGACATCTCCACGCCGTTCGGCCAGTAGCGCCGCGATATTACCCCCGCCAGAATATCCCGTTAATTCAAGCGTCACGCCCGGATAACGCGCCGTAAAATGGCTTAGCGCCTCGTCCATCGCCTTCAATACCTGCGGGGAGAAACGATCTGCGGTCCACCAGCGAACACTGCAATACGCAGGCAACGGTAGCCCTATAAACTGACATGGCCGGCCCAGATAGAGCACACTGGCGTGAGTATCAGCGGCAGCCAGCTTCAGGCCAACGGGATTACGCGGAGTCGGATCGTCCGAGGGCCGCGTGCGGCTTTGCCAGGCAAATCCATCCCCTTCGATGTAGACATGCAGTGACGTCACTGAGGGTGCAATTCGACTCCAGCTGGCAATCAAAAAGGAATCTGTTTGAACATTTTCTCTGGTAAGACCTGCATCCTGCGCAATCTGGCTTGCCGTCTCCCGGGGTTCGACAGAAACGCAGCTCACGAATAAAAAAGATAAATTAATCAATAAGGCTGCAAAGAATATATTCTGTTTAACCCGCAAAGCCATATCTCACCCTAAGTTAAATTAAAAGCAACACAAAATTTATGGAATTATTTCTCGATGAAATAATTAAGCAAAGCTTATTGTTTTTTGCAACAAATTGTATATTCTGCGCCCGAACAATATCGGATTAATCCGAAGTTTCTCCATCTGCATTCTTACAACAATCGCAACTTTGTGACGGCTCACCATGAGAAAAAAATACCTTAGCCAGCTGATTTCTTTGCTGGTGGCTTCAACAGCGGCACAGGGGCTGCTGACGACCCATTCTATCGCAGCATCAGACGTCATCATCGACACACCAATGTCCGGCCTTCAGGTGCTCGGCTCAAACGATGTTATTCGCGTGACCAATACCGGCTCCCTTAGCGGCGCGCCCACAACCGCGTTAACGCTTCAACAGGGGGCGACGGTCACTACATTCACCAACGAAGGCCTGATCACTGATATTAGCGATAATAATCTGCCCTTCAGTATGAATGTGGTTCAAATTGACGGTACAGCCGGTACATTTGAAAATAACGGCATTATCCAAAGCGTTAATCAATACCATTATGGCAGTATCGTCGAACTGAGTGCGTCGGGCGTCGTGGATAATTTTATTAACCGTGGCATGATTCAAAATTCGCTGAATAATTTCAATATGGGGATGGATAATACCGGCTCCGTCGAAAATAACGGCCATATTCTTAATCTGACGAACACGGAAACCGGAACCATTACCGGCTACCGCGGTATTAATAACCTCGGCACTATTGATAGTCTGACCAATGCCGGCGTAATTACCGCTGCGAATAACAATTTTATGCCGATGCCCGGGCAAAACGGCGCGATTTATAATCGCGGGATCATTGGTACGCTGCATAATACGGGCACACTCCAGACCGGCACCCTCAATTATTTCGGCAGCGCCGGGGTGATTAACTGGGGAACGATCAACACCCTTATCAATGACAATCTGATCAGCGGTAGCGCAGACGGCATTACCAACTATGGCACCGTAGGCACCCTTGAAAACAATGGCCGCATTGCTGCGATCAACAATGGTATTTTCGCCAGCAGCTCCGACGGCAAAGCAATCGCCGAGATCGTGAACAACGGCGAAATCTCGGGCGGCTATTACGGTATTTACCTTGCCAGCTACAGCAACCAGAATCCAGCCACGCAAATCATCAATAACGGCACCCTGAGCGGCGGCAACTCTGCCCTGTATATCTACACGGATACCAACGCCAGCGCGGATATTACGCTGACCAACAACGGTGTGGTGAAAGGCGATATTTACTCCCAAAGCGCAGCACCGTTACTCATCAATGGCGGTAGCACGACCACGGGAACCTTAACCGGCCAGAACGGGACAGGCACCCTCACCAGCCAGCACTCAGACGTCATCTTTGGCACCGGTTCACTGCTGCTGAACGATAACGTGAATGCGGCCACGGTCCAGAACCGTGGTGCGTCCTTGCAGGTCAATACAGACATAACAATTGCAGGGGATTACCACCAGAAAGCCGCGGCAGCGCTGATTTCAGGTATCTCCGATCTGGCAACTCAGAACGGCACGCTGATGGCCGACACCGGCTATGGCCGTCTGAATGTCACCGGCAATGCGACAATCGAAGAAGGTTCCAGCATCAACCTGGTCCGCACGGGTGGCACGTATCAGTTCGCGGAAGGCCAGCGCTATGTGGTGATCAATGCCGCGGGATCGGGCACCGATTACAACGCCGACAAGCTGAACTACAGCGCGATCGGCTATCGTGGCGCCGTGAGTGGCTCCGTTTATGAGACAGGGACAGACAAAGCGCTGGTCTTGACCGTGGGCGCCGAGCCTCCGGTTGTGACGCCGCCTGTTGTCACGCCACCGGTTGTAACACCGCCTGTTGTAACACCGCCTGTTGTGACACCGCCCGTTGTGACGCCACCGGTTGTAACACCGCCCGTCGTGACGCCACCGGTTGTAACACCGCCCGTCGTGACGCCGCCGGTTGTCACGCCACCTGTTGTGACGCCGCCCGTTGTAACACCACCGGTTGTGACGCCGCCAGTGGTCACGCCGCCGACTCAGCCAACGCCAAAACCTGCGCTGGCGACGATCCCAAGCGCCACCGCGGCATTGGGCGGTCTGACGAACTACACCGGGATCTCCTCTCCGCAGCTGTTGGATCTGTATAACGCCTCGTTAGCCATCCAGGGCAAAGATGAAGCCAACCGCGCGGGCGAAAAACTCTCCCCAGGCCAGAACATCAACACCAGTTCAGCCGCCGCCGTGGCGACCTCTACCGCTCAGGCGGTTGTGGGCGCGCACATTGATGCCGTGCGTAATCCGCACACCTCCGGCACCAGCGGCGTCGCGACCGGTGATGACTACACAAGCAACTGGATCGTCTGGGGTCAGCCGTTTGGCGGCTATGCGCGTCAGGACAGCAGTGCTGAAATCAGCGGATACACGGCGAAATTTGGCGGTCTGATTCTGGGCGCCGACCGCTCGCTGGGTGACGACTGGCGTCTGGGCGCCGCCGTGAACTACAGCAACACCTCCGTGCACGGTAAAGGCAATCTGAGCGGTAACACCTCCACCGCCGACAACTACGGCATCATCGGTTACGCCGGTTACACGGGCGATCCGTGGTATCTGAACCTCTCTGCCGGTGTAAACCGCCAGAACTACAGCTCGGTTCGCCGCGCAGATTTCACCGGCTTCTCCGGCGCTGCGCAGGGTAAATTCAACGGTCAGTCCGTCACCCTGCAAACGGAGTTCGGCTATCCGGTCACGCTGCCTGCCGACGTTGTCGTCACGCCGCTTGCCAGCCTGACGTACGGGTATCAGCATGTGGATGACTATAAAGAGACAGGCGGTAACGGCATGGCGCTGGATGTGGGCAGTACCCATTCCCAGTCTGTGGTGAGCGATATCGGTGCCCGCATCGAGAAAACCTTCGCGACCGGTCTCGGCAGCCTGACACCGTTCGCGCAGGTCTCGTGGATTCATCAGTACGATAACCGCCAGGTGAGCAGCCATGCGACCTACGCCGCCGATGCCGTCGGTGAAACCAGCTTTATCACCAAAGGCGCATCGCCGGTGGAAGATATGGCGGGTGTGGCGATCGGCAGCACGCTGTACGACGCCAACGATCTGAGCCTGGACGCGCGCTACGATCTGCAAGCAGGCGAGCGCTATCAGGCGCATACCTTCAGCCTGCGGTTGCGTAAGATGTTCTAATTGCTGTGAATAAAACGGGGCCGCACATGGCCCCGTTTTTTTTATCATGGCCGGCAAAACATTGAGTTTTTCATCGGGCGCGTTAATAGTAGTTCTTTTCCCGATAAGAAAATGCCATGAGCCAAACTGCACTCTCCTCTGCATTAAAGGGCGGCGCGCTGCTCCTGCTGCTGATCTTGATTTATACCGGCCTGTTTACCGGGGACCGCGTCACCTGGCTGATGGAAGTCACCCCCGTGGTCATCGTGGTACCACTGCTGCTCGCCACCCAGAAACGCTACCCACTCACTCCCCTCCTTTACACGCTGATCTTCTTCCACGCGATCATTCTGATGGTCGGCGGAATGTACACTTACGCCAAAGTGCCCATCGGTTTTGAGGTTCAGGAGTGGCTGAATCTGAGCCGCAACCCGTACGATAAACTCGGACACTTTTTCCAGGGGCTAGTGCCTGCCCTGGCGGCGCGAGAGATTCTGGTGCGCGGCGGTTACGTCAATGGTCGCAAAATGACGAGTTTTCTGGTGTGCTGCATCGCGCTGGCCATCAGCGCGACCTACGAGCTGATCGAATGGTGGGCGGCGCTGGCGATGGGACAAGGCGCGGATGATTTTCTCGGCACGCAGGGCGATCCCTGGGATACCCAGTCAGATATGTTCTGCGCCCTGCTCGGCGCGCTCACCACCGTCCTGCTGCTGGGGCGTTTTCATCAGTGGCAGCTGGAACGTTATTAAAAACGATAAGAACCCGCCTCGATTGGCGGGTTGTCTCAATTAACGCATCAAGTCCAAATCCATTTCTTGATAAACACGCAGAATAACGTCCCTAACGGCAGCAAAAATACTGCTCTCTCCACGTTCACCCAGGGTCACCCATACACTACCGTCGTTGCCCCAGCTGCGCGGAATACGATTCTGTCCAAGCGGGTCCATATCCCACGACCACCACGCACACCATTTACTGGATTTTGGTATCGAACCCTGGAAAAGGGTACACATTGCCTTGTAGAGCATGTCGTTCTGACTTTTCTCTTCTTCCCTCGCAGTGACCCCGAAGTAGAGATTGTTGTAATTCCCATTCGAAAATTCCCAAAAAAGAGAGCGCTCACTTTTGGGATGAAAAAGAACGTGGAAACCACCAAAACGTACGGAAGGATCTTCCTCAGCATTAATTATTAAGGGATAATCAGAAAAGTATTCCCTAAGTGCATCGATGAAATCAAAAAACACTCTCTTTTGAATTTCTGGAATTTGATTAGCGATAATAAATGCAGACTGAATACTCTCTTTATCTTTCAATATTATCTCAGACAATCCTTGTGAATCATTCATTATGTAATCTCCATTCACTGATTCTCTAATAAATTCAATTAGTGACTCTACGAAAAACTTTACATTATTGGCTTTGATATATGGCACAGTTGATGAAAGCCATTCGACAATATTGAAAAAGGAAATTACAACAATATGATCGCGGATATCAGATGCGGCAGTCACAGGGAGTGCCTTTGGAGTAGGGGGCGTGTTGCTAAGATAGATTAAGGACCAGGGTTGATTTTTCTTCAGTAACCATTCGCCATAATCGACTAACTGACGTTCCTGATCAGCTGCCCAAGGCTTATTTTCTAACGCGATCAGCCCACTCTTGCCCGTCAGCAGTACATCGATTCTTCGTCCAGTATCCGTTAATACCTCCGTAAAGGATCGCACATCATGACCAAATGAAATATTGGCTTTGTCTTTACCCGAATTTTTATTAATCAGTTTGATAAAGCCGTCGAGGAATAGCCTGGACTGTCCATGCGCCTCACCGGGATCAAGCAGAAATGCAAAATATCGTGATAGCGCCATTTCATCCTTCTGCAGCCACGTCATCAGACTAAAGTCAGGTGCCAGTTGAGCCTGATATCGTGATTTAGAAAGTTGTCTAACCTCATTCCATCGAGAGATACTCTCTAACAGTGCTGCGACTGAATACTTTTGTGCGCCATCCATGCCTTGCATATTACCGCCTGATACCAGATTAAAATATCACCCTTGTTTACCGGTAATAAAACGCACCGGCTTCAGAGGGGTCCTTAGTAGTTGATTATGCAACCTGGCATATCTTGGCTCGTTTTGTGCCGCCAGAGAGAGTACGACTTTGTTATTTTCAAAGCTCAGATGATCGTTATCAAATAACGTGTGCAGATCGGCAGCAAGAGCGATGCCATTTTCAATCGCATAGGTTCCTTTAGTAGCATGACTTTCAATATGGCAGGCTTCAAGTGCCAGAGCAGACCCTGTAATTGCACATCTATTTTCCCAATTAGCCATAATACTCTCACGGAACGCCTGCTGCCCGTTGCGAACTTTGAGCATTCGCAGACCATCTTCGCGAAGATGGACTTGGTCAGGAGCAAGGTCTGTCATGTTCACCAGACTGTTTAAAACCGCAACAACTTCATGATCCAGGGGAGCCTGGAAAGTTGCCCCCTGACGGCAGAAATGCTGTTTAAAGATACTTAGACGAGAGTCACCTTTGATGTCGGGTAATTTTCTATTTAACGCCTGCTCATCTAACACAATAAATGCATTATCCTGGCTAATTTTCTCTAATCTAAACCTGAAAGGATAAACGCTCTCAGAGGCCTCATAATGACCAACGATCTCATACAGGCCACAAAGTTTGTATTCTTGCTGCTTCTCCGGATGCTGAATGACAAAAACGCGATCGCCTTCTTTGACGCGTTGCCAGGTGGATACTCGACTGACTCCATAACCCTTTTCATACTCAAAATCATCGCTGTTCGTAGGGCCATGATAGGCGTAGTAGCAGTTCATACTGATATCCTTATTATTGATAATAAAGATATTATCGGCACGGCTATCTCTATTCTTAAGCATTAATACCAAAATTATTCTTCAGCTCTAACGCTCAATCTATCGCCACCCATCTCCACCCCAAGCCGATCGTAGCGACCACGATTGTCAGGGTCGCTGCCATGTGCAGGGCGAAATCCAGGGGATGCACTTCGACGGAGTGGCAAAACGACAATAGCGTTAGCGCCATGCAGGCGACGCCAGCTCCTGCCGAGGCGAGACTTTGCAGGGGATGGAGGCTGCGGGTACGGCGCAGATAGCCGATAACCAGCAGCACCATCGGCGCGCTGACGATCATCATAAAGACGTAGCAGTTCACCGCGTCACGATGGTGAATCTGGGACGACTGGCCCAGGTTCGCCAGCACGCAGCCCAGCCACACGATCAGCAGCGGCATAAACCACTTCCAGCTCAGGGGACGGCGCCCGGCAATGCTGAGTAAAAACGCGTTGCGGATCGCCAGCACCCCCATCACAAACGTCAGCCCAAGTTGCAGCAGGGCCAGCAGTGCGCCCGCCTGGGACCAGTCCGTCGCCACGCGCTGCAACAGCAAACTGCAAAGCCACCCGCTCGGCAACGCCATTAACGTCCACGCCAGCACGCGCCAGCCATCGCGCCACGGGCGGGTGACGGGCTGCGCCTGCCGACTCAGTTTTTCGATTAACAGCTCATGATCGGTCATGATTCGCTCCCATCCGGCGAAGATTGGTAATAGCCCTGTGCAGCAGGGATTTCACCGCAGAGATCGTCAGATTGTGACGGCTTGCCGCCTGCGCAAGCGTCATCTCCTGCAGATGAATATGTTCCACGATTTGCCGCTGGCGGGCGGGCAGCCTGTCGAGGATCAACGCCAGCTCCTCCTGCTCGTCCTGATGTTCCACGCTCTCAGCAGCCGCGACGTTGGTCAGCGCCTCTTCCGTATCCGTTTCCCTGCGTAGCGTCCGCCCCTGATGGCGCAGCGCATCGACCGCCCGAGCCTGAGTAATCGCCATCAGCCAGGGTAAAAAGGGGCAGTCTGGATCGTAGGTATGGCGAACCCGATGCACTGTCAGTAGCACATCCTGGATGACATCTTCCACCAGCGCCGGATCGAACACCTGTCGGCGCACTATCGCGCGGATAGCCGGAACGATCGCCCGCAATAACTGCGTATAGGCGCGACGATCGCCGGCCTGCGCTTTTGTCATCAGCTCAGGCCAGGCCTCGCGCGGGGCATGCCCGTTATCCATATTCCGCCATAACGATTACCTCATGCTTTTTTGCCAGCCGCCTGATTCAGGGCATTCACCACAATTGAGGGCGTCAGCACTTGCGGGAGCACGTGCGGCGCGCTTCCGTCTGCCGGATAGACCACGTACAGCGGCAGACCGCCCTGGCCGAACGTGTTCATCGCATCATCGATGTCCGCGTTAAATTTGGTGGAGTCCGCGACCATATACACTGCGCCAGTGCGGGCCATCGCCTCTTTCACCGCCTGCGTTGAGAGCGAAGTGCGATCGTTCACCTGACAGGTGATACACCACGACGCGGTAAAGTTTACGAAGATCGCTTTGCCGTGACCGCGCAGGGCCTCCACGCTCTGCGGAGACCACTTCACGGGCGCCGCGTTATCCGCCACTGCGGTCACAGGCGCCGTTGATCCTGCGTTGATCGCCCTCGGTAACGGCACGATGGCGACAACAAAAAACGCCACCGTGATAGCCAGCAGCACTTTGTAAGAGTGACCGAGATAGCGTCTGCGCTGCGCGATACCGTACAGCCACGCGGCAAAACTCACCACCACAGCGCTCGCCAGCATCACCGCCAGCGCCGTGGTGCCGGCCTGCTGCGCCAGCACCCACACCAGCCAGGCAAAGGCGCCCAGCATTGGAAACGCCAACCCACGCTTGAGCACATCCATCCAAGCACCAGGGCGCGGCAGGCGACGGGCAATTGCCGGGAACAGGGAGACGAGGGTAAAGGGGGCGGCAAAACCGAGCGCCAGCGCGAAGAAAATGGCCAGTGAAACCGCAGGCGGCTGCACCAGAGCATAGCCCACGGCACCCGCCATAAACGGCGCGGAGCACGGCGTGGCCACCACAATCGCCAGCGCGCCGGTCAGGGCAGAACGAACAAACGCTCCGCGACCGACAGAGATCTCCCCTGCCCGCTGCAGCGACAGCCCGACCTCAAATACACCGAGCAGGTTGAGCGCAGCCCCGAGAATAATCAGCGCCAGAACCGCAATCACCAGCGGCGACTGCAGCTGAAATCCCCATCCCACGGCGGTGCCCCCGGCGCGCAGTGCGAGCAGCAGCGCCGCCAGCGCCATCATGGTGAAAATCACCCCGAGCAGAAAACCCAGCCCTTCGGTTCGTGCGCTTTTCGTGTCGCCCTGATGGCGCATGATCCCCAGCGCTTTCAGGGAGATCACCGGGAAAACACAGGGCATGAAATTCAGGATCACGCCGCCCAGAAAGGCGGCAAAAATGGCGGTTAACATAGCAAACCTCGAATGCGAACGTCGGCGTTAATCAGGAGTGCGATTTCGCATATTGCTTCACGGCGTCCATCGTTTTCTGAATGTGCGCATCCGGGTTGCGGTCGGTGTAGCTCAGCAGAATTTTGCCATCCGGGGCGATGACGAAAGAGGTGCGATCGGAGAGGGTTTTACCGTTCATCTGCATCAGCGTTTCATACTCGGCCGCCACTTTCGCACCAGGATCGGCTGCCACCGCAAACTTATCGCGGCACTCCAGTTTCGAGAATTCATCCACCTGGTCGACGTTCCCGGCGGTTACCCCCACCACCGTGGCGCCCAGTTTTTTGAAATCATCCGTCGCTTCAGCAAACGCGTGGGCTTCCAGCGTGCAGCCCTTGGTAAACGCCGCCGGGAAGAAATAGAGCACCACCGGCCCTTTTTGCAGTGCCTGCTGTAAGGTGAACGTCAGCGGTTTACCGCCGAGCGCGCCCTGAAGGGTAAAATCGGGCGCTTTCGCTCCGGCTTCGAGCGCGGCCTGGGTGTTCATGGAAAACAGTGAAAGGGTCAGTACGGCGGCGGCGGACGCGATTTTCAAACGTTTCATGGTCAACTCCATCAGGGAAAAGGGGGCTATCTGAATAATAGTTCGTTAGCCCGCGAGCAAAAGTTTCGCCCGACCATAAAAAATGTATCGCTGTTAGCTAAATTTACGCACCAGAAAATCGAGATCCTCTTCTTTTACCGCTCTGGCAAGGTAATACCCTTGAAAACTTTTGATGCCAGCGGCGGATAAGGTATTAAATTTTTCCTCGCTGTCCACCCCTTCAGCGACACAGGCAACGCCAGTAATATCGCTGTAATACTGCATCGCTTTAATCAGACTGAAATCACTGTCGTTTGCGGCAAATTTATCAACGATATCTTTATCAAGTTTTAGGCCATCAAAGGGAATTTGTCTCACCGGGAACATAACGTGTTCGCTTGAAAAACAGTCATCTAAAAACAGTCTGCACCCCGTTTGGCGCAAGCGCTGCATGGTGTCCGCAATCCCTTTATCCAGCGTTACATCAATCGTTTCGGCGAACTCAAACACCAGTTTTTCTGCCCAGTGTTCATCACTTAACATTTCAACGGCTTTTTTTGCCATCCCTGGTAAGGCATTTCCGGATGCCAGTTCGGGTGGGATATTAACGGAGAAATAATATTTCCCATTATATTTGTTAATCCCGCGAACGGCGGCATCAATAACCAGAGCCATCAGCTGCAACCAGATATTTTTATCATGCAAGTTCGCCAGAAAATCTGCCGGTTTAAGGATGACGCCTTTACGATTCCAGCGCAGTAATATTTCAAAGCCAACGCCTCTTTTATCACTGTCGGTAATAATCTGATACACCGGGAATATTTCTTTATTTATCAGTGCGGTGGTGAAACGTCCGTCTAAATATGCATTATCATGACTCACAGGCTCGCCTGAAACAGCGAATGTCGCCCGAAACAGCGCGCCACGGCTTAAAAAGGTATTGATCAGCTGCAATTTCCGCAGGCCCTCTTTGCGATAAACGTATATCGTTTTGATCGCCAGACCACAGGCTTTTGCCTGGGCTTTGACCGACACGCCACGATAGAAAGAGAGCACAGAATCTAACTCCCGGCTCGTCAAACCCTTTTCAAAACAATCTTTTACTTTTCTCTCAAGGAACGCGGCCTCTTCCAGCGGCGGGAACACTGCCGTCACAATATCCTGACAGGGGTGCGATAAATTCGCGACGCGTATATTTCTGAGTTTATTTTTATCCCTGATCAAACTGTACAATGTGCGGTAAAGCCAGTTTGCCGGTAATTGACTGTAAATAAGGACGGTGACTTTCGCAGGTTTGGCGTTGAGCAAGACGATCATTTTTTTCAATGAACCTAAAATTTCGCAGATATCTCCTTTAAGGAATACAGAAATCGTAGCACCTGCACTGGCGTACACCGCATTCAGTTCTTCCTGGGATGGCTCATCACCATCGACCATAATACGGTAAGCGCAGATCCCGCTGTTATTCAGAAGCATTTCATACCCTTGCCAGGCATAGCTGCAGGAAGAAATGACGTATCGATTCTGAAAACGTTTCAGGTAGTTGGCACGTGCATCCCAGGCCATGATAATCTCCAGCGAAATATAAATGAGGGTAAAAATGTTTATTGCGAAAAGACGATAGCTGTCAAAATCAATGACCAGAAATAAAAAAGAATGATGTTTGCGAACGCCTTTGACACCTTCGCCACTGCGTCTTTGAATAGCGAGATCATAACAAACCGGGAATGTTATCACCATAGATTTAATATCGTATTTTTGTATAAAACAGGTGTCTCCTGTGTTTTTTGTTTAAAACAAAAACATTACTCATCGCGACAGGCGGACATATTTACGTTAATTACCCAACGTATTTAACGTAAATATGTTCATTCAGCCAGCATCCACACATTCATTCAACTTCATTTCGTCATCCTCTGCCCACCACGCAAATACACACTTCCTGAATATTATTCATAAATACCAAAAGTAAATTCCACTTATCACATGTATAATAGTGACGCTAAACATTCAATAGAGAAATGAATACCCCCATTGGCTCGTCTCAACATAGGACAACCGTATGGATATCCATATATCATCAAGGGCTTTACTGCTTCGAAGGGATGTGATTAAAAATAATCCAAGATTCAGCGAAGCAATAAAACAACACTTCACCATTAATGATGCCATCTACAAAAAACAACCGTTGTTCTACAAAACGATGCTCCAGGAGTCACGGTTCAATATTGTGTTATCGATGTGCTGTTTTGTTTTTGGCGATCAGGCCTCTTCAGTATCAGAAATAAAAGAGTTATGCACCCGATATAAAATTGCCAGTCCAAACAGTGTCATAGCCATCATTACTTTACTCAGAACTACCAACAGAATTAAAACCTGGCGGTGCACTGAGGATCGGCGCAAGACCATCATCGAACCAACAAAAAAAGGATTAGACGAACTTAAAAATTATATGTCCGGGGCCTTTTTACCGGTAAGCACTTTATATCCTGATTACAACGTCAATATTAACCTGCTGGATAATGATACGCTCAGACACAGTTTTTTCCGGCGGGCCGCAGAATATCTTTTTCGTGGTGTCACCTTTAAAAAGATTTTGCCAGAGGTAGGGTTATTTATTGAGAAAGATGGCGGGCGCATGATCATGCTGTATCTTTATCTGCAGGCGATGAAGAATAAAAATGCTCACGGTGCAACCATTGATTATTCAGCCAGCGTGCTGGCAAAAGAGTTTTTCGTTTCCAGAATTCATGTAAATCGGATCATGAAATCTGCTCAGGAGGCTGGCTACTTGAAAGAGCGAGAAGATGGACGCATCAGTATTTATCCAAACTTCTTACAGCTGGTCGAAAACTATGCCGGACTTTACTTTGCCTACGTCACACATTATCTGAACATACATCCTAAAGAGCGACTGTCTTCTGTCTGATTAAATTCCACCGGAAAATTGAACTGGCGAGCGGTTTTCCGATCGCCAGTATTCTTTATCTTTCGCGCAGGGCCTCTTTGGTTTTATTCAACGGTTTCAGCAGGTAGTCAATGATGGTTTTACTGCCCGTTTTAATATCCACGGTCGCAATCATCCCCGGAAAAACAGGAAATTCTTTCCCCTGCTTATTCGTCAGGTGATTACTCGTGGTTCTGATATAGACCCGGTAATAATAAACATCTCTTTTAACATCATCCTGAATTGTATCAGGAGAAATCATGGTCACTTCACCTTCCAGCCCACCATAGATGGAGTAGTCATAGGCCGTCACTTTGACCAGCGCTTTTTGCCCTGGATGGATAAAGGCCACATCGCGCGGGGAAATTTTGGCTTCAATCACCATCTGATCGTCGAGCGGTACCAGGCTCAACAATTTTCCATTTGGCGGGATCACGCCCCCGACGGTGGTGACATCGATATCTTTAACAATCCCGCGAACCGGCGCGTTGAATGTCAGACGGGTGAGGGAATCTTCACGCCCTTTCATTACCGAACGCTGGGCTTCGATTTCGGCATTCGCCTTGGCTAACTCTTCACGGGCGCGAACGTAATACTGGTTTTGCATTTCCGTGATTTTATTCTCAAGCTCATTTTTTTGACGCTCAAGACGCAGAACTTCCACCTTGCTGGCCGCCCCCTGGGTAACCAGCGGTCGGGTCAATGATAGCTCGCGCTGAATAAGTGTTACCCCCTGGCGCAAACCGGTAAGCCCTTTTTCCAGGCTGTCGCGACGAGAGTGATACAGCGCGGTCTCCTGTTTGACCAGCTCAACGTCATCGTCCAGCTCTTGCGGGAAGACCAGCGCACTTTGATTGGCCTCCGCGTTCAGGCGCGCGGCGGTTGCCATCGCGGCATTCAGCCGGGATTCACTCTCCAGCACGCTGGACTCGGTTTTGGTGCGATCCAGCTGCGCCAGCTGTTGCCCACGCTCGACGATATCCCCTTCACGCACCAGCAGCTTATGGATAATCCCCCCTTCCAGCGACTGAATAACCTGTTCATGCGAAGAGGGGATCACTTTACCGCTCCCGGTGGTCACTTCATCAAGCTGGAACATACTTGCCCAGATCGTGAAGAGGGCAAAGAGCGCAAACAGAGACCAGGCCACCAGCGTCGAGCGCGGGAGTTTAGGCTCCTGCAGACGGCTGTTGAAACGAGAAAAATCACTCATGCCATCCCCTCCTCGGTTGCGGCCTTCGCGGGAGCGGACGGCTTCATTTTCACGGTGCGCTGCGCCGCCTTCTGCGGGGCCATACCATGGTTATTCAGGATCTTGTCGCGCGGGCCATCCATAATAATTTTGCCGTTTTCCAGCACGATGATGCGATCGACCAGTTCCAGAATCGGCAAACGATGTGTCGCCACCACCAGCGTTCGCCCGTCGCCGAGCCAGTTTTTGAGATGATGGATAAACTGCTTTTCGCTCACTTCATCAAGCCAGGCGGTCGGCTCATCAAGCAGCAGGATATTCGGCGCGGTGAGTAACGCGCGCGTCAGCAACAGGGCCTGGCGCTGGCCGCCGGACAATCCGGCCCCGCCTTCGCTGATCACATAGTTCAGCCCCATTTTTTGCTTACGAACAAACTCCAGCGCCCCGCTAACGGTTAATGCCTGATGAATCTCCTCGTCAGTCGCCAGCGGATTCCCCATCACAATGTTGTCGCGCACGGAGCCAAAGAACAGGCGCGCCTGCTGGCTGAGGAACTGCATATCGCGGCGCAGATCGGCCGTGTCGAGGTGATTCAGCGCCACATCATCGAGCAAAATGGTGCCCTGCTGCGGTTCCTGCATCCCCGCCAGAAGCTGTAACAGCGTGCTTTTACCGGAACCATTGCGCCCCAGAATCGCAATCCGCTCGCCCGCATTGATGGTCAAACGGGGGATGTTCAGAACGTTTTGCTTCTCTTCTTCGTCATAATAAAAGCCGACCTCCTCCAGCACGTAGTGGCCGCGCAGATGGGCTTTATGCACCTTTTTACCCTGCAGGGGATCGTCAATCGGACGCTGCATCAGATCATCCAGCCCCTTGCGGGCCACCTTTGCCGACTGCCAGCGCGACAACACGCCGGAAATTTGCGACAGCGGCGCGATAGTGCGCGAGGCGAGAATCGATGTCCCCACCAGCGCACCGGTGGTCATGTCACCGCTGATCACCAGATAACAGCCAATCAGCAGGACCACGGCATAGACAATCGACTGAACTTCCTGCGTCCACGTCAGAAGCAGGCCGGTGAGCCAGCGCTGTTTCATCCCGACGCTCGCGGCCACGTCGTTCGAGTTGTTCCACTGGTTCTGAAAACGCTGCTCCGCGCGCATCAGTTTGATGTCTTCGATGCCCTGCACCGCCTCGACCAGCGTGGCGTTACGAATAGCCGATTCGCGCATCCCTTCCGTGGAGAGCTTTCCGAGCGGACGCTGAATCAACAGACCTGGAATCAGCAGCAGCGGCACCGCAAGCAGCACCACCAGCACCAGCGGGCCGCCGATCATCCACAGAATGAAAACGAACAGCAGGAAAAACGGCAGATCGGAAATCGCCGCAATCGTCGTGGAGGTGATCAGCTCGCGAACGGACTCCAGCTCGCGGATCTGGGCGATAAAGGAGCCAGTTGATTTTGAGCGGGCGCCGTTTTTAATGCGCAGGGCGTGGGCGAACACCCGCTCCGAAATGCGCAGATCGGCACGCTTCCCGATCACGTCTGAGATATGCACCCGCAGCATACGCATCACAAACTCGAAGGTGATGGCGAGCATCACGCCGCCAAATAGCACCCACAGGGTGGCCTCAGACTGGGACGGCACCACGCGATCGTAAACCTGCATGGAAAACACCATCCCAGACAGGGCCAGCACGTTCGCCACCAGCGCCACCAGCATGATGTCGCTGTAGCGACGCCAGTCTTTCAGCGCCAGCTGCCAGAACCAGTTTTTTTCATAAGGCTTGATGTAGTCATCGACCCTCGCGTCGGGCGTCGACTCCAGCGGGCGCAGCACGATTAACCCCGTCAAACGGGTACCCAGCGCGTCGCGCGTCAGGCTCGTTTCCAGTCCACCGTCACCGCTGAACTGCAGGCTGACGTTGCCCTCTTTGTCCATCCGGTTGATGACCGCAACCTGCCCGCTATCAAACTCCGCTAACAGCGGCAGACGCCACGGATCAATCAGTGCCGCATCCGCCGGCACAACGCGCAGCCTAAGCCCGAGCTGGCGTGCCATATCGTTGAGCACCTGCTCTCGCGGAGAGTGGCTCTCGTGATGAATCGTGACCCGGACGTGTTCTTGTGAATAGTCCAGCCGGTAATGTTTTGCAACGAGCACCATGGCCTCAAGCCAGGGTTCGTACTGCGGGTGAGTCTTCATTTAGCAACGTCCTGTTCAGGGCGACGATGTCGCTCTGAAATGATATCCCTGTGGAACGGCCAGAATGTAAACCCTTTCTGAACGTGTCGACAAAAATACCTTAATATTTATGTGGTTAGTCGTATTACTGTAAAGATACGAAAAATGCCGCGAGAATCGCTTCTCGCGGCCTGAGGTTTACGCAACTAACAGCTGATGGTTTGCCAGCAAGGTGGCCAGATCCGTCTGTACCCCGTTCAGAGTGACCACCGTGGTCGGATCGAACTGGCTGCCCGTTCCGTCGCGGTCGATCTGAATTTCGGTGTTACTGCCGTTCTGCACCACGCGCAGGTAATCCGTAATATTCCCCGCACTGCTGTCCAGAGTGGCGACACCGTTGACATAGCTCGCCGAGCCGGTGCCGGTATACCCGCTGTCGGATAACAGCTCGCGCAGATCGATACGGTCGGTATCCGCCGTCCCTTCCCAGGTCCCGACGGTAAAGCCGTTAACCTGATCGCTGCCGTTACCGCCCGTGGCGTCTGCGGCGTTGATGAGCTTGTACAACAGCGTGTCGTGCCCGCCGCTGCCAATATTGAAAGTGTCGTTCCCGCCACGGCCTTCGAACTGGTTATCCCCGCTGTTGCCGGTGATCACGTCGTCGAAGTCTGAGCCTGCAATCCCTTCAATATTCTTCAGGGTGGTGGTGTTAAACCCGGTGTCCTGGGCTGTCGTGACGCTCAGGTCCACCGTGATGCCCGCGCTCGCATTGCGGTAATCGACCACATCCATCCCGCCGGTGTTGCTCCAGGTATCGTGATCCGACGTGGTGCTCCAGCCGCCGGAACCGTTGTAGGTATAACTTCCTTCTTCGGCGATAAAGGTGTCGTTATAGCCGGTCCCGGTCAGCGTTCCGCTGTGCCCCCCCGTCGCGGCATCGGCGGTTAGCACATAGCCTTCTTTGCCGTTGCTTGCTTCCAGTCCGTCCCAGGTCACGTTGGCGGAAGCGCCGTTGGTGAACTTCACAATCTCTGCGGAGTAGATTTCATCCGGATTCAGGCCGTAGAAACTGACCAGCGCCGAGCTGTCATTCACCCCGAAACCGGACTGGGCGTTGATGATTTGCGACGCCACCAGCTCACCGCGCGCGTTGTACAGATTCACGGTGTTGCCGTAATAGCTGTTGATGCCTTCGCTATCGACAATACGCAGGTGCATAGCCGTGCCGTCTGCAATGGTCTGTTTGTTCTGCACATAGACCACTTTGCCGTTTTGCTGAGACACCAGCAGATCCTTCGCGCCATCCCAGTTGTAATCCACCGCCGCAATCCCGGTGACATTCACCAGGCCAGTTGCCAGCTGGCTTGACGTCCACGTCGTTCCGTTATTGTTGTTGGTGAACAACGTCGCGGTTTGCGATCCGCCGTAGGTGCTGAACTTGATCACGTCCATTTGGCCGTCACCGTTCCAGTCCACCGCCGCCGACAGATAACCCGCCGTGGCGTTTGAGGCTTCCACCGCACTCTTCGAGGCCGACAGCTGGCCGTTACCGTCGTTGTAATAGATCACACCGCCGGTGTTGCCATAACTGCTGCCGAGATAGAGATCCATATACCCGTCGCCGTTGAAATCAGCCCAGGTCATCGACGCCGCCGTGGTGGTGTTTGCCGCGTTCACCACAAACACATTGGTGATGGTTTGCCCGACCGTGAGCGTGCCATTCCCGCCGTTGTTGATGACCGTCATCGAGTACGCACCGCTGCGGTTGGTGTGCTGGACGATATCCACGGTGCCGTCGTTGTTAATGTCCACCCCGGAGATTTCACGTCCTGAGTCAAACTGACCGTAGAAACCGCCTTCCCCGCCGGTTCCATCCGGTGTCAGCGTCCCGTTGTTGTTGATCAGGTAGGTCAGGGAGTCCATCCCGGCATCGCCGTAGGCCATGTCCAGATAACCATCACCGGTCTTGTCGTAGGCAATCACGCCGCCGTACCAGATAGTGGTGCCCATCGCCAGCTGGCTGGCGGTGTAGCTGGTGCCGTTGTAGGTCCACATCACCTGCGTTGAACCGGCGTAGGTGGTCTCGGTGGCGAAAATATCCGCAGTACCGTTTCGGTCGAAATCTGCCGCCGTCTGGCTCACCACGTTATAGCCACGGGTGTTGGTCAGGGCGGTATTGCTGTAGGTCGACATATCGCTGCTGGAATACGAGCGTCCGTTGGCGATGATATTCCACAGCCCGCTGCTGTTCATGCCGAGCGTCAGGGTGGAGTTGTCGCTGCTGCCGGTGGTGCTGGCCCAGTCGGTATTCACCGAGTCGGTTCCGATGGTCAGGCTGCCGGTGGTGGTGCCTGTCGTGTTGCCATTACCGGCGCTGCTCTTCACCTGCGCCGTCACGCTGTAGCTGCTGGCAGCCAGCGCATCGCCGTCCGGTATCTGCACATACCAGGTGTTGTGATTCGGGTCGACCACCACCGCACCGCCGGTTTCGGAGGTGTAGGTTTTGCCGTTAACCGTGACCACCAGATACTCGCCGTTGGTCAGCTCAGCGGACAAGGTCCCGCTCAGGATCGGCGTGGTGTCCGAGGTGGTCTGCCCGGTGATCGCCGCCGTAGTGGTCGGAATGCTGGTATCGACGCGCAGCACGAAATCATCGGAATCCGTGCTGTTCCCCGCCGTGTCGGTGACACGCAGCACGTAGGTGTGGTTTCCGTCGATCAGACCGCTGTCCTGGAAGTACCAGCTGGTCGCCCCGTTCATCGTGACCTGACCCAGCTTCACGCCGTCGCGGTACAGTTCGGCAATTTCACCCGCTGCCAGGGCCTGATTCAGCGTCCCGTTGATCTGTGGCGTGGTGTCATCGGTGGCGACAGACGATCCGAAATCGCTCTGGCGCTCGCCTTCGTTGTCCGTGTAGCTCACCACGGTACCCTGTGTGACCGGCGGTGTGGTATCAACCGTCACCACCTGCTGCGCGGTCGAGCCGACGTTGCCCGCCTCATCGATAATGCGCACCTGGTAGGTGTGGTCACCTTCCGGGAGCACGCGAGGATCGGTGTAGCTCCACTGCGTCTGCGTCACCGTGGCATCGGTCCAGGTGGCACCGCCATCCATACTAATCTGCACGCGCTCGTCGCTGGCAAGCGCTCTGCCAAGCGATCCGCTGACCGTCAGGGTGGTATCGTTGGTGATAAAATCACTCGCGGATTGCCCGGTGTCATCGCTGATGGCATCAACCGTAATGCCGTATTGCGGTGCCTGGGTATCGACAGTCACCACCTGCGAGGTGGTCGCGCCCACGTTGCCCGCCTGATCCACCACGCGAACCTGATAGCTATGGTCGCCATCGCCCAGCGTACGCGTGTCGGCATACTGCCATTGGGTGCCGTTGACCGTGGCATAGACCCAGGTCTGCCCACCGTCGAGACTCACCTGGACAAACTCATTCGCCCCGAGCGTTGCCCCCAGCGTGCCATGCAGCGTGTAAGAGGTTTCGCTGGTCAGGAAGTCATTGTTATCAAAGCCGGTATCGACGGTGATGTTATCCACCGTAACGGTAATCGCCGCATCAGGCGCAATCGTATCGACAGTCACCTGCTGATGAGCGGAATCCCCCACGTTACCCGCCGTATCAATGACGCGTACCCAGTAATCATAAGTCTGGTTTTGCAGCGTGCGGCCGTCCGCGTAGTACCAGCTATTGCCTACCACGGTGACGTTCTGCCAGGTATTGCCGCCATCGAGGCTAATCTGCACGTACTCGCCGTCCGACAGCGTCGCGCCCAGCGAGCCGTGCAGAGTCAGGGAGGTATCCTGGGTGACAAAGTCACTGTTGCTCAGCCCGGTGTCGTCGCTGATGCTGTCGATGGTGACGGTTTTACTCGCGTCCGGCACCACCGTATCAATGGTCACCACCTGGCTGGTGGTGGCGCTGATGTTGCCTGCGTCGTCAATCACGCGCAGCTGATAGTTGTAATCGCCGTCGGCCAGCGTGCGGCCATCGACCCAGGTCCAGCCCAGGCCGCTCACGCTTACGTTAGTCCAGGTGACGCCACCATCAGTGCTGATTTGCGCGTGTTCGCCGTTGCCCAACGCCGCGCCCAGCGTCCCTTTCAGGGTGATCTGGTTATCGCTGGTAATAAAATCGCTGCCGGACAGCCCCGTATCCTGGGTCACAGAATCCACGGTAATGGTGGTGGAGGCCGGTGCGGTGAGATCGACCACCACGTTTTGGCTGTCGGTCGCGCCCACGTTACCCGCGTTATCCACCACCCGGACCTGATACGTGTAAGTCCCGTCCGTCAGCGTGCGGCCATCGGTATAGCGCCATTGCGTGCCGGTGACCGTCAGATCGCTCCAGGTCACGCCGCCATCGAGGCTGATCTGCGCCTTCTCGTTATTGCCGAGCTGCGCGGTCAGGGAGCCGTTGACGATAACCTGATTATCGTTAGTGATGAAATCGCTGCTGCTCAGGCCGGTGTCGTTGTGCAGAGAATCAATGCTGATCCCCATCGACGGCGCGGTCAGATCCACCGTCACGTTATGGCTATCGCTGGCGCTGTTGCCGAGGGTGTTGCTGACCTCGGCATGAATGACATATGCGCCACCGTCGGCCAGTGCGGTCACATCCGCGCTGCCCAGGGTGTATTCCCAGCTGCCGTCGTTTTGAACGGTTGTGGTGTAAGTTTTGCCGTTCAGCGTGAGGGTGACCGTGCGGCCCGCAGGCGCGTCGGTGGTGCCGCTGATCACCAGCGGAGTGCCGTGCTCTGCGGCGTTGATAATGTCATCGTCGGCAAAGGTGTTGATGCTGATGGTCGGCACGTCACCGTTCAGGGTCACGTCATGCGTGGTGCTGCCAGGGTTTCCGGCTTTATCGCTGACGGAGGCGGTAATGGTGTAATCCCCGTCGCTCAGGCCGAGGAAATCGCGCCCGGAGACAAACACCGACCATTTACCGTCAGCGTCAACCATCGCCTGATAGCTGTGGCCGTTGAAGGTCACCGTCACCCTCTGGCCCTGTTCGGCGGTCGATGTGCCGCTGAGGGTTTGCCCCGCCAGCTGCTCGCTGTTGTTCACGATATCGTCGCCCGCCACGGTATCAATGGTAATGACCGGTGCAACGGTATCCACCGTCAGGGTATGGGTGGTCTGCCCGCTGTTACCGGCTTTATCGCTTACCGACGCGGTGACGGTTAACGCCCCTTCGTTCAGCGCCGCAAGATCCGTTGCCGGAACATTCAGCGTCCAGGTTCCGTCGCTGGCGATCTGGGCGGTATAGGTCTTGCTGCCCAGCGTGACGGTGACCATTTGCCCCGCTTCCGCGCTGGACGAACCGTGGATCGTCAGCGGCTGCTGCTGTTCGACGGCATTCAGAACATCGTCGCCCGCGAGCGTGGCGATACTGACCACCGGCGGCGTGGTATCGACGCTCACCGTGTGGGTGGCTGACGCACTGTTACCCGCGCTGTCCTGGGCGGAGACGGACACCTGATAGTGCGCACCATCCGCCAGCCCCGCGACGTCTGCCGCAGGAACAGTGGTCGTCCAGGAGCCATCGCTCTGGATGTTCGCCGTATAGTTTTTACCATTCAGCGTAACGGTCACCTGCGTCCCGCTGGCGAACTGGGTGCTTGAGCCGCTGATGGTCAGCGCGCTGCCCGCTTCCGCCGCGTTAATCACATCATCGCCGCTGATGGTTGCCACCGTCAGGGAGACAGAAGCGGTGTTCACCACCACGTCGTGCGTCTGGGTGCTGCTGTTACCCGCGCTGTCCGTCACGGTGGCGCTGATGGTCACCGTACCGTCCTGCAACGCTGAAATCACGCTGGCTGGCACACCGACGCTCCACTTGCCGCTGGCATCCACCGTGGTGGTGTACTGCTGGCCACCGATCGTGATAATGAGCTTATCGCCCACCGCCGCGCCCGTCGCCGTACCGCTGACAATCTGCGCCTGTCCGTGCTCAACGCTGTTGATGACGTTATCGCCCGCCACCGTATTGAAGCTGATAACGGGCGGCGTGGTATCGAGAGTGATCGCCTTGCTGGCGCTGCCTGGGTTTCCGGCGTTATCGCTCACGCTGACCTGCACCGAATAGCCGTTATCCGCCATCGCCGCCAGATCGCCCGCCGGAACAGCGAGGTTCCAGCTACCGCCAGCCTCTACCTGGGCGGTGTACGTTTTACCGCCCAGAATGACGGTCACCGTCTGGCCCACTTCTGCGGTAGTGGTACCGGAAATCACAATCCCTGCGGCGGCTTCGCTACCGTTGATGACGTTATCCCCGGCGACCGTATCAATCGTGACGGTCGGCGCAGTGCTGTCGACGCTGTACTCGCGACCCGCCGAGGCGCTGTTGCCGTTAACGTTGGTGACGCTCACCTGCACGCTGGCGTCGCCCTCTTTCAGACCGTTCAGATCTGCCGATGGCACCGTGACGGTCCATTTCCCGTCCGCATCCACCTGCGCGGTATAGGCTTTCCCGCCAAAGGTGATGTTGACCGTCTGGTTCGCTTCGACGTTCGTGGTGCTGCCGGAGAGCACCAGGTCCGCCCCTTTTTCCGCCGCGTTGATCACATCGTCGGTCGTAATGGCATCAATGCTGATCGCCACGTCCGCCAGATCCACTTTCACATCGTGGTTGATGGAGACCGGATTTCCGGCGCTGCTCTGGCCGGCCACCGTAATAGTGATGTTGCCTGCCGCCAGCGCACCGACGTCTGCCGCAGGAACGGCGGCGCTCCAGGTGCCGTCCGCCAGCACCGTCGCCGGATAGGTTTTGCCGTTGACGGTGACGGTCAGGGCGCTGCCCGCCGGGAGGCCGTCGCTGTCGCCGGTGATAATCAGGTTCTGTCCGTGTTCGATGCGGTTGATCACGTCATCGCCCGCCACGGTATCCACGCGCAGGCCCGGCAGGCTGGCGTCGATGGTGATGTCGCGCTCGCCGGAACCGCTGTTGCCCACGCCGTTGGTGACGGAGGCGGTGACGGTCAGATCGCCGTTGCCCAGTGCAGTCAGCACGTCCGCCGGGACGTTCACCGACCAGCTCAGATCGTTCTGCACCGTGGTGGTGTAGGTGTTACCGCCAATGGTGACGGTCACGGTGTTGCCCTGCTGGGCGTTCACCACCGTGCCGCTGATGGTCTGGCCCGCCGCCACTTCGTCGGCGTTGATCACGTTATCCGTAGCAATGGCGTTGATGGTGACGCCTGGCAGCGCCGTATCCACCTGCAGGTTTGCACTGCCGCTGATGCTGTTGCCCACGCTGTTGGTGGCGCTGGCGTTAAGGGTGTAGTTTGCTTCGCCGAGACCCGCGAGGTCGGCTGCCGGTATTGTCAGGCCCCAGCGGCCATCTGCGGCCGTTGTGGCGGTGTACTGCTTACCGTTCAGCGTGACTGTCACCCGTGTGCCTTCGGCCAGGTTTGCGCTGATCCCGTCGACGCTCAGATCGTGACCTTTTTCTACGGCGTTCAGCACGTTATCGCCGGAAATGGCATTGAAGCCCAGAGACGGCAAACCGGTATCGACAGTTACGTTATGGCTGCCACTGCCGGTGTTGCCTGCTGCATCGGTGACGTTCACGGAGACCGTCACCGAGCCATCGCTGAGCGCCGAAATCACGCTGGCTGGCACGCCAACGCTCCAGTTGCCGCTGGCATCCAGCACCGTGGTGTACGTCTGGCCGCCGATGGTCACAGTGACGCTATCGCCTGCCGCCGCGCCGGTGGCTAAACCACTGATGATTTGCGCCTGAGCGTGCTCGGCCACGTTAATGACATCATCGCCCGCGATGGTATTGATGGTGATCACCGGAACGGTGACATCCACCGTCAGGTTGCGATCGACCGACGCCGGGTTACCGGCCTTGTCAGCCACCGAGGCGTGGATCGTGGTAACGCCGTCCGCCAGGCTCGCCACATCCGCCGCCGGAACGTCCAGCGTCCAGCTGCCGTCTGCGCCTACCGTGGTGGTGTAAGTTTTATTGTTCAGCGTCACGACGACCGGCTGGCCCGCTTCCGCCGTGCTGGTGCCGCCGATCGTCAGATCAGCTTGCGCTTCTGCCGCGTTGAGAATGTCGTCTGCCGCAACAGTGTTGATCGTCACGCCCGGCGCGGTGCTGTCGACGCTGTACTCGCGTCCCGCCGAGGCGCTGTTGCCGTTAACGTTGGTGACGCTCACCTGCACGCTGGCGTCGCCCTCTTTCAGACCGTTCAGATCCGCCGAAGGCACCGTGACGGTCCATTTCCCGTCCGCATCCACCTGCGCGGTATAGGCTTTCCCGCCAAAGGTGATGTTGACCGTCTGGTTCGCTTCAACGTTCGTGGTGCTTCCGGAAAGCACCAGGTCCGCCCCTTTTTCCGCCGCGTTGATCACATCGTCGGTCGTAATGGCATCAATACTGATCGCCACGTCCGCCAGATCGACTTTCACGTCATGGTTGATGGAGACCGGGTTTCCGGCGCTGCTCTGGCCGGCCACTGTAATAGTGATGTTGCCTGCCGCCAGCGCACCGACATCTGCCGCAGGAACGGCGGCGCTCCAGGTGCCGTCCGCCAGCACCGTCGCCGGATAGGTTTTACCGTTGACGGTGACGGTCAGGGCGCTGCCCGCCGGGAGGCCGTCGCTGTCGCCGGTGATAATCAGGTTCTGCCCGTGTTCGATGCGGTTGATCACGTCATCGCCCGCCACGGTATCCACGCGCAGGCCCGGCAGGCTGGCATCGATGGTGATGTCGCGCTCGCCGGAACCGCTGTTGCCCACGCCGTTGGTGACAGAGGCTGTGACGGTCAGATCGCCGTTGCCCAGCGCCGTCAGCACGTCCGCCGGGACGTTCACCGACCAGCTCAGATCGTTCTGCACCGTGGTGGTGTAAGTGTTGCCGCCAATGGTGACAGTCACGGTGTTGCCCTGCTGGGCGTTCACCACCGTACCGCTGATGGTCTGGCCCGCCGCCACTTCGTCGGCGTTGATCACGTTATCCGTAGCAATCGCGTTGATGGTGACGCCTGGCAGTACGGATTCCACGTTAACCGTATGCACCGCGCTCCCGCTGTTGCCTGCGCTGTCGGTTGCCGACGCGCTAATGTCATACAGCGCTTCGCCCAGCGCCCCGACCTGATCCGCCGGAACGGTGGTGGTCCATTTGCCCTCGCCATTGACGATGGCGCTGTAGGCTTTGCCATTGAGCATCACCGTCACCATCGCGCCAGCCGCCAGGCCCGTCGCGGTACCGCTGATCGTCAGCTCCTGGGCTTTTTCGGCGTTGTTGATAACGTCGTCACCGGAGACCGTATCAATGGTCAAGACCGGCGCAGTGAGGTTGACCGCCACGTCATGGGTGGTGGTGTCGCTGTTACCCGCTTTGTCCGTCAGCGTTGCCGTGAGGGTATGATCGCCCGCGATCAAGGCTCCCACGTCTGCCGCCGGAACGCCCACGATCCAGTTGCCAGAGGCATCCAGCGTGGCGGTGTAAGATTTGTTGTTGAGGGTGACGGTCACGACATCGCCCGCTTCAGCACCCGTCACGTGGCCCGTGACGATCAGCGCCTGGCCGTGCTCGGTGCTGTTGATGATGTCATCGCCGGAAAGGGTATCGATGGTGAGCTGCGGCACCGTGGCGTCCACCAGCACGTCACGATCGGCGCTCGCCGGGTTGCCCGCTTTGTCAGCCACGGATGCGGTCACGGTGTACTGACCGTCGCTGATTCCGGCCATATCGGCCGCCGGAACGGTGACGCTCCAGTTGCCCCCCGCCAGAACCGTGGTGGTGTACTCTTTTCCGTTCAGCGTGACGGTTACGGGTTGACCCGCTTCAGCGTTGGTCGTCCCGTTCACCACCAGATCCTGCTGCGCTTCCGCCGCATTGACGATGTTGTTATCGCTGATGATCTCGATTGAAAGTGACGGCGCGGTAGCATCGACGCTGTACTCGCGGCCTGCCGAGGCGCTGTTGCCGTTGACGTTGGTGACGCTCACCTGCACGCTGGCATCGCCGTCTTTGAGACCCGCCAGATCCGCCGATGGCACGGTGTACGTCCAGTTGCCGTTGGCATCAACGGTCGTGGTATAGGTTTTGCCCCCAAAGGTCAGGGTGACCGTCTGGTTCGCTTCGACGTTCGCCGTGGTGCCGGAGAGGACCAGATCGGTCCCTTTCTCCGCCGCGTTGATCACATCGTTGCTGGCAATCGCGTCAATACTGATTGCCACATCCGCCAGATCGACCTTCACGTCATGGCTGATGGAGACCGGATTTCCGGCGCTGCTCTGGCCGGCCACCGTGATGGTGACGCTGCCTGCCGCCAGCGCACCGACGTCAGCCGCAGGAACGGCGGCGCTCCAGGAGCCGTCCGCGAGGACCGTCGCCGGATAGGTTTTGCCGTTGACCGTTACAGTCAGCGCGGAGCCTGCCGACAGGCCGGTACTGGTGCCCGTCACCATCAGATGCTGGCCGTGTTCAACGATGTTAATCACATCGTCGCCCGCCACCGTGTCCACGCGCAGCCCCGGCAGATTGGCGTCGATAGTGATATCGCGCTCACCCGTACCGGTATTGCCGTGACCATTCGTGACCGACGCTTCTACCGTCAGATCGCCGTTGCCGATTGCGCTCAGCACGTCTGCCGGGACATCCACCGACCAGCTGAGATCGCTTTTAACGGTCGTGGTGTAAGTATTGCCGCCGATAGTCACCGTAACGGTATCGCCGTTCGCCGCGCCGCTGACTTTACCGCTGAGAGTCTGCCCGGTCGCCACTTCCGAGGCGTTGATAATATCGTCGCTGGCGATGGCATTGAGGGTGATCACCGGCAGGGCGCTGTCGACCAGCACGTCGTGCGTGGTACTGCTGTTATTGCCCGCGCTGTCCGTGACGCTGGCCGTCACGGTGTAATTCGCTTCACCCAGCGCGCTGACCGCCGAGGCCGGAACGGTTACCGTCCAGTTCCCGCTGTCATCCGCGATGGCGGTGTAATGGATGCCGTTAAGCGTGACGGTGATCACCGTGCCCTGCGGCTGATCGCTGGTGCCAGAAAGTGCCAGATCTGCGCCTTTTTCAGCCGCATTGATCACGTCGTCATCGGCAAGCGTGTTGATCGCAATCACCGGTTTTGCGGTGTTCACCACCACGTCCACCGAGTTACTGCCCGTATTCCCGGCACTGTCAGTCACGGAGACGTCGATTGACCAGGTTCCGTCTGCCAGCCCCTGAATCACGGAGGCGGGCAGGCCCAGGCTCCAGTTGCCCGCCGCATCCACTGCGGTGGAGTAATTCACGCCGTCAATGGTGACGGTCACCAGATTGCCTGCGGCCGCGCCCGTCACCGAGCCACTTAAAATCTGCGCCTGCGAGTGGGCGGTGTAGTTCACGGTGTTGGTGTCGGTGACAAAATCATTAATCGTCACCTGCGGAACCGTAGCGTCGACCAGGCCGATTCGATCGGTGCTGGCGCTGTTTCCGGCCACGTCGCTGACGCTCGCGTTGATCGTCACGTTGCCGTCGGCGAGGGCACCCACATCGGCGGCAGGAACGCTCAGCTGCCAGCTGCCGTCATTCTGCACAATCGCCTGATAGGTTTTGCCGTTCAGGGTGAGGGTCACGGTCTGGCCCGCTTGCGCGCTGGTGCTGCCGCTTAAAATCAGATCCTGCTGCGCTTCTGCAGCGTTGATGATGTTGTCGTCGGTCAGGTTGTCGATAGCAATCGTCGGCGGCTGAGTGTCCACCGTGATCACGCGTGACGCATCGGCGCTGTTGCCGCTGGTGTTGGCTACGCTCACGCTAACCTGCGCGCGCCCGTCGCTCAGCCCGTCCATCGCGCTGGAAGGGACCGTCAGGCTCCAGGAGCCGTCCTGCTGAACCTGGGCCGTGAAGGTCTGATCGGCAAATTTCACTACCACCGTCTGGCCCGCTTCGACGCCCTGCGTCTGGCCGGAAAGGGTGAGATCCGCCGCTTTTTCGGCGGCATTCAGCATGTCATCAAGGGTCACCGTATCGATGGACACGGCGACAGGAGAGAGATTCAGTTCAATGGGATGTTCAGCGGAAACGGTATTGCCCCACTGATCCTGCGCGCTGGCCACAACCAGAATATCGCCCGCGCTCCAGTTTTGCAGGTCTGCCGCCGGAACACCGATCTGCCAGCTGCCGTTGGCGGCAATGACCGCCGGATAATCGATATTGTTGATGGTGACGGTCATTTGTGAGCCTGGCGCCAGGTGGCTGCTTGAGCCAGTGACAGTCAGATCCTGATGCTGCTCGATGGCGTTAATAACGTCGTCGCCAGAGATGGTGTTGACGCGCAGGCCCGGCAAGGCGGCGTTGATATTAATATCGCGCTCGCCGGTGCCCGTATTGCCGTGGGCGTTGGTCACCGATGCCGTGAAGGTCAGATCGCCGTCGCCAAACGCGTTCAGATCGGCGGACGGAATCAGTACTTTCCAGCTCAGATCGTTGCCGACGATAGCGGTGTAGCTTTTGCCGCCGACGGTAATGGAGACGGTGTCGCCCGCAGCCGCACCAACGACGCGGCCACTGAGCGTCTGGTCAACGGCGACTTCCGCATTGTTGACCAGATTATCGCCCGCAAAGGTATTGATGATCACCTGCGGCAGCGCCGTATCCACCAGCAGCATGGCGTCCGCGCTGCCGACGTTGCCCACGCTGTCCGTTCCGCTCACGCTTACGGTGTAGAGGGTATTCGCCAGATTCAGCACGTCAGTCACCGGCACCTGTACCGACCAGACGCCGTTCTCCACGGTGGCCTGGTAGCTGATGTTATTCAGGGTTACGGTTACCGCGCTGCCGTTCGGCAGATTACTGGTGCCGCTGAGATCGAGTGGCAACATCGCTTCCTGAGCGTTCAGCACGTTGTCCTGGCTGATAGGGTCGATCGTCAACTCAGGTGCTGCACCGCTCAGGGTAAAATCGTGAGTGGCATTCCCGGTGTTACCGGCCGCATCCGTCACTGCAACGGAGAGCGTAAAGTGACCTTCGCCGAGCGCACGGATGTCGTTCGCCGGAACGCCTACGCTCCAGCTGCCATCGGCTTGCACGACGCCCGTATAGTGCTTACCGCCCAGCGTCACGGTAACCACGTCACCTTCGGCTGCGCCGCTCGCGCGACCGGAAATAATCTGCGCCTGACCCTGCTCATCGGCATTGATCACGTCATCACCCGCGACGGCGTTCACCGTCACGACAGGGGCTACGGTATCGACGCTGAAATCAGCGGTGGTGGAGGTGGGATTTCCGGCTTTGTCGTTGACGTTTACGGTGACCGTATGGGAACCCTCAGCGAGTGCGTTGACGTCGCTGTTATTCAGGGTCAGGGACCATGTGCCGTCACTGCCGACGGTGGTGGTGTAGTTTTTGCCGTTGAGGGAGACCGTGACAATTTGCCCGGCCTCGGCGTTGGTTTTACCGCTCAGCGTTAATGGCTGGCCGTGCTCGGCGGCGTTGAGAATGTTGTCCTGCGAAATGGCATCCACGGAGAGCGTCGGCGCGTGGGCATCCACGTTCAGCGTCTGATTTCCGGTGACGGTATTGCCCGCCGCGTCTTTGCCAGTCACGGTGACCGTCCAGGTGCCGTCCGCCAATGCCTTCGCATCAGCCGCCGGAACGTTAACGCTCCATGCACCGTTCGCGCCCACTTCAGTGGTGTAGGTCTTACCGTTCAGCGTGACGGTCAGGTCGGTGCCCTGCGCGAGATGTTTGCTGCTGCCGGACAGGGCAAATCCTGCGGACTGCTCGCTGGCATTGATGACGTTATCTCCGGCAGTGGTGCTCAGCGTCACGCTGGCATCGGCGGTGACCACATTCACGGTGATGCTGCCCGCAGAAGTCGTTTTGCTGCCGTCGATTTGCACTACCGACCAGGTGTGTTCGCCGTCGGTTTGCGTCGGCAGTTTTACCGTCCAGGTGCCATTGGTGCCGACCATCGCGCTGGCGATGGTGTTGCCGCTGCTGTCCTTGATCTGAATGGTCGCGCCCGGCTGGCCGGTGCCGCTAAAGGTCGGGGTGTTATCGTCCGTGACCTCTTTTGCACTCAGCACACCCTGCTTGTCACCCTGTTTATCCGTCACGAGGAAGGTCGGCGTCGCGCTTTCGACCTCTTTGGTGTTGTCGATGACTTTGGTTTTGGTGTCACCATCACCGCCGTGCGCCAGCAGCGCGCCAATCGCCCCGCCGCCTAACGCGGCCCCGGCGATCCAGCCCCACGGGGCATCGCTTAAGCTACTGGCCTGCTCAAGGAACGGCTCGATGGTGGAAATCGGCGTGGCCTGCGCGCTTAATTCCACCGCCGCCATCCCCGCGGCCTCTTCCGTCTCTGCAAAGGTGATATGAGTCAGTTCCTGCTGGTCGTTAAACACCAGTTCGGAATGGTTTTTGCCCTCTGGATCGTCGAGAAAATAGTTATTGCATCGAATCACGCTGCCATCTTTCATGTAAATCAGCAGATCCTTACCCTGGCGCATATAACGTGCGACATCCTGGGCCGATCCGTGGATTTCAATGACACTGGGTGCAGAAACAGATACCGAGAGATTTCCCTCTCCGGTCAATACTGTTTTCTCAGCGGTTTTGCGAATAATGACATCGACAATCTTAGCGTTACTCATATTTCTCTCCTTGCAGGTACACGGGTGCCTGTGAGTATTTCTATCCTGAGGATGTGACTATCCCCGGGAATGAAAATCTCCCATTCTTCTTGAACTTATATCCGCAGCGTCAGCCGCGTTTCTCTAACTTAAATCAGGTAATTTGGCCGCAGCGTTTTTTTCAATTCCAATACGTTGCATGAGATTATCAACGGCTGACGCATAATTAACTGCACTCGCCCAGCTATCATATTCTGCTGATATTTTGGAGGAGGTTGCCTGCCAGACATCTTGTTCGACGCTCAGGAGATCGTTAATACTTCGCTTACCGAGGGTATATTCATTTTTATAAACTTCACGGGCGCGTAACGCATTTTCCAGCTGGACATTTCCGGCCTCCATTCGGCCACGCGCCCCGCTCCAGTCTGCCATTGCGACTGAGGCTTTTTGCAGGACATCAAAGCGAGCCTGATCCACCTGCGAAGCGGCCATAGCACGCGCCCCTTCAGCCTGGCGAACCCTGGCGGACACCGCGCCGCCCTGGTAGAGCGGGGCATCAATATTCAGCTGGATCTGGTCGTCCCAATAGGAGCGATTATCCGATTCATAGCGCGTTCTTCCTCCTTTCAGGCTCAGGGTCGGCCAGTGCTGGGATTTCGCCCGTTCAATGCCGTACTGGGCAGAACTCTCCATGGTTCTCGCCGCCAGAACGGAGGGAATCAGCGTGTAGTCGATGCTATCAAGGGAATCCTGCTGCACCTCAAGCGTGGTCGGTAACGGGGAGAGCTGTTGTGCATCAATTCCCGTCAGAACCGACAGCCTGGCGCGGGCACTTTTCAGCGCCGCGTTGTATTGCTCAAGGGTCGCCTGCATTCCCGCCACGCGGGTTTGCGTTTGCAGCTCATCAGAAGTGGAGCTAAGGCCCGCGCTGGAACGTAATTTCGCCAGCTGTTGCACATTTTTCAGGGCCAGGATGTTCTCCTGCGCGGCCTGGGTCAGGTCTGTATAGCGTTTCACATCCACATAGCTCAGCGCGGTTTTCTCCGCGACCGACGATAACGTCGCCATCAGCTGATACCGATAGCTGTCATGCTGGGCGGAAGACTGGCTGATCGCGCTATTGGTTTTACCAAAGTCGTACACGAGCTGCGTCAGGCTCAAGCCCCACGCCGCCGAATTTTTCAGCGAACCGCTGGAGTCCGTCGTCTGGCTATGGCCCGTATTGCCGTTCAGTGAAATTTGCGGCATCCACCCGCTTCGGGCTTCATCAATCTGGGCCTGACCAATTCCCATCTGAGCGGCTTGCTGGCTCACGGAGGGATCGCGATCGAAAGCAAAAAGAATGCTCTCTTTTAATGACGTGCGTGCGACGGGGGCGCTGCCAATCGTCCCGTTATTTGCCATCGATGAGGACATCGTGGCCGCAAATAAAACAAGGGCGGCAGGTATCTGGGTATATTTAAACGCTCTCAAGATAGATCTCCCTTACTATTCCACCCCTGAGGATGGTGTATATCGTTTTCTTCGCCTCCCCCACTTAGCCAGTGGTAAAAATCTTACACGTAAGAATTTTTCAACGTTTAATGAATGCGCGAAAAAGCCTAAGCACCAATTTTCACTAACGGAAATCAGTAGCAGATAATCGTTTTTAAGAATTTACTTATTCAACATTTCTTAACGGCGAGCATAACAAAATGTCTTAAGTGGAACTATACCCACAATGTTAACAAGGTGTTAATGCTAAGAGAAAAAATGCGGTTTCCAGACAAACCGTGAAAATAGGGCCTAAATCGGCCTGGAATAAACGCATTGTTATTTAAGAAAATATTTAAAATACCTACCTGTACATTTTTGCGTTTATTTCCCAATGAATATGACACAAAGATTTTCAAAGAAATGTCAGTTTTAGTGCCGTGGTTATTATTTAAACAACACAGAAAAAATTATCCCTTAAGAAACAGGATACTGCGCCATCAATTGTTAATAATCGGCATTTAACACCAGTAATTTATTTATAAGCAGTCATTCAATCTAAATGTGAAAAAATAAACAGAACAATAACAATATAACCGGTGCATTATTAGCACATTCGGGATAACTCATTACGTTTATTCATCAATCGATGGCATCAGCCCCAAAACGGCAATAAAAAACCCGCAGGAGAATCTGCGGGTTTTACCGTTTCGACGCGCGTTGTGCCGGATTAGCTCTCCTTATCCTTCTCCACAATCAACGGCTCGATATCGCTCTCTTTCTTAATCACCAGCGAATCATCCCCGCGCAGGCAGGTGCCGCCGTAGTTGCCGCCGACGGTAAAGGTGCAGACCTGGATGTATTTCCCGTCCACTTTCGGCAGACACCACAGCTGCTGGTAGATATTTTTACGATCCGTGAATTTACCGCTGGATTTATCCAGCAGCTCCTCTTCGGCGCTGATCAGATCGATATTGCTGCCGCAGCGACCGGCGATAGGTTTCACCGCATAGCCGGTTTTGGTGAGCAATTCGTTGACCTCGAAATCCGTATCCAGCAGATAACGGTGGTTCGGGAACAACTGCCACAGCACCGGCAGAATCGCTTTGTTGCCGGGGATCACGGTCCACAGCGGTTCAAATACCAGCACTTCCGGGCGCAGCAGCACGTCAATTAAACGCACCTCTTGCTGGGGATGACCGGTGCGAATCGGCACGGCGGCGTATTCGGTTTCGCTCACTTCACGCACCTGCTCGATCGCCGTTTCCCACGCCCAGGTTTTCCAGACACAGTTCACCGCGCGACCTTCGTCATCGATAAGCTGCCCTGCCGCATCCCAGCTCAGCGCTTCCAGACCGTGCAGAATTTTGGTGTCAAAACCGGCCTGCATCAGCGAGCGCTGGATAAAGAGCGCGTGATAATCCTCTTCGATATCGTTGTCCTGCATGATATGCACGAACGGACGCGCGTGGCTGTGTTTCCACGCGCCGGTCAGCTCTTCGAGCAAGCCTTCCGCCGGGTTATGCCCGGTGCCGCGATAGCCATTTTTCACCCACTCTTCGAGGATCAAACCGCCTTCCGTATGGCAGGAGGCAGAATCGGCGTTGTACTCGTACACCTTCAGCCCGCGCTCATCCATACAAAAATCCATACGACCGGTGATCATATGGTGACGACGCCACTGCCAGGAGAGGCGCAGGCGCGGCCAGAGGATTTTCGGGATGTCGAAAAGCGCGAGTAAGTTGTCGTCTTTCAGCACTTTATCGGTGGCGTGGAGATACATCAGATGCAGCTCGTTGGTGGCTTTGATCAGCTCCTGCTCGGCACTTTCGGTGATGGTGAAATACTGGCAGGGATCTTTATTGATCACATGTCCGTTGGCGCGAACGTAAGCCTGCTGGAGAGCATCCTTTTCGTTGAGCCATTTCCCGTCGAACTGGCGTTTGTTGGCCAGTCGCGCCCCGCTGATTTTCAGCTGTTCACCGCCGATTTCCGGCTGCGGCAGGCTGTGCTCTGTGTCGTCGGTCTGGATCATCCAGCCCAGAATAGTGGTATCTGTGAAAGTGTCGTGCAGGGTGTAGCAGCCTTTTTCGACGGACAGGCGCAGCTCGCGCGTCCACTGCTGCCCGACCGGCAGCGGCGAATGGAGTACGTTCTGCTCGGCAATGCGCACTTTATCGCCCATCAACTGAGTGATAACGGCCACATGGCCGGTCTCATGAAACTCACCGCCCTTTTGCCAGATGAGCAGCGAACCGGCTTTTGGCGCGCGTTTCGATCCGTTGGCAAACGCCTGCAGCGGCAGGATGGTGTCGTTCACCACGGCGCGCAGGAAGCGCAGGGAGAAGATCTCCCACGCCATGCCGACGTCGGTAAATACCATGCCGTAGTTGAGGAACAGGAAGCGGCGCGCGAACTCCACGCACTGCCATTTGTGGCCCATGTATTCGTTGCCGATATAGCTACGAAACTCCGCGTCTTCGGGGTACTGGCGCGGGTCAAGACTGCTGTAGTTCGAGGAGTAAATTGCCACGCCACCCGGCGCATAACCTAACAACGTCCCAAACGGAGCGTCACTGCTTTGCTTTCCATTATTTCGCATGAATCCAACCTAAAAAGGCAGGCGGCAAGATGATGAGGGTTGTCGTCTGCGTGTTGACATGAATCAGACAGAAGAGGATTTATCATACACCTGATAAAGGGACAATTCACAGTGCGAGCCGGGCACGCCTTCGCGCCGCCCGGCGTTGTTCGCGGCACCTTAGACCTTAAATAACCAACAGGCCGCAAAATGCCCCGGCGAGATCTCCTGCATGGCGGGCTCCTGCGAGCGGCAAACCGGCATGACGTGCGGGCAACGGCTGCAAAATTTACAGCCAGGAAGCACCGACGTAGGGCCGGGGATCTCCCCGCGCAGGGTTGCCTGCTCAAGATGGCGGATGCGCGGATCGGGCAGCGGAACGGCGGCCAGCAGCGCGCGCGTATAGGGGTGCGCCGGATGGGAATACAGCTCGCCCGCCGGGGCCACTTCCACCAGCTTTCCGAGGTACATTACCCCGATACGGCTGGAGATATGGCGCACCATCGACAGATCGTGGGCGATAAACAGATAGGTCAGCCCCAGTTCCTGCTGCAGGTCCTGCAAAATATTCACCACCTGCGCCTGCACCGACACATCCAGCGCCGAGAGCGGTTCATCGCACAGCACAAACTCCGGGCGCACCGACAGGGCACGCGCAATACTAATGCGCTGGCGCTGACCGCCGCTGAATTCATGGGGGAAGCGCTGCAGATGTTCCTGTTTAAGCCCCACTTTATAGAGCAGGGTTTCCGTACGTTCCCGCTGCTCCTCGCGGCTGTAGCCGTGGATCTGCATCGGTTCGGCCACCAGCTGCTGCACCGTCATACCCGGATTGAGCGACGAGTACGGGTCCTGGAAAATGGCCTGCATCCTTTTACGCAGTGGCTTGAGCTGTTTTTCGCTGGCCTGCGCAATCTCCTGTCCGGCAAAGTGAATTTCGCCGGAGGTGATATCAAACAGGCGCAGCATTGCGCGCCCAAGCGTCGATTTTCCGCAGCCTGATTCGCCCACCAGACCAAAGGTTTCTCCGCCATGAATATCAAAACTCACGCCGTCGACCGCTTTCACCGCCACGCCTTTGCGCAGCAGCCCACCCTGAACCGGATAGTGTTTACGCAGTTCACGGACGCTCACTAAAGGGGCATTTTGCTCGCTCATGCCTGAACCTCCTTATCAGCCCATAACCAGCAGGCCGCACGGTGGCCCTCGCCAACGGAATAAAATGCGGGTTGTCGCTCGCACTGCGCCATCCGTTTCGGACAGCGCTCGGCAAACGGGCAGCCCGGCGGCGGATTGAGCAGGCCAGGCGGCGTTCCTTCAATAGGTGACAGGCGGTGATTTGCCTCGTCCGCGCGCGGCAGGGAGGCCAGTAACCCCTGGGTGTACGGGTGCGCCGGACGATAAAAAATATCCTCCACACTCCCCTCTTCCATCACCTGCCCGCCGTACATCACCACGACACGGCTGCACACCTGCGCCACCACGCCGAGATCGTGGGTGATCAGCAGAATGGCCGTCTGAGTCTGCTGTTGCAGGCTTTTCAGCAGGCGCAGGATCTGCGCCTGAATGGTCACATCCAGCGCGGTTGTCGGTTCGTCGGCGATCAGCAGTTTCGGGTTGCAGGAGAGCGCGATGGCGATCATCACGCGCTGGCGCATCCCGCCGCTAAACTCGTGGGGAAACTGATCGTAACGGCGCTCCGCTTCGGCAATCCCCACCTGATCGAGCATGGCAATGGCCGCCGCTTTTGCCCCCTTTTTGGACAGCCCTTTGTTGCGAATGAGGATCTCCGACATCTGTCTGCCGATGGTCACCACCGGGTTCAGGGCGGTCATCGGGTCCTGGAAGATCATCGCAATGTCGTTGCCACGGATCTTGCGCATTTGCTCGGGGGTCTTCTTCGCCAGATCGTCATTCTGAAAGCGAATACTGCCGCCGGAGATATGCCCGTTGCTGCCGAGCAGCTGAATGATCGATTTGCAGGTGACGCTTTTCCCGCACCCGGATTCGCCGACGATGCCGACCAGCTCCCCGGCCTGCACATGAAAACTCACGCCGCGCACCGCCTGTACGTTACCGTCGCGGGTGCGAAACGAAGTGTGCAGATTATCGAGTTCTAATAAGTTATTCATCGCGGTTCGCTCCCGGCTCAAAAGCGGTGCGGAATACGTCACCGAGCACGTTAAAACTAAACACCGTCAGCAAAATCAAAATGCCGGGGAACATCGCCAGCCAGGAGGCTTCGCCGATGTACGACTGGGCGTTGTTGAGCATACTCCCCCACGACGCAGCGGGCGCCTGCACGCCCAGCCCCAGGAAACTGAGGGTCGATTCCATCAGAATGGCCGATGCGATATTCAGCGTCGCCGCCACAATAATTGTCGGCAGCACGCCGGGAATAATATGGCGCAGAATGATGCGCAGCGGATGCTCGCCGGACGCGCGGGCATACAGAACATATTCGCGCTCTTTGACGCTGAGCGTTTCAGCACGCACCAGGCGCGACATGCTCATCCAGGTCAACAGGCTGATAATCAGGATGATGTTATCCACGCCCGGCTTGAGGTAGGCGTTCACCACCAGCAGCAGGAAAAACGCCGGAATGGCCATCAGAATATCGACGACGCGCATCATCAGGTTATCGAGCCAGCCGCCAAAATAGCCGCTGATGGTGCCGACAAGCGTGCCGATCAGCGTGGAAAAAAGCATCGCCAGAAAACCGACCATCAGGGAGATCTGCCCGCCGTACAGGGCGCGGGTGAAGTAATCGCGCCCGTATTCGTCGGTGCCAAACCAGTGCGCCGCGTCAGGCGGCAGGGTGCGCGCGCCAAGGGACATCTGATCTGGATCGTAAGGGCTTAGCCCTGCGCACAGGGCGGCGACGATAAAAATAAAGAGAATAAAAAGTGAAAACTGCGCCGGACGGTTGCGGCGCAGCTGGTGGCGAACTTGTTGCCAGCGTCTGCTCATCCGGGGTTACCTCAGGGTACGAATACGGGGATCGGCGAAGCGATAGAGCAGATCGGCGATCAGATTGCCGACGATCAGCATCATCGACGACAGCATGATGATCGCCATGATCAGCGGGTAGTCCAGCGAGGTGATCGACTGAATGCCCAGCAGCCCCATCCCCGGCCACGAAAAGACGCTTTCGGTTACGTAGGCCCCCACAACCAGCTCGCCAAACGACAGGCCAAACAGGGTGATCACCGGCAACAGCACGTTTTTCAGCACATGGCGGAACAGGATACTGGTGCGCGTGGCGCCATACGCCAGCTGGGTTTGCACATAGTCGGCGGAGAGCTGCGAAATGGTGTTCGAGCGGATATAGCGCACGTAGCTGGAGAGGTTATAGAAGGTCAGCGCAATGCACGGCAGCACGCCGTGACGCACCACGTCCAGCCAGTTGTCCTCCATACCGATAGTGCGCATCCCCATGCTGGGGAACCAGTTCAGCTGCACGGCAAAAATGGTGATCAGCAGAATACCAAACCAGAAAATGGGTACGGAAATACCGATATAGGCGAATAAGTTCAGGATGTGATCCAGCCAGCGGTGTTTGAACGCGCCCGCGAGCAGCCCCAGCGGAATGGCGAGGAGGATCGCCATCACCAGCGACGCGCCCATCAGCCCAAGCGTGGCCGGAATGCGTTCGCCGATCATCTCCAGCACCGGGCGATGGTAAATCAGCGAATAGCCCAGGTCGCCCTGCAAAACGTTTTTCAGCCACAGAACGTATTGCGTCACCAGGGGCTTATCCAGCCCCATGCTCTGGCGGATACGTTCGATATCTTCCGGGGCCATTCTCGGCGTGATGTACGCCGCCACCGGATCGCCGGGCGCGAGTTTGACCAGCAAAAACGCCACCAGCGAAATAAAGAAAAGCATCGGCAGCAGTTGCAGCAGCCGACGCGTCAGTAATGTGTTCACGACATGCCCTTAAAAAAACACCCCGGCCAGTTGGCCGGGGCAACGACTTATTTTTGATAGATTTTTGAAAGGTCCTGGAACATATAAACCGGTTTCGGTTCGGCTTCCTGCGTCCCGCCAAAGCGTTTGTCCACGGCGACTGTCGCATTGGTGTAGGCGATGGGGTAGTAGGTCATGTCGTTGGCGACGGTCTGCTGAATTTGCTTGTAGATTTCAGCACGTTTGCCGCTGTCGGTTTCTACTGCGCCTTTGTCCCACAGGGCGTCGAACTGCGGGTTTTTATAGTGCGCATAGTTGTAGGCTTCGTTGCTCATGAACAGGGATTTGTAGCCATCCGGCTCCGCGCCCATGATGTAACCGCCGAGGTTCAGCTCCCACGCGGTGTTGTTCATATCCAGGCTGCGCTGAGACATGGCGTTGGAGTCGAGCGGCATCAGTTCCACATTCACGCCAATGCCTTTCAGCTGCTGCTGAATATAGAGCGCCATGCTCTCCTGGGTTTTGTTGGTGTTCACATAGGCCAGGCGCAGCTTGAGATCGGCTGGCGCGCCGGACGCTTTCAGCAGTTCTTTGGCTTTTTGCTGATCGAACGTGTACTGCTCAACGTCGTTGGTCTGATAAAGCGTGTCCGGCGTCAGGAACGAGCTGGCCGGTTTAGCATAATCCAGCGAGGTGAACGCGGTTTGGGTCAGTTCGTCTTTGTTGATGGCATAAGCAATCGCCTGGCGAAGCGGTTTGCTTTTCATCACCGGCACGTTCTGGTTGAAGGTCATGTACGCCAGACGGCCTTCCGGATAGACCACAAAATCAAATTTGCCGGTATTCTTCAGGCGGCTGACGTCCTGCGGGTCCACCATCTTCAGATTGATTTCGCCGTTTTGCAGCGCAAGGTTTGCGGAGTTGCTGTCTTTGGCAAAGCGATAGGTCACGGAGTCGAGCTTCGCTTTGCCGTTCCAGTAATCGTCAAAACGGGTCAGGGCGTAATATTGCCCCGCGCGGTACTCTTTAAACTTGAACGGACCGGAACCTACCGGCGCATCGTTTTTGGTGCTCTTTTCCAGATCCGCTTCTTTTGCGAACACGTGTTCCGGAATCGGGTAGATCTGCACCAGCGTTCCGGTAAAGGCGGCGCTGACCTGTGGCAACGTGAACTTCACGGTGCGATCGTCGACTTTACTCACTTCGACAGGCTTACCGCCGTAGGTGAACATGCTGCGGAAGAAGCTGTGCTGTTTGGCTTCGAGGAGCTTATTAAAGGTGAAGACCACGTCGGAGGCGGTCAGCGGCTGGCCATCCTGCCATTTCAGATTCGGTTTTAAGGTCAGGGTATAGCTAAGATTATCGGCGGACGGCGTCAGGCTTTCGGCCAGGCCCCATTCGATTTTGCCGTCGTTAAAACTGTAGAGCGGCGCGTACAGCGCCTGCATGATGGTCAGCGTGGTACGGTCGCTGGCGTAGAGTGGGTTTACGGCCAGCGGATCGCCGGACGTGATACCGATAATGAGCGAGCCACCCTCTTTTGGCGCATCACTTTTTGCTGCTGGCGCGTTCGCCGTTTCATTCTTTTTAGCATCGTCACAGCCCGCTGCGGCCAATGCTATGGACACCAGAACAGCAGATAACAGTAGCTTGCGCATATCTCACTCACTCCTTGCCTCAATAATATTAAATACTGAAAAGTTCTTTTTATTCAGGAGCATCATATTCAGCTTTGTCATATTGCGCATTAACAATGAAAATGCGATTTTCGATTAAGCTTATAACCAATTTGATATATATAAGCGCCAGAAGGAATAGGGCCTAATCAATTGCGCTCGCAACGTTAAAGGGTTCACGAATCTCCTGCTACACTGCCTCAACACATCACTAAAAAGGCAGATCAACATGTCAGACAACACCTACCAGCCACCGAAAGTGTGGGAATGGAAACAGAACAGTAACGGCGGCGCGTTCGCCAATATCAACCGCCCGGTTTCTGGCGCGACGCATGAGAAAACGCTGCCAGTGGGCGCGCATCCCCTGCAGCTCTACTCCCTCGGCACGCCAAACGGCCAGAAAGTGACGATCATGCTGGAAGAGCTGCTGGCGCTTGGTGTGACAGGCGCGGAGTATGACGCGTGGCTGATCCGCATCGGCGAAGGCGATCAGTTCTCCAGCGGGTTTGTGGACGTGAACCCAAACTCGAAAATTCCGGCACTGCGTGACCACTCTGTGAACCCGCCACTGCGCGTATTTGAATCCGGCAATATCCTGCTTTATCTGGCAGAAAAATTCGGTCACTTCCTGCCAAAAGATCCAGCGGGACGCACCGAAACCCTGAACTGGCTGTTCTGGCTGCAAGGCTCTGCCCCGTTTCTTGGCGGCGGTTTCGGCCATTTCTTTAACTATGCACCCGTGAAAATTGAGTACGCGATTGACCGTTTCACCATGGAATCAAAACGCCTGCTCGACGTTCTGGATAAGCAGCTGGGGCGCGGTCGTTTTGTCGCGGGAGATGAGTACAGCATCGCCGATATCGCCATCTGGCCATGGTTCGGCAACGTGGTGCTTGGCAACGTGTACAACGCCGCCGAGTTCCTGGATGCAGGCAGTTACAAGAACGTTCAGCGCTGGGCGAAAGACGTTGCCGAGCGCCCGGCGGTGAAACGCGGCCGCATCGTCAACCGTACCTTTGGCGAGCCGAGCGAACAGCTGCATGAGCGCCATGCCGCCAGCGACTTCGACACCCAGACCGAAGACAAACGTCAGGCGTAATGCGCTGACAGATTGCCCGGTGGCGCTGCGCTCACCGGGCAAAATTACACGCCGAAACCGCCCTGCAGCAAAATCGCTTTTGCCTGATCCGACTGTAAATAATCCGCCAGCACCAGCCCCTGTGGCGTCATTACCGCGCTTGCATATTCCGCTCGCGGGTTAAAAGGCGCAGGTATGTTTAGCACGCTCAGGCCGGCAATCTGACGAAGCGCGGGCGCATAGCTGGCGTAGCCGATAAACAGATCCGCCTGATCACTTTCAATGATCCACTCTGCCGCCCGTTTACCCTGCGGAACCGGTGCAGACGCCCGCCCGCCGACCAGCGCCATCGCCCGCTCCCGCACAGGGATGCCCGCTTCGCCCATACGTGTGAACAACTCCTGGGTGTAGTCGCCGGAGGGATCGCACCCCGCCGTGGAGGTGCCGAGGCGCAAATCGGGCCGCGTAAGCAGCGAGAACCAGTCATCGTCGTCGCGAAGCACCTCGCTGCGCGCTGTCAGGCAGAGCTGATTGCGGGCAAATACCGCCACGGAAGATGCCAGCCCCTTTATGAGCAACGCCTGGGGATGAGCGACATTTGCTGACGCAAACAGGTCACACGGCTCTCCGGCTTCAATCCGTTCCCGCAGCAATCCGGCCGGACCAAACTGCGTCTCAACCGCGTGCGGGAAATGGGCCAGTAATTGCGGCCATATATCGCGCAGGCTGCCCGCTGCCAGTACGCGCATCAGTCGATACCCTGGTAATGGGTGCGGTAGAAACGCTGATACCATTCGTCGGCGATTTTGCGCATATCAACGTCTTTAAACTTCTCAGGATAGAGTTTTTTCGCCATCCACAGTTCGCCAATGCCCATCGCTTCGGGCATCGGGTAGCCCCAGGCTTTGGCGTAGTCCGGCATCAGGTAGACGCGATGGTTTTTCACGGCGTCGATCACCTGCCACTGGGCCGAACCCTTGATTTCATCGACCACCGATGGATAGCGATCCTGCACAAAGATGACCTGCGGATCCCAGGCGATAACCTGCTCCATCGCCACGGTTTTAAAACCCTGAATGGTCGCCGCCGCCACGTTGACTGCGCCCGCATGGGCCATCATCAGGCCGGTATATTTCCCCGAACCGTAGGTGGTCAGTTCCGGATTGGCCATATAGGCGCGAATACGTTTCTCTGCAGGGATATCCTTCAGACGGTCGCTGACCATCTTGCGCCCTTTATCGGTGGCGGCGATCAGATCTTTGGCTTCCTGCGGTTTGTTGACGATCTCACCGATCAGGGTGATCCCCTCGCGCAGACCCAGATCGTAGGCTTTTTCTTCGTCGGCGATAGTTGGGTTCAGCTTCGCTTTTTCGCCCGGCGCGTCGTGGCGCAGGGAGATAGCGATCACCGGGATACCCAGGCTGCTGATTTTGTCGATCATCTCCTGCGGCGCGTAGTTGGTGACAAACACCACCTGCGGATGCAGAGCGATCAGTTTTTCCGGGTCTACATGGGTGAGATCGCCGAGCGTCGCTTTCTGATTCAGCTCCGGTGCCAGGCGGGCGTAGCCCTCGCCAAGCTGCTGTTTCCAGTTCGCCATCACGCCGACGATTTTGTCGGTCGCGTTCATTTGCACCAGTAAGTTCAGCGTCTGATGCTGAAGCACTACCACGCGGTCGACCTTATCGGGAACGGTGACGGTACGGCCAATTTGATCGGTTATCTGGCGGGATGCCTCAGAAGATAACGGGAGTAAAATCAGTAAACTAAAGGTAACTGCCTGCCAAAATCGATTGTTCATAATGCCCTCGCACTTTCGTTATGCACAGGATTATATAACGATTTGTGACGCAGATCTTCGCCTGCTTTGTGGGTAGGCATTATTGCCATGAAAAAATGAACACCCCCGGCATTAAATAATTCCCGGACCGGTTTTGTCTTTTGCAAATAAAATGCAAAGGGCGCGAGTGAAAAAATAATCCGCTGCGAAAAATTATTTCACCCCTATTTTCTTAAAAGAAAACCGATGTACTTATTGCAAATCACGCTCTTTTTTCAACAGCATATTTACAACCGACGCTAAACTGGCAAGAATAATTTTTATTTCCCCTAAGAAACGTCCCATGTCAGAACAGGCGCTACGACAGCAGATTCAGAATCTGAAAAAGCATAACGCCCGGCTTGCCAGGCTGGCGCGTGACGCCCGCAGCAAGCTCAGCGCTGCGCTGGATGGCACGGGTCTGTGTCTGTGGCAGCTCGACGTGCCCAGTGGGAAGTTAATTATCTACAATCGCCGCTGGGGCTCGATGCTGGGGTACCAGCCGAAAGAGCTGAATGCGCAGTTCGACGTCTGGCGCGAGCACCTTCATGCCGATGATAAACAGATGGTGCTGGATGCGTTTTATGACCATCTCCACGGCAAAACCCCGTTCTACGAAGCGCTGCACCGCATGCAGCATAAAAATGGCACCGTCAGCTGGGTGCTCGATCGCGGGCGTGTCAGCGAATGGGATGAGCACGGGAATCCGCTCAAGGTCACCGGCACCCACATTGATATGACGAAGGAAAAGCAGTACGAGGAGCAGCTCGCGCTGCTGGCGAACCACGATCCGCTGACCGGCCTTGCCAATCGTCATGCGCTGATCAAACAGTTCCGCGCCCTGAAAGAGCAGGGTCCACTCTGCGTGGCTTTTATCGATCTGGATGATTTCAAAACCGTTAACGACACCTTTGGCCATCGCAGCGGCGATGAACTGCTGATTCAACTGAGCCAGCGCCTGCGCGAAACCTGCCCGCAGGGTTCTGTCGTCGGGCGTCTGGGTGGCGATGAGTTTGTTCTGCTGTTGCCCTTCCCGCTTTCGAGTCTGTGGGTGAACAGCACCGCGCACAGCTGTTTGCGCGCGGCGCTAACCCCTTTCGAGCTGGATAACGGCCAGGCGCAGGTGGGGGCATCGATTGGGATAGATGAGGTTCAGCCGCAGGATGATTTCGTAAACGCCCTGCGCCGCGCCGATCAGTCGATGTACCAGATCAAACACACCGGAAAGAATGGCGTGGCGATCGGCTCCACGCTTATCTCGATTTCCCGTACCGGAACGGACGCGTGAAGGCCAGCCGCCAGCAGAGCATTATCCAGCTCCTGAGCGACTGCGACGGGTTGACCACCGACGCGCTGGCAGAGCAGCTGGCGGTCAGCAAAGAGACTATTCGCCGCGATTTGAAAGGGTTGCAGCAGCAGGGGAAAATTGTGCGTCACCATGGCCGCGCGCGGGCCATTCACCCGGACAACCGCGACGGCGGTGAGCCGTTTGGCGCACGCCTAAAGAGCCATTACGCCGATAAAGTGGATATCGCCCATCGCGCGCTGGACTGGGTCAGCAGCGGAATGACTCTTGCCCTCGACGCCAGCTCGACCTGTTTCCATCTGGCGCGCCAGCTTCCGGACATCGACCTGACGGTGTTCACTAACAGCCTGCCCATCTGTCACGAAATGGCGAAACGCGAGCGCATCACCCTGATCTGCACCGGCGGCACGCTGGATCGTAAGTATCGTTGTTACGTCAATCCGGCGCTGATCTCCCTGCTGAAAGGCGTGGAGATCGACCTGTTTATCTTTTCCTGTGAGGGGGTGGACGAACAGGGCGATATGTGGGACCCGGCCGAGCACAGTGCGCTCTTTAAAACGCAGCTGTTACGCCGCGCCAGTCAGTCGCTGCTGTTGATTGATAAGAGTAAATTTCAGCGTGCGAGCGAAGTCAAAATCGGCTCGCTGTCGCAGGTGACGCAGATGATTACCGATGCTCACCCCTCCAGACGGTAGCCCGCCATAAAGTAGCGCAGTGTGGTAATCGACTGATTTTCTTTGAAAAAATCCATCACCATATCGCGGTCCAGCCCGTAGCGGCGTGTCAGGATACCGGCCTCCCACGCGCTGAGCTGGCGATCGCCGGTTTTCTCAAACATCCGGTGCGAAAAACCGAGCACAAATCCCCGTTTATAGTCAGAACAGAAATGCGCGACGTTCTTTGCGGTATCCGCCTGCGCCGCGCGCATCCCCGCCATCAACCCTTTGCCAAAATGGTTTTCCATTGATTTACCCTCAATCGCTATATATTAAATTATATAGCGATATTTTGAGCGATGGCTAGTGGAAATTAAGGCCGCACGGGGCGGCCTTTAGGGAGGAATCAGAACGAAACCCACTCATCGGGCGTACCCGATGCGTTAGGCCGCATGGGCGCTTTCGGCGACGCAGTAGGCGCACCGTTTTGCGGTTCCTGCGCGGACAGGCGGAATTTCTGCACTGAGCGTTGTAGCTCTTCCGTCTGACGTTCCAGCGCCGAGGCGGCGGCGGAAACCTGCTCCACCAGCGAGGCGTTCTGTTGCGTTACGCCGTCCATCTGGGTGATCGCCACACCGACCTGGGAAATGCCTTTGCTCTGCTCTTCCGACGCCGAGGCGATCTGCTTCATGATGGTGGTCACTTCAGTCACGGCGCGCAGGATCGCTTCCATGGTGGTCCCGGTATCGCTGACGATTTTCGACCCCTGCTCGACGCGTGAAACGGAATCGGCGATCAGGCCTTCGATCTCCTTCGCCGCATTTGCGCTTCGGCTGGCCAGGTTACGCACTTCGCCTGCCACCACGGCAAATCCACGGCCCTGTTCACCGGCACGCGCCGCTTCAACCGCCGCGTTGAGTGCCAGAATATTGGTCTGGAAAGCGATGCTGTTGATGACGGTAGTGATCTCGGCAATCTTCTTCGAGCTGGCGGAAATTCCGCTCATGGTGGTAACCACGTCATCTACCAACGAACCGCCACGGCTTGCGGTAGTGGAGGCAACATCGGCCAGCTGGCTCGCCTGACGCGCATTTTCGGCGTTGAGTTTCACCGTGGCGGTGAGCTGTTCCATGCTCGCGGCGGTCTCTTCCAGTGCGGCGGCCTGCTCTTCGGTGCGTGAAGAGAGATCGTTGTTTCCGCTGGAAATTTCAGTGGCTCCGCGCCAGATATTCTCGCTGCCGGAGCGGATCGAGCTGACCGCTTCGCGCAGGCTGTCCTGCATCGCGGTTAACAGAGGCACCAGTCGGCCCACGCAGTTACGCCCAAATGGTGTAATGGGCTGACTGAGATCGCCCTGCGCAATCTGGCGGAAATGCTCGCGAATGCGGTCCAGCGGTTTCACCAGCATCGCCACCAGGTAGCGGTCGGTAAAGAGGAGGATCAGCAGACCGATAATCGTCGCGGCGATAATCACAACGCGCGTCATGCTCGTCAGGCTGTCCACCACGTCACGGGTGCTGTCGAGCGTGCTGGCGGCGGAAGTGTTGAATTTATCCGCCGCGGCACCGAAAGCGCGGCTCAGCGGTGGCGTGACGTTGTTGGCCTGCTGACGATATCCCTCGATCGTCCCCTGTTGCGCCTGCTGCATTTGCAGGGCAATCCCCTGGTCCAGTAACGCCTGCCAGCTGCTAATCACTTCAGCAGAGACGCTTTCGTCCATCGGGCCTGGCGAGATGGCCTTCATCTCGTTCAGCTTCTTGCTCATATTCTCCAGCGCCTGCTGCGCGGGGGCTAAATCGGGATTTCCACCCGCAACTTTGGCTTCCATTGCGCGGCTGAGGCGCGTGACAAAGCGGAAATATTGATCGTTACCCTGACTCAAAATAGTCATTTGTTTCACGATCTGGCGATCGATGCCATTACCGTCTGAGACCCTGGAAAGTGACCAGGTGCTGTAAAGCCCAACCCCTGCCCACATCAAACAAAAAATACCCAGAATCGTCAGCATGACGAACCGGATAGTAAAATTACGAAGCATTTGCATAAGAGTATCCTTGCCGTTAGGGAAAACTCGCTTGAGACGAGTCTTATCTTCGTTATCGGCAATACCTACACTTTAAGGAGTATTTTTATAAAAACTTGCACATCTTAACTTTTAAAAAAATAGTATTGCCTAATACCCTTATAATTAGCACGCAAATATAATAGAAAAAGACCGGAATTTTCCGGCCCTTTTTTGAAACATTAAATTCATATTACTTCAAATATTTCTCAAACCATCCCAGAGTCCGTTTCCATGCCAGCTCCGCTGCGGGCTCGTCATAACGTGGGGTCGAGTCATTATGAAAGCCATGATTTACGCCGGGGTAAATATAGGCTTCATAGACTTTATTATTCGCTTTCAGGGCGGCTTCATACGCTGGCCAGCCTTCGTTGATGTTCTTATCCAGCTCGGCATAGTGCAGCAGCAGCGGCGCGTTAATCTTCGGGACATCCGCCGCGGCGGGCTGGCGGCCATAAAACGGCACCGCGCACTCCAGCTCCGGATAGGCCACCGCGGCGGCATTCGAGACGCCGCCGCCGTAGCAAAATCCGGTAATCCCCACGTTGCCCGTCGCATCGGGATGTTTTTTCATAAACTCCACGGCGGCAAAGAAATCGTTCATTAATTTGGTGGGGTCCACTTTCTGCTGCAGCACTTTCCCCTCTTCATCATTCCCTGGATATCCGCCGACGGAACTTAATCCGTCCGGTGCCAGCGCAATATATCCCGCCTTCGCTACCCGGCGGGCAACGTCTTCGATATACGGATTTAAACCGCGGTTTTCATGGACCACGACCACCGCCGGCACTTTTCCGGTCGTCTTTGCAGGCTTCACCAGATAACCCCGCACTTCACCATGACCGTTGAGTGAAGGGTAGTGGATGTATTCCGGCAAAATATCGGGATCGGTGAATTTCACCTGTTCAGCAAGGGCGTAATTCGGTTTGAGCATATTGAATAACGCCAGCGCCGTGACACCGCCTGCCGCGTAGCGCGCCGCAAGATTGAGAAATTCGCGTTTGGTTATTTTGCCGTGGGCGTAATAGTCATAGTAATCGAGCAATTCTTGCGGAAAATCTTTCGCGGTCAGCCGGGTCATCGCATATCTCCAGGAATTGTGATTTTATAAGGATAGAATGAAAACGCTGTTTCGAAAATTCATCACTAAAAAAGGAGATATCATGTCCTGGACCCCTACTTCAAACCGCTACGACACCATGCAGTACCGTTACTGCGGGAAGAGCGGCCTGCGTTTGCCCGCGCTATCACTAGGATTGTGGCACAGCTTTGGTCACGTTCAGGCGCTGGACAGCCAGCGCGCACTGCTTCGCAAAGCCTTTGATTCAGGTATTACCCATTTTGATCTCGCGAATAACTACGGCCCGCCTCCAGGCAGCGCGGAAGAGAATTTTGGTCGTCTGCTGCGCGAGGATTTTGCCGCGTATCGCGATGAACTGATTATCTCCACCAAAGCCGGGTACGACATGTGGCCTGGCCCGTACGGGTCTGGCGGTTCGCGGAAGTATCTGCTCGCCAGTCTCGACCAGAGCCTGAAACGCATGGGCGTAGAGTATGTCGATATTTTCTATTCCCACCGCGTTGACGAAAACACGCCGATGGAAGAGACCGCCGCCGCGCTGGCACAGGCTGTTCAGAGCGGGAAAGCGCTCTACGTGGGGATTTCCTCTTACTCGCCGGAACGCACGCAGAAAATGACTGAGCTGCTGCGCGAGTGGAAAATTCCACTACTGATCCATCAGCCGTCCTACAACCTGTTAAACCGTTGGGTGGATAAAAGCGGCCTGCTGGATACCCTCGTGGCAAACGGCACCGGCTGTATTGCTTTTACGCCGCTGGCGCAGGGGCTGCTGACGGGCAAATACCTGAACGGTATTCCGGATGGTTCGCGTATGCAGCGTGAAGGCAAAAAGGTGCGCGGGTTGACGGAGAAGATGCTGACCGACGCGAACCTGAACAGCCTGCGACTGCTCAATGAAATGGCGCAGGCGCGCGGGCAGTCAATGGCGCAGATGGCCCTGAGCTGGCTGCTAAAAGATGAGCGCGTGACGTCTGTGCTCATCGGTGCCAGCCGCCCTGAGCAGATCGAAGAGAACATTCAGGCGCTGCAAAATCTGCACTTTAGCGACGATGAGTTGAAGAGGATTGATCAGCATGTCGCGGATGGAGAGTTGAATTTGTGGCAGGCATCGTCAGATAAATAGAGAACGCGGCGTGATGCCCTCCGTCGCCTCTCATGGCCCGGTAAGCGTCGCGCCACCGGGCCTGCTAGCCTACACCGTAGCAGGGTCCACCACCGGGCGCTCGTACTCCGGCCAGACCAGCACCACCAGCTCCGGATAGGCTTCCAGACTGAATTCGCGGAAACACTGACGTAAATTCAGCACGTCCAGATCGGAATGCGAAACCTTCTCACCATTCAGGCAGCGCTTTTTGATATTGTCATAATATTTATAGACCGCCGAGTTCAGATCGCTGCAGCGACGCTGGGCTTCAAAAAGACCAGGTCTGTCGTTTATTTCCGTCATCTTCATCCGCTTAATTGTGGCATGAAGAAAGTCGATATATTCATGATTGACGCGCCAGTACCATACCGGCGTTATCGCATTCATCAGCAGTGAGAAATGGTCCTCACCCTCTTCTTTGGTCATCGGAATCGGCTGGGATGACTCGCCAGTTTGCTGTAAGTCTTTCGTTTTATTGAACTCACGCATCAATAAAAGAACACCAGCGGTAAGCAATAGCAATGTAATGACAGAATAAAAAATGCTGTTCATGGGATGGCTCCATTTTTTTTGATTTTAAATTTGCCTCATGTTATTGTCAACGAATCTCACGCCCTATTTGAACCTACCTTGTTGAAATTAAAGGATATTAAAATGCTGCCCGACAATCTTGTGCCGGTCCGGTACCACATCGCCTCTGTGGTCCCTAAATCGGCGGAAGCAGAAAGCAATGCTAATTTCACTCAGGGAAAAAGAAAACTATCCGATTTTGAGGCTGACATATTAATTGGTGTTACCCGTACCGGTAAATCACGTAATATGCTGTTAGAAGAGCATGACCGCCATATAAAAGATCGGCTATTTCGCGTGGTGAAGATTGAAGCCTTTGCCCACCTGCTTAACGACCTGCAGGCCGAGGGAGAAATAGACGCTCAAACATTAAGTCAAATAATGACTGAAAAAACCGAAGAAATAAACGAAGCTGGCAACGAAATTTGGCTTAATCTAATTACCCGAGAAAAAAACAACCCTATTTTTTATAAACTAGAGGATGATTAACGTGAAAGAAGTTGAAGATAATAACGTTTATTTGACTTTAGATAACCATAAAAGCGATGAGTTTATCTTAAAGCAAAATCTCGACGCATTAATAAAACATAAAAATGACGAGATGACCCGCATTGCGCAAGACATGGTATCGATCCCGGCCGCGCTGGTTCGCCTGAAGTGGGAAAATCGCCGCGAGATCTACTCGTTGCAGGTGAAAGAAGAGATTTATGGCGCGATGATTAACGCGGTCATCTCCCTCAAGCCCGAACTGAAAGAGAAAATCATGGGCCGCATTGAGAGCAACTACCAGCATCTGCTCTCCAGAGAGGCCTCCACGCTGCGTTTGACGCGCAAACTGGCTGACGGTGGCTATCACACCTCGAACGTCACGACCGTCGCTCTGGACGAAGATGCGCTGGCGGCAAAAGTGGACGCCCCTTCCCACGCGCCTGCTGAGCCGAAATAGCCTCACCAGTCAGATTCCCCCGAATACGACAACCTCCTCCTCTCGCTCTTCTACACTTAATGGCCTAACTCACCCAACAGGAGAGGCCTTATGTCAAAACATCAGACACATATCCAGGACCCAACCACCCAGTACTACACCGGCGACTACCCTAAGCAAAAGCAGCCAGCGCCTGGCGTGCAAGCGAAGATGACGCCCGTGCCCGACTGCGGCGAGAAGAGCTACAAAGGTAGCGGCAGGCTCCAGGATCGTAAGGCACTGGTGACTGGGGGTGATTCCGGTATCGGGCGCGCCGCCGCCATTGCTTACGCGCGTGAAGGCGCTGACGTGGCGATTAACTATCTGCCTGCGGAAGAAGAGGACGCCCAGGAGGTCAAACAGCTGATCGAAGAGGCGGGCCGAAAAGCGGTGCTGATTCCAGGCGATCTGAGCGATGAGTCCTTTGCCCGCTCGCTGGTGCATAAAGCCCGCGAAGCGCTGGGCGGGTTGGATACGCTGGCGCTGGTTGCCGGTAAACAGGTCGCTGTCGAGAAGATTGCCGATTTGACCACCGAACAGTTTACGCAAACCTACGCGGTGAACGTGCTGGCACTTTTCTGGATCACGCAGGAGGCAATTCCCGTCCTGCCAGCCGGTTCCAGCATCGTGACCACCTCGTCCATTCAGGCCTATCAGCCAAGCCCGCATCTGCTCGATTACGCCTCGACGAAAGCGGCGATACTGAACTACAGCCGTGGGCTGGCAAAACAGGTGGCAGAGAAAGGCATTCGCGTTAACGTGGTTGCCCCTGGCCCGATCTGGACGGCACTGCAAATTTCTGGCGGCCAGACGCAGGAGAAAATTCCGCAGTTTGGTCAGAAGACGCCGATGAAACGTGCGGGGCAGCCTGCTGAACTGGCTGGAGTGTATGTCTATCTGGCGAGTCAGGAGTCGAGCTACGTTACGGCGGAAGTGCACGGCGTGTGCGGCGGGGAACATTTAGGCTAGTGCTGTCAGTCTGCCCGGGGGCGCTACGAATATCGCGCCTGCGGGTTTGTCCCGCCTGAGACTTTCGCTTACGCGTTACTCACGAAAGAGAGAAAACAAAACGGCAACTTGTGTTGCCGTTTTTACGTTTATTTCGCCGCCGTTTTCTCTTCGCCGACCAGTCCGATTTTGAGATAGCCCGCCTGGTGCAGCGTATCCATCACTCTCATCATGGTTTCGTAGTCGACGGTTTTATCCGCGCGGAAGAAGACGGTAGTGTCTTTTTTGCCCTGGGTCAGCGCATCCAGTGCCGGAATAACGGATTGATCGGTGACCGGGTCGTTGCCCAGGAACATCGATTTATCAGCTTTCACCGACAGGTAAATCGGTTTTTCCGGACGCGGCTGCGGCTGGCTGGAAGAGGCCGGCAGATTGACCTTCACGTCCACCGTCGCCAGAGGCGCGGCCACCATGAAGATAATCAGCAGAACCAGCATAACGTCGATAAACGGCGTTACGTTGATTTCGTGCATTTCGCCGTTATCGTCCAGATTTTCATTAAGACGCATTGCCATAACGTATCAACCTACACGCAGTTTCGAAGCAGAATGTACCGGCTTAACGGAGCTGGCGCTGAGGTCGAGATCGCGGCTTTGCAGCAGCAGAACCTGTGCGGCAACATCACCGAGCGTGGCTTTGTAGCTGCCAATCATACGCGCGAATATGTTATAGATAACCACCGCCGGAATAGCAGCGATAAGGCCGATCGCCGTTGCCAGCAGCGCTTCCGCGATGCCCGGTGCCACTACGGCGAGGTTGGTGGTTTGCGTCTGAGCAATACCGATGAAGCTGTTCATGATGCCCCACACGGTACCAAACAGACCCACGAACGGGGAGATCGCACCGATAGTTGCCAGATAACCATTTCCGCGGCCCATGTGACGGCCCACGGCGGCAACGCGACGTTCCAGGCGGAAGCCCGTACGCTCTTTAATGCCTTCGTTATCTTCACTGCCTGCGGAGAGTTCCAGTTCGTTCTGAGCTTCGTTGACTAATTGGGTGGTCAGGCTTTTCGCATGGAACGCTGAGGTGATGTCAAATGCCTGATTCAGCGAGCGTGCTTCAGCCAGCTGTTGTTGCTCGCGCTTGAGGCGGCGCTTTTGAGAAATCAGCTCAACGCTTTTGCTGAAGAAAATTGCCCAGGTGATCACGGACGCCAGAATCAGGCCGATCATCACAATCTTAACCACGATGTCAGCATGTTGATACATGCCCCAAACGGAGAGATCCGTCTGCATCAAATTATTACCCACTCTGTATCTCCAGGACGCAAATCACAAATTCTGAGCATAATAATATCAAAACCACGTCGAATTGATAGTAGTTCTCATTAGTATTTGCATAGTGCCGTAAATTTCGCTCATTTTCCTTGCGCTTACGCAGTAAAAATTTCTTATGCGTATTTTTCATAAAATATTGTGCTTATTCGCTAAGCATCCGGGTGCAGATTTTCGCAATCGTGGTAGTCTGGACGTCCAGACGGATAAAAACAGGTTTAGCGAACATGACAGAGAAGCATCTTGATACCACGCTTGTGCAGGCAGGACGCAGTAAAAAGTACACTCAGGGTTCGGTAAATAGCGTGATTCAACGCGCCTCCTCGCTGGTCTTCGATACTGTTGAGGCCAAGAAACACGCCACCCGCAACCGCGCGAAAGGCGAGCTGTTTTACGGGCGTCGCGGCACTTTGACCCATTTCTCATTGCAGGAAGCGATGTGCGAGCTGGAAGGCGGCGTCGGCTGTGCCCTGTTCCCATGCGGTGCTGCTGCGGTAGCGAATACGATTCTGGCGTTCGTTGAACAGGGCGATCATATCCTGATGACCAACACCGCCTATGAGCCAAGCCAGGATTTCTGCACCAAAATTCTGACCCGTCTGGGTGTCACCACCGGCTGGTTCGATCCGCTGATCGGCGAAGGCATTGCGGAGCTTATCCAGCCGAATACGCGCATTGTGTTCCTGGAATCTCCCGGCTCTATCACCATGGAAGTGCATGACGTTCCGGCGATTGTGCGCGCGGTGCGTCGCGTGGCGCCAGACGCTATTATCATGATCGATAACACCTGGGCGGCGGGCGTACTGTTTAAAGCCCTTGAGTTTGACATCGATATCTCGATTCAGGCGGCAACGAAATACCTGATTGGCCACTCAGACGGCATGATTGGCACGGCGGTGTCTAACGCCCGCTGCTGGGATCAGCTGCGCGAAAATGCGTACCTGATGGGGCAGATGGTGGACGCTGATACCGCTTATATGACCAGTCGCGGGCTTCGTACGCTGGGCGTGCGTCTGCGTCAGCATCACGAAAGCAGTCTGAAAGTGGCCGAATGGCTGGCGCAACATCCGCAGGTCGCTCGCGTGAATCACCCTGCGCTACCGGGCAGCAAAGGCCACGAATTCTGGAAACGTGACTTTATGGGCAGCAGCGGCCTGTTCTCATTTGTTCTCAATAAGCGACTGAGTAACGACGAGCTGGCCGCCTACCTGGATAACTTCTCGCTCTTTAGCATGGCTTACTCCTGGGGCGGCTTTGAATCGCTCATTCTGCCGAATCAGCCTGAACAACTTGCCGGTTTGCGCCCTGGCGGAGAAATCGACTTTACCGGCACGCTGATCCGACTGCACATCGGTTTAGAAAATGTTGATGATCTGATCGCGGATTTATCGGCAGGTTTCGAACGCATCGTGTAGAGTGCGGGCTGTAAATGTACTCCCGGACCGTTTTACAGACACGTGCAGCAGAAAAGACTGCATTTGTTGGGTCCCCGATCAACCCCACTGGGCGAAATCAGGAGTACAATAGCCACATATCAGTTGTTCCACAGGAAAGTCCATGGCTGTCATTCAAGATATTATCGCTGCGCTCTGGCAACACGACTTTGCAGCGCTGGCGGACCCGCACGTTGTAGGTGTTGTTTATTTCGTTATGTTCGCCACGCTTTTTCTGGAAAACGGTCTGCTGCCGGCCTCGTTTCTTCCAGGCGACAGCCTGCTGTTATTAGCCGGGGCGTTAATTGGTAAAGGCGTTATGGACTTCGCCCCCACGATCGTGATTTTAACGTCGGCCGCCAGCCTCGGCTGCTGGTTGAGCTATGTGCAGGGCCGCTGGCTCGGCAATACGCGCGTGGTGAAAGGCTGGCTGGCGCAACTGCCCGTGAAATACCACGAGCGCGCCACCTGCATGTTTGACCGCCACGGCCTGCTGGCTCTGCTCGCCGGACGTTTTCTGGCGTTTATTCGCACCCTGCTGCCAACGATGGCCGGGATTTCTGGCCTGTCGAACCGCCGCTTCCAGTTCTTCAACTGGCTGAGCGCCCTGCTGTGGGTCGGCGTTGTGACCTCTTTGGGTTATGCCCTGAGCATGATCCCGTTTGTGAAGCACCATGAAGATCAGGTGATGACTTTCCTGATGATCCTGCCGATTTTCCTGCTGGTTGCAGGCCTCGTCGGGACGCTGTTTGTGGTGATCAAGAAGAAATGCTGTAACGTCTAATCTTGTCCGTCCTCTCCCTCCCCGGGAGAGGACGCTTTACATTCCCTGCATCGTTCTGATACGCGCCGCATCTTCCCCCGGCGTCACGCCAAAATAGCGTTTAAACTCACGGCTGAACTGCGACGCACTTTCATACCCAACGCGCATCGCCGCAGCGCTGGCTTTCATCCCGTCGTGAATCATCAGCATCCGCGCTTTGTGCAGGCGATAGCTTTTCAGGTACTGCAACGGCGACGTGCTGGTGACGGATTTAAAGTTATGGTGGAACGCCGAGACGCTCATATTGGCCTCTGACGCCAGCTCATCCACGCTCAGGTTTTCCGTGTACTGGCTCTCAATACGTTTTAATACGCGGCTGATGAGGCTGAAATGGGTCTGACGGCTCACCAGCGCCAGCAGCGCCCCGCCTCCCGGTCCCATCAGGACGTGATAGAGGATCTCGCGGATTATCTGCTTGCCGAGAATACGCGCGTCGAGCGGGCGTTCCATAACGTCCAGCAGGCGCTCAATGGCGCACAAAATCTCATCGGAGAGCGTCGCGGAGTTAATGCCGCTCGCCGCCATCGCGGGCTGGAACAGTTCGTCTTCACCGATATCCATCAGCAGTTCCTGAAGCTGGAGAATATCAACGTTGACGCGAATGCCCGCCAGCGGAACGGCCTCAGTCGCATAGGTTTCACATTCAAAGGGTAAAGGTACTGTGAGGAGTAAATATTCGTTGGTGTCGTAACGGAACACGCGCTCATTGATATAGCCAATTTTATGGCCTGAAAAGAGAAATACGATGCCGGGCTGGTACATCACCGGCGTGCGCGTGCCGGGCTGTGTGCCGTATAAAAGACGGATATCCGGCAGCAGCTCAGTGAGCGTATTTTCTTTATCTTTCAGTCTGTTAATTTGCCCCGTCAATTGCAGGCAAATCTCATCGCGGTTCATTCAGGTTTACTCCCGATACGGTTTCCATTGTTGCCAGTTTGCGCACCTTTTCGCATTTTCTCCAGCCCTCTGTAGAAATGGGCAAGACAACGGCAGGAATGTGCATTGAGAGGCGTGCCTTCGATGGCCACAATGGGCACCATCAGGCAGCCATCGACGCCGCCACGTTTTTCACCCACATAAGGGAACGAGCAATGAATAATTTTAATCTGCATACCCCAACCCGCATTCTGTTTGGTAAAGACGCCATCGCCGATCTGCGCGACCAAATCCCAGCCGGGGCGCGCGTCCTGATCACTTACGGTGGCGGCAGCGTCAAAAAAACCGGCGTGCTGGACCAGGTGTACAGCGCACTGGAAGGCGTGGACGTACGTGAATTCGGCGGCATCGAGCCAAACCCGTCCTACGAAACGCTGATGAACGCAGTTAACATCGCCCGTGAAGAGAACATCACCTTCCTGCTGGCAGTCGGCGGCGGTTCGGTTCTCGACGGCACCAAGTTCATCGCGGCTGCGGCCCATTACGCCGACGGCGTGGACCCGTGGGAAATCCTGCAAACCGGCGGCAGCAAAATCACCAGCGCCATCCCGATGGGCTCTGTACTGACTCTGCCTGCGACCGGTTCTGAATCCAACAAAGGCGCGGTCATCTCCCGTAAAACCACCGGTGACAAACAGGCCTTTATGAACGAACACGTTCAGCCTGTGTTTGCGGTGCTCGACCCGGTTTACACCTATACCCTGCCGCCGCGTCAGGTGGCTAATGGCGTAGTGGATGCCTTCGTTCACACGGTTGAGCAGTACGTCACTTACCCGGTCAACGGCAAAATTCAGGATCGCTTCGCGGAAGGTATTCTGCTGACGCTGGTAGAAGACGGCCCGAAAGCGCTGCAAGAGCCAGAAAACTACGATGTGCGTGCAAACGTGATGTGGGCGGCGACTCAGGCGTTGAACGGCCTGATTGGCGCAGGCGTGCCGCAGGACTGGGCGACCCATATGCTGGGCCACGAACTGACCGCGATGCACGGCCTGGATCACGCCCAGACGCTGGCGGTGGTTCTGCCTGCCCTGTGGAATGAAAAACGCGACACCAAACGTGCCAAACTGCTGCAGTATGCAGAACGCGTATGGAACATCACTTCCGGTTCTGAAGACGAGCGTATCGACGCGGCAATCGCGGCGACCCGTAACTTCTTCGAGCAGCTGGGCGTGCCGACTCGCCTCTCCGGTTACGGCCTGGATGGCAGCTCTATCCCTGCCCTGCTGGCTAAACTCGAAGAGCACGGCATGACGCAACTGGGCGAGAATCACGACATTACGCTGGACGTCAGCCGTCGCATTTACGAAGCGGCCCGCTAAGCGTTTTTGTCATCCCGCCTTTCGTTTTTTGACATTTCGTCCAGACTTAATGCACACCACATCACCGGGGACACCCCCGGTGATGAGCAAATGGAGGAGGAAAAATGGCAAACCAAACCGTAATTAAGCTTCAGGACGGCAACGTCATGCCCCAGCTGGGACTGGGCGTATGGAAAGCCGGTAATGACGAGGTCGTGTCCGCCATTCACAAAGCACTGGAAGTCGGCTATCGGTCTATCGATACCGCCGCCGCGTACAAAAATGAAGACGGCGTCGGCAAAGCGTTGGCCAGCGCCAGCATCCCGCGCGATGAGTTATTCATCACCACTAAACTGTGGAACGACGACCAGAAACGCCCACGCGAAGCCCTGCTGGAAAGCCTGGAAAAACTTCAGCTCGATTTCGTCGATCTCTATCTGATGCACTGGCCGGTTCCGGCAATCGATCACTACGTTGAGGCCTGGAAAGGTCTGATCGATCTGCAAAAAGAGGGGCTGGTGAAGAGCATTGGCGTCTGTAATTTCCAGATCCATCATCTGCAGCGGCTGATTGATGAAACGGGCGTCGCGCCGGTGATCAACCAGATTGAGCTGCATCCACTGATGCAGCAGCGTCAGCTGCACTCCTGGAACGCCACGCACAAAATTCAGACTGAATCCTGGAGCCCGCTGGCTCAGGGCGGCGAAGGCGTGTTCGATCAGAAAATTATTCGCGACCTGGCCGAGAAGTATGGCAAAACCGCCGCGCAGATCGTCATTCGCTGGCATCTGGACAGCGGTCTGGTGGTGATCCCGAAATCGGTCACCCCGGCGCGTATCGCCGAGAACTTCGACGTCTGGGATTTCCGCCTGGATAAAGAGGAGTTAAGCGAGATAGCGAAGCTGGATCAGGGCAAGCGTTTGGGGCCAGATCCGGATCAGTTTGGGGGGTAATACCCTCGTTCAAAAGCCCGACAGAACGTCGGGCTTTTTTATTGCCGGGCGACAGGCTTAGCGCCCTGCCACTTTCCCGCGTTTTTTGTTCGCCGCCGGCGTCTGGCGCTGATGCGCAACAGGCGTGTGTTTGGTCAGTGCCGGACGGGTATTGCGGTTCTGGCGACGCGCTTCGCGCATCTCATCCAGCGTCGGCGCGGGCACCAGGCATTCGCGGCGCGAGCCAATCAGATGCTTTTTACCCATATCTTCCAGCGCCTGACGGATCAGCGGCCAGTTGGCTGGATCGTGATAGCGCAGCAGTGCTTTATGCAGTCGACGCTGTTTGTCACCTTTCGGCACCACCACATCTTCACTCTTGTAACCAATTTTACTCAGCGGGTTCTTGCCGGTGTAATACATGGTCGTCGAGTTAGCGAGCGGCGACGGATAGAAGTTCTGCACCTGATCGAGACGGAAACGACGCTGCTTCAGCCACAGGGCCAGATTCACCATATCCTCATCGCGCGTACCAGGGTGCGCAGAGATGAAATACGGAATCAGGTACTGCTCTTTACCCGCCTGTTTCGAATAGGTGTCAAACAGCTCTTTAAAGCGATCGTAGCTGCCCATGCCCGGCTTCATCATTTTCGACAGCGGGCCTTCTTCCGTATGCTCAGGGGCGATCTTCAGATAGCCGCCAACGTGATGGGTCGCCAGCTCTTTGATGTAGCGCGGATCTTCCACGGCGATGTCGTAACGCACGCCGGAGGCGATCAAGATCTTCTTGACGCCTTTCAGATCGCGGGCGCGACGGTACAGGTTGATCGTCGGCTCGTGGTTGGTGTCCATGTGCTGACAAATATCCGGATAGACGCACGACAGACGGCGGCAGGTCTGCTCCGCGCGCGGTGATTTGCAGCGCAGCATATACATGTTGGCGGTCGGGCCGCCCAGATCGGAGATCACGCCGGTAAAGCCCGGAACCGTGTCGCGAATGGCTTCGATCTCGTTAACGATCGAATCCTCAGAGCGGCTCTGAATAATGCGCCCTTCGTGCTCGGTGATCGAACAGAACGAGCAGCCTCCGAAGCAGCCGCGCATGATGTTGATCGAGAAGCGGATCATCTCGTAGGCAGGAATTCGGCTATTGCCATAGGAAGGATGCGGCACGCGTTTGTACGGCAGCGCAAACACGCTGTCCATCTCTTCGGTTGAGAGCGGAATGGCTGGCGGGTTAACCCAGATATAGCGCTCGCCGTGCTTTTGCATCAGCGCACGTGCGCAGCCTGGGTTAGTTTCATGATGCAGAATGCGTGACGCGTGCGCGTAAAGCACCTTGTCGCCTTTCACTTTTTCAAAGGACGGCAGCAGAACGTAGGTTTTTTCCCACGGTTTTGGGCGCGGCGGCTGCACGACTACGGCTTTGGCTTCGGCTTTCTTCGGCTCAACCGGTTTGTTGTCCGCACACGGCAGATCTTCGCCATACGGGTGCGGGATCGGGTCGATTTTGCCCGGCATATCGATGATACGGGAATCCACCCCGCTCCAGCCCGGCAGCGCTTCTTTCACCATGATCGCCGTGTTACGCACGTCGCGGATGTTACCGACAGGTTCGCCCTGCGCCAGACGGTGCGCCACTTCCACCAGCGGACGCTCGCCATTGCCGAAGATCAGCATATCAGCTTTGGAATCCACCAGCACCGAACGGCGCACGGTATCAGACCAGTAATCGTAGTGCGCGGTGCGGCGCAGGCTCGCTTCGATTCCCCCCAGGATGACCGGCACGTCTTTCCATGCTTCTTTGCAGCGCTGGGTATACACCAGCGTGGCGCGATCCGGACGCTTACCGGCGACGTTATCGGCGGTGTAGGCATCGTCGTGGCGCAGTTTGCGATCGGCGGTGTAGCGGTTGATCATCGAGTCCATGTTCCCGGCGGTAACACCGAAGAACAGGTTGGGTTTGCCGAGGCTCATGAACGCGTCTTTGCTGTTCCAGTCTGGCTGGGAGATGATCCCTACGCGGAAGCCTTGCGCCTCCAGCATACGGCCACAAATGGCCATGCCGAAGCTCGGGTGATCGACGTATGCATCGCCCGTCACCAGAATAATATCGCAGCTGTCCCAGCCCAGTTGGTCCATCTCTTCGCGGGACATCGGCAGGAATGGCGCCGGTCCGAAGCAGGCTGCCCAGTATTGGGGCCAGGAGAAGAGGTCTCGATCCGGCTGGATCAGGGATATTGCGCTCATAATGCTTCCGAAGAAAAAATAGACAAAGGGCGGGGATTATACGCTGGATTTATACATGAAATGAAGGGGTATTATGCGGGCATTTTCGCCGCTCGCCCGGTGGCGCTGCGCTTAGCGTGCCTGGGTTCGCGGATTCTGTAAGCCGGGTAAGGCGAAGCCACCGCCCGGCCTGTAAAAGCGTGCTAGGCCAGCGGATTCACCAGCAGTTGCCCTACGGAACCGCGATCCGACATCTCCAGCGTCTGGCTGTGGAACAGGAACGGGAAGTGCGGCCATGAAGGCTGTCCGTAGTAGACCAGCAGCTCTACCTGCCCATCGACCCAGACCGTGTCTTTCCAGCCGCGATCCTCCGGGAACGGCATCGCGCCGTTGACGTTACGGATCAGGAAACTCACCCCTTCGATATGGAACGCCTGCGGCATCTCCGCACGCACCGTCCAGCGCTCCCAGGTGCCCTGCTGCGCTGTAATATCAATACGATTGACGTCCCACAGCGCACCGTTGATACCCGGATCGTCGCCGAGGCTGATATCACGACTGCGCACCGGCGTCCCGCTCAGGATCTCCTCCGGCAACAAACGCATCGGCAGGCTGTCCGTCACCAGCGGTAACAGGCCTGTCGGACGCAGGGTCAACACCAGCGTAGACACCAGAATGCTCGACGGCTCGAAGAAGCCGCGAATACGATCCACGATGCTCGCCGCCTCGCCGCAGGTAATCGACACTTCATCCCCGTTGGTCATATCGACGAGGATTTCACGCCGCTCACCCGGCGCCAGCGCCAGCTGTTTAACGGAAACCGGTGCAGGTAAAAAGCCCTGATCGCCGGAGATCACATGCAGCGCGCGACCATCGCTCATCTGCAGCTGATAGCGCCTGGAGTTGGACGCATTCAGCAGACGCAGACGGACCCAGCCGCGAGAGACTTCGACGTACGGGCTTTGCGCGCCGTTCACCATCAGCGTATCGCCGACAAAACCGCCGCTGCCCGGCTCGCTGTACTCCGGCGAGCCAAAGTTATCGAGGCGTTTGTCCTGAATGATGACCGGGAAATCATCGACACCGTAGTGGTTCGGGATCGGCAGCGATTTACTCACGTCGTCTTCCACCAGCCACATTCCGGCCAGACCGTTGTAGACCTGCTGCGCCGTGCGGTTTGGCGTGTTCGCGTGATACCACAGGGTCGCGGCACTCTGGCGAATCGGCAGTACGGGTGCCCAGTCAGCGCTCGGCGTCATCATGCGCGCCGCGCCGCCCATCAGTGGGCCGGGGACCTGCAATCCGCTGATGGTCATGGCGACGTTTTCCGCCAGGCGGTTGCTGTAAATGAGCTTTACGTCATCCCCGCTCCAGACGCGGATCGTCGGCCCGAGATAACGGCCATTCACCCCCCAGACCGATGCGCGCGTGCCCTGGGTAAAGGACCAGTGTGTGCGCTGCATGGTAAGGAAAAGCGGTTGCCCACGACGAGATTCCAGTAACGGCGGAATGGGCAGCGGCTGTTGCTGCCCGGCGGCGTTGGCTGTCAGCGGAACCGCGCCAGCACAAAGGGCGATTCCCGAAGCCTGAATAAACTGACGCCGACTGAGTGACATATTTGCTCCATGTGAAACGACGATAAAACGCGGGAATTCATTTCCCTGAAACTCCGGTTAAATCTTGCCGGAGGCTTCTCTCTCTGCGACTTCTTTGTCGAGCACTTCGATTTGACGCGCCATTAGCTCACGGCAATGGGCAGCCAGTTCACGCACCTGGTCTTTACCGTATTTGCTGGTGTCCACGGGTGGCAGCATCTCAACAATTACCAGCCCGTTTTTCAGGCGGTTAAGGTTAATTTTATTCGAAGTATTGGAAACACACACAGGAATAATTGGCACACCTGCAGCAATTGCGGCGTGAAACGCGCCAGTTTTAAACGGCAGCAGGCCGCGACCACGGCTGCGCGTCCCTTCCGGGAACATCCAGATAGAGATTTTACGTTTCTTAAAGTGATTGACCACTTCGGCAATGGTGCTGTGCGCTTTGGCGCGGTTATTACGATCGATCAGCAAGTTACCCGTGAGCCAGTACAGCAGGCCGAAGAACGGCACCCACAGAAGGCTCTTTTTACCCACCGTGACCGTTGGCGGCAGCACGATGTTCGCGGCGGTGACCATATCGTAGTTATTCTGATGATTACCGATATAGATGGCGTTGCCGAAATTTTCTGCGCCTTCCGGCAAGCGGGTTTCGACCTTCAGGCCATACAGCGGCGCCAGTCGACCAAACATGCGGCCAAAGGTGGAGACATGCTTCGGGTTGCGCGGGCTGAACAGGCAGTAAATGCAGCCGAACACGCAGACCAGAATGCAATAGATAACGGTGAGAATTGCACGAACAATGAATAGCATAGCGACCTCAGAAGCCCTAACAGCTGACAATTATATACTCCAATGCCAGCCAGGTAAGGACTTTGTGTAAAGACAGATAATTTTAGCGAGAACCCCCTCCCGAACGGAGGGGGAGAGGCACATTACTCTTCGCTATCGCCCGATTTCGCACGCAGTGGAGAGTCAATCTCCACGCGGTCGATACGCTGCAGCCCGCGCATCAGCGAGCCGCGACGCCCGCGCTCGCCCACCACTTTCTGCAACTCTTCCGGACGCAGTTTGATCTTACGCTTGCCGACATGAATGGTCAGCGTGCTTTGCGGCGGCAGAATGAAGAGATGCGCCAGACCGTCTTCGCCTTTTGCGGCTTCCGCCGTCGGGATATTGATGATCTTGTTGCCCTTGCCTTTCGACAGCTGCGGCAGGTCGCTGACCGGGAACATCAGCATCCGTCCAGCCTGGGTGATCGCCAGCAGCATATCGCTGTCGTTCTCAATCACCAGCGGCGGCATAACGTGGGCGTTATCCGGCAGGCTGATCATCGCTTTACCCGCGCGGTTACGGGCAATCAGATCGTTGAAGGTACAGATGAAACCGTAACCGGCGTCGGAGGCCATCAGCAGTTTCTGCTCTTCGCCTTCCATCAGCATATGATCAACGGTCGCCCCCGGTGGCAGCGTCAGCTTGCCGGTGATCGGCTCGCCCTGCCCGCGCGCCGACGGCAACGTGATCGGGTCGATGGCGTAGCTACGCCCGGTGGAATCAAGGAACACCACCGGCTGGTTACTCTTGCCTTTCACCGCCGATTTGAAGCTATCGCCGGATTTGTAGCTCAGGCCCGGCGCGTCGATATCGTGGCCTTTCGCGCTGCGCACCCAGCCGCTCTGGGACAGCACGATAGTCACCGGCTCAGACGGCTGCATGTCGTGCTCGTTCATCGCTTTCGCTTCTTCGCGCTCCTGCAGCGGTGAACGACGGTCGTCGCCAAAGGCTTCCGCATCCGCCTGCAGCTCTTTCTTCAGCAGATTGCTCATCTTGCGTTCGGACGCCAGAATCGCCTGCAGCTGATCGCGCTCTTTCGCCAGCTCGCTCTGTTCGCCGCGAATTTTCACCTCTTCCAGTTTGGCGAGGTGGCGCAATTTCAGTTCGAGAATGGCTTCAGCCTGGGTTTCGCTAATGCCAAAACGTGACATCAGCGCGGGCTTCGGCTCGTCCTCGGTGCGAATGATCTCAATGACTTCATCGATATTGAGAAACGCCACCAGCAAACCTTCGAGGATATGCAGGCGCTTAAGGACTTTTTCCAGACGATAGTTCAGACGACGGCGCACCGTATCGCGACGGAACGCCAGCCACTCAGTCAGGATCTCCAGCAGGTTTTTCACCGACGGACGACCATCCAGACCGATCATGTTCAGGTTGATGCGGTAGCTTTTTTCCAGATCGGTCGTGGCGAACAGGTGGTTCATCACCTGGTCCATATCGACGCGGTTAGAGCGTGGGACAATCACCAGACGCGTCGGATTTTCGTGGTCCGATTCGTCGCGCAGGTCATCGACCATCGGCAGCTTTTTATTGCGCATCTGGGCGGCGATCTGCTCCAGCACTTTCGCGCCGGACACCTGGTGCGGCAGCGCGGTAATGACCACGGCGCCGTCTTCTTTATTCCACACCGCGCGCATGCGCACAGATCCGCGACCGTTCTGGTAGATTTTGCGGATTTCAGCGCGGGAGGTGATGATCTCCGCTTCGGTCGGATAGTCCGGCCCTTGCACGATATCCAGCAGTTCATCCAGCGTGGTTTTCGGCTGTTCAATCAGGGTAATGGCGGCTTTCGCCACTTCGCGCAGGTTGTGCGGCGGAATATCCGTCGCCATGCCAACCGCGATGCCGGTGGTGCCGTTCAGCAGGATATTCGGCAGACGGGCAGGCAGCATTTTCGGCTCCTGCATCGTACCGTCGAAGTTTGGCACCCAGTCCACCGTGCCCTGGCCGAGTTCGCCGAGCAGCAGTTCTGCATATTTTGATAAGCGCGATTCGGTGTAACGCATCGCGGCGAAAGATTTCGGATCGTCCGGTGCCCCCCAGTTTCCCTGGCCATCGACCAGCGGATAACGGTAGGAGAACGGCTGCGCCATCAACACCATCGCTTCGTAACAGGCGCTGTCGCCGTGCGGATGGTATTTACCCAGCACGTCACCCACGGTACGGGCGGATTTTTTAAATTTGGCGCTGGCGTTCAGGCCCAGCTCAGACATCGCGTAAACGATGCGACGCTGAACGGGTTTCAGGCCATCGCCGATAAACGGCAGTGCCCTGTCCATGATGACGTACATGGAATAGTTCAGATAGGCGTTTTCAGTGAATTCATGTAGCGCGAGGCGCTCTGCCATATCGCTCATTAAATGTCATTCCTCAACTCAGAAACCTGTGGGTTTCAGGCAATATTGCCGCAGATACTACCCTATCTGACGAGTTGAGTCACAAAGAAAAAGGGCCGCAGAATCGGCCCTTTTCGTCATTATTTGTTCAGTTTGATAACTTGTTTGACGTCGATTTCAAACTCATTCCACTCTTTATCGACCTTACCCTGAATCTCGACCTGATCCTGCGGGGTGATGGTCTGCCCGTTCCAGCGTTTGTGGTCAATTTCCACATTCACCGTACCGGTGGTGTCGCGGAACAGGTAGCGGTCGTCGGACAGGCGCTCGGTAATGTTACCGCGCAGTTTGACCCAGCTGTCGTCCTTCTGATCTTTGACTTTGGCCGCGGTGGTCAGGTTAGCGTTATTGTCCACAAATCCGCCCTGCTGGGTTTGGGTTTGTGCAGGCGTTGCAGATGGACCGTTAAAGCCGCCTTCTGCAGCAAATACCGGAGCCGTGGTCATCATCATGATTGCCGTAATAGCTGCAAATTTTTTCATCGTTATCTCTCCCTTTAATGTTGTTTAGAACGCCATTAAACAGGGTAAACCTTAACAACTTCTTAAGGGGAAAATTTAAATTTTTTTGCTGTACAGCATGATGTCACAGGGGGTTTACTGCACATAAACCGCAGCATCAAGGAGGGGAACATGCGCATCTTACTGGTAGAAGACGACAGGCTGATTGGCGACGGCATCAAAGCGGGCTTAAGCAAAATGGGCTTTAGCGTTGACTGGTTTACCGACGGCAGCACAGGCAAGGCCGCGCTCTATACCGCCCCTTTCGATGCGGTGGTACTCGACCTGACGCTGCCGGGCATGGACGGCCTCGACATCCTGCGCGACTGGCGCGAAAACGGGCGCAGCGAGCCGGTGCTGATCCTCACCGCGCGCGATGCCCTCGATCAGCGCGTCGAAGGTCTGCGTCTCGGCGCGGACGACTATCTGTGCAAACCCTTTGCTCTGGTCGAAGTGGCGGCGCGGCTCGAAGCACTGCTGCGCCGCAGCCACGGCAAATCCCGCAGCGAACTGCGCCACGGCAACGTGACGCTGGACCCCACAAGCCTGGTCGCTACGCTTAACGGCGAAACGCTGGCCCTCAAACCGAAAGAGTTCGCCCTGCTGGAGCTGCTGATGCGTAACGCCGGGCGCGTGCTGCCGCGCAAGCTTATCGAAGAAAAGCTCTATACCTGGGATGACGACGTCTCCAGCAACGCCGTCGAAGTCCACGTTCACCATTTACGCCGCAAGCTCGGCAGCCATTTTATCCGCACCGTTCACGGCATCGGCTATACCCTGGGTGACGCATGAAACTGACACAACGCTTAAGCCTGAAACTGCGCCTGACGCTACTTTTTCTCGTGCTGTCCCTCGGCGCATGGCTGGCGGCAAGCGTGGTAGCCTGGCAGCAGACCACCCACAAGCTCGATAAACTGTTCGATACCCAGCAGATGCTGTTTGCCAAACGGCTGATGACCATGGATCTCGACGAGCTTAACGCGCCCATGCGGATGAGCGACATGCCAAAAAAAGCCAAACATGGCCATCTTGATGACGACGCGCTGGCGTTTGCCATCTACGCCAGCGACGGGAAAATGCTGCTGAACGACGGCGAAAATGGCCGGGATATTCCTTATCACTATCGTCGCGACGGATTTACCGACGGGCGGCTGAAGGACGACAACGACGCGTGGCGTTTCCTGTGGCTGACCGCGCCGAACGAGAAATACCGGATTGTCGTCGGGCAAGAGTGGGAGTATCGCCAGGAGATGGCGCTGGATATTGTCACTTCGCAGCTGACCCCCTGGCTGGTGGCGCTGCCGCTGATGCTGATTTTGCTGATTGTTTTACTCGCGCGCGAACTGCGCCCTCTGAAAAACCTCGCCCTGACCTTGCGCCGTCGTTCACCCGATGCCACCGACCGGCTGGCAACCGATGGGCTGCCGACGGAGGTGCGCCCGCTGCTCGATGCCCTGAATCATCTTTTTGCCCGCACGCAGGAGATGATGACCCGCGAGCGGCGCTTTACCTCCGATGCCGCCCACGAACTGCGCAGCCCGCTCACCGCTCTGAAGGTGCAAACCGAAGTGGCGCAACTGTCGCTCGACGATCCCGAGGCGCAGGCGAAAGCGCTCAACCAGCTTCACGCAGGCATCGACCGTGCCTCGCGGCTGGTGGATCAGCTCCTCACGCTGTCGCGCCTCGACTCACTGGAAAACCTCGATGATGTTCAGACGATCGCGATGGCCGATCTGCTGCAATCGGCGGTGATGGACAGTTACCATTCGGCGCAGCAGGCGGGCATCGAATTGCGCCTCAACATTCACGCGCCTCAGGTGGCGCGCGCCGGCCAGCCGCTGCTGCTGAGCCTGCTGGTGCGCAACCTGCTGGATAACGCCGTGCGCTACAGCCCGCGTGGAAGCGTGGTGGATGTCACGCTGGATGCGCAGAGTTTTACCGTGCGCGACAACGGGCCGGGGATTTCGCCGGACGCGCTGGCGCGCATCGGCGAGCGTTTTTATCGTCCTCCGGGCCAGGAGCAGACCGGCAGCGGGCTGGGATTATCCATCGTCAAACGCATCGCGACGCTGCACGGCATGCGGGTAACGCTCGCCAACGCGCGCGAAGGCGGGTTTGAAGTGACAGTCAGCTTGTAGTGGGATTATTGCGCTATAAGCAAAAGACTTTGCACATTTTGCTCATTTTTCCGCACCGTTATTACGGGTAACATGACTGCCAAACTTGCCAGTCTGAGGACAAATTATGAGCAATATTCTGATTATCAACGGTGCGAAAAAATTCGCCCACTCTAACGGCCAACTGAATGACACCCTGACCGAGGTCGCGGATGGTTTCCTGCGCGACGCCGGGCATGATGTTAAAGTGGTTCGCGCCGACAGCGATTACGACGTCAAAACCGAAGTGCAGAATTTCCTGTGGGCCGACGTGATTGTCTGGCAGATGCCAGGCTGGTGGATGGGCGCACCGTGGACCGTCAAAAAGTACATGGACGATGTCTTCACCGAAGGTCACGGTTCTCTGTACGCCAGCGATGGTCGCACCCGTTCCGACGCCTCTAAAAAATACGGTTCCGGCGGTCTGCTGCACGGTAAAAAATACATGCTGTCCCTGACCTGGAACGCGCCGCTGGATGCCTTCACCGATGAAGATCAGTTCTTCCACGGCGTTGGCGTGGACGGGGCTTACCTGCCGTTCCATAAAGCCAATCAGTTCCTGGCGCTGGAGCCACTGCCGACCTTTATCGTCAACGACGTGATTAAAATGCCGGACGTGCCGCGCTATATCGCAGAATATCGCAAGCATCTGGCTGAGATTTTTGCTTAACTGGTTATTCAATTAAGACCCAATTAATTCGAGTTGCAGCCAACGCAGCTGCAACTTGAAGTATGCCGGGTAGAGAAGGAGTTAACCATGCTTACCGTCATTGCTGAAATTCGCACTCGTCCAGGTCAACATCACCGTCAGGCGGTGCTGGATGAATTCGTGAAAATTATCCCGACCGTTCTGAAAGAAGAAGGCTGCCACGGCTACGCGCCGATGGTTGACGCTGCCGCAGGCGTAAGCTTCCAGACCACCGCGCCCGATTCGATCATCATGGTTGAACTGTGGGAAACCGTGGCACACCTGGAAGCGCATCTGCAAACCGCGCACATGAAAGCGTGGAGCGAAGCGGTGAAAGGGAACGTTCTGGAAACGCATATCCGTATTCTGGAGCAAGGGGTTTAAGTTTTTGCATTTTGCCGGGCGACACCGCGTTTACCCGGCATTCAAAACCTGAGCCAGAGGCCCGGTAAGCTTAGCGTCACCGGGCTTTTTTATTACCAGTACAACTTCCAGCTCTGAGTAAAACGCACCAGCGCCTCCACGTAGAAGTAATCCCCCCAGCTCGCGCACTCATCCACGCCTTTATTGCTCGCCAGATGGTAAACCGAGTGCTTCAGCAGCCCGTTACCCTTCTCGTCTTTACCCATCAGATAGTGACGGGTCAACGATGACATCATCCCTTTCGCCCACTCCAGATAGCGCTCGCGATCCGGGTCCGTCACCGGCAGGTGCTTCACCAGCTCAAGCAGGCCGCACACCGCAATCGCCGCCGACGATGAATCGCGCAGGGCATCGGTGCCCACCAGCGCCAGATCCCAGTGACAAACGTAATCCTCCGGCAGACGATTCAGGAAATAGTTCGCCAGCCGTTTCGACAAGGCGATCATCGTCTCGTCGCCGGTATAGATGTAGCTCAGCAGGAAACCGTAAATTCCCCACGCCTGCCCGCGCGACCAGCAGGAGTCATCCGCGTAGCCCTGCTGCGTATTGCCGTAGCGCGGCGCACCGGTTTTAACGTCCATGTAGTAGGTGTGGAACGTCGACGCGTCCTCGCGGATCAGATAGGTCGCCGCCTGCATGACGTGCGCTTCCGCCGCGTCGGCAAAGCGCGGATCGCCGGTCTGCTCCGTCGCCCAGTAGAGCAACGGCAGGTTCATGTTGCAGTCGATGATCATTCGTCCGGCCTGCTCCGGGTCAGACAGATCGCCCCACGCCTGGATGATCTTCGCCTTCTCGTGGAAGCGCTCAAGCAGCGCTTCGGCGGCCAGCAGCGAGAAACCACGCGCCTCGCGATTGCCCGTCAGACGCCAGGCCGCCACGCACGACAGGGTATAGAGGAAGCCTAAATCGTGGGTATTGGTATCATTTCGCCCGGCGATGCGCAGGCCAAACGAGCGGACGTTTTTCTCGGCCAGCGCACGGAATTTCTCGTCACCGCTCATCTCCCACGCCAGCCAAAGCTGCCCGGTCCAGAAACTGGTGGTCCACTCCACGTTTTCCGTCAGGGGATAAAAGCCCTCTACACAGGTTTCAGCCGGGAATTTTTCACCGAACTCCGTTAAATGACGGCTAATCAGTTCGAGGACATGATCCCGCGCCGAGCTTAATTCATCACTGAACACGCGCGCATCAACGGGTGCAGGAATATCGGACAGGCGTTCCTCTGCGATACGATTTAACATATTTCGGTTCCTTCTTTGACAGCAAAAATTAGCGTGATGGATTTTGTTCTGCGATGTTGATGGCCTGCGCGCCGCGCCATTTGCTCTGGCAGGCGGATAAGGTAAAGGCAGAAATAAGGGTAAATGTCAGCGCCGTGGCACCCATGATGATATAAGTCTGCTCAAAGCCGATACGGTCATACATATATCCGGCAGGCGATGAGACCACCACATTTCCGACATACAGCATCGCCTGATAGCCTAATAAATACATGGTGGCGTTGACGCGTTTGTCGAAATGCTCGGCGATATATTTAAATACCGACACCAGCAGCAGACAGATTTCCAGGCCGTATAACGGTTTGAGAATCGAAATTAACAGGTGGGAATCGCACATGCCGGAAATAATCAGGCGTGCGCCCACTACTAATCCCACAATTAATAATCCGCGTTTGGCACCTATAAAGTTAACGAACAGCGGGATCACCATATACATCAGGAATTCCATCCCCGACTGTACCGTGCCCAGATAGCCAAAGACCGCGTTGCCCTGATGCACATCGTCGAAGAAAGTGACGAAGTAGCGCGAGAACTGCTGCTCAGCAATAAACATCATCCACGCCACGCCCGCCACGTACAGGCAGAAGGCCCAAAACTTGCGATTACGCAGCAGCGCGTAGACGTCCGACGGCGCGATTTTCTCTTTGGTCAGCACCTCCCCGGCATGAACGGAGTTAGTGTTCACTTTCAGGTTTAGCAGGACAATCAGCATGATGACCGACGCGACGCTGCCCATAATAAAGTTATACGCCGGAGAGAGGTTAAACAGCAGGCCGGAGAAGGATGACGCCACCGCCCAGCCGAGGGAACCCCACATACGAATCTGACCAAACTCCATGCCGTTCAACCGGCTAAAGCGATCGGAATAGGATTCGCACGCCGCCACGCCCGCATACCAGGCAAAGCTTAAATAGAGCGCACCGATAATAATCCCGAGCAGGGTGTTGGACATCAATAGTGGCTGATAGACGTAAATAAAGAACGGTGCCATCAGGGCCGACATGGCCACCACAAAATAGAGCAGATATTTGCTCATCCCGATTTTATCGAGAATATAGCCGTAAATAGGTTTCAGAATAACGGAGAAGACACCGTTAACCGCAAATACCGTACCAATCACCGAACCGCTCAGGTTCGCTTTTTGGCCGAGCCAGATGGCCAGCAGGCCAATACTGGCCGACCAGGTAAAGAAATAGAGAAAAATAAAGGTACTGATTTTGTAATATTCGGTTTTATTCGTTGAGCTGATTTTCATAGAATCCTCGCCAACAGGTAGGGTCCAGAGTGTTTATATAAAGAACGACAACTGACGTTCGCTGCCCGGTTCGTGAATCACGACCTGGTTATTGTTTATTTTCAGCTGCGGCGTGACCGCGTAGTTTTTCTGCTCCCCGGACGCGGTAACAGCGCAGCAGAGCCAGCTTTCCCCGACCGGGAGTTGTGTGGCAAGCACAGGAATCGATGCGCATTGCGCAAACATCACGCTGCTGTTCGGCGGCGTAACAATGCTGTCGGGCTGGCGCGAAAGATCGGGCGACAGATCGACAATCACGCTGCTGCCATTTTCCGCATTCAGAACACAGCCGCGCGCCTGCAGGCGATGCGCCGTTTTGATCACCGCAAAGCCCCCCTCCACCGTCTGCAAGGTGCGCGCGCTATTAATGCGATGCAGACGCAGATGCCACTCGCCGAACGGCACCAGCCAGGTGTCGATCTGCACGTCGTGCCACGGCGACCAGCGCGAGAAAATGAAGTTCTCATCAACGCGCACCGCGTCGCAGTCGCGGCGACCCCGGAAATAGTTATCGCCATCGCTGAGCAGCAGCATCGAGTCGCAGGCCGCGTGTTTGATGCCGTAGCGTCCGCGCTCAATGGTGAAACCAAAGCGGCTGGAGTAGGCAAATTTGGTGTACTTCGCCTCGGTGTTGACGTAATTGTTCAGCTCCAGCTGCCCGGCAGTGAGCAGGGTCGCGTGCTGTGAATTGTCGGCGTGGATCAGGATCTGCTGTGCGTTGGGGATAACGTGTTTTTCAGCGCGTTCCGGCAACGGTTGTTCCTGTGCCTGCCAGAACGGATGATCTTCACCCAGCGCCAGGATCAGGTAGGTTTTCAGCGCCCAGTACGGCGATCCCGGCGAGTTGTAATCCTCGCACATCGCCAGATTGGGATAGGCAAAACCGAGCGTCAGAATACCGTCGCGATCGAGGATCGGCTGCTGCTGCCACCAGCGCAGATGACGCAGAATGATCCCTTTCACAATGCCCGGCGTGAACACATCCAGCTCAGAAAATGCCACTGCGCTCCAGAACGCGACTATCGCAAAACGGTAGGTCAGGCTGCGGCCAAAGGGGATCGATGCCCCGTCGGCTGCGGACATAAAGATAAAATCGTCGGCAAACTGGCGGGCGCGATCGCGCAGCACTGCGGCCCGCGCCTCGTCGCCGCTCAGGGTGGCGTAGATCAGGCCATAGAAGTGGAACGCCATCGAGATGTAATAGTCTTTCGGGCGGCCCACGCCATCGGAATACCAGCCGTCGCCGAGGTAGTAAGCGTCCATCAGCGCAAAGCGACGATCGATGGCAGACTGATCGAACGGCAGTCCGGCGCGTTTAAAACCAAGCTGGACCATAATGGCAAAATAGTTCCAGTTGCTGTCCGGCATCTGAGCATCGGTGATCTGATTCAGCCAGGCGTGCAGGTTCTGCACCTCCCGCTCGCTGAAGAGATCCGTGAGCCGGTTTTGCAACAGCGCAAGCCCAAGGCCATAGGCCGCCATCTCCACCAGACGCTGATCGTAAGGCGCGGTTTCGCCCCAGTAACCGGCGCTTTGCGGGTCCGTGCCCTGTTTAATCGCAGTGATGTATTTCTCGCTGTAAAGGGTGCGCTCGCCGGAAGCCAGCAGTGGAAACAGCCCCCACAGGGCACGCGACAGCCCTTCCATTTCGGCAATATCCGTCGCGTAGTGCGCGCAGGTATCACCCAGAGAAATGCGTGAACTGCCCGGCGCAAACTGCTTGTCCAGCGCGCCTAACAGGGTATTTAGCTCCGCCACCACATCCTGACGGGAAGACAACGGATTTGATGTTTCTTTCTTTGCCGCCCACATACGCTCGTCCTCGTAATCATCTGCGGCAAAGAATAGTGAATGCATAACCCTCAGAAATGTTAGCCGTGTCACAGGGAAGAGAGATGAATAAACCTGAAGTTGAGAAAATTTAAAAAGGTGGTTTATAACGAGAAAGAGACGGGGAAAAGTTGAGTTTTATTGCACTATGCGCGACACGCCAAAATCCGACCATCTGGAGCTGATCGCCCTGAATGACACCATCGTGTCGTTCAGCCGCCTGTTCGCCAATACGGTGCGCTACCACCACTGGCATCAGTGTCTGGAAATTCTCTATGTCGAAGAGGGATTTGGCGTGGCGATTGTCGATAACCGCCACTACACCATGCGCCCCGGACGGCTGTTTTTCTTCCCGCCGTTCACCCTGCATAAGGTGATGGTGGATGAACAGGCCGAAGCGATTTATCGCCGTACCATTATCCATCTCGATCATCACGCGGTGCTGAAAGTGCTGCGAGATTTTCCGCAGGCGCAGCAGCGGCTGCAAAAACTGTCACGACGCGGCGGGCCGGCCTGGGTCGCTGATGTTGCTCACTGTCAGGTGCACATCCATCACCTGCTGAGCTGCTACCAGCCGCCGATGAACAGTGAAAGCATCGCCAGCCTGCTGATTGCGCTGTTTGCCATGCTGCCGGACGACAGCGACGGCGCGCCCGGCAGCAGCAACGGCATCGCCAGCCAGGTGATGTTCTGGCTGGATGAGAACTATCAGGTTAAATTTAGCCTCGATGCGCTGGCGACGGAACTGGGCAAATCCCGCAGCTACGTTTCCCGCAAATTCCATCTGGAAACGGGCGAGAAAATTCATGATTACCTGAATACGCTGCGGCTGCGAAAAGCCTGTGAATGCCTGTTACACAGCGAAGAGAGCGTGCGGGATATCGGTGCGCGGGTCGGGTTTTCTGACGTGACCTATTTTATCAGCGCCTTCAGGAAGGGCATCGGCGAGACACCCCTTCAGTACCGGAAAAATCATTCGGGCCGTTGAGTGGTATTTTGCCCGGCAGCTTCACGCGCTTTTCTTACCCGGCTTTAATCCACGGTGAAATTCATTGATACGCTTCATGGACTTAATCGTGCGCTGCGGCGCGGTGGAGGCCACCGACAGCACAATCATCTCCAGACACAGCATCACCGTACCATGCAGCGGGATTTTGCCTTTCTCATTGCCGCGCGGAACGTGGATCACCACGCTCGCCTCTTTGCTGAAACGCGAATCGACGGCGTTGGTGAGCAGGATGGTTGGGATCCCCAGACGGCGGGCTTCGCGAAGGGTCGTCTGCCCTTCCCGGTGCGCGGATTTTTGCGCCATCATCACCAGCACATCCCCGCGCTGGAGTTCGATCAGCTGCTCGGCAAGGTTAATTCCGGTGCGGTTCAGTGCCGTCGCCGGCAGGCCAATGCGACTGAACAGTCGCGCGGTGTATTCCGCCAGAATTCCCGACGCGCCGATGCCAAAAATCGCCACCTGCCGCGCTTCGCCCAGCAACGCCACCGCCTGCGCCAGGGCGTAGCGGTTGGCCGGTTCAGACAGCACTTCGCAGGTGTGCTGATGCCCTTCGAGGACGAAATCGATACTGGAATTGACGTCGCTGGTCAGCGCTTTCACCGTGGTGGTGATCTTTTCGCTGGAGCTGAGCGTGGGGCCAAACCAGTGCTCAAGCGTCTGTTTGAGGTCGCGTAAACCGGCAAAGCCCAGCGCCTGAATCGCCCGCACCACGGTGGCGTCAGAGGTTTTCAGCAGCGCGGCAATCTCCATCGCCGTCTGCTCCATCACCGCTTCGCGGTTGTCGTTGATGTAGCTGGCCACCAGCAGCAGACGCGGCGTCAGCTGATGCCCGCGAGCACGAAAACGCTCGCCGTAGAGATCGACCCGCGATTTGTCTTTTCTGATCATTTCGCCTCCGGCAGCGGACGCCCGGCGATTTGCGACTGCACCTGCGCCGCCATTAATCCCAGTGAGGCAAAGGAGTTGGAGATCGCCTCCTCGCGTGAGATCAGCACGTAATGCCCGGTGCGACAGGCATTAAGGAACTGGCACCAGCCGGGCATCACCGCCTCCATCGCTGCCAGCTCATCCTGCGGTTTACCGCCCGTATCGCCGCGCCAGGTGGCGAAGACGAAATCCGCATCCAGCTCCGGCAGACGCTCAGCGCTGACGTCGATACGCCCGCCTTCAGAAATCGCGTCGATGAGTTTCGGGAAGGTGAATCCGGCATCGCGCAGCACGCGCCCTAAAGAGTGATAGCTGTGCATCACGGTGATTTTGCCCTGATTAGCCTGAATCACCGCGACGCTGATTTTATGTGTATCAATCGTCGCTTTTAGCGCCTTGATCTGCTCCTGATAGCGACGTTCAAGAATTTTCAGCCGTGCCTGCGTGCCGGTTAACTGCGCCAGCTTGCGGTAGATTTCCGGCGCCCCGCCGTCGAGGTGATCGATGCTCACCGTCGGCGCGATTTTCTCCAGCATCGCGACAGGCGTATTGCGGGTTGGCTCGGTGATGATCAGATCCGGCCTCGCGGCGGCGATGGCTTCAATATCGATATCCGCAGTGCCGATAAACTGAATCGCAGAGTTATCAAAATCCACGCCCGTCAGCAGCCCGCCGGAGCGAATAAAATGGCTGCCGTCCGGGCGCGTACGTCCGTGGCTCGCCACCGGCGGCACGCCGAGTTCAATCAGCGGAATGGTGATGTCGAGATCGTGCAGCGAGACGATGCGTTTCGGGTGCAGCGGCACCGTGACCGTGCGCCCCAGATCGTCAGTAAAGGTTTGAACAGGTTCAGCGGCGCTTGCGGAAAACCCCGTCAGCAACAGCAACATTAACACTACGCGCATAACACTCCCCTTTTAAAACCGGTCCCGGCGCGCCCAGAGCAGCACCAGGAAAAACGGCCCGCCAATCAGCGAGATAACAATGCCCGCAGGCAGTTGCAGCGGCAGAAACGCCAGCCGCCCGACATTATCTGCCAGCAGAACCAGCAGCGCGCCCAGCGCCGCACTGCCCACAAGCAACGTGGTCTGGCCGCCGCGCAGCAGAAAACGCGCCATGTGCGGCGCAATCAAACCGACAAATCCAATGCTCCCGACGCATGACACACAGGCGGCCGTCAGCAGCACCGGGGCCAGCACGCGAATCAGGGCCAGACGTGCGGTGCGCACACCCAGCCCGGTGGCCGTCTGGTTACCGAGCAGCGCGACATCTGCCGCGCGGGCCGTTAACAGCAGCAGCGCAAACCCAGGCAGCGACCAGCCTGCCGCCACGCTCACCAGCGGCCAGCTGGCGGCATGCAGGCTGCCAGCCAGCCACAGCAGCGCGGTCTGCACGTCGCGCACGTCTGCCGTCGTCATAAAGACGCCCATTCCGGCGGCAAAGGTCCAGGAGACGCCGATGCCAATCAGGATAAAACGCGGACGAGAAATATCGCGGGCGAGCACCACCACCAGCAGCGCCGTCAGTAACCCGCCCGCCATCCCCACGACCGGACGCCAGAACACTGACATCGCCGGGAACTGGAAAATCAGCAGCAGTACCGCCACGCTACACCCCTCTTTCACGCCGATCAGCCCCGGATCGGCCAGACCGTTTCGGGTGATGGACTGCATCGCCGCGCCCGCCATGCCCAGCATCGCCCCACAGAGCACAGCCATCAGCAGGCGCGGCAGACGGATATCCTGCACAATGTAGCGCGCGTCGGGGCTAAGAGCGTCAGGAGAAAACAGCGCGCGGGCCACGTCTGAAGTGGGAACCGGAAGCGTGCCGTGGGTCAGGCCCATGACCAGCAGCGCGGAGATCAACGCGGTTAAAACGGCTAACCACGCCAGCGCTTTGGGGCGGATTAGGGTTGAAAATCGGCCCCAACGCAGCGGGCGTAACTCGGCGCGCAGAACGGCCCGGCTCATCGGAACATCCTCGCGGCAATCAGAATAAACACGGGCGCGCCCACCAGCGCGGTCATCACGCCGGTCGCCAGTTCGTGGGGCATAAACAGGGTGCGCGCGGCAATATCTGCCAGCAGTAACACCAGCGCGCCGCAGCAGGCCGAGAGCGGCACCATGACGCGCAAATCCACCGACACCAGACGGCGAATCAGCTGCGGAACGACGAGGCCGATAAACCCAATCGGCCCGGCGATCGACACGGCGGCACCGCACAGTAACGCGATGGCGATCAGCGCGAGTATCCGCGTGCGGATAAGGGACACGCCTAGCCCCTGCGCCATGCGATCGCCCAGCGCCAGCATGTTCAGGGAAGGTGAAATGGCTATGGAAAGGGCCAATCCGCCCGCCGCGACCCAGGCGGCGTTTTGCGTGGCCGCCCAGCTTAATCCTGCCAGATCGCCCGCCAGCCAGGTGCGCATCGCCAGCAGGGTTTGTTCATCAAGGATCAGCACCGCTGCGGTGATGGATGAGGCGAAAGCCGACAGCGCCACGCCGCAGAGCGTCACTTTCATCGGCGTCAGGCCAGTGCGACCAGCAGACGACAGCGCGAGCACCAGCAGGAACAGGAGTGCCGCGCCCGCCGCCGCAATCAGCGGCCGCCCAAACGGCAGCGCCAGCCCGAGGGCGCTGGTTAAAACCACTGCCAGTGCGGCTCCGGCGTTTAGCCCCAGAATATGCGGTTCACCCAGTGGATTGCGGATCACCGCCTGCAGCAGTACACCCGCCACGCCGAGCGCAGCGCCGGTGGTAAGCGCTGCCGCCAGACGCAGCAGGCGCAGGTTGATGATCACATTGTGATCGAAGTTGCGCGGGTCAAACGCCAGAAACGCCTGCACCACGGTCTGCGGGGCGATAAACCGCGCGCCGAGGCCCAGATGGATAATCGCGCCCATAAGCAGCAGCGCCAAAAACAGGGCAGAAGCCAGTCCTGTGCGCATCATGCTTTTTCGCTACCGCGACGAAACGGGATAAAGAACGGTTTGCCGGTCATCGGGTTGATCGACATTTGCACATCGACATCAAACACCGTTTTGATGAGTTCCGGCGTGCAGACGTCGCCCTCATGAAGCACACCCTGCACTTTGCCTTCGCGTAAAAAGACCAGCGTATCGCCGTAGTTCACCGCAAAGTTCAGATCGTGGAGCACCACCACCACCGTCCGGCCGTGGTGACGGGTGAGATCGTGCAGGAGTTCGAGGATCTCCACCTGATAGCGCAGATCGAGAAAAGTCGTCGGCTCGTCCAGCAGAATCACTGGCGTTTGCTGCGCCAGCGCCATTGCGATCCAGCAGCGCTGGCGCTGACCGCCCGAAAGACTCTCGACGGGCAGATGGGCGAAGGCTTGCGTGCCGGTCAGACGCAGCGCCTCTTCCACGGCCTGTTCGTCGGCATCGGTCCACTGGCGCATAAAATTCTGCCAGGGAAAACGCCCGCGCGAGACCAGCTCAAACACCGTCAGCCCTTCCGGCAGCAAAGGCGATTGCGGCAGAATGCCCAGTTCGCGTGAAACCGCTTTGGTTGGCTGATCGTGCAGGACTTTGCCGTCGAGCAGCACCGCGCCGCCCATCGGCTGCAACAGACGCGCCATCGTACTAAGAAGCGTCGATTTCCCGCAGCCGTTCGCCCCGACCAGCACGGTCATTTTTTCAGAAGGGATAGTGAGGGAAATATCATCGACGATGATTTTTTTCTGATAGCCAGCAGAGAGGTTTTCGACAACCAACCCCTGCTTTGTCGCGTTATGAGCCACGTGTGCGCCAACTTAATCAAATAACAAATAAATAAAAATAAATCTCATTCTCTTTTGTGAGTTTGCCGCTGCGCCATGTAGTAGTCAAGGGGATAAACACCCTGAAAAAACCAGGGATTAGTCGACCGATACGCATGTGACACAAAAGTCATTAATTGATTATTTTCAGTTAATTACTTTTTTTACAGGCATCCCAGATCAAGCGATTTTTTGCTGTAGCCGAATTTTGCTTTTTTCCATTTACTACTACATTCCTGCATGATTGAATGATTCTCAATTACATACCCGACTCCGCACAGGCAAACGGGTAGCGCTTTACGGGCAATGACACACCATCTTCACCCGCGACCATGCGCGGGTATTTCGGGAAAACAGATCCAATGGCTATGTACACACCTTCATTCTCTGGGATTAAAGGGCGCGCGCTCTTTTCACTGCTGTTCCTCGCGCCACTGGCGCAGGCGGCTGACAGCACAACCGCGAAAGACGGCGAAACGCTGACCGTCACCGCCGATCCTTCCGCGAAAACCGATGCCACTAACGGCTATCAGCCGCTGAACACCTCCACCGCCACGCTCACGACTATGCCGATGCTGGACATCCCGCAGGTGGTCAATACCGTGAGCGATCAGGTACTGGAAGATCAGCACGCTACCACGCTCGACGAAGCGCTGTATAACGTCAGCAACGTGGTGCAAACCAACACCCTTGGCGGGACGCAGGATGCGTTTGTGCGCCGTGGTTTTGGCGCAAACCGTGACGGGTCGATCATGACCAACGGCCTGCGCACCGTGCTGCCGCGCAGCTTTAATGCTTCGACGGAGCGCGTCGAAGTGCTGAAAGGCCCGGCGTCGACGCTGTACGGGATCCTCGATCCTGGCGGGCTGATTAACGTGGTAACGAAGCACCCGGAAAGAGAGTTCGGCGGTTCGATCTCGGCGACCTCCACCAGCTTTGGCGGCGGCACCGGACAGCTCGATGTGACCGGCCCGATTGAAGGCACACGTCTGGCGTATCGCCTGACGGGTGAGTATCAGAGAGAGGATTACTGGCGTAATTTCGGCAAAGAGCGCAGCACCTTTATCGCGCCGTCTCTGACCTGGTTTGGCGATGATGCCACCGTTACGGTGCTCTATTCGCATCGCGATTATCAGACGCCATTCGATCGCGGAACGATCTTCGATTTAACGACCAAACAGCCGGTCGATGTGGATCGCAAGACGCGCTTTGACGAACCGTTCAATATTACCGACGGTGAATCCGATCTGGCCCAGCTGAACGCGGAGTACCGTCTCAACAGCCAGTGGACCGCCAAATTCGACTACAGCTTTAGCCAGGATAAATACACGGATAACCAGGCGCGCGTGATGGCCTACGATTCCGCCACCGGCAATCTGACCCGCCGCGTGGACGCCACGCAAGGCTCGACTCAGCGCATGCACTCCACCCGTGCGGATCTGCAGGGGAATGTGGATATTGCCGGGTTTTACAATGAGATCCTGACCGGTGTCTCTTATGAGAATTACGATCTGCTGCGCACGGATATGATCCGCTGTAAGAACGTTAAAGATTTCAATATCTACAACCCGTCCTACGGCAATCTGAGCAAATGTACGACCGTGTCAGCGTCGGACAGCGATCAGACCATTAAGCAGGAGAGCTATTCCGCCTACGTGCAGGATGCCCTCTATCTGACGGATAAATGGATCGCCGTCACCGGCCTGCGCTATCAGTCCTACACGCAGTATGCGGGGAAAGGCCGTCCGTTTAACGTCAATACCGACAGTCGCGATGACCAGTGGACGCCGAAAGCGGGGCTGGTTTACAAGCTCACGCCATCGGTGTCGCTGTTCGCCAACTATTCGCAGACGTTTATGCCGCAATCGTCTATCGCCAGCTACATTGGTAACCTGCCGCCGGAAACATCCAATGCCTACGAAGTGGGCGCGAAGTTTGACCTGTTCGACGGGATTACCGCTAATATCGCGCTGTTTGATATCCATAAACGCAACGTGCTTTACACCGAGAGCGTCGGTGATGAGACGGTGGCGAAAACCGCCGGGCGTGTGCGTTCGCAGGGTGTGGAAGTGGATCTGGCAGGCCGGTTAACCGAGAACACCAATGTGATCGCCAGCTATGGCTACACGGACGCGAAGGTGCTGGAAGATCCAGATTACGCCGGTAAACCGCTGCCAAACGTGCCGCGTCACACAGGTTCTCTGTTCCTGACTTACGACATTAATAATGTGATCGGCGGGAATACCCTGACGCTCGGCGGCGGCGGGCATGGCGTGAGTCGTCGCTCCGCCACCAACGGCGCGGATTATTATCTGCCGGGCTACGTGGTGGCCGACGCTTTTGCAGCGTACAAACTGAAGCTGCAGTATCCGTTGACGCTCCAGCTGAACGTGAAAAACCTGTTTGATAAGACTTATTACACGTCGTCGATTGGCACCAATAACCTGGGGAACCAGATTGGCGATCCGCGTGAAGTGCAGTTTACGGTGAAGATGGATTTTTGATGTAAAAAAGCCCGGTAGCGCTACGCTTACCGGGCTTAGAATTTATTCCCACTCCCTTTCGGGAGTGAGTCAGCATGAGGACATCAGGCCTCAATATCCGCCATATCGCCTTTTTCCTGCAACCAGTTGCGTCGGTCTTCGGAACGCTTCTTGGCTAACAGCATATCCATCATTGCGTTGGTCTGCTGCTCGTCTTCGTCGCTGATAATCAGCTGCACCAGTCGACGAGTATTGGGGTCCAGCGTGGTTTCACGCAGCTGCATCGGGTTCATTTCGCCCAGCCCTTTAAAGCGCTGCACGTTAGGTTTGCCTTTCTTGCGCTTCAGCTGCTCCAGCACACCCGCTTTCTCTTCTTCCGTCAGGGCGTAATAGACCTCTTTGCCGAGGTCGATACGGTACAGCGGCGGCAGCGCAACGTGAACGTGACCGTTCTTCACCAGCGCGCGGAAGTGTTTCACAAACAGGGCGCACAGCAGCGTGGCGATGTGCAGACCATCGGAGTCCGCATCCGCGAGGATACAGATCTTGCCGTAACGCAGCTGGCTTAAATCGTCGCTGTCCGGATCGATGCCGATCGCAACCGAGATGTCATGCACCTCCTGAGACGCCAGTACCTCATCGGAGGAGACTTCCCAGGTGTTGAGGATCTTACCCTTCAGCGGCATGATCGCCTGATATTCACGGTCGCGCGCCTGTTTGGCTGAGCCGCCCGCCGAGTCACCTTCGACGAGGAACAGTTCGGTGCGATTCAAATCCTGCGCCGTGCAGTCGGCCAGTTTACCCGGCAGCGCCGGACCGCTGGTCAGCTTTTTACGCACCACTTTCTTCGCCGCGCGCATACGGCGCTGGGCGCTGGAAATCGCCATTTCAGCCAGCAGTTCTGCCGTCTGAATGTTCTGGTTCAGCCACAGGCTGAAGGCGTCTTTGACCACGCCGGAGACAAAAGCCGCACATTGGCGCGAAGAGAGACGCTCTTTGGTTTGACCGGCAAACTGTGGGTCCTGCATTTTGACCGACAGGACATACGCGCAGCGATCCCAGATATCTTCCGCCGACAGCTTCACGCCGCGCGGCAGGATATTGCGGTATTCGCAAAACTCACGCATCGCATCCAGCAGACCCTGACGCAGACCGTTGACGTGCGTACCGCCCTGCATCGTCGGGATCAGGTTGACGTAGCTTTCTGTCAGCAGCTCGCCGCCTTCGGGCAGCCACAAGAGCGCCCAGTCGACCGCTTCCGTATCACCGGAGAAGTTACCGAGGAACGGTTTTTCTGGCAGGGTTGGCAGGCCGTTAATCGCTTCGCCCAGATAATCGTTCAGACCATCCTGATAGCACCAGCGCTGCTCGCTGCCGTTCACTTCGTCTTTGAAGGTAATTTCAACGCCAGGGCACAGCACCGCTTTCGCTTTCAGAATGTGCGTTAAGCGCGAAACGGAGAAACGTGGGCTGTCGAAGAAGCTTTCGTCGGGCCAGAAATGGACGCTGGTCCCGGTATTGCGTTTGCCGCAGGTGCCGATGACCTGCAGGTCCTGAACTTTGTCGCCGTTTTCAAAGGCGATGTTGTAGACCTGGCCGTCGCGGCGCACGGTCACTTCCACGCGCTTAGAGAGGGCGTTGACCACGGAGATCCCCACGCCGTGCAGGCCGCCGGAGAACTGGTAGTTTTTATTGGAGAACTTACCGCCCGCGTGCAGACGGCAAAGGATCAGTTCGACAGCAGGGACACCCTCTTCCGGGTGAATATCGACCGGCATACCGCGCCCGTCGTCGATCACTTCGAGGGACTGGTCGGCATGCAGGATCACATCGATGCGTTTGGCATGGCCTGCCAGCGCTTCGTCCACACTGTTATCAATCACTTCCTGGCCCAGGTGGTTTGGGCGAGTGGTATCGGTGTACATCCCAGGGCGGCGGCGAACCGGCTCAAGCCCGGTGAGTACCTCAATGGCATCAGCGTTATAGGTTTGCGTCATGATTTAGCTAGCAATTCGCATTGGTTGTCAGAGGCTGTGCAGCCCAAGAAAATCGACAATCTGGGTGAAATGATTCTCAAAGTCCGTGAAAGCATGGTTTCCGCCTTCTTCTACAGTCTGGCGGCAAGAGGCGTAATACGCCACCGCCTGGCGGTAATCCAGCACTTCATCACCCGTCTGTTGCAGCAGCCAGAGGAGATCCGGCGCGTCAAGCGGGTCTATTTGCATCACTTTGAGGTCGTAAATATGGCGAGACTCTAGCACATATTGCTGCCCGGTGTAGGGGTTCTCGTTCTGGCCGAGAAAGTCCGTCAACAGCTCAAACGGGCGTACCGCCGGGTTAACGACGACCGCTGGCAGCATAAAGCATTGGGACAACCAGGTGGCGTAATAACCGCCGAGCGACGAGCCGACAACGCCGAAGGATTCGCCGCCGTGTTCCATCACGATGGACTCCAGCATCTCTGCCGCATCCGCTGGATACGGCGGCAGCTGCGGCACAATCATCTCGATATGCGGATGATGTTCGCTGAGCCACTGGCGAAACTGGGTCGCCTTCGCGGAGCGCGGCGAGCTGTTAAACCCGTGCAGATAAAGGAGCGTAGACATCAGTATCCTTCTGAAGCGGTATCTGGACGGAACTGTGCCCCTTCCAGACGACACACTTCCGTGGTCAGCCGGCCATCCGCATGGAGTTCCAGCCAGCGCCATCCCGGCGCGATGGTATCTAAGGTGAAGTTGGCGCAGTGCGGTTTAAACTGCACGCAGGTCGACGGCGTCGCCAGCAGACGGCGGCCATTCCAGTCGAGATCCTGTTCCTGATGAATGTGTCCGCACAGCAGATTGTTCACATGAGGATATTTCGACAGCACGCGGTCGAGCGCGGCAGAGTTGCGCAGGCTGTGCTGATCGAGCCAGCTGCATCCCGCCGGGAGCGGATGGTGATGCAGCAACAGCAGGGTATGGCGTTCAGGTGCGTCAATGAGTTTGCTTTCGAGCCACTCCAGCTGGAAATCGCTCAGCTCGCCGTGCGGCACGCCGAAGACCTGGGTATCCAGCAGCAGAATTTGCCAGTGATCGCCCACAAACACACGCTTGGCCGGTGAAATACCCGCGTCCTGAAGCGCGCTATACATGGCGGGCTGAAAGTCATGATTACCCGGTAACCAGACGCAAGGCACGCTGAAGCTCGCGATCCCTGTAGCAAAATGCTGATAGGCCGCGGCGCTTTGATCCTGTGCCAAATCCCCCGTCGCAACGATCAAATCACAGTCGCGGTTTTCGAGGTGAATGGCATCAAGTACAGCCTGATAACTCTCCCAGGTATTCACACCCAGCAGCGTTTCATGCTTTTCGGCGAACAGGTGAGTATCAGTAATTTGTAATATCCTGACTGGCGCCCCACCAGCAACAGTCAGGTTCAACAGGCTTTCCAAATGGTGTCCTTAGGTAGGTTTATGACGCTAACAAACCGGAATCGCCATTGCTCCATGTGCTAAACAATATCTTAGCCAGTCAGCTAAAAACTGGTTAATTTGATGCTTTTCGTCGCGTTGATGCAACTTTTTATTAGGATAATCATATCGCGCTTTGAAGCGAAAGATCTGCTGACTCGAACACACTTCAGCCACCATCGCGTCGTGATAAAGCCTGACGGTCATCGACGGCAGGCTCCAGTAGCTGACGGACGGCGCCGTTTGTTTAATCTCGACCAGCGTAGTGTAGCGAGTGGATTCCACAATCGTTAATCGATATTGCGCATTGCTCACCTGATAGCTCACCGTTTCGCCGGCCGCATCGGTGCGCGGCAACAGGCGACGTAATTGTGCGAAGTTGGTCTCGCACAGACGCATCATTTCTGGGAAGTCAGGTGTATAACGCTTCATTTTTTCCACTCTTTTCGTAAGTCTTGATAATGCAGCTGTAGCCATTGCAAAGCGATGACAGACGCTGCGTTGTCGATTTTCCCCTCATTGACCCATTGATAAGCCTGCTCCCGACTCACCACATGAACACGAATATCTTCGTTTTCATCTGCCAGACCGTGAATACCTTGTGCGGTCGTGGCGTCCACTTCACCCACCAGAATGGAAGAGCGCTCGGTGGTGCCACCTGGGCTTGCCAGGTAGCTCAGCACCGGTTTGGTCCGGCCAACAATCAGTCCGGCTTCTTCCTGCGCCTCGCGGCGGGCGACCTCTTCCGGCGTTTCGCCCTCTTCGATCATTCCCGCGACGATCTCCAGCAGCCATGGGCTTTCGCTGGTATCCAGCGCGGCAATCCGGATCTGTTCAATCAATACCACTTCGTCACGCACTGGGTCAAAGGGTAGCAAGACTGCGGCATGCCCGCGCTCAAAAATTTCACGTCGAACTTCGCCACTCATTTCACCGTTAAACAGGCGATGCCTAAAACGGTAAAGTTCCAGTGAAAAAAAACCGCTATAAAGCGTTTCCCGTGCAATAATTTCTACATCGTTTTTAGAGAGCGTCACTGGCAACTTATCTGGTTTTTGCATGGCGATATCCTGGTCACAATTGTGTTGAAATCATGAATTTCAAGGCTGTTTGGCTGCCGTTTGACAGGCTATATGATAGATTGGTGCAAATTACCGCCAGATGGCACGTAACGCCAACCTTTTGGCGTGGATGATTCTGTTAGAATCGGCAATTATTTTTAATTAGATCAGCGCTAATACTGCTTCACAACAAGGAATGCAAATGAAGAAATTGCTCCCCATCCTTATCGGCCTGAGCCTGACGGGCTTCAGCGCGATGAGCCAGGCAGAAAACCTGTTACAGGTTTATCAGCAAGCACGTCTGGGCAACCCTGAGCTGCGTAAGTCAGCCGCCGACCGTGATGCTGCGTTCGAAAAGATTAATGAAGCACGTAGCCCGCTGCTGCCGCAATTGGGTTTAGGTGCAGATTATACCTACAGCAATGGATTCCGTGACAACAACGGTGTGAACTCCAATGTCACCAGCGCCTCACTGCAATTAACGCAGACCTTGTTTGATATGTCCAAATGGCGTGCCCTCTCCTTACAGGAAAAGAGCGCCGGTATTCAGGACGTAACCTATCAGACCGATCAGCAAACGCTGATCCTGAACACCGCTACCGCTTACTTCAACGTACTGAGCGCGATCGACTCGCTCTCCTACACCGAAGCGCAGAAACAGGCGATTTACCGTCAGTTGGACCAAACCACCCAGCGTTTCAACGTAGGCCTGGTCGCCATCACTGACGTGCAAAACGCCCGTTCACAGTACGACAGCGTGCTGGCGAACGAAGTGACTGCCCGTAACAACCTCGACAACGCACTCGAATCTCTGCGTCAGGTGACCGGCAATTACTACCCAGAGCTGGCGTCTCTGAACGTTGATAACTTCAAGACTGACAAACCGCAGGCGGTTAACGCCCTGCTGAAAGAAGCTGAAAACCGTAACCTGGCGCTGCTGCAGGCTCGTCTGAGCCAGGATCTGGCGCGCGAGCAAATCCGCCAGGCGCAGGATGGCCATCTGCCAACCGTGGGGCTGACCGCATCGACGGGTATTTCTGATACCACCTACAGTGGCTCAAAAACCAACACCGCTCAATACGATGACAGCAACCAGGGACAGAACAAAATCGGCCTGAACTTCTCTTTGCCTCTGTACCAGGGCGGCATGGTGAACTCTCAGGTGAAACAGGCACAGTACAACTTTGTTGGCGCGAGCGAGCAGCTTGAAAGCGCGCACCGCAATGTGGTTCAGACCGTTCGTTCTTCCTTTAACAACGTGAACGCCTCCATCAGCAGCATCAACGCTTACAAACAGGCCGTTGTGTCTGCACAAAGCTCCCTGGATGCGATGGAAGCAGGTTACTCCGTCGGTACACGTACCATCGTTGATGTGCTGGATGCGACCACCACGCTGTATAACGCGAAGCAACAGCTCTCCAGCGCTCGTTATAATTACCTGATTAACCAGCTGAATATTAAATCCGCGCTGGGTACGCTGAACGAGCAGGATCTGCAAATGCTGAACAGCACGCTGGGTAAACCGGTTTCAACAACGCCTGAAAGCGTTGCCCCGGAAAACCCGCAGCAGGACGCCAGCGCTGATGGCTACAATGCCAACAGCACCGCCCCTGCCGCTGAGCCAGCCGCGGCGCGCACCACCACAACAAATAGCACCGGAAACAACCCGTTCCGTAACTAATTGTTGAATAATCCCTCTCCCTTTCGGGAGAGGGTCACATTTGAACGTAAGCCAACGTAAAGATCCCCCCGAATCCCCCTCTGCGCTTCATTTTCGACCACTCATCCTCTATCCTGAGCCTTATTTACTTCGTTCTACCACTGGGTCCTGGAAGACAAAATGAAACGGACAAAAACGATCAATCACGCTTCGTTCCGCAAAAACTGGAACGCACGCCATCTCACCCCTGTCGCCCTGGCGTTCACCGCCGTATTTATGCTGGCAGGCTGTGAGCAATCCGATGAAACAGTATCGATGTATCAGAATGCCGATGACTGCTCGTCAGCCACCGGTAAAAGCGCGGAATGTACCACTGCCTATAATAATGCCCTGAAAGAAGCAGAACGAACCGCGCCGAAATACGCCACCCGTGAAGACTGTATCGCCGAGTTCGGTGAAGGTCAGTGCCAGCAGGCACCGGCTCAGGCTGGCATGGCACCTGAAAACCAGGCGCAGGCCCAGTCCAGCGGCAGCTTCTGGATGCCGCTGATGGCAGGCTACATGATGGGCCGCATGATGGGCGGTGGAATGGGCTTCCAGCAGCAGCCGCTGTTCAGCTCCAAAAATCCGTCCAGCCCAGCCTACGGGAAATACACCGATGCGAGCGGCAAAAACTACGGCGCGGCGACGCCTGGCCGTTCGATGACGGTTCCGAAAACCGCAATGGCGCCAAAACCTGCGACCACCAGCACCGTGACGCGCGGCGGCTTTGGCGACTCCGTGGCGAAACAAGCGACCATGCAGCGCAGCGCGACAGGTTCCACCACTCGCTCAATGGGCGGCTGATAATGGAACGAGTCAGTATTGTCGAGCGCCCGGACTGGCGCGAAAAAGCCACCGAATATGGTTTCAACTTCCACACCATGTACGGCGAACCGTACTGGTGTGAAGATGCCTATTACAAGCTCACCCTCGCCCAGGTCGAAAAACTGGAAGAGGTAACTGCCGAACTGCACCAGATGTGCCTCAAGGTGGTGGAAAAGGTGGTTGCCAGCGATGAGCTGATGACCAAATTCCGCATTCCAAAGCACACCTGGGGTTTTGTACGTCACGCCTGGCAGACCCACCAGCCTTCGCTCTATTCACGCCTCGATCTGGCGTGGGACGGCGTGGGCGATCCTAAGCTGCTGGAAAATAACGCCGATACACCAACCTCGCTGTACGAAGCGGCGTTCTTCCAGTGGATCTGGCTTGAAGATCAGGCGGCGGCGGGCAATCTGCCGGAAGGCAGCGATCAGTTCAACTCCTTGCAGGAAAAATTGATCGAGCGCTTCGCTGAACTGCGCGAGCAGCACGGATTTAATTATCTGCATCTGGCCTGCTGTCGCGATACCGTTGAAGATCGCGGGACCGTGCAGTATCTGCAGGACTGCGCAGCCGAAGCGGAAGTGGCCACTGAGTTCCTGTATATCGAAGATATCGGTTTAGGCGAGCGCGGCCAGTTTACGGATACGCAGGACCAAGTGATTAGCAATCTGTTCAAGCTCTATCCGTGGGAATACATGCTGCGCGAGGTGTTCTCTACCAAGCTGGAAGACGCGGGCGTGCGCTGGCTGGAACCGGCCTGGAAGAGCATTATCTCTAACAAAGCGCTGCTGCCGATGCTGTGGGAGATGTTCCCGAATCACCCTAACCTGCTGCCTGCGTATTTCGCCGAAGATGATTATCCGCCGATGGATAAATACGTCATTAAGCCGATCTTCTCCCGCGAAGGGGCGAACGTTTCCATTATTGAAAACGGCAAAACCCTCGAAGCGGCGGAAGGCCCGTACGGCGAAGAAGGGATGATCGTGCAGGAGTTCTATCCGCTGCCGAAATTTGGCGACAGCTATGTGCTGATTGGCAGCTGGCTTATCAACGATCAGCCTGCGGGGATTGGGATTCGCGAAGATCGCGCGTTGATCACCCAGGATCTGTCGCGCTTCTATCCGCATATTTTTGTGGAGTGATGGATTTGCCGGGTAGTGGCTTCGCCTTACCCGGCCTGCAAAATCGCACGAACCTGAAGCCCGGTAAGCGCAGCGCTACCGGGCTTTTCGTTAGCCAATTTGTACCGACAGCATACTCAAACTGCCCATCTCGATCCCATCCACCGGCACGGTCACCGGTTCACTGCCATCCCACGCGCCCAGCACGTACAGCAGCGGCAGGAAGTGCTCCGCCGTTGGATTAGAGAGCGAACCGCCCTCGTGATCCAGATAGTTCACCAGCGGATGTTCTTCCGCAGGTCCTTGCCAGGTGAGATTAGCTTTTACAAAATCATTGAACGACGTCGCCCATTGGTATGGCGTGTTTTCACCGTGCCAGCGGGCCGTGCGCAGGTTGTGCACCACGTTACCGCTCGCCACCAGCATGATGCCTTCATCGCGCAGTTTTGCCAGCTTGCGACCGATCTCAAGGTGCCACGCCGCCGGTTTGGTGCTGTCGATACTCAGCTGCACCATGGGGATATCGGCATCCGGATACATTTTGATCAGCACGCCCCAGGAGCCGTGGTCGAAACCCCAGGCCTCTTTATCCAGCGTCACCGGAACAGGCGCCAGCAGCTCCACCAGCTGTTGTGCCAGCGCTGGCGAACCCGGTGCAGGGTAATGGGTGTCATACAGCGCCTGCGGGAAGCCGCCAAAATCATGAATAGTTTTCGGTGCTTCCATAGCCGTGACGCCGGTGCCGCGCGTAAACCAGTGTGCAGAGATCACCACGATGGCTTTCGGACGCGGCAACGTCTCGCCTAGGTGACACCAGGCACGCGTATAGACGTTATCTTCCAGAACGTTCATCGGACTACCGTGGCCCAAAAACAGTGCTGGCATACGAGAAGAAGTCATGGTGATATCCTTACATAGGGTGTTTATTTAATGTCACTACATTACCCGCTATCTGCATAACAAGAACTCAGATAAGCATGATGAAGATCTTCAGAAAATTTGAATGTAAGAAATATGTAAAGCCGGAAATGCCCTCTCGCTTTGCGGCAGATTAGCCATTAACATTAATGAGAATCATTATCATAAGGAGCATTGAATGTCAGTACCCTTGATTCTGACGATACTTGCGGGTGCCGCCACCTTCATCGGTGCCATTCTTGGCGTGCTCGGACAGAAGCCTTCGAACCGCGTGCTGGCGTTTTCTCTCGGCTTTGCCGCCGGGATTATGCTGTTGATCTCCCTGATGGAGATGCTGCCTGCGGCACTCGGCACCGAAGGGATGTCGCCGGTTCTCGGCTACGGCATGTTCGTCGTGGGCCTGCTGGGGTATTTCGGTCTCGACCGGATGTTACCCCATGCGCATCCGCAGGATCTGATGCAGAAAAGCGTCAAACCGTCGCACGGCAACATCAAACGCACGGCCATTTTGCTCACCCTCGGCATCAGTCTGCACAACTTCCCTGAAGGTGTCGCCACCTACGTGACGGCGAGCAATAACCTTGAGCTGGGCTTTGGAATTGCGCTGGCGGTGGCGTTGCACAATATTCCTGAAGGACTGGCCGTCGCTGGCCCGGTTTACGCTGCGACAGGCTCAAAACGCACAGCGGTTTTTTGGGCCGGGATTTCGGGTCTGGCGGAGATATTAGGCGGCGTGCTGGCGTGGCTGATTCTGGGCAGCATGATCTCCCCGGTGGTAATGGCCGCAATTATGGCTGCGGTGGCGGGGATTATGGTCGCGTTGTCCGTAGACGAACTGATGCCACTGGCGAAAGAGATCGACCCTAACAATAACCCCAGCTACGGCGTGCTATGTGGAATGTCGGTGATGGGATTAAGTCTGGTACTGCTACAAACAGCAGGAATTGGATAAAAAAACGCCGGGATAACCCGGCGTTTTTTATTTAGCTGGCTTTACGTTCATGCGCCTGGCGGTAGGCCACCAGATCTTCGATGGTCACCACAGCCATATTGTGTTTCTTCGCAAATTCAATGCACTCTGGCGCGCGCGCCATGGTGCCGTCATCGTTGGTCAGTTCACACAGCACACCCGCAGATTTAAAGCCTGCCAGCGTCACCAGATCGATGGTCGCTTCAGTGTGGCCGCCGCGCGTCAACACGCCGCCCGGCTGCGCGCGCAGTGGGAAAACGTGGCCAGGACGGTTCAGGTCTGATGGCTTAGCATTATCCGCGGTGGCGGCACGCACGGTCGTCAGGCGGTCAGCAGCAGAAACGCCGGTGGTCACACCGTGCGCGGCTTCGATGGTCACGGTAAAACCGGTACCGAATGCGCTGGTGTTGTTTTCGACCATCATCGGCAGATCGAGCTGTTTACGACGTTCGTCGGTCAAACAAAGACACACGATGCCACTGCCGTGACGAATGGTCAGCGCCATCTGTTCAACGGTCATGGTTTCAGCGGCGAAAATCATATCGCCTTCGTTTTCACGGTCTTCATCATCGAGAACCATCACACCGCGATGTTCACGGAGTGCGGTAAGAGCAAGCTCTACACGGTCAGTAGAGGTGCCAAAAGCGGAAAGTAGCGTCTGATTCATGGTAAAAAAACCTCATTAAAATTATGGTTACCAGAATCAGGGCAGTCTTAGGAGCACCGCGTAAGCGGTAAAAAAATAACGTGAGCGGGCCTTGCCCGGCTTGATCGTTACTCTCTCCCATCCGGACTCTAACCGTCGGCTCCGGAATTACACCGGATCTGCTGACCTTTGAGTTTTCACCCAAAGCGCTCGCGGGCTTTCAGCGCAAGGCTGATTTACCGCCGGTGGGGAATTTCGCCCCGCCCTGAGAATAAGCGAGATAACTATAACGCTATTGATTATGCTGGGCAATGCATAAGCATCAAACAATTCTGGATTTGCATTTCATCATCCAAATTGCCTTTGCGTCGACGGCCCCCTCAATCCCCGTTCACATCGTTAACGTGACTTTGGGTGGATTTCATGCTTACCGCATCGCAAATGATTTTGTGCAAAAGATCGCGGGTAACGCGCTACAATGTTCGCTAACACCTTCTGATCAAGGGAAACGACCATGATTGACCCGAAAAAAATTGAACAAATTGCCCGTCAGGTTCATGAATCTATGCCGAAAGGTATTCGTGAGTTTGGCGATGACGTCGAGAAGAAAATCCGCCAGGTGCTGCAGTCGCAGCTGACGCGTCTTGATCTGGTGAGCCGTGAAGAGTTCGACGTGCAGACGCAAGTGCTGCTGCGCACCCGCGAAAAGCTGGCGCTGCTGGAGCAACGCCTGACCGAGCTGGAAAACCGCAGCCAGCCCGCAGAAGTGAAACCGGCACCGGCGATTCCGCCCGTCGACGAAGCATAAAAAAGCCGGGTGGCGCCTGCGCCTAACCCGGCCTGCAAATCGGAAAACAAAACGGCAACCTCAGTTGCCGTTTTTTGTATTTGCACCCTCTCACTGTGGAGAAGGTTAAGTGGGAGCATCAGCCCGCACCAATCCCATTTTACTGGCTGTCTTTCTGGATCTTCTTAATGATGTTGGTGGTGGAACACCCGTCCTCAAAATTGAGTACCATCACTTCGCCGCCGTTGGCCCAGACCTCTTCACTCCCCGCAATCTGCTCCGGCTTATAGTCGCCGCCCTTCACCAGCAGATCCGGCAGAATGCCAGCAATCAGACGCTGTGGCGTGTCTTCTTCAAAAGAGACCACCCAGTCCACCGCTTCCAGCGCGCCGAGCACAATCATGCGCTGCTCCAGCGGGTTCACCGGACGCGTTTCGCCCTTCAGACGTTTGGTAGACGCATCGCTGTTCACCGCGACAATCAGACGATCGCCAAGCTTACGCGCATTCGCCAGATACGAAACGTGGCCTGCGTGCAGAATGTCGAAGACGCCGTTGGTCATGACCACTTTCTCGCCGCGCTTGCGCGCCGCAGCCACCGCAGTTTTCAGTTCGTCTTCGCTCATCACGCCAAAACCGGTATCCGCACGTCCGCGTACCGCATTTTCCAGCTCGATCGGCGAAACGGTAGACGTCCCCAGCTTACCGACCACGACGCCCGCCGCTGCATTCGCAAAGTAGCAAGCCTCTTCCAGTGAATTGCCCGCCGCCAGCGTCGCCGCCAGCACGCCAATCACCGTATCGCCTGCACCGGTCACGTCGTACACTTCCTGCGCCTGCGTCGGCATATGCAGCGGCGCTTTGCCCGGCTGCAGCAGCGTCATGCCCTGCTCAGAGCGGGTCACCAGCAGCGCGGAGAAGTCGAAATCGGCGATGATTTTCATCCCGCGCTCCACGATCTCTTCTTCGTTTTTGCACTTGCCTGCCACCGCTTCAAATTCGGAGAGGTTAGGCGTCAGCAGCGTCGCGCCGCGATAGCGTTCAAAATCGGTCCCTTTCGGGTCGATCAGCACCGGCACACCCGCTTTACGCGCCAGCTGAATCATCTGCTGTACGCTGGCGAGCGCACCTTTGGCGTAGTCAGACAACACCAGTGCGCCAATATTGCCCAGCGCCTGCGCGATACGCTCGTGCAGCGGCTCAGGATCAACACCTTCAAAACCTTCTTCAAAGTCGAGGCGGATCAGCTGCTGGTTGCGGGACAGCACGCGCAGTTTGGTGATGGTTGGATGCGTTGGCACAGAAACGAAATCACACTTCACGTTCACGTCGGCCAGCGTTTTGCTGAGCGCGCGTGCCGCATCGTCAATGCCGGTCAGCCCTACCAGACGCGAATGCGCGCCGAGAGAAGCAATATTCATCGCCACGTTTGCCGCGCCGCCGGGACGCTCTTCAATGGTATCGACCTTCACGACCGGGACCGGTGCTTCCGGGGAGATGCGGCTTGTCGGCCCGTACCAGTAGCGGTCCAGCATCACATCACCGACAACCATAACTCCAGCACGTTCAAACTCTGGCAGTGTTACTTTCATTCCTGACTCCAGAAAGATTCACAATTTGCGCGCGATAATATCACACTTGTTTTGTTACGCACGGTTCCACCAGCCACTTCTGCCAGCTGGTTCGAACGCGTTCTCGCTCAATGCTGAAACATTCCGCCGCCACATGGCCCGGCTGCTCCTGTAACGCCAGATGATGCAATTCATCGCGAAGCGTGGTGTAGGCGTGGGTTAACGCCTGCGCCTCTTGCTCATCCATAATGTCGTTTTGCGCCAGCAGTTCCAGAATGCGCACGTTATCAGACCAGCGCGTCAGCTTCGGCTTGTCGTACGCATGACGAAGCACCAGATACTGCGTAATAAACTCGATATCGGTGATCCCGCCCTCATCGGCTTTGATATCAAAGCGATCGCGATGCTTGTTACCGAGATGGGCGCGCATCTTCTCGCGCATCTCCCGTACTTCGGTTTGCAGGGTTTCGCCCTCACGCGTTGCGGTAAGCACATCACGGCGAATGGCGTCGAACTGCGTTTTCAGCTGCGGATCGCCGTACACCACGCGGGCACGCACCAGCGCCTGATGCTCCCACGTCCAGGCTTCGTTTTGCTGATAATCCGCAAACGACTCGGTAGACGTGACCAGCATCCCCGCCGCGCCGGACGGGCGCAGGCGCGCATCCACTTCGTACAAAATCCCGGAGGAGGTGCGGGTGCTGAAGAGGTGCATAATGCGCTGCGCCAGACGCAGGTAGAACTGACGCCCGTCGATTTCGCGGTCGCCGTCGGTCATGACATCTACCGGGCAATCGTGCAGGAAAATTAAATCCAGATCGGAGCTGTAGCCCAGCTCCCAGCCGCCCAGTTTGCCGTAGCCGACCACGGCAAAACCCCGTCCTTCGCGATCCGCCAGATGTTTTGGCTGACCGTAGCGCACCACCATTTGGCTCCAGGCCTGCTGGACTACCGCGTCGATGATCGCTTCCGCCAGCCAGGTTAAATGGTCGCTGACTTTCATCACCGGCAGGGTGCCCGCGATATCGGCCGCCGCCACGCGCAGCATCTGGGCCTGTTTAAACTGACGCAGCGCTTCGAGCTGTTGCTCTTCGTCCTCTTCCGGCACGCGCAGCAGATACTGACGCAGTTCGTCGCGATACGCATCCATCGCTGTCGGTTGATAGAGGGTGTTAGGGTCAAGCAGCTCATCCAGCAGCAGCGGGTAGCGCGCCAGTTTGCTCGCCACCATCGGCGACGCGGCGCAGAGTGAAATTAAATGTTTGAGCGCACCGGGGAATTCACTCAGCAGCTCAAGATAGGTCGTGCGGGTGATGATGCCGGTGAGCAGCGGCGTCAGGCGCGACAACGGAATCGGCGCATCCGCCCGCGAACAGACGTTGCTCAGCAGGTGCGGCATCAGGTGGTCCAGCACCTGCCGTCCGCGCGGGCCGATGGCGCGTTTGTTCATCTCCATGCGGAAATCGGCGATCAGCGCCACCACGCGATGACGGTCGTCGTCACTCAAATGCGCCAGCACTGGCGTGGTGTCATCTTCCTGCAGCGCATCCTGCCACAGCTCGCGCCAGTGTTCGGACAGCGAATCGTCCGGCGATTCGCTCTCGTCATCGCCAATCAAATCGTTAAAGATGCGTCGAACGCCCGCCATATGGGCGTCCAGCGTCTCCGTCAGCCCCTGCCAGTCGTCAACGCGCATGCCCCAGGCCAGCCGCGCGCGGTTCAGATCGTCGCCCGGCAGCGTCTGGGTCTGTTCGTCATTGATGCTTTGCAGCAGGTTTTCGAGGCGACGCAGATAGAGATAGGCATCGTGCAGAGTCTGCGCGTCACCCTCCGGCAGCAGATGCAGCTGTTCGATGGCCTTCAGCGTCGGCAGCAGCGAGCGGGACTGCAGGGACGGCTCACGCCCACCGCGAATCAGCTGGAACACCTGCACGATAAATTCGATTTCCCGGATACCGCCCGCGCCGAGCTTGATGTTGTCTTTCAGACCCCGGCGGCGCACCTCGCGGGCAATCATCCCTTTCATATTACGCAGAGACTGAATGACGCTGAAATCGATATAGCGGCGGAACACGAACGGGCGCAGCATGGCGCGCAATTCGCTGGCGTAGATGTCGTCTTTGTCGCCCATGATCCGTGCTTTGACCATCGCGTAGCGCTCCCAGTCGCGCCCCTGCTCCTGGTAATAATCTTCCAGCGCGGCAAAGCTCAGCACCAGCGGGCCGCTATCACCGAACGGGCGCAGGCGCATATCCACGCGATAGACGAAACCGTCCTGGGTTGGCTGATCCAGAGCTTTGATCAGCCGCTGGCCGAGACGGGTGAAGAACTGCGCGTTATCCAGTTCGCGGCGGCCCCCACGGGTCGCGCCCTTTTCCGGCCAGGCGAAGATCAGGTCGATATCCGACGAGAAATTCAGCTCACCGCCGCCCAGTTTCCCCATGCCTAAAATCATCAGCGGCTGCGGCGTGCCCTCTTCACTGCACGGCGTGCCCCACTCTTTACAACAGGCGTCGTAGAGCCAGTCGCGCGCGGCGACAATCAGCGTTTCCGCCAGACAGCTCAGCTGCTGCAGAGTGCTCTCTTCGCTCACCAGCGCCAGCGACTGCGCCCAGGCGATACGCACCATCACGCGACGGCGGAACTGGCGTAAAACGCGCATCAGCGTCGGCTCGTCTGCCACCTCTGCCAGCGCGTCGCTCAGCCACTGAGCGTAGTGCTGCCATTCGTCGGCCTGCGGCGGTGCCGCTTCCAGTTCAGCCAGCCAGTCAGGATTCGCGGTGATGCTCTCCTGCACAAAATCACTAAAAGTAAGCACTTGCTGCGCCTGCTCACTCAGTGAGGCGGCGGGTAATGACTCCGGCAGACGCGCACAAACCGTCTGCCAGTGCTGCTGAAGCTGTGAAGAAAGCGGCATCATGGGGTTCCTTGCCTGAGTTAACGTTTTCCGCTGTGCAGCCAGAACGGCTCTTGCGAAATAGCCTCGTTACGGAAATGTTCAATTTCAATACGCTGGCGCGTCTCAATGGCATGGCGAAGCCCCTGCCAGTTCTCCAGCCACGCCTGCGCTTTCGGCCCATCGTAACTTCCCGACAGCAGCAGAACGCTGTCGATATCACGGTTCAGACGTACCAGTTGATCGCTGTACTGATCGCCCAGCGGGCGGTCAAAAATGGTTTTCAGCTCGGAGTTGCTGCGGGACAAATGGGTATCCGCAAAACGCTTAAACGACTCGGCGATTTTCTTCTGGGTTTTATCATCCAGAAAACGCTGCCAGCCGCGCGTCACCAGGAATTCCGTTAACGCCAGTTTGGCAGCCGCGGTTTGCGGGCTGTAGACCGCCGTTTCGGCAGAAACATCAGTGGCCATCAGCGTTTCGGTCTGGGTCAGGAAATCACGTAAGTGAGTGCTCGCTTTACGTGGTACGACGCCGCCAAACAGCGTCAGGGTACTGCGAACCAGGCCCATCGCCGCAATCACATGTTTCTTCGCGTCGCTTACGCCGCGTACCCACAGCTCCTCGTGGTACTGCCACTGGCTCAGGGCCAGCTCCAGCGAGGCTTCCAGACCCTGCTCAACGCTGGACTTGGGTGCCACGTGCAGGATGGTGGTGGCTTTCACCTGACGCGGCGCATTTCCCGCCGCCAGATGGTAGCCGCGCGCGGCCTTGCTCAGGCTGCCCTGACGCAGACCCGACTGGCCCACCAGCTTACGTGCCAGTTTGAGCACGTCGTCAGCGCTGCCTTCCAGCAGTTCAAGCTCTAGCTCGCAAATCGGCTCCTGGAACTCGCCCGCTTTCACTTCGCCCCGATCGAGGGCAATTTCGATGCGGCTTTTACCTTCGTTCACCAGCCACTTTTCACGCCAGAAATCGGTGCTGAACAGCGGCTGAACCTGCGCTGACAGTCCGTCCGGCAGTTCACCGTTCGGCCAGACTTCCGCCGGAAGACGATTCAGCTCAAGTTCTGGCTTTTCAATGTCGATATTGTATTCAGGACGCTGATGCAAACCGCCCACCACACGCCCGGCAATTTTCATCGTCATTTCATAGCGCCCGTTCGCACCACGGATGCGCAGCCCCATATCGTGACGACGCAGCCAGTTATCCGCCGTTTCGTAATAGATATTGAGGAGTTGCACCGGCTCGTGGTGCTCGCTGGTCAGCTGATTCAGATGGTTACGCAGCGCATCAACGCTGCCCGTTTCGACGATAAATTTTAATTCGATCTCTTGTGCCATAGCCCTGTACTTTCGGTTGCGTCACAGCCGCGTCAATGAAGGCGAACTTCCTCGCCATTTGTTTGTCAGTACATAGTATTTTGCGCCAAATTGCCACGCAATGAGCAATTTGAGGGGTGTAAAAGTCTGAAGCCGTGACACAGATGATTCCGATTGCTGACGAATGCTTTGCGTGGAGACACTGTTGCCACTACTATCGTTCCACTTTTTATGAAAATAACGACTAATGATGCTTAAATTACGCCTGATTGGACTGACTTTACTTGCTTTCAGCGCCGCGACTGCGGTCCACGCTGAAGAGAAACGTTATGTTTCCGACGAATTGAACACCTGGGTACGTAGCGGCCCTGGAGATAATTATCGCCTCGTGGGTACGGTGAATGCCGGCGAGGAAGTGGTTCTGTTACAAACAAATCAGGACAGTAATTACGGTCAGGTGCGCGACAGTACCGGCCGTACTTCATGGATCCCGCTGAAAGAGCTGAGCACCGTGCCGAGCCTGCGCACCCGCGTGCCGGATCTGGAAAATCAGGTGAAAACCCTGACCGATAAGCTGACTAATATCGATACCACCTGGAACCAGCGCACGGCTGAAATGCAGCAGAAAGTGGCCCAGAGTGACAGCGTGATCAACGGCCTGAAAGAAGAGAACCAGAAGCTTAAAAACGAGCTGATTGTGGCGCAGAAAAAAGTGAGCGCCGCCAATCTGCAGCTCGATGACAAACAGCGCACCATCATCATGCAGTGGTTTATGTATGGCGGCGGCGTGCTGGGCGTAGGTCTGGTACTCGGTCTGGTTCTGCCACATCTGATCCCAAGCCGTAAGCGTAAAGATCGCTGGATGAACTAATTCGTCTTATTCACCATACTTACGTATTATCAGGTGAAAAGAGAATTGGGGAGTTTACGGCGTGAAGATTTATCTGGTCGGTGGTGCGGTTCGTGATGCGTTGTTAGGTCTGCCGGTCAAAGATAAAGACTGGGTCGTGGTGGGCGCCACGCCAGAAGAGATGCTTAACGCGGGCTACCAGCAGGTAGGCCGCGATTTTCCTGTGTTTCTTCACCCTAAAAGCCGCGAAGAGTACGCCCTGGCACGCACGGAGCGCAAAGCCGGTTTTGGTTACACCGGTTTTACCTGCTATGCCGCACCGGACGTTACGCTCGAGCAGGATCTGCTGCGCCGCGATCTGACGATTAACGCCCTGGCGCAGGACGACGACGGTCATATCGTCGACGCCTACGGCGGCCAGAACGATCTGCACAACCGAATTTTACGCCACGTCTCCCCGGCCTTCTCTGAAGATCCGCTGCGCGTCCTGCGCGTGGCGCGCTTCGCTGCCCGTTATGCCCATCTGAGCTTCCGTATTGCCGACGAAACCATGGCCTTAATGACCGCCATGACCGACGCGGGCGAGCTGGAACATCTCACGCCGGAACGCGTCTGGAAAGAGACGGAGAACGCCCTTACTACCCGCAATCCGCAGGTCTTTTTCCAGGTGCTCCGCGACTGCGGCGCGCTGAAGGTGCTGTTCCCGGAAATCGACGCCCTGTTTGGCGTCCCGGCTCCGGCGAAGTGGCATCCGGAAATCGATACCGGCGTTCATACCCTGATGACATTAAGCATGGCGGCGATGCTCAGCCCGGACGTGGATGTGCGTTTCGCTACGCTCTGTCACGATCTGGGCAAAGGATTAACGCCGAAAGCGCTCTGGCCGCGCCATCACGGGCACGGCCCGGCGGGCGTCAAACTGGTAGACAATATTTGCCAGCGCCTGCGCGTGCCCAATGAGATCCGCGATCTGGCGAAGCTGGTCGCTGAATTCCACGACCTGATCCACACCTTCCCGATCCTCAAACCGGCCACCATCGTGAAGCTGTTCGACAGCATTGACGCGTGGCGAAAACCGCAGCGCGTCGAGCAGATCGCTCTGACCAGCGAAGCAGACGTACGTGGGCGCACCGGCTTTGAAGCCTGCGACTATCCGCAAGGACGTTTGCTGCGCGAAGCGTGGGAGATCGCCAGAGCGGTGCCGACGAAAGACGTGGTTGAAGCCGGATTTAAAGGCCCGGCAATCCGCGACGAGTTAACGAAACGGCGGATTCAGGCGGTAACGGACTGGAAGGAAACGCGTTGCCCTCAGCCAAAAGACTGAGGGCAGTGAGTGGCTTAGAAGAAGACCACGTAAACGGCCGCTGCGACGATAAAGCGGTAGATCGCAAACGGGATGAACGAGATACGTTTGATGATCTGCAGGAAGGTTTTGATCGCCACCAGCGCGACCAGGAACGCGGTCACAAAGCCCACGGCGAACATCGGAATGTCACCCACCGTCAGGAAGTGGAAGCTCTTATAGAGATCCAGCGCGGTAGCCCCCATCATCATTGGCACCGCCAGCAGGAACGAGAACTCCGACGCCGCATAGCGGCTCACGCCCATCAGCATCCCGCCGGAAATGGTTGCCCCTGAACGGGAAAAGCCCGGCCAGAGCGCCAGACACTGGAAGCAGCCGATGATAAACGCCTGGCGGTAGGTCATATCGTCCAGACCCGGCGCTTTCGGCTCTTTAGGTTTCAGCAGTTCCGCCGCTATCAGCAGCACACCGCCGACCACCAGCGCATACATCACGTTAATTGGGTTAAACAGCGATTTGATCGTGTCGTGGAAAACCAGCCCCAGCACCACCGCCGGAACCATCCCAAGCAGGATGTGAATCAGCGTCAGACGCCCTTTCCCTTCGCCTTCGTGCTGCGGCGGGCGGCCAAAGTGAATGCCGATAAGACCGAACAGGCGACGCCAGAACATCACCACCACGGCCAGAATGGAACCCAGTTGAATGACCACTTCAAACGTTTTTGCCGTTTCGCCTTCAAAGCCGAGCAAATGACCGACAATGATCATGTGTCCGGTACTGGAAACGGGCAAAAACTCCGTCAATCCTTCGACCACACCCAGTATTGCCGCCACCAGCAGCGAGTGTACATCGCTCATCTATTAACCCTTCTAAAAATGTAAAAAACGGCGAACCTCAATGGACGCCGTGAAAGAGACAGCTTTAAGACCGGTATAACCGAAAATGGTTTAGCGATTATGACGTTAAATCTTTGCTTTAAGATTTTTGCCACGCTCAATGATCACGCCGACGTTCGCCGCGCGCGCCACGGCCCCCGGTTTGCTGAGTTTAATGCGCACCCACGGCGAATTAAAACGGCTTAACAGCAGTTCGGCCACCTCTTCCGCCACGCGCTCCACCAGCGCAAAACGTTGCCCTTCGACATGCTTCACCACCGTTTCGCTAATATCCGCATAGCTCAGGCAGTCTTTAACATCATCACTTTTTGCGGCCAGGCGGTTATCCCAGCCCATTTCGATATCGAACACCAGCTTCTGCTCGATGGTCTGTTCCCAGTCGTAAACACCAATTGTGGTGATTACCGAAAGTTGCTCTATAAATACAATATCCATCACGACCTGCCTGCTTTTTGGCTAAACCGGATACCACTTCCGGCGAATTATGCGTATTATCCACAGATGCAGAGAATACAGATACATTTTCAAAACGGAACAGCGTTATGAGTGCAATCGCGCCTGGAATGATCTTCCTCGCTTACCTTTGCGGCTCAATCTCCAGCGCCATTCTGGTCTGCCGCATCGCCGGATTGCCTGACCCTCGCGTCAGCGGTTCCGGGAATCCAGGGGCGACCAATGTATTACGAATTGGCGGCAAGGGAGCAGCCGTAGCGGTATTGATCTTTGATGTTCTGAAAGGGATGTTACCCGTCTGGGGCGCCTATGCGCTGGGCGTCACGCCGTTCTGGCTGGGGCTTATCGCCATCGCTGCCTGTCTGGGCCACATCTGGCCGATATTCTTTGGTTTTAAAGGCGGCAAAGGCGTCGCCACTGCGTTTGGCGCAATCGCCCCCATCGGCTGGGATTTGACCGGCGTGATGGCTGGCACCTGGCTGCTGAGCGTATTGTTGAGCGGCTACTCGTCGCTGGGCGCAATTGTCAGTGCGCTGATCGCCCCGTTCTATGTCTGGTGGTTTAAACCCCAGTTCACCTTCCCGGTCTCCATGCTCTCCTGCCTGATTCTCCTGCGTCATCACGACAACATTCAGCGTCTGTGGCGCCGCCAGGAAACAAAAATCTGGACCCGATTTAAGAGAAAGAAAAAAGATCCGCAGTAGTTCGGACAACGAGAATTCCAGAAACCGGCTCAGAAATGAGCCGGTTTTTTTTCATCTATCCATAAGCGACTCATATGACAGGGTTCATTTCTGCCAGGGCATACTGAAGCAGAAAATGGCGAGCGGATGGATACAGCATGTTAGCAACCCAGGTGACTGATAACGCGTATAAAGGCTGGCAGGCGTCGCTTGCGTTGCAGTTTCGCCACACCCCGCAAAAAACCGTCCTGCACTCGGCGCGACACATCGGGCCACTCACCGTTCAGCGTCCGTTTTACCCCGAAGACGAAACCTGCCATCTCTATCTGTTGCACCCGCCCGGTGGCATTGTCGGCGGCGATTCGCTCGATATTTCAGTCCAGCTGACAGCGAACAGCCATGCGCTGATCACCATGCCGGGTGCCAGCAAGTTTTACCGTAGCGGCGGCTCGCAGGCGCATCTTAATCAGCATTTTCATGTTGAGGAGAAGGCGACGCTTGAGTGGCTGCCGCAAGACACGATTTTTTTCCCCGGCGCTGACGCCCGGCTTCGCTCAGTGTTCCATCTGCATCACTCCAGTACCCTGCTGGCGTGGGAGCTGCTGTGCCTGGGCCGTCCGGTGATCGGTGAAACCTTCAGCCATGGCACCCTGGAAAGTCGGCTGGAGGTGTGGCTCGACGACGAACCGTTGCTCGTGGAACGTCAGCACCTTCGCGACGGCGATCTCACGCCGGTAGCGGCTCATCCGTGGACAGGCACTCTACTCTGTTATCCGGCGAACGAAGCTTTGCTGGACGGCGTGCGCGAACGGCTGGCAGCGCTTGGGAATTTTGCCGGAGCAACGCTCACCGATGGCCTGCTGTCGGTGCGTTTTCTCTCTCACGACAACCTGATTTGCCAGCAGGCGATGCGCGACATCTGGCAATACCTGCGACCGCAGGTTACTGCTAAAGCGCCTCACGCCCCCCGAATCTGGCAGACCTAAGAGAATCCTATGGAACTGACTCCCAGAGAAAAAGACAAGCTGTTGCTGTTCACCGCCGCGCTGGTCGCGGAGCGCCGCCTCGCACGTGGCGTCAAACTTAATTACCCGGAATCGGTCGCGCTGATCAGCGCCTTCATTATGGAAGGGGCGCGCGACGGTCAAACCGTGGCGGAGCTAATGGAAGCGGGTCGCCATGTGCTGACGCGCGCGCAGGTGATGGAAGGCGTGCCGGAGATGATCCCGGATATTCAGGTGGAAGCCACCTTCCCGGACGGCTCTAAGCTCGTCACCGTTCACAACCCGATCCTGTGAGGGGAAACCGATGATCCCAGGCGAATATCAGATTAAACCCGGCCAGATCGCCCTTAACGTGGGGCGCAAAACCCAGCGCACGATCGTCGAAAATCACGGCGATCGACCGATTCAGGTGGGATCGCATTACCACTTTTACGAAGTAAATCCGGCGCTGAAATTCGATCGCGAATCCACAAAAGGCTATCGCCTCAATATTCCGGCGGGCACTGCGGTGCGCTTCGAGCCGGGGCAAAAGCGCGAAGTGACGCTGGTACAGGTCGCCGGGGCGCAGCGCATTTTCGGTTTTCGCGGGGAAGTGATGGGCGAACTGGAGGACCACAATGGCTGAGATTTCGCGTCAGGCGTATGCCGATATGTTTGGCCCTACCATGGGCGATAAAGTGCGGCTGGCCGACACCGAACTGTGGATCGAGGTGGAAAACGATCTCACGATCTACGGCGAAGAGGTGAAATTTGGCGGCGGGAAAGTGATCCGCGACGGCATGGGCCAGGGGCAGATGACGGCGCAGGCGTGCGTGGATCTGGTGCTGACCAACGCGCTGATCGTCGATCACTGGGGGATCGTGAAGGCGGATATCGGCGTCAAAGATGGCCGAATCTTCGCCATCGGCAAAGCCGGGAACCCGGATATCCAGCCCGGCGTGACGATCCCGATTGGCGCGGCGACAGAAGTGATCGCCGCCGAAGGTAAGATCGTCACCGCCGGCGGGATCGACACCCACATTCACTGGATCTGTCCGCAGCAGGCGGAAGAGGCGCTGGTCTCCGGCGTCACCACCATGATAGGCGGCGGAACCGGCCCCGCGGCAGGCACCAACGCCACCACCTGCACGCCGGGGCCGTGGTATATCGCGCGGATGTTACAGGCCGCCGATACCCTACCGGTGAATATCGGCCTGCTGGGCAAAGGCAACGCGTCTAATCCTGACGCCCTGCGCGAACAGGTTGCAGCGGGCGCTATCGGGCTGAAAATCCACGAAGACTGGGGCTCGACGCCCGCGGCGATCAACTGCTCGCTGGAGGTTGCCGAAGAGATGGACATTCAGGTGGCGCTGCACAGCGACACGCTGAACGAAGGGGGCTTTGTCGAAGATACGCTGGCGGCGATTGGCGGGCGAACCATTCACACCTTCCATACCGAAGGGGCGGGCGGCGGCCATGCGCCGGATATTATTACCGCCTGCGCGCACCCGAATATTTTGCCCTCCTCCACCAATCCGACGCTGCCGTACACGGTTAACACCATCGACGAGCACCTCGATATGCTGATGGTTTGCCATCACCTCGACCCGGATATCGCCGAGGACGTGGCTTTTGCCGAATCACGTATCCGCCGGGAAACCATAGCCGCCGAAGATGTGTTGCACGATATCGGCGCTTTCTCGCTGACCTCTTCAGACTCCCAGGCGATGGGCCGCGTGGGCGAAGTGATTATTCGGACCTGGCAGGTAGCGCACCGCATGAAAGTGCAGCGCGGGCCGCTGGCGGAAGAGTCCGGGGAAAACGACAACTTCCGCGTCAAACGCTATGTCGCCAAGTACACCATTAACCCGGCACTGACCCATGGGATCGCCCACGAGGTCGGTTCGATTGAAGCGGGAAAACTGGCGGATCTGGTGGTCTGGTCACCCGCGTTTTTTGGCGTTAAACCCGCCACCATCGTTAAAGGCGGAATGATCGCCTGTGCGCCGATGGGGGATATCAACGCATCAATTCCCACGCCGCAACCGGTGCACTATCGCCCGATGTTTGGCTCGCTGGGCGCCGCACGCCACGCCACGCGGCTGACGTTTGTCTCCCAGGCCGCAGCGTCCGGCGGCATCCCGCAGCAACTTAACTTACAAAGCGCCATCGCCGTGGTGAAAGGCTGCCGGACGGTGAAAAAGGCCGACATGATCCACAACAGCCTGCAGCCGAATATCACCGTGGATGCGCAAACCTACGAGGTGCGTGTGGACGGTGAACTGATAACCAGCGAACCGGCAGACGTCCTGCCGATGGCGCAACGCTATTTCCTGTTCTGAGGAGAGATGATGATCTACTTAACCCAACGCCTTGATCACCCGCACCCGGTCACCGCGAGCGTCACGCTGCCCATTGATGTGCGGGTGAAAAGCCGCGCCCGCGTGGCGCTGAACGACGGGCGCGAAGCGGGGCTGATGCTGCCACGCGGGCTGCTGCTGCGAGGCGGCGATCTGCTCACCACCGACGACGGTCTGGAAGTGATCGAAGTGATTGCCGCGCCGGAGTCGGTGTCGGTAGTGCGCTGCGCCGATCCCTATCTGCTCGCGCGCGCCTGTTATCACCTCGGCAACCGCCACGTTCCGCTGCAAATCATGCCCGGCGAGCTGCGCTACCACCACGATCACGTCCTCGATGACATGTTGCGCCAGTTCGATCTCGACGTGACCTTTGCTCATCTGCCGTTTGAACCGGAAGCCGGGGCCTATGCCAGCGAAACCCACGGTCATGCGCATGCGCATTCCCATTAAGGTGCTATGAAGGAATGGAGCACAACCGCCAGCAGTTACGCCTGATGCAGCTCTCCAGCAGCAGTCTGCCGGTCGGCTCTTTCACCTGGTCCCAGGGGCTGGAGTGGGCGGTGGAAGCGGGCTGGATTTCCACCGCGGCTGAGTTCAGGCAGTGGCAAATTCAGCAGATGGAGCGAAATTTTTTGTGCGTCGATTTGCCGCTGTTTATCCGTCTGTATCGCGCCTGTGAGCAGCACGACATTGCCGCCGCAAAACGCTGGACGGCGTATTTGCTCGCCTGCCGCGAAACGCGTGAGCTGCGTGAGGAAGAGCGCAATCGCGGCGCGGCCTTTACCCGGCTGATTAAGAGCTGGGAGCCGGATTGCCCGCCCGAGTGGTTACCGCTGTTTTCCAGCAGCCAGCTGTGCGGCATGGCGTGGCTCGGTGTGCGCTGGGACATTGACGTCCAGGCGTTAGCGTTGAGCCTTGGCTACAGCTGGATGGAGAGCGCCGTCATGGCGGGCGTAAAACTGGTGCCGTTCGGACAGCAGGCCGCGCAGCAGTTGATTATCGAATTGAGCGACCATTTTGCTGCAAAGCTCGGTCAGGCGTGGGAGCGCAGCGATGACGAGCTGGGGGCGGCGACGCCGCTCTCGGCCATCGCCTCTGCGCGTCACGAAACACAATATTCACGGTTATTCCGATCCTGAGGATTTTTTATGGCTGAATACAAACATCCCCTGCGCGTGGGCGTGGGTGGCCCGGTCGGGTCGGGTAAAACCGCTCTGCTGGAATCCCTGTGCAAAGCGATGCGCGACACCTACCAGCTCGCCGTTGTGACTAACGATATCTACACCAAAGAGGATCAGCGCATCCTGACGGAAGCCGGGGCGCTGGAGCCGGATCGCATTGTCGGCGTGGAGACTGGCGGCTGCCCGCATACCGCGATCCGCGAGGATGCCTCCATGAATCTCGCCGCCGTTGAGGCCTTGAGCGAGAAGTTTGGCAATCTGGATCTGATTTTTGTTGAAAGCGGCGGCGATAACCTGAGCGCCACCTTTAGCCCGGAGCTGGCGGATCTGACGATCTATGTGATTGACGTTGCCGAGGGGGAAAAGATCCCGCGCAAGGGGGGGCCGGGGATCACCAAATCGGATTTCCTGGTGATCAATAAAACGGATCTGGCGCCGTACGTCGGGGCGTCTCTTGAGGTGATGGAGCGCGACACAAACCGGATGCGCGGTGAACGCCCGTGGACCTTTACCAACCTGAAAGCAGGCGACGGGTTAGCGAAGATTATAGATTTTTTAGAAGTGAAAGGGATGCTGAAGGTTTAAGCGGGATTCGCAGGCATTGCAGGCCGCATATTTGTTGGCCCGGTGAGCGTTGCGCCACCGGGCAAGACAGACACTTACGCCGCAGGCAGCTCCGCCAGCGGCCAGCGTGGGCGCACAGAAACGCTCAAATCCGCCGTCGCGCCTGCTTTCGCACGCACCATGCCCGCGTAAGCGATCATCGCGCCGTTATCGGTGCAAAATTCCGGACGCGCGTAAAACACTTCGCCGCGACGTTTTTGCATCATCTCCGCCAGCTTCGCGCGCAGCGTACGGTTAGCGCTCACGCCCCCCGCCATCACCAGGCGCTTAAAGCCAGTCTGATCCAGCGCGCGTTTGCACTTGATCATCAGGGTATCCACCACTGCATCTTCGAAGGCGCGAGCGATGTCAGCGCGAGTCTGATCGTCATTTTCATTGTTGCGAATGGTATTCGCCGCAAACGTTTTCAGGCCTGAGAAGCTGAAATCCAGCCCAGGGCGATCGGTCATCGGACGCGGGAAAACAAAACGTTTTTCAACGCCCTGAGACGCCAGTTTCGACAACATTGGGCCACCCGGATAATCCAGGCCCAGCAGTTTGGCGGTTTTATCGAAAGCTTCACCGGCGGCATCATCAATGGACTCGCCCAGCAGTTCGTACTCGCCTATACCGGTCACGCTGATCAACTGGGTATGACCGCCGGAGACCAGCAGCGCCACAAACGGAAACTCAGGCGGATTCTCTTCCAGCATCGGTGCCAGAAGGTGCCCTTCCATGTGGTGAACCGCAATCGCCGGAACATCCCACGCAAACGCCAGCGAACGCCCTACGGTGGCACCAACCAGCAGCGCACCGACCAGACCCGGGCCTGCAGTATAGGCAACCGCATCGATATCTTTTGGGGTCAAACCGGACTCTTTCAGCGCCGCCTGAATCAGGGGAACTGTTTTACGCACGTGGTCGCGCGACGCCAGCTCCGGCACCACTCCGCCGTAATCAGCGTGTAATTTCACCTGACTATACAGTTGGTTGGCTAACAGACCTTTTTCGTCGTCGTAAATGGCGATGCCGGTTTCATCGCAGGATGTTTCAATACCCAGTACACGCATGGCTTAATTTACCTCTTTTCTGTACCGCGCAGTGTAGGGCGAATGCGGGTCGATGTATACCCTGAGGGGTGAGTTCGTGTATACTCTTACCCCTTACAAAAGTCCCGTTCAAAAACGGCATTGGTGCTTTACAAAGCAGCATGAGTTGCAGTAAAATTCCGCACCATTTTGAAATAAGCTGGCGCCGATGCCAGCGGCAAACCGAATTTATCAAAGGTGAGAGTTACATGCCGGTAATTAAAGTACGTGAAAACGAGCCGTTCGACGTAGCACTGCGTCGCTTCAAGCGTTCATGCGAGAAAGCAGGTGTTCTGGCGGAAGTTCGTCGTCGTGAGTTCTATGAAAAACCGACTACCGAACGTAAACGCGCTAAAGCTTCTGCTGTGAAACGTCACGCGAAGAAACTGGCTCGCGAAAACGCACGCCGTACTCGTCTGTACTAATCTGTTGAGGGCACACGCCCTCAATGGTCAGACTGAGTTATAGTCGTAAGGCCGTGCTTCCGGAAGGAATGCGCGGCTTATTTTCGTTTATGCGTTAGCAAATACACAAAATCATTCAAGACGCATCACGGCGGCAAGGGAGTGAATCCTCAGCGCTTACATCAGTAAGTGACAGGGTTAACGAGCGCAGCCAACGCAGAAGCAGCTTGAGGGATAAGGTGTAATTTTACGGGGCCTATGGCTGGACGAATTCCACGCGTATTTATCAATGACCTGCTGGCCAGAACCGACATCGTCGATCTTATCGACGCGCGGGTAAAGCTCAAAAAGCAGGGCAAGAACTACCATGCGTGCTGTCCGTTCCATAACGAAAAAACCCCCTCTTTCACCGTAAACGGTGAAAAACAGTTTTACCACTGCTTTGGCTGTGGCGCCCACGGGAATGCTGTCGATTTCCTGATGAACTACGACAAGCTCGAGTTCGTGGAAACCGTCGAAGAACTGGCGGCGATGCACAACCTTGAAGTGCCTTACGAAGCAGGCAGCGGTCCGAGTCAGATAGAACGCCATCAACGACAAACGCTTTACCAGCTGATGGACGGTCTGAATTCGTTTTACCAACAGTCTCTTAAGCAACATGCAGCTGAACCTGCGCGTCAGTATCTGACACAGCGCGGATTGAGCGACGATGTGATTGCGCGTTTCGCTATTGGTTACGCCCCGCCCGGCTGGGACAACGTATTAAAGCGTTTTGGTGGCAATAGCGAAGATCGTAAATCTCTGATCGATGCCGGCATGCTGGTGACAAACGATCAGGGACGAAGCTATGACCGTTTCCGCGAGCGGGTGATGTTCCCCATTCGCGACAAACGAGGCCGGGTAATTGGTTTTGGTGGACGCGTGCTGGGTGACGGCATGCCGAAATACCTCAACTCCCCGGAAACCGATATTTTCCACAAAGGTCGCCAGCTGTATGGCCTTTATGAAGCCCAGCAGGATAACGCTGAACCCCGGCGTTTACTGGTGGTCGAAGGCTATATGGACGTGGTCGCGCTGGCGCAGTACGACATCAACTACGCGGTTGCGTCGTTGGGAACGTCCACCACCGCCGACCACATTCAGCTCCTGTTCCGGGCGACGAACAATGTCATCTGTTGTTATGACGGTGACCGTGCCGGACGCGATGCCGCCTGGCGTGCGCTGGAAACTGCACTACCTTATATGACCGACGGGCGCCAGCTGCGCTTTATGTTCCTGCCCGACGGTGAAGACCCGGATACGCTGGTACGTAAAGAGGGCAAAGCGGCGTTTGAAGCGCGGATGGAGCAGGCTCAGCCACTCTCCACGTTTCTGTTTAACAGCCTGATGCCGCAGGTGGATTTGAGCACGCCAGACGGACGCGCCCAGCTGAGCACGCTGGCACTGCCGCTGATTTCTCAGGTTCCGGGCGAAACGCTGCGCATTTACCTGCGCCAGGAGCTCGGCAACAAGCTCGGCATTCTGGATGACAGTCAGCTTGAACGTTTAATGCCTAAACTGGCTGAAAGCGGTGCGGTTCGCCCCGCGCCACAGCTAAAACGCACAACCATGCGTATACTGATAGGGTTACTGGTGCAAAACCCTGAGCTGGCGCCGCAAGTGCCGCCGCTCGCGGGGTTGAACCATGAAAAGCTGCCAGGACTTGGCTTATTTTCAGAACTGGTCAACACGTGTCTGTCGCAACCAGGTCTGACTACCGGCCAACTGTTAGAGCACTATCGCGGCACAAAAGAGGCCGCCACCCTTGAAAAACTGTCGATGTGGGACGATATAGCTGATAAGGACATTGCAGAAAAAACGTTCACCGACTCACTCAACCATATGTTTGATTCGATGCTTGAACTGCGCCAGGAAGAGCTGATTGCTCGCGAGCGTACACATGGCTTAAGCAGCGAAGAGCGCCGGGAACTCTGGATGTTAAATCAGGAACTGGCGAAGAAATAAACTGAACAAAAACCGTTCACGTTGTATCAAAGCAGAGACAACGTGAAGGATGCAGCATTTAACGGCTTAAGTGCCGAATATCGATCGGGAAGCCCCCGGCAGCCGCACTGAGAGGCAGCGGCAAAAATATAAGTACGCCCTCGCTTCAAAGGTTGGCAGCGACACCGCCGACACCAATTAAACGAATTAAGTGTGGATACCGTCTTATGGAGCAAAACCCGCAGTCACAGCTGAAACTTCTTGTCCAACGTGGTAAGGAGCAAGGCTATCTGACCTATGCCGAGGTCAATGACCATCTGCCGGAAGATATCGTCGATTCAGATCAAATCGAAGACATCATCCAAATGATCAACGACATGGGCATTCAGGTGATGGAAGAAGCACCGGATGCCGATGATCTGTTGCTGGCTGAAAACTCCAACAACACCGACGAAGATGCAGAAGAAGCCGCTGCACAGGTGTTGTCCAGCGTTGAGTCTGAAATCGGGCGTACCACTGACCCGGTGCGCATGTACATGCGCGAAATGGGCACCGTTGAACTGTTGACCCGCGAAGGCGAAATCGACATCGCGAAACGCATCGAAGATGGGATCAACCAGGTTCAGTGCTCCGTTGCGGAATACCCTGAAGCGATCACCTATCTGCTTGAGCAGTACGATCGCGTCGAAGCCGAAGAAGCGCGTCTTTCTGACCTGATCACCGGTTTTGTCGATCCGAATGCTGAAGAAGATCTGGCGCCAACCGCGACCCACGTCGGTTCTGAACTGTCTCAGGAAGAGATGGATGATGACGAAGACGAAGAGGAAGAAGACGGCGACGATGACAGCAGCGATGACGACAACAGCATCGATCCTGAGCTGGCGCGCGAGAAGTTTGGCGAACTGCGTACCCAGTACGAACTGGCTCGCGACACCATCAAAGCCAAAGGCCGCAGCCATGCCGCCGCTCAGGCCGAGATTCAGAAACTGTCTGAAGTCTTCAAACAGTTCCGCCTGGTGCCGAAACAGTTCGACTACCTGGTGAACAGCATGCGCGTCATGATGGACCGCGTTCGTACTCAGGAACGTATCATCATGAAGCTGTGCGTTGAACAGTGCAAAATGCCGAAAAAGAACTTCATCACTCTGTTCACCGGCAACGAAACCAGCGAAACCTGGTTCAACGCGGCTATCGCGATGAACAAACCCTGGTCTGAAAAACTGCACGACGTGGCTGATGATGTTCAGCGCGGCCTGCAGAAACTGCGTCAAATCGAAGAAGAGACCGGCCTGACTATCGAGCAGGTTAAAGATATCAACCGTCGCATGTCCATCGGCGAAGCGAAAGCCCGTCGTGCGAAGAAAGAGATGGTTGAAGCTAACTTACGTCTGGTTATTTCTATCGCGAAGAAATACACCAACCGTGGTCTGCAGTTCCTGGATCTGATCCAGGAAGGTAACATCGGTCTGATGAAAGCGGTTGATAAGTTTGAATACCGCCGTGGTTACAAGTTCTCCACCTACGCAACCTGGTGGATCCGTCAGGCGATCACCCGCTCTATCGCGGATCAGGCGCGCACCATCCGTATCCCGGTGCATATGATTGAGACGATTAACAAACTCAATCGTATCTCCCGTCAGATGCTGCAAGAGATGGGCCGCGAACCGACGCCAGAAGAGCTGGCTGAGCGCATGCTGATGCCAGAAGATAAGATCCGTAAGGTGCTGAAAATCGCCAAAGAGCCTATCTCCATGGAAACGCCAATCGGCGACGATGAAGATTCGCATCTGGGTGATTTCATCGAGGATACTACCCTCGAGCTTCCGCTGGACTCTGCGACTACCGAGAGCCTGCGTGCTGCCACTCACGACGTTCTGGCGGGCCTCACCGCGCGTGAAGCGAAAGTCCTGCGTATGCGTTTCGGTATCGATATGAATACCGACCACACGCTGGAAGAAGTGGGTAAACAGTTCGACGTTACCCGCGAACGTATTCGTCAGATCGAAGCGAAGGCCCTGCGCAAACTGCGCCACCCGAGCCGTTCTGAAGTTCTGCGTAGCTTCCTCGACGATTAATCGGCTCTGAAAAGTAAAAAGCTCCCAACCGGGAGCTTTTTTTTCGTCCTTTTTCAGCACAGCAGAACCACAACCCCCTAGCGCCCTCGCACCATCAACGCCTCATCGAGTTCGCGATAGGCTTCGACCAGCTTGTCGAGCGTCGCCCTGTTCAGCCCACTCGGATTTGGCAGCACCCACACCTGCGTCATGCCAATCGTAATCCTCTGTTTTCCCCACTGCGCCCCGCGCTGGCTAAAGGCCTGCTCGTACGCCTGCTTGCCAAGGATCGCCAGCGCCGAAGGCTGGTAATCTTCTATTTTCTTCACCAGTTCCCGCCCGCCGCTGCGCAGCTCATGCAGATTCACCTCTGTAGCCTGGACTGTCGGGCGCTCCACCAGCATGGTAATGCCGCAGCGAGTATCCAGCAGATGCTGCTCCTCTTCAGGCTTCAGCAGCCGATCGGTGAATCCTGCCTGATGAATGACCTTCCAGAAACGATTTCCCGGATGGGCAAAGTGAAAACCTGTATGGGCGGAAGACTTGCCTGGGTTGATCCCGCAGAACACCACCCGCAGCCCCGGTGCCAGAATATCGTTGATCATCTCACTCCCCGATGAATGTATCTTGTAGTTAGTATAAAGGATTGATAATGCGTTGTTTATAAAAACAGCAGGCAGGAGGGAATGGCTGGATTGCAGCAGGGAGTTACTTTATAATTCACCGCCACGGCCCCTTAGCTCAGTGGTTAGAGCAGGCGACTCATAATCGCTTGGTCGCTGGTTCAAGTCCAGCAGGGGCCACCAAACATAAAGGGCTTACGCCAAAACGTAAGCCCTTAGTTTTTTCAGGATTCATGAATCAGCGGCGTGGATAACTCACACGAGCTCCCGGAGTTGCTCCTGCATATACGCAGAAAAGTATTCAGGGTTCTTGATAACGACATGGTCAGTTGAGTTAATTTTCTCAGCCCATCCGGCGACTTTTTTGGTGAAGTCCGGATCCCATCCCTCCTGGCTGCCGCGCGCCATCACATCAGCGGCGCTGGCTGGTGTACCCAACTCTTTCAAATACTTGAATATTCCCTTCGCGGTACTTTCGTCCATCGACTGCGGCACTGACGCGGAAGTGTCCATACCACCAATGAAATCCAATGCTTTCTCAATGACTGTTGGCATACTCTTATCCTTAAAATTAACCATCTGGTAACGACGCTTTACCAGGGCCTGAAATTGATCGGAAATTCAAAGAGATTGTCACGGTACCGGAAACACCTCTCTTACCCTTGAGCGCTCCGGTACATTCATAAAGCATTGCACAATCCACACACCCGAACCATTAACCCCCTCACAAACATCTAAAACTAAAGAAATCCCTCGTCGCGCCGATCATCATCCGTGTGTATTATTTCCTGTAGCTCTTACCACAACTAACCTTAACTCAAATACTTAAGCGCTAAAGCGAAAGGCATCATGAGCACACCGATCAAGCGGCTAGAAATCATAAAAAATGCCATTGAACTGGAAGATGACGACATCATTTACAGTCAGCTGGCACGGCTGAAAAGTGAAGCGTTTGACGATGAGCTACAGGCGATCGTCGCGGCGCTTGAGAATAAGAACTACACGGCAGCGATGGCTGCCATCACTGCCTGGTTGCAGAGTCAGCGCTCACTGACCCAGTGGCGCGACCCGCAGGTGGCTGCCAGCAAACTCGAATTGAGAGCATTAGAAGAGCGTCTGCGCGATCTGATTGACCGCCGCAACGCCCGCGTGCAGCAGCTCGACGAGTTCAACGATCTCTATTTCTCCCGCCTTGGCCCGCTGATGTCACAAATCCTGCAACTGCGCAAAACCCTGGCGGAGCTGAACCTGCGCCGCCAGCAGGCGGAGGCGCGTCGTCGCGAAGAGGATTATCGCCGCTGCCAGCAATATATGGCGCAGGCCGTAGAAGTGCTGGCAACGCTGACTCAGCGCTGGCGCGCCCTGCCCGCCGACTCCGTGCAGGCCGCCGAGGCGCGTAAGCATCTGCAGCAGCAAAGCGATCTGATTGCCAATCTGCTGGCCGAGGCGCAAGAGCTGGAAATGGGCTTAACGCGCGAAGAGGAGCCAGCGCGTCAGGCGCGGGACGAGGCCAACGAAGAGTATGAGAAATATCGCGAGCAGCACCACGATGCTGAAGTGCGTCTGCGCAAAGGCAAAGATCTGTCGGAAGAGGATCAGAACGAGCTGAAACGGCTCTGGCGTCAGGCCAGTAAGCTCTGCCACCCGGATCTGGTGGCGGACGATCTGAAAGAAGAAGCTAACTCCATGATGGTGCAACTCAACCAGGCCAAACAGCGCGGCGATGTGAAAGCCATTCGTTCGCTGGTTGCGCGTCTGCAGCAGGGCTTTGAGCCGCTAATGGCAAGCGACCGCCTGAACGATCTGGAACGTATTCGCAAAAAAATGGCGCAGGTACGCGAGCAAATCGACACATTAGTGAACGAACTGGCAGAGCTGGAAAAAGAAGAGTCCTGGCTGCTGGTCTCCTCGCTGAGCAATATGGAGACCTATTTTGCCCAGCAGGAGAAAGCGCTGCACGACGTGCGCGCCGCGCTTGAACATCAGGTGAACGCAGCGCAGCTCGACGAAGTGGCCTGATTACTTCGCGTGCCAGTACGCGCTGGCACGCACCAACTGTGGATCAATCGCGTCGGTCTCAAACTGGCGGCTCAGGTTTTTCACCACCTTCCCTTCCCCGGTCAGCCAGATAAAGTAATCCCCGGCAGGCACGTTCAATGTCGCCAGCCGATCCGCCACCGCCTGCTCGCTGTGCCCGACAATCCAGGTGATGTTGAAATCACGCAGATGCGCCAGATAGTCCTTATACGCTTCGTCACCCACGGTCACCACTGCGTGAATCTCCGGGCGAACCGGTAGCTGTGCGATAGCCTCCAGACGGCGACGCAGCGCAGGCATTCCGGACTCATCACACACGTACAGCTGCCAGGCGTAATCTTCAGGCACAACCAGCGATCCGCGCGGGCCGCCGATCGTCAGTTTATCGCCCTCTTGCGCCTGCACCGCCCAGTTGCTGGCGACACCGCCATCGTGTACGAAGAAATCGAGCACCAGTTCGTGGCGTGTTTCGTCGTACAGCGGCGTGTAGTCACGCGCCATAGGACGCACACCGTCGCCCCAGTCGATGCCTTCGTCAGTGACTACCGGCGGGACAAAGGTCGCGCCCGGTGCCGGGAAAAAGACTTTGGTGTGGTCGTCAAAACCCTTTGAGCTAAAGCCCTCCAGCGCGTCGCCGCCTAAGACAATGCGTTGAAAGCCAGCGCTTATACGCTCAACGCGGAGCACGGTCAGCTCGCGAAAGCGCAGTTCATTGCGTACACGTTGTGGGTAGCGGGTCGATGTCATGTTTCTGCCTTCGTGAAGTGAATACGATATATCTAAATTAATTTTAAATGATAATGATTGCTAACAAACGAGATTGCAAGTCTTTTTTTGATATAGCTATCACAAGGATTTCTCGCTACACCAATTCATAATTAAATTCTATAAATTCATATAGATATCACAAACACAGAAAACAACATTGCTAATCCGATAACTTTAGATATAAATTAGATATATCAAATTAAGGAGAAAACCGATGCGACATTCCCACGACGATTTCGACAGAGACCATCACCATCATGGCCGCGGCTCAGACCATCACGGCGGCGGCGGTGGACGACGTCAGCGCTTCTTCGGCCACGGCGAGCTACGCCTGGTGATTCTGGAGATTCTGACCCGTAACGCCAGCCACGGCTACGAACTGATTAAAGAGATTGAGAGCATGACTCAGGGGAACTACACCCCCAGCCCGGGTGTGATCTATCCGACCCTCGATTTCCTGCAGGATCAGGCGTTTATTACTATTTCGGAAGAGGAAGGCGGGCGCAGGAAGATTGCGATCACCGTTGCCGGGCAGCAATGGCTTGACGAAAATCAGGAACATCTGGAACACATTCAGGCACGTATTAAAGCGCGCTGCGTGGGCTTCCAGCTGCGTAAAAACCCGCAGATGAAGCGGGCGCTGGATAATTTCAAAGCGGTTCTCGACCTGAGAGTGAATCAGGGGGAGATCAGCGACGCGCAGCTCAAACAGATCATCGGCGTGATCGACCGCGCGGCGCTGGAGATCTCCCAGCTGGATTAAGCCAGCGCGTCCTCGCGCACGCGGAACACTTTTACCAGCTCTTTCAGGTGCATCGCCTGATCGTTAAGCGAGGCCGCTGCCGCTACCGACTCCTCCACCAGGGCAGAGTTCTGCTGGGTGGTGGAGTCAATCAGGCCAATCGCGCTGTTAATTTGCGAGATGCCTTCCGTCTGCTCGTGGCTCGCCTGACGGATCTCACGCAGAATGACGTCCATCTCCTCCACGTTCCCGACCATGCCGTTAATCAGCCCGCTCGCTTTTTCCACCAGGTTCATCCCGTCCTGGGTCTGACTGGTTGAGCTTTCGATCAACTGGCGGATCTCGCTGGCAGACGAAGCGCTTTTCTGCGCCAGCTGGCGCACTTCACCGGCCACCACCGCAAAACCGCGTCCATGCTCACCGGCACGCGCCGCCTCAACCGCCGCGTTCAGCGCCAGAATATTCGTCTGGAAGGCAATCGCATCGATCAGGTTGATAATATCCGACATGCGGTTAGAGGTTTCGTTTATCAGGCGCATTTTCTGCGTCACCTGCTTCATCATCTCGCCGTTGTTTTTCACCACGCTCGCCGCATCAGCGGAGAGGTTCGTCGCCTCACCCGTATGGGCCGCAGTATTTTTCACCGTAGCGGTGATCTGCTCCATCGAAGCCGCGGTTTGTTCTACAGAACTGGCCTGCTCTTCGGTACGCGCCGCCAGATCCTGGTTCCCCGCCACAATCTGCGCCGCCGCGCTGGAGATATTTTCAGAGCCAGACTGCACCTGCTGCACAATTTCCAGTAAACGGGTTTTCATCTCCATCAGGGCATGCAGCAGCAAGCCTGTTTCGTCTTTCGTGCGGGTGGTGATGTTGCGGGTTAAATCGCCTTCAGCAATGGCTTCAGCAAACGCCACCGCCTCGCCCAGCGGACGGGTAATGGATCGCACGATGAACCAGCCAATCGTACTGCCGATCAGCACGCTAAACGCGGTGAGGATCACCAGCAGCAAGCGGTTGGTGTTGAAATCACCGTCCACCTGCTTTCCGGCGCTTTGCATTTCGCTGTTTTGCACCGCGATCAGCTCCTGCACTTTGGCCTTGTAAGCCTGTTGCAGATCCACGGTGTGGGTCATCATCTCCTGGATCGCCCCCGCGCGGTCGTTGTTCTGTACGGCCTGCAAAATCCGATAGCGGGAGTCGAGATACTGCTGACGCACGTCGCGGATGCCGGTCAGGATCTGTTGCGATTTTGCGTCTTTCAGGGAGTTATTCAGGTCAGTCAGAATGACGGTAATCTGTTCGCTGATCGCTTTCAGCCGCTGCTGCGACTGGGCAGCATACTTGCCCTGCTCATCCAGCAGCATGAGCTGTTGAGTGCTAACAAATTCCTGGAAGTTATCAATCAACTGATTGGCTTTTACCGTCGTCGGGTAATCGTGGGTAATGATGGTTTGCATCCCGTTATTTGCCCGATTAAGGCTCAGGAGCGACAGGCTGGCACTCACCACCATCAGAACAATTAAGAATCCAAAGGCCAGAAATAATTTTGTGCCGATCTTTACGTCATGTAAGAACATATATACTCCATCGATGTGATTATTTCTCAGACGATCAGCGTTATCGGTAACTTTCACGCTAACTTTATGACTTTGATCGTTTTTATATTTCATAACCACTGCAATGGATAGGCTGAATCTATTAATAACGCGCCATCGATCGTTACTTAACCGTCAGACAGGCGGTTTTTGAAATAGCGTTGGGGTAAATTGAGTTAGGTGGGGATAAATAACTGATCCAATTACTTTAGTTATTTAATATAAAATTAACATTTCAGCGTAAATATAATTACAACGCCGGGAATAAAAAAGCCCGCTTATTTCAGCTGAAACAAGCGGGCTTTTTCTTGAACGTTACTGAATCAATGAAGAACCGTGACCGCATCTTCCAGACGTCCGGCGCGGTGCTTCACCATCGCCGAGACGCGGGCGCTCTCTTCCACCAGATCGGCGTTTTTCTGCGTGATGTCATCCAGTTCGGCAACCGCACGGGTCAGATCAGACAGACCGGTCGCCTGCTCGGAGGTCGAGTGGCTGATCTGGGCAATCAGGCGCGTCACGTTTTGCACCTGCTCCACGATGTCGTCCATGGTGCGCCCGGCGGCGTGAACCTGATCGGAGCCCGACTGCACCTTGCTGGCGCTGGCATCAATCAGCTTGCGAATATCGTTGGCGGCGCTGGCGCTACGGCTAGCCAGATGACGCACCTCTCCGGCCACCACGGCAAAGCCTTTACCCTGCTCGCCCGCACGCGCCGCTTCAACCGCCGCATTCAGCGCCAGGATATTGGTCTGGAAGGCAATATCGTTGATTAGCTTGGTGATGGAGCCAATGCGCTGGGTGCTGTCGGCAATATCATCCATGGTTTTCACCACGGTCTGCATCGCGTGGCCCCCTTCCGCTGCCGCGTCACTCGCCACTATCGAGAGTTTATCGGCCGCCGCTGCGGTTTCAGAGTTGCTCTGCACCGACGCCGCCATCTGATTCATCGTCGTCACGGTCTGCTGCACATTCTCGACCGTCTGGCGGGTGCGATCGTTGAGATCTTCATTGCCCTTCGCCAGTCGGTCGCTGCCATCGCGCACACTTACCACCTGGCTGGAAACATCATTGATCAGCCAGCGGCACATCAGCCCCAGCTGTCCGACCGCGCGCAGGGTCAGCCCCAGCTCGTCGCTGCGGTTCAGATGGTCAACGCTGTTACGCTCGCCGGTCGCCACTTTGAGCGCCTGACGCGCCACATTCTCTACCGGGCGCACGATTTGCTGCTCGAACAGGAGAGTGCCCAGCAGCATCACCAGCGCGCTCGCGCCCAGTGCCGCCCAGCTCGCATGAGTGGCAATAAGCGTGGCAGCCAGTGCCACAAACAGACCAGCCATCACACCACGTACCCGCCAGCGCAGCGGCATTGCCGGTAATTTCCCGCGCCAGCCCTTACTCACCACCAGCCCTTTATGTACACGTTTATTGCAGCGCCCTTCGTTCAGGGCTTTATACAGCGGTTCGACTGCGGCGATCTCCTCCGCCGTGGCTCGGGTGCGAATCGACATGTAGCCCGTCACCTCTCCGCCGCGCACCATCGGCACGGCGTTGGCGCGCACCCAGTAGTGGTCGCCATTCTTACGGCGGTTTTTCACAATTCCACTCCATGGCTCGCCCTGTTTCAGCGTGTACCACATATCGGCAAAGGCCGCTTTAGGCATATCCGGGTGGCGCACCAGATTGTGCGGCTGGCCCAGCAGTTCATCCAGTTGGTAGCCGCTCACTTTCACAAAAGTGTCGTTGGTGTGGGTCATGTGGCTGTGGAGATCGGTGGTGGACATGAGGGTGGTATCGTCGTTCAGAGGATATTCATTCTGAGTGACATACGGTTGAGCGGACATGATGGGCATCCCTTGCAGGTTATTTGAATGTTAATTTTGTGGGTTTATCTTTTTTCGGCGGTAAATAATTTATCTTTAGTTGTTAAATCCGATCGAGATCGCAAATTGCAGTTAAACCGCACTTTTTGTACGCATTTCTAATTGATTGATTTAAAATACTTTCGCAAAGAAATTACCCACAAAGGCACACCCGTTAACGCCTCCTTAAGTGGCAAACCATGCACTACAAGGGTGCAATAGACGAATTCCATGGCAGTCGCCAGGCCAGATAGCCCAGCGGCAAAGCGCGTATCTTTTCGTCCGGCACGATTAAATTTTGCACAACATTATGTTGACCTGGCATTTATCCCGATTTTCGTTAAGTCACGGGAAGTGGCGTAATCCCTGCAATAATTAATTCAGTATCATGTGATACGCGATCCCCCGGAGCTCATTTTGAACAGGTTACCTTCCAGCGCCTCGGCTCTCGCCTGTACCGCGCACGCACTGAATCTCATCGAAAAGCGAACGCTTGACCATGAGGAGATGAAACAACTTAATCGAGAGGTGATTGATTACTTTAAAGAACATGTGAATCCGGGATTTTTAGAGTACCGAAAATCTGTTACCGCTGGCGGGGATTACGGAGCCGTAGAGTGGCAAGCGGGAAGTCTAAATACGCTTGTCGACACCCAGGGACAGGAGTTTATAGATTGCCTGGGTGGTTTTGGAATTTTCAACGTGGGGCACCGTAATCCAACTGTGGTTTCCGCCGTACAGAATCAACTCGAGAAACAACCCCTTCATAGCCAGGAGCTGCTCGACCCGCTTCGCGCCATGCTTGCGAAAACGCTGGCAGCATTAACGCCCGGCAAGCTGAAATACAGCTTCTTCTGCAATAGCGGCACGGAGTCGGTCGAAGCGGCGCTGAAACTCGCCAAAGCGTACCAGTCACCGCGCGGGAAATTTACCTTTATCGCAACCACGGGCGCGTTCCACGGCAAGTCGCTGGGCGCACTGTCAGCAACGGCAAAATCGACATTCCGCAAACCCTTTATGCCGCTGCTGCCGGGCTTCCGCCACGTGCCGTTCGGTGATATCAACGCGATGCGTACCGTGCTCTCCGAGTGCCGTAAAACCGGCGACGACGTGGCTGCGGTGATCCTCGAGCCGATTCAGGGCGAAGGCGGAGTGATCCTGCCACCGCAGGGCTATCTGCCTGCGGTACGTAAGCTGTGCGACGAGTTTGGCGCGCTGCTGATTCTGGATGAAGTGCAGACCGGAATGGGGCGCACCGGCAAGATGTTTGCCTGCGAGCATGAGAACGTGCAGCCGGACATCCTGTGCCTGGCGAAAGCCCTCGGCGGCGGCGTGATGCCGATTGGTGCCACCGTTGCCACCGAAGAGGTGTTCTCGGTGCTGTTCGATAATCCGTTCCTGCATACCACCACCTTTGGCGGTAACCCGCTGGCCTGTGCGGCCGCGCTGGCCACCATCAACGTGCTGCTGGAGCAGAACCTGCCCGCGCAGGCGGAGCAGAAAGGCGATATGTTGCTGGACGGTTTCCTGCAGTTAGGGCGTGAGTACCCGGATCTGGTGCAGGATGCACGCGGCAAAGGGATGCTGATGGCCATCGAGTTTGTGGATAACGAAATCGGCTACAACTTTGCAAGCGAGATGTTCCGCCAGCGCGTGCTGGTGGCCGGGACGTTGAACAACTCGAAAACCATCCGTATCGAACCCCCGCTAACGCTGACCATTGAGCAGTGCGAGGCCGTATTAAAAGCGGCCCGCAAGGCGCTGGCGGCAATGAGGGTGAGTGTGGAAGAGGCGTAACGACCACTCTCTCGCCGGATAGCGCTGCACTTATCCGGCCTACGCAATCGGTAGGCCGGGTAAATCGCAGTGCCTCCGGCGATTTTTACGCCGGCATTAACCCGACAAAACTCCGCTTCTTCCTCGGCTCCGACATCAGCGCTTCGAGTTTCTCCACGCAGGCCAGATAGTGTGGCGTCTTCTTATGCGCCAGCACCGCTTCTTCGTCTTTGTATGCCTCGTAGATAAAGAACCGGGTTTTTACGCGCGGGTCCTGTAGCACGTCAAAACGCAGATTTCCCGGCTCCTGAATGGCGCCCTCATGATTGGCGCGAAACACCTCCAGAAACTCATCCACGCGCTCCGGTTTAATATTGATTTCCACTAACGTCACATTCATTTCACCTCTCCCTGTTTCTCTTCCTGCCAGAACTGGAACGCCTCGCGGGCGCTCATGTTCTCGTGAACCACTTTCTTCACTGCCTTCAGCATCGCCAGCGGCGCGCTGGACTGGAAGATGTTGCGCCCCATATCCACGCCTGACGCCCCCTGATCGATGGCGCGGAAACACATCTCCAGCGCTTCGTGTTCGGGCAATTTTTTCCCCCCGGCGATCACAATCGGCACCGGACAGCTGGCGGTGACTTTTTCGAAGCCCTCTTCCACGAAATAGGTTTTGACGAACTGCGCGCCAATTTCGGCGGCAATTCGGCTGGCGAGCGAGAAATAGCGCGCGTCACGGGCCATCTCTTTCCCGACGCCGGTCACTGCCAGGGTCGGAATGCCGTAGCGATTGCCCGCATCCACCAGCTTGATAATGTTATTGATAGACTGGTGCTCAAACTCGCTGCCGATATACACCTGCGCCGCCACCGCGCAGACGTTCAGGCGCAGCGCGTCCTCCATTGCCACCGCCACGCACTCGTTCGACAGCTCGCCCAGAATCGAGTTACCGCCCGACGCGCGCAGCACCACCGGTTTGTTGGTAGCTGGCGGAACGGTGCTTCGCAAAATCCCACGGGTACACATCAGCACGTCGGTTTCGGCAAACAGCGGAGCAATCGACAGATCGATACGCTCAAGCCCGGTAGTCGGCCCCTGGAAATAGCCGTGGTCGAAGGCGAGCATCACGGTGCGGTTACTTTTCGGGTTGAAGATGCGCGCGAGCCGGGACTGCATCCCCCAGTCCAGCGCGCCGCAGCCCTTCAGGGTAAAGGGCACGTTCTGCTGCGGCGTGCCGATACCGAAATCTTTTCCGTCTTTGATGTCATCTAAATCAGCCATGTTCTCCCCCGTCAGAAGTCGTATTTATCAATGTTCTCTTTAGTGAACACCACGCGCTCCGGCAGCAGCACGATGCCATTCCCCTTCGCCTCATACTGATAACCCTGCACGCTGTTAGGCTCGACTTTCAGCACGCCGATGCCTTTCACATCCACGCTGTCGCCCACGTTAAGATCGCCTTTTTTCAGCAAATGATCGGCGACATTGACCGCAATTTTGCCCTGCTGGACCACATCCCACAGGCCGAAGGCTTTTACCGTGCCGCGCTCGACGTACGGACGCATCACGTTCGGCGTACTAAAACCGACAATCGCCACCCCTTCGCGCTTAAGGTTCTCCGCCGCCTGCGCCGCCGCTGGCAGCGCGTTAGCGTCCGGCGCGATGATCGCATCCAGATCCGGGTAAGCTTTTAAGATCCCCTCGGCGGTTTGCAGGGATTTGGTCGCGTCGTTATAGCCAAACTGGGTGGTGACGATTTGCCACTGCGGGTGGTCTTTCTCGATTTTGGCTTTCGCCTCTTTCACCCACTGGTTCTGGTCCGTCACGGTTGGGCTGGAGTAGAAGAACGCGACTTTGGCGTCCGGTTTCGTGACCTGTTTTCCGGCCATATCCACCAGCAGGCTGCCGAGCTGCTCCGGCGTACCCTGATTGATATAGATGCTGCGGCATTCGGGTTTAGTGTCGGAATCCCAGGTCAGCACTTTCACGCCGCGCTGCATCGCGCGTTTGAGCGCCGGGCAGAGTCCGTCCGGCGATACGGCGGAGACGATAATGGCGTTGAAGCCCTGGTTAACGAAGTTGTTGATGAGCTGCACCTGGCCGGAGACGCTCGGTTCGGTCGGGCCATCGTAGGTAACGTCCACGCCCAAATCTTTACCCGCCTCTTTTGCGCCGTTCCCGCCGCTGGTAAAGAAGCCGACGCCCACCAGTTTAGGAATGAACGCAATCCGTTCGGCGGCCTGCGCCGAGGCAAAGCTTAACGCCATCGCCAGGACTATCAGTTTTGTTTTCATCTTACGCTCCGGGTATTTTTTGTGAGAAGAGTGCGCAGCCATTCACGGTGCAGACTCAGCGAACGTCCCATCACCACCACAACCAACAGCGCCCCTGACAGCGCGCTCGACACCTGGTTGGGGATGCCGACCATCTGTAAACCCTGTTGCAGATACCCCACCAGCAATGCCGCCAGCGCTGTACCCACAACCGAACCTGAACCGCCATAAATATTCGCCCCGCCGAGCACCGCCGCCGTGAGCGCGGGCATCAGCAGATCGCGCCCCAGATCGGAGCGCGCCGAGCCGAAATAGGAGACCATCACCAGCGCGGCGATCGCCGACGCCACGCCCACCAGCCCGTACAACGCATACGGCATCCCGTTCACCGACAGGGCGGCGTAGCGCGCCGCACGCGGGTTTTGCCCAATCAAAAACAGGTGCCGACCAAAGCGCCCGCGATGGGTGATCAGCCAGAAGAAGAAGGAAATCACCGCGAACAACACCAGCGGAATCGGCAGGCCGAACAGCGTCAGATTGGCGAAGGCGGTAAAGCTGTCCGGGAAGCCGCCGATGCCTTCGTAGCCGGTCGCGCCTGCCATGCCGGAGAGCAGCAGCGCCCCGCCGCCGTAGAGGTAGAGCGTACCGAGGGTAATCACCAGCGGGCTGATGCCGGTGTAGTGGATCAGCGCCGCGTTAAACAGGCCACACAGCAGGCCGAGTACCAGCGTGAGCGGTATCGCCAGCGTCATGGGCCAGCCGGCCTGCATCATCACGCCCAGCGCAATCGCGCACAGGCCAATGGTCGATCCGAGCGAAATATCAATCCCGCCGCTGATGATCACCAGCGTCAGCGGCAGCGCCACAATACCGATGCAGATGAAATCGCTGGTGCTGAACAGCAGCATGTTGATATCCAGCATCCGTGGGTTGATGGCCCCGAACAGCAGGATCTCCAGCACCAGTAAAATCAGCAGCGCGCTTTCCCAGTTAAGCTTCATTTACGCCACCTCTTTTTTGCGTTTCGGAAACGGGGTGACGTGCTTTCCCCCTTTGTTGCCGGGCTGGAAACGGCTGTACTTCAGCGCGCGCTGATGACGCGCCAGCGCCTGACGCAGGCGCCCGTCGAGGACCAGCACACCGAGCAAGACCAGCCCGGCGATAAAGTCATTCCACCAGGCCGGGAGCTTGAACAGCACCAGCACGGTGTCGATTTGCGTGAGGAAGAAGGCGCCGAGAAACGCGCCAATCAGGGTCCCGGTTCCGCCCAGAAGGGAGATTCCGCCCAGCACGCAGGCGGCGATGGCTTTCATCTCCAGCCCGCTGCCGGTCTGGTTCGGTACAAAACCGATCTGCGACGCAAAGACGATCCCGGCGCAGGCGGCCAGCACGCCGTTGAGGGTAAACGCGATCATCCGGGTGCGGTTTACCGCCACACCGAGCTGACGCGCAGCGGCCAGGTTATCGCCCACGGCGTAAAAATCACGGCCAGACGCGGTGCGTGATAATGTCCACGCGCCAATCAGCGCCAGAAACAGCACTACCATACCCAGCGGCGAAACACCGACGGCGACAGGTTCCGACAGGGCTTTCAGGCTCGACGGTAATCCTTCGATCCACTTCCCGCCGGTCCACAACAGCATCGCCCCGCGATATAGCCCCAGCGTGCCGAGAGTGGCGACAATCGCCGGAATACGCAGCCCAACCACCAGCAGGCCGTTAAAGGCCCCGGCCAGCGCGCCAATGGCGACTGCAAAAAGCATCGACACCGGCAGGCTGTAGTCGTTGTTAAGCGCCACGCCGACGGCGATCGCACACAGCCCGACCGTCGAGCCAACCGACACATCAATGTTGCGCGTCAGCATCACCAGCGTCGCGCCGAGGGCCAGCAGGATCAGGATTTGCGAACTGGCGAAAATCATCCCCAGCGTTTGAAAGCTCAAATACGCCGGATTGAGCGCCACCAGCACGCCGAACAGCGCCAGAATGGCGAGAAAGGCGCTCAGCTCGCGGTTCTTCAGTAACGTCTTCATGATTGTCCTCCAAAGGCCAGCGCCATCATCCGATCGAGGCTGACGGCGTGGCGCGGCAGTTCACCGCTGAGCACGCCCTGATGCATCACCAGCACGCGGTCGGCGAGACCCGGAAATTCATCGAGATCGCTGGAGATCATCAGCACCGCCACGTTCTGCGCCGCCACGCTTTTGATCAGCTGATAAATGTCCGCGCGCGCCGAAACATCGACGCCGCGCGTCGGCTCATCCACGATCAGCAGCAGCGGATTGGCTTCCAGACAGCGGGCCAGCAGCACCTTCTGCTGATTGCCGCCGGAGAGCGTGCGCACGGTTTGATCCGGGTGGTTGAGCTTGATCCCGAGCGCCCGGTGGTAACGCTCCACCACCGCCGCTTCCCGCTTGCGCTGCTGCCAGAGAGACGGCTCGTTCAGCGCCACGGTGTTCCAGCGGATCGGCGCATCGAGAAACAATCCGGAAACCTGCCTGTCCTCCGGAAGATAGACCAGCCCTTTGGCGAGACGCGACAGGACGGAGTCGCCGCCGATCTCCTGGTTCTCCAGCCAGATCCGCCCGCCGCGTGCAGGCCGCAGCCCATAGAGCGTCTCCGCGAATTCGGTGCGCCCGGATCCCACCAGCCCGGCGAGGCCGACTATCTCCCCGGCGTAGATCTCGACATTGAGATCGATAAAGCCTTCGCCCGTCAGATCTTCCACCCGCAGCACCGGGAAATCCTGCGCCTGCGTGCGGCGATTGCCCGGCAGCGCCAGCCACAGTTTTTGCGTGTCGCTTAAGGCGTGCTCGCGGCTGACCGGCGTCATGGCGGCGATTAAGGCGCTGTCGTCATAGGCCGAGGTTTCGCCGCTCAACACCACCGCCCCGTCGCGCATCACCGAGATATGGCTGGCGAGCTGGCGGATCTCCGGCAATTTATGAGAGATAAACACGATGCCGACCCCGAGATCCTGTAATGCGCGGATCTGGCGGAACAGGCGTTCCGTCTCCCCCGGCGTGAGTGAGGCGGTCGGTTCATCGAGGATCAGGATCTTCGCCTCGCGCATTAATCCGCGCAGGATCTCCACCATCTGCTGATCCGCTACTTCGAGGGTGCTGGCAGCGGCGTCGAGATTCAGCTGACACTGCAACTGCTGGAGTTTGTCGGCGAGGCGTTTTTCGTGTTGCGTTCCGCGCGGCAGACGAAAGAGGATGTTTTCGCGCACGGTGAGATTGGGAAACAGCATCGGCTCCTGCGGCACCAGGTAGATCCCCAGCTGGTGCGCCTGACCGGGCTTGAGGCGCGCAAATGGCTTGCCTTCAACATAAAGTTCACCGCAGTCGGGCGTTTCCACCCCGGCGATTATTTTCATCAGCGTCGATTTTCCCGCGCCGTTGCCGCCCATCAGAGCATGGACCTGACCGGATAGCAGCGTGAAATCAATGCCTTTCAGCACCGGTACGCCGGAGAACTGCTTGTGGATATCACGCGCTTCGATCAGGACTGTCATCATCGCTCCGCTATTGAACAAATGATTTTTTGATTTAATAATGTTCAAAAGCGTAGACGGTGAACTATATTTACAACCGTGCAGGGATCACAGTTTTATCGATTCAGATCCTGATAACTCTGCGTTGTTTCTTTAAAGATCCGTTTTGCCGCGTGGCTCACACTTTCTGCCCGCGTCTGAGCGAACATATGATCTAAATTTTTATAAGAGTTCAAATATGGGCGATAAACGCACTGCCGAAGAGAGTCGGTTTGCCGGACTGGCGCTGGCAGAGGAAGAACTGGTCGCCAGGGTGGCGTGGTGTTACTACCACGACGGCCTGACGCAGAACGATATTGGCGAGCGCTTAGGGCTGCCGCGCCTGAAGATCTCCCGTTTACTGGAAAAAGGGCGTCAGTCCGGGGTGATCCGCGTACAGATAAATTCCCGCTATGAGGGGTGTCTGGCGCTGGAGACTGAGCTGCAGCAGCGCTTTAACCTGAAAATGGTTCGCGTGGTGCCAGCCCTGAATACTGCGCCGATGAACGTGCGGCTGGGGATTGGCGCAGCGCAGTCGCTGATGGGGTTACTGGAACCGGGACAGCTGCTGGCGGTGGGATTTGGTGAAGCGACCATGAGCTGCATTCAGCACTTAAGCGGCTTTATTAGCTCACAGCAGGTGCGGCTGGTGACGCTTTCCGGCGGCGTGGGCCCTTATATGACCGGCATCGGTCAGCTGGATGCGGCCTGTAGCATCAGCATGATCCCGGCTCCGCTGCGGGTTTCATCGGCAGACGTTGCCGGCATTTTAAAACGCGAAGCCAGCGTGCGGGACGTGATCCTCGCCGCCACCGCCGCCGACGCCGCCGTGGTGGGTATTGGCTCCGTGAATCAGCGCCGTGACGCCACCATTTTGCGCTCGGGCTATATCAGCGAAGGCGAGCAGCTCATGTATGCGCGCAAAGGCGCGGTCGGCGACATCCTCGGCTATTTCCTCAATGCCGCAGGCGAACGGGTGCCCGACCTGGAGATTCATCAGGAATTGCTCGGCGTCACGCTCGAGGAACTGGCGCAGTTGCCAACCATCGTCGGCGTGGCAGGAGGGGAAGAGAAAGCAGATGCGATTTACGCCGCACTGAAAGGTCGCCTTATTAATGGCCTGGTGACGGAAGAGACGACAGCCCGCGCGGTGCTTGCCCTGGCGAAATAAGCCACGTGCCCCGTGCCAACACGAGGCAAGCTCATGAGTTACCTTTTAGCGTTAGATGCAGGGACGGGAAGCGTTCGCGCCGTTGTATTTGATTTGCAGGGGAACCAGGTCGCCGTCGGCCAGGCGGAGTGGAAACACCTGAGCGTGGAGAACGTGCCAGGCTCGATGGAGTTCGACCTCGACACCAACTGGCGGCTGGCCTGCCAGTGCATTCACCAGGCGCTGGAGCGCGCGCACCTGAACGCAGCGGATATCCAGTCCGTCGCCTGCTGTTCGATGCGCGAGGGGATCGTGCTGTACGACCGCAACGGCGATGCCATCTGGGCCTGCGCTAACGTCGATGCCCGCGCCAGCCGGGAAGTGGCTGAACTCAAAGAGATCCACGACTATCGTTTTGAATCCGAAGTGTATGACGTCTCCGGCCAGACGCTGGCCCTGAGCGCCATGCCGCGCCTGTTATGGCTGGCGCACCATCGTCCGGATATCTATCGCAAGGCGGCGACCATCACCATGATCAGCGACTGGCTGGCGGCGAAGCTTTCGGGCGAGCTGGCGGTGGATCCTTCCAATGCAGGCACTACCGGGATGCTCGATCTCTTCAGCCGCGACTGGCGCCCTGCTCTGCTGGATATGGCCGGGCTGCGGGCCGATATTCTCTCCCCTGTCAAAGAGACGGGTACGGTGCTGGGAGCGGTGACCCGTGAAGCGGCGCAACAGAGTGGGCTGCGCGAAGGCACGCCGGTGGTGATGGGCGGTGGCGACGTGCAGCTGGGCTGTCTGGGGCTGGGCGTGGTCCGCGCCGGGCAAACCGCGGTGCTGGGCGGGACCTTCTGGCAGCAGGTGGTGAATTTGCCGCAGGTGCGCACCGATCCGGAGATGAATATTCGCGTTAATCCGCACGTGATACCCGGTATGGCGCAGGCGGAATCCATCAGCTTCTTCACCGGGCTGACGATGCGCTGGTTCCGCGACGCGTTTTGCGCCGAAGAGAAGCTCATTGCCGAGCGGATGGGGATGGACACTTACGCCCTGCTTGAAGAGATGGCAGCCCGCGTTCCGGCGGGATCGCACGGCGTGATGCCAATCTTTTCCGATGCGATGCATTTTAAGCAGTGGTACCACGCCGCACCGTCGTTTATTAATCTCTCCATCGATCCGGAAAAATGCAATAAAGCCACGCTGTTCCGCGCGCTGGAAGAGAATGCGGCGATTGTCTCCGCCTGTAATCTTGCACAGATTTCGCACTTTTCCGGCGTAACGTTTGAGAGCCTGGTGTTTGCAGGCGGCGGCGCAAAAGGCGCGCTCTGGAGCCAGATTTTAAGCGACGTCACCGGACTGCCGGTGCGCGTGCCGGAAGTCAAAGAGGCGACCGCGCTGGGCTGCGCCATTGCAGCAGGCACCGGTGCCGGGTTGTATGCCGATATGGCATCGACGGGGGAAAAACTGGTGCGCTGGAGCCGGGAATTTACCCCCAACCCAGAACACCGCGAACTGTACGACGGCATGATGCAGAAATGGCAGGCGGTGTACGCCGACCAGCTAGGGCTGGTCGACAGCGGGCTGACCACGTCAATGTGGCAGGCTCCGGGGCTTGTGCGGGCTGTTGCACCATAAAAACGGGCCGGATGGCGATGCGCTTATCCGGCCTACCTCTCTCTATGGCTATATTCAATTTTGCCTTCGTGAGTTAATTCATAATTATAAACTGCCCATTCAGAAGATATTTGAAAATGAATATTTTCATAGGGCCGTTCACTCATAACCATCGGATAATTTTTAATAATACAATTATGCTCATTCTTTCCCATTGAAAAACACAACAGATCTTCCTTCGGGTTCTCTTTATAATTTGTAAATCCTTCACCTACATCCATAATATAATAAGAATGAGGAATACCATCGATTAAGGGATAATCATTCATTAATTTTTCCCTTCGTGATAAAAACCAACCAATTTTATCACTGTCAGCCCATGGTAAATGATCGACTACAACGAAGACCGAAGAATTGAAGTCAGAATAAACATGTAATATTTTAACTGGTCGAAGCGACCAAAGATTACACATTGCAATAATAACAAAAATGCCAATTAATCGCTTTTTTTTGTTTTTCATTGATAACTTCCAATTCTTGCAAACGCAGAAAAATTCGTAAAGAAAGGTCGAAAGGCGAAGTCTTTGTGCCGTTGAAGAAAGAACCAGATGCGAAAAAAACGGAACTGGCTATAAAATTCACTTTTAATATCAATACAATCAAGACCAAAGTGGTCCTGTGCCTCAAAGAGGATTTCAGCCTCCCATCCTATTGCATATTTTTCAATGAATAGAAGCGTTATCTTCTGAGCATGGATATCATGCACCGTTATTCCAAGACCATTAATGTTGTCTTGCACTTGATTGAATTTTGGTAAAATTGAATCATGAAGTGCTAATGCAATACTATCCTCGAGTGGTGTATATGCACTCCAGAAAAAACCAGCACCAGATTTATCCTCAATGGTGCTCTTTATTATTGATATTGAACTGTTAGGTTTTGGGTCATTCACACGGTTTTCGAACGCAACATTAAGAGATGTGCTATAAAAAGGTTTTCCATCACCATATCTAAAATGAGAGATCATCTCTTTAATTAGATGCTGATATTCTCCTATGCGCGAAAATTCATTTGAAAGTTCAGTCATTTCATTGAATAAAATATTTACGCATTCTTCGTGAGACACTTTTCTTCCATCGGAGGGGGTAGTGTACCCACCAAATATCGTTGGAGCGTTCGGAACGTCGTAGCAAATTAGCCGATAGGGGTCCACCTGGCCTGAGATATCGTGCAACCCAAGTGATCTTAACTGCTGCTCATTCATATCCCCACATTGCATATCATCCGCAGAATAATCATTAAATGGGTTGATCGTTTTAAACAGAGTACAGGGACAATCTATTGATAATTTTGATGGATACTCCATTATGATTTCATCCTTGAATAACAACAAGTTATCACCATCACATGAAGTACATTTAATCACGTTTTTCTAAAAAAAAAGTACCCAATCTCACATTCTGAATGTGCATTTGTATGTTGTTACAATACTTCCGAATGAGTAACAGCACTCCGAATCTTTGAATCCCATCACAATCATCACACGCCTCTTTTCCTCTTTTGCCTGCGAGTGGCTAAATTAGTAACTCATCCGACCACATAACAATAATTTTACACTGGAAGAGATTATGAGCCGCTATCCGTCGCTTTTTGCCCCCCTCGATCTGGGGTTTACTACGCTCAAAAACCGCGTGTTGATGGGCTCTATGCATACCGGTCTGGAGGAGCATCCTGACGGCGCAGAGCGTCTGGCGGCGTTTTACGCCGAACGTGCGCGTCACGGCGTGGCGCTGATTGTCACCGGCGGTGTCGCCCCTGCCCCCTCGGGTGTTGGCATGGAAGGCGGTGCGGTGTTGAACGATGCCAGCCAGTTGCCCCATCACCGGCTTGTCACCGATGCGGTGCACAAAGAGGGCGGTAAAATCGCCCTGCAGATCCTGCACACCGGGCGCTACAGCTATCAGCCGCATCTGGTGGCCCCTTCCGCCATACAGGCGCCGATTAATCGCTTTAAGCCGCACGCCCTCACCCACGAAGAGATCCTCGCCTTGATCGATGACTTCGCCCGCTGCGCCGCGCTGGCGCGTGAAGCAGGCTACGATGGCGTTGAGATCATGGGCTCCGAAGGCTATCTGATTAACGAGTTTCTGGCCGCCCGTACGAACCAGCGCGACGACGAATGGGGCGGCGATTATCCCCGCCGGATGCGGTTTGCCGTGGAAGTGGTACGCGCCGTGCGCGAGCGCGCCGGGGCTGATTTTATTATCGTGTTCCGCCTGTCGATGCTCGATCTGGTCGAAGGCGGTGGCACATTCGAGGAGACCCTCCAGCTGGCGCAGGCCATCGAAGCGGCAGGCGCGACCATCATCAACACCGGCATCGGCTGGCACGAGGCGCGTATCCCTACGATTGCCACACCGGTCCCGCGCGCAGCGTTTAGCTGGGTAACGCGCAAACTGAAGGGCAAAGTGTCGATCCCGCTGGTCACCACCAACCGTATTAACGATCCGCAGGTTGCAGATGATGTGCTGGCAAAAGGCGATGCGGATATGGTGTCGATGGCGCGTCCGTTCCTCGCCGATGCCGAGCTGCTTTCCAAAGCGCAGAGCGGCCGCGCGGATGAGATCAATACCTGTATCGGCTGTAACCAGGCGTGCCTGGATCAGATCTTCGTCGGTAAAGTCACCTCGTGCCTCGTCAATCCGCGCGCCTGTCATGAAACCAAAATGCCGATTGTGCCTGCGGTGAAAACCAAACGACTGGCCGTGGTCGGTGCAGGCCCTGCGGGACTGGCGTTCGCAGTAAATGCCGCGTCGCGCGGCCATTCGGTGACGCTGTTTGACGCGCTGGCGGAGATTGGCGGGCAGTTTAATATCGCCAAACAGATCCCCGGCAAAGAGGAGTTTTATGAAACCCTGCGCTATTACCGCCGAATGATCGCCCTGACGGGCGTGGATCTGCGGCTTAATCAGTTTGTCCGCGCGGAGGATCTGGCGGCGTATGACGAAGTGATCCTCGCCAGCGGGATCGCCCCACGCACACCCGCGATCGAAGGGGTCGATCATCCAAAAGTGTTGAGTTATCTCGACGTGCTGCGCGACAAAGTTCCGGTCGGCGAACGGGTGGCAATTATCGGCTGCGGCGGCATCGGCTTTGATACGGCCATGTATTTAAGCCAGCCGGGCGAAGCGACCAGCCAGAACATCGCCGAGTTTTGCGTGGAATGGGGTATCGACACCAGCCTGAAACAGTCCGGCGGGTTGCGTCCGGAAGGGCCGCAGCTGCCGAAAAGCCCGCGCCAGATTGTGATGCTCCAGCGCAAAGCCAGCAAACCGGGCGATGGGCTGGGGAAAACTACCGGCTGGATCCATAGCGCGACGCTGCTTTCACGCGGCGTGAAGATGATCCCGGCGGTGAGTTATCAGAAGATCGACGATGAAGGGCTGCATATTACCCTTGCCGGTGAACCGCAGGTGCTACGCGTGGATCATGTGATTTTATGTGCCGGGCAGGAGCCGAAACGCGATCTGGCCGATCCGCTGCGCGAGGCCGGGAAAACGGTGCATTTGATTGGCGGGTGCGATGTGGCGATGGAGCTGGACGCCCGGCGCGCGATTGCGCAGGGAACCCGTCTGGCGCTGGAAATCTAGGTCATGTACGCCCGGTAAACATAGCGCTACCGGGCATAATCGTCGCAGCAGAGCCAGCTTAGCGACGACGCCCCAGTTTCACGGCTTTCAGCACCACAAATTTGTTATTGGTGGCGACCGTAGAGCAGTTACCGAAGATCTTCTTCAGCTTGTGGAAGTAGTCGAGGTGGCGGTTCGCCACGATATACAGCTCACCGTTAATTTTCAGGCAGCGACGCGCGTGGTGGAACATTTCCCAGGCCACGTTATCCGTGAGGGCATGTTTCTGGTGAAACGGCGGGTTGCACACCACCGCGTTAAAGCGGAATGGCTCGACGCCCGACAGCGCGTTGTTGATCATAAACTCGCAGCGATCCAACGCTTCCGGCATGTTGGTTTCAACATTCAGGCGGCTTGAGGCCACGGCCATCGGCGATTCATCGGTGAAGATAACGCTGGCTTCCGGGTTTTTCTCAAGCAGGGTCAGGCCGACAACACCGTTACCACAGCCGAGATCGACGATTTCGCCTTCCAGATTGTCAGGCAGATGTTCCAGGAAGAAGCGAGCGCCGATATCCAGCCCCGTGCGCGAGAAGACGTTCGCATGGTTGTGAATGGTCCAGTTCGTTCCTTCCAGCTTCCAGCTCAGGGTTTCTGGCGCGTCTTTCAGCTCAGGATTGCTGAATGTGCAGTTAATCAGACGGGCTTTTTTCCACGCCAGCGTCGTGGTGGTAGGACCCAGAACCTTTTCGAACAGCTCAAGAGTCGAGTTGTGAATATCACGCGCTTTGGCGCCCGCAATAATCCGCGTTTCCGGTGTCAGCACATGACGCAGCGCGCGCAGCTGCTGCTCCAGCAGCGCTAACGTTTTAGGGATCTTGATCAGCACAACGCCCGGTGCTTGCGGGTACTCTGCCGTGCTGTCGAGGAACTTAACGCTCGATTCCGCAATCTCGTTGTGACGCAGGTTTTCACGCGTCGCAAGCTCGCTCAAATAGGAATCGCCGATGCTGTAAGGTGTGTGTTCGGCCAGCGCGCAACCCAGCGCACCAAAGGTGTCATTCAGGATCAGAACCGGGCCGACAATTTCAGTGTCATCCAACTGTTGCAGCAGATATTCATCCGCCGCTTCCCACGCCTGAAGCGGGTTAACGTCGTCCGTTTCCGGGAAACGTTTAAGATTGAGTGAACGGAAACCGTTGTCTAAGTGGCTCATCGGCCCTCCTGAGTGGTAAAATTTGGCGTTATCCCTGAAAAGGGTGCGTGAGTATACCCTTTTTATTATTCAGGTGGAGCGTTGATGAGCAATCTTAGTTATCTCCAGGGCTATCCGGAGAATTTACTTTCCCAGGTCCGCACCTTAATTGCCGAACAGCGCCTGGGCAGCGTTCTTGAAAAACGTTATCCAGGAACACACAGCTTCGCGACGGATAAAGCGCTTTGGCAGTACACCCAGGATCTGAAAAGTCAGTTTCTGCGTAACGCCCCGCCCATCAATAAAGTGATGTATGACAACAAGATCCACGTGCTGAAAAACGCGCTGGGTTTGCACACCGCCGTGTCCCGCGTGCAGGGCGGAAAGCTGAAGGCCAAAGCCGAGATCCGCGTCGCCACCGTGTTTCGCAATGCCCCGGAGGCTTTTTTGCGGATGATCGTGGTGCATGAGCTGGCGCATCTGAAAGAAAAAGAGCACGACAAAGCCTTCTACGCCTTGTGCTGCCACATGGAACCGCAATACCACCAGCTGGAGTTTGATACGCGCCTGTGGCTTACGCATTTATCGTTAAAGAGTAATGAGGGTTAACGCACTGGTTTTGTCATGTGTGCGTGCTAAAGTGACAAAAGGTTCCCCGTTACGGAGTACGTGAACGTTTATGATACGTTTCGCAGTTATAGGCACGAACTGGATCACGCGCCAGTTCGTCGACGCCGCCCATGAAACCGGCAAATTCAAACTCACCGCCGTCTATTCCCGCAGCCTTGAACAGGCGCAGACTTTTGCTAACGATTACCCTGTCGAGCATCTGTTTACCTCCCTTGAGGAGATGGCGCAGAGCGATGCCATTGACGCGGTGTATATCGCCAGCCCGAATTCGCTTCACTCCCCGCAAACGCTGCAGTTCCTCGCTCACAAAAAACATGTGATTTGCGAGAAGCCACTGGCGTCCAATATTCAGGAAGTGGAAGCTGCCATTCAACTGGCGCGGGAAAACCAGGTGGTGCTGTTCGAAGCGTTTAAAACCGCCAGCCTGCCTAACTTCCTGCTGTTGCAGCAGTCATTGCCGAAGCTTGGCAAAGTGCGCAAAGCCTTTATCAATTACTGCCAGTACTCCTCACGCTACCAGCGCTATCTCGACGGCGAAAACCCTAATACCTTTAATCCGACCTTCTCGAACGGCTCGATTATGGATATTGGCTTTTACTGTCTGGCCTCTGCGGTGGCCCTGTGGGGCGAGCCGCACGGCGTGATCGCGACCGCCAGCCTGCTCGACAGCGGTGTCGATGCTCATGGCGTCGTGGTGCTGGATTACGGCGATTTCAGCGTCACGCTCCAGCACTCCAAAGTCAGTGATTCTGTGCTGCCGAGCGAGATTCAGGGCGAAAATGGCGCACTGGTGGTTGAGAAGATCTCGGAGTGTCAGAAAGTCAGCTTTATCCCGCGTGGCGGTAAGGCCCAGGAGCTTACGCAACCTCAGCATATTAACACTATGCTGTATGAGGCAGAGGTGTTCGCACGTCTGGTAGAGACCAATGAAGTGAACCACCCAGGGCTTGCCGTAAGCCGCACGACGGCGAAACTCCAGACCGAAATCCGCCGTCAAACCGGCGTGGTGTTCCCTGCGGATGACGTGAGCACGACAGCGCTCGCGTAAAGCTGTGTAATAGAATCGTTAAGGGCATTGACGAAAACCGTGTCCTGACATATTTTGTTACCTGCAAAGGGGAGTAACTTCATTGCCGGTGGGTCGTCATTACGATGCGTGCAATACCGCATCCGGTCGCCGGGCAACGAAAAAGAGTCACGAAACGTGTTCTTTTTGGTTGTAAGTGAGACCTTGCCGGAAGGCGAGGTCCCTGCATAAATAACGCAACGGCTATCGTCTTCTGACGTTGGCCGTTTTTGTTTTTATGGAAGGAAAAATCTCTATGCACTCTGTCGGCACTCCAATGTTATGGGGCGGTTTCGCAGTCGTGGTGGTCATCATGCTGGCGATCGACCTCTTTTTACAGGGCCGTCGCGGCGCACATGGCATGACCATGAAACAGGCCGCGGCCTGGTCGCTGGTGTGGGTAACGCTCTCTCTGCTGTTCTGCGCCGCGTTCTGGTGGTATCTGGCGTCAACGGAAGGCCGCGCGGTGGCCGACCCGCAGGCGCTGGCCTTCCTCACGGGCTATCTGATTGAAAAAGCCCTCGCCGTTGATAACGTCTTTGTCTGGCTGATGCTGTTCAGCTATTTTGCGGTGCCTGCTGCGTTGCAGCGTCGCGTGCTGGTCTACGGCGTGCTGGGCGCGATTATTCTGCGTACGGTGATGATCTTTGCCGGTAGCTGGCTGATTACGCAGTTCGAATGGCTGCTGTATGTCTTCGGGGCGTTCCTGCTCTTCACCGGTGTGAAAATGGCGCTGGCGAAAGAGGATGAAACGGGGATTGGCGAGAAGCCGCTGGTGAAATGGATCCGTGGGCATCTGCGCATGACCGACACCATCGACAACGAGCACTTCTTCGTGCGTAAGAACGGCCTGCTGTTTGCCACGCCGCTGCTGCTGGTGCTGATTCTGGTTGAACTGAGCGACGTGATCTTCGCGGTCGACAGTATTCCGGCTATCTTCGCGGTGACCACCGACCCGTTCATCGTGTTGACGTCTAACCTGTTTGCGATCCTCGGTCTGCGTGCGATGTACTTCCTGCTGGCCGGTGTGGCGGAGCGCTTCTCGATGCTGAAATACGGGCTGTCGATCATCCTGGTGTTTATCGGTATCAAGATGCTGATCGTCGATTTCTACCATATCCCGATCGCCGTCTCGCTGGGCGTGGTGTTTGGTATTCTGGCGCTGACGCTGATCATTAACGCCTGGGTGAATCACCAGAACGATAAGAAACAACAGGCGCAGTAAGTGCGCCCTCGCCCTTCCGTCAGCGGACGGAGGGGCTCTCTTCCTGCACCGCTTTTTCCACTTTAAACGGATCGATTCCCCGCCGCTGCATCCGCCAGAAGCGGATAATGTTCAGACCGTTCATCAGCAGAAAACTCCCCTCAATCAATGTTCCGCCAATCGAGCCCAGCCAGAAATTGTGGATCACCCAACAGCAGGTTGAACACCAGATGACGCAGCGCATGGTCAGGCCTTTACAGCGAAACAGCGCCCAGGTGCTCACCAGCGTGCCGGCCACCGGCAGCAGCTCGATGGGATGATGGAATTTCGCCAGCCCCAGTCCGGCGGTCAGGACGATAAAAATCGCCATAACCCACAGGCTACGCGTGCGCAGAGTGATGAGCGTTCGTACCGCGTTGAGCATTGCGCTCGATCCGGCCGGAAACGCACCCATCAAAAAGAAATGCACGCCGATAATGGCGCTGTAGACCGAAAGCTGTTTTTTGAATTTCCGCTCGTCGCGGTTGATGAAGGTGGTGATTCCCACCAGAAAGGCGATGACCCCAACGCCCTGGGCAAGCCAATACGTGGTCATGAAAATTTCCTGTTCAGACAAAAACAAACGGCGCCTCAGAGTGAAAGCGCCGTTTCTTATGCTAACGCTAATGGACTTACAGCGTTACGCCGCTTTTAAAAATCGCCAGCTCGCGGAAATCGTTACGCTCGTTGCAGGTCTGCTTGCCGTTGGCAAACTCCACGATGGTGTCGATGAACTCATTCAGCAGCTGCGGCATGGCTTTACCGTGAATCAGCTGCCCGGCGTCAAAATCAATCCAGTGCTTTTTCTTCGCCGCCAGCTCGCTGTTGGTGGCAATTTTAACCGTTGGCACAAAACCGCCGTACGGCGTGCCGCGTCCGGTGCTGAACAGCACCATATGACAGCCCGCGCCCGCAAGCGCACTGGTCGCGACGGCGTCGTTCCCCGGCGCGCTGAGCAGATTCAGACCGTGCGTTTTCAGGCGTTCGCCATAGCGCAGCACGTCCACAACCTGGCTGGCACCGGCTTTTTGCGTACAGCCTAGGGATTTCTCCTCGAGCGTGGTAATGCCGCCCGCTTTGTTGCCCGGTGATGGGTTTTCGTAAATCGGCTGGTTGTGCGCGATGAAATACTGTTTGAAGTCGTTCACCATGGTGACAGTTTTTTCAAACGTCGCTTCGTCGCGGCAGTGGCTCATCAGAATGCGTTCCGCGCCGAACATTTCCGGCACTTCGGTCAGCACGGTGGTCCCACCGTTGGTGATCATGTAATCCGAGAAGCGGCCCAGCATCGGGTTGGCGGTGATGCCCGACAGACCGTCGGAACCGCCGCACTCCAGACCGAACTTCAGCTCGCTCAGTTTGCCCGGCTCGCGCGTGTCGTGACGCATTACCTCATACAGCTGATGCAGCTGTTCGAGACCCGCCTCCACTTCGTCATCCTGATGCTGGCACACCATAAAGTGCACGCGCTCTGGGTCGAAATCCCCCAGCGTTTCGCGGAAGGCGTCGACCTGGTTGTTTTCACATCCAAGGCCAATCACCAGCACCGCACCCGCATTCGGGTGGCGCACCATGTTTTGCAGCATGGTGCGGGTGTTAATGTGGTCGTCGCCCAGCTGCGAGCAGCCGTAAGTGTGGCTGAACAGGAACACGCCGTCGGTGCCTTCGGCATTGTTGGTCTCTTTCAGAAAACGATTCTGTATTTGACGCGCAATCCCATTTACGCAGCCGACGGTTGGCAGGATCCACAGTTCGTTGCGGATCCCGACTTCTCCGCTGGCGCGGCGGTAGATCTGAACATCGCGATCCTCCCCCTGCCCTTCTTCAGCCTGAAAATCAGGTTGATAGCTGTACTCGTCCAGATCGCTGAGATTGGTGCGGGTATTGTGGGAATGAATATGTTCACCCGGCGCAATATCCGCCAGCGCATGACCGATCGGCAGACCATACTTCACCACATTCTCGCCTTTCGCGATGGGGAACACGGCAAATTTATGCCCGCGAACAATCGCCTGACGCAGGGTGATGGTCTGGTTTTCCACGGTGACTTCCGCGCCTTCGGTCAGATCCGCCAGCGCTACGGCAACGTTATCCAGCGAATGGATCTTGATGTATTGCATATCAACCTCAAACGGCCTTAGTTCAGTTCAATGGCGAAGTAGTCGCGCGCATTGTTAAAGCAGATGTTTTTCACCATTTCGCCCAGCAGCTGGATATCGGCTGGCGCTTCACCCGCAGCCACCCAGCGGCCAATCATCTGGCACAGAATGCGGCGGAAATATTCATGGCGGGTATAAGAGAGGAAACTACGGCTGTCGGTCAGCATCCCCACGAAACGGCTCAACAGGCCCAGCTGCGCCAGCTGCGTCATCTGACGTTCCATGCCGTCTTTCTGATCGTTGAACCACCAGCCGGAACCAAACTGCATCTTGCCTGGCATCCCTTCGCCCTGGAAGTTACCGATCATGGTGCCCAGCACTTCGTTGTCGCGCGGGTTCAGGCAGTAAAGAATGGTTTTTGGCAGCAGGTTTTGTTCGTTCTGTTTGCTCAGCAGTTTTGACAGCTCTTCCGCCATCGGGCGGTCGTTGATGGAGTCAAAGCCCACGTCGGCACCCAGCAGTTTGAACTGGCGCTGGTTGTTGTTGCGCAGTGCACCGATGTGGTACTGCTGCACCCAGCCGCGACGCGCGTATTCCGCGCCGAGGAAGACCAGCACGGCCGTTTTGAACTGAGCCACTTCGTGTTCGTTCAGGGACTCACCCGCCAGACGACGCGCCAGGATACTGTCCAGCTCAGATTCATTCGCTTCCGCAAACAGCACGACGTCGAGCGCATGGTCAGAAACTTTACAGCCGTGAGCCGCAAAGTGGTCCAGACGTTTGGTGAGCGCCGTTTGCAGATCGGTGAAACGACGGATATCGGTGTCAGACACTTCGGCAAGCTTCGCCATGTAGTCGCCAAAGGTCGCCTGTTCAATGTTGAACGCTTTATCCGGGCGCCAGCTTGGCAGCACTTTGACATCAAAAGAGGTGTCTTTAGCGACTACCGCGTGGTGTTCCAGCGTATCAATCGGATCGTCAGTGGTACCGACCATTTTCACGTTCATCTGCTTCATGATGCCGCGCGCGGAGAATTTATCCTGCGCCAGCAGCTCGTTGCACTGGTTCCAGATCTCGTCAGCAGTTGAAGGCGAAAGCAGTTTGCCGGTGATACCGAACGGACGACGCAATTCCAGATGGGTCCAGTGGTAGAGAGGGTTGCCGATAGTGTGCGGCACGGTCGCGGCCCAGGCGTCAAACTTCTCGCGGTCCGACGCGTCGCCGGTACACAGGCGCTCGGCCACGCCGTTGGTGCGCATCGCGCGCCATTTGTAGTGGTCACCCTTCAGCCAGATGTCATACAGGTTTTTGAAACGGTAATTTTCGGCAACCTGCTGCGGTGGTAAATGGCAGTGGTAGTCGAAAATCGGCTGATCTTTTGCGTAGTCGTGGTACAGACGGCGGGCAAATTCGGTATCTAACAGGAAATCTTCGGTCATAAACGGCGTCATTATCGTCTTCCTCTATAACGAGAGCGTCAGAAAGCTATTGCTTATGTTCAGATGCTGCAAAGTTATCACACCAATTTCCAGAGACCGATGTTTTTTTCGTGAGTTAGATCAATAAACGTCGACAAATAAATTACCCCTAAAGGAGCAAACCCCGTCGTAACCCGCGCCACTCTTGGCTTTGCGTGGGGTGAATAATGTCCCTACAAAGATTCACACTTTTGTGATGTCACTCACCTTTTAAAGTTGTATGACAAGTTATCTTTTTGCCGTCGCAACATATAAGCCGACGGAATGCATTACCGGTGTGAAATCATCGGAATTAGCGGTACGGATACCGACTTATGCACGATTACAACTGGCAAGGTTCGGGCCGTTCCGGGAGTCACTCCCGGTTACGCCCTCCCGTTACAAGACAGCTCCCGGCAACGGTCGAGATGTACCGTGCCCCGGCGCGGCAATACTATAACGATGAGGTTTTACATGCGTAAAATTAAAGGGTTACGTTGGTACATGATTGCACTGGTGACGCTCGGCACCGTGCTGGGTTACCTGACGCGTAACACCATAGCGGCGGCTGCGCCAACGCTAATGGAAGAGCTGCACATCTCCACTCAGCAGTATTCCTACATTATCGCGGCCTACTCCGCGGCTTATACCATCATGCAGCCAGTTGCGGGCTACCTTCTCGATATCCTCGGTACCAAAGTGGGCTACGCCTTCTTCGCCGTGACCTGGGCTATCTTCTGCGGCGCGACAGCGCTGGCAGGCAGCTGGGGTGGACTGGCACTGGCACGTGGTGCGGTCGGTGCGGCAGAAGCGGCGATGATCCCTGCGGGTCTGAAAGCAAGCTCTGAGTGGTTCCCGGCAAAAGAGCGTTCTATCGCTGTAGGCTACTTCAACGTCGGTTCTTCTATCGGTGCGATGATTGCTCCGCCGCTGGTCGTGTGGGCGATTGTGATGCACAGCTGGCAGTTAGCGTTCATTATTTCCGGTGTGCTGAGCTTTGCCTGGGCGATGGCGTGGCTGATCTTCTACAAACACCCGCGCGATCAGAAGAAACTGTCTGACGAAGAACGCGACTACATCATTGGTGGTCAGGAATCCCATCACCAGACCAACAACGGTAAAAAAATGTCCGTCTGGCAGATTCTGGGTACCCGTCAGTTCTGGGGTATCGCACTGCCGCGCTTCCTGGCAGAACCGGCCTGGGGCACATTTAACGCCTGGATCCCGCTGTTCATGTTTAAAGTCTACGGCTTTAACCTGAAAGAAATCGCGATGTTCGCCTGGATGCCAATGCTGTTTGCTGACCTCGGCTGTATCGTCGGCGGCTACCTGCCACCGCTGTTCCAGCGTTGGTTTGGCGTGAACCTGATCGTGTCCCGTAAAATGGTGGTGACCATGGGCGCACTGCTGATGATTGGCCCTGGGATGATCGGCTTGTTCACCAGCCCATACGTGGCAATTGGCCTGCTGTGTATCGGTGGCTTTGCGCACCAGTCTCTGTCTGGCGCACTGATTACCCTCTCTTCTGACGTCTTTGGACGCAACGAAGTGGCGACCGCCAACGGCCTGACCGGGATGGCCGCCTGGACTGCGAGCACCCTGTTTGCTCTGGTGGTCGGTGCACTGGCTGACACCATCGGCTTCAGCCCGCTGTTCGCCGTGCTGGCTATCTTCGACCTGATGGGTGCCGTGGTGATCTGGACGGTACTGAAGAACCAGTCTGCCGAGGAGCTACTCAATAGCTCGGTGGGTGGACCCGCCGAACAAAGTTAGGGTTTGATCTGAGATCAACTAAAGCCGCCTCCGGGCGGCTTTTTCATGGGGAAATCTGGAGACTGGCTCGCAAAAGTGGTATAACAAATCATCCGCCGTACCCTGCCTGGAGCGCATATGGAAATCACCGAATCACGTCGTTTGTATCAGCAACTTGCTGCCGAGCTGAAAGATCGCATCGAGCAAGGTGTCTATCTCGTCGGTGATAAACTGCCAGCCGAACGCTTTATTGCTGATGAAAAGAGCGTCAGCCGCACCGTGGTGCGTGAAGCGATCATCATGCTCGAGGTAGAAGGTTACGTTGAGGTGCGCAAAGGCTCCGGCATTCATGTGATTTCCAATCTGCCAAAACATTCACCGGTGCCGGATGAAAGTCTGGAGTTCGCCAGCTACGGTCCGTTTGAACTGCTCCAGGCCCGTCAGCTGATCGAAAGCAACATTGCAGAATTTGCCGCGACCCAGGTGACCAAGCAGGACATCATGAAACTGATGGAAATCCAGGATCAGGCGCGCAAAGAAAAATGTTTCCGCGACTCCGAATGGGACCTGCAATTCCACGTTCAGGTGGCGCTGGCGACGCAAAATACCGCCCTCGCAGCAATCGTCGAAAAAATGTGGACTCAGCGCGTTCACAACCCGTACTGGAAGAAATTACACGATCACATTGATTCCCGTACCGTCGACAACTGGTGCGACGATCACGATCAGATCCTTAAAGCGCTGATTCGTAAAGACCCGCATGCGGCGAAACTGGCGATGTGGCAGCATCTGGAAAACACCAAGCTGATGCTGTTCAACGAAACCAGCGACGACTTTGAATTTAATGCCGACCGCTATCTTTTTGCCGATAATCCGGTGGTTCATCTCGATACCGCAACCAGTCAGGCAAAATAGTTCCCCTTATCGCTAGCAGGCGCACCGCTGCGCCTTCCGGCTCGCTGTGAGTCAGTAAACATATATAGTGTCAGCCTGTGTAAATACCCTCGCGTCACTTCCTCTCCATAGGCCAAAATCATTTCCCCGGCCGATCGCAAAATCTGTGACGTATTACGTTGGGCTTTGTTACAATTGGATGCAAATTGCATTTTTTAGTTAGTGCTTGCTTACCTAGCCATTAAACAGGGATCAGTTCTGGCCACCACAATGTGTCCGCGAGCGACCATAATGAAATCATAAACGATGTCGCTGAGCTGTTTACCCCGAATAACAGGCGAGACGTTAACCGATTTCCAGGAACACTGAATGGAACTTTTGACCCAATTACTGAACGCCTTATGGGCTCAGGATTTCGAAACCCTGGCCAATCCGTCCATGATAGGCATGCTCTATTTCGTCTTGTTTATGATTCTGTTCCTTGAGAACGGACTGCTTCCTGCCGCCTTTCTGCCGGGTGACAGCCTTCTGGTGCTGGTCGGCGTATTATGCGCCAAAGGGGCCATGGCATTTCCGCAAACGGTGTTACTGCTCACTATCGCAGCCAGCCTTGGCTGCTGGCTGAGCTACATTCAGGGACGCTGGCTTGGCAATACGCGGATCGTTCAGAACTGGCTATCTCATCTGCCGGCCCACTATCACCAGCGCGCACACCATCTGTTCCACAAGCATGGCCTCTCCGCGCTGCTGATTGCGCGCTTCATCGCTTTCGTCCGTACCCTGTTGCCAACCATCGCGGGGCTTTCTGGCCTGAGCAGCACCCGTTTCCAGTTCTTCAACTGGATGAGCGGCCTGCTGTGGGTGCTGATTCTGACGACCCTCGGCTACCTGCTGGGCAAAACGCCGGTGTTCCTGAAATATGAAGATCAGCTGATGTCCTGCCTGATGCTGCTGCCGGTGGTGCTGCTGGTCTTTGGTCTGCTCGGTTCGGTATACGTGCTGCTGAAGAAAAAATACGGGGCCAGGGATTAATATGGTCATCTCGCCGCATTCCCTGCGCCGTTTGTCCTACGCCCTGATCGCGCTGATGATCCTCAGCGCGATGGTGCTTATCTGGACGGCGGTTCAGCATCAGGAATCGACGCTGGCCATTCGCCCGATGAACCAGGGTGCCAGCGTGCCGGACGGTTTTTCTGTCTGGCACCACCTTGATGCCAACGGAATTCGTTTTAAAAGCATTACGCCGCAGGACGACGTTTTGCTGATTAAGTTTGACTCCAGTGCTCAAAGCGCCGCCGCGAAAGAGGTGCTCGACCGCTCCCTGCCGCGGGGTTATATCGTTGCACTGCAGGACGATGAGAGTCAGACCGCATTGTGGTTAACGCGCCTGCGAGACACCTCGCACCGGTTTGGATAATTACCAGGATTCTGAATCTTTTCACTCACTTTGGTGATAACCCCGTTTACTTACTATGCTTAAGTACGCGGAGCACCCCTCAGATGTTCTCCGCATGACACTGGAAACGCGGCATACTCTTCGGACTGCCGTAACACAATGGAAGGTTTCTACAATGAAATACCGCATCACTCTGGCTTTGGCCCTTTTGTCTTTGAGCACCGCGTCCTTTGCGAACACTCTCTGTCAGGAGAAAGAAAAGGACATCCAGCGCGAAATCAGTTATGCCGAAAAGCATAACAACCAGCACCGTATCGACGGTCTGAAAAAAGCGCTGAGCGAAGTGAAAGCCAACTGCTCGGATAGCAAGCTGCGTGCCGATCACCAAAAGAAAATCGCTGAACAGAAGGACGAGATTGCTGAACGCCGTCAAGACCTGAAAGAAGCGAAAGAGAAAGGGGATGCGGAGAAGATTGCTAAGCGTGAAGATAAGCTGAAAGAGGCCGAGGAAGAACTGAAAGCCCTGGAAGCTCGCGATTATTGAGTTAACGGAAATCTCAACAGGAGAAAATCATGTCTAAAGATACTACTTCAGAACATCTGCGCGCTGAGTTGAAATCCCTGGCGGATACCCTGGAAGAGGTACTGAACTCTTCAACGGACAAATCCAAAGAAGAGCTGAGCAAGCTGCGCTCTAAAGCGGAAAGCGCGCTGAAAGAGAGCCGTCATCGCCTGGGTGAAACCGGTGATGCGCTGGCGAAACAGACCCGTGAAGCCGCTGCGAAGGCTGACGAGTATGTGCGCGATAACCCATGGACCGGCGTAGGTATTGGCGCCGCGGTGGGCGTGGTTCTGGGCGTTCTGCTGACGCGTCGTTAATTATGGACGATCCACGTCACGCACAAGGGCCGGCTAAAAACGTCCTCGGCATCGGCCAGCGTATTTTGACGACGCTGGTGGGTATTGCCGAAACGCGAGTTCGACTGGCAGTGGTGGAGCTGGAAGAGGAGAAAGCGAATCTCTTCCAGATGCTGCTGATGCTGGGGCTCACCATGCTCTTCGCCGCATTTGGGCTGATGAGCCTGATGGTGTTAATCATCTGGGCGATCGATCCGCAGTATCGCCTCAACGCGATGATCGCCACAACGGTTGTGCTGTTGGTGGCCGCACTGATTGGCGGGATCTGGACGATGCATAAAGCGCGCAGTTCTACGCTGCTGCGTCATACCCGTCAGGAGCTGGCCAACGATCGCGCACTGCTGGAGGATGACAAGCCGTGAGTAGCACAACAGAGCGTCGCAAGCGCAAAGCGTATCTGCTAAGCCAGATCCAGCAGCAACGGCTGGATCTGACTGCCTGCCGTCGCGACTGGCTGGAAGTGACCCGTTCGTACGATCATGGCTGGAACACGTTGCTGAGCTTGCGCTCATGGGTGCTGGTAGGCAGTAGCGTGATGGCCGTCTGGTCCGTTCGTCACCCCAGCATGCTGGTCCGCTGGGCCAGACGTGGCTTTGGCGCCTGGAGTGCATGGCGTCTGGTCAAATCAACGCTACGTCAGCAGCAGTTACGTTCCTGACACCACTGCTCTTTATGCCGGGTGGCGATTCCGTCTTACCCGGCTTCTATTTTCCCTCTTCCCTTCGTTCGCAACTCTCACTCAATATCTTTGAAGAAGATTGACAGTTTTCCTTGCTAACAATTGTCATTCGTCACGTTTATTATCCTCTCCATCGACAGCAAACACGCGGTATCCACCCGGATTTGCACACAAAAAATCGTCAGCCGCGTAAGTGGTTTTCTGGAGAGTAAAATGAAAAAATTAGAAGATGTTGGTTTACTGGTTGCACGCATTCTGATGCCAATTCTGTTTATCACCGCGGGCTGGGGCAAAATCACCGGTTATGCAGGTACGCAACAGTACATGGAAGCCATGGGCGTCCCAGGGTTCCTGCTGCCACTGACCATTCTGCTTGAGTTTGGCGGCGGTCTGGCGGTTCTGTTCGGTTTCCTGACGCGTACCACGGCGCTGTTCACCGCAGGCTTCACCCTGCTGACCGCGTTCATCTTCCACAGCAACTTTGCGGAAGGGATGAACTCCCTGATGTTCATGAAAAACCTGACCATCGCAGGCGGTTTCCTGCTGCTGGCTATCACCGGTCCTGGCGCCTTCAGCATCGACCGTGTTCTGAATAAGAAGTGGTAAGCACGCTATACTGAATAAAAAAGCGAGGAGATATCTCCTCGCTTTTGCTATTTGAAGACGGAATAACGACGGAGGAATTAATGGGACAATTAGTCGACGGCGTCTGGCAGGATATCTGGTATGACACCAAATCCACTGGAGGACGCTTCAAGCGCTCTGTTTCGGCCTTCCGTAACTGGCTCACCGCCGATGGTGCCCCCGGCCCTAGCGGTGAAGGCGGCTTTGCGGCGGAGAAAGATCGCTATCATCTGTATGTTTCCCTCGCCTGTCCGTGGGCGCACAGAACGCTTATCGTGCGCAAACTCAAAGGGCTGGACGCGTTAATTCCGGTTTCTGTGGTGAATCCGCTGATGCTGGAAAACGGCTGGACCTTCGACAGTAATTTCCCGGCGGCCACCGGCGACGACCTTTACCACCACGATTTCCTCTACCAGCTCTATCTGCGCGCAGACCCGCACTACACCGGACGCGTCACCGTCCCTGTTCTGTGGGATAAGAAAAACCAGACTATCGTCAGCAATGAATCCGCCGAGATCATTCGCATGTTCAATACGGCGTTTGACGCGCACGGTGCGCGGGCGGGTGATTATTATCCGCCAGAACTGCGCGATAAGATCGATGAACTGAACAGCTGGATCTACGACAACGTCAATAACGGTGTCTATAAGGCCGGTTTCGCGACCAGCCAGGAGGCCTACGACGAAGCGGTCAGCAAGGTGTTTGAATCCCTGGCGCGTCTGGAACAAATTCTCGGTCAGCACCGCTATCTGACGGGCGACCGCCTGACAGAAGCCGACATTCGCCTGTGGACCACGCTGGTGCGTTTCGATCCGGTGTACGTCACCCACTTTAAATGCGACAAACACCGCATCAGCGACTATCTGAATCTGTATGGTTTTCTGCGGGACATTTACCAGATGGATGGCATCGCGGAAACCGTCGATTTTAACCACATCCGCACCCACTACTATCGCAGCCACAAAACGATTAACCCTACGGGGATTATCTCCATCGGGCCGTGGCAGGATCTGAACGAACCACACGGTCGCGATAGACGTTTTCGCTAAATTTTAAGGGCATCCATGGATGCCCTTTTTTATTTCACTATCTGCGACTATCCTTACCTCGATCGCTTAAAAAACAAGAGATTGTCTGATTATCGAGGCATACAAATGGACTGGTATCTAAAAGTACTGAGAAATTACGTTGGGTTTAGTGGTCGCGCTCGTCGCAAAGAGTACTGGATGTTCGTTCTGGTGAACTTCATCCTCACCCTGGTGCTGGGTATCGTCGATAAAATTCTGGGGTGGGACCGCGCAGGTGGCGAAGGCATTCTCACCACAATCTACGCACTCCTGGTCTTTTTGCCGTCGCTGGCGGTACTGTTCCGCAGGCTACACGACACGGATCGTTCGGCGTGGTGGCTGCTGCTGATTTTGATCCCGATCGTGGGCTGGCTGATCATTCTGGCCTTTAACTGCCAGGCCGGTACGCCGGGCGAAAACCGCTTTGGGCCAGATCCAAAATTACAGCCTTGAGCATTGCCCGGTGACGCATCGCGATCCGGGCCTGCACGATGCACTACTTATTATGCGCGAACAGTTTTGGGATTTCGCGTAAACACCAGGACTTGGCCTCGCCCATGCTGTCACGGCGCCACGCCATGATGATATCCACCTCGTTGGTGTATTCCGGGCTGACCACGCGCAAGCGCCCTTCGGCGATATCTTTTTCCACAAACGGATAAGGCATTGTCGCCACCCCGAGGCCCGCTAACAGCGCCTGACGCTTGTCTTCCAGAGAGGTCACCGTCAGACGCGGCTGTTTATCCAACAGCTGCACCGTGAGCACAGGGCGCTCACGTGCGGTATCCGCCACCGCCACACCGCGATATTTCACGCGCGTCACTTCGGATAGTGGCTCCGGCTCCTGATGAATCGGGTGATCCGGTGCAGCCACATACACGTTCATCACGCTGTAGAGCTTGCGCGAGTTGATTTCGGACGAGGAGCGAAAGTGCATATCGGGGGCGATCACAATGTCCGCCCTGCCCGTCTCCAGTCGCTCCCAGGCGCCCGCCAGCACTTCGGTAATGACAGAGAGCTGCGTATTGGCTTTGGCGGCCAGGCGCTCGACCAGCGGGAACAGGGCCGATGTCGGCACCAGCGCCTCAGTGACCAGCGTCAGGTGCGTTTCCCAGCCGCGTGCCAGCGCTTCGGCGTCGGTGGTCAGTTTATCGGCGGCCTCCAGCAGAACGCGTCCGCGCTCCAGCAGCATACGCCCAACATTCGTGAATTTTGTTCGGTGACCGGAGCGGTCGAAAAGCACCACATCCAGCTCTTCTTCCAGCTTTTGCATGGTGTAACTCAGGGCCGACGGAACCCGCCCCAGCTCGTCTGCCGCAGCGGCAAAGCTGCCACGCCGGTCTATCGCGTCCATGACGCGTAGCGCCTCAAGCGTCAATGCTCTCTCTTTTGCCATCTCGTTCTCATTCAGGAAATTTGAACATACCGGGCAGAATATCTGGCTAACAATGAAGCGTCCATACCTTTACCATTGTTTTAGTGTAAAGAGAGGTCAGTTTTATGATTACGACAAGAACAGCAAAACAGTGCGGACAAGCCGATTTTGGTTGGCTGCAGGCCCGCTACACCTTTTCCTTTGGACACTACTTTGACCCAAAACTGCTCGGTTACGCCTCACTGCGCGTGCTGAATCAGGAAGTTCTCGCACCGGGCGCTTCCTTCCAGCCACGCACGTACCCGAAAGTGGATATCCTGAATCTGATACTGGAAGGTGAAGCAGAATATCGCGATAGCGAGGGCAACCATGTCCAGGCAAAGGCGGGCGAAGCGTTGCTGATATCAACGCAGCCAGGCATTAGCTATAGCGAACATAATCTCAGCAAAGATAAGACGCTGACGCGTATGCAGCTGTGGCTGGACGCCTGCCCGGAGCGGGAAAACCCGCTAGTGCAAAAGCTCAACCTGAGCGGCGACAAGCAGCAGCTGATTGCGTCCCCGGATGGCAGCCAGGGCAGTCTGCAACTGCGCCAGCAGGTGTGGCTGCACCATATCGAGCTGAAAAAAGGTGAACAGGCGAGCTTCCAGCTCCACGGGCCGCGTGCCTACCTACAATCCATCCACGGCACGGTGCATGCTCTGACGCACACGGAAGAGAAAGAAGCGCTCACCTGCGGCGATGGCGCGTTTATCCGCGATGAAACGAACATCACGCTGGTCGCGGACACTCCCCTGCGCGCGCTGTTGATTGATTTGCCGGTGTGAGATTGGTTATTTCTTTTGCGTTGTCTCTTGATAAGCCTTTTAGCTCAAGAGACTTCGCAAGATGATAACGCCCCACTAATCCCTCTTATTACCTCGACATTTCCCTGCGGGAAATTTCACGCGTCATAATATTTACTTTTTGATTCCATGACTTTGACGACATTATTGAGTGAATTAAAAAGGATACACTCCTCATCCGCATAATTAATTGTCGCAATACATTTTGTTAAATAATGATAAGGACATCATTAAGTGAGCAACGTTATCTATTTAACGCTGACGGGTGAGCGTCAGGGGGAAATATCCTCAGGCTGTGGAACAGAAAAATCTATTGGTAATCGCTTTCAGTATCGCCATGAAAACGAAATTCTGGTTTATCAGCTCTCCTCCAGCAGCGTCAGCACCGCGGGCGGCGTGTATCATCAGGGCCTGCGCTTCACCAAACCCACCGACAAAAGCTCGCCTCTCCTGACCACCGCCATTAATGAGAATGAAAAACTGCGGCTCAGTTTTGTAAACCGCCCAGATGATAACTGGCAGCGCACAACCTACAACATGGACGGCAATAAACGATGAGATATGGAAAACTATTCTCCCTTGCGCTGATGCTGACGATAACAGGCTGCCATTCTGGTGCCTCCTCAACGCCAGAAAACACTGGCGAAATGCCGTTTGGCGTGTTGGGCTTCGCTTTTTTTACACCAAAGGCGTTGCCTGCTGATGTCACTTACGTAGGTTTCATTGATGACAAAAAGGTTATCTATTCATTCAAAACACTTGATAGCGTGGAGGATGATTATTCAAGCGTAGAGCAATGGGATAAACGTTATATGCGTTTTGCGCAGTTTAATAAAGCCCGCCATCCGCCCGTGACGATGCTGTTTTGCTGGGATTCAGTCATCGATAAAAAAACGTATGAAACGCGGATTACATTCCCTGAGTCTATGAGAAAAAAAATGTACATCTCAACGGGAATAGACATGTTTGGAGAAAAAGCGTGGTACAGCACGATTCTTTTTGGTCTTGCCCCAGAAGGTAAAGTTAGAGTCTGGCTGCAAAATACCGCCGGCGGCGATAACTTGCCCATAGAACCAACAAAGATCTCTACACTGTCGGGCGATAAACTAGACGGCTGTAAAGGGGTCACTCAGCACCCCAATGGTTATCTCTACTATGGAGAAACGCCTGAATTCATTAAAGGCAAAACCTACCCCTACGGTGAATGGTAAATTAGCGCCCTCTTTTAATCAGTCCAAAAGAATAAATCATCAGCAAAAATCCCATAAACGCCCGCGACAAACGCGGGCATCGAATTATTCGCTCAGCGCGTTCGCCATATCCGTTTTGATCTGCTTACGCTGTTCCGGTGTAAGCACCTGGCTGACGTCGAAGTAGTATTTCACGCGGTAATAACGCGCCTGCTCTTCCACCTTGCTGAAGGCCGCGAGCTGGTTTTTCACCACGCTTTCATCCCATTTTCCTGCCTGGAACATATCCACCAGCGCGCCATCTTTTACGCCGGTCATCGGGATTTTGCTGACGTTGTCTTCCAGTTTCTGATGCAGATCTTCAATTTTCTTCACCTGATCGTTGCTGAGCTTCAGATGCTGAACAAGGGGATCTTGTGAGGGGGACGGTGCGGCTTCAACGTTTGCCGCCTGCGCTGCAAAACTACCACCCGCCAGTGAAAGCGCGAGCAGAGCGATACGGGTCATTTTCATCATCTTACTGTCCTTAAATTGGGAGAGGGAAAAGCAGGTGCATTGTTTTTCAAGACCGGATGAAGATGTGTGATCAATTATATAAACAAATTTGTATGTGCAGCGGGCAAAAAAAGCCCCCTTCAGCGAAGGGGGCGTGTTCAGTGGTGTTGGCTTAAATGGCCTGGGTAAAGGTTCGTGAAATAACGTCCTGCTGCTGCTCGCGCGTCAGAGCATTAAAGCGCACCGCATAGCCCGAAACGCGGATGGTCAGGTTCGGATAATTCTCCGGATGTTCAATGGCATCCATCAGCATTTCCCGGTTCATGACGTTGACGTTCAGATGCTGCCCGCCCTCGATGGCCGCCTCGTGGTGGAAATACCCGTCCAGCAGGCCGACAAGGTTGGTTTTACGTACCCCTTCGTCTTTGCCCAGCGCCTGCGGCACAATCGAGAAGGTGTAAGAGATCCCATCCTTGGCGTAGGTGAACGGCAATTTTGCAACAGACGTTAACGACGCTACCGCCCCTTTGCGATCGCGTCCGTGCATCGGGTTCGCGCCCGGCGCAAACGGTGTTCCGCCGCGACGTCCATCCGGGGTGTTACCCGTTTTCTGGCCGTACACCACGTTTGAGGTGATGGTCAGAATCGACTGGGTCGGCACGGCGTTGCGGTAGGTTGGCAGCGCCTGGATTTTCTTCATAAAGCGCTCAACCAAATCGCAGGCGATGCTGTCCACACGATCGTCGTTGTTACCGTACTGCGGATACTCTCCTTCAATCACGAAGTCGACGGCCAGGCCCGTATGGTCGCGCACCGGTTTCACCGTGGCGTACTTGATCGCCGCCAGGGAATCCGCTGCCACCGACAGGCCCGCGATCCCGCAGGCCATCGTACGATGCACGTCGCGGTCGTGCAGGGCCATCAGCGAAGCTTCGTAGCTGTATTTGTCGTGCATAAAATGGATAAGGTTCAGGGCGCTGATGTACTGCACCGCCAGCCAGTCCATAAAGTGGTCAAGGCTCGCCATCACGGTGTCGTAATCCAGCACGTCATCCAGCAGCGGCTCGGTTTTAGGTCCGACCTGGATTTTCAGTTTCTCATCCACCCCGCCGTTGATTGCGTACAGCAGCGTTTTGGCGAGGTTGGCGCGCGCACCGAAGAACTGCATCTGCTTGCCAATCACCATCGGGCTGACGCAGCAGGCAATGGCGTAGTCATCACTGTCGAAATCGGCGCGCATCAGATCGTCGTTTTCATACTGCAACGAGGAGGTGGCGATCGACATCTGCGCGGCATATTTTTTGAAGGCAATCGGCAGCTGTTCTGACCACAGAATCGTCAGGTTTGGCTCCGGAGCTGGCCCCATGGTATTGAGCGTGTGCAGATAACGGAACGAGGATTTACTGACCAGCGTACGCCCATCCAGCCCCATCCCGCCGATCACCTCCGTAGCCCAGATCGGATCGCCCGAGAAGAGGGTGTCGAATTCCGGGGTACGCAGGAAGCGCACCATGCGAATCTTCATGATGAAATGGTCGATCAGCTCCTGAGCCTGTTGCTCATTCAGGCGCCCGGCCTTCATGTCACGTTCGATATAGATATCAAGGAAGGTCGCAGTGCGGCCCAGGGACATCGCCCCGCCGTTCTGCGATTTTACCGCCGCCAGATAGGCAAAGTAGAGCCACTGCACCGCTTCCTGAGCGTTCATGGCTGGACGTGAGATATCACACCCGTACTTCGCCGCCATCTCCTGGATTTGCAGCAGTGCGCGGCGGTGCTCAGACAACTCCTCGCGCAGGCGAATGGTCGCCTCCAGCTCTTCACCGCGCTCCATTTTCGGCTGCAGATCGGCAAACTGCAGTTCACGTTCGCGCACCAGATAGCTGATGCCGTACAGCGCCACGCGGCGATAGTCGCCAATAATACGTCCGCGCCCGTATCCATCCGGCAGACCGGTGAGCACGCCGGATTTACGGCAACGCATCATCTCCGGCGAGTAGACGTCGAACACGCCCTGGTTATGGGTTTTGCGCAGATGGGTGAAGATATACTCGAACTGCGGGTCCATCTCGCGTCCGTAGGCTTCAAACGAGCTGCGGATCATGTTGATCCCGCCATACGGATGCAGGGCGCGTTTCAGCGGACGATCCGTTTGCAGGCCGACGATCGTTTCCAGCTCTTTCTCAATATAGCCCGGCCCGTGAGCGGTAATGGTGGTCGCGACGTTGGTGTCGAAATCAACGGGAGCGTGAGTGGCGTTCTCCTGACGAATCCCCTCCATTACCTTCTGCCACAGCGCCGTGGTGGCTGGCGTGGCAGGCGCTAAAAAGTGCTCATCGCCCTCGTACGGGGTGTAGTTTTGCTGGATGAAATCCCGCACATTAATGCTTTCCTGCCAGTCATTTCCGCAAAAGCCGGCCCACGCGTCGCTGTAGGGAGCGACACGAATATCGATATTTACCTTCATGAGTTTCTCTCTGTGTCAGGCGATTTCCGCAGCCAGACGGACCTTTCCAAGACGGAGGGCATCCAGTGCGATCATTTTTTCTTCGTTGGTTGGGATCACGGCGCACGGCACGCGGGAGGTGTCAGCGGAGATGATGCGCTCACCCTCACTACCAGGCAGGGCATTTTTCTGCTCATCCAGCTCGATACCGAAAACCTTCAGGCGATCGGCCACCAGCTGGCGTATCAGTCTGGAGTTTTCACCAATTCCTCCCGTAAAGATCACGCCGTCCAGACGGTGCAGGGAAGCGGCGTGACCGGCGATATGGCGAGCGATGCGATGAACAAAAGTCTCAATCGCGAGGCGGGCGCGCTCGTGACCGTCGTGCCAGGCTTTTTCCAGCGTGCGTAAATCAGACGAGAGGCCGGAAAGCCCCAGCAAACCTGACTCTTTATTCACCACGCGCTCAAGATCCTCCAGCGTTTGCCCGGTCTGCTGTGCAATCCACGCCATCGCGCCAAAATCGACATCGCCGCAGCGCGTCCCCATCACCAGCCCTTCCAGCGGCGTCATGCCCATGGAGGTGTCCACGCTGCGCCCGTTACGGACCGCGCAAATGGACGCCCCGTTGCCCAGGTGTGCAATCACCAGTCCGCTATCGGCTTCGGCAATATTCAGCAGCGAATACGCCTGTTGCGAAACATAGCGATGCGATGTGCCGTGGAACCCGTAACGGCGCACGCCCAGCTCTTCGAAGAAGCGGTATGGCAGGCCGTAAAGATAGGCCTGGGGCGCGAGCGTCTGGTGGAAGCTGGTATCAAACACCGCGACCTGCTGCACGCCGGGAAACAACTGCTGAGCCGCTTCCACGCCGCTGAGATTGGCGTAGTTGTGCAGCGGGGCCAGAGGCGAAACCTGACGAATCTGATCGATGACCTTATCGGTGATCAGGGTGGACTCGCTGAACAGGCTGCCACCGTGAGCGATGCGGTGGCCAATTAAGGCCACGCTGCTCATCAAATCGCGCTTTTCCAGCTCCAGGGCGATGGCAGCCAGCGCCCCTTCGTAGTCCTTGCGAGCCAGGGTGACTGGCCCGCTCCCGTTCACGGATATAAAGGCACTTTCAGTGTTCACGCCATCTGCAATGCCGGTCATCAGCGCGTCACAGCTCGCTGCGTCCAGCACCGAAAACTTCACAGATGACGATCCACAGTTAATGACCAATACAACCGGAAATTCATTCATGTCTTCACTCCGCTCATCCTGAGCTTTGAATCAGAAAAGTTTGTATACGATATTCAGAATGGTCAGCAGGCCAATCGCCGTCACAAAGATGTTCTCGGTTCTGCCTTTGTATTTCGCCAGCGCTGGCGTTTTGCGGATGGCATACATCGGCAGCAGGCACAGCAGAGAGGCGATAATCGGCGCACCCATCGCTTCAATCAGGTCCAGAATGTTCGGGTTGGCGTACGCCACGACCCAGGTGGAGCCCATGATGAAGATCATGCTGATGGTGTTCAGTTTGCCGACGGAAACTTTCTTCTTATCGCCTTTGTAGCCAAACTTCAGGACCAGACCGTTCAGCCCTTCCAGCGTGCCCAGGTAGTGGCCGAAGAAGGATTTGAAAATGGCAACCAGAGCGATGATCGACGCGCCGTACTCCAGCACGGTGGCGAAGGTCGATTTGGTCCCGGAGAGCGAAGCAAAGTGGTTGGCCAGGTAAGAAAGCACCGGAATGTTCTGCGCTTTGGCTTCTGCCATGTTCTGCGGAGAGAGCGTGAACAGGCAGCTAAAGGCGAAGAACATCACCACCGCCACCATCAGCATGCTGGCGCGACCGATGATTTTGGAACATTTCTGCTCGGTGAACTCTTTACCGAATTCGCCTTCGTACTCTTCACGTTTCGACACCACGAATGAGGAGACAATTGGCGAGAAGTTGAAGGAGAAGACCATGATGGAAATCCCCAGCCAGACGGTGACCAGAATGCCATCGTGTCCGGTGAAGGAGATGTCGCTCAGGTTAACCTGGTCAATAACCGCCGAGTTCCAGTAAGGGATCAGGGACAGGGAGATCAGCACCAGGCTGGCGATGAACGGGAAGACCAGGAAGCTCATCACTTTCACCATCAGGTCTTTACCAAACCAGATAACGAATGCCATCAGCAGCAGCAGGAACAGGGCCACAAAGCCACGGTTCAGTGCGGGAAGCTGAAGCTGGTTTTCCCAGAAGGTCATAAAGGTGTTCGTAATGGTGACGCCGTAGATCCACAGCAGCGGGCAAATCGCAAAGAAGTAGAGGAAAGTGATCACCACCCCGCCAGTCTTACCAAAATGCTCTTCCACCGTCTCGGTAATGTTGCCGGACGGATTGCTGCCGGACAGGCAAAGACGCGCCAGCGCGCGGTGGCAATAGAAGGCAATAGGATAGGCCAGCAGCAGCATCAGCAGAATCGGTATCAGCCCGCCAAAGCCCGCGCGAATCGGGAAGAACAGCACGCCCGCGCCTATTGCCGTACCGAACAGCCCCAGTGTCCAGGTGGTATCTGATTTTCGCCAGGAAGACGTTTTTGTCTGACTGGCAATGATAGTTTCAGAGTTGCTCATAATTTATCCTTATTTATGCATCAACGAGGCCGGTAATTTGGGAAACGCGGGAAAGGTCGATATTGCCGCCGGAAATAATACTAACCGTTTTGCGCCCCTGAATATAATGATCCAGTTTTCCGCTTAATAATGCAGCCGTTGCCAGTGCGCCAGCCCCTTCTGTCACCACTTTATTTCGTTGGATCAGTGCGACCATGCTGTTACGAATATCGTCTTCGCTCACCAACACGATGTCGTCGACTAATTCACGAACAATTTCGAAGGTTAAATTACCTGGACGAGAAACATCGCAACCGTCGGCTAATGTGCCGGTGGTACGGTGATTCATAATTTCCCCGGCGTAGTAAGACGCCGCCATACCGTGCACGTTTTCAGACTGCACGCCGATAATATTAATGGTCGGGTTGATGGATTTAATGGCCGTGGCGATCCCGGCGATTAATCCGCCGCCGCCGATAGGGACAATCACGTTATCGACATCATATAAGTCTTCGAGAATTTCAAGACCAATGGTGCCCTGTCCGGCAATCACTTTTACGTCGTCATACGGCGGAATAAAGATGCGCCCTTCCTGCTCGACGATTTCGCTGACTTTGGCGATGGTGTCGTTAAAATTCTCACCATGCAGTACCACTTCAGCGGAGTAATCACGCGTGGCGGCCACTTTCGATTTTGGCGCGCCCATCGGCATGACAACTTTGCCGTCAATACCGAGCATGGCGCAGGAGAGTGACACACCCTGAGCATGGTTACCGGCGGAACACGCCACCACACCTTTGCGGCGTTCAGCTTCGGTTAAGGAGCTTAATTTGTTAAAAGCACCGCGAATTTTAAACGAACCGGTGCGCTGCATATTTTCAAACTTCAGGAAAATTTCGCCTTTGCAGCGCTCGCTCAGATAATTAGAACGCGGCATGCCGGTTTTATAAATTTTACCAGCCAGTCGTTTGCGGGCATCTTGTATTTCTTCAATCGTTACCGGAAGATCGTAAGTAATGTGCATATAATCCTCTTTATAATAATTCATATTCTGTAAGCAAAGTCTGGGTGTCAGCGAGAGAATTCCCTCACCGGGTGTTTTAAAATGGTACGTCTCAATTCATTGTTCAGTTATGGTGAGCTGTTTTCGCCTTTCACTGTTTTGCGCGGAATATTGCTTCGCCAACTCCACTAATACCGAAGCGGATTTTTTAATACGATAATTTTTTGACCAGACGGCGGCATAACGTGCAATGGGTAATTCATCTTCCACGGGCAGTACGACAAACTGGTCGGAACCGAATGGCGTAATCATGTCTCTCGGGATCACGGTGAGATAATCGGCGTTGAGAACCAGGTTATAGATGGTGACGACGGAATCGGTCTGGACGATGTTTTCGATGCTGATGTGGTTGTTCTGAAGAGTGGTTAATAATTCTTTGTAGTAGCCCATATCGGTTTGCGGCATCACCCACTGCTCGTTGGTGAGCGATGCCAGTGTCGTCGTTCCGGTGCACGTTCGCGTTTTACTGGCCACCAGCACAAATTCCGATTCAAACAGCGGCTCCACGTGCAGATCCTGCAACAGCATTTCATCGCTCAGGGTACCGATGGCGAAATCCAGTCGCCCATCGCGGATGGCGGGCAGGAACGAGGAGAGCTGTGCTTCAAACATCGAGACTCGCGCTTTCGGGAACACTTCTTTGAATTTTTTGATCATGCTGGAGAGGAACGTAAAACCAATCAGCGACGGATAGCCGAACGAAACGTCGATAACGGTGCTGAAGCTCAGGTTGTTCATCTCACTGACCATATTCTTCATTTCGCGGGTGATGGACTCGGAGTACGCGAGCAACGTTTGCCCTGCGCTGGTCAGCTTCACGCCGGTGTTCTTGCGCACAATCAGTTCGACACCAAAGTAGGATTCGATATCGTTAATGATTTTGCTGACGGCCGGTTGAGTCAGGCCAAGTTGACGGGCGGCAGAACCAATAGATCCACTTTTAATGACTTCCTGAAATACAACTAAATGTTGTGTTTTCGGTAGAATAATAGTGCTCATCATATTCTGCTCTTATTTCCTTATCCGTGGCAGGATTCTACCCATTATTGATGACGAGGGTATGTGCTGTTACTCACAGATTACTTTTTCATACCATTCACACCTTCGCAAAAACACTGATTAATGCATATAAATCATAATGTTATCATTTACTTTATCAATAAAACGCCTGATATTGATCAATAAATCTCAGGGAGATAAATTAATTTTATGGCGATAACCACGATCTATTTATGGCAATAAACCAGAGGGAATAAAGGTGATATTTCAGGCAATTAAAGGCGAATAAATAGACGTTATTTGCTTTAAACATTTTTGTATATTATCAAATAAGTTAATAAATATTTGCCCGCAGGGGAAAAAGCGTCGAGGGCATCACACATTCACAGGGCAAATGTATTGAAAGGAAAGATTTCATTAATTTATACGCCATAAAGAAGACACACTTCAGCAACAACAGCAACATCAAGTCAACACTGCAAAATGGCGAATTTTTAGCGCGTAATTTTGTGAATGCGATCTCTAATCTCGGTAAAAAAACATCATTCCACTCAAAAGCAGTGAAATGTGCTTATTGTCGCAAAAATGGGAATTCGTTCGGTTTCACGAAGGCGGTGGTGAGGAGCAAAAAGCAAAAACCCCGCCGAAGCGGGGTTTTCTTAATAGTTGAAGCTGACCGATAAGCCGGGTTCTGTCGTGGACAGTCATTCATCTAGGCCAGCAATCGCTCACTGGCTCAAGCAGCCTACCCGGGTTCAGTACGGGCCGTACCTTGTGAACCCCTATTTGGCCTTGCTCCGGGTGGAGTTTACCGTGCCACGGACTGTTACCAGCCGCGCGGTGCGCTCTTACCGCACCCTTTCACCCTTACCTGATCCCGCTTGCGCGGGCCATCGGCGGTTTGCTCTCTGTTGCACTGGTCGTGGGTTTCCCCCCCAGGCGTTACCTGGCACCCTGCCCTATGGAGCCCGGACTTTCCTCCCCTCCGCCCGTCTCCCCCCGAAAGGGGACGACGACGAAGCGGCGACTGTCTGGTCAGCTTCGGCGCGAAGTATAGAGGGTTTAGGCGCCGCTGTCACCCTTGCGTGCGCATCCCCACCTGCAAAGTCGCTGCGATGTTGCGTGACGAGCGATAAATGTTGTCAAACGCCCCACGGAAGGCCTCTTCCAGCGAGCCAATGCTGTTCAGCACGCTGAACACCGCATCGATACCGTACTGATGCACCACACCGACGTCGCTGGTCAAACAGCCTGCAATGCCGATCACCGGTTTATGGTATTTTTTGGCGACGTTCGCCACGCCAACCGGCACTTTGCCGTGAATGCTCTGGCTGTCGAGTCGCCCTTCGCCGGTGAGCACCAGGGTGCAGTCGTGGATATGTTCTTCGAGGTTCAGCGCCTGGGTGACAATCTCAATCCCACTACGCAACTCCGCGCCGAGAAACGCCATCAGCGCCGCGCCCATTCCCCCTGCCGCGCCGGAGCCTGGGACGTTTTTAACGTCAATCGACAGAGATTTCTTAATCACGTCAGCAAAATGGCTGAGATTGCGATCGAGTTCGACGATCTTCGCCTCATCAGCCCCTTTTTGCGGACCAAATATGCGTGATGCGCCATTTTCACCGATCAGCGGATTGGTGACGTCACAGGCCACGCGAATCGTGCAGCCTTTTAAGCGCGGGTCCAGACCGGAAATGTCGATACTGTTCAGTGCCATCAGGCTGCCGCCGCCGTAGCCGATCTCCGTGCCGTTGGCATCACACAGCTTCGCGCCCAGAGCCTGCACCATACCGGCACCTCCGTCGTTGGTCGCGCTGCCGCCAATGCCGATAATAATGTTGCGCGCTCCTTTATCCAGCGCATTCAGAATCAGTTCGCCCGTGCCGCGAGAGGTGGTAATCAGCGGATTACGCTGCGCCAGTGGCACCAGCGCCAGGCCGCTGGCTGCGGCCATTTCGATAATCGCCGTTGCGCCATCGCCGGACATTCCCCAGCAGGCATTCACTTTTTCGCCCAGCGGACCCGTGACAATGGCGTGTTGCTCAGTGCCCTGGGTGGCGGCAATCATCGCTTCGACCGTGCCTTCTCCGCCATCAGCGACCGGCACAGACACATACTGAGCATCAGGAAAAATTTCCCGAAAACCTTTTTCTATCGCCTGAGCTACCTCGGAGGCAGAAAGGCTTTCTTTATAAGAGTCAGGGGCGATTACGATTTTCATAGTTGTAGCCTGTTACTGCACAACGCCGGATGGCGTTTCACTTATCCGGCCTACAGGGTAGGCCCGGATCGCTGTGCGCTATCCGGGCAGAACGTCATTAGCGAGTGACTTCCACTTTCGCCAGTTTTTCGTAGTAGCAGGCAATGGCGCTATGGTCCGCCGTTCCCAGACCATCGGCGCGCAGGGCCTGCATCATCTCCATCACCGCAGCGGTCAGCGGCAGCTGTGCGCCGACGCCATGGGAGGTGTCCAGCGCGTTAGCCAGATCTTTAATGTGCAGATCAATGCGGAAGCCCGGCTTGAAGTTGCGATCCATCACCATCGGCGCTTTAGCATCCAGCACGGTGCTGCCCGCCAGACCGCCGCGAATGGCCTGATACACCAGATCCGGGTTGACGCCCGCTTTGGTCGCCAGCGTTAGCGCTTCAGACATCGCGGCAATGTTTAGCGCAACGATCACCTGGTTCGCCAGCTTGGTGACGTTACCTGCACCGATTTCACCCGTATGTACAACGGAACCGGCCATCGCTTTCATCAGATCGTAATATTTGTCGAAAATCGCTTTATCACCGCCCACCATCACCGAGAGGGTGCCGTCGATGGCTTTTGGCTCGCCGCCGCTCACCGGCGCGTCCAGCATGTCCACGCCTTTCGCTTTCAGCGCTTCGCTGATTTCGCGGCTCGCCAGTGGGGCGATAGAGCTCATGTCGATCAGTACCAGGCCCGGCTTCGCGCCTTCAATCAGGCCGTTTTCACCCAGCGCCACTTCCTGCACATGGGGTGAGTTCGGCAGCATGGTGATGACCACATCGCACTGCTCGGCAATTGCTTTTGCCGTAAGGGCCGTTTCGGCACCGGCGGCAATCAGCTCCGCAATCACTTCTGGATTACGGTCAGAAACCACCAACGAGTAACCTGCTTTGATGAGGTTTTTACTCATTGGTTTACCCATGATACCCAGGCCAATAAAACCAACTTTCATTGTCATAACGTTCTCTCTCTCACGTGTCGATGGTGGTTATTTTTTAAAGGAATCAGCTAATTTCTGCGTTGCAGAGCGGAAGACGCCGAGATCGCTGCCGACGGCCACAAAGGTGGCGCCCCACTCCAGATAACGGCGGGCATCGGCCTCGACCGGCGCCAGAATGCCGCACGGTTTATCGTGAGCTTTCGCTCGAGCGAAAATGTGCTGAATGGCGCGCTGCACGTCCGGGTGGTTGGCATTGCCGAGGTGGCCCAACGCCGCAGCCAGATCGCTTGGGCCGACAAAAATGCCGTCCACGCCGTCGGTGGCAGCGATGGCGTCCACATTGTCCACGCCATGCTGGCTCTCAATTTGGACCAGAATGGTGATGTTCTTGTTGGACTGCGCAAAGTAGTCCGGCACGGTGCCAAACATGTTGGCGCGATGGGAAACGGACACACCGCGAATGCCTTCCGGCGGATAGCGGGTCGACGCCACGGCCTGTACAGCCTCTTCCACACTTTCCACAAACGGGATCAGGAAGTTATAGAAGCCGATATCCAGCAGGCGCTTAATAATCACCGGTTCGTTGGTCGGTACACGCACCACCGGCGCGCTGTGGCTGCCCTTCAGCGCCATCAGCTGTGGAATAAAGGTGCTGATATCGTTCGGCGCATGTTCACCGTCGAGCACCAGCCAGTCAAAACCTGCCAGACCTAAAACCTCGGTGCTGATTGGGCTTGCCAGCGCAGACCAGCAGCCAATCTGAATCTCTTTCGCCGCCAGGGCCGCTTTAAACTTGTTCGGGAAAATATCGTTACTCATCGCTTTTACCTTCAATGATTCGTGATGTTGAGGCGCTTATTTCTGCAATTCCATACGCTTGATGTCACCCACTACGAACAGGTAGCAGAACATCGCCATCAGCGCAGAGCAGCCAACGAAGACCAGCGCCGCATTGAATGAATGCAGTTCACTCACCAGATAACCAATCACCAGCGGGGTGACAATCGACGCCACGTTACCGAAGACGTTGAACACGCCACCACACAGGCCCACAATCTCTTTTGGCGCAGTATCAGAAATCACCGGCCAGCCCAGCGCACCAAAGCCTTTTCCGAAGAACGCCAGCGCCATCAGCGCGACGACCAGCACCGTGTTATTGGTGTAGTTGCACAGGATAATGGAGGACGCCAGCAGCATACCGAGCACAATCGGCAGCTTACGCGCCAGGGTGATCGACTTGCCGGTTTTAATCAGGTGATCCGAGAACACACCGCCCAGCACGCCGCCCGCAAAACCACACAGCGCCGGGATGGAGGCCACGATGCCGACTTTCAGAATCGACATTCCTTTTTCCTGTACCAGATAAATCGGGAACCAGGTGAGGAAGAACCAGGTAATGGTGTTGATAAAGTATTGACCAAAAAATACGCCCAGCATCATGCGGTTGGTCAATAACTGTTTGATGTAATGCAGCTTTGGACCACTCGCCGCTTTATCGCCCGGTTTTTTATGATCCATATCGACCACCGCGCCGCCGTCAGAGATAAACTTCAGCTCCTCGGCAGACATACGCGGGTGATCGGTTGGGTTATGAATGAACTTCACCCACATCGCCGTCAGGATGAAACCAATGACACCCATCACGGTGAAGACATGTTCCCAGCCCCACGCGAAGGTCAGCCAGCCGAGCAGCGGAGAGAAAAGAGCCAGCGAGAAATACTGCGCGGAGTTAAAAATCGCCGAGGCGGTGCCGCGCTCTTTGGTCGGGAACCAGGCCGCCACAATACGGGCGTTAGCCGGGAACGACGGTGCTTCGGAGAAACCGAGCATAAAGCGCATACAGAACATGGAGATACCGGCCCACGCCAGCGGGAAGAGATCGACAAAGCCCTGCAGGAAGGTAAACAGCGACCAGAAAAACAGGCTATAGGTGTAGACCTTTTTCGAGCCAAATTTGTCCAGCAGCCAGCCGCCGGGGATTTGCATCAGCAGATACGCCCAGCCAAACGCGGAGAAGATGTACCCCATGGATACGGCGCTGAGCTGCAGCTCTTTTGCCACTTCTGTCCCGGCAATCGACAGCGTGGCGCGGTCAGCGTAGTTCACTGCCGTCACAATAAATATAATCAGTAATATTAAATGGCGGGTATGAATACCCTTTTTCGTTTCTACAGCTGTTTCCAGTGACATGTTTATTTCCTCAGGCACATCGATCTTGGTATTTTTATTATTTTGGAAAAATCTTTACTGATTATTTATCGATAGCAGGCAATATCCGTTAATTAACCAGATGCAATGAAATCGTAATTAAGTATAAACATCCGCCCGCCCCTGCACATTGTCGCATCGCTCAATTATCATCGCCTTCATGAACGTTATTTTGAGCATATGCACAATCGCATGGGCGCTGATGCACAGATTTACGCATTGCCTGCCAGCCGGCGCGGGTGCAGGTTTCGCGGAGTGATCTCGGTCACATTTTTATCTTTCGACTCCTGACATTCTTTATTCAAGAAGGCAGCGTCTTTATTTCTGACAATAAGAAAATAAACACTCTCTTAACTGCATTTAATATCTAAAGTTTTACTGGAGAATAATGAGCAATGGCCGACATCGAAATTCGACAAAAGTCGCCGACGGCGTTCTATATAAAGGTACACGACACGGATAACGTGGCGATTATTGTTAACGACAATGGCCTGAGAGCTGGAACACGCTTCCCCGATGGTCTTGAACTCATCGAACATATTCCCCAGGGCCATAAAGTCGCGCTGGTCGATATCCCTGCCCACGGCGAAATCGTCCGTTACGGGGAGATCATCGGCTACGCCGTGCGGGCGATTCCGCAGGGCAGCTGGATTGAGGAGTCACTCGTTGAGCTGCCAAAAGCCCCGCCGCTGAATACTCTGCCGCTGGCAACGCGCGTACCGGAACCGCTGCCGCCACTGGAAGGTTATACCTTCGAAGGTTATCGCAACAAAGATGGCAGCGTTGGCACTAAAAACCTGCTCGGCATTACCACCAGCGTGCATTGCGTGGCGGGTGTGGTGGATTACGTGGTGAAAATCATCGAACGCGATCTGCTGCCGAAATACCCGAACGTCGACGGCGTGGTGGGTCTGAACCACCTGTACGGCTGCGGCGTGGCGATTAATGCCCCGGCCGCCGTGGTACCCATTCGCACCATCCATAATATCTCCCTCAACCCCAATTTTGGCGGCGAGGTCATGGTGATTGGCCTGGGCTGCGAAAAACTTCAGCCAGAGCGCCTGCTGCAAGGCACTGACGATGTCCAGGCGATTGCCGTGGATGACGCCAGCATTGTGCGTCTGCAGGATGAGCACCACGTTGGCTTTAAATCCATGGTCGACGATATTCTCCAGGTCGCTGTGCGTCACCTGGAAAAACTGAATAAACGCCAGCGCGAAACCTGCCCGGCGTCTGAACTGGTAGTCGGCACCCAGTGCGGCGGCAGCGATGCTTTCTCCGGTGTGACCGCCAACCCGGCGGTCGGCTACGCATCCGACCTGTTTGTGCGCTGCGGCGCTACGGTCATGTTCTCGGAAGTGACCGAAGTGCGCGATGCGATCCACCTTCTCACCCCGCGCGCCATCAACGAAGAGGTGGGCAAGCGCCTGCTGGAAGAGATGGCCTGGTACGACAACTATCTCGATATGGGACAGACCGACCGCAGCGCGAACCCGTCACCGGGTAACAAAAAAGGCGGGCTGGCGAACGTCGTCGAAAAAGCCCTCGGCTCGATTGCGAAATCCGGCCAGAGCGCCATCTCCGAAGTGCTTTCTCCGGGTCAGCGCCCGACCAAACGCGGCCTGATTTATGCCGCTACGCCTGCCAGCGACTTTGTCTGCGGCACGCAGCAGGTGGCGTCGGGGATTACGGTGCAAGTGTTCACTACCGGACGCGGCACGCCGTATGGGCTGATGGCGGTTCCGGTGATCAAAATGGCGACCCGCACAGAGCTTGCAAACCGCTGGTATGACTTAATGGACATCAACGCCGGGACCATTGCGACGGGTGAAGAGACGATTGAGGACGTGGGCTGGAAGCTGTTCCACTTTATTCTGGATGTCGCGAGTGGCCGTAAAAAAACCTTCTCCGATCAATGGGGATTACACAACCAGCTGGCGGTGTTTAACCCGGCTCCGGTGACCTGATGCCTTGTGCCCGGTAGCGATACGCTTACCGGGCACAAACTTTTATAGGCCGGGAAAGGCGCAACTGCCGCCCGGCCTAACCTGCGCTCACTCTTTTACCCGCACCACTTCAATCCCCGAACGCTGAAGCTCCTGTAAGCTCTCAGCCGGAATACCTTCGTCGGTGATGATCATATCGATACGCGGGGTGTCGATGATTTTATGCAGGCTTGAGCGATTGAACTTGCTGGAATCGGTCACCACGATTATCCGCTCCGCCACTTCGCACATCTTACGGTTCAGCCGGGCTTCATCTTCATTGTGTGTACTGACGCCACGGTCCGTATCGATAGCATCCACCCCCAGGAACAGCAGATCGAAATGGTAGTTTTGCAGCGACTGCTCAGCCTGATCGCCGTAGAACGACTGCGACTGACGACGCAGATGCCCGCCGGTCATCAGCAGCTCGACGCCTTCCGCTTCCAGCAGCGCATTCGCCACGTTCATGCCGTTGGTCATGGCGATCACGTCCGTATGTTGGCGTAACATGCGCGCAATTTCATAGGTCGTGGTGCCGGAGTCGAGAATGATGCGGTGACCCGGTTTGATCAGATTGGCTGCCGCCTGGGCGATGCTGCGTTTGACCGCCGTATTGAGTGAGCTTTTATCTTCGACGGAAGGCTCCAGCCCCGGCGTGTTGCTATCGCAGATCAGCGCGCCGCCGTAGGCACGAACGGCGATACCCTGCTTTTCCAGGAAAGCGAGATCGTTACGGATCGTCACCGTTGATACGCCATACAGCAGCGAAAGATCGTTCACCTGCACGCTACCCTGCTGCCGCAACCTCTGGATAATTTGTTCACGTCTTTCGCTGGTGCCGGTCACACGTTTCTCCGTGGAGGATTCGGTGCTGCTCATGCGAGCTCCTTTAAGAAAATCTTTCGTTTCATTTCGTTTTATCTATTAACGCCTTTCTTTTAGGGGAATGCAAGCCCCATCCCGCTTCCGACACCCTATTCTCCCCGTGCTGAAACCTTTCATTATGTTTCTTTTGTGAAACAGATCGGAAAACTATTATCTTTCGTTTTATTTTTATAAGACCATCACGCAGTATAAAGTGAAATAAAACGAAAGATTAGCACTCAAACCATCCAACGTGGAGAGGAAAGTGAAACATCTTATTGAAATGGTGGAATTGCACAAAGCAGGGGCAGACAACGGAATTTACGCCGTCTGTTCCGCACATCCACTGGTACTTGAAGCCGCGATTCGCTTCGCTCGTGATCACCACACCGCCCTGCTGGTTGAGGCCACTTCCAACCAGGTGGATCAGTTCGGCGGCTACACGGGTATGACACCCGCCAATTTTCACGCTTTTGTCAGCCAGCTTGCCAGCGGGCTGAATTTCCCCCTGTCGCAGCTGATTTTAGGCGGCGATCATCTCGGCCCTAATCGCTGGCAAAACCTCACCGCCAGTGAAGCGATGGCCAACGCCGACGATCTGATCAAAAGCTACGTGGCCGCCGGATTTACAAAGATCCACCTCGATTGCAGCATGTCATGCGAGGACGATCCGGTGCCGCTCACGGACGCTATCGTCGCCGAGCGCGCCGCACGGCTGGCGAAGATCGCCGAGCAGACCTGCCGCGAGCGCTTTGGTGAGTCAGACCTGGTCTACGTGATTGGCACAGAAGTGCCGGTTCCCGGCGGTGCTCACGAGACGCTAACCGAACTGGAAGTGACCACACCGCAGGCCGCTCGTGCCACGCTGGAAGCCCATCGCCACGCCTTTGAAAAACAGGGGCTGAGCGCAGTCTGGCCACGCATTATCGGGCTGGTGGTGCAACCTGGCGTTGAGTTCGACCATACCCATGTGATCGACTATCGCCCGGAAAACGCCGTTGCGCTCAGTGAAATGGCAACATCCTGGGATTCACTGGTCTTTGAAGCGCACTCCACCGACTACCAGACGCCACAGGCGCTGCGCCAGCTGGTAAAAGATCACTTTGCGATTTTGAAAGTCGGCCCGGCTCTCACCTTCGCCCTGCGCGAAGCGCTGTTCTCACTCGCCGCCATTGAAGAAGAGCTGCTGCCGGCCAAAGCCAGCTCGGGCCTGCGTCAGGTGCTTGAAAGCGTGATGCTCGACCGCCCGGAATACTGGCAAAGCCACTACCACGGCGACGGCAACGCCCGTCGGCTGGCGCGCGGCTACAGCTATTCGGATCGCGTTCGTTACTACTGGCCGGACAGTCAGATCGACGACGCCTTCGAACGGCTGGTGCGCAATCTGGCGGATGAGCCGATTCCCCTTCCGCTCGTGAGCCAGTACCTGCCGCTGCAATATCGAAAAGTTCGCGAGGAGGCTCTCAAGGCGACGCCACGGGAACTCATTATCGACCACATTCAGGACATACTGCGCCAGTATCACGCAGCCTGTCAGGGCGCGTCGTCCCAAAACGCATAACAACGAAGAGGATAATGCCATGCCAAACATTGCCTTGTGCCGCATCGATGAACGTTTAATCCACGGCCAGGTCGGCGTTCAGTGGGTAGGGTTCGCAGGCGCGAATCTGGTGCTGGTCGCTAATGATGACGTCGCTGAGGATTCGGTCCAGCAAAACCTAATGGAAATGGTGCTGGCGGAGGGGATCGCGGTGCGTTTCTGGTCCCTGCAAAAAGTGATCGACAACATTCATCGCGCCGCCGACCGGCAGAAAATCCTGCTGGTCTGCAAGTCACCGGCCGATTTCCTGACCCTCGTTGAGGGCGGCGTGCCCGTGAAACGTATCAATGTAGGAAACATGCACTACGCCAATGGCAAACAACAAATTGCCAAAACGGTCTCTGTCGACGCCGGTGATATTGCGGCATTTGGCGGCCTGAAAGCCGCCGGAGTGGAATGCTTCGTGCAGGGCGTCCCGACAGAACCCGCTTTGGATCTCTTTAAACTACTCTGAGGGATTCACAATGGAAATCAGTCTGTTGCAGGCCTTTGCGTTGGGCATTCTCGCCTTTATCGCGGGCCTGGATATGTTCAACGGCTTAACGCATATGCACCGCCCGGTGGTGCTTGGGCCGTTGGTGGGCCTGATTCTGGGCGATCTGCATACGGGTATTCTGACCGGCGGGACGCTGGAATTAGTGTGGATGGGGCTGGCACCGCTGGCGGGCGCGCAGCCGCCGAACGTCATTATCGGTACTATTGTCGGGACGACGTTCGCCATTACCACGGGCGTAAAACCGGAGGTTGCGGTGGGTGTGGCGGTGCCGTTCGCTGTTGCGGTTCAGATGGGGATTACTTTCCTGTTCTCGGTCATGTCCGGCGTGATGGCGCGCTGCGACCGGATGGCGGCGAACGCCGACACCAACGGGATCGAGCGGGTGAACTATCTGGCACTCCTTGCACTGGGGATCTTCTATTTTCTTTGCGCATTCCTGCCGATTTACTTCGGGGCAGAGCACGCGAAAACGGCCATTGATGTTCTGCCTGCCCGTCTGATTGACGGTCTGGGCGTGGCAGGCGGCATCATGCCTGCGATTGGTTTTGCCGTGCTGCTGAAAATCATGATGAAAAACGTCTACATCCCCTATTTCATCCTCGGTTTTGTCGCCGCCGCCTGGCTCAAACTGCCGGTGCTGGCCATTGCTGCGGCAGCGCTGGCGATGGCGCTGATCGATTTTCTGCGTAAATCACCTGAACCGGCCGCGCCGGTCGCCCAGAAAGAGGAATTCGAAGATGGCATCTAATCAATCCACCCTGCCGACCGTCTCCGAAACCGACGAGACGCTTCTGTCCGGCGTGAACGAAAATATCTATGAAGATCAGACTATCGGCGCGGAGCTGACGAAAAAGGATATCAACCGTGTGGCCTGGCGTTCGATGCTGCTGCAGGCATCGTTCAACTACGAGCGTATGCAGGCCTCAGGCTGGCTGTACGGCCTGCTTCCGGCGCTGAAAAAAATCCACAGCAACAAACGCGATCTGGCGCGCGCCATGAAGGGCCACATGGGGTTCTTCAACACCCATCCGTTCCTGGTGACTTTTGTGATCGGCATTATTCTCGCGATGGAGCGCTCGAAGCAGGACGTGAACAGCATTCAGAGCACCAAGATTGCGGTGGGCGCGCCGCTCGGCGGGATTGGCGATGCCATGTTCTGGCTGACGCTGCTGCCGATTTGCGGCGGTATCGGCGCCAGTCTTGCGCTGCAAGGCTCAATTCTTGGCGCAGTCGTGTTTATTGTGATGTTCAACGTGGTACACCTGGGTCTGCGTTTTGGTCTGGCACACTATGCTTATCGTATGGGCGTCGCCGCCATTCCACTGATTAAGGCCAACACCAAAAAGGTCGGCCACGCGGCTTCCATCGTCGGGATGACCGTAATTGGTGCGCTGGTTGCCACCTATGTGCGCCTGAATACCACGCTTGAGATCACCGCAGGGGACGCGGTGGTGAAACTGCAAACCGACGTGATCGACAAGCTGATGCCTGCGTTTCTGCCGCTGGTCTACACCCTGACCATGTTCTGGCTGGTCCGCCGTGGCTGGAGCCCGTTACGCCTCATCGGCATTACGGTGGTGCTTGGCGTGGTAGGTAAATTCTGTCACTTCCTGTGAATACAAAGAGGTCTTAGATGTTAAGCATTATTTTGACGGGCCACGGTGGGTTTGCCAGCGGGCTGGAAAAAGCGATGAAGCAGATCCTCGGTGAGCAGGAGCAGTTTGTCGCCATCGACTTTCCCGATACCTCCACCACTGCCCTGCTGACCTCGCAGCTGGAACGGGCGATCGCCGATTTGGGTGATGCAGAAGATATTGTCTTTCTGACCGACCTGCTGGGCGGTACGCCTTTCCGCGTGGCCTCCACCATGGCGATGGAAAAGCCGGGCTGGGAAGTGATCACTGGCACCAATTTGCAGCTGCTGCTGGAGATGGTGATGGAGCGCGACGGCCTGAGCAGCGAAGCCTTTCGCTTACAGGCGCTGGAGTGCGGGCATCGCGGCCTGACGAGTCTGGTGGATGAGCTGGGCCGCTGTCGGGATGAAAATCCCGTTGAGGAAGGGATCTAACGCCAACTTTTTCATTTCGTTCAGGGCAGGCTCTCCCCCTTAGCCCTTTCATTGTGTATCGCCTTGGCCTTCGGTGTAGATCCAGAAGGCCTTTCTTTTCCTTTCGTCGCCATACGACCAGATCATTTAATTTTAAAATATTTCTTATTTATCAATATGATGATTGAAATTGTGTGTCTCTTTGATCACACTTTTCGTTTTATTTCTTTTTGTTTGTTGATCTCTCGTTTTCCTTTCGATAGATTTTAATCAATCGAACAAGTGAAACGAAACGAAAGGCAAAAGTGACTGCACTGGCGTCTGACGCGGGTTTCACCTTACTAAGGACTGCGTTATGTCAGAAAGCCAAACCGCCACCGGCACCTGGACGGAAAAAGAGATCCGTCAGCAACCCGACTGCTGGAGCCGTTCCCTTAAAAATATCGCCAATATCCAACAGACTCTCGATCGCTTCCTCTCGCCGTTGCTGCAAAAAGACGATCTTCGAATCGTTCTGACGGGAGCGGGAACATCCGCATTTATCGGCGACATTATCGCCCCGTGGCTTTCGCGCCACACCGGGAAAAATTTTACGGCGATTCCCACCACCGATCTGGTGACGAATCCGAGGGATTATCTGAATCCTGCGCATCCTTTACTGCTGGTCTCGTTCGCCCGTTCCGGCAACAGCCCGGAAAGCGTGGCCGCCGTCGAGCTGGCAAACCAGTTCGTCCCTGCGTGCTATCACCTGACGATCACCTGCAACGAAGCCGGTAGCCTGTACCAAACCGCCGTCGCCAGCGACAACGCCTTTGCCCTGCTGATGCCTGCTGAAACGCACGATCGCGGATTCGCCATGACCAGCAGCATCACCACCATGATGGCGAGCTGCCTCGCGGTTTTCGCATCGGATACGATCAACTGTCACACCTTCCAGGACGTGGCGGATCGCTGCCAGTCGATCCTCACCTCGCTCACAGATTTCAGTCACGGCGTGTTCGGTGATAAGCCCTGGAAGCGCATCGTCTATCTCGGCAGCGGCGGATTGCAGGCGGCAGCTCGGGAATCGGCGCTCAAAGTGCTGGAGCTTACCGCCGGAAAAGTGGTCGCGTTTTACGACTCCCCAACCGGGTTCCGTCACGGCCCGAAATCGCTGGTCGATAACGAAACGCTGGTGGTGGTGTTTATTTCCAGCCATCCGTATACGCGCCAGTACGATCTTGATCTGCTCGAAGAACTGCGCCGCGACGGCCAGGCCATGCATGTGATCGCCATCGCCGCCGATCGCGATCCGGTGATCGACGCGGGCCCTCACATTCTGCTGCCCGCCTCGCGTGACTTTATCGACGTGGAACTGGCCTTTTGTTTCCTGATCTACGCCCAGGTCTTTGCCCTGACCCAGTCGATTAGCGTCGGCAATACCCCGGACACCCCATCCGCCAGCGGTACCGTCAATCGCGTAGTGCAAGGCGTTGTGATTCACCCGTGGCCAGCCCCAAGGAGCGCATCATGAGCATTATCTCCACCAAGTATCTTCTTCAGGATGCCCAGGCAAAAGGGTATGCCGTTCCTGCGTTTAACATCCATAACGCCGAGACGATCCAGGCGATCCTCGAAGTGTGCAGCGAAATGCGATCGCCGGTGATCCTCGCCGGAACGCCTGGCACTTATAAACATATCGCCTTCGAAGAGATCTACGCCCTGTGCAGCGCCTACTCCATCAGCTACAACATGCCGCTGGCACTGCATCTCGATCATCACGAATCACTGGACGATATTCGTCGCAAGGTCCATGCGGGCGTGCGCAGCGCGATGATTGACGGCAGTCATTACCCGTTTGAGCAGAACGTGAAGCTGGTGAAATCGGTGGTGGATTTCTGCCATCTCAATGATTGCAGCGTCGAGGCAGAGCTGGGACGGCTGGGCGGTATGGAAGACGACATGAGCGTGGACGCAGAGAGCGCATTTCTGACGGACCCGCAGGAAGCGAAACGCTTTGTCGAACTGACCGGCGTCGACAGCCTCGCAGTGGCGATCGGCACGGCGCATGGGCTGTATACCAAAACGCCGAAAATTGATTTTAAGCGTCTGGGTGAAATCCGCGACGTGGTGGATATTCCGCTGGTCCTGCACGGCGCGAGCGATGTGCCGGATGAATATGTGCGTCGCACTATTGAGCTTGGCGTGTGCAAAGTGAATGTGGCGACGGAACTGAAAATCGCGTTTTCCGCGGCGGTCAAAGAGTGGTTTCGCGAAAATCCGCAGGGTAACGATCCGCGTTACTACATGCGAGTGGGTATGGACGCCATGAAAGAGGTGGTAAAAAACAAAATAAACGTCTGCGGATCGGCCAACAAGCTGGTGCTCGATTCCGCCACCGTTTGATAAAGACAACAACACTTACAACTCAACATCGGCAGGAAGGAAGACTATGAGCAGTCCCAATATCTTATTGACCCGTATCGATAATCGTCTGGTGCATGGTCAGGTTGGTGTGACATGGACGTCGACCATCGGAGCCAATTTGTTGATCGTCGTTGACGATGAGGTCGCTAAAGACGAGATCCAGCAAAAACTGATGGGCATCACCGCCGATACCTATGGATTTGGTATCCGCTTTTTCTCCATCGAGAAGACTATCGCCATCATTGAAAAAGCCGCGCCGCATCAGAAAATTTTCCTGATTTGCCGCACGCCGGACATCGTCAGGAAACTGATTGAGGGCGGCGTGCCGCTGAAGGATGTCAACGTCGGCAATATGCACTTCTCGGAGGGGAAACGGCAGATCAGCAGCAAAGTGTATGTCGACGAACAGGATCTCGACGATCTGCGCTTTATCAAGCACAGCGGCGTGAATCTTTTTATCCAGGATGTTCCCGGTGATGCGAAAGAGGGCATCCCCGATTAGTGGCAGTGTCTCGACATTCAAATAGCTGAAGTCATCATTACGAGGCAAAAAAATGCACGAAATAACATTGATTCAGGGGATATCCCTGGCGGCTTTAGTATTTTTTCTAGGGATAGATTTCTGGCTGGAAGCACTGTTTCTGTTTCGTCCCATCATCGTTTGTACCCTCACCGGGGCGATTCTGGGCGATATCCACATCGGCTTAATTACCGGCGGTTTGACGGAGCTGGCGTTCGCCGGTTTAACCCCTGCCGGCGGTGTGCAGCCGCCGAACCCGATTATGGCCGGGGTGATGACCACCGTCATTGCCTGGTCCACCGGGGTCGATGCCAAAACCGCTATCGGTCTTGGGCTGCCGTTTAGCTTGCTGATGCAGTATGTGATTCTGTTCTTCTATTCAGCGTTCTCGCTGTTTATGTCGAAGGCCGATAAGTACGCGAAAGAGACCAACACCGCCGCTTTCGCCCGTCTGAACTGGACAACGACGCTGATTGTCGCCTGCACTTACGCCGTCATTACCTTCCTCTGCACTTATCTGGCGCAAGGAGCCATGCAGGCGCTGGTCAAAGCGATGCCTGCCTGGCTTACCCACGGCTTTGAAGTCGCGGGCGGCATTCTGCCTGCGGTCGGCTTCGGCCTGCTGCTGCGCGTCATGTTCAAGGCGCAGTACATTCCGTATCTCATCGCCGGGTTCTTGTTTGTCTGTTATATCCAGGTGAGCAACCTACTTCCGGTGGCCGTGCTGGGGGCCGGATTTGCGGTGTATGAGTTCTTTAATGCTAAAGCCAAAAACGCCGCGCAGCCCGCTGTCACTGCTGCGAAAAAAGATGAAGAGGATTACAGTAATGGGATCTGAAATCAGTAAAAAAGACATTACCCGCCTTGGCTTTCGCTCCTCTCTGCTGCAGGCGAGCTTTAACTACGAACGCATGCAGGCGGGCGGTTTTACCTGGGCGATGTTGCCGATCCTGAAAAAGATCTACAAAGGCGACAAAGAAGGGTTAAGCGCGGCGATGAAGGATCATCTGGAATTTATCAACACTCACCCGAATCTGGTGGGGTTCCTGATGGGCCTGTTGATCTCCATGGAGGAGAAAGGCGAAAACCGCAGCACCATTAAAGGGTTGAAAGTGGCGCTGTTTGGTCCTATCGCCGGAATTGGCGACGCGATTTTCTGGTTTACGCTGCTGCCGATCATGGCCGGGATTTGTTCGTCGTTTGCCAGCCAGGGCAACCTGCTGGGACCGATACTGTTCTTCGCCGTTTACCTTGCGATCTTCTTCCTGCGTGTAGGCTGGACGCATGTTGGGTATACGGTGGGGATCAAAGCGATCGATAAGGTGCGAGAAAATTCACAGATGATCGCCCGGTCGGCAACCATTCTTGGGATCACGGTGATCGGCGGGCTGATAGCCTCGTATGTGCATATCAACGTTGTCACCAGCTTTGCCATCGATGCCACTCACAGCGTGGCGCTGCAGAAGGACTTCTTCGACAAGGTGTTCCCGAACATTTTGCCGATGGGCTATACCCTGCTGATGTACTACCTGCTGCGGGTCAAGAAAGCGCATCCGGTAATGCTGATTGCCGTCACTTTTGTGCTGGCAATTGCGGGGTCGGGATTGGGGATTTTGTAACTATGAGCGTGCCGGGCATAGCTATGCTTGCCCGGCCAACAACGGGATTATTCCCCCTGCTGCTCCAGGGCATGCTTATACAGCGCATTCTTTTTCACGCCGTGGATTTCGGCGGCGAGGGCGGCGGCTTTTTTCAGCGGCAGTTCGGCTTGCAGAAGCGCCAGAGTGCGCAGCGCTTCGGCAGGTAGCGCCTCTTCTTGCGCTTTATGGCCTTCGACGATCAGCACCATCTCCCCTTTGCGGCGGTTTTCGTCCTCTTTCACCCATGCCAGCAGTTCACCGACCGGTGCGCCGTGGATGTTTTCCCAGGTTTTGGTCAGCTCGCGGGCCAGCACCACGTAGCGAGATTCACCCCAGACGGCAACCATATCTTCTAAACTGTCCAGCAGACGGTGGGTTGATTCATAGAAAATCAACGTACGCGGTTCGGCTTCGAGATCCTTCAGAACGTCGCGACGGCCTTTGGATTTTGCCGGTAAGAAACCTTCGTAACAGAAGCGGTCGGATGGCAGGCCCGCCGCGCTTAAAGCGGCAATCGCTGCGCACGGGCCCGGCAGCGGCACCACGCGGATACCCGCTTCGCGGCAGGTACGCACCAGGTGATAGCCCGGATCGTTGATCAGCGGCGTCCCTGCATCGGACACCAGTGCGATAGTCATCCCTTCTTTCAGTTTAGCCACCAGCGTTTCGGCTTTTTGTTGCTCATTGTGATCGTGCAAGGCAAACATTTTGGCGCTGATCGCGAAATGTTGCAGCAGCAGGCCAGTATGGCGGGTATCTTCAGCGGCAATTAAATCAACAGCTTGTAAAACGGTGAGCGCACGTTGGGTAATATCAGACAAATTCCCGATAGGAGTAGGTACAATATAAAGCTGGCCTTGAGAATTATCTGCCGTTTCGTGTTGTTTCATTGTTTAGTCCGTATTGCCGATTTAATATTGAGCATTGCCTAAAAAATATCACTGGATACAGTATGGTACCCTTAACGTTTCTTCGAACAAAAGCTTCGCGCAGCCTGCCCATTGTGCTGGCAGCGCTGATTTTCGCAGGCTGTGGCACTCAGGCGCCCGATCAGACTGCTGCCCATATGCAGGGTACTGCGCAGGCTGATTCTGGCTATTATCTGCAACAAATGTCGCAAAGCTCAGATGATACCAAGACCAACTGGCAATTACTTGCCATTCGTTCACTGCTGAAAGAAGGCAAAACGCAGCAGGCGGTCGATCTGTACAACCAGCTGCCGCAGGAACTGAACGATACCCAGCGCCGCGAACAGACTCTGCTGTCGGCCGAAGTGAAAACCGCGCAGAAAGATTACGCGGCGGCGAAAAAGATCCTCGCTGATATCGACGTGAAAGCGCTGGATAACAACCAACAGGCACGCTACTGGCAGGCGACCATCGCCGCCGAACAGGGCCGCCCTTCGCTGGCCCTGCTCCGCGCGCTGATTGCGCAGGAGCCACTGCTGAGCGGCGATGCTAAGCAGAAAAATATCGACGCCACCTGGCAGGCGCTTTCCGCTATGACGCCGGAACAGGCGCAAACGCTGGTGATCAACGCCGACGAAAACGTCCTCCAGGGCTGGCTGGATTTGCAGCAGATGTGGTTCAACAACCGCAGCGATCCGAAAATGCTCAAAGCCGGGATCACCGACTGGCAGACTCGCTATCCGCAAAATCCAGGCGCGAAAATGCTGCCAACGCAGCTGGTGAACGTGCAGAACTTCAAACCGGCTTCCGTCAATAAAATCGCCCTGTTACTGCCCCTGAATGGGCAGGCGGCGGTGTTTGGTCGCACCATTCAGCAGGGCTTTGAAGCGGCGAAAAACGGCACCACCGCCGTTGCGGGGAACGCCGTCCCGGCACAGGCTGCACAGGCCGCCAACGTCAATGATGTGATTAGCCCGTCAGCGGCGGAAACCAGTGATTTAACGACCTCGCAAGCGCCTGCCCAGGGCACGATGCAGAATCCGGTCACGGCGCCAACCACGCCTCCGGTGGCTGCGCCAGCGCCCGAAGCGCAGGAACAGACTCCGGCGCAAGCGCCAGCAGCCCCGGCAACCGATACCGCTGTTACTGCCCCGCAAACCACCGCACCGGAACAGCAGCCTGCCGCTCAGCCACAGGCCGTTGCGGCCACCACCGCAAATCCAGGCGCCGAACTGAAGATTTACGACACCAGCTCACAGCCGATCGATCAGGTTCTGGCGCAGGTTCAGCAGGACGGTGCCAGCATTGTGGTCGGCCCGCTGCTGAAGAATAACGTTGAAGAGCTGATGAAGAGCAACACCACGCTGAACGTGCTGGCCCTCAATCAACCTGAGCAAGTGCAAAACCGCGCGAACATTTGCTATTTCGCACTTTCGCCGGAAGATGAGGCGCGTGACGCCGCGCGTCATATCCACGAACAGGGGAAACAGGCTCCGCTGCTGCTGACACCGCGTAGTGCTCTCGGCGATCGCGTGGCGAATGCGTTTGCTCAGGAGTGGCAACAGCTGGGCGGCAGCGTGGTACTGCAGCAGAAATTCGGTTCAACGTCTGAACTGCGTGCAGGCGTCAACGGCGGTTCAGGTATCGCCCTGACTGGCAGCCCGATTTCGGCCAGCCTGCCTCAGCAGCAGAGCGTCACCATCGGCGGCCTGACCATCCCGGCTCCGCCGACTGATGCACAAATCAGCGGTGGCGGTAAAGTGGACGCGGCGTACATTGTCGCCACGCCAGAAGAGATTGCCTTTATCAAGCCGATGATTGCGATGCGTAACGGTAGCCAGAGCGGTGTAACCTTGTATGCCAGCTCACGTAGCGCGCAAGGTACGGCTGGCCCGGATTTCCGTCTGGAGATGGACGGCCTGCAGTACAGCGAAATTCCAATGCTGGCGGGCAGCAATCCGGCCCTGATGCAGCAGGCGCTAAGCAGCGTGCGTAACGATTACTCCCTCGCACGTCTTTATGCGATGGGCGTGGATGCGTGGGCGCTGGCTAACCACTTTACCCAGATGCGTCAGGTGCCGGGCTTTGAGCTTAACGGCAACACCGGCGATCTCACCGCGACCCAGGATTGCGTGATTAACAGGAAGTTATCATGGCTCAAATACCAGCAGGGGCAGATCGTCCCGGCGAGTTAAGCCGTAAACAGATGGGCGACGCGTGGGAGTTAACAGCGCGTCGCTGGCTGGAAGGCAAAGGACTGCGCTTTATCGCCGCCAACGTTCGTGGACGGGGCGGCGAAATTGATCTGATCATGAAAGAGGGTCAGGTCACCGTGTTTATTGAAGTCCGTTTCCGACAGTCGTCCCGCTTTGGTGGCGCTGCCGCCAGCGTGACGCTCGCCAAACAACGTAAATTATTACAAACTGCCCACTTGTGGCTCGCCCGCCATAATGGGAGTTTTGATACTGTGGATTGCCGGTTCGATGTGGTAGCCTTCACCGGAAACGACGTAGAATGGCTTAAAAACGCCTTTGGCGAAGACGTCTAAAACAAAGTTTTAAAGGGATAACGTGCTCGAAAGAATTAAGGTTTGTTTCACAGAAAGCATTCAAACTCAGATTGCAGCGGCGGAAGCCCTCCCGGATGCTATTTCTCGTGCCGCGATGACGCTGGTGCAGTCCCTGCTTAATGGCAACAAAATCCTCTGTTGTGGCAATGGCACATCGGCCGCCAACGCACAGCATTTTGCTGCCAGCATGATCAATCGTTTTGAAACAGAACGCCCAAGTTTACCCGCCATTGCACTTAATACCGATAATGTGGTCTTAACGGCGATTGCCAACGATCGTCTGCATGACGAAATATACGCAAAACAGGTACGCGCCTTAGGGCATGCCGGGGATGTTCTGCTGGCGATTTCCACGCGCGGTAATAGCCGCGATATCGTCAAAGCCGTTGAGGCGGCAGTGACGCGCGACATGACTATCGTCGCGCTGACGGGCTATGACGGTGGCGAACTGGCGGGTCTTTTAGGGCCGCAGGATGTGGAAATCCGCATTCCTTCGCATCGCAGCGCGCGCATTCAGGAAATGCACATGCTGACGGTGAACTGCTTATGCGATCTGATCGATAACACGCTTTTCCCTCACCAGGATGATTAAGGAGTACTAATGAAGGCATTAACGCCCCTCGCAGTCCTTATTTCTGCGCTGCTGCTTCAGGGATGCATCGCGGCGGCCGTTGTGGGTACTGCGGCTGTTGGCACCAAAGCCGCAACCGACCCGCGCTCTGTGGGAACTCAGGTGGACGACGGTACGCTGGAACTGCGCGTGAACAGCGCCCTGTCGAAAGACGAACAAATTAAGAAAGAAGCGCGTATCAACGTCACCGCCTATCAGGGCAAAGTGCTGCTGGCAGGCCAGGCGCCGAATCTGGATCTCGCGTCCCGTGCGAAACAGATTGCCATGGGCGTAGAAGGCACCACCGAGGTGTTTAACGAAGTGCGTCAAGGCCAGCCGATTGGTCTGGGCACTGCGTCGTCGGATACCTGGATCACCACCAAAGTGCGCTCCCAGTTGCTGGGTAGCGATCAGGTGAAATCGTCCAACGTGAAAGTGACCACCGAGAATGGCGAAGTGTTCCTGCTCGGTCTGGTCACGGATCGTGAAGGCAAAGCGGCAGCTGATATTGCCAGCCGCGTGAGCGGTGTGAAGAAAGTCACGACCGCCTTTACCTTCATCAAATAATAAAAAACCCGGCGATTGCCGGGTTTTTTATGTCTTACAGCAGCGCAATGCTGCCCGTGATAACCCCGCCTATCGCCACCAGCAGTCCCGTCAGCCACAGGGCTTTTGCCGGGAATGATTTGCGCAGCATAATCAGTGACGGCAGGCTGACCGCCGGAAGCGTCATCAAAAGCGCCAGCGCAGGTGCAGCGCCCATCCCCGCGAGCATCATGGTCTGCACAATCGGGATTTCTGCCGCCGTCGGGATGACAAACAGGCATCCGGCAACCGCCATCGCAATCACCCACAGCAGCGTGTTATCGATCGCCCCGTCCGCATGAGGGAACAACCAGACACGCGCCGCGCCAAGGACCAGCACCGCCAGAATATAGACCGGGATGGTGCTCCAGAAGAGCTGCCACAGCGCCTTGCCCCAGCGGGAGAAAAACGTCCCTTGCGGTTCAGGCGTGGCAACGTCGATGGAGACAGGCTGCACGAGCCGATCTTTCACCAGATACTGCACCAGTGAAGCAACGACCAGCACCATGATCACCCCGGCCACCAGGCGGATCAGCGCGAAATGCCAGCCCAGCACAAAGCCCATAAAGACCAGCGTCGCCGGGTTGAGCACCGGATTTCCCATCCAGAAAGCCAGCGCCCCGCCCATTGACACATTCTGGCGCCGCATCCCCGCCGTCACGGGCGCCGCGCAGCAGGAACACATCATTCCAGGCAGAGAGAAGATCGTGCCAAGCAGCGTCCCCTGAAAGCGTGGCTGTCCAAGCGTACGCATCAGCCAGTGGCGCGGGATCAGCACCTGAATCAGGGAACCGAGCAGCACACCCAGTACCGCAGCTTTCCAGACCGCCAGAAAGTAGACCATCGCGTAATCCCAGGCCGCCTGCAGCGGGCTAGTTTCTGCCTGCGCCAGTATGGATTTACCGATGCTGTGGGTTTCCGCGGCGGTGAACGCTTTGCCGTAATAGGGCTGCCATTTCACATACCAAAGACCAATAATAACGACGAGAAAAAAGAGTGCGGGCTTCCACCACTGAAATGGCGTTGCCGCCTGAGATGAAGACTGACCAGTCATAGCATTCCCCGGGGAGTGTAATTAATTTAGCCCGGGGAGTTTACGCCTCACCTTTGGCGATTTCACGCAGTTTAGCCGAGGGGATAATATTGACGCCCTCTTTTGAGGGAGAACGCGCTTCGTGCAGCATAGCGCTCGCCACATCACGCGCCTGAATAGATTTCCAGTTACCCGGAAAAAGCTGGAACAGGGGCGCAAAAATGGACTCATTAAAACGCTGCTTTTCGCGATCGCCCAGCAACATTGACGGTCGCACAATCGTGAGCCGCTCCCAGTTTTGCGCAATCAGCGCATCTTCCATTTTGCCTTTCACTTTGTTGTAAAAGAACGGCGAGCTGGCATTGGCCCCCATTGAGCTGACCACCAGAAAATGCTTTGCGCCCAGCCGTTTAGCCGTGAGCGCCGTGTCCACCACCAGCGTGTAGTCGGCGTGGATAAAAGCCTCTTTGCTCCCGGCTTCGCGGCGGGTCGTGCCCAGGCAGCAGAAGGCGATATCAATCGGATCCTGCACCTGGCCAAGTGCATCGGTTAGCTGCGGATCGTGGGGGTTAAAGACGCCGGAAATATCCGCCAGCGGGCGTCGCGTCGGCGCGGCAATGTAGTTGATCCAGGGCTGCTGGATCAGCATTCGCAACAAGTGTCCGCCCACCAGCCCGGTGGTACCTGTGATTAATACCTGGCTCATTTTGTCTCCTTTGCAGATTAGTCCGTTTGCGATTTCAGTCTGCTTAGCCACACTTAAAAGTCTGTTACGGGTAAGTATTTACCACAAACGGCAAAAAATCTGTCTGAAGCCAAAACAACGGAGGAAGCATGAGCAAGAAAATAGCCGTCTTGATCACCGATGAGTTTGAAGATTCAGAGTTCACCTCTCCTGCAGAGGCGTTCCGCAAGGCGGGACATGAGGTCATCACCATCGACAAGCAGGCCGGAAAAACGGTGAAAGGCCATAAAGGCGAAGCCAGCGTTACTATCGACAAAGCCATTGATGAGGTGCGTCCGGCGGATTTCGACGCCCTGCTGCTGCCTGGCGGTCACTCCCCGGATACGCTGCGCGGTGACGAGCGCTTTGTGACGTTCACGCGCGATTTTGTCTCCAGCGGCAAGCCTGTCTTCGCGATCTGCCATGGGCCACAGCTGCTGATCAGCGCCGAAGTGGTGCGCGGGCGCAAGCTGACGGCGGTTAAACCGATCGTTATCGATCTTAAAAACGCGGGCGCTGATTTTTACGATCAGGAAGTGGTCGTCGACAACAATCAGCTGGTGACCAGCCGTACACCGGACGATCTTCCCGCCTTTAATCGCGAAGCGTTACGCCTGCTCGGCTCGTAGCCAGTGAAGCTTTTTGCCAAAGCCCAGCGTGTTGTCTGTGAACTTCAGCTCATCGAGGCGAATTTCCCAGACGGGCGCTGACAGGGCAAGCGCCACCGGGAAGCGACGCGTATAGCGCTTGCGCATCGCGTCGCTCTCTTCCCCTTCCAGACGGCGGATCTCGCCTTTGAACTGCACGCCACGAATCAGCGCGACATTTTTCGGCTGGCCATTAACGGTGCCAGCGACAGGTGCTTGTGACCCGGACATCTGCGCATGACGGGTTTTGTCTTCGCTTAAGAGGTAAAACGCGACGCGTTCGGGATCGTAAAGGTAAAACGCATTCGCACACCACAGCTCGCCCTCCTGATGGACACACCAGGTGACGACGTGCTGCTTTGCCAGCCAACGGCTGATAGCGGCCAGAGTTTCCATTTTCGCGCTCTCTCATGCTATGGTGCATTCACCTTAACATACTGAATCTGCAAACTGTGTGCTGGTTTCTCTATCTTGTCCGAACGGCCAATAATGCCCTCTACACCGGGATTACCACCGATGTAGCGCGGCGTTTCCTTGAACATCAAACGGGAAAAGGCGCCAAAGCGCTGCGGGGGAAAGGTGAACTGACGCTGGCCTTTTCGGCGCATGTCGGTGAGCGCTCACTGGCACTGAAGATGGAGTACCGCATTAAGCAGCTGACGAAGCGCCAGAAAGAGCGCCTCGTCGCCGGGGATGATTCGTTTGAGGCGCTACGCGAGAGCCTGCAAAACGCGTCGATTAAAGACGATTGAAGTGTTCGTGATACTCAACCAGACCGCTGACGCCATTGAGAGCGTCATCTGCCAGACGATGCACCTGGAAGGCGGTCTCAGTACCCGGCCAGCGGCAGTGCAGATCGTAAGGCGCGGCAGGTTCAAAACCTAAACGGCCATAGAACGCCGGGTCGCCCAGCGTGACCACCGCCGCGTATCCGAACTCATTCAGAGAATCCAGCCCTTCATAGACCAGCTGGCGCGCCAGCCCCTGACCGCGATAGTTTTCGTCGACCGCCAGCGGTGCCATTCCGACCCACTGAAGATCTTCGCCCTGAACGGCGACCGGGCTGAACGCCACGTAACCCACAACCTGTCCTTCGTCATCCGTCGCAACCAGGCCGAGCGTGACCAGCCCGTCTTCACGCAGATCGTGGACCAGTCGGGCCTCGGCGTCTTCCGGGAATGACCGACGTAATAATGAATCAATGCCAGGGGCATCAATCCCAATTTCAACTCGAATCAGCATGGCTCACCTACTGAAGTGTGTTTACTTTCGGGCGGGGTTTTCAGACCCGCCTCAACGAAATCGGCCATTTGCATCAGCACCGTGCGCAGCGCCTTCGGCATCTGATCCAGCTCAATGGCATCCATTAAATTTTTGACGTACAGGCCAAGCTCGGTATCCCCTTCAATCACCAGACGACGCTGGAAGAAGAGGGTATCCGGGTCCTGCTTACGCGCGGCGATCATCAGCAGATCGCTGGCATTCGCGCTGAAACTGACATCCGCCGGGGCGGAATCACTGACCATCAGCTTGCCGTTCTCCACGGAGGTAAACCAGCACAGTCCGATGTCACGCACCTCGATACGTAGCCAGCGCCCGTCGAGAAACTCCAGCTCGCCCTCTTCCAGCGCCTGGCGGAACTGCCAGCTCAGCACCTGCTGAATCACCTGGCGTTTAAGAGCGAACGGCGTGAGTTTGACCGGCACGCTCAGCAGAGATGGACCAAATTGTACGAGGCGTGAACGCAGTTTTTCCAGCACGAGCTTTACTCCCTGATGTCGATAATCCTGTTATTTTGCCATATCCGGCAGCCATCGTAGCGGCGTAAATCAACAAACCGTATTGCGGCATGATTGATTATTGGTGTCATCAATACGCCATTAACTGCCTTAAATCAAAAATTGTCGCGTGGAGGTTAATTAAACTCCCCGTTCGTTAACAATTTTGTGCCCTCTGGGGCAGCGAACGTCAGGATAAATTATGGAGCTGCTCTGTCCAGCCGGAAACCTTCCGGCACTTAAAGCGGCCATCGAAAACGGCGCCGATGCGGTCTATATCGGGCTGAAAGATGACACCAACGCCCGCCACTTTGCTGGTCTGAACTTCACGGAGAAGAAGCTCCAGGAAGCGGTCAATTTCGTTCACCAGCACCGCCGCAAATTACATATCGCCATCAACACCTTTGCGCATCCCGATGGCTATGTACGCTGGCAGCGCGCGGTGGATATGGCGGCACAGCTCGGGGCAGACGCGTTGATCCTCGCCGACCTCGCTATGCTGGAGTATGCCGCAGAACGCTATCCGCATATTGAGCGCCATGTCTCTGTTCAGGCCTCGGCCACCAACGAAGAGGCCGTGCGCTTTTATCATCGTCACTTTGACGTCGCCCGCGTGGTGTTGCCGCGCGTGCTGTCTATTCATCAGGTTAAGCAACTGGCGCGGGTCTCGCCAGTTCCACTGGAAGTTTTTGCGTTCGGCAGCCTGTGCATCATGGCTGAAGGCCGCTGCTATCTCTCGTCCTATCTGACTGGCGAATCACCGAATACCGTCGGGGCCTGCTCCCCTGCCCGCTTTGTGCGCTGGCAGCAGACGCCACAGGGGCTGGAGTCGCGTCTGAATGACGTGCTGATCGACCGCTATCAGGACGGGGAAAACGCCGGATATCCGACGCTGTGCAAGGGCCGTTATCTGGTCGACGGCGAGCGGTATCACGCCCTGGAAGAACCCACCAGCCTGAACACGCTGGAACTGCTGCCGGAACTGCTGGCGGCGAACATTGCCTCGGTGAAAATCGAAGGTCGTCAGCGCAGCCCGGCGTACGTCAGCCAGGTGGCGAAAGTGTGGCGACAGGCGATCGATCGCTGCATGGCCGATCCGCAGAATTACGCCCCACAACCGGCCTGGATGGACACCCTGGGCGCGATGTCCGAAGGCACGCAAACCACGCTTGGCGCGTATCACCGTAAATGGCAGTGAGATAATCCATGAAATATTCATTAGGACCCGTGCTCTACTACTGGTCAAAAGAGACGCTGGAAGACTTTTACCAGCAGGCGGCGGGCAGTAGCGCCGATACGATTTATCTCGGGGAGTCCGTCTGCAGCAAACGTCGTGCAACCAAAGTGGGCGACTGGCTGGATATGGCGAAAAACCTCGCCGGCAGCGGCAAGCAGGTGGTGCTGTCGACGCTTGCGCTGGTGCAGGCCTCATCGGAGCTGGGCGAGATTAAACGCTACGTCGAGAACGGTGATTTCCTGCTGGAAGCGAGCGATCTTGGCGTGGTGAACATGTGCGCTGAACGCAAGCTGCCGTTTGTCGCCGGACACGCGCTCAACTGCTATAACGCCGTGACCCTGCGCCTGCTGCTGAAACAGGGGATGACGCGCTGGTGTATGCCGGTGGAACTCTCCCGCGACTGGCTGGTCAACCTGCTGAATCAGTGTGAAGAGCTGGGCATCCGCAATCAGTTTGAAGTGGAAGTGTTGAGCTACGGGCATCTGCCGCTGGCGTATTCCGCGCGCTGCTTCACTGCCCGCTCCGAAGACCGCCCGAAAGACGAGTGCGAAACCTGCTGCATCAAGTATCCCAACGGACGCAATATGCTGTCGCAGGAGAACCAGCAGGTCTTTGTCCTTAACGGCATTCAGACCATGAGCGGCTATGTTTACAATCTCGGCAACGAGCTGACGTCGATGCAAGGCGTGGTGGATATGGTGCGCCTGTCCCCGCTGGACACTAACGTGTTTGCGATGCTGGATGCGTTTCGTGCCAACGAAAATGGCACCGCTCCCCTGCCGCTGAAGGCAAACAGCGACTGCAACGGTTACTGGAAACGTGTGGCCGGGCTGGAGCTGCAGGCCTAAATGTAGACATCTTTTAAGCTGCATGAAAGCGGCAAGTCTGGAAATCCACGGGACCATACTCAAGTCAGTGTCGGGATAAACAGATCAAGCCTACGCACAGGCAGTTTGAAGGATGAAGTGTAAAAGCTCACTTTGTTAACAACGGTTATTAATTTTTAATGCACTATTAAAAGATTCACCGTCGACAAAGTGAGCTGTTATGACTGATAAATCCATTCCTTTTTCGGTGCTCGATCTGGCGCCGATCCCAGAAGGCTCCTCGGCCCGAGAAGCTTTTTCTCACTCTCTGGATCTCGCCCGTCTCGCTGAACAGCGTGGCTATCATCGCTACTGGCTGGCGGAACATCACAACATGGTGGGCATCGCCAGCGCGGCGACCTCGGTGCTGATTGGCTATCTGGCGGCAAACACCACGACTCTTCATCTCGGCTCGGGCGGCGTAATGTTGCCGAACCACTCCCCGCTGGTGATTGCCGAACAGTTTGGCACCCTGAATACGCTCTATCCCGGGCGAATTGATTTAGGGCTTGGCCGTGCTCCAGGCAGCGATCAGCCGACTATGCGCGCGCTGCGTCGTCATATGGGCGGTGATATTGATAACTTCCCGCGCGATGTGGCGGAGCTGGTGGACTGGTTTGATGCGCGCGATCCTCATCCGCAGGTGCGCCCGGTACCCGGTTACGGCGAGAAGATCCCCGTGTGGCTGCTCGGTTCGAGTCTGTATAGCGCACAGCTGGCGGCGCAGCTCGGCCTGCCGTTTGCGTTTGCCTCACACTTTGCCCCGGATATGCTGCATCAGGCGCTGCATCTCTATCGCACTCAGTTCAAACCGTCCGAACGGCTGGAAAAACCGCACGCGATGGTGTGTATCAACATTATCGCCGCCGACAGTAACCGCGATGCGGAATTCCTCTTTACCTCCATGCAGCAGGCGTTTGCGAAGCTGCGCCGCGGCGAGAGCGGACAGCTGCCGCCGCCGGTGGAGAATATGCATCAGCTGTGGTCAGCGTCGGAACAGTACGGTGTACAGCAGGCGCTCAGTATGTCGCTGGTGGGCGATAAAGCGAAAGTGCGTCACGGGCTGGAGGCGGTGCTACGAGAAACGCAGGCCGACGAGATTATGGTTAACGGGCAGATTTTCGATCACCAGGCGCGTTTGCACTCGTTTGATCTGGCCATGCAGGTTAAAGAAGAGTTGTTAGGATAGCGTTTGTGCCCGGTGGCGATACGCCTGCCGGGCCTGCAGATTTTTATGCCGGATAAGGCGCAGCCGCCATCCGGCAATCGTCTTACTGATACACCGGCAACACATCAAAGCTCGACAGCACGTGTACCAGCGCGTTTCCGACACCAAAGATCAGAATCAGGGCAATCATCGGCTTGCCGCCCCAGACGCGGAATTTTGGGCTGCCAAAGCGTTTACGTGATTTACGGGCCAGCAGCGCCGGAACGATCGCCGCCCAAATGGTGGCCGCTAAACCGGCATAGCCGATAGCGTACAGGAACCCGTTCGGCCACAGCAGGCCACCGACAATCGGCGGCAGGAAGGTCAGCAACGCGGTTTTGAGACGACCCAACGCGGAATCGTCAAAGCCAAACAGATCCGCCAGATAGTCAAACAGCCCCAGCGTCACCCCGAGGAACGAACTCGCCACGGCAAAGTTCGAGAACACCACCAGCAGCAGATCCAGACTGCGGCTGTTTAGTACGCCACTCAGCGCCTGCACCAGCACATCGATGTTGCCGCCCTTCTGCGCAATGCCGATGAATTCAGGACGCGGGATGTTACCCATCGTCCCCAAAAGCCAAATCACATACAGCCCCAGCGCCAGCAGCGTGCCGTAAACCAGGCAGCGAATAATGGTGCGAGGATCTTTGCCGTAATACTTCATCAGGCTCGGGACGTTACCGTGGTAGCCAAATGACGCCAGGCAGAATGGCAACGTCATGAGCAGGTACGGCGAGTACGACGCGTGGCTTTCGGCAACGTTAAACAGCGTCGCGGGCGTGACATGACCCAGCAGGCTGCCGAAGGTCAGGAAGAAAGTGATGACTTTTGCACCGAGGACGATGGCGGTCATGCGGCTCACCGCTTTGGTGCTCATCCAGACGATAAACGCCACGGCTAGCGCAAAGATCAGACCCGCCACACGCGCCGGGACATTCAGCGACATTTCAGAAAACGTGTGGTGCAGTATCGAACCGCTCGCCGAAATGTAGGCGTAGGTCAGGATATACAGCACGAAAGCAATCGAGATGCCGTTTATCAGGTTCCAGCCTTTCCCCAGCAGGTCTTTAGTGATGGTGTCGAAGCTCGACCCGATACGGTAGTTCAGGTTCGCCTCAAGGATCATCAACCCCGAATGCAGCATGCAGAACCAGGTAAACACCAGCGCTGCCAGCGACCAGAAGAACCACGCACCGGACATGACCACCGGCAGGGAAAACATCCCTGCACCGATTATCGTCCCGCCGATAATCACCACGCCGCCGAGCAGCGAAGGTGAAGTTTGTGTGGTGGTTAGTGTCGCCATACAGCCGTTTCTCCAGTTAAACATTTTGCTACTGCATTTTAATGTGTCGCACTGTACCAGTACGATAGTACAAATGGAATAAAAAAAGCCCCGATAAAAAATATCGGGGCTGTAATGATTACTTTACGCTATCAGGCGTGTATCAGGCGTGGCAATTACGCGTCACGACGACGTGCAGTACCTTCATCGCGACGTGGGCCGCGGTTTTCGCGACGCTCACCGCTGAAGCGACCTGCACCGGCTGGTGCTGCGCCATCACGACGAGGACCACGACCGCCTTCACGACGCTCACCGCCACCGAAACGACGCTCGCCCGCTGGACGATCACCTTCACGGCGAGGACCACGATCAGGACGCGGCTGGGCATCGCCCATCAGCTGCATGTTCATCGGTTTGTTCAGGATGCGGGTGCGAGTAAAGTGCTGCAGAACTTCGCCCGGCATGCCTTTTGGCAGTTCGATCGTAGAGTGCGTACCGAACAGCTTGATGTTACCGATGTAACGGCTACTGATGTCGCCTTCGTTCGCGATAGCGCCAACGATATGACGAACTTCAACACCATCATCACGGCCAACTTCAATGCGGTACAGTTCCATATCGCCTGCGTCACGACGCTCACGACGTGGACGGTCTTCACCGCTACGCTCTGGACGGTCGCCACGTGGACCACGGTCATTACGATCGTTACCGCGACGCTCGAAACGCTCATCGCGCTCACGGAATTCACGCTTAGGACGCATCGGTGCATCAGGTGGCACGATCAGAGCACGTTCGCCCTGTGCCATTTTCAGCAGCGCTGCAGCCAGAGTTTCGATGTCCAGCTCTTCGCCTTCCACAGTCGGCTGAATTTGCGCCAGCAGAGCACGGTACTGATCCAGATCGCTGCTTTCCAGCTGCTGCTGTACTTTCGCGGCGAATTTTTCCAGGCGGCGTTTGCCCAGCAGGTCTGCATTTGGCAGTTCTGCTTCTGGAATGGTCAGCTTCATGGTGCGTTCGATGTTACGCAGCAGACGACGCTCGCGGTTCTCAACGAACAGCAGAGCACGGCCAGCACGACCCGCACGACCGGTACGACCGATACGGTGAACGTAAGACTCGGAATCCATAGGGATGTCGTAGTTCACAACCAGGCTGATACGTTCTACGTCCAGACCACGTGCTGCCACGTCGGTTGCAATCAGGATATCCAGACGACCGTCTTTCAGACGCTCCAGAGTCTGCTCACGCAGGGACTGGTTCATGTCGCCGTTCAGCGCTGCGCTGTTATAGCCGCTACGTTCCAGGGCTTCAGCCACTTCCAGGGTCGCGTTTTTGGTACGAACGAAGATAATCGCCGCATCAAAATCTTCTGCTTCCAGGAAACGCACCAGCGCTTCGTTTTTACGCATACCGTATACAGACCAGTAGCTCTGGCTGATGTCCGGGCGAGTGGTTACGCTGGACTGGATACGCACTTCCTGCGGATCTTTCATGAAGCGACGAGTAATACGACGGATCGCTTCTGGCATCGTTGCAGAGAACAGAGCGGTCTGATGACCCTCTGGGATCTGCGCCATAATGGTTTCTACGTCTTCGATGAAGCCCATGCGCAGCATTTCGTCAGCTTCATCCAGAACCAGACCGCTCAGTTTAGAGAGATCCAGAGTACCGCGTTTCAGGTGATCCAGCAGACGGCCAGGTGTACCGACAACAATCTGTGGACCCTGACGCAGGGCGCGTAACTGCACGTCATAACGCTGGCCGCCGTAAAGGGCTACCACGTTCACGCCGCGCATGTGTTTAGAGAATTCAGTCATCGCTTCCGCTACCTGAACAGCCAGTTCACGGGTCGGAGCGAGTACGAGGATCTGCGGTGCACGCAGTTCCGGATCAATGTTGTGCAGCAGTGGCAGCGAGAACGCTGCGGTTTTACCGCTACCAGTCTGGGCCATGCCCAGCACGTCACGACCAGAGAGCAGATGCGGGATGCATTCAGCCTGGATCGGAGATGGTTTTTCGTAACCCAGATCGTTAAGGGCTTCAAGGATAGTGGCCTTCAGGCCCAGATCTGCAAAAGTGGTTTCGAATTCAGCCATGTAGTACAAGTGCCTCGATATTAATGGCGGCCAGTCTACATAACTCGTCGTGAAAATGATTAGCAATTTTCATTGAAAAGTGTGAACCGGCTCAAAGTAGGTGTATTGACGAACAACAACGCCCTCACCAGTTAAGGTGATGGCAATCAAAAAATGATTACGGGCTGATGTGGTGACGTCAGCTATTGCTGGTCCGATTCTGCCAGGTCGTCTTGCTCCTGGCCCAAGAGCGATAATTCCAACAATGCATAACGGTGCTCAACGAAGTTGTGGACGTTGTTAGCAACCGCTAATTTGAACAGTGCCGTAGCGCTGTCCATATCCCCCAGACTTAGGTAGTACTTACCTAAATAGAAGTTGGTTTCACTGAGATGCTCAGCGAGCGAGGTGTTATCCGTTGCGTCCGCCTTGAGCCTATCCATCAGCGTTGCTTCGCTAATGTTGCCCAGGTAGAACTCGACAATGTTCCATCCCCATTGTTCCTTGTCCGATTTCTCGAAGCGTTGTTTTAACGCCTCTTTCGCCTGCTTCTCATTGAGCTTCTGCTCAACGATGTAAAGCCACAGGACGCGGAAAGGATCATTAGGATCGTCTTGATAAAACGCCAGCAGATCATCTTGCGCTAACTTGTCACGACCGCCGTAATACAATGCGATACCGCGATTCAAGTGCGCGTAGTTGTAAGTTGGATCAAGCTCAAGTACAGAATCAAACGCTTCATAGGCAGCATCAAAATTGCCTGCCTGCGTTAAATATATACCTAAGTAATTGAATACTTCAGGCATATCAGGTCGGATTGCCAGCGCTTGTGAAAAATCATTTCGCGCTAGTGCCCTCAGACCGAGACTATCATACAACACTCCGCGCTCATATAAAAGCTGTGCGCGTTCATCATCGGTTAAAGCCCGACTGGCAAGAATTTGTTCCATGCGTGCCAGAATCACTTCCTGCTGCAAAGTCGGTTGCAATGGCACTGCGAGGACTTCGCTCTTACGCCAGGCAGAGTTGCTGCATCCTGCCAGCGTTAAAGCTGTCGCAACGAAACACCAGCGCAAAAAAGGCTTCATTTCCCACTCCCGAAGACAACTATTGGATGAACGTCCTGTCCCCCGGCTGCTAACAAGGCGTCCTGCCTGATAATACGCCCCCCGCCGAAGCGGAGGGCAAATGCAACCTTACTCGCCTTGTTCTGCGGCCGGGGCTTCCGGCGCGGCAGCAGGCTGAGACTGCTCGGTCGCTTCTTTAATGCTCAGACGGATACGGCCCTGGCGGTCAACTTCCAGAACTTTAACCGGGACTTCCTGGTTCATCTGCAGGTAGTCGGTCACTTTCTCAACGCGCTTGTCAGCGATCTGAGAGATGTGTACCAGACCTTCTTTACCGCCACCGATGGCAACGAACGCGCCAAAGTCAACGATACGGGTCACTTTACCATTGTAGATGCGACCCACTTCGATTTCTGCAGTGATCTCTTCGATACGACGAATCGCGAATTTCGCTTTTTCGCCGTCGGTCGCTGCGATCTTCACAGTACCGTCATCTTCGATTTCGATAGTGGTGCCAGTCTCTTCAGTCAGAGCACGGATAACAGAACCGCCTTTACCGATCACGTCTTTGATCTTGTCTGGGCTGATCTTAATGGTGTGGATACGCGGTGCGAACTGAGAAATGTCGCCGCGTGGCGCGTTGATCGCCTGCTCCATCACGCCCAGGATGTGCAGACGCGCACCTTTAGCCTGGTTCAGTGCAACCTGCATGATCTCTTTGGTGATACCTTCAATTTTGATATCCATCTGCAGTGCAGAGATACCTTCGCGGGAACCCGCTACTTTGAAGTCCATATCGCCCAGGTGATCTTCGTCGCCCAGAATGTCAGACAGAACAACAAAGTTGTCGCCTTCTTTCACCAGGCCCATTGCGATACCCGCAACAGCAGCTTTGATTGGCACGCCCGCATCCATCAGGGCCAGGGAAGCGCCACACACGGAAGCCATGGAAGAAGAACCGTTAGATTCGGTGATTTCAGAAACCACACGAACGGTGTACGGGAATTTGTCAGCTTCCGGCATAACTGCCAGCACGCCGCGCTTCGCCAGACGACCGTGACCAATTTCACGACGCTTAGGCGAGCCAACCATACCGGTTTCACCTACGGAGTACGGAGGGAAGTTATAGTGGAACAGGAAGCTGTCAGTGCGCTCGCCCATCAGTTCGTCGATGTTCTGTGCGTCACGTGCAGTACCCAGAGTCGCGGTTACCAGCGCCTGAGTTTCGCCACGGGTGAACAGTGCGGAACCGTGAGTACGTGGCAGAACGCCAGTACGCACATCCAGACCACGAATCATGTCTTTTTCGCGGCCATCGATACGCGGTTCGCCAGCCAGAACGCGGCTACGTACAGCATTTTTCTCGATAGCGTGCAGGATTTCGCTCAGCTCGTTCGCGTCCAGGGATTCATCTTCTGCAACCAGCGTAGCGATGGTTTCAGATTTGATGACATCAATCTGCGCGTAACGCTCTTGTTTGTCAGTGATGCGGTATGCATCGCTCAGACGCGCTTCTGCCAGTGCAGCAACGCGCGCGTTCAGCGCTTCGTTAACGGCTTCTGGCTGCCAATCCCAACGTGGTTTACCGGCTTCTTTCACCAGATCGTTGATGTTCTGGATAACAATCTGCTGCTGCTCGTGGCCAAATACCACAGCGCCCAGCATCTGGTCTTCGCTCAGCAGTTCTGCTTCGGATTCAACCATCAGTACGGCAGCTTCGGTACCGGCAACAACCAGATCCAACTTACTTTCTTTCAGCTCATCCTGAGTCGGGTTCAGTACGTACTGGTCGTTGATATAACCAACGCGAGCAGAACCGATAGGACCGTTGAATGGAATGCCTGACAGGGACAGTGCAGCGGATGCACCGATCATCGCCACGATGTCCGGGTTAACCTGTGGGTTAACGGAAACAACAGTCGCGATAACCTGAACTTCGTTTACGAAGCCTTCCGGGAAAAGCGGACGAACCGGGCGGTCAATCAGACGCGCAATCAGGGTTTCGCCTTCGCTTGGACGGCCTTCACGACGGAAGAAGCCACCCGGGATTTTACCAGCAGCGTAAGTACGCTCCTGATAGTTAACGGTCAGAGGGAAGAAGTCCTGACCTGGTTTTGCTTTTTTCTGGCCTACAACGGTCACGAATACAGCGGTGTCATCCATGCTTACCATAACGGCAGCAGTAGCCTGACGTGCCATCATGCCGGTTTCCAGCGTGACGGTATGCTGACCATACTGGAATTTACGAACGATCGGATTCAGCAAAATTCTGTCCTTTCTTAATGGATGACAGCACACCCACGGTGTGCTGTCGATTTAACCCGACCTTCTTCGCATCCTCGCGACTAATGACAACCGACACCCCCATGGGTGAAGCCTCTCATTAGCCGCGCGAACCTCTGCAATGAAGATCATTTATAGCAACAATACAATAGTTTCCAGTGAATTGCTGCCGTCTGGTTGAAAAAAGGGGCCATTAGGCCCCTTTTTCTGAAACTCGCAAGACTTAGCGACGCAGACCCAGACGCTCGATCAGCGCGGTGTAGCGTGCAACATCTTTACGTTTCAGGTAGTCGAGCAGTTTACGACGCTGAGAAACCATACGCAGCAGACCACGACGGCTGTGGTGATCTTTTTTGTGCTCTGCAAAGTGACCCTGCAGGTGGTTAATCTGTGCAGTCAGCAGGGCAACCTGAACTTCGGTAGAACCGCTGTCGTTAGTACCACGACCGAACTCGGAAACGATTTTAGCTTTAGCTTCAACGCTTAGAGACATGATGAACTCCAAAAAATAAAGAATGAAAGGGTGCCGATCTCTAATTCAGCAACCCCAGTTTACGCCGCGCAGATTGTTAAACAATTTGCCCGACGTTAAGCGGCGATATTCTACCCGTCTCCCCTGCTTATCGCAAGGCAAGTAAATCGCTTAGAGGGGATATTCAACAACCAGGCGACGCGGTGCTACGCGGCCTTCGTCATCGATTTCACCCATTCCGATAAACTTGTTTTCTTCGCCTTCGGTAACGCGGACCAGCCCAGTATGCGGGGTATCTGTCGTGCGAACCGGATTGCCGTTTTTAAAGTAAACGGATGAAGTCAGGGGCAAATTCACAATCGGGAAATCAGCAGCCGGGCTGTCCATCGGCATCAGCAGCGGGTCAAGCAAATCGGCCGGGGAGATCCCCTGCTCTTCTGCCTGATCGACCAGCGCGCGAAGATGCTCAAGCGTCACCATACGTTCAACCGGATATTTACTGACCGCAAGACGACGCAGGTAAATCACATGCGCGCCGCAGCCCAGTTTTTCACCCAGATCGTCAATGATGGTGCGAATGTACGTGCCTTTCGAGCAGTGAACTTCCAGCTCCAGCTCGTCACCTTCGTGGCGAATGAACAGCAGTTCGTAGACGGTGATCGGGCGCGCTTCACGCGGGACTTCAATCCCCTGGCGGGCATATTCGTAGAGCTTTTTGCCCTGATACTTCAGCGCCGAATACATGGACGGCACCTGCAGGGTATCCCCACGGAAGCTTTCCAGCGCGGCCTGAAGCTGCTCGGCACTGAAGGTCACCGGACGCTCTTCGACAACCTGACCGTCTGCGTCGGAGGTGTCCGTACGCTGACCAAGTTTCGCGATCACGCGATAGCGCTTATCAGAATCGAGCAGGTACTGGGAAAACTTGGTTGCTTCGCCCAGACAGACAGGCAGCATGCCTGTCGCCAGTGGGTCCAGCGCACCGGTATGCCCGGCGCGGTTAGCGTTATAAAGACGCTTCACTTTTTGCAGCACGTCATTGCTGGATGCGCCCTGAGGTTTATCCAGCAGCAGCACGCCGTGCACGTCGCGGCCGCGACGACGAGGACGACTCATCAGTCCTCCTTGCTGTCGTCCGGGTTCACACGACGTTCATCGTCATGTTTAACCACGCTGGTCACCAGGTTGGACATCCGCATACCTTCTACCAGCGAGTTATCGTAGAAGAAAGTCAGCTCCGGCACGATACGCAGACGCATCGCTTTACCGAGCAGAGAGCGGATAAAACCAGAGGCTTCCTGCAATGCTTTAATGCCATTCTTAACAGCGGCTTCGTCTTTGTCGTTCAGGAACGTGACGAACACTTTGGCATAGGCCAGATCACGGGACATCTCAACGCCCGAAACAGTGGTCATCATACCCACGCGTGGGTCTTTGATTTCGCGTTGCAGGATGAGTGCGATCTCTTTCTGCATCTCCTGAGCCACGCGCTGTGGGCGACCAAATTCTTTCGCCATAATAAATTCTCCAGACAAAAAAGGGGCCATAAGCCCCTTTTGATATTTCATGCCGGGTGGCGCTTCGCTTACCCGGCTTACAATTTTCTTAATCCTTTCGGGGATTAAGCAATGCTACGCTGGATTTCGATGATTTCGAACACTTCGATCATATCGCCAACGCGAACATCGTTGTAGTTCTTAACGCCGATACCACATTCCATGCCGTTACGGACTTCGTTAACGTCATCTTTGAAGCGGCGCAGGGATTCCAGCTCGCCTTCGTAGATAACCACGTTGTCACGCAGAACGCGGATTGGGTTATGACGTTTGATGGTACCTTCGGTAACCATACAACCCGCGATCGCACCAAATTTCGGTGATTTGAACACGTCACGAACTTCAGCCAGACCGATGATCTGCTGTTTCAGTTCTGGAGACAGCATACCGCTCATCGCTGCTTTCACTTCGTCGATCAGATGGTAGATGACGGAGTAGTAGCGCAGATCCAGGCTTTCTGAATCGATAACTTTACGCGCAGAAGCATCAGCACGAACGTTGAAGCCAACCAGAATCGCGTTGGACGCCGCAGCCAGGGTTGCGTCGGTTTCGGTGATACCACCGACACCAGAACCGATGATCTTCACTTTCACTTCGTCGGTAGACAGTTTCAGTAAAGAGTCGGAGATCGCTTCCACAGAACCCTGAACGTCCGCTTTCAGTACGACGTTCACTTCGTGAACTTCGCCTTCAGTCATGTTAGCGAACATGTTCTCGAGTTTAGATTTCTGCTGACGAGCCAGCTTAACTTCACGGAATTTGCCCTGACGATACAGTGCAACTTCACGCGCTTTCTTCTCGTCACGAACAACGGTCACTTCATCACCGGCAGCCGGAACACCGGACAGACCCAGGATTTCCACAGGAATGGATGGACCTGCTTCCAGAACTTCCTGACCCAGTTCGTTACGCATCGCACGAACACGACCGTATTCGAAGCCACACAGTACGATGTCGCCTTTGTTCAGCGTACCTTCACGGACCAGAACCGTGGCAACCGGACCACGACCTTTATCCAGGAAGGATTCGATAACGGCACCGCTTGCCATGCCTTTACGAACGGCTTTCAGCTCCAGAACTTCAGCCTGCAGCAGGATTGCGTTCAGCAGGTCATCAATACCGGTACCCGCTTTTGCAGATACTGGGATGAACTGAGACTCACCGCCCCACTCTTCCGGCATAACGCCGTACTGGGACAGTTCGTTTTTAACGCGATCCATGTCAGCTTCTGGCTTATCGATCTTGTTCACAGCAACAACCACTGGCACCTGCGCCGCTTTCGCGTGCTGGATTGCTTCGATTGTCTGTGGCATCACGCCATCGTCTGCTGCAACAACCAGAACAACGATATCCGTTGCCTGTGCACCACGAGCACGCATAGAGGTAAACGCGGCGTGACCCGGGGTATCCAGGAAGGTGATCATACCGTTGTCAGTTTCAACGTGGTAAGCACCGATGTGCTGGGTAATGCCGCCCGCTTCGCCAGAGGCCACTTTCGTTGAACGAATGTAGTCCAGCAGAGAGGTTTTACCGTGGTCAACGTGACCCATGATGGTCACAACGGGTGCGCGGGATTCTGCCGCAGCGCCAGTGTCACGGTCGCTCATTACCGCTTCTTCCAGCTCGTTTTCACGACGCAGGATAACTTTGTGGCCCATCTCTTCAGCAACCAGCTGCGCGGTTTCCTGATCGATAACCTGGTTAATGGTCGCCATTGCGCCCAGTTTCATCATCGCTTTGATGACCTGAGAGCCTTTAACAGCCATTTTGTTTGCCAGGTCGCCCACGGTGATGGTTTCGCCAATCACAACGTCGCGGTTAACGGCCTGAGCAGGTTTCTGGAAGCCCTGCTGTAAAGAGGAACCTTTACGCTTGCCACCTTTACCACCGCGAACAGCGGCGCGCGCTTCTTCACGGTCAGCTTTGGATTCAGAGTGCTTGTTGCCTTTCTTCTGAGGACGAGCCGCTTTAGTCGTGCGAGTACGGCCACGGCCGCCTTCAACTTCACGATCGTTCTCATCTTCGGCCTGGCGAGCATGCTGAGAAGTCGTGACGTGATAATCGCTCTTATCCTCTTCACCTTTCTCTTTTTCTTGCTCAGCCCAAACACCGGCATTTTCTTCCGCCATACGACGTGCTTCTTCAGCCACGCGACGCGCATCTTCTTCGAGCTTGCGACGTGCTTCTTCTTCCGCTTTACGCTTCAGGTCGGCTGCTTCGGTTTCACGACGGGCTTTTTCTGCCTGGGCGGTTTTGGTCATTTCGTCAGTTTGTTGATTGCTCACTTTGTCTTTTTCCGCAGCTTCACGCTTTGCTTTATCACTGGCATCGCGTTTCGCTTTTTCAGCGGCCTCACGTTCAGCTTTTAATACTGCCTCACGCTTGGCTGTTTCTTCTGCCTCACGATGGGCTTGCTCTTCCGCTTCACGCTGCGCCTGCTCTTCCGCTGCAAGGCGCTCGGCCTCTTGCGGATCACGTTTTACAAAGGTGCGTGTCTTGCGGACTTCGATTTGTACCGATTTGCTTTTTCCACCGGTACCTGGAACATTTAACGTGCTGCGCGTTTTACGCTGCAACGTCAGTTTGTCAGGCGTTGAACCGTGTTCACGGTTCAGGTGCGCTAACAAAGTTTGTTTTTCTTGTGCAGTTACTGAGTCATCAGCAGCCTTTGGGATCCCTGCATCAGCAAATTGCTGTACCAGGCGGTCCACAGGGGTCTGAATCTCAGCAGCCAGCGATTTTACAGTTACATCAGTCATGCTGTTCCTTCCTGCTACAGTTTATTACGCTTCGTCGCCGAACCAGCAAATATTACGTGCGGCCATGATGAGTTCGCCGGCTTTCTCGTCGGTTAAACCTTCGATATCAGCCAGGTCATCAACGCCTTGCTCAGCGAGATCTTCCAGCGTACAAACACCACGGGCAGCCAGCTTGAACGCAATCGCACGATCAAGACCTTCCAGATTCAGCAGGTCATCAGCCGGCTTGTTATCACCAAGGCTTTCTTCCTGAGCCAGCGCCAGGGTGGTCAGTGCGTTTTTAGCGCGTTCACGCAGGGCTTCAACGGTTGCTTCATCCAGGCCGTCAATTTCCAGCAGTTCTTTAATTGGCACATAGGCCAGTTCTTCAAGCGAAGAGAAACCTTCTTCGACCAGGACAGTGGCGAAATCTTCGTCGATGTCCAGGTACTTCGTAAAGTTATCGATCGCTGCATGGGCTTCAGCCTGATGCTTAGCCTGCAGGTCATCAACCGTCATTACGTTCAGATCCCAGCCGCTCAGCTGAGACGCCAGACGGACGTTCTGACCGTTACGACCGATAGCCTGTGCCAGGTTACCTGCTTCAACAGCGATATCCATGGTGTGCTTGTCTTCGTCGACAACGATAGAAGACACGTCAGCCGGAGCCATAGCGTTAATCACGAATTGTGCCGGGTTGTCGTCCCAAAGCACGATATCAATGCGCTCGCCGCCCAGTTCAGTAGAAACAGCCTGGACACGTGCGCCACGCATACCAACGCAAGCACCGACCGGGTCGATACGCTTATCGTTGGTTTTTACCGCGATCTTAGCGCGAGAACCCGGATCGCGGGCCGCTGCTTTGATCTCGATAACTTCTTCACCGATTTCTGGCACCTCAATGCGGAACAGTTCGATCAGCATTTCTGGCTTAGAGCGAGTGACGAAGAGCTGCGCACCACGCGCTTCCGGACGCACTGCGTACAGAACGCCGCGGATACGGTCGCCTGGACGGAAGTTCTCACGCGGCAACATGTCTTCACGCAGGATCACGGCTTCAGCGTTGCTGCCCAGATCCAGAGAGATGTTGTCACGGTTCACTTTCTTCACCACACCGGTGATGATTTCACCTTCGTGTTCGCGGAACTGATCAACCACCATCGCGCGCTCAGCTTCACGTACTTTCTGTACGATAACCTGCTTAGCGGTCTGGGTGGTGATACGGTCGAAGGTGACAGATTCGATCTGATCTTCAACATATTCGCCAACGTTGAAGCTTTCGTCTTCGTAACGAGCCGCTTCAAGCGTGATTTCTTTGGTTGGTTGGGTCACTTCTTCGACGATCACCCAACGGCGGAAGGTATCGAAGTCACCACTTTTACGATCGATTTCTACGCGAACATCGATCTCTTGTTCGTATTTTTTCTTGGTTGCTGTAGCCAGTGCACTTTCCAGCGCTTCGAAAATCTTCTCACGCGGCAGTGATTTCTCGTTAGAGACGGCTTCAACAACAGCCAAAATTTCTTTGTTCATCGCGGGCTTTTCACCTCAATCCAGACTGTTAAAAGTGGGGAACCAGGTTCGCCTTCTGGATATTACTCAGCGCGAACACTTCATCTTTGCCTTCGACTGTCACCGTGATCATCTCACCATCAACGGCCTTAATAATGCCCTGCCATTTACGGCGGTTTTGCACAGCCATACGCAGAACGACAGTCACTTCTTCACCGAGATACCGCGTGTAGTGCTCAGCGGTGAACATCGGACGGTGGAGACCAGGCGAGGAAACTTCCAGGTTATAGGCAACAGTAATAGGATCTTCAACGTCAAGAACTGCACTAACCTGGTGGCTGACATCAGCACAATCATCAACATTGATGCCATCTTCACTATCAATATAGATGCGCAGCGTGGATGTGCGGCTGCGAATAAATTCGATGCCGACCAGTTCGTAGCCCAGTGCTTCGACCGGTGCCTTAATCATCTCTGTTAATTTTTGCTCTAATGTGGACAAGCCCACCCCCAAGACATAAAAAAAGGGCCTAAAGCCCAGTTATTCTGTAGTCAGATAACAAAAAACCCCGATAAATCGGGGCTTTAGATAACTGAACCCTATAGCCGCAACTGCGGCCTGGAGCACTTTCTGAAAGAATTTTTTCAAATCCAGCTACGAAGCCGCTATGTCTTCACAGTATATTTGAAAAAGAACTTTATAGGAAAGTGGTTGCGGGGGCCGGATTTGAACCGACGACCTTCGGGTTATGAGCCCGACGAGCTACCAGGCTGCTCCACCCCGCGCCTGAAACGTGGCAAATTTTACTCGTTTTGGGTAAAAAATGCAAATAATGCTGGGATTTGGTACCGAGGACGGGACGTAAAATCTGCATGCATTATATTGGTTAGAGCATTCCGCTGTCAACTCTGGTTTCCATGCGCTACGCTGAATAACGTTAAAGGCTTGTGTCTTTTTTCCTGTTTGCCTCGCAACAGGCAGCAGCACAGGATTTTTCACAAAAAATGCACGAATCTCTTCCGGTCATCGACAAAAGATGATTAAATGAAAACTCACTTATTTTGCATAAACATGCAATGAGAGCGAAAGCGGTCTCTAATCAGTCAATCAAGCAGGGTTTTATTTTATGACGACGATTCTCAAGCATCTTCCGGTAGGACAACGTATTGGCATCGCTTTTTCTGGCGGCCTGGATACCAGCGCTGCACTGCTGTGGATGCGCCAAAAGGGAGCGGTTCCTTATGCTTATACTGCGAACCTGGGTCAGCCGGATGAGGAAGATTATGATGCGATCCCTCGTCGTGCCATGGAATATGGCGCAGAAAACGCACGTCTGATTGACTGCCGTAAGCAGCTGGTTGCGGAAGGTATCGCTGCGATTCAGTGCGGTGCATTCCATAACACCACGGGCGGTCTGACCTATTTCAACACCACACCGCTGGGTCGTGCGGTGACGGGCACGATGCTGGTTGCCGCCATGAAAGACGATGGCGTGAACATCTGGGGCGATGGTAGCACCTATAAAGGCAACGACATTGAGCGTTTCTATCGCTATGGTCTACTGACAAACGCCGAACTGCAGATTTATAAACCGTGGCTGGATACCGACTTTATTGACGAGCTGGGCGGCCGCCATGAGATGTCCGAGTTCATGATCGCCTGCGGCTTCGACTACAAAATGTCAGTTGAGAAAGCCTACTCCACCGACTCCAATATGCTGGGTGCGACGCACGAAGCGAAAGACCTGGAATTTCTGAACTCCAGCGTGAAGATCGTTAACCCGATCATGGGCGTGAAGTTCTGGGACGAAAACGTCAAAATCCAGGCTGAAGAAGTAACGGTACGCTTTGAGCGTGGCCACCCGGTTGCCCTGAATGGTCAAACGTTCGCTGATGACGTCGAGCTGATGCTGGAAGCAAACCGCATCGGTGGTCGCCACGGCTTAGGCATGAGCGATCAGATTGAAAACCGTATTATCGAAGCTAAAAGCCGTGGCATCTATGAAGCCCCGGGGATGGCACTGCTGCACATTGCTTACGAGCGTCTGCTGACCGGTATTCACAACGAAGACACCATTGAGCAGTATCACTCCCACGGTCGTCAACTGGGTAAACTGCTGTACCAGGGCCGCTGGTTCGATCCACAGGCACTGATGCTGCGTGATGCTCTGCAGCGTTGGGTTGCAAGCGCTATCACCGGTGAAGTGACTCTGGAACTGCGTCGTGGCAATGATTATTCCATCCTGAACACCGTGTCTGACAACCTGACCTATAAAGCAGAGCGTCTGACGATGGAGAAAGGTGATTCCGTGTTCTCCCCGGACGATCGTATCGGTCAGTTAACCATGCGTAACCTGGATATCACCGACACCCGTGAGAAGCTCTTCAACTACATCGAAACCGGTCTGCTCTCTGCCTCTTCCGGCAATGGCCTGCCGCAGGTTGAGAACCTGGAACACAGCGACAAGAAGTAATTCTTAATAAAGACATGCAAAAGGCGCCTGAGGGCGCCTTTTTTGTTGGCCTGATATTCTTTTGTCGGGCGGGTAAGCGCACTGCCAAAAGCTCGTTATGGCCGGTGGTACTGCGTTTACCGGGTCTGTGAAACAGGGACTCAAAAGATACAGACGAAAAAAAAGACGTCTTTCGACGTCTTTTTTCTGGAATATTGGTACCGAGGATGGGACTCGAACCCACAAGCCCGTTAGGGCACTACCACCTCAAGGTAGCGTGTCTACCAATTCCACCACCTCGGTACTGAGTACTTAGTGCGGGATATCGCTGGTCGGCTTAGCCGGTTCAGCTGGCTGAGTTTGCTCAGTTTTAGACGGAGCACTCAGATTGTCCCACTCGCTTCCTTTTGTGGTCTTGTTGCTATTGATATTGCCAAGCGCCAGACTGATGATGAAGAACAGCGTAGCCAGAATAGCCGTTGTACGGGTCATGAAGTTCGCAGAACCACTTGAACCAAACAGCGTACCGGAAGCGCCTGCTCCGAAGGAGGCTCCCATATCAGCGCCTTTACCTTGCTGCAGCATGATCAGCGCTACAAGAGCGATGGCTACAATAAGGAAAACAACTAAAAGAGCTTCGTACATAATCAACCTGTTCCTTGCGGAGTTGCCGCATACCAATGCTTCGACCAATTTAGCAGGAATTGTGTTTCCCACTGAAGCGGGTGTGAATACTAACCAAAGCGAATGACCTTCGCAAGGGCAATTTCAGCGCATTGTATCAACTGCGGAAAAAAACAGCAAAAGCGCATCTGTCGGGCAAAATAAAGGCGACAAGCGTCGCCTTTTTAAACACTTACTGTGCGAAGTTATGCGGCTTTCACCGCATCGGCGATTCGATGAGCAAACTCAGTGACCTGCTGCTCGTCTTCACCTTCAACCATCACGCGAATAAGCGGCTCAGTACCCGATTTACGCAGCAGCACGCGGCCACGATTCCCGAGGGCAGCTTCGACGTCCGCCATCACCGTTTTCACGTTCTCATTTTCCAGCGGATCGCCTTTACCCGCGGTAAAGCGAACATTCACCAGAATCTGCGGGAACATTTTCATGCCGGTGCAGAGATCGTGCAGACTCATATGGTTACGCACCATCGCGGCAACCACCTGCAGACTGGCGACGATACCGTCACCCGTTGTTGTTTTGTCGAGCAGGATCACGTGGCCGGAGTTTTCAGCCCCAATGCGCCAGCCTTTTTCCTGCAATTTCTCCAGCACATAGCGGTCGCCCACTTTAGCACGCGCAAATGGAATACCCAGCTGCTTCAGCGCCAGCTCAAGACCCATGTTGCTCATCAGCGTACCTACCGCGCCACCGCGAAGCTGGCCCTGACGCAGTCCTTCACGGGCGATGATATAGAGGATCTGATCGCCATCGACCTTATTACCTTCGTGATCCACCATGATGACGCGGTCGCCATCACCGTCAAACGCAATCCCCAGGTCAGCTTTCTCAGCCAGAACGCGGGCCTGCAGCGCGCGCACGTCAGTGGCGCCCACTTCTTCGTTGATGTTGACGCCGTCTGGCTCACAGCCAATAGCAATCACTTTAGCGCCGAGTTCACGGAACACGTTTGGCGCAATGTGGTAGGTCGCGCCATTGGCACAATCGACCACAATTTTGAGGTGGCTCAGGCTCAGTTCGTTCGGGAAGGTGCCTTTACAGAATTCGATGTAACGGCCCGCTGCATCCACAATACGGCTGGCTTTGCCCAGCTCAGAAGAGTCTACGCAGGTCAGCTCTTTTTCCATTTCTGCTTCGATGGCCTCTTCGACTTCATCCGGCAATTTGGTGCCATCGATGGAGAAGAATTTGATGCCGTTGTCGTAGAACGGGTTATGGGAAGCTGAAATCACAATACCGGCTTCAGCGCGGAAGGTGCGCGTCAGATAAGCTACCGCAGGGGTTGGCATTGGGCCGGTAAAGGAAGCGGAAAGCCCGGCGGCTGAAAGCCCCGCCTCTAATGCCGACTCCAGCATATAGCCAGAAATACGGGTGTCTTTACCGATGATGATCTTACGCGAGCCATGACGCGCCAGTACCTTACCTGCCGCCCAACCCAACTTAAGCACAAATTCAGGAGTAATAGGTGCATCACCCACGCGCCCACGGATACCATCGGTGCCAAAATATTTACGATTACTCATAGCGTTTGTTTTCCTTCGCTGACAATGTGGCTTCAACCACACGCATAGCTTCTACTGTCTCTTTGACGTCATGGACGCGAATAATGTGAGCACCTTGCATAGCCGCGATCACCGCGCAGGCAAGGCTGCCGCTCAGACGTTCGCTCGGGCCAACATTCAGCAATTGCCCGACCATGGTTTTTCGCGACATCCCGACCAGCAACGGCAAGCCAAAATGGTGAAATTCCGATAAGCGTGCAAGCAGCTCATAGTTATGGGAGAGATTTTTACCGAAACCGAATCCCGGGTCGAGCAGCAATTTCTCTTTTGCGATACCGGCACGCACACAGCGCGCGATTTGCTCAATAAAGTAGCGATTCACGTCCGCGAACACATCAGAATATTTTGGAGCTTCCTGCATCGTTTTTGGCTGGCCCTGCATGTGCATCAGGCAGACCGGCAAACCGGTTTCTGCGGCAGCCTCAAGAGCTCCAGGCTCAGACAGAGAGCGAATATCATTAATGATGTGAGCACCCACTCTCGCCGATTCACGAATAACTTCCGGCTTAGAGGTGTCGACGGAGATCCAGACTTCAAAGCGCTGGGCGATTGCCTCAACCACCGGGATCACGCGTGATAACTCTTCTTCCACACTCACGTCCGCCGCACCGGGGCGCGTCGATTCGCCGCCGATATCAATAATCGTTGCGCCTGCATTGATCATCAGATTGGCATGCTTCACCGCGTCAATCAGCGTGTTATGCGTGCCGCCGTCGGAAAAGGAGTCAGGGGTAACGTTCAGGATGCCCATCACATGGGGATGTGAGAGATCGAGAGTCGTGTCCTGGGCGAAAAGTTTCATGGCTAAATCCCTGGTATTTTGAGTTATGCAGATAAGAAAAACCCCGGAGCAAGCTCCAGGGTTTCAGGTGAAGATAAATACATCTTCAGCGGTGACTTATTTGTCGCCTAACTGTTCTGACATGGTATTGCCCGGATTTGGCGTACGCGGTTCATCGACCGGACGCGGTGCACGCGGGGTGCCATTGTTGTCAGAATTATTGGAAGCGCCTGGATCTTCCCAGCCTGCTGGTGGACGCACTTCGCGGCGAGCCATCAGGTCGTCAATCTGCGGAGCATCAATGGTCTCATATTTCATGAGCGCATCTTTCATTGAGTGCAGAATGTCCAGGTTGTCATTCAGGATTTCACGTGCGCGGCCATAGTTACGTTCAACCAGTGCCTTCACTTCCTGATCGATGATACGCGCAGTTTCATCGGACATGTGTTTCGCTTTCGCTACAGAGCGGCCCAGGAACACTTCACCTTCCTCTTCCGCGTAGAGCAGCGGACCGAGTTTGTCGGAGAAGCCCCACTGAGTAACCATGTTACGTGCCAGGTTAGTCGCGACTTTGATGTCGTTAGACGCACCGGTAGAAACATGCTCCACACCGTAGATAATCTCTTCAGCCAGACGACCGCCGTACAGGGTCGAAATTTGGCTTTCCAGCTTCTGACGGCTGGCGCTAATCGCATCGCCTTCCGGCAGGAAGAAGGTCACACCCAGTGCGCGACCGCGCGGGATAATGGTCACTTTATGCACCGGATCGTGTTCCGGTACCAGACGACCAATAATCGCATGGCCCGCTTCGTGGTATGCCGTGGACTCTTTCTGCGCTTCAGTCATCACCATGGAGCGACGTTCCGCACCCATCATGATTTTGTCTTTCGCTTTCTCGAACTCCACCATCGACACGACACGTTTGTTACCGCGAGCGGCAAACAGCGCTGCTTCGTTGACCAGGTTTGCCAGGTCAGCACCGGAGAAGCCCGGCGTACCACGTGCGATGATTGCCGCATCGATGTCCGGAGACAGTGGTACGCGACGCATGTGGACTTTAAGGATCTGTTCACGACCACGAACATCCGGCAGACCGACCACAACCTGACGGTCGAAACGGCCTGGACGCAGCAGCGCAGGGTCAAGTACGTCTGGACGGTTAGTCGCCGCGATAACGATGATACCTTCGTTACCTTCGAAGCCGTCCATCTCAACCAGCATCTGGTTCAGAGTCTGTTCACGTTCATCATGACCGCCGCCCAGACCCGCGCCACGCTGGCGGCCTACGGCATCGATTTCATCGATGAAGATAATGCACGGTGCTGCCTTCTTGGCCTGCTCGAACATGTCACGCACACGAGATGCACCAACACCCACGAACATTTCAACGAAGTCAGAACCTGAAATGGTAAAGAACGGGACTTTCGCTTCACCCGCAATGGCTTTCGCCAGCAGGGTTTTACCGGTACCCGGAGGACCAACCATCAGAACGCCTTTCGGGATCTTACCGCCCAGTTTCTGGAAACGGCTCGGCTCACGCAGGTATTCAACCAGTTCTGCCACTTCTTCTTTTGCTTCGTCACAACCTGCGACGTCGGCAAACGTGGTCTTGATCTGATCTTCCGTCAGCATACGCGCTTTGCTCTTACCGAACGACATGGCGCCTTTGCCACCGCCGCCCTGCATTTGGCGCATGAAGAAGATCCAGACACCGATAAGCAGCAGCATCGGGAACCAGGAAATGAAGATAGAAGCCAGCAGGCTTGGCTCTTCAGGCGGCTCACCTACCACCTTGACGTTTTTAGTCAGAAGGTTATCAAGCAGCTTAGGATCGTTCACCGGGATGTAAGTCGTGTAACGGTTACTATCTTTCTTGGTAACGTTGATCTCACGTCCGTTGATACGCGCTTCGCGAACCTGGTCCTGATTGACCTCTTGCAGGAAGGTAGAATAATCCACCTTGCGGCCATTCGACTCGCTGGGCCCAAAGCTCTGGAACACTGACATCAGCACAACGGCAATGACCAGCCAGAGTATTAGGTTTTTCGCCATGTCACTCAAGGGATTAACCTCATATTACAACTGTGTTAAAAACAGCGTCAGGAGACTCTCTATCCAGTGTCTTTCGAACGTTCGTCCGAAGTCAGCCGGTTATCATTTCCGCCCGGTCGCTACAATATACACTTCACGTGAACGAGCACGGGAAGAGTCCGGCTTACGAACTTTCACTTTCGCAAACAGGGAGCGAATTTCCTTAAGATACTCCTCGAAACCTTCGCCCTGGAACACCTTCACTACAAAACTACCACCAGGCGCTAGAACATCACGACACATTTCTAACGCAAGTTCAACCAGATACATGGAACGGGGAATATCCACCGCTGGTGTTCCGCACATATTTGGCGCCATATCAGACATGACAACCTGAACTTTACTGTCACCTACACGTTCGAGTAATGCTTTCAGGACTAATTCATCACGAAAATCGCCCTGAAGGAAGTCAACACCGACAATCGGATCCATTGGTAAAAGATCGCATGCGATGATTCGCCCCTGACCACCAATTTGTGTCACAGCATACTGTGACCATCCGCCAGGTGCCGCACCGAGGTCAACAATCGTCATTCCCGGTTTAAAGAGTTTGTCACTTTGCTGTATTTCATCAAGTTTAAACCAGGCACGGGAACGTAACCCCTTTTTCTGTGCCTGAAGAACATATTTATCGCTAAAGTGTTCCTGGAGCCAGCGGCTGGAGCTGGCAGAACGCTTTTTACCTGTCATTTAACTTTCCGTCCTGGTTCATCGTAACCTGCCTTTGACGTAAATTTCTACGCAGCTATTTGGCGATATAAGGGAGATGGCGGTAGAATGAACCGTTTTCAATCCCAACGTAAGCAAAAATATACGATGAATCTGAGTACTAAACAAAAACAGCACCTTAAAGGTCTGGCACATCCACTCAAGCCTGTAGTCATGCTTGGCAACAATGGTTTGACCGAAGGGGTGCTTGCCGAGATCGAACAAGCGCTGGAGCACCACGAGCTGATTAAGGTGAAAATTGCCTCTGAAGACAGAGACACGAAAACCCTGATCGTGGAAGCTATCGTGCGCAATACCGGTGCCTGTAATGTACAGGTTATCGGTAAAACGCTGGTGCTCTACCGCCCGTCTAAAGAGCGTAAAATCTCGCTGCCACGCTAAGAATATCCTGAATCGAACACTTTTTCAGTGTAAAACGAGGGATTTCCAATAGCAGGTGAGCAAAATGCCATGCTCCGTGAGTTGATAAAAGGCCGCTATGCGGCCTTTTTCCTTTCTTTACAATGTATCAACAACTGCGGTGAGATGCGAATTACAGGTACTCGACCTTGATAATTTCGTATTCCACTTCGCCGCCCGGCGTGCGGATCACCACCACATCGTCCTGCTCTTTGCCAATCAGACCACGGGCAATCGGCGAGTTAACGGAGATGAGGTTCTGTTTAAAGTCCGCCTCGTCATCGCCCACAATGCGGTAAGCCTGCTCTTCGTCATTGTCCAGGTTCAGCACCGTCACGGTAGAACCAAAAATCACGCGGCCATTGTTCGGGATTTTGCTGATATCGATCACCTGTGCATTCGACAGTTTCGCTTCAATATCTTTGATACGGCCTTCACAGAAGCCTTGCTGTTCGCGCGCGGCGTGATACTCCGCGTTCTCTTTCAGGTCGCCATGCTCACGCGCATCCGCGATTGCGGCGATGATTTCAGGACGGCGAACAGATTTCAGAAAATCCAGTTCTTCGCGCAGTTTTTCGGCACCACGTAAGGTCATCGGAATAGCTTGCATTTGTTATACCTCTTAAACATTCCTGTTGGGAGCGACTCACTCACTCCGACTTCCGGCCTCGCAGGCGTCAAAGCGTGTCACAGGTCGGGAGCAAAAGAAAACTTCCCAGAAGCAAAGTTCCAGGTCAGCAGCAATTTTTCAATTTGATGCGCATTTTACCGCGAAGTTCACTATGGGTCATCGTTTACTTTACAGGGCGTTGCACCGTAGTATGACGGTTTGTTTACGGGTTGTTAGCGCGAGATTATGCGATTTTCCAGATTTATCATCGGATTGACTACCAGTGTGGCGTTCACTGTCCAGGCAGCGAATGTGGATGAGTATATTAATCAACTCCCAGCTGGCGCTAACCTTGCGCTGATGGTGCAAAAAGTGGGTGCCCAGGCGCCGGAGATTGACTATCACAGCCAGCAAATGGCACTTCCCGCCAGTACACAGAAAGTGATTACAGCTCTGGCTGCGCTCTTGCAGTTGGGGCCCGATTTCCGCTTCACCACCACGCTGGAAAGCAAAGGCAGCGTGGATGACGGCGTCCTGAAAGGCGATTTAATCGCCCGTTTTGGCGGCGATCCGACTTTTAAGCGTCAGGATATCCGCAATATGGTCGCGGTGCTGAAAAAGTCCGGGGTGCAGAAAATCGACGGCAATGTGCTGATCGATACCTCCATTTTTGCCAGCCACGATAAAGCCCCCGGCTGGCCGTGGAACGACATGACCCAGTGCTTTAGCGCCCCGCCGTCTGCGGCAATCGTCGACCGTAACTGCTTCTCCGTCTCGCTGTACAGCGCGCCTAAGGCCAATGATTTAGCCTTTATTCGCGTGGCGTCCTACTACCCTGTCACCATGTTCAGCCAGGTACGAACGCTGGCGAAAGGCTCGCCTGATGCACAGTATTGCGAGCTGGATGTGGTACCCGGCGATCTGAACCGCTTTACCCTGACCGGATGCCTGACGCAGCGTGCCGACCCGCTGCCGCTAGCGTTCGCCATTCAGGATGGTGCCAGCTACGCCGGTGCCATTCTGAAAGACGAGCTGAAACAGGCCAATATCAGCTATTCCGGGACGCTGCTGCGCCAGACGCAGTCCAATGAACCCGGTACGGTAATTGCCAGCAAACAGTCCGCGCCGCTGCACGATCTGCTTAAGATTATGCTGAAAAAGTCCGACAACATGATCGCCGATACGGTGTTCCGCATGATCGGCCATGCCCGATTCGGCGTTCCCGGTACATGGCGGGCAGGTTCCGATGCCGTTCGCCAGATCTTGCGCCAGCAGGCGGGGATCGATCTTGGTAACACTATTGCGGTCGATGGCTCCGGCCTTTCGCGCCATAATTTGATCTCACCTGCAACAATGATGCAGGTTCTTCAGTACATTGCGCAGCACGACACTGAGCTAAACTTTATCTCGATGCTCCCTCTCGCGGGTTACGATGGCTCTCTGCAGTACCGTGCGGGTCTGCACGCTGCTGGCGTAGACGGAAAAGTCTCCGCCAAAACGGGTTCATTGCAAGGGGTGTATAACCTGGCAGGCTTTATTACCACGGCCAGCGGGCAACGCATGGCGTTTGTGCAGTATCTTTCCGGCTATGCCGTCGAACCGAGCGACCAGCGTAATCGCCGTATCCCTCTGGTGCGTTTCGAAAGCAGGCTTTACAAGGACATCTACCAGAATAACTAGCGATGAAATTACTCATTGTTGAAGACGACCTGTTATTACAGGAAGGTCTGGCGCTGGCGCTGGCCAACGAAGGATATGCGCTTGATTGTGCCGCCACTGCGGCAGAAGCTGACTCGCTGATTCAAAGCGGCGAGTACAGCCTGGTGATCCTGGATTTAGGGCTGCCCGATAAAGATGGCGCCACGTTGCTGAGCCAGTGGCGTCGCCGCGGCGTTGAAAATCCGGTGCTGATCCTGACAGCGCGCGATGCCCTCGCAGACCGAATCAATGGTCTCGACTCCGGCGCAGATGACTATCTGGTGAAACCCTTTGCCCTGGCCGAGCTACAGGCTCGCGTTCGGGCGCTGATTCGCCGCTATCAGGGGCACAGTGACAATCTGGTGACGGATGGCGATCTGACGCTGAATTTGCAAACCCAGCAGGTGATGCGTCATTCGCAGGCGGTCGAAGTCACTCCGAAAGAGTTCGCTCTGCTCACGCGGCTGATTATGCGCACCGGACAAACGGTGCACCGCGAAACTCTCCAGCAGGATATCTATTCCTGGCAGGACGATCCGGGATCAAACACCCTTGAGGTCCATATTCACAATCTGCGGCGCAAGCTCGGTAAAGACCGCATCAAAACCGTTCGCGGCGTGGGCTATCGCCTGGAGAGTCAAAAATGAACAGCATGCGTCGGCGATTGATGGTTTTGCTGGCGGTCATTCTGTTATTTTTCCAGTTGATTAGCGTGATTTGGCTGTGGCATGAAAGCCGCGAGCAAATTGGCTTTCTGGTGAGTGAAACCCTGTCGGCAAAATCGCGTAACCAACATGTCGAGAAGGAGATCCGCGAAGCCATAGCCTCGCTGCTGGTGCCTTCGCTGGTCATGGTCGGTTTTACCCTGCTCTTCTCCTTCTGGGCCATCACCTGGATTACGCGCCCGCTAAATAAATTGCGCGTCAGTCTCGCCAACCGCTCGGCGGATAATCTCACTCCCCTGCCTCTTTTTTCCGATATGGAAGAGATTGGAGCGGTGACTACGTCGCTGAATCAGCTGCTTGCGCGTCTGGACCACACCATCAAGCAGGAGCGCTTATTCACGGCTGACGCGGCCCATGAGCTTCGTACGCCACTGGCTGGTATCCGGCTTCATCTGGAACTCATGTCTCAGTCAGGCTCACCACAGGCTGCGACGCTGATTCATCGCATCGATCAGCTGATGCACACCGTCGAACAGCTGTTAATGCTGGCGCGAGCGGGGCAGGCAATGGCCAGCGGCCATTATGATACGGTCAACTGGAGTGAGCATATTATCGCGCCGCTGGCGTTAGAGCATGAGGCGAAAGAGCACAACGTCATCTGGCCGGTTCAAAGTCCACTGACCGTTCAGGGCGATCCGGTACTTCTGAGATTGATGCTGCGCAATCTGCTGGAGAATGCGGCGCGCTATAGCCCGGCGGGTACGACTATCACAGTCACGCTAACGGAGCACGACGAGGGCACCCAGGTCAGCGTTATCGATCAGGGGCCAGGCATCGACGAGGCGCATCGCCACTCGATTACCGAGCCGTTCCGTCGTCTCGACCAACGTTTTGGTGGCAGTGGGCTGGGGCTGAGTATTGTCCAGCGTATCGTGCAGCTGCACCTTGGCAATCTGACGCTGGAGAATGCGCCTGAGGGCGGGTTAATCGCCAGTTGCTGGCTGCCCTCCACGCTGAGCTAAAAAAAAGCCCCCTTCGAGAGGGGGCTTCTTAGCGGATCAGTGCTTGTAGATGAATTCGACACCTTCTTCGTCGTCTTCGTCCCAGTCATCATCCCAGTCTTCGTCATCTTCGACGTCAACTTCTTGTTCTTCGAGCTGCTGGCGATGATAGTCATCCCACATAAACTCAACTTTCTCAGGCCCTTTCACTTCTTCTGCCTGAGCAACTGGGTTTTCGATGATAAACGTCATCACATCCCAGCAAAGATCTTTCACGCCCATCTGGCTTGCCGCAGAGATCAGGTAGTATTTGTCTTCCCAACCCATTGCTTCAGCGATGGCTTTCGCTTTCGCTTCTGCTTCGGCTTTGTCCATCAGGTCGATCTTGTTAAAGACCAGCCAGCGCGGTTTAGCGGCCAGCTTATCGCTGTATTTTTCCAGCTCACCGATGATGATGCGCGCATTCTCAACCGGATCAGAACCGTCGATCGGATCGATATCGATGAGGTGCAACAGAACACGACAACGCTCAAGGTGTTTCAGGAAGCGAATACCGAGGCCTGCGCCTTCAGCCGCACCCGCAATCAGACCAGGGATATCGGCGACTACAAAGCTCTTTTCGTTATCCATTCGGACAACGCCGAGGCTTGGTACCAGCGTCGTAAACGGATAATCCGCCACTTTTGGTTTCGCCGCAGAGACCGCACGAATGAACGTCGATTTCCCGGCGTTTGGCATGCCCAGCATACCCACATCCGCCAGCAGCATCAGTTCCAGCTGCAGGTCGCGTTTATCGCCCGGCGTACCCATCGTTTTTTGACGCGGAGTACGGTTCACAGACGATTTGAAACGGCTGTTACCCAGACCGTGCCAGCCACCTTTTGCCACCATCAGACGCTGACCGTGTTTGGTCATGTCACCCATGGTCTCGCCCGTACCCTGATCGATAACACGCGTACCGACAGGCACTTTAATGGTGACGTCTTTGCCGCGTTTACCGGTACAGTCGCGGCTCTGACCATTCTGCCCACGCTCCGCGCGGAAAGATTTTTCAAAGCGGTAGTCGATCAGCGTGTTGAGGTTTTCATCCGCCTCTAACCACACGTCACCACCATCTCCACCGTCGCCGCCGTCAGGGCCGCCACGAGGAATGTATTTTTCACGGCGGAAGCTAACGCAACCATTACCGCCATCACCTGCAACAACCAGGATCGTTGCTTCATCAACAAACTTCATCTTACTCTCCGTAAATCATTCGCCTGAGCGGGGGACAACTACAACCGCTTCACTTTTGCGCCAACGTCCCCAAAGACGATGACCAATGGCGGAATACATCGCGCCCGCAACCACGACAAACGCACCGAGATAACCCAACAGGTTTAACATCGGTTTGACGAAGAAATCGGGCCAGGCCATTGATAACAAATCTGAAAATAACAGCGTAAACAGCGGCGTGAGTGTAATCAGGGCACTCACTTGTGCTGCCTGCCAGCGCGCCATCGCTTCGGCCAGCGCGCCATAACCGACCAGCGTGTTAAGCCCACAAAAAATGAGGCACGCCAGTTGCCAGTCGCTTAACTGAGTAATCACACCCGGTTTCGCCAACGGCAGTAGTGCTATCGTACACAAAGTGTACAGCAAAAAGAGGATCTGCTGTGAGGCAAGTCTGCGCAATAACACCTTTTGCGCGACGCCGTAGCTCACCCAGACCGTTGCTGCCCCGACGCCAAAAATCACACCCCAGGTGTAATCTGTCAGTCGGGTAAAGATCTCAATCAGGCTGGTGTTAAAGAACATCACCAGACCACACAGCAACATGATTGCCCCGATGATCTGTGTGCCACGCATCTTTTCCTTGAGGATAAAGACGCTGGCCACCATCATGCCAACCGGTGAAAGCTGACCAATCACCTGAGACGCGGTGGGACTTAAATACTGCAAGGAAGAGCTGAACAGAATGAAGTTACCGAACAGACCACCCGTCGCAATAGCCAGCAGCACCAGCCAGCGTGGTTTACGGAAAATCCGCAGCGGCGGCAGTTTGCCTTTTATCGCCAGAATCGCGCCAAGGCCGATACTGGCCATCAGAAAGCGATAAAACACCACTGTCGGCGGTTCCATCACTTCCAGGACCTGCTTCATTGCAATTGGCAACGCCCCCCAGCACACCGCTGTAGTGAGTGCCAGAAGAATGCCGATGCCAGCCTGCTGTTTCATGCCGGTTTTCCCTGCAGAAAATTTTCCGGGTTTTCAATGTAAAAAGCCCCGCAACACGTTGCGGGGCTTTAATCCGTTACCGGACCACGAAAAACTTACTCAGCAACGATGCTGATGTATTTACGGTTGTTCGGGCCTTTAACTTCAAATTTCACTTTACCGTCTGCTTTAGCAAACAGAGTGTGGTCACGACCGCAACCTACGTTGTTGCCAGCGTGGAATTTGGTACCACGTTGACGAACGATGATGCTACCCGCCAGAACAGATTCGCCACCGAAACGCTTAACGCCAAGACGTTTAGCTTCTGAGTCGCGACCGTTACGAGTTGAGCCGCCAGCCTTTTTATGTGCCATTTAAATCTCTCCTCAGGTCTTAGGCGCTGATGCCAGTAATTTTCACATCAGTGAACCACTGACGGTGGCCCTGCTGCTTACGGTAGTGTTTACGACGACGAAACTTAACGATTTTAACTTTCTCGCCACGACCATGAGCAACAACTTCAGCTTTGATAACGCCGCCATCAACGAAAGGAACGCCGATTTTGACTTCTTCACCGTTTGCGATCATCAGAACTTCAGCGAACTCAACAGCTTCGCCAGTTGCGATGTCCAGCTTTTCCAGGCGAATGGTCTGACCTTCGCTTACTCGGTGTTGTTTACCACCACTTTGGAAAACCGCGTACATATAGAACTCCGCTTCCGCGCACATCCTCGTGTGATTCAGAGTGCGCTATAAATATTCACAATAGGGCGCGAATATTACGCAAAACGCGAGCCTTTGACAAGTGCTACCATCAATACATGAAGAAAAAAAACACAACGCGTACGCTAACGTTTATCTGAGCCGTTTTTTCAGTACAATCAGCAATACTATTGATAAACCGAAACCTTCATTAGCCCAGTAGTCATGCGCTAAACAGAATAAGAAGCCCGGCTTTTGCGATGAATTTAGAAAAAATCAACGAGTTAACCGCGCAAGATATGGCGGGTGTGAATGCAGCAATCCTGGAGCAACTCAACTCTGATGTTCAACTCATCAATCAGTTGGGTTATTACATTGTCAGTGGCGGCGGTAAACGTATCCGCCCGATGATCGCCATCCTGGCCGCGAGAGCCATTGGCTATCAGGGAAATGATCACGTCAATATCGCGGCCCTGATTGAGTTTATCCACACAGCCACGCTGTTGCATGATGACGTGGTAGATGAATCCGATATGCGTCGCGGTAAAGCCACTGCGAACGCCGCCTTTGGCAACGCCGCCAGCGTTCTGGTCGGCGATTTTATCTATACCCGCGCCTTCCAGATGATGACGCGTCTCGGCTCGCTCAAAGTGCTGGAGGTGATGTCTGAAGCCGTGAACGTCATCGCTGAAGGCGAAGTGCTGCAGCTGATGAATGTCAACGACCCGGACATCACTGAAGAAAACTACATGCGCGTCATCTACAGTAAAACCGCGCGCCTGTTTGAAGCTGCGGCTCAGTGCTCCGGTATTCTTGCGGGCTGCACCGAGGCGCAGGAGCGGGGTCTGCAGGATTATGGCCGCTACCTGGGTACCGCGTTCCAGCTGATTGACGATCTGCTCGACTACAGCGCCGATGGCGAAACGCTGGGCAAAAACGTCGGAGACGACCTGAACGAAGGTAAACCGACCTTGCCGCTGCTGCACGCAATGCGTAACGGCACGCCAGAGCAGGCAAAGCTTATCCGCGAAGCGATTGAGCAAGGAAACGGCAGACATCTTCTGGAACCCGTACTGGAAACGATGGCGATCTGTGGATCGCTGGACTGGACGCGTCAGCGTGCAGAAGAAGAAGCCGACAAAGCTATTGCCGCTATTCAGGTTATCCCAGACAGCCCATGGCGAGATGCGCTAATCGGGCTGGCACACATCGCCGTTCAGCGCGATCGTTAAGTTCTTTTTTCTCCCCGCGGCATTCGCGGGGAGTTTCAATAAGTTCCCAAAACACCCCATCTTCCGTTACACATTCGGCTTACATGCCGTGTGTATAAACCCTTGTTATATTCTGAATGTTGCATCCTGTTATTCGAACTTTTTAGAACGACCGTTCGAAGAAGGTATAATCGCCATGTCAGTTCAGCCGAAATGACGTGGACGTATTTGAACCAGAGGACAGGATATGGATAAGAAATTTATCGACTGGCATTCGGCCGACATTATTGCCGCATTGCGCAAAAAAGGGACATCGCTGGCCGCCGAATCGCGACGAAGTGGATTAAGTTCTTCTACGCTGGCTAACGCGTTAACCCGTCCGTGGCCCAAGGGAGAGTTGATCATTGCCAGTGCGCTGGAAACGCAGCCCTGGATTATCTGGCCCTCGCGTTACCACGATCCGATCACCCACGAATTTATCGACAGAACACGCATGATGCGCAAGAAGACAGAGGGAAAAGAGCGCCAGAACTGACGCTTTGACTCAGACAGGAACAGCAACCCCCCGGTCAATATTGGCAGGGGGCTGCGCGAACGATTACTCGCCCTTCACACGCTCGATATTTGCACCCAGCGCGCGCAGTTTGTCTTCAATACGCTCGTAGCCGCGATCGATATGATAGATACGATCCACAATCGTCGTCCCTTCCGCAATACAACCCGCCAGCACCAGGCTCGCAGATGCACGTAAATCCGTTGCCATTACCTGCGCACCAGAAAGCGTTGCTACACCGTGGCAGATAACTGTATTGCTCTCGATTTCTGCGTGTGCACCCATACGGATCAGTTCCGGTACGTGCATGAAGCGGTTTTCGAAAATGGTTTCAGTGATGAAGCCAGTCCCTTCCGCCACCAGGTTCAGCAGCGTGAATTGCGCCTGCATATCCGTCGGGAAAGCCGGGTGTGGTGCCGTACGCACGTTCACCGCTTTTGGACGGTTGCCGTGCATATCCAGGCTGATCCAGTCTTCCCCGATTTCGATATCCGCACCTGCGTCACGCAGTTTTGCCAGAACTGCATCCAGCGTGTCCGGCTGCGCGTTGCGGCAGATGATTTTGCCGCCAGAAATGGCAGCTGCAACCAGGAAAGTACCGGTCTCGATACGATCTGGCAGAACACGGTACACACCGCCGCCCAGGCGCTCAACGCCTTCGATGGTAATGCGATCGGTACCCTGCCCGGTGATCTTCGCACCCAGCGCCACGAGGAAGTTCGCGGTATCCACGATTTCCGGCTCACGCGCGGCGTTTTCGATAACCGTGGTCCCTTCAGCCAGCGTCGCCGCAGACATGATGGTAACGGTCGCGCCAACGCTCACTTTATCCATCACAATGTGCGCGCCTTTCAGACGGCCATTGACGGACGCTTTCACGTACCCTTCTTCCAGCTTGATCTCTGCGCCCAGTTTTTCCAGACCAAAGATGTGCAGGTCGACCGGACGCGCACCGATAGCACAGCCGCCCGGCAGAGAAACCTGGCCCTGACCAAAACGTGCCACCAGCGGGCCAAGCGCCCAGATGGATGCGCGCATGGTTTTTACCAGGTCGTACGGTGCGGAGAAGTTATTGACGTTGCTGGCATCGATCCACACGGAACCATTGCGCTCCACTTTGGTGCCCAGCTGAGTGAGCAACTTCATGGTGGTGTCGATATCTTTCAGTTTCGGTACGTTCTGGATTTCTACCGGCTCTTCCGCAAGCAGTGCAGCGAAGAGGATCGGCAGCGCAGCGTTTTTCGCGCCGGAAATTGTGACTTCGCCCTGGAGACGCGTAGGTCCCTGTACACGAAATTTGTCCATGATGTGCTCTCTTATGAATTCAACCGTGCTGCGGGCTAGACACCCTCAGCTCAAAAACCGTTTAGCTTGCGATCGCGTTCCCACTCTTGCGGGGTGTACGCTTTGATCGACAGAGCGTGAATGCGATTATCTGCAATGTATTCCATCAGCGGCGCGTAGACAGCCTGCTGTTTTTTCACACGGCTCATGCCGTCGAAAATCTCACCCACAGCAATAACCTGAAAGTGACTGCCATCGCCAGTGACGTGGACTTCCTGAAGGGAGAGTGCGTTCATCAGCACTGTCTGGATTTCATGATTTTCCATGGGTTCTAAATCATCGGGTAGTGAAACAAGCCCAACATCTTAGAGCAAAGTGACGCAGGCTTAAACAGGCAAAAAGCCCCGACGATGAAACAGTCGAGGCTTTCAGAAGTAACGCACTGAAAATATTAACGAGGTAAAACGTCTTCGGGCAGATTATAGAGCTGCACCAGCGTCAGCACCTTTTCGCTGACACCGCTTAACGTGACCGCCTGGCCCAGCTTTTTACCTTCAGCCACCAGATGGACCAGCAGCGCAACGCCTGCCGTATCCACACGGGTAACGTGGGTTAAATCGATAAGCTTAACGCCCTGCATGACGTCATGACGCACATCCCACAGGGGGTTCAGCAGATCCTGGTCAAGTTCACCGGACAGCGCGAGTTTGTCGCCTTCACGCGACCAGCTAAATGGCTGCGTCATTACTTTTTCTCGTCCAGCGAAATTTTCTGGCTGGAGATCGATTTCAGCTGTGCGGTCAGGCCATCAATACCTTTAGTACGCAGCAGATCGCTCCACTCGTTCTGTTTGGTCGTGATCATGCTCACCCCTTCGGCGATCATGTCATAGGCCTGCCAGTTGCCCGTCTGGGAATTTTTACGCCACTGGAAATCCAGGCGCACCGGAGGACGGCCGTTCGGATCGATAATGGTCACACGAATCGGTACGATGGTCGCGTCACCCAGCGGTTGTTCCGGAGCGATTTGATAGGTCTGGCCGTGGTACATCGCCAGCGCCTGGCCGTACGCCTGTTTCAGGTATTCACGGAAAGCGGCAAAGTAAGCATCGCGCTGCGCAGGAGTCGCATCTTTGTAATAACGGCCCAGCACCAGCGCACCCGCATATTTCACCTGCACATACGGCAGCAGTTCCTGATCCACCACATCACGCAGGTAATCCGGGTTTGCACGAATTTTAGGTTGCTCGTTTTTCAGGCGATCAAAGGTCTTCTGCGCCGCCTCATCCATCAGTTTATAGGGGTTGCTCTGATCCGCAGCAACAGCTGCACTCAACGGGGCAATCACCAGCATGGCAACCATTAACAGTCGTTTAATCATGAATTACTTCTCCTGAGATGAATTCGTCGTGCCAGGGGTCGGCGCGACGTCAGTTTGGCCTTCACTCTGTGCAGAGGTATCGTCGGATTTCTTATCATCTCCTTTACCGCTGTAAAGGAACTGACCAATCATATCTTCAAGCACCATGGCTGACTTCGTATCCTGAATCACGCCGCCGTCTTTAAGAATAGACGTTCCCAGCTCAGGATCTTCAAAGCCGACGTTCAGCGCCAGGTATTGCTCGCCCAGCAGACCGGACGTGCGGATAGACAGCGAACTGGTGTCCGGAATGTGGTTGTAGCGCTCTTCGATATCCATTTCGACGCGCGGCAGATAGGTTTTTTCATCCAGCGTGATGTCTGAAACGCGGCCAATCACCACACCGCCGATACGCACCGGCGAACGCGCCTTCAGACCACCAATATTATCGAAGGTCGCATAGAGACGATAAGTGGGTTCAGTCCGAATGGAGGTGATATCCGCCGCTCTGAGACAGATAAACAGCGCAGCCAGAAGTGCCAGCAGCAGAAACACACCTACCCAAATTTCACTTTTTCTTGTTTGCATGAACTCAATTCCCAAACATCAGTGCGGTGAGCACAAAATCCAGGCCAAGAACGGCCAGCGACGAATGAACCACAGTACGCGTTGTCGCGCGACTGATGCCCTCAGAAGTTGGTATCGCGTCATATCCGTTGAACAACGCAATCCAGGTCACAGTCACGGCGAATACCGCGCTCTTAATCAGGCAGTTCACCAGGTCCATGCGCAGATCGACGGCATCCTGCATTGCAGACCAGAAGAAACCGGCATCAATCCCTTTCCACTGCACGCCAACCAATGAACCGCCCCAGATACCGACGGCGACAAACAGAATGGTCAGCAGCGGCAGAGAGATCACCCCCGCCCAGAAACGCGGCGAGATCACGCGGCGCAGCGGGTCGACCGCCATCATCTCCATACTGGAGAGCTGTTCCGTCGCGCGCATCAGGCCAATTTCGGCGGTTAACGCGGAACCAGCGCGGCCAGCGAATAACAGTGCCGCCACCACCGGGCCAAGCTCACGCAGGAGCGAAAGCGCCACCAGCATACCGAGACTGGTTTCTGCGCTGTAGGTGGTCAGCACCAGATAGCCCTGCAGCCCCAGCACCATGCCGATAAACAGACCCGACACGATGATAATCAGCATCGACAGCACGCCGACATTATAGAGCTGACGAATCAGCAACGGGGAGTGTTTGCGGAATTCCGGCTTACCCACCAGCGCATTGAACAACATCAACCCGGCACGCCCGAACGTCCTGATGGTTTTTATGCCACGGTGTCCAAGGGCGGCCAACGCATTTAACAGCATCAGCGGCTTAACTCCCTATTCCCAGTAAATCGTGATGATAGTCACCCGCCGGATAACGGAACGGCACAGGACCATCCGCTATCCCGTCGAGGAACTGGCGAACGCGCGGGTCACTGTTGTTCTGCAGCGCCTGAGCACCGCCGTGGGCGACGATCTTTTTATCCGCCACAATATAGGCGTAATCCGCGATGCTCAGTACCTCTGGCACATCGTGTGATACCACAATGCATGTGACACCCAGCGAGCTGTTCAGTTCTGAAATCAATTTCACCAGCACGCCCATGGTAATCGGGTCCTGGCCGACGAAAGGTTCATCGAACATGATTAAATCGGGTTCGAGCGCAATCGCACGCGCCAGTGCGGCACGACGCGCCATCCCGCCGGAAAGCTCCGACGGCATCAGTTTGGCCGCCCCGCGCAATCCCACGGCTTCCAGCTTCATCATCACCGTCGTTTTCAACAGTTCCGGGGAGAGACGCGTATGCTCGCGCAGCGGATAGGCGACGTTATCAAAGACGTTCATGTCGGTGAATAGCGCGCCAGACTGAAACAGCATGCTCATCCGTTTACGGACGGTATAAAGGCGTGAGCGCGACATCTGCGGGACATTTTCACCGTCAAAAAGGATTTCACCGCGGTCCGGTGGGATCTGCCCACCAATCAGACGCAGCAGTGTGGTTTTGCCGATACCGGATGGCCCCATGATCGCGGTGATCTTACCCCGCGGCACCGTCAGCGTGATGTTTTCGAATATCAATCGGTTAGCGCGCGAGAAGCTGACGTCACGGACGTCGACTAAATTCGCCATCGTTTGGCTCATTTAACGTTCCTTTCTTTCCCATCAAGGTTAAGCATGGCGCTTAATTCAGCCTTAAACCCGACATTTTTGCAGATAATTATCCGCTCAGGTTAGCGAAAGCTGGCATTTGTTTTACTTTTCCGGCGCATAAAGTCAAAATTAGGAATTCGTTACGTCTACAGACTGCATGCGGCGCCAGAGATTCATTCTCAGTGGACCGGCGAGTATACCTGAATAAAGGATTTTTGATGCTTTTAGCAACGGCACTGTTAATAATTGGTTTACTTCTGGTGGTCTACAGTGCTGACCGTTTGGTTTTCGCCGCATCCATCCTGTGCAGACTCTTTGGGATACCGCCGCTGATTATTGGCATGACGGTGGTGAGCGTCGGCACATCGCTTCCGGAAATTATTGTCTCTGTTTCCGCGTCGCTCCATGGCCAGGTCGATCTCGCCATTGGTACCGCGATCGGCTCAAATATCGTTAATATTTTATTGATCCTGGGCCTTGCCGCACTGCTGCATCCATTTCGCGTGGATTCTGATGTTCTGCGCCGCGAATTGCCGCTAATGTTAATTGTCAGCCTGCTGGCAGGCTATGTGCTTTATGATGGGCAACTGACCTTCGACGACGGTATTTTACTGCTGGCGCTGGCGATCATCTGGCTGCTCTATATTGTCAAGATTGCCCGACTGGCGGAAAAACAGGGGAATGATAGCCTGACGCGTGAGCAGGTGGCTGAACTTCCGCGTGAAGGCACTCTGCCCGTTGCCCTGCTGTGGCTTGGCGTGGCGCTGATTATTATGCCGATGGCCACCCGCATGGTCGTCGACAACGCCACGGTACTGGCCAACTACTTCGCGATTAGCGAACTGACGATTGGCCTGACGGTAATTGCGATCGGTACCAGCCTGCCAGAACTGGCCACGGCGATCGCGGGCGCACGGAAAGGCGAAGGTGATATTGCAATTGGCAATATCATTGGCTCGAATATCTTCAACATCGCTATCGTTATGGGTTTACCCGCACTGATTGCGCCAGGGGCATTTAACCCGCTGGCCTTCTCCCGCGATTACGGTGTGATGCTGTTCGTCAGCGTGATTTTCGCCCTGCTCTGCTGGCGGCGGAAGCAGCAAATAGGCAAAGGGGCGGGCGCCTTGCTGACAGGTGGTTTTATCGTATGGATGGCGATGCTGTACTGGCTGTCGCCTCTTCTCTCTGGGTAAACGGAAACGCATTATGTCGCAAATAGAATTGCAGCCGGGTTTTGACTTTCAGAAAGCAGGCAAAAAAGTTCTGGAGATTGAACGTGAAGGTCTGGCGCAGTTAGATCAATACATAAATCAGGACTTTAGTCAGGCATGTGAGCAAATTGCCGCCTGCACCGGTAAAGTCGTGGTGATGGGGATGGGCAAATCCGGTCACATCGGTCGTAAGATGGCAGCGACCTTCGCCAGTACCGGAACGTCGTCCTTCTTCGTCCATCCGGGTGAAGCCGCCCATGGCGATCTCGGAATGGTCACGCCGCAGGACGTGGTGATTGCGCTGTCTAACTCCGGTGAATCCAACGAAATCCTGGCGCTGATCCCGGTGCTCAAGCGTCTGCACGTTCCCCTCATTTGCATGACCAGTCGCCCGGAGAGCAGCATGGCGCGTGCGGCGGATATTCACCTGTGTGTGAAAGTCCCGCAAGAGGCCTGCCCGCTCGGCCTGGCGCCGACGTCCAGCACCACTGCGGCGCTGGTGATGGGCGATGCCCTCGCCGTGGCGCTGCTCGAAGCGCGTGGTTTTACCCCCGAAGATTTTGCCCTCTCTCACCCAGGCGGTGCGTTGGGACGTAAACTTCTGCTGCGCGTGAATGATATTATGCACACCGGCACGGAAATCCCGCACGTCAGCAAAGATGCCTCGCTGCGTGATGCGCTGCTGGAAATCACCCGTAAAAATCTCGGTATGACGGTCATTTGCGACGACCTGATGAAGATCGAAGGCATCTTCACCGACGGTGATTTGCGTCGCGTCTTTGATATGGGCGTTGACGTGCGCACGCTGGGCATTGCAGATGTGATGACCCCCGGCGGAATTCGGGTCCGGCCTGGTACGCTGGCGGTGGAAGTTTTGAACCTGATGCAATCCCGTCATATTACCTCAGCCATGGTTGCCGATGGCGACCAACTGCTGGGTGTGGTACATATGCATGATCTTCTGCGCGCAGGCGTAGTGTAATGAAGGATAAGACAATGAGTAATGCGGGTGCATCCCTTGCAACCTGTTATGGCCCGGTCACTACGCAGATGATGGCAAAGGCGGAAAACATCCGTCTGCTTATTCTGGATGTGGATGGTGTACTGTCCGATGGCTTAATTTTTATGGGCAATAACGGCGAAGAGCTGAAGGCATTCAACGTGCGCGACGGCTACGGAATTCGCTGTGCGATCACATCCGGCATCGAAGTTGCTATCATCACCGGGCGTAAGGCTAAACTGGTAGAAGATCGCTGCGAAACATTAGGCATTACCCATTTGTATCAGGGGCAATCCGACAAAATGGTCGCGTTCCGGGATTTGCTGGCGAAGCTTGCCATCGCCCCAAAAAATGTCGCCTACGTTGGAGACGATCTGATCGACTGGCCGGTCATGGCTGAAGTCGGGTTGAGCATCGCCGTGGCGGATGCCCATCCTCTGCTGATCCCGCGCGCTGACTATGTCACCCGGATCAACGGCGGTCGCGGCGCCGTTCGTGAAGTCTGCGATTTGTTACTGCTGGCGCAGGGCAAGCTTGATGAGGCCAAAGGGCAATCGATATGAGTAAAACCAGACGTTGGGTTATCATTCTGCTTTCACTGGCCGTACTGGTTCTGATTGGCGTGAATCTCGCCGACCAGGACGACACGCCGGATGAAGTGGTCAGCACCAATGATCCAACCTACAAAAGCGACCACAGCGACACCGTGGTTTACAGCCCTGAAGGCGCCCTGAACTATCGCCTGATTGCGCAGCATGTAGAGTATTTTTCCGATGATGGCATCTCGTGGTTCACCCGACCGGTGATGACCACATTTGATACCAACAAAATTCCGACGTGGTCGATTAAATCTGACAGAGCAAAATTGACGAATGACCGTATGCTTTATTTGTATGGTCATGTTGAAGTCAACGCCCTGACGCCAGATTCTCAACTGCGCAAAATTACTACGGATAATGCCCAGATCAACCTGGTCACCCAGGATGTCACGTCTCAGGATCTGGTGACGTTATACGGCACAACATTTAATTCCAGCGGTCTAAGAATGCGCGGGAACTTACGCAGCAAAAACGCCGAGCTGATTGAAAAGGTTAGAACCTCCTATGAAATTCAAAACAAACAAACTCAGCCTTAACTTTATCATTGCCAGCGCGCTGCTGGCCGCCAGTCTCCCCGCGCTTGCTGTTACGGGCGACACTGAGCAGCCTATCCATATCGAATCTGACACTCAGTCGCTTGATATGCAGGGTAACGTCGTGACCTTTACCGGCAACGTCGTCATGACCCAGGGCACGATCAAAATCAATGCCGACAAAGTGGTTGTCACCCGTCCGGGCGGCGAGCAGGGCAAAGAGATTATTGATGGCTACGGTAATCCGGCCACCTTCTATCAGATGCAGGATAACGGCAAGCCGGTGAAAGGCCGCGCCTCTCATATGCACTACGAGCTGGCTAAAGATCTCGTCATCCTGACCGGCAATGCCTATCTGGAACAGCTGGATAGCAACATCACCGGCGATAAGATCACCTATCTGGTGAAAGAGCAGAAAATGCAGGCTTTCAGCGAAAAAGGTAAGCGCGTCACTACCGTTCTGGTTCCGTCTCAGCTGCAGGACAAGAACAAAGACCAGGCCCCGGCACAGAAAAAGAGTAACTAATTCGTTATGGCAACATTAACTGCAAAGAACCTCGCCAAAGCCTATAAAGGCCGCCGCGTCGTGGAAGATGTCAGTCTGACCGTAAACTCCGGCGAAATCGTAGGCCTGTTAGGCCCAAACGGTGCGGGCAAAACCACCACCTTTTACATGGTGGTCGGCATCGTTTCACGCGATGCGGGCAACATTATCATTGATGATGAAGACATCAGCTTGCTGCCACTGCATGCGCGCGCGCGTCGTGGTATTGGCTATCTGCCGCAGGAGGCGTCGATTTTCCGCCGTCTGAGCGTGTTCGACAACCTGATGGCCGTGCTGCAAATCCGTGATGATTTGACCTCCGAGCAGCGTCAGGATCGTGCTAACGAACTGATGGAAGAGTTCCACATCGAACATCTGCGCGACAGCCTCGGTCAGGCGCTCTCCGGTGGTGAACGCCGCCGCGTGGAAATCGCCCGTGCGCTTGCCGCGAATCCAAAATTTATCCTGCTGGATGAACCTTTTGCGGGCGTTGACCCTATCTCCGTCATCGACATCAAACGTATTATCGAGCATTTGCGCGACAGCGGCCTCGGTGTGCTCATCACGGACCACAACGTACGTGAAACGCTGGCAGTTTGTGAACGCGCTTATATCGTCAGCCAGGGCCATTTAATCGCCCACGGCACGCCACTCGAAATCCTCGAAGACGAGCATGTGAAGCGTGTGTACCTTGGGGAAGACTTCAGACTCTGATAGGGTAGAGGTTAAGTCACGCCAAAGCGGGGAAAAACGCTCTGAACATGAAGCAAGGTTTGCAATTACGGCTCAGCCAGCAACTGGCGATGACGCCACAGCTACAACAGGCGATTCGTCTGTTGCAGCTGTCCACGTTAGAACTTCAGCAGGAACTCCAGCAGGCGCTGGACAGTAACCCCCTGCTGGAGCAAACCGATCTTCATGACGAGGTTGATACCCAGGAAAAGCAGGACACCGAATCGCTTGATACAGCAGACGCTCTTGAACAAAAAGAGATGCCGGACGAGCTACCGCTGGACGCCAGCTGGGATGAAATCTACACCGCCGGAACCCCTTCCGGGACGCGTGCAGATTACCAGGATGACGAGCTACCGGTCTATCAGGGCGAAACCACCCAGTCCCTGCAGGATTATCTGATGTGGCAGGTGGAGCTGACGCCATTCACCGAAACCGATCGCGCGATTGCTACCTCGATTGTCGATGCCGTGGATGACACCGGCTATTTGACCGTTTCTCTGGAAGATATTCTGGAGAGCGTCGGGAATGGCGATATCGATCTCGATGAGATCGAAGCGGTGCTAAAACGCATCCAGCGCTTTGACCCAGTCGGCGTGGCGGCGAAAGATCTGCGTGATTGCCTGTTGATTCAGCTGTCGCAGTTTGCGAAAGAGACGCCGTGGATCGACGAAGCGCGGTTGATCATCAGCGATCACCTCGATTTGCTGGCGAATCACGACTTCCGCTCGCTGATGCGCGTTACCCGCCTGAAAGAAGATGTGCTGAAAGAGGCGGTGAATCTGATTCAGTCCCTCGATCCACGCCCCGGACAGTCGATCCAGACCAGCGAACCCGAGTACGTGATCCCTGACGTTCTGGTACGCAAACACAATGGCCGCTGGGCCGTTGAACTGAATTCCGACAGCATTCCTCGCCTGCAAATCAATCAGCAATACGCCTCCATGTGCACCAGCGTGCGCAACGACTCCGACAATCAATATATTCGTAGCAATCTTCAGGAAGCGCGCTGGCTGATCAAAAGCCTTGAGAGCCGAAATGATACGCTGCTACGGGTGAGTCGTTGCATCGTCGAACAGCAGCAGGCGTTTTTCGATCAGGGCGAAGAGTTTATGAAACCGATGGTGCTGGCGGATATCGCCCAGGCCGTCGAGATGCACGAATCGACCATTTCGCGCGTGACTACGCAGAAGTATCTGCACAGCCCGCGCGGTATTTTTGAGCTTAAGTATTTCTTCTCCAGCCATGTGAATACCGAAGGCGGTGGCGAAGCCTCGTCAACGGCCATTCGCGCACTGGTGAAGAAGTTGATCGCCGCGGAAAACCCCGCGAAGCCACTGAGTGACAGTAAGTTAACCACCATGCTGTCCGACCAGGGTATTATGGTGGCACGTCGTACTGTTGCGAAGTATCGAGAGTCTTTATCCATTCCGCCGTCTAACCAGCGTAAACAACTGGTTTGACACAACCGATAAGGAAGACACTATGCAGCTCAACATCACAGGACAGAATGTCGAGATCACTGAAGCCTTGCGTGATTTTGTGAATACAAAATTCGCCAAACTGGAGCAGTATTTCGAGAGGATCAATCAGGTCTACATTGTGTTAAAAGTGGAGAAAGTGACTCATATCTCGGACGCAACCCTGCATGTCAACGGGGGCGAAATTCATGCCAGTGCGGAAGGGCAAGACATGTATGCGGCTATCGACGGCTTGATTGACAAGCTGGCACGACAGCTTAATAAACATAAAGATAAACTGAAACAACACTAATTGTCCGGGCAGTTAACGGGTGCAGGGCGGCCTGTTGTCAAACACAACAGGCCATTTGTACAGTTAGCGCTTAGGTGAAATTATGATGAACAACGATTCCTCGCTTCAATTGAGTAATGTCCTTAACCAGGAATGTACCCGCAGTGGCGTTCACTGTCAGAGCAAAAAACGGGCTCTGGAAATTATCAGTGAACTGGCTGCAAAACAGTTAAGCCTGCCGCCTCAGGTGGTATTCGAGGCCATTCTGACCCGTGAAAAAATGGGCAGTACCGGCATCGGCAATGGCATCGCCATTCCGCATGGCAAACTGGAAGAAGACACATTACGCGCCGTGGGCGTTTTTGTGCAGCTTGAAACGCCTATCGCTTTTGATGCGATTGATAACCAGCCGGTTGATTTGCTTTTCGCTCTGCTGGTGCCTGCTGACCAGACGAAAACCCATTTGCATACGCTTTCTCTGGTCGCAAAACGTCTGGCGGATAAAACAATTTGCCGCCGTCTGCGCGCAGCCCAAAGTGATGAAGAGCTGTACCAAATTATCACCGAAGCGGAAGGCAATCAGGATGATGCGTAACCAGGAGATGGCCTTCACATCTGCAGTCGTGAGGAGAAACGGAACATGGTGCTGATGATCGTCAGCGGTCGTTCAGGCTCGGGGAAATCCGTGGCCCTGCGAGCGCTCGAAGATATGGGATTTTACTGCGTCGACAACCTTCCGGTTGTCCTGCTGCCCGACCTGGCGCGAACGCTTGCTGACCGGCAGATCTCTGCGGCGGTCAGTATCGACGTGCGCAACATGCCGGAATCCCCGGAAATCTTTGAAGAGGCGATGAACAGCCTGCCGGATAACTTCACGCCGCAGCTGCTGTTCCTTGACGCTGACCGTAACACGCTAATCCGTCGCTACAGTGACACCCGTCGTTTACACCCCCTTTCCAGCAAGAATCTGTCGCTTGAAAGTGCCATCGACGAAGAGAGCGATCTGCTGGAACCGCTGCGTTCCCGTGCAGATCTGATCGTCGATACCTCTGAAATGTCCGTGCATGAGCTGGCAGAAATGCTGCGTACCCGCCTGTTGGGTAAACGCGAGCGCGAGCTGACCATGGTGTTCGAATCCTTTGGCTTCAAACACGGCATTCCAATCGATGCGGATTATGTGTTCGACGTACGATTCCTGCCGAACCCGCACTGGGACCCGAAACTGCGTCCAATGACCGGTCTGGACAAGCCCGTGGCGGCATTCCTCGATCGTCACACAGAAGTTCACAATTTTATCTACCAGACGCGAAGCTACCTTGAGCTATGGTTACCTATGCTGGAAACCAACAATCGTAGCTACCTGACGGTCGCAATTGGTTGTACCGGCGGTAAACATCGTTCGGTGTATATAGCCGAACAGCTGGCTGATTACTTCCGCTCACGCGGTAAAAACGTTCAGTCTCGTCATCGCACGCTGGAAAAACGTAAAACATGACCGTAAAACATACCGTTGAGATCACCAACAAGCTGGGCATGCATGCACGCCCGGCGATGAAACTGTTTGAACTGATGCAAGGATTTGATGCGGAAGTGCTGCTGCGTAACGATGAAGGCACAGAAGCAGAAGCCAACAGCGTGATTGCGCTGCTGATGCTGGATTCCGCAAAGGGCCGACAGATTGAAGTGGAAGCGACCGGTCCGCAGGAAGTCGAAGCGCTGGCTGCGGTCGTCGCGCTGTTCAACGCCGGATTTGATGAGGACTAAGTCCTCATCGGTACAATTTATTCCTGGTCATAAACCCTTCCCCACCCAACTGTCGCATCTGGCGCATGATCCACGCCTGACGATTGCGGACATACCCTGACGGGGCATCCGCTTTATAGCGAATCGGGTTAGGTAACACTGCGGCCAGCAGTGCGGCCTCGGCTTGGGTCAGGCGGCTGGCGGGTTTGTGGAAATAGCGTTGTGCCGCCGCCTCCACGCCAAACACCCCATCACCAAACTCAGCGATATTGAGATACACCGTCAGAATGCGTTTTTTACTCCAGACGGTCTCCATGCCCAGCGTCAGACCTGCCTCAAGCCCTTTGCGCACCCAGCTTCTGCCATCCCATAAAAACAGGTTTTTCGCCGTCTGCTGAGAGAGCGTCGAGGCACCGCGCACGCGATTTTCATTCCGCTCATTGTGAGCCAGCGCTTTTTCAATCGCCGAGACGTCAAAGCCCCAGTGTTCCGGGAATTTCTGATCTTCCGCCGCGATAACCGCCAGTCCCATCCACGGGGAGATTTCGTCCATGCTCACCCAGTCCGAGTGGGCCACATAGCTGAAATCCCCCGTCAGCCATGCGCCGAGCTGGCGCTCAACCATGACCGCAGAAAACGGCACTGGCACAATGCTGAACAGCGCGATGCCACCGCCCCAGAACACCGCAAGCGCCAGCAGCGCGCGCAGCACAATGCGTTTCGCCCAGGCGACAGGAGAGCGATTTTTACTCACCGGGAAAGCACCAGCACGCGTTCGACCAGTTTCTCAATACCGACGGCCGCTTCAGCGATAGTTTGCGCCAGCATATAGGCGGGTGTAGTCACGATTTTATTGTCCTCGTCGACCACGATATCTTCCACCGGGCACGGCACATGCTCGCCGCCCATCTCTTCGATCACTTCAGCGGTATCGATGTCAGTGCCGATGGTCAGGCGCAGCGGGAAATCAAAAATCTTAGGCAGCATCGCAGGGGCGATGCACATAAAGCCCAGCGGTTTTCCTGCGGCGTGCATGCGCTGCGCCAGCGCTTTCAGCGCATCATCGACCCGACACTCGCTGCCCTGGCTGGCGAAATTACTCAAATTTTTGGCGGCACCAAAACCACCTGGCACGATCAGGGCATCCAGCTCCTCGGCATTGGCCTGTGCCAGCGGCTGGATATTGCCACGGGCAATGCGCGCCGCTTCAATCAGCACATTGCGGGTTTCCGGCATTAATTCACCAGATAAATGATTGATAACATCCGTCTGGCTTTTATCCGGCGCAAAACAGACCGCTTCTGCACCCTGTTTCGCCAGTGCGAGCAGCGTCAGAACTGACTCATGAATCTCTGCGCCGTCGTAAACGCCGCAGCCGCTCAGTACAACACCTACCTTTTTCATTTCGCCGTCCCTTCTCTCCAACTCTCTGAAGCACATTAAAAATTCTGATTAAAACGCTATGCTTCACACATTTCACTGATTCCTGTAACAAATCATTTAAGATTTGCTATCTTAACTGCGTGCGGCCTAAATTTTCGGGCAGCGTCCATGCAGTCACAATACTAAAAAAACAGGCGCTGCCAAGATTTCCCTGGTGTTGGCGCAGTATTCGCGCACCCCGGTTTAGCCGGGGTCATTTTTTGGTATTTTCCACCCACGCTTTCAACACATCCACATCGTTCTGCCACTCTTGTTTCATCTCCTCAACCCATTCACCCACGTTATCCCACCACGCCGGTAAATCCGGAGACTGGATCTGCTGACCCAACTGCTGCAAATGGCGTAACCCGACCGATCCGGCAGCGCCTTTAATTTTGTGCCCCTCTTCGACGATACCTTTCTGGTCGCGCGCCGTCAGATTGGACTCCAGCACGCTTAAATAGCCCGGCATCATTTTCTCGAACACCGCCACACCATCGGTGATCAGCTTCGGCCCGACCAGATCGATGTACTGCTCCAGCATGGCGATATCCAGAAGTGATTGTGCTTTTTCGCTCTCTACAGGCGTCATCGTGCTCTCCTCTTCATCACAGGTATCCCAGAATTTTTTGATCATAGCGGTCAGGGCTGGCACCGCCAGCGGTTTGCTGAGCACATCGTCCATACCGGCATCGAGGTACTCTTTTTTGTCCTTCAGGACGTTAGCGGTCAGGGCCACCAGCGGCGGTAATTCATCGCGCGCGTAACGACGCGTCAGTTCGCGGGAGATGTCCAGCCCGGTCATATCCGGGAGCTGAATATCCAGCAGCACGAGGTCATACTCCCCCGGCGTAAACATCTCCAGCGCGGCAGTCCCGGTCATGGCCACATCGACGCTGTTACCCAGTTTTTCGAGCACCGACCTGGCGACAATCACGTTCAGCTCAATATCTTCCACCAGCAGAACATGAAGGGCGGGCAGCGGCAGTTCATCGTTCTCGAAGGTATCTTCCACCTCTTCAGCAACCGCAGGGGCATGTACCGTCAGCGTAAAGACAGAGCCTTTCCCCTGCTGGCTGGAGACGGTGATATCCCCGCCCATGCTCTTCGCCAGACGGCGTGAAACGGCCAGGCCAATCCCGGTGCCCGTTGCCGGTTTCCCGCCGTGGCTGTCTTTCACCTGATAATACATGGCGAAGATTTTGTCCTGCTCTTCCTGCGGAATGCCGATGCCGGAGTCTTCCACTTCGAAGTGCAGCATATCGCCTGCATCGAAGCGAATACGCACCACCACTTCCCCTTTCTGGGTGAACTTGACGGCGTTGCTGATAAGGTTCCACAGGATCTGGCGCAGACGCGTACCGTCCGTCACCACTTTATGCGGCAGCGGCAGTGAAGGCTCCAGCACAAAGCGCAGCCCTTTCTGCTGCGCCTGCAGACCGGAGAGATTCTCCAGATCCGCCAGGAAACCGGTGAAGTCGACGGGCTGATTATCCAGTTGGACTTTTCGGCGTTCCATCTTATCCATATCAATAATATCGTTGAAGATATTACCGAGGGTCACGGCGGAAACGTGGATAGTTTTGAGGTATTTTTCCTGTTCGCCGGTCAGTTCCGTGTCCAGCAGAATACGGCTAAGCCCCACGATGCCGTTCAGCGGCGTACGCAGCTCGTGGCTGATGGTCGAGATGAAGGTGGTCTTGTCGCGGCTGGCACGCTCTAGCGCGTCCTGATAACGCTTCCGCTCGGTAATATCGCGGCCAAAGCCCATCAGGCCGTGGCGTTTGCCCACGCGGTCGTAATAAGGCACTTTACGGATTTCAAAGCAGGCTTTGCGCCCGTCGGGGTAATCCAGCCACTGTTCGTAGGTGAGAGAGACATTATGGCGGAACACCTTCTCGTCGGTTTCGATAACCTTGGCCGCCGCCTCTTCCGAGTAGACATCCTGCGGTTTAAGGTGAATCAGCTGTTTCTCACTTTTTCCCGTCAGCAGCTCCATCGCCCGGTTACAGCCGGAGAACTCTTTATCTTCGTTGCGATAGAAGACCAGATCCGGTGAAGCGTCGAGGAACGAGCGCAGGAAGGAGGATTGCTGCTCCAACTGAATCTGCGTGACTTCACGCTCTTTCATCTCAACCTTGAGCTGCTCAAGGGTCGCCTGACGTTCGGCTTCCGCTTTTTCACGATCCGAAATCTCCTGGTTCAGCTGCGCAATGTTGTCTTTTAGCTGGACGTTAAGCTTGAGGTCACGCTCGCGCATCTCCTCCAGTTTCTGCACCAGACGGGAGAGCCGCTGGCGCGACTCTTCCAGCTGTTCCACCACCACCGAGAGAAAATAGACCGCCCACGGGGTGATCAGCAGGCCGAAGAAGATCGAGCGGATAACGTCGATACTTTCGACCTGGCCGTGCAGCACCATGGTCACCGCCATCTGCACGACAATCGCCAGCACCACCAGCGCCAGGGCCAACAGCAATGAGAAACGCACCAGGCCGAGCTTCATCATCAGGTCGACGTAGTACTGCGCAAGCATACGAATTTGCTTCATAGGGGATCCCTTCACGACTTCATCGCTCAATAATACTCAAATTCCGGGCAAGGCGTTGAAGGTTGTGTGAAAAAGTGCGGCGTGAATCAGGAGATTAGCCTCACTCCCGGCGATTCGGGAGTGAGGAAGAGGTGCAATCAGGAGCGTCTGAGAAGCAGCCAGAGGCTGATCAGGAAGAACGACGCGCTCGGCAGCAGCGCACCGATCAACGGTGGAATACCGTAGACCAGCGTCAGCGGGCCAAAGATCTGGTCCAGCACGTAGAAAACAAAGCCAAAGCTGATACCGGTGACCACACGCACGCCCATCGGCACGCTACGCAGCGGCCCGAAGATGAACGACAGCGCCATCAGCATCATTACCGCCACGGACATTGGCTGGAAGATTTTGCTCCACATGTTGAGCTGATAACGCCCGGCATCCTGGCCGCTCGACTTCAGGTACTTCACATAATTGTGCAGGCCGCTGATAGAGAGCGCATCCGGGTCCAGCGCCACCACGCCCAGTTTGTCAGGCGTCAGGTTGGTCTTCCAGGTGCCCGAAACGGTCTGAGCACCGGTGATTTGTTTCGGATCTTGCAGGTTCGACTCATCCACCTGCGACAGGCGCCAGAGCTTCTGCGCCGGATCGAATTTCGCCGTGGTCGCGTAACGCACAGACTGTAAACGGCGATGTTCGTTGAAGGCGTAAATACTCACACCGCCCAGCTCATCATCACCCTTTACGCGTTCGATATAGACGAAGTTGTTACCGTCTTTCGCCCACAGGCCTTGTTGAGTTGAGAGCAAAGAGCCACCGTACATGGCCTGCGCACGATAGTTACGCGCCATCTGCTCGCCCTGCGGAGCGACCCATTCACCGATCGCCATCGTCAGCAGGACCAGTGGAATAGCCGTTTTCATCACCGACAGCGCTACCTGCATACGGGTGAAGCCCGAAGCCTGCATCACCACCAGCTCACTGCGCTGGGCCAGCATCCCCAGCCCCAGCAATGCGCCTAACAGCGCGGCCATCGGGAAGAAGATTTGCACATCTTTTGGCACGCTGAGAATGGTGTACATCCCGGCGCCCAGTGCGTCGTAACTCCCCTGCCCGGCTTTTTTCAGCTGATCGACAAACTTGATGATGCCCGAGAGCGACACCAGCATGAACAACGTCATCATGATGGTGGTGAAAATAGTTTTACCGATATAGCGGTCAAGAACGCGGAAAGCCTGCATCACACCGCTCCTTTACGTACAAAGCGGGCACGTATGCGGCGCATCGGCACGCTATCCCACAGGTTTAATACCACTGCCAGCAGCAGGTACAGGCCATTGACCACCCACATCCAGATCATCGGGTCGATCTTGCCCTTGCCGCCATTCGACTTGATAGACGTTTGCAGCAGGAAGAACACCAGATAGAGCAGCATCGCTGGCAGCATGGAGAGCACACGACCCTGACGCGGGTTAACCACGCTCAGTGGCACAACCATCAACGCCATCATAAACACGGTGAATACCAGCGTCAGACGCCAGTGCAGTTCAGCTCTCGCGCGATTGGTATCGGTGTTTATCAGGGTACGCATGTCCATCTGCTCGGTATCCGTTGGATCGAGCGCTACGTTCTGATGGCCGACAATCGCCTGATAGTTCTGGAAATCGGTAATACGGAAGTCGCGCAGCAGCGCGGTGCCTTCAAAGCGGGTGCCTTTGTTCAGCGTCACCACCTGAGAGCCATCTTTACGCTGCGAGAGCTGACCGGAATCCGCGACCACCACGGAAGGGCGGGCGTTGCCTTTGGTGCGGATTTGCGCGAGGAACACGTCGTTGAATCGACTGCCGTCAACGCTTTCAATAAAGAGGACGGAACTGCCGTCTGTGGCCTGCTGGAACTGGCCCTGCGCGAGCGCCGCCATGCCAGGGTTGGCTTTGGCTTCGGCCAGCACTTCATCCTGATGTCGGGAAGACCAGGGGCCAGCCCACATCACGTTTACCGCCGCCACGATACCGGTGAACAGTGCCAGCACCATCGCGGCTTTCACCAGTACGGCTTTGCTTAGGCCGCAGGCGTGCATGACGGTGATTTCACTTTCGGTATAGAGTTTTCCCAGCGTCATGAGCAGGCCGAGGAAAAGGCTTAGCGGCAGAATAAGCTGCGCCATTTCGGGCACGCCTAATCCGAGCAGAGAAAGCACCAGATTTGTTGGGATTTCGCCGTCTACCGCCGCGCCGAGGATCCTGACTAACTTCTGACAGAAAAAGATCAGAAGTAAGATGAAAAGGATCGCCAGCTGGCTTTTGAGCGTCTCCCGCACCAGATATCTTATGATTATCACTTTAAATACGCCCGTAAAAACCCGTCTCTTTGCTGGAAAATTGCTTGTTTCATGGCTTAAACGTCATTTATTCTCTTGAGTCGTCGAAAACATCGCTAAGATTAAAAAACCCGGCGGTGTCGCGCTTCAGGATATTTTTTGACGTGTCGAAACCGTAGTAACGTAAGATTAACACGAAGTCACCACAACAGCGGACATGAGTTACGAAAGGTTTCAATTCTATCCGTAGCAGCCGTCGTTGTCTTTAAGATTCAGGAGCGTAGTGCATGGAGTTCAGTGTAAAAAGCGGTAGCCCGGAGAAACAGCGGAGTGCCTGCATCGTTGTGGGCGTCTTTGAACCACGCCGACTCTCCCCGATCGCCGAACAACTCGATAAAATCAGTGACGGCTATATCAGCGCCCTGCTGCGCCGTGGCGAACTCGAAGGCAAACCTGGGCAGACGCTGTTACTGCACCATGTTCCCAACGTGCTGTCCGAGCGCATTCTGCTGATTGGTTGCGGTAAAGAGCGCGAGCTTGATGAACGCCAGTACAAGCAGGTCATTCAGAAAACTATCAATACCCTGAATGATACCGGCTCAATGGAAGCCGTCTGCTTCCTGACCGAACTGCACGTGAAAGGTCGCAACACCTACTGGAAAGTGCGTCAGGCCGTTGAGACCGCGAAAGAGAGCCTCTACAGTTTTGATCAGTTGAAGACCAACAAAAGCGAACCGCGTCGTCCGCTGCGTAAAATGGTCTTTAACGTCCCAACCCGTCGCGAGCTGACCAGCGGCGAGCGCGCCATTCAGCACGGTCTGGCGATTGCCGCCGGTATCAAAGCGGCGAAAGATCTCGGCAATATGCCGCCAAACATCTGCAACGCCGGTTACCTGGCCTCGCAGGCGCGTCAGCTGGCTGATTCCTACAGCAAAAATGTCGTCACCCGCGTCATCGGCGAACAGCAGATGAAAGAGCTGGGAATGCACTCGTACCTTGCGGTCGGAAACGGTTCACAAAACGAATCGCTGATGTCGGTCATCGAGTACAAAGGTAATCCGTCCGAAGACGCGCGCCCTATCGTGCTGGTTGGCAAAGGCCTCACCTTCGACTCCGGCGGTATCTCCATCAAGCCTGCCGAAGGCATGGATGAGATGAAGTACGACATGTGCGGTGCAGCGGCAGTGTACGGCGTGATGCGTATGGTTGCCGAACTGCAGTTGCCGATTAACGTCATCGGCGTACTCGCGGGCTGTGAAAACATGCCAGGTGGTCGCGCGTATCGCCCAGGCGATGTTCTGACCACCATGTCCGGCCAGACCGTTGAAGTGCTGAACACCGACGCCGAAGGCCGTCTGGTGCTGTGCGACGTGCTGACCTACGTGGAGCGCTTTGAGCCTGAAGCGGTCATCGACGTGGCGACGCTGACCGGCGCCTGTGTGATTGCCCTCGGCCATCACATCACCGGCCTGATGTCGAACCACAATCCGCTGGCCCACGAGCTGATCGGCGCGTCCGAGCAAGCGGGCGACCGCGCATGGCGTCTGCCGTTGGGCGATGAGTATCAGGAGCAGTTAGAATCTAACTTCGCGGATATGGCCAACATTGGCGGCCGTCCTGGCGGGGCGATTACCGCAGGTTGCTTCCTGGCACGCTTTACCCGCAAGTACAACTGGGCTCACCTGGATATCGCGGGTACCGCATGGCGCTCCGGTAAAGCCAAAGGCGCTACCGGTCGTCCAGTTGCCCTGCTGTCGCAGTTCCTGCTTAACCGCGCCGGTTTTAACGGCGAAGAGTAGTTGCACGCCGTTGTCCGGCGGCGTCAGGCTTGCCGGACCTACAAGGTGTACGCTGGCCGGGTAACCCCCGGCTTTGCGTTTAAATCCACCCAAAGAAGCCCCATATTATGAAGAATGCGACGTTCTACCTTCTGGACAACGATAACACCGTCGATGGCTTAAGCGCCGTTGAGCAGCTGGTGTGTGAAATTGCCGCAGAACGTTGGCGCAGCGGTAAACGCGTCCTGATTGCCTGTGAAGATGAAGCGCAGGCGATTCGTCTTGACGAAGCGCTGTGGGCAAGGCCACCCGAAGGTTTTGTTCCGCATAATTTGTCGGGAGAAGGGCCGCGCGGTGGCGCACCGGTGGAGATTGCCTGGCCACAAAAGCGTAACAGCAGCGCGCGCGATATTCTGATCAGCCTGCGTATCGGCTTTGCAGATTTTGCCACCGCTTTCACAGAAGTGGTAGACTTTGTCCCTCACGAAGATTCTCTGAAACAACTGGCGCGCGAACGCTACAAAGCGTACCGCCTGGCCGGTTTTAACCTGAATACGGCAACCTGGAAATAATGGAAAAGACATACAACCCACGAGATATCGAACAGCCGCTTTACGAGCACTGGGAAGAGCAGGGCTATTTCAAGCCTAACGGCGATGAAAGCAAAGAGTCCTTCTGCATCATGATCCCGCCGCCGAACGTCACCGGCAGTTTGCATATGGGTCATGCCTTCCAGCAAACCATCATGGATACCATGATCCGTTACCAGCGCATGCAGGGCAAAAACACCCTGTGGCAGGCCGGGACTGACCACGCGGGCATTGCGACCCAAATGGTGGTTGAGCGTAAGATTGCCGCTGAAGAAGGTAAAACCCGCCACGACTACGGTCGCGACGCGTTCATCGACAAAATCTGGCAGTGGAAAGCCGAATCTGGCGGCACCATCACCCGTCAGATGCGTCGTCTCGGCAACTCCGTGGACTGGGAGCGCGAGCGCTTCACCATGGATGAAGGCCTTTCCAACGCCGTGAAAGAAGTTTTCGTCCGTCTGTACAAAGAGGACCTGATTTACCGTGGCAAACGTCTGGTGAACTGGGACCCGAAACTGCGCACTGCGATCTCCGATCTGGAAGTGGAAAACCGCGAGTCTAAAGGCTCCATGTGGCACATCCGCTATCCGCTGGCCGATGGCGCAAAAACCGCAGACGGTAAAGATTACCTGGTGGTTGCGACGACGCGTCCAGAAACCCTGCTGGGCGATACCGGCGTGGCCGTTAACCCGGAAGATCCGCGCTACAAAGATCTGATCGGTAAATTTGTGGTTCTGCCGCTCGTGAACCGCCGTATTCCAATTCTTGGCGACGAGCACGCCGATATGGAAAAAGGCACCGGCTGTGTGAAAATCACCCCGGCACACGATTTCAATGACTATGAAGTTGGCCGTCGTCACGCCCTGCCGATGATTAACATTCTGACCTTTGACGGCGATATCCGTGAAAGCGCGGAAGTGTATGACACCAAAGGCGAAGAGTCTGACGTTTACTCCTCTGAAATCCCGGCTGAATTCCAGAAACTGGAACGTTTTGCTGCGCGTAAAGCGGTGGTTGCGGCCATCGACGCGCTCGGCCTGCTGGAAGAGATCAAACCTCACGATCTGACCGTTCCTTACGGCGACCGTGGTGGCGTGGTCATCGAGCCGATGCTGACCGACCAGTGGTACGTGCGTGCCGATATCCTGGCGAAACCGGCTGTCGAAGCGGTTGAGAACGGTGATATCCAGTTTGTACCAAAACAGTATGAAAACATGTACTTCTCCTGGATGCGTGATATTCAGGACTGGTGTATCTCTCGTCAGCTGTGGTGGGGTCATCGTATCCCGGCCTGGTATGATAACGACGGCAACGTGTTCGTTGGCCGCACCGAAGAAGAAGTGCGTCAGGAAAATAATCTGGGCGCTGACGTGGCCCTGCGCCAGGACGAAGACGTTCTGGACACGTGGTTCTCCTCCGCCCTGTGGACCTTCTCCACTCTCGGCTGGCCGGAAAACACCGACGCCCTGCGTCAGTTCCACCCGACCAGCGTGATGGTCTCCGGCTTCGACATCATCTTCTTCTGGATTGCCCGCATGATCATGATGACCATGCACTTCATCAAAGATGAAAACGGCAAGCCGCAGGTTCCGTTCCATACCGTCTACATGACCGGTCTGATTCGTGACGACGAAGGCCAGAAGATGTCCAAATCCAAGGGTAACGTTATTGACCCACTGGATATGGTTGACGGGATTTCGCTGGCAGATCTGCTGGAGAAACGTACCGGCAACATGATGCAGCCGCAGCTGGCAGAGAAAATTCGCAAGCGCACCGAGAAGCAATTTCCGGACGGCATCGAGCCGCACGGCACCGACGCCCTGCGTTTCACCCTGGCAGCGCTGGCCTCTACCGGTCGCGATATCAACTGGGACATGAAACGTCTGGAAGGTTACCGCAACTTCTGTAACAAGCTGTGGAACGCCAGCCGCTTCGTGCTGATGAACACCGAAGATCAGGATTGCGGCTTTAACGGCGGCGAAATGACCCTGTCTCTGGCGGATCGCTGGATTCTGGCGGAATTCAACCAGACCATCAAAGCGTACCGTGAAGCGCTGGATACCTATCGCTTTGATATCGCAGCAGGCATTCTGTATGAGTTCACCTGGAACCAGTTCTGCGACTGGTATCTGGAGCTGACCAAACCGGTAATGAATGGCGGCAATGAAGCGGAGCTGCGCGGCACGCGCAACACGCTGATTACCGTTCTGGAAGGTTTGCTGCGTCTCGCGCACCCAATCATCCCGTTCATCACCGAGACCATCTGGCAGCGTGTGAAGGTCATCAAAGGCATCACTGCCGACACCATCATGCTGCAGCCGTTCCCGGAATTCGACGCCGCACAGGTAGATGAAGCAGCCGCTTCCGATACCGAATGGCTGAAACTGGCGATTGTGGCAATCCGTAACATTCGCGCAGAGATGAACATCTCTCCAGGCAAACCACTGGAACTGCTGCTGCGCGGTTGCAGCGAGACGGCGATTCGTCGTGTGACCGAGAACAGTAGCTTCCTGCAAAACATGGCGCGTCTGGAAAGCATCACCGTGCTGCCAGCCGATGACAAAGGTCCGGTCTCCGTGACTAAAATCATCGAAGGCGCCGAGCTGCTGATCCCAATGGCGGGTCTGATCGATAAAGAGACCGAACTGGCTCGTCTGGCAAAAGAAGTGGCCAAAGTCGAACTGGAAATCGGAAAAATCGAGAGCAAGCTGGCTAACGAAGGCTTTGTCGCACGCGCCCCTGAAGCGGTTATCGCGAAAGAGCGTGAACGTCTGGTCGCCTTCGCCGATGCAAAAGCGAAACTGATCGAGCAGCAGGCCGTTATCGCCGCGCTGTAATACCTCTACCCCTTGCCTGATCGCAGGCAAGGGGTATCCTCCCTGAATTATCCTCGCTTGCACTCCCCTTTCTGTGGTGCTATTAACTGCAACTGTGTGTCAATTTTTGTCATGAGTAATGCTATGAGCGTGATTACCCCCGTCGCAGCGGCTATGCGCCGGATCACTGAGCAAGACAACGCCGGGATCGCTGCGGTTATCCGTGAAGTGTCGGCGGAGTACGGCCTGACGGCCGATAAAGGCTATACCGTCGCCGACCCCAACCTGGACGAGCTGTTTCAGCTTTACAGCCAGCCGGGCCATGCCTACTGGGTGATTGAACAGAACGGCAAAGTCGTCGGTGGAGGCGGTGTTGCGCCACTGAGCTGCAGCGAGCCAGATATCTGCGAGCTGCAAAAGATGTATTTCCTGTCGAACGTGCGCGGACAAGGCCTGGCGAAAAAGTTGGCGCTGCTTGCTCTCGATCACGCGCGCGCGCAAGGTTTTAAACGTTGCTACCTCGAAACGACCGCCTTCCTCAAAGAAGCCATCGGCTTATACGAGCACCTGGGTTTTGAACATATCGATGCGCCGCTGGGCTGTACCGGGCATGTCGATTGCGAAGTCAGGATGCTGAAAATTCTGTAAATCTCCTTCCCGCCCTCTTCTGTTAAGCAGCTGTAAACTGAATGCTCTACACTCTCAGTTCACACCAAAACGGGGGAAAGACGATGTCGAAGATAAAAAGCTATGCCGCGCCGCAGGCAGGTGCAGACCTTGAACTGTACGAATACGATGCGGGCGAGCTGAAAGCAGAAGACGTCGAAGTCCAGGTCGATTATTGCGGGATCTGCCACTCAGACCTGTCGATGATCGACAATGAATGGGGCATCTCAAGCTATCCGCTGGTAGCCGGACACGAAGTGATTGGCCGCGTGGTGGCACTGGGTACAGCAGCGCAGGACAAAGGGCTGAAAGTCGGCCAGCGCGTCGGCATTGGCTGGACCGCTCGTAGCTGCGGCCATTGCGATGCCTGCATTAGCGGCAACCAGATCAACTGTCTGGAAGGCGCAGTTCCTACCATCCTCAATAAAGGCGGTTTCGCCGACAAACTTCGCGCCGACTGGCAGTGGGTTATCCCGTTGCCCGACAGCATTGATATCGAATCCGCCGGCCCGCTACTGTGCGGCGGTATCACCGTTTTCAAACCACTTCTGATGCATCACGTCACTGCCACCAGCCGCGTCGGCGTGATTGGGATCGGCGGTTTAGGCCATATCGCCATCAAATTACTGCACGCGATGGGCTGCGAAGTGACTGCCTTTAGCTCCAATCCGGCGAAAGAGAAAGAAGTGCTGGCGATGGGGGCGGATAAAGTGGTCAACAGCCGCGATCCGGAACTGCTGAAAGCGCTGGCCGGTCAGTTCGATCTGATCATCAACACCGTCAATGTCGATCTCGACTGGCAGCCGTACTTTGAAGCACTGGCATACGGCGGGAATTTTCACACCGTTGGTGCGGTGCTGAAGCCGCTTCCGGTTCCGGCATTCACCCTGATTGGCGGCGACCGCAGCATTTCCGGCTCTGCGACCGGTACCCCGTTTGAATTGCGCAAACTGATGAAGTTCGCGGGACGCACCAAAGTAGCGCCAACTACCGAACTCTACCCGATGTCGAAAATCAACGAAGCCATCCAGCATGTGCGTGACGGTAAAGCCCGTTATCGCGTGGTGTTGAAAGCGGACTTCTGACATTAATCGCCCGGTAGCGTTTTGCTTACCGGGCCGACAACACTCAATCGTTGGCCGGGTAAGGCAACCGCCACCCGGCACATTTCACACTATCGCGCGAGCGCCGCAAAAACTTCCGCAACAGCCACCGCCCCTGGATCCGTCACCCCGTCCAGATTCTCTTTATTCACATACGACGAACGCCCCGCGCCAGCCTTTTGCATACTGGCCGTCGCGTCGGCCCCTTTCTTCGCCGCCTGTGCAGCAGCCTGGATGTCGCTCTTCTGCAACGCTTCCAGCGCCGGTTGCAGCGCATCGATCAACGTGCGATCGCCGAGATCCGCCCCGCCGTACTGCTTCATTTGCGCAAGCCCACTGAGGAGAGCATCCGCCAGCGGTTTGCCGTCGTGAAGCGCTTGCCCGGCAGCAGTAAAGAAGATCGACATCAACACCCCGCTCGATCCGCCCATCACCGTTGCCAGTCGCTCGCCCGTCAGCAGCAGCAGTTTCGGGACATCGTTCAGCGGCAGCTGCTTCTCTTGCAATAACTGCGCAATGTCCCGCGCGCCTTGCGCAAAGGTCGACCCCGTATCGCCGTCACCCACTTTTGCATCCAGCGCATTCAGGCGATTCTCCAGATCGACCAGCGTTTGCGTCGCCGCCCCAATCAAAGCCGCCACCTGCGCGTTGTCAGAAGGCGCATAGTCCACGCGATCCTGTATAGCCGTATGCGGCAACGTGCGCAGCGGCGCAAACGCCACTGGTTTTTGCCAGCCGATGGTCTCGACAGGCTCATTAATCGCCCGTTCAAAGGTCTCGTTTAGCCTGAGCAGCGACAGAGAAAAACCCTTCATGTCCAGCGAGCTTACCAGCGGTGCGGGGCCGATGAGATACGCAATCTGATCCTGTAGCGCCGAATGCGCCAGCTCTTTCGTCAGCAGCGCCATTTCCAGCGCAGACACGCCGCCGAGATTGTTAATCAGCACCGCAAAACGCCCGTCCCCCGCCTTCTCTTTGAGCGGCGCGATCAGCTTGTCGATAATGGTTTTGCTGTTTTGCGTATCCAGCACCGACGCCCCCGGCTCGCCGTGAATGCCCAGACCCAGCTCGACATGCCCTTGCTTAATACGCCCCTCTTCGTCATCGCTTCCCGGCAGGTTGCAGGTCTGCATCGCCACACCCAGGCTCCACAGGTTTTCGCAGGCCTGTTGCGCAATATCCCGGACCTCACTCAGCGATTTCCCTTTTTCGGCCGCAAAACCTGCAATTTTGTGGACCAGCGCGGTACCCGCAATGCCGCGCGGCTGTTTGTTGTCCGGAAGCGCGATGTCATCAGCCACAATCACCATCTCGACTTTCAGTCCGTAGCGTTTGGCCTTTTCCGCTGCGAGGCCGAAGTTCAGACGATCGCCGGTGTAATTTTTAACGATCAGCAGGCAACCACGATCGCCCGTCACTGCCACGATGGCATTCAGCACCGCGTCGACGCTCGGGGACGCAAACAGATCCCCGCACACCGCAGCGGTTAACATCCCTTTGCCGACAAATCCGGCGTGCGCCGGTTCGTGGCCGGAACCCCCACCGGAAATCACCGCCACCCGGCTCTTATCCCAGTCACTGCGCGCGACCACGCGGATGGCCGGATCGATATCGAGTTTGACCAAATTGCCGTGTGGCGCGGAGATCAGTATGCCTTCAATGGCGTCATTGACCAGCTGTTTGCGGTCATTAAAAAAGAATCTGGACATAGCTTTCCAACTTTTTGTGAATCGTATGCAAAAGCATAGTCCGCGCTGGGTAATACGCCGCAAAGTCAGGAATTTACTGAGTCAAATTGCCGTCAGGTTGCCTATACTCGACGCAGGACAAAGAGAGGAAGCGCACCATGAGTACACCACTGCTGATTGCCCGGACGCTGGATAAAGCGTTGTTCCTGTTGCCCGGAATGGCGAACCGCCACGGGCTGATTACCGGTGCCACCGGGACGGGGAAAACCGTGACTCTGCAAAAACTGGCGGAGTCTTTTTCCAGTATTGGCGTGCCGGTCTTTATGGCTGACGTGAAAGGCGATTTAACCGGCATCGCCCAGGAGGGGACAGCGTCAGAAAAACTGCTTGAGCGGCTGAAAAACATCGGCGTGACCGACTGGCAGCCGCAGGCGAATCCTGTTGTGGTGTGGGATATTTTCGGTGAGAAAGGCCATCCCGTGCGCGCGACCGTCTCGGATCTCGGCCCGCTGCTGCTGGCGCGGCTTCTTAATCTTAACGATGTCCAGTCCGGCGTGTTGAATATCATTTTCCGCATTGCCGACGATCAGGGCTTGCTACTACTTGATTTTAAAGATCTGCGCGCGATTACCCAGTACATTGGCGATAACGCCAAATCCTTCCAGAACCAGTACGGAAATATCAGCCCCGCATCAGTGGGCGCTATTCAGCGCGGATTGCTTAGCCTAGAACAGCAGGGCGCAGAGCATTTCTTCGGCGAACCCATGCTGGATATCAAAGACTGGATGCGTACCGACAGTAACGGCAAAGGGATCATCAACATCCTGAGCGCCGAAAAGCTCTATCAGATGCCGAAACTCTACGCCGCCAGCCTGCTGTGGATGCTTTCTGAACTCTATGAACAGCTACCGGAAGCGGGCGATCTGGAGAAACCCAAGATTGTGTTCTTCTTTGACGAAGCGCATCTGCTGTTCAGCGACGCCCCACAGGTTCTGCTGGATAAAATCGAACAGGTGATTCGTCTGATCCGTTCCAAAGGTGTGGGCGTCTATTTTGTCTCGCAGAACCCATCCGACATTCCCGATAACGTGCTGGGCCAGCTCGGGAATCGCGTGCAGCACGCGCTGCGTGCCTTTACTCCGAAAGATCAAAAAGCGGTTAAAGCGGCGGCGCAAACCATGCGCGCGAATCCTGCGTTTGATACGGAAGAGGCGATTCAGGCGCTCGGCACCGGGGAAGCGCTCATCTCATTCCTTGATGCCAAAGGCAGCCCGTCCGTCGTCGAACGCGCAATGGTTATCGCGCCATTCTCTCGCATGGGGCCGGTGACGGATGACGAGCGTAACGCGCTGATCAACCACTCGCCGGTTTACGGCAAATACGAGGAGGAAGTGGATCGTGAGTCCGCGTTTGAGATGCTGCAAAAAGGGGTTCAGACGAGTACCGAGAAGCAGCAAGCTCCAGCGGCTAAAGGGGGTGATGTTGCCGTTGACGACGGCATTCTCGGCGGGCTGAAAGATATTCTGTTTGGCAGCACCGGCCCACGCGGCGGCAAACGCGATGGCGTGGTGCAGACGATGGCTAAAAGCGCCGCGCGGCAGGTGACGAATCAGATTGTGCGCGGCATGCTGGGGAGTTTACTGGGTGGACGACGTCGGTAGCGGGGAGACCCACGGCGTACCTAACGCCGAGCCTTGCACACCGTGCTGGTTCAGATAACGATCCAGTTCGACCATCCCCGTCCAGCGGTTCTCGCACCACAGCGGCGCGAGAAGCGTTGGGCGGCGTGCGCTGGCAGAGATGCGGTGGTAAATCACCTCCGGCGGCGTGTGGCGGATCATCTCCCCTGCCGTCACGGTGTACTCGTCCAGCGCAATGCCATTTAACCGCCCGGCTTCCCAGGCTTTCGCCATGGTGCTTCCGGTTACAATATGCAGCGGGTGGAGCTTAATGCCATCCACGCCCGTCTCTACAACTCTTTCCAGGGTTTCCAGACCGTGCTGCTGCCCTTCTCCCGGCAGACCGACAATCAGATGCGAACAGACCTTTAAACCGCGCTCCCGCGCCAGTCGGGTGGTTTTCTGGTAACAGGCAAAATCATGACCACGATTGATCCGATGCAGTGTTTTGTCATGCGCGGTCTGCAATCCCAGCTCCAGCCAGATTTCGTAGCCCAGATCTTTATATTCGCTCAGTAAATCCAGTACGGCTTCAGGTACGCAGTCCGGGCGCGTGCCGACACATAGCCCGACGATATTCGCCTGGCTTACGGCCTGCTGATACATGGATCGCAGCACCTGCACTTCTGCAAAGGTGCTGGTGTAGGCCTGGAAATAGGCCAGATACTGTTTTGCGCGGTTAACCAGACTCGCCTGATGGGAAAGCTGCTCGGCGATAGAGTTATGTTGCTGCGCCTCATCGGCAAAAGAGGCCACATTACAGAAAGTACAACCGCCACGCCCGATGGTGCCATCGCGATTAGGGCAGCTAAAACCGCCGTGCAGCGTGAGCTTGTGAACCTTTTGCCCGTAGCGGCGTGAAAGATCCCCACCAAACATGTTGACTAATTTCTGTAACTGCATAATCTGATAGACCGTCCCGTAGAAAGGGGACAAGCCTGCCATTTTTAGCCTCTGTCGGCGATGACCTGGATCAATCGCCCTGGACGGCTATTATTCATTTGAATAAAAACTCACTATTACTGCAATTTCATTCATCACCCTGGCAATTACTTTTCCTTATGTTCGCGGGGATTTTTTCACTTATCGCCCTCTGGCAGTAAAACAGTGCGATTATGCAACTTGATCGCCGGTACCAGATTATTATCCTGCAAAAAACCCGCCATTCAGCACGCTAAAGGGATAATACCGCTTTCAGATAGTGAGTCAGATCACACTCCCTCGCGCCTTCCCCCTCTCTTTTGCGGCTGCAAAACCGATTAAATCTCTTTTATATTCAAATAAATAACTCACCTTTAGCACATTTTTGTATAAATAAGATTGCCATTTGACCTGTGTATCAATTCCCGATAAGTTGGAAATCCGCTGGAAGCTTTATGGATAAGCAGCCTGCTTATCATATTTATGCAGTAATTGAGATTCCCTCTGAAGCAAGTCCTCAAACTTGTTTGACCTGTGCGAAAAGGAAATGAAGAGGGCGAATGCGAGGTGCGCGTATGAAACGCAAACCCCGTCGCCGCGCTCTTTCTGTGCCTGTGCGCCACGGTTCAGTGGGGAGTCCCGAAGAGCCTGGGGAGGTTCACTGATATGTTGTACGATAAATCCCTTGAGAAGGATAACTGTGGTTTCGGCCTGATCGCCCACATAGAAGGCGAACCTAGCCACAAGGTAGTGCGTACCGCTATACACGCACTGGCCCGTATGCAGCACCGTGGTGCAATCCTCGCTGATGGTAAAACCGGCGATGGTTGTGGCTTGCTGCTACAAAAACCGGATCGTTTCTTCCGCATCGTTGCGCAAGAGCGCGGCTGGCGTTTAGCCAAAAACTACGCTGTCGGCATGCTGTTCCTGAATCAGGACCCTGAAAAAGCTGCCGCCTCACGCCGCATCGTCGAAGAAGAACTTCAACGCGAAACCCTGTCGATTGTCGGCTGGCGCAATGTGCCAACCAACGAAGGGGTGCTCGGTGAAATCGCCCTCTCCTCGCTGCCACGTATCGAACAGATTTTTGTGAATGCGCCTGCGGGCTGGCGTCCGCGCGATATGGAACGCCGCCTGTTTATTGCCCGTCGCCGCATCGAAAAACGTTTGCAGGACGATAAAGAGTTCTACGTCTGTAGCCTCTCGAACCTGGTGAACATCTATAAAGGTCTGTGTATGCCGGCTGACCTGCCGCGCTTCTACCTGGACCTCGCGGACCTGCGTCTGGAATCGGCCATTTGCCTCTTCCACCAGCGCTTCTCCACCAACACCGTTCCACGCTGGCCGCTGGCTCAGCCTTTCCGCTATCTGGCGCACAACGGTGAGATCAACACCATCACCGGTAACCGCCAGTGGGCGCGTGCGCGTACCTATAAATTCCAGACTCCGCTGATCCCGGATCTGCATGACGCCGCCCCGTTCGTCAACGAAACCGGCTCTGACTCCAGCTCGATGGATAACATGCTCGAACTGCTGCTGGCAGGCGGGATGGATATCGTACGTGCAATGCGTCTGCTTGTTCCGCCAGCCTGGCAGAACAACCCGGATATGGACCCGGACCTGCGCGCGTTCTTCGACTTTAACTCCATGCACATGGAGCCGTGGGACGGCCCGGCAGGCATCGTTATGTCCGATGGACGCTACGCCGCCTGTAACCTCGACCGTAACGGTCTGCGCCCGGCGCGCTACGTCATCACCAAGGACAAGCTGATCACCTGCGCGTCCGAAGTGGGGATCTGGGATTACCAGCCTGACGAAGTGGTCGAAAAAGGCCGCGTCGGCCCTGGCGAACTGATGGTTATCGACACCCGCAGCGGGCGCATTCTGCACTCGGCGGAAACCGATGACGATCTGAAAAGCCGCCATCCGTACAAAGAGTGGATGGAGACAAACGTCCGCCGTCTGGTGCCGTTTGAAGATCTGTCGAACGAAGAAGTCGGCAGCCGCGAGCTGGACGACGACACCCTCGCCAGCTACCAGAAACAGTTTAACTACAGCGCCGAAGAGCTGGATTCTGTTATCCGCGTCCTCGGCGAAAATGGCCAGGAAGCGGTCGGCTCAATGGGTGATGATACCCCGTTTGCCGTGCTCTCCAGCCAGCCACGCATCATTTACGATTATTTCCGCCAGCAGTTTGCGCAGGTGACCAACCCGCCAATCGATCCGCTGCGCGAAGCGCACGTGATGTCGCTGGCCACCAGTATCGGTCGCGAGATGAACGTCTTCTGCGAAGCCGAAGGCCAGGCGCATCGCCTGAGCTTTAAGTCGCCGATTCTGCTGTACTCCGATTTCAAACAGCTCACCACCTTGACTGAGGAGCACTACCGCGCCGACACGCTCGATATTACCTTCGACGTGACCGAAACGAGCCTCGAAGAGACGGTGAAAGCCCTGTGTGATAAGGCCGAGCAGATGGTCCGTAACGGCACCGTTCTGCTGGTGCTGTCTGACCGTAACATCGCTAAAAACCGCCTGCCGGTTCCGGCTCCGATGGCGGTGGGTGCCATTCAGACCCGCCTGGTGGATAAGAGCCTGCGCTGCGACGCCAACATCATTGTTGAAACAGCAAGCGCACGCGATCCGCACCACTTCGCCGTGCTGCTGGGCTTCGGTGCGACGGCTATCTATCCGTACCTGGCATACGAAACGCTGGCGAAACTGGTCGACGGCCATGCCATCGAGAAAGATTACCGTACCGTGATGCTGAACTACCGTAACGGCATCAACAAAGGTCTGTACAAGATCATGTCCAAAATGGGCATCTCGACTATCGCCTCTTACCGCTGCTCGAAACTGTTCGAAGCGGTCGGTCTGCACGATGATGTCGCAGATCTCTGCTTCCAGGGCGTGATCAGCCGTATCGGCGGTGCCGGATTCTCTGACTTCCAGCAGGACCTGCTGAACCTGTCCAAACGCGCATGGCTGGCGCGCAAACCGCTGGATCAAGGCGGTCTGCTGAAATACGTTCACGGCGGTGAATACCACGCCTACAATCCGGACGTGGTGCGCACCCTGCAACAGGCGGTTCAGAGCGGCGAATACAGCGATTATCAGCAGTATTCCAGTCTGGTTAACGAGCGCCCGGCGGCTACGCTGCGCGATCTGCTGGCGGTGAATCCAAACGGCGAAACCGTCAGCATTGATGACGTTGAACCGGCCAGCGAACTGTATAAACGCTTTGATACTGCGGCGATGTCCATCGGCGCACTCAGCCCGGAAGCCCACGAAGCGCTTGCCGAAGCGATGAACAGCATCGGCGGTAACTCGAACTCCGGCGAAGGCGGCGAAGATCCTGCGCGTTACGGCACCAACAAAGTGTCGCGCATTAAGCAGGTGGCTTCTGGTCGCTTTGGCGTGACGCCAGCGTACCTGGTCAACGCCGACGTGATTCAGATTAAAGTCGCGCAGGGTGCGAAGCCGGGCGAAGGCGGTCAGTTACCGGGTGATAAGGTCACGCCGTACATCGCCAAACTGCGCTACTCCGTCCCGGGCGTAACGCTGATCTCCCCTCCGCCGCACCACGATATTTACTCTATCGAGGATTTGGCGCAGCTGATTTTCGACCTGAAACAGGTCAACCCGAAAGCGATGATCTCCGTGAAGCTGGTTTCCGAACCGGGCGTGGGCACGATCGCCACCGGTGTGGCAAAAGCCTACGCGGACCTGATTACCATCGCAGGTTATGACGGCGGGACAGGCGCAAGCCCACTCTCCTCCGTGAAATACGCGGGCTGTCCGTGGGAGCTGGGCCTTGTGGAAACACAACAGGCACTGGTGGCTAACGGCCTGCGTCACAAGATCCGTCTGCAGGTGGATGGCGGCCTGAAAACCGGTCTCGACATCATCAAAGCCGCGATTCTCGGCGCAGAAAGCTTCGGCTTTGGCACTGGGCCAATGGTAGCGCTGGGCTGTAAATACCTGCGTATTTGTCACCTGAACAACTGCGCTACCGGTGTGGCAACTCAGGACGAAAAACTGCGTAAGAACCACTACCACGGCCTGCCGTTCAAAGTGACTAACTACTTTGAATTCATCGCCCGCGAAACTCGCGAGCTGATGGCACAGCTGGGTGTGAAGCGTCTGGTCGATCTGATTGGCCGTACCGACCTGCTGAAAGAGCTGGAAGGGTTTACCGCCAAGCAGCAGAAACTGGAGCTGTCCCGTCTGCTGGAAACCGCCGAGCCGCACGCAGGTAAAGCCGTTTACTGCACCGAGAACAACCCGCCATTCGACAATGGCGTGCTGAACGCGCAGCTGCTGCAGCAGGCGAAATCGTATGTTGATGACAAACAGAGCAAAACGTTCTGGTTTGATATCCGCAACACCGACCGCTCCGTAGGCGCTACGCTCTCTGGCTATATCGCGCAGACCCATGGCGATCAGGGGCTGGCAGCCGATCCTATTACCGCGCACTTCAGCGGTACGGCGGGTCAGAGCTTCGGCGTCTGGAACGCCGGCGGCGTTGAGCTGTACCTGACCGGCGATGCCAATGACTACGTCGGCAAAGGCATGGCGGGCGGTCTGCTGGCGGTGCGTCCTCCGGTTGGGTCTGCGTTCCGCAGCCACGAAGCGAGCATCATCGGTAACACCTGTCTGTACGGCGCGACGGGCGGACGTCTGTTTGCCGCAGGCCGTGCGGGCGAGCGTTTTGCGGTACGTAACTCCGGTGCCATCACGGTGGTTGAAGGTATCGGCGATAACGGCTGTGAATACATGACCGGCGGGATTGTCTGCATAATGGGCAAAACCGGCGTGAACTTCGGCGCAGGCATGACGGGCGGTTTCGCCTATGTCCTGGACGAAGACGGTGAGTTCCGTAAACGCGTTAACCCGGAACTGGTAGAAGTGCTGGACGTTGAAACACTGGCGATCCACGAGGAACATCTGCGCGGTCTGATTACCGAGCATGTGCAGCATACCGGTTCTTCGCGCGGCGAAGAGATCCTGGCGAACTGGCCAGCATTCTCGGCGAAATTCGCGTTGGTTAAACCGAAGTCCAGCGATGTTAAAGCACTGTTGGGTCACCGTAGTCGTAGCGCAGCAGAGCTGCGTGTGCAGGCGCAGTAAGGGGTAGCAATGAGCCAGAACGTATACCAGTTTATCGACCTGCAGCGCGTTGATCCGCCAAAGAAACCGCTGAAGATCCGTAAAATTGAATTTGTTGAAATTTACGAGCCGTTTTCAGAAGGCCAGGCCAAGGCGCAGGCAGATCGCTGCCTGTCCTGCGGCAACCCGTACTGCGAATGGAAATGCCCGGTCCACAACTACATTCCGAACTGGCTGAAGCTGGCCAACGAAGGGCGTATTTTCGAAGCCGCCGAGCTGTCGCACCAGACCAACACCCTGCCAGAGGTGTGTGGCCGCGTGTGTCCGCAGGACCGTCTGTGCGAAGGTTCCTGTACGCTGAACGACGAGTTTGGCGCGGTGACCATCGGTAACATTGAGCGCTATATCAACGATAAAGCGTTTGAGATGGGCTGGCGTCCGGACATGACCGGCGTGCGTCAGACGGACAAACGCGTGGCGATCATCGGCGCAGGTCCGGCAGGTCTGGCATGTGCCGACGTGCTGACCCGCAACGGCGTCAAAGCCGTGGTGTTCGATCGTCATCCGGAGATCGGCGGGCTGCTGACCTTCGGTATTCCGGCCTTTAAGCTGGAAAAAGAGGTCATGACCCGCCGTCGCGAAATCTTCACCGACATGGGCATTGAGTTCAAACTGAACATCGAAGTCGGCCGTGATATCCAGATCGACGATCTGCTGAAGGATTACGATGCCGTGTTCCTCGGCGTCGGCACCTATCAGTCGATGCGCGGTGGGCTGGAAAACGAAGACGCTCCGGGCGTGTTTGACGCCCTGCCGTTCCTGATTGCCAACACCAAGCAGATGATGGGCTTCGGTGAAACCCCTGCTGAGCCGTACGTCACGATGGAAGGCAAACGTGTGGTGGTGCTGGGTGGCGGTGATACGGCGATGGACTGCGTGCGTACCTCAATCCGTCAGAACGCGACGCACGTTATCTGTGCCTACCGTCGTGACGAAGAGAACATGCCTGGCTCGAAACGCGAAGTGAAAAACGCGCGTGAAGAGGGCGTTGAGTTCCAGTTCAACGTTCAGCCATTAGGCATCGAAGTGAATGCAAACGGCAAAGTCAGCGGCGTGAAGATGGCGCGTACCGAAATGGGTGCACCGGATGCCAAAGGCCGTCGTCGCGCAGAAATCGTGGCAGGCTCCGAGCATGTGGTTCCGGCAGATGCGGTCGTGATGGCATTTGGTTTCCGCCCTCACAGCATGGAGTGGCTGGCGAAACACAGCGTTGAGCTGGATTCCCAGGGCCGCGTGATTGCGCCAGAAGGTAGCGAAAACGCCTTCCAGACCAGCAACCCGAAAATCTTCGCCGGCGGCGATATCGTTCGCGGTTCCGATCTGGTGGTTACAGCAATTGCCGAAGGCCGGAAAGCGGCAGATGGGATCATGAACTACCTGGAAGTGTAAAAGCGAACCGGATGGCGATGCCATCCGGTTTTTTTTATGCGCCGACCAGACTGGCGCGCACTTTCACCACCACTTTCTTAATCTCTTCAATTTCCTTCACCCTACACCCTGGTTTATGCGGTTCGCCGGGCATAAAGATGGCGTACATACCGGGTTTCAAATCAAGCTGCTGCACGCCTTCAATGGCGCTACACAGCTGATAATCCTCCTCAATATGCCTTTCCTCGCACTGTCGCGCAGAGCCAGCTACGCCGTACAGGATGCGCTCATTGCCCGCCAGCAACAGCTGGATATCGATATACTGCTCGTGCAGCTCCGCTTTTTTCTGCTCTGGTTCCTGCGTGGCGAACGTCATCACGTTCATAAAGATATCGTCGCCCTGCAGTTCATAACGCCCCGGCGCTTTGTCCTGCGGCCAGGCCGCGATGGCCTGTGTCAGCGCCTCCGCCAGCACGGGATGTAATCCCGGCAGCGCGCTCGCTTTGCCCATCATCATGATGTTGCTCCTGTAGCCAGTCTTGCCGCGCCCAGCAAACCGGCATCGTGGCGATAATACGCCGGGCGAAGTTCGACGTGATAGACCGCGGGCTCCTGCGCAAGAAACTCAGCCACCTGCGATAAATATCCCTCAGCCAGCCCGACGCTGCCGCCGACAACGACGGTCTGACAATCCGTTACTGCTTTGACATTGGCGATGAGTCGCGCCAGCGTTTGGGCCGAATGAGCGACCAGCTCGCGGGCGGGCTGATGCCCGCGCTGCGCATGGTCGAAGATCGCTTTCGCATCGAGACCCGCCAACTCGCCTTGCGCCCGGGCAGCAATCGCCCGTCCGGAGGCAATCGCTTCCACACACCCTGTACGACCGCAGCCGCAAATGGGTCCCTGCGGATCGGCCAGCGTATGCCCCAGATGCCCCGCAAGCCCGCCCGCCCCCGTCTGCAACTTGCCATTAAGCACCATGCCCCCGCCGACCCCCGTAGAGACGGTGATGAAAACCATATCCGGCGCATCGATGCCAGGCGCATGGTACTCCGCCCACGCCGCAGCTTGCGCATCATTCACCGCCATTGCGGGCAGTCCGGTTATCGACTCCAGCGTCTGTACCAGCGGGAAATGCAGCAGGCCGCCAAGATTGTGAGGATTAATCGATAGCAACGTGCCTTCGCGGATAATCCCCGTCGAGGCGATTGCCACCCGCTGCGCCGCTGACATTATCGGTTCCACCAGCGATTTTAACGCTGCGCGCAGGGCGTCCGGCGTTTTGCTGGCAGGTGTCGGGTGTTCGCGCCGCTCACAGATCTGTAAGTCATCGTCGATCAGCGCAGCGGCCAGTTTGGTGCCGCCAATATCGATCGCCAGCGTCGTCATTTCACCGCCTCACGCTCGTTTTTAATACTGCCAAATGGAACGGCGCCGCTGAAAGGTTTACCGTCGATAGCATCGTGAGTACGCAGGGCCTCCGGACGGATCCAGCGCTGCACGCGGGATGGCATATCAAGACCAATCAACAGGATCACCACAAACGTCAGGCCAAATGACAGGGTTCCCAGCGCGGTACCCAGCTCAAGTCGCTGTGCCAGCAGAGCGCCGATAATCGGGGCGATCGCGCCACCCAGTGCGCCGACGTTGTAGGTAAAGCCCAGCCCGGCGGCACGCTGATCCGTGTCGAAATAGCCCCCAATCAGCTTCGGTAAAATCCCGGAAATCCCCTGCCCCAGCATCTGCTGGAAGAAGAGCAGCAGGCCCAGCACCCAAATATTTGACCCGCCGATGGCGAACACCGGAATAATCAGCAGCTGCGAGGCCAGCAGGCTGCAAACGTACGCTCTGCGGGTGCCCAGCCAGTCGCCGAGGAAGCCGCCGACGCAGCAGCCCACCGCCGCACCAAAGCCGCTAAAGAACAGCACATGGGCGACCGTCATCGGATCGTACGCCAGATCCGTTTTCAGATAAGTGGGCAGCAGCGCCTGAATAGGCCACGAGTAGAGGAATGCAAAGAGCACCACGACCATCAGGGTGACACCCGTCGGCCAGCGCTTACCGCTGCTTTGCACCATAAAGCTGATAAAGACGCAGGCGCATAACAGCCCCAGAATCACCACCAGCCCGGCGTTGTTTAGCTCACCGGCAAAGCAGAACCACAGCGCGATGCCAGCAAACAGCGTCATGACGATATTGATCAGGCGGTGCTTGCCGCGATAGAGAATGTCGACCATCGTGCGCACCGGCGCTTTGCCTTCGTGCTTCGCTTTCCAGTCTTCCGCTTCCGGGATGTTTTTACGCAGCCACAGGGCGAAAATGATTGGCAAAATACCGATAAGGAACAGCGCTCGCCAGCCCCACGCGGGAACAACCACGCTGTAAACCTGCGCCGCAACCACGGCACCGACAGAAAAACCGGAGATTAAAAAGCCGCTGGCTTTATTACGCAGATGTTTCGGCCAGCTTTCAATCACATAGGTTGCGCTGGAGCCGTATTCGCCCGCCATACCCATGCCGATCACCATACGGGCAATAAACATGGTGACGTAGCCCGGCGCAAATCCGCACGCCAGCGTGCCGCAGGAGAAGAGGACGATACTGGTGATCATGGCCAGTTTGCGACCGTAGCGATCGCCCATCGCGCCCAGCAGCAAGCCGCCAAACCAGCGCGAGATAAAGGCGGCCGAGATCAGGCTGGCTGCTTCGACCGTCGTTAAACCAAATTCACTTTTGACTTCTGTTAATACCAACGCCATCAATACAAAATCAAAGCCATCAAGCAAATATCCCAGCCAGGCGGCGGAGAATGCGCGCCACTGTGGGCGGGTCAGATGGCGGTACCACGGGATGCTTTGGGTAGAAATACTCATAACACTCTCCCGACGATTTTTTGTCGTATTGCCGGATGGCGGGTTCACCATCCGGCTTACATATCGTGTTTTGTCTTCGCCGGATGCGCTTCGCTTCTCCGGCAATGCATTAGCGTTTCTCAGCCAGCAGCTGTTCTGCGAGGGCTTTCAGCTCCGGCAGATACTGCTCTGCCACCGGAGCAAAAGGCTTACGGCATAGCGGAACGGAGACCACGTCCATGTAGTGCAGGACGGTTTTCAGGCCACGGAACACGCCGACTTTAATCAGCAGATCGATAACCTTGTTGCACTCGCTTTGCAGATGCTGCGCGGTTGCGTTGTCCCCTTCGCGGATCGCTTTGGCGATCGCCTGATAGCGCGCGCCCATGATGTTGTAAGTACTGCCGATCCCGCCGTCCGCGCCTGCCAGTAAACCGGAGGCGAAGATCTCGTCGTAGCCGTTATAAAGCACCAGATCTGGATGCGCCCGGCGGATCTGCTCCATCTGGAAGAGATCGCCGGAGGTCTGTTTCAGGGCACCTACACCCGGCAGCGTCACCAGTGTATTGATTTGATCGAGGGATAACTTCACGCCGCTCAACGCCGGGATGTTGTACACCACCATCGGCAAACCATCCGATGAATCAATGATTGCACGGTAGTGGTCACAATGTTCTTCGAAGCTGAAGGGATAGTAGAAGGGTGTGACCGCCGACACAGCGTCGAAGCCGATACGGCTTGCCGCCGCCGCGAGCTGCTGGCTTTCCGCTGTGCTGACGCAGCCGACATGGGCGATCAGCGTCACTTTGCCCTTCGCCTCTTCCGCCACGATCTCCAGCACCTGCTCGCGCTCGGCGAGGCTTTGTACGAAGGCTTCGCCCGTTGAGCCGCCGACATACAGACCGTCGATTCCCTGTTGAATGTTGAACTGCACCAGGCGGCGCAGGCTCTCTTTATCCAGCGCCTGCTGTGAATTAAACGGAGTCAGGAGTGCGGCCATCACGCCACGTAATTGCTTTGCCATAGATACCTCAAGTGGTTATTGATCTGCTCTTTGATATACCTTTATACCTGTTATACCAGATCAAATAAGCAGCACCCCATACAGAACGCTTATATTGCGATCTGCTTCACTAAAGGATCGTTATTTTTTCTTTTTGGATCCCTGGCCGAAGGCGTGCCAGGTTGCGGAAACGCTGTTGAGATGGGTTTGCAGCGCCCGATCGGCTTCATCAGGATCGCGGCGGCGGATGGCGTCAACAATAGCAATATGCTGCTGATAGCTGACATCGTTGTGCTGATACAGCTCGGCGTCGGAGACTTTCGGACGAGCGGCTATCAGCCAGTCGAGCAGCGCAACGTGGATCGCCATAAAGATTGGGTTGCCGGGGATCTCCGCCAGCACGCGGTGGAAATCGACATCCGAGCGGATGAAAAGCGCGTTATCGCTGAGGGACTGGCTGTTAATTTCCAGCGCTTTCGACAGGCGCTCAACCTGTTCGTCCGTGGCGTATTCTGCCGCGTAACGCACCAGGCTGGATTCGAAAAACAGACGCAGCTGTTCAAAGTGGGTAATGCCGCCCGGCTGGGTGAGGAAATCTTTCGCCATGCCGGAGAGTTCGCTAATGATGGTATCGGCCGAAGGCATCGAGACGCGGGCGCGTTCGCCGTTGTTGATTTGCACCAGGCCTTTTCGCTTCAGGGCGGCCAGCGCTTCACGTACCGATGGGCGGCCCACGTTGAAGAACTCCATCAGCTCACGCTCGGAAGGAAGTTGTTCGCCCTGGGCAAACTCCTGGCGACGGATCATCTGCTCCAGCTCTTCTTCCACCATATCGGAAAGTTTTTTACGCGCCAGCGGGCGACGACGCAAACTGCGACCAAGGGTTTCGGTTGAATTTTCCGCCTGAAGATCAAATGGTTTCATAAAGACTCGGGTCAGAAGAGTGACAATCAGTGACAACGACTCATCATAACACAGGATTTTTGGCTGGGCGAAAAGCCCTGAATAGCAAAACAGGCCCATCGGGCCTGTTCAATTATTTCACAACGCGTAACGCTGGACGGCCACCGCGCGGCGGCGGATCGTCATCAGGGTCGTTGTCATTGTCGTGATCGGGCTTATCGCCGTCGATAATGGACATCACCGTTTCGCTTTCGCTGGCGGTAGAACCGTCTTCATCGTTGAGGCTGGCGACATCTTCGTCATACGCCGCTTCCGGCTCAAACATCGTACCTGCACCGTTTTCACGCGCATAGACTGCCAGCACGGCAGCGAGCGGAACAGAGACCTGACGCGGTACGCCGCCGAAACGCGCGTTGAAGCGCACTTCGTCGTTTGCCAGCTCAAGATTACCCACCGCGCGTGGCGCGATGTTCAAAACGATCTGACCATCACGCGCGTATTCCATCGGAACGCTCACGCCCGGCAACGTCACATCCACTACCAGGTGCGGCGTAAGCTGGTTGTCCAGCAGCCATTCATAGAAGGCACGCAGCAGATACGGACGGCGTGGAGATAGCTGTGACATTTCCACAATCGTTAACCTCGACCAAGACGCATTTCGCGTTCCGGTTCTGTCAGAGAAGCAAGGAAAGAGTCGCGCTCAAATACGCGAGTCATGTAGCCTTTCAGCTCTTTCGCGCCAGGACCGCTGAACTCTACGCCCAGAGCCTGCAGACGCCACAGCAGCGGAGCCAGGTAGCAATCTACCAGACTGAACTCGTCGCTCAGGAAGAACGGCTTTTGACCGAATACCGGCGCAATGGCCAGCAGTTCTTCACGCAGTTGCTTACGGGCAGCGTCTGCTTCTGAGGATGAACCGTTCACAATGACGTTCATCAGGGTGTACCAGTCTTTCTCGATACGCTGCATGTACAGGCGGCTTTCACCACGCGCAACCGGATAAACCGGCATCAGCGGCGGATGAGGGAATCGCTCATCCAGATATTCCATAATGATGCGGGATTCCCACAGGGTCAGCTCGCGATCCACCAGCGTTGGTACGCTCTGGTTCGGGTTGAGATCGATCAGATCCTGAGGTGGGTTATCCTTTTCCACATGCTCGATCTCAAAACTGACACCTTTCTCGGCCAGCACGATACGAACCTGATGGCTATAAATGTCAGTAGGACCAGAAAACAGCGTCATTACCGAACGTTTGTTGGCAGCGACAGCCATGAAAACCTCCAGGTATATTCAGAATATTACTGCTACCGGCCCGTGGGCCAGCCAGATGATTTGTTACCCATCCCAGGAACAAACTCAATCGCTCAAAAATCGAACAAAAGTGGTGTATTCACTGACATTTGGGCAGAAAATTGGATGATAGTTTACCAGATTTTGCAGGGTTTGTGGTGAGGGGATTCTGGAAATGCTGAAAAAGAGCTGATAATCAAATAAATACTGTGGATAACCGTCGGATTATCCATAAAAAAAACCCGCCGAAGCGGGTTTTTCGCCAATCTTTCTGCCGAAGCAGAAAATAGATTAACGTTTGGAGAACTGAGGACGACGACGTGCTTTACGCAGGCCGACTTTCTTACGTTCAACTTCACGAGCATCACGAGTAACGAAGCCAGCTTTACGCAGTTCGCCACGCAGGGACTCGTCGTACTCCATCAGAGCGCGGGTGATACCGTGACGGATCGCACCAGCCTGACCAGAAGTACCACCACCTTTAACGGTGATGTACAGATCGAATTTCTCAACCATATCAACCAGTTCCAGCGGCTGACGAACTACCATGCGGGCAGTTTCACGACCGAAGTACTGTTCCAGAGAACGTTGGTTGATTACGATTTTACCACTGCCCGGTTTGATGAACACGCGAGCGGCGGAGCTTTTGCGGCGACCAGTGCCGTAGTATTGATTTTCAGCCATTGCCTATAATCCCGATTAGATGTCAAGAACTTGCGGTTGCTGTGCCGCGTGGTTGTGCTCGTTGCCTGCGTAAACTTTCAGTTTACGGTACATAGCACGACCCAGCGGGCCCTTTGGCAACATGCCTTTAACCGCGATTTCAATCACACGCTCAGGACGGCGGGCAATCATCTCTTCAAAGGTCGCTTGTTTGATACCACCGATGAAACCGGTGTGATGGTAATAAATTTTGTCTTCGCGCTTGTTGCCGGTTACAGCAACTTTTTCTGCGTTCAGAACGATAATGTAATCACCAGTATCAACGTGCGGAGTGTATTCCGCTTTGTGCTTACCGCGCAGGCGAAGAGCCAGTTCGGAAGCCAGACGACCCAGAGTTTTACCGGTCGCGTCAACAACATACCAGTCGCGTTTTACGGTTTCTGGTTTAGCTGTAAAAGTTTTCATTAAAAGCTTACCCAAATAATAAGTTACACGTTGGTGAACACCCAAACGTTTAGTCAGTTGAGGCTCACACGACAAAGTCCGGCAAACCTACCCCTTCGAATAGCCTGTGCCAGCACATAGAAAGTTTTGGGAAAAAAACCTTCTCGTAACGTGGGGTCGCAAGATTATAGAGAAGTCGAGGTCAAAGATCGACCCTTAAATGTGATTAGTCGCAAGGTTTTCGCTGGGGAATTGCCGGGTGGCGACTACGCCTTCCCCGGCCTGCGGCACGGTGCGGCATTTACGGCATGTGCGCGCGTTTCAAATACTCTTCGCTCTGCATTTCCTGCAAACGCGACAAACAACGCTGGAACTCAAACTTCAGCCGCTCGCCCTGGTAGATCTCATAGAGCGGCACGGCGGCGCTCACCACCAGCTTCACATGGCGTTCGTAAAACTCATCTACCAGCGCGATAAAGCGGCGGGCTTCACTCTCCATCAGCGGCGTCATCACCGGCACATTAAACAGCATTACCGTATGAAACAGGCGCGAGAGCGCGATGTAGTCGTGCTGGCTGCGGGCATCGACGCACAGCGTGGCAAACGAAACCGCCAGCGTCTGGTTTTCGACCCCCAGGGTTGGCAGAGGACGATGATTAATTTCCAGCTCTGGGGCTGTAACGCGCCTGGCGCCCGCCAGAGCCAGCCAGAGATTGTCCATCTTACCGCGCGTCTCTTCATCTAAGGGTGATAGCCACAGATGCGCCTGGGTCAGCGTGCGCAGACGATAATCTACGCCCGCATCGACATTCATAATGTCGCAGTGTTCTTTGATTGCCTCGATGGCCGGCAGGAAACGCGCGCGCTGCAAACCGTTGCGATAGAGATCGTCTGGCGGAATGTTAGACGTCGCCACCAGCGTAATGCCCCGCGCAAACAGCGCTTTCATCAGGCCGCCCAGCAGCATGGCGTCGGTGATATCCGAGACGAAAAACTCATCGAAACACAAAACGTCGGTTTCGGCTTTAAAACGCTCGGCGATGATATCCAGCGGATCGGTATGACCTTGCAGCGCGTTAAGCTCTTCGTGGACGCGCAGCATAAAGCGGTGGAAGTGCAGACGCTGTTTACGCGTGCCCGGCAGGCTCTGATAAAACATGTCCATCAGCCAGGTTTTCCCCCGACCCACGCCGCCCCACATATATAAGCCGCGAACGGGCGCTGCGGTCTGTGGCTCTTTTTTTCCCAACAATCGGCCAAATGCCGCTTTCAGTCCGCCGCTCTGTGCGGGGGCGGGCATCTGCTGAGTCAATTCCTGGTAGATCACATTCAGGCGATTAACGGCTTCACGCTGAACGTCGTCGGGCTGATGAGTGCCCTCATCAAGGGCCTGTTGGTAACGCGATGTGGGGGACAGATTTTGCATAATCTTGTTGTTATTCCTTCAATTAAACCTCACCAGTGGGCGCGACTGGCGAAAAAAAGGCCGTTCTACAGTACGCGATGATGCGTCAGGATTCCACTTCTGAAGAAATAGCGGTTATAGTGGCATAATCAGGCACAGGCAGGAGCCGAGCCACTACCCTACGGAACAACAAGACAACGGGAGAAGTTCATGACCTGGGAATATGCGCTAATTGGTTTAGTCGTCGGTATCGCCATCGGTGCCGTGGCCATGCGTTTTGGTAATCGCAAATTGCGTCAGCAACAGTCGCTGCAGTATGAACTGGAAAAGAACAAAGCTGAGCTGGAAGAGTATCGTGAAGAGCTGGTCAGCCACTTTGCCCGTAGCGCCGAACTGCTGGACAATATGGCGACCGATTACCGTCAGCTGTATCAGCACATGGCAAAAAGCTCCAGCAGCCTGCTGCCGGAACTGAGCGGTGACACCAACCCGTTCCGCAACCGTCTGGCGGAGTCTGAAGCCGGTAACGATCAGGCACCGATTCAAATGCCGCGTGATTACTCTGACGGTGCATCCGGCCTGCTGCGCGGTGGCGTAAAACGCGATTAATCGCACATCTACGATTTATTTCACGGGCGCACACCTCGCGCCCGTCCTTTCTTTCCCTTCCCAGCTATTATTTAGTCAATTACCTCATTGTTCAGTGGTTTGAAATTCAATAACATCAGACTGTTTTTGGGCCGATTTTCCTATACTCCAGGCAACGAGAGCCAGCATCAATGAAGAAAAAAAACCAGCTGTTAAGCGCGATAGCGTTAAGTGTCGGGTTATCTTTGACGGCGTCCTGGCCTGCGGCCGCGGCGCTTCCTTCGCAAGTGCCTGGTGCGGCTGCCATTCCGAGCCTGGCGCCGATGCTTGAAAAAGTGCTGCCTGCGGTGGTGAGCGTGAAGGTGGAAGGCACCGCCGCGCAAAGCCAGCGCGTGCCGGAAGAGCTAAAAAAATACTTTGGCGAAGAAGGCCCGGACCAGCCAGCGCAACCTTTTGAAGGGCTTGGCTCCGGCGTGGTGATCGACGCGGCGAAAGGCTACGTGTTGACCAACAACCACGTCATCAGCCAGGCCGACAAAATCAGCGTGCAGATGAACGATGGTCGTGAGTTTGACGCCAAACTGATTGGCGGCGATGACCAGAGCGACATCGCGCTGCTGCAAATACAAAACCCCAGCAACCTGACGCAAATTGTGATCGCCGACTCCGATAAACTGCGCGTCGGCGATTTTGCCGTGGCCGTCGGTAACCCGTTTGGCTTAGGCCAGACCGCGACCTCCGGGATTGTCTCGGCGCTTGGCCGCAGCGGGCTAAACCTTGAAGGGCTGGAGAACTTTATCCAGACCGACGCCTCCATTAACCGCGGCAACTCCGGCGGTGCCCTGCTGAACCTGAACGGCGAGCTGATCGGGATTAACACCGCGATCCTCGCACCGGGCGGCGGCAGCATCGGCATCGGTTTCGCCATCCCCAGCAATATGGCGAAAACCCTGGCGCAACAGCTGATTGAGTCCGGCGAAATCAAACGCGGGCTGTTGGGTATCAAAGGCATGGAGATGAGCGCTGATATTGCGAAAGCGTTCAATCTTAACGTCCAGCGTGGGGCGTTCGTCAGCGAAGTGCTGGCCAATTCCGGCTCGGCGAAGGCGGGCGTGAAATCGGGCGATGTGATTGTAAGCCTGAACGGTAAACCGCTGAACAGCTTTGCGGAGCTGCGCTCGCGCATCGCCACCACAGAGCCAGGCACCAAAGTGAAACTCGGCCTGCTGCGCGACGGTAAACCGCTCGACGTGGAAGTGACGCTGGATAAGAGCACCTCTGCATCGGCCAGCGCCGAGCTGATCGCCCCTGCCCTGCAAGGCGCGGCGCTGAGTGACGGGCAGCTCAAAGACGGCACCAAAGGCATCACCATTGAAAGCGTCGAGAAGAGCAGCCCGGCCGCACAGGCTGGCTTGCATCAGGATGACGTGATTATCGGCGTCAACCGCAACCGCGTGCAGTCGATTGCAGAAATGCGCAAAGTGCTGGAGAGCAAACCGACGGTGATTGCGCTGCAAATTGTTCGCGGCAACGACACGCTTTACATCTTATTACGCTAAGCACTGACCCCGGACATCACCGCTGCGTGTGATGTCCGGATAAGTCATGTTATGCTGCAACCGTTTCTCAATTAACGACGCCCGCATCATGGTTCTTAAGCTATTTCGCTCCGTCGCCATCGGATTGGTCGTTGGCGGTTTATTACTGGCTGCAATGCCCTCATTACGTCAGTTCAATAAGCTGGCGGCGCCTCAGTTCGACAGTACGGATGAGACGCCAGTGAGTTACAACCAGGCCGTTCGCCGGGCGGCACCCGCCGTGGTAAACGTCTATAACCGCGGCCTCAACAGTTCCGCCAATAATCAGCTCGAGATCCGCACCCTCGGATCCGGCGTAATTATGGACGAGCGCGGCTACATCATTACCAACAAGCACGTTATCAACGACGCCGATCAGATTATTGTGGCGTTGCAGGATGGCCGCGTTTTCGAAGCCCTGCTGGTCGGTTCGGATAGCCTGACGGATCTGGCGGTGCTGAAAATTACCGCCAGCGGTGGCTTGCCGGTGATTCCGATTAACCGTAAGCGCACGCCGCATATCGGCGACGTGGTGATGGCAATCGGAAACCCCTATAACCTGGGCCAGACCATTACCCAGGGGATTATCAGCGCCACCGGTCGTATTGGCCTGAACCCGTCAGGACGACAGAATTTCCTGCAGACGGATGCCTCCATCAACCACGGTAACTCGGGCGGCGCGCTGGTGAACTCCCTCGGCGAGCTGATGGGCATCAACACCCTCTCCTTTGATAAGAGCAACGATGGTGAAACGCCGGAAGGCATCGGTTTTGCGATCCCGTTCCAGCTGGCGACCAAAATCATGGACAAGCTCATCCGCGACGGTCGCGTGATCCGTGGCTACATTGGAATTGGTGGACGTGAAATCGCGCCGCTGCATACCCAGGGTGGCGGTATCGATCAGATTCAGGGCATCGTCGTGAACGAAGTCACCCCGGGTGGCCCGGCTGCGGCGGCAGGACTGCAGGTTAATGACGTGATTGTGTCGGTGAACGGTATCCCGGCAGTATCCGCGCTGGAGACAATGGACCAGGTGGCAGAGATTCGCCCGGGTTCTATCATTCCGGTGGAAGTCATGCGTAATGATAAGAAGCTGACCATTCAGGTCACTATTCAGGAATACCCGTCCACCAACTAAGCGGCATAAAAAAACCGGAGCCATGGCTCCGGTTTTTTATCGCCTGGCATTCGTTTATTTGTTAACGAACTCTTCGCCCAGGGTGATATCTTTCTTCAGCGTATCGAGCATGCCTTCCATCGCTTGTTGTTCAAACGCGCTCAGCTTGCCGATTGACTGACGTTCTTCAACGCCGTTTTTACCCAGCAGCAGCGGCTGTGAGAAGAAACGGGCGTGCTCGCCGTCACCTTCCACATACGCACATTCCACTACGCCTTTCTCGCCTTGCAGCGCGCGAACCAGAGACAGACCAAAACGTGCAGCCGCCTGGCCCATAGACAGGGTTGCAGAACCGCCACCCGCCTTCGCTTCCACCACTTCGGTGCCCGCGTTCTGGATGCGTTTGGTCAGGTCAGCCACTTCCTGCTCGGAGAAGCTCACGCCTGGGATCTGGGACAGCAGTGGCAGAATTGTCACGCCAGAGTGACCACCGATAACCGGCACTTCGATGTCGGAAGGCTGTTTGCCTTTCAGTTCAGCCACGAAGGTGTTGGAACGGATGATGTCCAGCGTGGTCACGCCAAACAGTTTGTTCTTATCGTAAACGCCGGCTTTTTTCAGCACTTCTGCTGCGATAGCAACCGTGGTGTTGACCGGGTTAGTGATGATACCGATACAGGCTTTCGGGCAGGTTTCTGCGATCTGCTGGACCAGGTTCTTCACAATACCGGCGTTGACGTTGAACAGATCGGAACGGTCCATACCAGGCTTACGTGCAACACCCGCGGAGATCAGCACGACGTCTGCGCCTTCGAGCGCCGGGCGTGCGTTTTCACCGGAGAAGCCTTTGATTTTCACAGCTGTTGGGATGTGGCTCAGGTCAACCGCCACACCTGGGGTTACCGGAGCAATATCATACAGAGAGAGTTCTGAGCCTGAAGGCAGTTGGGTTTTCAGTAGTAGGGCAAGCGCCTGGCCGATACCACCAGCAGCGCCGAGGACTGCAACTTTCATCCTAAACTCCTTATTATGGTTAACTTTAATATCTGTTACTCCGTTGCGGCGACATTAATTCAGCAGGTAAATAATTACAATTTTCGTAGCTAAAGAATTTGAGGTCACGCGTCTTTCACCTTTGCCAGAATGCTTCCAGCAAACTGCGGCAACGAAGTAGCCAATCAAGACGGTGGTTACAATACACCCTCACTTGCCAGCAAAACAACATCATTTTGATAACATTTAGTTTACTTTTAAGGTTATTTACGCGCCGTGATGTAGGCATGTTTTCTGATAACGAAATTTGATAAAATCACTCCCTTTCATAACATTATTTCAGCCTGGTTCAGGGCAGAATATTTGCATAAAAATTCATCCACATGCATAATAATGTTGTTTCTATCGTCATATTCCGGGTGACTTATGCGAAGCTCGTCAAAACAAGAAGAATTAGTGAAGGCGTTTAAAGCGCTGCTCAAAGAAGAGAAATTCAGTTCTCAGGGAGAGATTGTTCTGGCTTTACAGGAACAAGGTTTCGAGAACATTAATCAGTCGAAAGTCTCCCGTATGCTCACCAAGTTTGGCGCGGTGCGTACTCGCAACGCCAAAATGGAAATGGTCTACTGCCTGCCCGCCGAGCTGGGCGTGCCGACCACCTCCAGCCCGCTGAAAAACCTGGTGCTGGATATTGATTACAACGACGCGGTGGTCGTGATCCACACAAGCCCGGGTGCGGCGCAGTTAATCGCCCGCCTGCTCGATTCACTGGGTAAAGCGGAAGGGATCCTCGGCACCATCGCGGGGGATGACACCATCTTTACTACGCCGGCGAACGGTTTTTCCGTTAAAGATCTCTACGAAGCTATCCTGATGCTGTTCGAACAGGAGCTGTAATCCCCTTCCCTGCTGCTCAGGCAGCGGGGAATGTTCTGCCCTCCGCCTTGTTTACGTCCCCATTCTGTTGTGCTTACTTTTGCAAATAGTGCTTTTACCTGCCTCTTTTCATTCATCCAGCGAATGATCTATCAACAGATCGCACAAAAAATCAAAGTTCGTTATGTCTATGATTTACTTATATAGCGACTATCTTTGTGACCAAAAAACGGTCAATTCTATGCAATTTAGTTATAAAAACGTGACCAGTTAACACGTAATTACCCATGAAACAATTAGCGTGGTATTAATATTTAGCGTGATTAGTGTATACTTGATTTTGTGATGAGGGTCACGAAACAAAAGACCCCAATAAATTCGACGAGGTAAACAATCATGAAAATCAAAACAACTGTAGCGGCTCTGAGCGTCCTGTCTGTCCTGTCATTCGGTGCATTTGCTGCCGACTCTATCAACGCTGATCAGGCACAATCTCGCCAGGCCATCGGCACCGTTTCCGTAGGTGCAATCGGTACGTCTCCGATGGACATGCACGAAATGCTGAATAAGAAAGCCGAAGAGCAGGGTGCGTCTTCTTATCGCATCATCGAAGCGCGTTCTGGTGACCACTGGCACGCAACGGCTGAGCTGTACAAATAAGTTTTATCAATAGTAAGTAGTAACGACATTATCAACTCAACGGCACCAGGCATAAAAATAGCGGTATAACCCTTCTCGCCGTCGAGGAAACACATTCAGGAGTACGACTATGAACACCAAATTAATCATCGCAACCCTAGGCTTAGCTTCCGTTCTCTCTTTCGGTGCCAGCGCAGCTGTGCATCAGGTGAATGCTGAGCAAGCGCAAAACCTGCAATCAATGGGTAGTGTATCCGTATCTTCCGTCGCGGGTTCTCCGATGGATATCCGCCAGGAGCTGGCGGCTAAAGCTGAAAAAGCAGGCGCAAGCAGCTATCGTGTCACCGAGCTAAATCAGGGTGACCACTGGCATGCGACGGCTGAGCTGTACAAATAAACCCTCGTCGTATCTCATCATACGACTTGCCCCTGACGCTTTGTCAGGGGCTTTTTTATGTCTGAAATCAGTGACGAACGTTAAAGCGTAGTTGTCCTTCCAGCTCCTCTTCCGCCTCGTCAAACAGCAGAACCAGTGCGCCAAAGCGTCGGCGTAGCTTATCCGGCAGGTGGATAAACTCCAGCTCCAGCGGCATGGGTAAGACATCGCCAATCACCACGTCCCACAGCGAATCCAGATCCGTTACCTTTGCCTGTTCTAACCCAAATGTGCGACAAAATTCGCGGTAAAAGTCTTCCTGACTGTCGATTTCATCAAAATCAAACGTATAGATATTCATTGCCCGCCACCCCGTCCAGAAAGGCGGCCTGCGCCGCCCTGACGATAATTATAATCCCCCGATATGCAGGGTTTTAACTTCCAGAAACTCTTCCAGCCCAAGAACCGATCCTTCCCGACCCAGTCCCGACTCTTTCACACCGCCGAATGGGCCGAGCTCGGTCGAGACCGCACATTCGTTAATGCCGATCATGCCGCTCTCAATCGCCTGCGACACGCGGAAAACGCGCGAAAGATTTTGCGTATAGAAGTAAGCCGCCAGGCCAAACGGCGTATTGTTCGCACGCTGGATCACCTCTTCTTCTGAGGTAAAGCGGAAACAGGCGGCAACCGGGCCAAAGGTCTCTTCCTCAGCCAGTTTCATTCCTTCGTGACACTCGCCCAACACGGTTGGCTGCCAGAAATTACCGCCGAGCGAATGCGCTTTACCGCCCGCCAGTATCGTTGCACCTTTTGCGACCGCATCCTCAACGTGTTCGCGCACTTTATTCACCGCATTAGGTTCAATCAGCGGCCCCACCACCACGCCCTCTTCCAGACCGTTTCCCACTTTCAGGGCGTTTACCGCATCAGCGAGTTTGGTCACAAAGGCGTCGTAGACGGATTCCTGAATATAGAACCGGTTCACGCTGACACACACCTGCCCGGCGTTACGGAATTTATTGGCAATCGCCCCTTTCACGGCAGCATCAATATCAGCATCGTCAAAGACGATATAAGGCGCATTGCCGCCCAGCTCCATAGAGACTTTTTTCATGGTTTCTGCTGCATTACGCACCAGCGTTTTGCCCACGGCAGTTGAACCGGTAAATGAGATTTTCCGCACCTCGTGGCTGGCCATGATGGCATCGCTGATCTCGTGGGTGTTCCCGGCGACGGCGTTGAGTACGCCATCAGGGACACCGGCTTTTTTCGCCAGCGTCAGCAGCGCAAAAGCGCTGAGCGGTGTGTTGTTAGCGGGTTTGATCACACCGGTACAGCCTGCGGCCAACGCCGGGCCGAGCTTGCGGGTCAGCATCGCCATCGGGAAATTCCACGGCGTGATCGCCGCGACCACGCCGATGGGTTCGCGGGTCGCCAGAATGCGTGAGCCGGGTTTGATGGGGGGGATGATTTCGCCGTTAGCGCGTTTCGCCTGCTCAGCAAACCACTGAATAAAGCTGGCGGCGTATTCGACTTCGCCTTCCGCCTCTTTTAGCGGTTTGCCTTGTTCGGTGGTCATCAGCCGTCCGAGCCAGCTTTTGTTCTCAATGATCAGTTCGTACCAGCGGTACAGGATCGCCGAACGCTCTTTCGCCGTTTTCGCTCGCCACGCCGGGAAGGCGCGACTGGCTGCCGCGATAGCCTCTTCGGTCTCTTTTTTACCTGCTTTTGCGACTTTCGCGACGACATCGCCCGTGGCCGGGTTGAGCACATCAAAAGTGGTATCCAGCGTTTTCCATATGCCGTCTACCAGATATCCGGTTTGAAAAAGCGCATTGTCCTGGAGTGCCTGGGTGGTCATGTGTCCTCCTGATCTGGGTTTAAGAGCCTGCCAGAATAAGTATAGCCACAAAAAAACCGACGTTTTTGGCGTCGGTTTTTACGGTGTGTTTGTCGGCTGTGCAGAGCCAACTAGCTGTCGGTAAGCGTATTCTGATACCGATGCAGCACATCCGTCAGTCGCTGTACCGGTTCCGTCACTTGCCGCGGCGCTTCCCAGACCCGCAGTTTCTCTTGATAGATGTTTAGCTCTTCCAGCAACTGGCCAAAGTAGCGGCGGCGCTTATCGTCCGACGAGGCCGAAATCACATGATCCGCCGTGCGACGCAGCTGGCGGTGAAATGCCGACAGATCGTCGTTGATCGGAATCGGCGCATTGCGCAGACGCTGGTGCGCGATGATCATCGTCAGCGCCAGGCGGAACTTGGCAATATCGCCAGGGAATTTCGTCAGCAGTAAAAACAGCTGCTGATACAGGGCCGGCAGATGGTTCTCTTTGCGACGCGCGGTGTTAGTGGTCATCGCAGATACCGCCGCCGAGACAAACTGGTTCAGCAGCACACGTCCGGTACGCGCATGGGAGTTATCACGCACCAGCAGAATGACCATCATCGCCAGGAAACAGCCCACCAGCTGGCCTAACGCGCTGTCGAGAAACTGGCTGAAGTGGAAGGTCATCGGGTTATCCAGCACCAGAATGTTGATCGTACTGGCGAGTGCGCCCAAAGACCCGAGACGACGCTTCTGCACTTCAATCCCGATAAAGAACGCCAGCACCGCAAGACTGATACACAGCAGCAGCATACTTTGCTGGGTGGAGGGCAGCACCACGAGGAAATAGAACGCCCCGATGGGGAGCGCCGCGAGCGCGCCATACAGAAAATCGACTGCCACCATGCGTGGATTTGGCAGACGCATCGCCAGCGAAGTTACTACCGCAATCATCACCATCGCGCTCGCACCCGACGTCCAGCCCGTCCACAGCCAGAAGAGCGTGCCGAGCACACACGCGATAGTCGTACGCCAGAAATTCACCATCGCATGGTGGCGCTCTGCCGACTCGGCTTTGATGACCACTTCGCTTCGTAGAATCTCCTCTTCAATAGCGCTGATTTTGGTATTACTGATCACGCCGCGTTTGAGGAGCAGATAGCGCGTCGCCGCCCCTACCCAGCTATAAATGGTAACAGGCGTGTCGCGCTCACCGGTCCAGACAATGACCCGACGCATTCTCTTCAGCTGTTTGCGCACATCTTGCACCGTTTCGACGGGTTCTGCGAACAGTTCACGGAAAGTATCCGTGACCGCCTCGGGACGGGTATTTTGAATCAGGTAGGTTTCACAAGCCTGGGTGATCAGCGTCAGGGAGACGGTGTTGATCGCTTTAAGGCGTCGGTTAGCGCGCGCCCAGCGGGAGGATTCCATATTCAGATTGCTGCGCATCCCTTCCAGCGCCGTGCTGCGGCGCACCAGCGCGCTCCAGGCGTTGTCCACCTCTTCGCTGTCGCCGTGTTTAATACACAGCTGCATCAGTTGATATTGAGCAACAATCAGCGCATCCAGCTCGCGATCGACTTCCTGCTTGATGGAGCGCGGCGAGAAAAGCAGATCGGCAACAATCGCACAGACAATCCCGATGACAATCTCACTGCAACGCTCAAGAGCAAACTGCGGCGCAAGCAGGGGTTCACTCTGAATGGTGATCACAATGATCAACGCGGTATAACCGGATAAGCCCCAGGCGTAGGAGTTCTCCACCTTCACCAGCGAGGAAACCCAGGTACAAAAGCCCGCCCAGATACAGCACACCATCAGCATCATTAGCGGAGAGCGAATCATGGTGATAATGATCGTCAGCGCTGCGATACAGCCGATAAACGTCCCGGCGATACGCAACATCCCGCGATAACGGATGGCACCCGAGTAAGGTTCGCCACCCGCCGCGAAGGCCGGGCCCGCAGCAACAATCGCCGCCGTCAGCACCGCCCAACGCGGCGTTTCCAGCTGGAAGTGAAAACCGACAAACAGCGCCAGCACGATGGCGCACGCCAGCTTAATGGCGAAGCGAACGTGCTGGGTGGCGATGGTGAAAATGCCCATCACAATTAACCAATCTCACGCAGACGATGCGCGATTTTACGGAACAGGGAGTCGTTGTTGCCGTTACGGTCTTTCTCACCGGTGATCACCACCGTCGCCGTGGTGCCGGCCGGCCACAGGTTGCCCTGCTCGTCATCGAGACGAATACGCACCGGCACACGCTGCGCCAGACGAACCCACTCAAGGTTAGAATCAACCGTTGCCATCCCTTTGGTATCGCGGGTGGCGCTGGAGTTGGTAACGCCTGCGGCCACGCTGTCCACCGTGCCTTTAAGCACGCGGTTGCTGCCCAGCGGCGTGATTTCGGCGCGATAGCCTGGACGTACCCCTTCCAGTTTGGTCTCTTCCATATAGGCGAGAATATAGAAAGAGTGCTGTTTCACCAGCGCCACGGCGGTGGAGCCGCGAGTGATAAATTCACCGGTATAGACGTTGAGGTTGGTCACCCAGCCGTCAGACGGCGCACGGATCACCGTACGTTCCAGATCCAGTTTCGCCAGGTCGCGCGTCGCTTCGGCTTTTGCCTGCTGATGCAGAACGGTTTGCAATACGTTGTTAGACTGGTCAATCTCTTCACGAGACATGGCCTGTACGCCCAGCTGGTTACGTCGTCCGGCTTCACGGCGTTTTTCCGTGGCCAGCGCCCGATAGTAGGCGACGTCTGCTTCAGCCTCTTCGAGGGCTTTCTGGTAGCGAGGCTGATCGATGGTGAAAAGCACCTGATCTTTTTTCACCAGTTCGTTATCACGCACGTTAACCGCCGTGATAAGCCCGGCGACGTCAGGGGCAATGGCCACCACATCCGCGCTGAAACGCGCGTCACGCGTCCAGGGTGACTCGGTGTAAAACACCCAGGCGCGGAAAATTGCGATGAACGCCAGGACCACCAGCGCCACGGTGATGGCGGTACGGGAGATATTTCTTGTTAGTGTTTTCACATCTACCTCAGACAAACATGCGCGATACAAGCCAGAACAGGCAGCAATACAGCGCGGTATTAAACAGTGCAGGGTGCCAGACAAAATCGTAGATGCCGGTTGGAACCAGCACCTTGCGCACCAGCCAGAAAATCGCCAGTGATAAAATTAGTTCGAAGAAAATCGGTGGGAACGATAGACCGAACACCACGATAACGGGAAACAGACTCATGTTGACCTTGATTTGAACGCGTGCAGGCGACAGTTTTTGTTTAGCTCACACCATCGCAGTAGGGCAAGAAAAGCCGGGCGGGAATGGTGAAGCTGTTATGTCAGTAATAATATATTAACGTAACTGTTATGCTGTTATCTATAATATGTGATCTAAATCACTTTTAAGCCAGAGTGAACAATGGAACGTTTAAAGCGCATGTCTGTGTTTGCCAAAGTCGTCGAATTTGGCTCCTTTACCGCCGCGGCCCGACAGCTTCAGATGAGTGTTTCATCCATCAGCCAGACGGTGTCGAAACTGGAAGATGAGCTTCAGGTCAAGCTGCTCAACCGCAGCACCCGCAGCATTGGGCTGACGGAGGCGGGAAAAATCTATTACCAGGGCTGTCGTCGGATGTTGCACGAAGTCCAGGACGTGCACGAGCAACTCTATGCCTTCAATAACACCCCCATCGGCACACTGCGGATCGGGTGTTCTTCAACTATGGCACAAAATGTCCTCGCCAGTATGACGGCAGAAATGCTTAAAGAGTATCCAGGTCTGGCAGTAAATTTGGTCACCGGCATCCCGGCGCCAGATCTGATCGCCGACGGTCTGGACGTCGTGATCCGCGTCGGTGCGCTGCAGGATTCCAGCCTGTTCTCTCGTCGCCTGGGCAGTATGCCGATGGTCGTCTGCGCCTCTAAAAACTATCTGGCGCAGTTTGGCGTGCCGGAAAAACCAGCCGATCTGAGCAATCACTCCTGGCTGGAGTACAGCGTGCGTCCGGACAACGAGTTTGAGCTGATTGCCCCGGAAGGACTGTCGACAAAACTGCTGCCGCAGGGGCGGTTCGTGACGAACGATCCCATGACCATCTCCCGCTGGCTGGTCGCCGGAGCAGGCATCGCCTACGTGCCGTTGATGTGGGTGATCAATGAGATCAACAGCGGTGAGTTGGAGATTCTCTTCCCGCGCTACCAGTCCGATCCCCGCCCGGTGTATGCCCTCTATACGGAAAAGGACAAACTGCCGCTTAAGGTCCAGGTCTGTATTAACTATCTGACGGACTATTTTGTGGAAGTGGCGGAGCTTTATCAGGGAATGCGGGGCAGAAGAAAAGAGTAAGCCGCCCCGTAAATGCAGAGAGGTCAAATGATTATTGGAATTTGGCCTCTGCCCTCCTGTCAGAGATAAATACCCCCAGTCCGTTCCGGCGCAATTAAGATATTTCACTGAGTTCTATTAACAATGGCGAATTGACATATTTGCCTTGTGACCTTTATCGTACTCATGGTCTGAAATCTGTTCAACGCAAATATCAGACGGTTATAGAGTTGTTAAATAAATACTTCATAAAAATAACGTTTCTCAGGATTTTGTTTAAACAAGGAATAAATATGAATCTATTCGAACAAACACCGCCTTCACGCAGGCGCTACGGACTCGCCGCGTTCATTGGGCTGATCGCCGGGATTGTCTCCGCCTTTGTCAAATGGGGCGCCGAAGTTCCTCTTCCTCCGCGCAGTCCAACCGATTTATTCAGCGCCGCATGCGGGCCAGAGCAATTAATCAGAGCCGCCAGCCAAATTGATTGCTCACGTAATTTCCTGAATCCACCCTATGTATTTCTCCGCGACTGGCTGGGCGTCGTCGACCCTAACGCTACGGTTTATACATTTGCCGGACATATATTCAACTGGGTTGGCGTGACACATATTATTTTCTCAATCGTGTTCGCCGTAGGCTATTGCGTTGTTGCGGAAGTCTTTCCGAAAATAAAGCTCTGGCAGGGTTTATTCGCCGGGGCATTGGCGCAGCTATTTGTTCATATGATTTCGTTCCCGCTGATGGGGCTGACACCGCCACTGTTTGATCTTCCGTGGTACGAGCACGTTTCCGAGATAGTGGGTCACCTGATCTGGTTCTGGTCGATTGAAATTATCCGTCGCGATTTACGTAACCGCATCACTCGCGAGCCTGATCCTGAGGTGCCGCTAAACAGCGCGCGATAAGCGTCGCAAAAAAATGGCGCGCCTTTTCAGACGCGCCATTTTTTCAATAAGTCTTCAGGTCAGGCGGTACCGCCGACGGTTAGATTATCCACTTTCAGCGTCGGCTGACCGACGCCCACCGGCAGGCTCTGGCCTTCTTTACCGCAGACACCCACGCCTTTATCCAGCTTCAGATCGTTACCCACCATCGAAATCTGCTGCATCGCCTCGATACCGGAGCCAATCAGCGTAGCGCCTTTCACCGCTTTGGTGACTTTGCCTTTTTCAATCAGGTAGGCTTCGGACGTCGAGAAGACAAACTTGCCGGAGGTGATATCCACCTGGCCACCGCCGAAGTTTGGCGCGAAGATCCCGTAATCAACGGATTCGATGATCTCCTGCGGCGTTGATTTGCCTGCGAGCATATAGGTGTTGGTCATACGCGGCATCGGCAGATGTGCGTAGGATTCGCGACGACCGTTCCCGGTTGGCGCAACGCCCATCAGACGCGCGTTGAGTTTGTCCTGCATGTAACCTTTCAGAATGCCGTTTTCGATCAGCACGTTGTACTGCCCCGGCGTCCCTTCATCATCAATAGAGATAGACCCACGACGATCGGTCATGGTGCCATCATCCACAACGGTACACAGTTCCGAGGCCACCAGCTCGCCCATCTGGCCGCTGAATACGGAGGTGCCGCGACGGTTGAAATCGCCTTCCAGACCGTGACCGACCGCTTCGTGCAGCAGCACGCCAGGCCAACCTGCGCCCAGTACCACCGGCAGCGTACCGGCTGGGGCCGCTACCGCATTGAGATTCACCAGCGCCATGCGCACGGCTTCTTTCGCCCACGCATCTGCGCGAACATCGCCGTCTTCATCGGCCAGGAACCAGTCATAACCAAAACGACCGCCGCCACCGCTGGAGCCGCGCTCGCGTTTACCGTCATCTTCCACCTGCACGCTGACAGACAGACGTACCAGCGGGCGCACATCAGCGGCCAGCGTACCGTCGGTAGCAGCCACCAGAATGAGTTCATACACACCGCTCAGGCTGGCTGACACTTCTTGAACGCGTTTATCCGTCGCGCGAGCCACTTTGTCCACGCGGCGCAGGATATCCAGCTTCTCCTCGCGGGTCATGCTTTGCAGCGGATCGATGCTGGTATAGAGCGCAGAATGCTGCACTTCGCCGAGGGTTTTCACTCGACCATCGCCCGCTTCACGCACGATAGTCCGCGCTGCCTGGGCGCTCTGCTCCAGCGCAGTCAGGCTAATCTGATCGGCATAGGCAAAGCCGGTTTTATCACCGCTTACGGCGCGAACACCGACGCCCTGGTCGATGTTGTAAGAGCCATCTTTAATGATGCTGTCTTCTAAAACCCAGGATTCGTGGTAGCTCGACTGGAAATAGAGATCGCCGTAATCGAGGCGACGCTCGGTTAGTTGGGCAAGAATGGAAAACAGGTCCTGATGACTCAGGCCGTTCGCTGCGAGCAAATGTTCACTTACCAGGTTCAGACTCATCGTTTTGCTACTCGTTCGTTGCCGCCCGAGGGCGGTAAAAAAATTCATTATTTATGAGAGTGGGGCAATTACTCGCCCGCGTCAAATCATTGCTGTGCATCTTTGCGCGCCTGACGGAGCACCTCATTAATCTGCGGCTTATCGACCGGCCCGGTAATGCGATAGCGCAGGATTGAGACCTTACTCCACAGCGGCCCAAGCACCTTACTGGCGGCAAACACCGCGGCGCCCACAATCGGGTTGACCACGAATGCGGCAGCGACACCGACGGTCGCCGAGATCTCCGGCGCTACCACCGCTTCCATATCCAGTTCACGACGCACCAGATTCACCGAGCCTTTCATGGCGATATCGGCTTCCAGGCCATCCACCAGCGTGTCATCCGTATGCAGAACGCCGTCTTTGATCCACGCCGTACTGCGAATAGAGTCGTAATAGAACCCTTCGCTGAAGGTATCGCTGAAGTCAAAACGCAGTTTGCGCAGCAGCGCGTCAAAGCTCAGTAAACGTAAGAGCTGCCCGGCGTGGCCAGTGCTGACGTCGGCGATTTCGCCTTTGCCCAGATTGGTTTTGAGGATGCCGTTCAGCGTAGCTTCGTCCGGTTTCCACGGCTCGGCGCGCCAGTGCAGATCGTAATTAACATCGAAGGAAGAGCCGCGCAGCGGTGTGCTGACGCCAAAGAAATTCGCCGCCGCATCCAGCTTGTTGCCCTTGATTCTACCTTTCAGGGAGGTGCGCTGTTCGCCCGCGCCATTCACCCACTCTCCGTCCGCCGTCAGACGCCCAAAGCCGGTATCAATCAGGCCGCCTGCAAGGCTCAGGGTGTTGCCCTTCACGGCAAAATCACCGTCGATGCGGCCATATTTCTGGCCCCACAGCCAGCACTCCGCGCAGCGCAGTTGTAAATCCGGCCAGCCGCTGAAATCCACTTTTGAAACCTCGGCTAACGGCGAAGCCGCTCCCGTTTGCCCTTTCGTGGCCGTCGTCGGGTTGTAGTAAAGATAACGAATTGCCGCCTGCCATGGAGCGTTGTCACGCATCGTCAGCGTGGCGTTAATCTCACGGCCCTGCGCTTCCACCGTCGAACCGTTGAGGGTTGGCTCAGAGACAATGCTGAGGTTATTCCACTGCTGTCCGCCCAGCGTCAGCGACGGCGTACGGACGGTCACGCGCTGCGGGAACTGAGCGGCTTCATCCACATTTTGCCCAACGCCCTTGTTAAACATCGCCAGCCACTCGGCGCCATCCATCGCGGGCAGGTTCAGCTCAACGCCTGGCTGCTCAGGGAGTGGCGGAATGGTGCGGCTGTCCGTGGTCCAGATGGCCCGGTCGAGAGTCAGTTTGCGACTGAGCAACCAGCGGCTGTTAAAGTGATTTGTACCATTCGCATTACCAGTGAGGGCAAAGCTGTTCAGATCGCCCTGCACGTTGATGTTCATCGGCAGTGGCTGCCCGGCTTTCTTATCCAGCGGTGCAGGTAAGTGACTGCTTACATTCTTCAGATCGCCGGTTACGTCGACTTTATAGTGCGCACTTCCACGATAAGGCAGGTCGATGGCCACTTTACCGTTCCAGGCAACCGTTCCGTCGATAGATTCGGCCACCGGCTTTGGCAGCACGTCCATCCGCGCGGGCTGCCAGTTAGCATCCATATTGACGGCGACCTGATAGGCTTTTTCACCTTCGGTGGTGCTGAAATCCACGTTAATCGGTTGATTAAACCAGTTGGCTTTCAGCGGCCCGCTTTTCAGATTGCCATTCACAAAGCTGAATTTGCCGCTCAGGTTCTTGAGGGTACTATCTAGCGGCTTGATAAACAGGCTGTTGTTGTTCAGCACCACATCGCCTTCGGCGGTGGTCATCTCGCCATCCAGCGGGATGTCGAGATGCAAACGGGCATTCACATCGCCATCGATTTGCAGCTCTTGCAGCGCAGCACCCAGCGAGTCATCCAGCGGTGTCTCTTCGAAATAAGGCCCGACGGCTTTGCCCGGCCCGTTAATGTCCGCGTCGATCAGCAGCTTCTCTTTCGAGTAATCCGGAATCACCGCTCTCAGATTACTGGCGGTTACGCCGCCCAGCGCGACGCTGTCGGATTTCATCCACAGCCCGTCGTTCAGGAAATTCAGTTCGATATTGAGGTTTTTCAGCGCTGGCCAGTCGGGCTGGAAGGCGAAAGTCGCATTACGCAGCGGCACCAGAACCTGGAACTGGCCTTCGTTGTGTTTGTAAGGGAACAGGTGCGGATTGCCGCCGTAGACCAGCGTGGCATTATCGGCCTGACCGCCCTGAATCGCGCCGCTCAGGTAGTCCACCAGCGCTTTGCCCATCAGGTTTTCCGGGAAATAGCGCCAGGCCTGGCCGCCATCGTCAGTGCTGATACCGGCCAGAATCCCCAGCCATGGCTCATCGCCTTCCGGCTGCAGATAGCGGAAATTACCGCGCGCGTGAACGCCGGTGGCTTTTACGTCGATATCACGGCCATCAAGCTGAAAACCTTTCTCGTTGTTCAGCCAGTTAAGGATCGCAGTACCTTTTTCAATCTCCAGCGGCGCACGGAAAACCGTTTCGTACGGCATTTTGGCGTCATTCATTTCCGCCGTCAGTCTGCCGTTTTCGACGCTGCCCTCAAGCTTTCCGCCAAAGTGTTCGGCACCGGGCAGCAGCTTCCACTGCTTCCAGGAGAGCGCTTTCCACGAGGCCTGGAAACGGGTTTTTTCTGTGGCCTGCAGAGGGATATCCAGCGCCAGGGTGTCGATCTGGCCGCTCGGCTGTGTGGCTTCCCAGACTTCGCCAAGAGCAGTTGATATGCGGTTCGCGATAGGCCGTAAACCGTCGAGACTTGCCAGATCGAGGTTGCTGGCGCGGATACGCAGCTCATCGCTGCGCTTGTTGTTCACGCCGCCCACTTCCTGCTCAGGCACCCACGCCATCGTTAATGCGCCGCGCGGCCAGGCTTTGCCGTCCATAGTGATGCGGGTATCGGGAATGGAGAATTGCCAGCTGCCGCCCTGACGGGTGACGTGTGCCGTCAGGTTATCGACTGACATATCATGGGATTGCGTATCCCCTTTCCACGCCGCGCCGCCCTGCTTCAGCCACACATCCCCGGCGGAGATATCACCGTCGGCCAGCGTCAGCCAGCCTTCAAGACTGAAGCGCGCCCTTTGCAGCGCAACGTTATCCTGCATCCATTTGCCCAGCCAGGGTTTGACATCCACATCGTCGGCCTGCAGCCAGACTTTGCCTTTGTTCAGCAGGCCGTTGTCGTCGCGCAGATCCATGCGCACCTGCATGATGCCGTGCTGCCCGTTCAGGCTGGAGAGATTCACCTGCCCTTCGGCGCGATGGCGATCTTTGCCGTTAAGCCAGGTGAGTTGCGGGATCGCAAGTTCGGCCCGTTGCCCGGAGAGGGTAATGAAACTGATTTCGCTGTCGCGCAGATCGAAATGATCGAACTGGCGCAGGAAAAGATCGCTGAAGCGGTTGGTCTCGATACCTTTGCTGTTATCGCCCTGGTTTAGAGGCGTGTTGGTCAGAAACTGAAGCTGCCAGAAGGTGAGATCGCGAAACTGCCAGCGCATGTGCAGCAAACTTTGCCAGACATCCAGCGCCAGCGTCACGCGTTTGATTTTGAGATGACCGCCGTCTTTCAGGCTCGCGTTGATATCGCGTACATCCAGCGTTGGGCCGAAATTTTGCCAGCTGGCACTCAGCTGGCTGACGTCAACGGGAATGCCGGTGGCGCTTTCGATCTTTGCCAGCACCTGCGGGCGCCAGCTGTCGAGATGCGGTAACACGAGGCGCAGCCCGCTCACGAGCAACGCGACAATGACGACAAGCGTTGCCCCTGTAAGCAGTAAAATTCCTGGCAATCGCCTCACGCATCTCTCCTTGTCAGCCGTTCTCTTGCAGCATTGCTGCCTCTTACATCATCACCACGTCAAACTGCTGCTGGTTATAGAGTGGTTCGATTTGTACTTTTACCTGTTTGCCGACAAAGATTTCCACTTCCGCCAGCGCGTGCGACTCTTCGCCTTTCAGTGCTTCTGCCACCGCAGGGGAAGCATAGACCAGAAAACGGTCGGAGTCGTAGGCGTGATGGACGCGGACAATTTCACGCATGATTTCGTAGCACACTGTCTCCACGGACTTTACCGTGCCGCGTCCGTGGCAGGTTGGGCATTCGTTGCACAGCACATGTTCAACGCTTTCGCGCGTGCGCTTGCGGGTCATCTCCACCAGGCCGAGCTGAGAGAAACCGTTGATACTGGTTTTCACCCGATCTTTGCTCAGCGCCTGCTCCAGCGAGTGCAGCACGCGGCGGCGGTGATCTTCATTATTCATATCGATAAAGTCGATGATGATAATGCCGCCAAGATTGCGCAGACGGAGCTGACGCGCGATGGCCTGCGTCGCTTCGATGTTGGTGTTGAAGATGGTGTCGTCGAGGTTGCGGTGGCCGACAAATGCTCCCGTGTTGATATCCACGGTGGTCATCGCTTCCGTCTGATCGATGATCAGATAGCCGCCGGATTTCAGCTCCACTTTGCGCTCCAGCGCGCGCTGGATTTCGTTCTCGACGTCAAAGAGATCAAAGATTGGCTGGCGGCCGGTGTAATGCTCCAGCAGGCCAGGCATCTCTGGGATGTATTCGGCGGTGAATTCGAGCAGCGCGTCGTAGGTCAGACGCGAATCCACGCGGATTCGATCGAGCTGCGCATCAGCGAAATCGCGCAACACGCGCTGGGCCAGCGCCAGCTCGCCGTAAAGTTGATAGCGGGTCTGGTTGCGTTTTTTACGCTCCATGACTTTGGTCCAGACGCGTTTCAGGTACGCCGCATCGGAGGCCAGGTCTTCTTCACTGATCCCTTCTGCCGCGGTACGGATAATAAAGCCGCCCTGCTCGTCGCAGTAAGCGCCGACCACCTTTTTCAGGCGTTCGCGCTCGCTTTCACTTTCAATACGCTGAGAAACGCCGACGTGTGAAGCGCCCGGCATAAAGACCAGGTAGCGAGAAGGTAAAGTGATGTCGGTCGTCAGACGGGCGCCTTTGGTACCGAGGGGATCTTTCACCACCTGGACCATCAAATCCTGTCCCTGGCGGACCAGCTCGGAGATATCGCGAACGGTAAACTGCTTTTGCTCTTCACCCGCGACACATTCGGTGTGCGGCATGATATCCGAGGCGTGCAAGAACGCTGCTTTATCAAGGCCAATATCTACAAATGCCGCCTGCATACCCGGTAGTACACGACTGACACGACCTTTGTAGATATTGCCTACTATTCCGCGTCGCGCTTCGCGCTCAATATGAATTTCCTGAAGAATGCCGCCATCAATATAGGCCACTCGGGTTTCCGATGGCGTTACGTTTACCAACAATTCAGCCGTCATAATTATCCCTTCCCTCACGCAGTGAGTTAAAATTGCTCAGCAACTCATACGTTTCCACCAGCGGTAAGCCGACTACGGCGTGATAGCTGCCATTAATCTTCCTGACGAAACAGCCACCCAGCCCCTGAATACCGTATGCACCTGCTTTATCCATAGGTTCACCGCTGGCGATATAACCGGCGATTTCCTCATCGGTAAGCACTCTGAACGTGACATCCGTGACCACCAGACAATCCAGCACCTGCTGGCTGTCTGCCAGTGCAACCGCCGTCATCACCTGATGCGTTTGTCCGGATAATTTGCGCAGCATTTGCGCCGCATGTTCACCGTCATGCGGTTTCTCGAGCACTTCACCGTTGAGAATCACGATGGTATCTGCCCCCAGCACCGGCAAATCACGCGGGGTTTGCGCCACGCCAGCCAGGGCTTTTTCCCGGGCCAGACGAGACACATACTGCTGCGCGCTTTCGCCATCGCCCCGTTTTTCTTCAATACCGGTGACGATACGTTCAAAAGAGACACCCAGTTGAGTGAGTAACTCCTGACGACGCGGGGAACCAGAGGCAAGAAATAAAGACGTCATAGAAACCTTTTATTGCACGGCAAACTGCTGGCGAACTTTACGCATCAGCAGGAACAGCCACGGCCAGAGCACACCGTTTACTACACTACTCCAGAACACTTCCGGTCGGAAAGAGACGTTGATCACTAAAAACTCAGCCCAGAAAACAATGATATCCGCGGCGAGGGACAACAACATCACCACCAACGCCTGTTGCCAGAGCGCGAGGTTACGGAAAAGCTGGAATTTCAGTGCGACGAGGTACGCAATAATACTCATCGACAGGGCGCGCACGCCGAGCGTTGAGCCACTGATGAGATCCAGTATGGCACCCATCACAAAACCCGTGCCCACATTTACGCGGTGCGGCAGGGCGAGGGTCCAGTAGAGTAAAATGAGCAGCACCCAGTTTGGCCGGAAAACGAGAATGTCGTCCGGCCAGGGCATGACTTGCAGTAATAACGCGATGAAGAACGAGAGCCAGATTACCCAGCGTCCCTGGCTACGATAGCTCGCCACTACTGCCCTCCCGAGGAGATTTGTGGCGGCAGCGGTGCATCCGGAGGAGGCTGCGTTAATCCCGTCGCAGGTGCAGGCACTGGCGCAGGCGGCCCCATGGAGTCCGGCGCAGGCAGAACCTGCGGCATCATCTGCATTAAGCGTTCATTGGCCACGCGATGCACCTCTTCTGGCGTCATCGGGTTAATACCGTTACGATCGGCGCCCCACAGCAGCAGCAAATAGCGCAGACGCTGTAAGCCCGCAGTTGGACGAGCCTGAATCACCGTATACGCACGTTGCGTATCCAGTTTTACCGAGGAGACAACCGCCACCGGGTAACCTTCAGGGAAACGCCCGCCGAGACCGGAGGTGACCAGAACATCACCCACACGAATATCGGTGTTGGCTGGCAGATGCTCCAGCTGCAGATCGTCCGTACAGCCGTTACCGGCCGCAATAATACGGATATCATTACGCAGTACCTGAATCGGCAGCGCATGGGTGGCATCACAGATCAATAAAACGCGGCTGGTCAGCTTAGCAACAGCAACCACCTGGCCCACAACGCCTTTATCACTGATGACCGGCTGGCCTTCGTAAACACCGTTCACGCTGCCTTTGTCGATGACCACCTGATCGCTGTACGGATCGTTAACGGTGGAGATCACCTGAGTCACCATTTTCTGCTCGTCCTGACGCAGCGGCGATCCCAGCAGCTCACGCAGACGGGCGTTTTCCTGGCGATACTGGCCCAGCATCAGCAGCTCGCTGTTTTTCAGCAGCAACTCCTGGCGCAGTGCACGGTTTTCAAGCTCGAGTTGGTCGCGTGATGACAAGGTTTGAGAAACACTGTCGAGTAATTCACGGGGACCATTTGATACAAAGTAGAAAGGACTGACGGCGGTATCCATGTATGTTCGGATCTGGCTGAACATACCGAGGCGGCTATCGGCGATGATGACTCCAAGCGCTACCAGCACCCCCAGGATCAGGCGAAACTGCAGCGACGGGCCACGGCTAAAAATTGGCTTCATAGGCTATGCGTATTCTCGTGTCAGAGAGAAAGGGTAGCCTTCGCTACCCTCTCAAACCGACTACTCTTCGCTGAACAAGTCGCCGCCGTGCATGTCGATCATTTCCAGCGCCTTGCCACCACCACGGGCTACGCAAGTCAGTGGATCTTCTGCAACTACGACAGGAATACCTGTCTCTTCCATTAACAGGCGGTCGAGGTTACGCAACAGCGCGCCACCACCGGTCAGAACCATACCGCGCTCTGAGATGTCGGAAGCCAGTTCTGGTGGGCACTGTTCCAGCGCAACCATCACCGCGCTCACGATACCGGTCAGCGGCTCTTGCAGCGCTTCGAGGATTTCGTTGGAGTTCAGGGTAAAGCCACGCGGAACGCCTTCAGCCAGGTTACGGCCACGAACTTCGATTTCGCGGACTTCGTCGCCAGGGTAAGCAGAACCGATCTCGTGCTTAATACGCTCTGCGGTGGCTTCACCGATCAGAGAGCCGTAGTTACGGCGCACATAATTAATGATGGCTTCATCAAAACGGTCACCGCCGATACGCACGGAAGAGGAGTAAACCACACCGTTCAGAGAGATGACGGCCACTTCAGTGGTACCACCACCGATATCCACCACCATGGAACCTGTTGCTTCAGAAACCGGCAGACCCGCACCAATTGCAGCAGCCATCGGCTCTTCGATCAGGAAGACTTCGCGCGCACCTGCGCCCTGAGCGGATTCACGGATCGCACGGCGTTCAACCTGAGTTGCACCGACTGGCACACAGACCAGCACGCGCGGACTTGGGCGCATGAAGCTGTTGCTGTGAACCTGCTTGATGAAGTGCTGAAGCATTTTTTCAGTCACGAAGAAGTCAGCGATAACGCCGTCTTTCATTGGGCGGATCGCGGCGATGTTGCCTGGGGTACGACCCAGCATCTGCTTCGCATCGTGTCCTACGGCTGCCACGCTTTTCGGGGAGCCGGCACGATCCTGACGAATGGCCACAACGGAAGGCTCATTCAATACGATGCCTTGTCCTTTTACATAAATCAGGGTATTCGCGGTACCCAGGTCAATGGACAGGTCATTGGAAAACATGCCACGAAATTTTTTCAACATACTAAGGGATAATCCTGAAAGCTGGGGCGGAAAAATTAAAATCCGCTTACTTTACCAACCACACGTAGCAGCGACAAGGCGCAAAAATCATCTGCTACGGTGAAAATTAGTGCAGCACGTTTCCTTATGTTACAAATTTATTTCCTGACTCCATCAGGGCTGAGTTAACAGCTGCGTCACTCGCTTTCATTTGTAACCCGTCCAGGTAAACGACTGGCGTTTTGCTCGTCATACTCAAAGCTACAGGCGCGATATTCTACGTGAAAACAAATTAAACGGCAGGTCAAACAGAGTATCTTTGCAAATATTTTTTCACATTGCTGTCAAGCGGCTGAGAGGTAGCAATAAAATCCCCCTGACCACCCGCGACACCGCGCTCCGTCAACATCTGCCATTCGCTGCGTGAACGTATGCCTGTGGCGAAGACTTGCGTTTGCGTTCCCTTGCACGCTTCCACCAGACTCTGAACCAGCAGCTGGTTTTCCGTGCGCTTTTCAATATTCCTGACCAGCCCCGGATGCAGCTTTAACAGCTCCACATCCAGCTCCTTGATCCAACTGGTACTGACCAGCGTTAAACCCGCCTGAGTCACTGCCACGCGAGCACCGAGTGCATTCATCAAACGGACGACCGGCTGTAAACGGCTGATATGTTGACAAACATCTGCCTCTGCAAGTTCAAAAATAATACGTTTCCGCTGCGATTTTTCACATTGCATCAGCACATCACGCAGCCAGCGCTGAAAACGCGGGCGAATCAGCGATTCTACCGTTACCTGTAATGCCAGATTTTCCTCCGGCCAGAAAGATAAAAATGGAATAAGACGCGTAATTTGCTGCCGGTCGTACTCTTCCGACAGACCAAACTGCAGCACCATCGGCAGATATTCGGCGGAGACAACCTCTTCCGAGCCGTCGAAGATACGGCAAAGTAACTCGCGGTGATGCACCTGGCCGTTACGCAGTACGGCCGGTTTTTGATAAATTCGTGGCCCGCCGCGGCTCAGCATCTGTTCAATGAGCGTTCGCCAGCGCACGTTGCCGCGCCCTTTTTCCGGAAGAGAATCATCGTAAACCGCCCAGCCATTCGCCCCCTGCAGCACCGCGTTACGCGTGGCCGCTTCGGCATGCTCCATCACCTGTTGAGTTTGCTGGCCGCCGCGCCAGGCGCAAATGCCGATATGAACCATATCATCCCGGTCGAGCATTTTGGTTGGTGGCAGCGCATCGACCGCTTTCAGCAGCTGACTGACGATGCTTTCCGATTCTTTCAGCGTCCGATGCGGCAGCAACACGGCAAAATCACTGCGGTGGTAGCGCGCCAGCAGCGCACCGGGATAGCGCATAATAAAGGTCGATAACAAATTGATGAGCGTAAAGAGATGCTCTTCCGCCACCGAGCGGCCCCAGGTATCGCGTAAAAGATCGAAATCGGGCAGCCGGATAACCATCACCACCCCGTGAGTACCCACCTTTTCGGTATCTTCCAGCAGCGTGGCCAGTTGATTATCAAAGAAAAGGCGGTTATTCAGCCCGGTTTTATTGTCCTGGGCGGCGTAGGACCGAATCAACGTATCCATACGGCTGCGCTGATCGCTGGCGAACTGGATTTCTGAAAGCAACACATCCAGCGCGCTGCTGGTCCGCGACGGCCATTCATAAACAGACCCGCGCACCTTAGCACCTCGTTCACCGTTTAAAATACGTACAGATCGCGATTCCAGGAGTTCCTGTCCGGAAAGCTGGCGTCGAAGCCAGCGCACCGCCAGAAAGATCAGCACCACAATAAAGCCCACCGCAACGGTGAGCGGCGCAGTGGTCATCAGTGAACGGAAATAGTTCGCCATCGGGTCCTGATAGACCAGCCTGATGGTCACCCCAGGGCTTTTCAGGGAGTGAATCGTCATCTCGCGGTATTGTGCCAGCGTCCCGGCCGGGCGATAGCTGCTCTGACGCGCATGGCTCAGGAGGACTTTGCTACCCTGTAGAATGTCGATGTGTACAATATCCACCGGCACCATCAGCTCATCCAGTTGCTGAGACAGCGCGGGCAACGTTGACGTAACCAGTCGCGAATCAATGACCGAAGCCACGGACTGCACGCGGTTGGTCAGTTTGTCCTGAATGGCATTATAAAAGCTTAGCGAGCACCCCATCAGGGTGACGAAGATAGTCAGCCCCGTCAGCAGCGTAATAAAAGCTGAAAATTTCGTCGTTAATCGCATCCTTGAGATCACTCCGTTGGTTGATGGGGAGGCAGTTAAAGTGCAAGTGAGTGCTAACTTGCGTTTAGCAGGGGCATACTACCAAACCTGGTCTATCTGGCAATTTATTGCGTTAAATCGGCATAGCGTTTCAATGAGCGAGTATAGTCTTCAGAAATTATTTTCCAATCATCATGCTTAGTGAGGACATCTGTATGCAGGCTTTGATCTTAGAACAGCAAGACGGCAAAACTCTGGCGTCGGTTCAATCCGTTGAGGAAAACCGTCTCCCGGAGGGGAACGTGACTGTGGATATCGACTGGTCCAGCCTGAACTATAAGGATGCTCTCGCCATTACGGGCACCGGGAAAATCATCCGCAATTTTCCGATGATTCCGGGAATTGATTTCGCAGGTCACGTGCATTCCAGCGAAGATCCGCGTTTTCACCCAGGGCAGCAGGTGCTGTTGACCGGCTGGGGTGTGGGAGAAAACCACTGGGGCGGCCTCTCCACGCAGGCGCGCGTCAACGGCGACTGGCTGGTGCCGATGCCAAAAGGTCTCGATGGTCGCAAAGCGATGATCATTGGCACCGCCGGTTTCACTGCGATGCTGTGCGTGATGGCGCTGGAAGAGGCTGGCGTTCGCCCGGACTCCGGTGAAGTGGTCGTGACCGGTGCCAGCGGTGGCGTGGGAAGTACCGCAGTGACGCTGCTGCACAAACTCGGATATCAGGTTGCTGCTGTTACCGGGCGCGAAAGCACACATGATTACCTGCGTTCACTGGGCGCAAACCGTATTCTGGGACGCGAAGAGTTCAGCGAAACCCGTCCACTGGAAAAACAGGTCTGGGCGGGTGCGGTGGATACCGTGGGCGATAAAGTGCTGGCGAAACTGCTGGCACAGATTAACTACGGTGGATGCGTGGCGGCCTGCGGTCTGGCGGGTGGTTTCTCGCTGCCAACAACCGTGATGCCATTTATCCTACGTAATGTGCGTCTGCAGGGCGTGGATTCCGTGATGACGCCACCGGCGCGTCGCACCCAGGCATGGGAACGTCTGGTGCGTGATTTGCCGGAGTCCTTCTTCAGCCAAAGCGCCACCGAAATTACGCTTGATCAGGCGCCGGAGTATGCCGGAAAAATCATTAGCAACCATTTCCAGGGCCGGGCGCTGGTGAAAATAGCTTAATCTTCAAATTTTCGTGACATATTCGCGATAACCCGACTCCTCCGTCATGCTTAGAAAAATGCATGCCGGAGGATGCCATGAAAAACAGAAAACTGACGGAAGCCGATGTAACGGCCGAATCTGTCTTTATGCTACAGCGCCGCCAGATCCTGAAGATGCTCGGTATCAGCGCTACCGCCCTTACCCTTACCCCCAACGCCCATGCCGACCTGCTTGACTGGTTCAAGGGTAACGATCGTCCAAAAGCCCCCTCTGGCCAGCCGCTAACCTTTACCAAACCCGCACAGTGGCAGAATAAACTTGCGCTGACGCCGGAAGATAAAGTGACGGGCTATAACAATTTCTATGAATTTGGCCTCGATAAAGCCGATCCCGCCGCCAATGCCGGGAGCATGAAAACCGATCCCTGGACCTTAAAAATTGAGGGCGAAGTCGCCAAACCGCTCACTTTTGACCATCACGATCTCACGACCCGTTTTCCTCTTGAGGAGCGTATTTACCGGATGCGTTGCGTTGAGGCGTGGTCGATGGTGGTGCCGTGGATCGGTTTCCCGCTGCACAAACTGCTGGCGATGGCCGAGCCCACCAGCGATGCCAAATATGTCGCTTTCCAGACGCTTTACTCGCCAGAGCAAATGCCAGGGCAGAAAGACCGCTTTATCGGTGGCGGGCTGGAGTATCCGTATGTCGAAGGGCTGCGTCTCGACGAGGCCATGCATCCGCTGACGCTGCTGACCGTCGGGGTATATGGCAAAGCGCTGCCGCCGCAAAACGGTGCCCCCATCCGTTTAACGGTGCCATGGAAATATGGCTTCAAAGGGATTAAATCGATTGTCAGCATTAAGCTCACGAAAGAGCGCCCGCCGACCACCTGGAACCTTGCCGCGCCGGGCGAATATGGCTTTTTCGCGAACGTTAACCCGCACGTCGATCATCCGCGCTGGTCTCAGGCGACCGAGCGCTTTATCGGTTCCGGCGGCGCGCTGGACGTGAAACGCCAGCCAACGCTGCTGTTCAATGGCTATGCCGACGAAGTGGCCTCACTCTATCGCGGGCTGGACTTGCGGGAGAATTTTTAAGTGCGCTTAACCGTAAAACAGATCACCTGGCTAAAAGTGCTATTACATCTGGCCGGTTTGCTTCCTTTTATATGGCTGTTCTGGGCAGCCAGTCAGGGCTATTTCAGCGCCGATCCGGCCAAAGATATTCAACACTTTACCGGTAGGATGGCTCTGAAATTTTTGCTGGCAACCTTGCTGGTTTCCCCACTGGCGCGCTACGCTAAACAGCCATTATTGATACGAACACGACGCCTTTTAGGGCTATGGTGTTTTGCCTGGGCGACGGTCCATCTCACCAGCTATACGTTGCTGGAGCTGGGCATTAATAATCTGGCATTGTTAGGCAGCGAGCTGGTATCGCGTCCGTATCTGACGTTAGGGATTATCAGCTGGGTGATTTTACTGGCGCTGACGCTCACATCGACGCAGTACGCACAGCGAAAACTGGGCCGACGCTGGCAACTTTTGCATAACTTCGTCTATCTTGTGGCGATCCTGGCCCCGATACATTATCTGTGGTCGGTGAAGATTTTATCCCCTCAGCCTATTATCTACGCGCTGCTGGCTCTGGCGCTGCTGATATGGCGCTACAAGAAGTTCCGCCAGTGGTGGCGATAGTTCGCGAAACTGTGCGTATTCCCGCAGATTACTTATCAACCGCGCTTCTTTTATCAATTGCGGTTGATAATCTTCCCTGATAAGACCAGTATTTAGCTGCTAAATGCTACGAAATCGTTATAATGTGCGACCTTGGTTTTCCTGGAGGGGTTTTTCATCCCCTGAAAGGGTGACAATTGCGCATCGAAGGTATATTTTGTTTTTTACCCGAGAATCGCAGGAGATAGCGGCACAATGACTGGAAAGTTGCACATCTTAGTTTTGAACGGACCGAACCTGAACATGCTCGGTACCCGCGAACCCGAGAAGTACGGCACGCTGACATTAAGCGAAATTGTTAACCGTCTTGGGACGGAAGCAGCTGCGCTTAACGTGAGTCTTGACCATTTTCAGTCTAATGCGGAGTACGCACTCATCGACCGTATTCATCAGGCTAAAGACACTGTGGACTATATCCTGATTAATCCGGCCGCGTTTACGCACACCAGTGTTGCTATCCGCGACGCACTGCTTGCGGTAAGCATCCCGTTTATCGAGATCCACCTGAGCAATGTGCATGCCCGAGAGCCGTTCCGCCACCATTCGTATCTGTCGGATATCGCTGCTGGCGTTATCTGCGGACTGGGTGCTGACGGTTATTCATACGCTTTACAGACAGCGGTAAAACGCCTGTCACAATCACACTAAACAAGAGTACGGAACCCACTCATGGATATTCGTAAGATTAAAAAACTGATCGAGCTGGTTGAAGAATCAGGCATCTCCGAACTGGAAATTTCTGAAGGCGAAGAGTCTGTACGCATCAGCCGTGCAGCGCCAGCCGCTAGCTTCCCGGTCATGCAGCAGGCTTATGCTGCACCTGTGATGCAGCAGCAGCCTGCTCTGTCTAACGCAGTTGCCCCGGCAGCAGAAGCGCCGGCTGCAGCAGCCGCAGAAATCAGTGGTCACATCGTACGTTCCCCGATGGTTGGTACTTTCTACCGCACGCCAAGCCCGGACGCTAAAGCGTTCTGCGAAGTGGGTCAGAAAGTCAATGCAGGCGATACCCTGTGTATCGTTGAAGCCATGAAAATGATGAACCAGATCGAAGCCGACAAGTCAGGCGTTGTTAAAGCGATTCTGGTCGAAAGTGGTCAGCCGGTAGAATTTGACGAGCCGCTGGTCGTCATCGAGTAACGAGGCGAACATGCTGGATAAAATTGTCATCGCCAACCGCGGCGAGATTGCACTGCGTATCCTTCGTGCCTGTAAAGAACTGGGCATCAAGACCGTCGCTGTGCACTCAAGCGCGGATCGCGATTTAAAACACGTATTACTGGCGGATGAGACGGTCTGTATTGGCCCGGCTCCGTCCGTAAAAAGTTATCTGAATATCCCGGCAATCATCAGCGCCGCTGAAATCACCGGCGCGGTGGCAATCCATCCGGGTTATGGCTTCCTCTCTGAGAACGCCAACTTTGCTGAGCAGGTTGAGCGCTCTGGCTTTATCTTTATCGGCCCGAAAGCTGACACTATTCGCCTGATGGGCGACAAAGTGTCCGCAATCACCGCGATGAAGAAAGCAGGCGTTCCAACGGTACCAGGCTCCGACGGCCCTCTGGGCGACGATATGGATGCTAACCGCGCACATGCTAAACGCATTGGCTATCCGGTTATCATCAAAGCGTCCGGCGGCGGCGGCGGTCGTGGTATGCGCGTTGTACGCAGCGATGCAGACCTGGCACAATCCATCTCCATGACCAAAGCTGAAGCGAAAGCTGCGTTCAGCAATGACATGGTTTACATGGAAAAATACCTGGAAAACCCACGCCACATCGAAATTCAGGTGCTGGCTGACGGTCAGGGTAACGCAATCTATCTGGCAGAACGTGACTGCTCCATGCAGCGTCGTCACCAGAAAGTCGTCGAAGAAGCACCAGCACCGGGCATTACTCCGGAACTGCGTCGCTACATCGGCGAGCGTTGCGCCAAGGCGTGTGTCGATATCGGCTATCGCGGTGCAGGTACGTTCGAATTCCTGTTCGAAAACGGCGAGTTCTATTTCATCGAAATGAACACCCGTATTCAGGTTGAACACCCGGTTACCGAAATGATTACCGGCGTTGACCTGATCAAAGAGCAGCTGCGTATCGCTGCGGGTCAACCGCTGTCCATTAAGCAGGAAGAAGTCGTGGTGAAAGGCCATGCGGTCGAGTGCCGTATTAACGCCGAAGACCCGAACACCTTCCTGCCGAGCCCGGGTAAAATCACGCGTTTCCACGCGCCGGGTGGCTTTGGTGTGCGTTGGGAATCTCATATCTACGCGGGCTACACAGTACCGCCGTACTATGACTCAATGATCGGTAAACTGATCTGCTACGGCGAAAACCGTGACGTGGCGATTGCCCGCATGAAGAACGCTCTGCAGGAGTTGATCATCGACGGCATCAAAACCAACGTTGATCTGCAGGTTCGTATCATGAACGACGAGAACTTCCAGAATGGTGGAACGAACATCCACTATCTGGAGAAAAAACTCGGCCTTCACGAAAAGTAAGACCGCATACGCGTTAAAAGGCCGGATATTCCGGCCTTTTTTATTTCTGGGGATCGCCTGTGTCCCATCATGTACAATCCCCGCTTTCTTCATCCACAAGGGACTTAAAATGGACAAGCGTTTTGTTCAAGCCCATAAAGAAGCGCGCTGGGCGCTGTGGCTGACCCTTCTCTATCTCGCTGCATGGTTAGTAACTGCTTACTTACCTGGTTCGGCTCCCGGAATTACCGGCCTGCCGCACTGGTTTGAAATGGCCTGTCTGCTGTTACCTCTGGTATTTACGCTGCTGTGCTGGCTGATGGTGCGTTTTATCTTCCGCGATATCTCTCTGGAGGATAGCGATGCAAACTGAAATCATCGCCGTTCTGGTTATCTATCTTTTTATTGTGTTTGGCCTCTCCGCTTACGCCATGCGCAAGCGCAGCACCGGTTCGTTCCTCAGTGAATATTTCCTGGGAAGCCGCTCGATGGGCGGTTTTGTCCTGGCGATGACGCTGACCGCCACCTATGTCAGTGCCAGCTCATTTATCGGCGGGCCAGGTGCGGCGTACAAATATGGTCTCGGCTGGGTGCTACTGGCGATGATTCAGGTGCCGACGATCTGGCTGTCGCTCGGGATTCTGGGCAAGAAATTCGCCATTCTCGCCCGACGCTATAACGCCATTACCCTCAATGACATGCTCCAGGCGCGGTATCAGAACCGGGCGGTAGTCTGGATCGCCAGCGTCAGTTTGCTGGTCGCTTTCGTCGGTGCGATTGCCGTGCAGTTTATTGGCGGCGCGCGGTTGCTGGAAACGGCGGCGGGAATCAAATATGAAAATGGCCTGTTGATTTTCGGGATTACCATCGCGCTCTATACCGCGTTTGGCGGCTTCCGTGCCAGCGTGCTAAATGACACCATGCAAGGCATGGTGATGCTGATTGGCACCCTGGTGCTGCTGGTTGGTGTGATCTATGCAGCGGGCGGTTTGCACAATGCCGTTGAAACCCTGGAGCAGATTGACCCTAAACTGGTCAGCCCGCACGGGGCCGACGATATTCTGACACCGGCGTTTATGACCTCGTTCTGGGTGCTGGTCTGCTTTGGCGTCATCGGCCTGCCCCACACGGCGGTGCGTTGTATCTCCTATAAAGACAGCAAAGCGGTGCATCGCGGGATTATAATCGGCACGATCGTGGTGTCGCTGTTAATGCTGGGAATGCATCTGGCGGGGGCATTAGGCCGCGCCATTCTTCCGCATCTGACCGTGCCGGATCAGGTCATTCCGACATTAATGGTGCAGGTCTTGCCGCCATGGGCCGCCGGGCTGTTCCTTGCCGCGCCGATGGCAGCGATCATGTCGAACGTTAATGCGCACCTGCTGCAGGCCTCGGCAACAATCATTAAAGATCTGTGGCTCAGCGCGACGCCGACTAAAATGCGTAATGAGCATCGCCTGAAGCGCATTTCGACCTGGACCACGCTGGTACTCGGCATTCTGATGATGCTGGCCGCCTGGCGTCCACCGGAGATGATCATCTGGCTGAACCTGCTGGCATTCGGCGGGCTGGAAGCGGTGTTCCTGTGGCCGCTGGTGCTGGGCTTGTACTGGGAGCGCGCGAATGCTGCGGGCGCGCTGAGCGGGATGATTGTCGGTGGCGTACTCTACGCGGTACTCGCCACCTTTAAGATTCAGTACCTGGGCTTCCATCCGATTGTGCCTTCGTTACTGTTAAGTTTGCTGGCGTTTGTGGTGGGGAACCGTTTTGGTCAGCCCGTCCCACAGGCCGCCGTCATTTCTACTGATAAATAAAGAGTTTTGCCATGCCGTGGATCCAACTAAAACTGAACACAACCGGTGCCAATGCCGAAGAACTGAGCGATGCGTTAATGGAAGCGGGTTCAGTTTCCATTACTTTCCAGGACACGCATGACACGCCGGTGTTTGAGCCGCTGCCAGGCGAAACCCGTCTGTGGGGCGATACCGATGTCATTGGTCTGTTCGATGCCGAAACCGACATGAAAGAGGTCGTGGCGATCCTGGAAAATCACCCGCTGCTGGGCGTTGGTTTTGTGCATAAAATCGAGCAGCTGGAAGATAAAGACTGGGAGCGCGAGTGGATGGATAACTTCCACCCGATGCAGTTCGGTAAACGTCTGTGGATCTGCCCTAGCTGGCGCGATGTGCCTGACGCGAACGCCGTGAACGTAATGCTCGATCCGGGCCTGGCGTTTGGTACCGGCACCCACCCGACCACCTCCCTGTGCCTGCAATGGCTTGATGGGCTGGATCTGGAAGGCAAAACCGTGATCGACTTCGGTTGTGGCTCCGGGATCCTGGCGATTGCGGCGCTGAAACTGGGCGCGGCCAAAGCTATCGGGATCGACATCGATCCGCAGGCGATCCAGGCCAGCCGCGATAACGCGCAGCGCAATGGTGTTTCCGATCGTCTGGAGCTATATCTGCCGGATAGCCAGCCAGAGGTCATGAAAGCCGATGTGGTGGTCGCGAACATCCTGGCAGGCCCGTTACGTGAACTGGCACCGTTAATCAGCGTGCTGCCCGTTGAGGGCGGTCTGCTGGGTCTGTCCGGTATTCTGGCAAGCCAGGCTGAAAGCGTATGCGAAGCCTATGCCGATCTCTTTACTCTTGATCCTGTCGTCGAGAAAGAAGAGTGGTGTCGCATCACTGGCAGCAAAAAGTAATTCTGCCTTTCCGGCGTGGGTCTCTTCCCACGCCGTTTCTGCACTCTCTCTCCCCCCAGCATTACAGTGGTTAGCCGGTGACATGTCAGCGGTAAAATGCGACTCCCACACTTACCTGCATAAACTTCTGCCGAAGAACCACACCTGCTGGCGTCTTAAGCAACGTAGCTGAAGTTCACTCATACGAGCATCACGAAAATACCCCTCCGGTACAGTCGCTCAACGGTCGCATTGCGGTTAAATTATGTTCTGCAGGCAAACTGCGATCATGTTCTAAAATGAGACGCAGATCGCAAAGAAGGCCGATAATCTGCTGCTTAAAACAGCAGATTATCCCGATTAAGTGATTCATTTATTCAGAAATGATGAGAAGTTACGGGAAATTGTAAGCGCCCATAAAATAACCGTAACGGCATAACGTAATGATTTAAATGATTAATAATTCCCTTCAACCCTGCTGAGCAGCAATTCCTTGATCTGTAACAGCGGATTGTTCAAAGTTTGGCCTTTCATCTCGTGCAAAAAATGCGTAATATACGCCGCCTTGCAGTCACAGTATGGTCATTTCTTAACTCATGCGCATCGGACACTACCAGCTTAGAAATCGCCTGATCGCAGCCCCTATGGCAGGTATTACTGACCGGCCTTTCAGGACGCTGTGCTACGAGATGGGAGCAGGATTAACCGTTTCCGAGATGATGTCGTCTAACCCGCAGGTTTGGGAAAGCGACAAGTCCCGTCTTCGGATGGTGCATATTGACGAGCCAGGTATTCGAACCGTGCAAATTGCCGGAAGCGATCCTGAAGAAATGGCGGAAGCCGCGCGTATTAACGTTGAAAGTGGCGCCCAAATTATTGATATCAATATGGGTTGCCCGGCAAAGAAGGTGAATCGCAAGCTGGCAGGTTCAGCTCTTCTGCAATACCCCGATCAGGTGAAGTCGATCTTGTTGGGGGTGGTTAACGCAGTGGACGTTCCCGTTACGCTGAAAATTCGCACTGGTTGGGCGCCGGAACACCGTAACTGTGTAGAAATTGCCCAACTGGCCGAAGACTGTGGTATCCAGGCCCTGACCATTCATGGACGCACTCGCGCCTGTTTGTTCAACGGCAATGCGGAATATGACAGCATTCGGGCAGTTAAGCAGAAAGTTTCCATTCCGATTATCGCGAATGGCGACATAACTGACCCGCTTAAAGCCAGGGCTGTGCTCGACTATACAGGGGCAGATGCTCTGATGATAGGACGTGCGGCTCAGGGAAGACCCTGGATCTTTCGGGAAATCCAGCATTATCTGGACACTGGAGAGTTGCTTGCTCCCCTGCCTCTGGCAGAGATTAAGCGCTTGCTTTGTTCGCATATTCGGGAACTGCATGACTTTTACGGTCAGGCAAAAGGGTACCGAATTGCGCGTAAACACGTATCCTGGTATCTCCAGGAGCACGCTCCAAATGACCAGTTTCGGCGCACATTCAACGCCATAGAGGATGCCAGCGTACAGCTGGAGGCGTTGGAGGCATACTTCGAAAATTTTGCGTAAACAGAAATAAAGAGCTGACAGAACTATGTTCGAACAACGCGTAAATTCTGACGTACTGACCGTTTCTACCGTTAACTCTCAGGATCAGGTAACTCAAAAACCCCTCCGTGACTCGGTAAAACAGGCACTGAAGAACTATTTTGCTCAACTGAATGGTCAAGATGTTAATGATCTGTATGAGCTGGTATTGGCTGAAGTTGAACAGCCACTGTTGGACATGGTGATGCAATACACCCGCGGTAACCAAACCCGCGCAGCCCTGATGATGGGTATCAACCGTGGTACTCTTCGTAAGAAGCTGAAAAAGTACGGCATGAACTAATTTCGATTAGCTAAATGCTTGTTTAAAAAGGCGCTACTCGGCATGGGGATGCGCCTTTTTTATTGCCACAATCTGAACCGTCAAGGCTTTGTAAACCTTGCGTGACCCCGCTTTTAAACGCCCGCTTTTCGTGTATATTTCCCCCACCTCACTGGACCTCTTCCTGAACACGGAACGACACAATGATTCGTAAATACTGGTGGCTGGTTGTCTTTGCTGTCACGGTTTTCCTCTTTGATACACTGCTGATTCAGTGGATCGAATTGCTGAGCACCGAAACCGACAAGTGTCGCAATATGAATTCCGTGAATCCGCTTAAACTGGTGAACTGCTCAGAGCTGGAATAAGCCGCGAATATCATTAAAAAGCACCTTAACACCCATTAAAAACGGGGATTTAAATCCCTTTTCGTCATTCCGTTCCGGTGATAATGTCACTGCCCTTTCAGGCGCTTTCGCATAACCTCTCACTGAGAATGAGTTAAACCCACCATGCTGGTTAGCCAATACAACCAAATCCTCGTTGTCGTCTCCTTCGTTGTTGCCATCCTTGCTGCCTATACCGCGCTCAACATGGCCGCGCGCGTTGCGGGCAGCCAGGGTATTGCTGCACGCGTGTGGCTGGCGGGCGGCGGCGTGGCGATGGGAATCGGCGTGTGGGCGATGCATTTCATTGGCATGCTGGCGATGGATCTCTCCATGCGCATGAGCTATAGCCCGACGCTAACGGTGCTCTCAATGATCATCGCTATCGGCTCGTCGATGTTTGCACTTTGGCTGGTCAGCGGCGAGCAGCTGCGGTTACGCCGTCTGCTGCCGGGCGCTTTAGTGATGGGCACAGGCATCGTCGCAATGCATTACACAGGTATGGCCGCGCTGGAAGTCACCCCAGGCATTATCTGGGACAAGACCTGGATTGCGATCTCGGTAGTGATTGCGCTGGCGGCCTCACTTGCGGCGCTGTGGCTGACCTTCCGGCTGCGCCATGAAGCCGCGCAGGTCGCGCTGATGCGCCTGGGCGCTGCGATAACGATGGGCATTGCCATCGCGGGTATGCATTACGCGGGAATGAAAGCGGCGCAATTCCCGCTCTCCACTGAGATGCATCACCACGGAATAAACGGCAGCTGGCTGGCCGTGCTGGTCAGCGTAGTTGCGCTCTCTATCCTTGGGATCACGTTGCTGGTGTCCATGCTTGATGCTCGCCTGCAGGCCCGAACCGCTCTGTTGGCCTCATCCCTGGCAGAAGCCAATCGTGAGCTGGCCCAACTGGCGCTTCACGATACGCTGACCCGTTTACCGAATCGCGTTTTGCTGGAAGACCGTCTCGATCAGGCAATCAGCAAGGCCGACCGCGAAGGGACCCATTTCGCACTGATGTTTATGGACCTGGATGGCTTTAAAACGGTGAATGATGCCTACGGCCATGATACGGGCGATAAATTATTAGTCGCAGTCACCGAGCGGCTGCTGCTTCCGCTGAAAGGCCAGTTCACCCTCGCCCGCATCGGCGGCGACGAGTTTGTTTTGCTCGCGGAAGTCGGTGGCCCCGATGATGCCGCTTCGCTTGCCAGCGCGCTGGTCCGCGCCATTGACAGCCCTTTCAATGTCGAACTTTACGAGCTGGTCGTGACCGTCAGTATCGGTATTGCGCTCTATCCTCACGACGGAAAATCCGATCGTGAGCTGATGTTCAACGCTGACGCGGCGATGTATCACACCAAACATATGGGCCGTAATGGTTATCACTTTTTCCAGCCGTCCATGAACACACTGGCGCAGACGCATTTACAGCTGATGAACGATCTGTGGCTGGCGATCGATCGCGATGAGCTGCGCCTGCACTATCAGCCGAAATTCCACGCGCCGGCCGGGCCGATTCTGGGCTTTGAGGCTCTCCTGCGCTGGGAGCATCCGAAACAGGGGCTGCTGAGTCCCGACATGTTTCTGCCACTGGCCGAAAAGACCGGGCTTATCATCCCGATAGGAAACTGGGTGATCAACGAAGCCTGCCGTCAGCTGCGCGAGTGGCACCTTCAGGGGCATAAGGCGTGGTCGATGGCAGTCAATCTGTCTACACTTCAGTTCGAACAACCCACGCTGGTTAAAACCGTGCTCGACTGCCTGGCGCAGCACCATTTGCCGCCAGAATCACTGATTCTGGAAGTGACAGAAACCACCGCAATGCACAATCCGCAAGAGAGCGTCAGGATCTTAACGGAACTGACGAATGCAGGCGTGAAGGCCTCTATCGATGATTTTGGTACCGGCTATTCGAGCCTGCTCTATCTAAAGCAGCTTCCCGCCTGCGAGCTGAAAATCGATCGCGCGTTTGTGAAAGATCTCAGCGGGAAAAGCGATGATGCCACTATCGTCTCCGCCATTGTCGCGCTGGCGAAAACGCTGAATCTGAAAGTGGTCGCTGAAGGCGTGGAAACGGAAGCCCAGCAGCAATTCCTCACGGAGCTTGGCTGTAATACGCTTCAGGGATATCTGTTAGGCAAACCTGTGACGGCGCAGACCGTCGAGGAGCTGTGCAACAACGCCGATGAATTCAAAAACTACCTGCCTTCATGAGGCAACAGAATAATTTTCCGGTAACGTGCGAGTCATATTGAGCGTCGCCAGAATATTGTCCACCAGCGCCGGAGCTTGCTGGTAAAGATTGAAATTCTCACTGTTCATTAACCAGTTTTTAATTAACCCGCTAAAAAAACCGTGAAAAACAATCAATGTCATATCGATATTTATAAGTGGTGAGATGATGCCACTCGCCATCCCTTTCTCCAGCAACACGCGGACGTTTTCATAATTAAAACCAATTCGCTGACGAATTTCGCACTCTGATGTCATTTCATTATTAAATTCACATTTGTGATACAGAATTTGTAAGAGTGCACGCTGGCGGGGGCTTCGGGAAATATATTGCAACGCCGCGACAAACTTTTCGCGTAGAACACATAAAGGGTCGTCATTCTGTGACAAGGAAAGTTGCTCATGAATTAAATCGCATAAAGGTATCTGTTGTTCCCAGATCGCATTGAAGATTTCCGCTTTGCTGGAGAAGTGCCAGTAAACCGCGCCACGGGTTACGCATGCGGCATCTGCGATATCAGTCAGCGTGGTGCTCGCCACTCCGCGCGTCGAAAACTGGGTAATGGCGGCTTCGATCAGCTGCTGTCTCGTTTTCTGTGCATCTTCTTTTGTTTTACGCGCCATCGCCTCTTACCCATTACCTGAACAGTTCGCCACTTAACCAGAAATACCTCGTCGCGGAAGTATTCCCTAACGGGGGATTTTATTCTGATCAAAAAAAGTCAATTGCGTTAATCAATAATTACAACAAATGAATTAACATCATTAAATTCATAAACTATATAAGTAACGCTGGATGATATTTAAACCTGAGTGCTTCGCACCATTACTATATCGTTGATTCGCCACACCAGACTCTGGTTTTTATCTGAATAACCTGTTCGCCGCACTTATAAATTAAAAAGCATCAACGTACCTCATTATGATGTGCGCTGGATTTCTGACTCTTTGCCCCGCGATCCTTTTCACAACCTCACGGCAAATATCAGTTTATTGTTTTTAAAGGAACAGTAATGAAGAAACACTTCAGGCTTTTACCCTTATCCGGTTTTATTGTCTGCTCCGCACTGCTTGCTGGCTGTGATGGTTCTGATAATGCGCAGCAAGGCGCGCAGGTGCCCCAGGTCACTGTCTTTGTCGTGAAAAGCGCGCCACTGGCAGTCACCACGGAACTGCCAGGACGCACGGATGCGTTTCGCGTCGCTGAAGTCCGCCCGCAGGTGAGCGGTATTATCCTGCGCCGTAACTTTGTCGAAGGCAGCGATGTGAAAGCGGGCGATTCCCTGTATCAGATCGATCCGGCGTCCTATCAGGCCGCCTTTGACAGTGCGAAAGGCGAGCTGGTGAAAGCTGAAGCGGCGGCAAACATTGCCCATTTGACCGTGAAACGGTATGTCCCTCTGGTGGGCACACAATATGTCAGCCGACAAGAGTATGACCAGGCAGTCGCCAACGCCAGACAGGCCGATGCCAGCGTAACGGCTGCGCAAGCGGGCGTCGAAACAGCACGCATCAATCTCGCCTATACCAAAGTGTCATCACCGATTAGTGGACGAATTGGGAAATCCAGCGTCACCGAAGGCGCTCTGGTGACAAACGGCCAGGCTTCGGCACTGGCAACCGTGCAGCAACTCGATCCGATCTATGTGGATGTCACCCAGTCGAGCAATGACTTTATGCAGCTGAAGCAGTCCAGCCTGCAAAAAGGTGACGGCACCAGCAGCGTGCAGCTGTTGATGGAAAACGGCCAGCCTTACGCCGAGAACGGTACGCTGCAGTTCTCTGATGTCACGGTGGACGAAAGCACCGGCTCCATTACCCTGCGTGCGGTTTTCCCGAATCCTAAACATATGCTGCTACCGGGCATGTTTGTGCGAGCCCGCATTGATGAAGGCGTCCAGCCGAATGCCATTCTCGTTCCACAGCAAGGCGTCACGCGTACTCCTCGTGGCGATGCCACCGTACTGGTCGTGAACGCCAAAGAACAGGTTGAAACGCGTAGCGTGGTGGCACCTCAGGCCATTGGCGATCGTTGGCTAATCACGAACGGGTTGAAGGAGGGCGATCGCGTCATCATCAGCGGCCTGCAAAAAGTGCATCCTGGGGCCACGGTAGTTGCCACGCCTGATTCCGCCGCGACGAAAGCCAGTTAAGGGAATAATCAATGGCTAACTTCTTTATTCAAAGGCCGATTTTTGCCTGGGTACTTGCCATCATTCTGATGATTGCGGGTGGGCTGGCGATTCTCAAACTGCCCGTGGCTCAGTATCCCACGATTGCGCCACCCGCTGTTGCCGTCACAGCCGTTTACCCTGGTGCGGACGCACAAACGGTGCAGGATACGGTGACGCAGGTTATCGAACAGAACATGAACGGTGTCGATAACCTGATGTACATGTCATCCACCAGTGATTCCGCGGGAAACGTGACCATTACCCTGACCTTCCAGTCAGGCACCGATCCTGATATCGCGCAGGTACAGGTTCAGAACAAACTTCAGCTGGCGATGCCGCTGCTGCCGCAGGAAGTGCAGCAACAAGGGATCGGCGTGAAGAAATCCAGCAGCAGCTTCCTTCTGGTCGCGGGTTTTGTGTCTGATAACAAAAACCTGACCCAGGACGATATTTCAGATTACGTTGCATCTAACGTGAAAGACACCATCAGCCGAACTTCCGGTGTGGGCGATGTTCAGATGTTTGGTGCGCAGTACGCGATGCGTATCTGGCTCGACAGCAATGCCCTGAATAAGTATCAGCTGACACCGCTGGATGTAATTAATCAGCTCAAAACCCAGAACAACCAGATTGCTGCCGGTCAGTTAGGCGGAACGCCGTCGGTTCCGGGCCAGCAGCTTAACGCCTCCATCATTGCGCAAACGCGCCTGAAAACACCGGAAGAGTTTGGCAAGGTCACACTGAAAGTGAACCAGGACGGCTCAATGGTGCATTTGAAAGATGTGGCCCGTATTGAGCTTGGCGGCGAAAACTACAATATGGTGACCAAGATTAACGGCCAGGCGGCTACTGGTCTGGGTATCAAGCTGGCGACAGGCGCCAACGCGCTGGACACTGCCGCTGCCATTAAATCAAAACTGGCCGAACTGCAGGCCTTCTTCCCGCAGGGGCTGAAGGTTGTCTACCCTTACGACACCACGCCGTTCGTGACAATTTCGATTCATGAAGTGGTCAAAACCCTGTTCGAAGCGATTATCCTCGTCTTCCTGGTGATGTATCTGTTCCTGCAGAACCTGCGCGCCACGCTGATCCCAACCATTGCTGTGCCGGTGGTGTTGCTGGGTACCTTTGCGGTGTTGGGCGCATTTGGGTTTTCCATCAATACCCTGACAATGTTTGGCATGGTGCTGGCGATAGGTTTGCTGGTCGATGACGCCATCGTCGTCGTGGAAAACGTCGAACGCGTGATGGCGGAGGATAAGCTGCCGCCGAAAGAAGCAACGCAGAAGTCGATGGAGCAAATTCAGGGCGCGCTGGTTGGTATCGCGATGGTGCTTTCAGCGGTGTTCGTGCCGATGGCCTTCTTTGGCGGTTCCACCGGTGCTATCTACCGTCAGTTCTCCCTGACCATTGTTTCGGCAATGGCGCTTTCCGTCCTTGTTGCCCTGATTCTTACCCCTGCCCTCTGCGCCACGCTGCTGAAACCCGCAGCGGAAGAGCACCACGCGAAAGGCGGTTTCTTTGGCTGGTTCAATAACGTCTTCGATAAGAGCGTGGACCATTACAGTAACAGCGTGAGCGGCATTTTACGCAAAACCGGGCGCTATCTGGTGATTTATGTGCTGATTGTTGCTGGTATGGCGGTGTTGTTCCTACGTTTACCAACCTCCTTCTTACCCGACGAGGATCAGGGCGTATTCATGACCATGGTCCAGCTGCCCGCGGGTGCCACGCAAACCCGAACGCAGCAGATCCTGGATCAGGTGCAGCAATACTATCTAACCAAAGAGAAGGCCAACGTCGATTCGGTCTTTACGGTTAACGGTTTTAGCTACAGCGGCCAGGGGCAAAACTCCGGCATGGCATTTATCAGCCTGAAACCGTGGGATGAACGTCCGGGAGCTGAAAACGGAGTCGCCGCGATTGTCGGTCGCGCATCGATAGCCTTCAGTCACATTAAGGATGGGATGATCTACCCGTTCAACCTGCCTGCAATTATCGAACTGGGCACGGCTACCGGGTTTGACTTCGAACTTATCGATCAGGCAAACCTTGGGCATATCGAGCTGACAAAAGCACGTAATCAGCTGCTTGGTATGGCGAAAGAGCACCCAGACCTGCTCGAACGTGTGCGCCCTAACGGGCTGGAAGATACCCCGCAGTTCAAACTGGATGTGGACCAGGAGAAAGCGCAGGCGCTGGGAGTCAGTCTATCTGATATCAACCAGACGATTTCAACCGCGCTCGGCGGGACTTATGTGAATGACTTTATCGATCATGGTCGTGTGAAGAAAGTCTATGCGCAGGCCGACGCTCCGTTCCGTATGTTGCCGGGTGATATCAATAACCTGTACGTTCGCAGCACCAACGGCGAAATGGTGCCTTTCTCCGCGTTTAGCACCTCGCGCTGGATTTCAGGTTCACCGCGCCTTGAGCGCTACAACGGTATGCCTTCGATGGAAATTGTGGGTGAATCCGTGCGGGGTAAGAGCTCGGGTGAAGCGATGGCGATGATGGAAAGTATGGCGCAAAAACTGCCTTCCGGTATCGGTTACGACTGGACGGGGATGTCATATCAGGAACGTCTCTCTGGCAACCAGGCACCTGCGCTATACGCCATTTCGCTGATAGTGGTGTTCCTGTGTCTGGCTGCGCTTTATGAAAGCTGGTCGATTCCGTTCTCCGTTATGCTGGTCGTGCCACTGGGGGTGATTGGTGCGCTGCTTGGCGCCTCGTTAAGCGGGCTGAACAATGACGTCTATTTCCAGGTTGGGCTTCTCACCACCATCGGGCTCTCCGCGAAAAACGCCATTCTGATTGTAGAGTTCGCGAAAGACCTGATGGAGAAAGAAGGTAAAGGGGTTATCGAAGCCACCCTTGAGGCATCCCGTATGCGTTTGCGCCCCATCCTGATGACGTCACTGGCGTTTGTTCTCGGTGTACTGCCGCTGGTAATCAGCCGTGGCGCGGGCAGTGGCGCGCAAAATGCCGTGGGCACAGGGGTCATGGGCGGCATGCTCTCGGCAACGCTTCTGGCTATCTTCTTCGTTCCCGTATTTTTCGTGGTCGTCAGACGACGGTTTAATCGAATCAAGAAGTAAAACAAAGATAAAGGCGTCATCCGGCGCCTTCTCTTATTCTTTTACACAGAACATTAGCACGCAAACTATCATTGTATTATTATGCCTGTGAATAATCGTTAACTTCCTCGCGGCGTAAAATCTATTATTCGTTCCATACTTCCTCCATAAATTCATGCCATTCTGTTTTTTTCTCCATGATTTTTACAATCCACATAATTTGAGATTATTCACCCTGCTGTTGTGGATAGTTGTAGTGGTAAAATGACCCTTAGCTCGATAAATACCCTATTGGTTTTATAGCGAGCCAGTTTTAATTCTGAGGTAACATCATGAAAAGATTCATTTGCGTTGCAACTCTCGCTGCGCTTCTTGCCGGTTGTGCGCACGACTCTCCGTGTGTGCCGGTGTATGACGATCAGGGCCGTCTGGTTCATACCAACACCTGTATGAAAGGCACAACCCAGGATAACTGGGAAACCGCAGGAGCAATCGCCGGTGGTGCCGCCGCTGTCGCTGGCCTGACGCTGGGTATCGTCGCATTAACGAAATAATGCTTTCCTGCAAAAGCGCGGTGCTCCCGCGCTTTTGCTTCAAACCAGTGCAATGATTTCCTGATACGTTAAAAAAACTCCCCTTTTCCAACTGCCTCTCATTATTAATATCTGATTCTTCTCACATCTTTTTTGTCGCCTCTTTTTAATTACATATTCCAGCGTGATACTTTTCACAATTCAATTACATTAAATATCCTGCCAATATTCACGCCAGAAACTACCATCCGGAATTAACTCACTAGCTAACAACTTTTGCTCTGATTTGTGGCGTAGGTTGTGATTTCGCACCATTTCGGGGCGCTCGATTTATTTATCCCTGTCTACACTCTGCATTATGCGTTCAATTCTCTCTTTTTCAGCCGAACGCAAAACTGGCATTACGTTTGCTTTATAAACGTCGGCCAACGCCACAGACAGGTAAAAGCGTTTTAAAACGACTTTCTATAACGATAAATTTCGCCACACAGGATGCATTATGAAAAAGACGATGTTAGCCAGCCTGGCCGCAGCGGGCATGTTGTTTGCTGTAGCGGGACAAGCTCATGCCGGCACAACGCTGGATGCCGTTAAAAAGAAAGGCTTTGTACAGTGCGGTATCAGTGATGGGTTACCGGGCTTCTCTTATGCCGATGCGAACGGAAAGTTCACCGGTATTGATGTCGATGTATGCCGTGGCGTTGCAGCAGCCCTTTTCGGGGATGACACCAAAGTAAAATACACCCCTCTGACGGCGAAAGAGCGCTTTACCGCTCTGCAGTCTGGCGAAGTGGACATGCTTTCTCGTAATACCACCTGGACTTCATCGCGTGACGCGGGCATGGGAATGTCCTTCACCGGCGTTACCTATTATGACGGTATCGGCTTCCTGACCCACAACAAGGCGGGACTGAAGAGCGCCAAAGAGCTCGACGGGGCGACGGTGTGTATTCAGGCAGGCACTGACACCGAGCTGAATGTCGCCGACTATTTCAAAGCCAACAACATGAAATACACGCCAGTCACCTTCGACCGCTCTGATGAATCCGCTAAAGCGCTGGAGTCTGGCCGTTGCGATACGCTGGCGTCAGACCAGTCTCAGCTGTATGCCCTGCGCATCAAGCTGAGCAACCCGGCGGAATGGATTGTTCTGCCAGAAGTCATCTCGAAAGAACCTCTCGGCCCGGTCGTACGCCGTGGCGATGAAGACTGGTTCTCCATCGTTCGCTGGACGCTGTTCGCTATGCTGAACGCCGAAGAGATGGGCATCAACTCGAAAAACGTCGATGAAAAAGCCGCTAATCCATCAACACCAGATATGGCGCATCTTTTGGGTAAAGAGGGTGATTTCGGCAAAGATCTGAAACTGGATAACAAGTGGGCTTATAACATCATTAAACACGTCGGTAACTATTCAGAGATCTTCGAGCGCAACGTGGGATCGGAAAGTGCACTGAAGATCAAACGTGGCCAGAACAACCTCTGGAACAACGGCGGCATTCAGTACGCTCCGCCGGTACGTTAAGTTTTAGCTGTAACGGGCACCGCATCTGTGGTGCCCAGTCCAGAGTCATGGTTACCGAGGTTTCTTTATGTCCCATCGCCGCTTAGCCGTAAAAGGAAAACTTTCCTTTTCTCATCCCGCGGTCCGCGCCTGGCTATTCCAGATAATTGCTGTTGTCGCCGTCGTGGTCGTCGCGATTTATTTAATTCATAACACTGTTACCAATCTGAGCAATCGCGGCATTACTTCGGGCTTTGCCTTCCTGGATCGCAGCGCTGGTTTTGGCATTGTGCAGCACTTGATTGATTATCAAGAGGGAGACACATACGGAAGAGTGTTTCTGGTCGGCCTGCTGAATACGCTTCTGGTCTCTGCGCTGTGTATTGTGTTTGCTTCGTTTCTGGGCTTTTTCCTCGGACTTGCGCGCCTTTCGGAGAACTGGTTATTACGCAAACTCTCGACGATTTATATTGAGACGTTTCGCAATATTCCGCCCCTCCTGCAGATCTTCTTCTGGTATTTCGCCGTACTGCGCAATTTACCCGGCCCGCGCCAGGCCGTTGATGCCTGGGATCTCTTTTTCCTAAGTAATCGCGGTCTCTATATTCCCTCGCCGCTGGCGGGCGAAGGGCTGTACGCGTTCTTGGCAGCCATCGTTGTTGCTATCGCCATTACGATTGGGCTTTTTCGCTATAACCGTACACTTCAGATTAAAACCGGGCAACTTCGCAGAACATGGCCAGCAGGCGTTGCATTGATCGTGGGTTTACCGCTGCTCGCACACTGGACCTTCGGTGCTGCGTTGCACTGGGATATTCCACAGCTGCGTGGTTTTAATTTCCGGGGTGGGATGGTGCTGATCCCAGAGCTTGCGGCGCTGACGCTGGCGCTGTCGATTTATACCTCCGCATTTATTGCCGAAATCATTCGTTCTGGTATTCAGGCAGTACCCTATGGGCAGCACGAAGCCGCGCGATCACTCGGATTACCAAATCCGGTGACCCTGCGTCAGGTGATCATCCCGCAAGCCTTGCGCGTGATCATCCCACCGTTGACCAGTCAGTATCTTAATATTGCCAAAAACTCCTCGCTGGCGGCTGCCATTGGTTATCCCGACATGGTTTCCCTTTTCGCCGGAACCGTGCTTAACCAGACCGGGCAAGCTATCGAGACTATCGCCATCACCATGTCCGTCTATCTGATTATCAGCCTGACGATCTCACTGCTGATGAATATCTATAACCGTCGCATCGCCCTGGTTGAGCGCTAAGGAACCATGATGACAAAAGCCGTATTGTCACAGCCCTCGCGCCCGTCCAGCGCCGGAAGCTGGCGTTTCATCGCCTGGGCACGCAAGAATCTGTTCTCCTCATGGAGCAACAGTCTCCTGACGATCGTCAGTTTATGGTTGATTTGGGAGCTGATTCCCCCCCTGCTGAACTGGGCGTTTTTACAGGCAAACTGGGTAGGCTCTACGCGGGCTGACTGCACCAAGGCCGGTGCCTGCTGGGTCTTTATCCATGAGCGTTTCGGCCAGTTTATGTATGGTCTCTATCCACACGATCAACGCTGGCGCATCAATCTTGCGCTGGTTATCGGCCTGCTGTCGATCGCACCGATGTTCTTTAAAGGTCTACCGCGTCGTGGTCGCTATATTGCCTGCTGGGCAGTGGTCTATCCGCTGATTGTCTGGTTGTTACTGTACGGGGGAATACTGGGGCTGGAGCGTGTAGAAACACGCCAGTGGGGTGGGCTGACGTTAACCCTGATCATCGCTTCTGTTGGGATCGCCGGGGCGCTGCCGTTGGGTATTTTGCTGGCACTGGGTCGTCGTTCAACGATGCCGGTGGTACGCATTCTGTCGGTGATCTTTATCGAGTTCTGGCGCGGTGTACCGCTGATTACCGTTCTGTTTATGTCCTCGGTGATGCTGCCGCTGTTTATGGCGGAAGGCACCACGATCGACAAACTGATCCGCGCCCTGGTGGGGGTCGTGTTATTCCAGTCAGCGTATGTTGCAGAAGTGGTTCGCGGCGGGCTTCAGGCGCTGCCAAAAGGTCAGTATGAGGCTGCTGAATCGCTGGCACTTGGTTACTGGAAAACCCAGGGACTCGTGATCTTACCCCAGGCGCTCAAGCTGGTTATTCCGGGGCTGGTGAACACTATTATCGCCCTGTTTAAAGATACCAGCCTCGTGATCATCATTGGATTGTTTGATCTTTTCAGTAGTGTCCAGCAGGCCACAGTCGACCCGGCCTGGCTGGGAATGTCTACCGAAGGCTATGTTTTTGCAGCACTTGTGTACTGGATTTTCTGTTTCAGTATGTCGCGCTATAGCCAGCATCTGGAAAAGCGCTTTAATACCGGGCGTACGCCGCATTGAGGAATTTATGAGCAAAATAACGATGACCCCCGCTGACGCGATGATTACGCTGGAAAACGTTAATAAATGGTACGGGCAGTTTCATGTTCTGAAAGATATCAATCTGAAGGTAAAGCAAGGTGAACGTATCGTCCTGTGCGGCCCGTCAGGTTCAGGTAAATCTACGACGATTCGCTGTATTAACCATCTTGAAGAGCATCAACAAGGGCGCATCGTTGTTGATGGAATCGAGCTGGATGAGGATATTCGCAATATCGAACGAGTCCGCCAGGAAGTGGGTATGGTATTCCAGCATTTCAATCTGTTCCCCCATTTGACGGTATTACAGAATTGCACACTGGCGCCTATTTGGGTTAGAAAGATGCCTAAAAAGGAAGCTGAGGCGCTGGCAATGCATTATCTGGAACGGGTACGTATTGCTGAACATGCGAATAAGTTCCCCGGACAGATATCGGGGGGTCAGCAGCAGCGTGTGGCTATCGCGCGATCCTTGTGCATGAAACCTAAAATTATGCTGTTTGATGAACCGACTTCAGCCCTCGATCCTGAGATGGTTAAAGAGGTGCTGGATACGATGATTGGTCTGGCCCAATCAGGAATGACAATGCTCTGTGTCACGCATGAAATGGGCTTTGCCAGAACAGTGGCAGACAGGGTGATCTTCATGGATCGCGGGGAAATTGTCGAACAGGCTGCACCGGAAGAGTTTTTTGCCCATCCGAAATCTGAAAGAACGCGAGCATTTCTGTCCCAGGTGATTCATTAATCAATGATAGTTGCCCGGTGGCATTTGGTTGCCGGGCAAAAGGTGTCTGGCAACGTTCTCGTCTGATATTTCGATGTATAAACGCAAAAAGGCCATCCTTGCGGATGGCCTTTTCACTTGTTTGATGTCTGGCAGTTCCCTACTCTCACATGGGGAGACCCCACACTACCATCGGCGCTACGGCGTTTCACTTCTGAGTTCGGCATGGGGTCAGGTGGGACCACCGCGCTAAAGCCGCCAGACAAATT